>Ga0209573_1000032_pt1 | contig 431868 bp, 381 predicted proteins | sample TNRBio252014_DNA_FD_185870 | JGI IMG/M metagenome (GOLD analysis project Ga0209573, IMG submission 185870) | Wastewater treatment Type I Accumulibacter community from EBPR Bioreactor in Madison, WI, USA - TNR Reactor_6/25/2014_ DNA (SPAdes)... | ecosystem: Engineered > Bioreactor > EBPR >...
AATGATTGACCTGCGCAACATCTATCGCGTCGATCAGGTGACGGCGCAGGGCTTCGTCTATACCAGCGTCGGCCGGCCGAAGGGGTTGGCAAAGCCGGGGGCGTAGCGCAGCCGGGGCGGCCGGGTTTCCGCATGCGAGGCAAAGGTTGACGCCGCCCGCTGTGGATGCATAATTCGGGACCGAAGGACGTTCAGACCGCGGGCTTGATCGATTGCCCTGGAATGGGTTCCGATCGCGTCAGTCAAAACGGGAACCCTGGTGGAGCTGAGGGGATTCGAACCCCTGACCTCTGCAGTGCGATTGCAGCGCTCTCCCATCTGAGCTACAGCCCCAAGGCGGCGCTCTCTTGCGTTAGTTCGCGAGCCAAGTCAATCCCGGCGAGGGGGCGAAATTCCCCGAAGCGTTCCGCGCTCACCTTGCCCTCCGCCGAATCCGGGGTATGACTGGTTCGCTTTGCATCAGGAATGGTTGCCCATGCGCGCGCTTCTTTGGCTCTTCGACACGGTGATTTCGCTCTACACCTGGCTGGTGATCGGCCAGATCGTGATCAGCTGGTTGATCCAGTTCGGCATCGTCAATGCCCGCCAGCCCTTCGTCATGCAGATCAGCGAGTTCCTGTTCCGGGTGACGGAGCCGGTTCTGGGGCCGATCCGGCGCCGGTTGCCGGATCTCGGCGGCATCGACATCTCGCCGGTTATCCTGCTGATCGGACTGTATTTCATCCGTATTCTGGTGCACGACATGGCCTCCTCGCTGATGCGGGCGATATGAGTGGTGGCCCGTTCGCGGCCGGCCCCGACCATGTTCTGGTCAGCGTGCGGCTGACGCCGAACGCGCGTGACGACCGTATCGAAGCGTTGCGCGTGCTCGCCGATGGCCGGACCGTGCTGGCGGTGCGGGTGCGGGCGGTGCCGGCCGAGGGAGCGGCGAACGCGGCGCTGGAGCGGCTGATGGCCGAGACGGCGGGCGTCGCCCGCTCACGCGTCCGTATTGTGTCGGGCCACAGCCAGCGGCTCAAGTCAGTGCGCATCGAGGGGCCGGGCGAAATGATCGCCGCGCGCTTCAGGGCGGTGCTCGACGCCTAGCCTGAGGCCGTTTGGCAAGCGGTGCCGGCTGCTTACCCCTTTTGTAGGACAAGGCGCCGATTGCGCCGCGCCGGCTAATTGGCTAGGGGAGTGTATCGAAGCCTTTTCCCGGTTCAAGGGCACGCTGATGGCAGACGCCAAGACCCCGGCCGAACGGCCGCTTTCGCCACACCTGCAAATCTACAAGCCGACTCTGACGATGATGATGTCGATTATGCATCGCATCACCGGCGCGGCGCTGTATTTCGGCACGGTGCTGCTCGCCGCCTATCTGGTGGCGGTTGCCTCCGGCAAGGATGCCTATGCGCTGATGGCGGCCGTCTACGGTTCGTGGATCGGCAAATTGGTGCTGTTCGGCTACACCTGGGCGCTGATCCACCACATGTTTGGCGGCATCCGCCATTTCATCTGGGATACGGGCGCCGGTCTCGAACATCCGACGCGCGAGATGATCGTGCGCTTTTCGCTCATCGGCTCGATCGCGCTGACCCTGGCGATCTGGCTGTTCGGCGGCCTCGTCAAGTAAGGAACGGTGCGATGAAGATTTCCTCCTCGTCCATGGCGACGCCGCGGGCCCGCGTGAAGGGGCTCGGATCGGCCCGCACCGGCACCGGTCATTTCTGGGCGCAGCGGTTGACCGGTTTTGCGCTGGTGCCGCTGACGCTGTGCTTCGTGCTGACGCTGGTGGGGCTGGCGGGCGCCGATCATGCCCGGGCGGTGGCGACGCTGAAGTCGCCGCTGACCGGGATACTGATGCTCGGCTTCGTGCTGGCCGGCGCCTATCACATGCGCCTCGGCATGCAGGTGATCATCGAGGACTATGTGCACGGCGAGGGCGCCAAGGTGCTGCTCCTGATGCTCAACACCCTTTTTGCCGCGCTGGTCGGGCTTGCCTCGGTCTATGCGCTGCTGCGTATCAGCTTCGGACTGTAAGTCATGGCCAAGACCGCCTCTCCCTCCGTTACCGGGCGCGCCTATCCGCTGATCGATCATGCCTATGATGTGGTCGTGGTCGGTGCCGGCGGCGCCGGTCTCCGGGCCACGCTCGGCATGGCCGAGCAGGGGCTCAGGACCGCCTGCATCACCAAGGTGTTTCCGACCCGCTCGCATACGGTGGCCGCGCAGGGCGGCATCGCGGCCTCGCTCGCCAACATGGGGCCGGATTGCTGGCAGTGGCACATGTTCGACACCGTCAAGGGCTCGGACTGGCTGGGCGACAACGACGCGATGGAATATCTCGCGCGTGAGGCACCCGCCGCTGTCTATGAGCTTGAGCATTACGGCGTGCCGTTCTCGCGCACCGAGGAAGGCAAGATCTACCAGCGCCCGTTCGGCGGTCACACCACCGAATACGGCGAGGGGCCGCCGGTGCAGCGCACCTGCGCCGCGGCCGACCGCACCGGGCATGCCATCCTGCATACGCTTTACGGCCAGAGCCTGCGCAACAACGCCGAGTTCTTCGTCGAGTATTTCGCGCTCGACCTGATCATGAAGGACGGCGAGTGCCAGGGCGTGATCGCCTGGAAGCTCGATGACGGCACCATGCACAGGTTCCGCGCCAAGCTGGTGGTGCTGGCGACCGGCGGCTACGGTCGCGCCTATTTCTCGGCCACCTCGGCCCATACCTGCACCGGCGACGGCGGCGGCATGGTGGCGCGGGCCGGCCTGCCGCTCCAGGACATGGAATTCGTGCAGTTCCATCCGACCGGCATCTATGGTTCGGGCTGCCTGATCACGGAAGGCGCGCGCGGCGAGGGCGGGTATCTGACCAACTCCGCCGGCGAGCGCTTCATGGAGCGCTATGCGCCGACCTACAAGGATCTGGCGCCGCGCGATTTCGTCTCGCGCTGCATGACCATGGAAATCCGCGAGGGGCGTGGCGTCGGCAAGCAGAACGACCACATCTACCTGCACCTCGACCATCTCGATCCGAAGATCCTGCACGAGCGTCTGCCCGGTATTTCGGAAAGCGCCAAGATTTTCGCCGGCGTGGACCTGACGCGCGAGCCGATCCCGGTGATCCCGACCGTCCACTACAATATGGGCGGCGTGCCGACCAACTACTGGGGTCAGGTGGTCAACCCGACCCGCAGCGACGAGGATGCGATCGTCCCCGGCCTGATGGCGGTGGGCGAGGCGGGCTGCGCCTCAGTGCATGGCGCCAACCGGCTCGGCTCCAATTCGCTGATCGATCTGGTGGTGTTCGGTCGCGCGGCCTCGATCCGCGCCGGGCAGGTGCTTGACCGCAAGGCGCCGATCCCCGGCGTCAACGAGGCGGCGGACGAGGGCATCATGGCGCGTTTCGACAAGCTGCGGAACGCCAACGGGGCCACGCCGACTTCCGATCTGCGTCTCAGGATGCAGCGCGCCATGCAGGAAGATGTCGCGGTGTTCCGTGACGGACCGACACTGAAGAGCGGCTGCCAGCGGCTCAGCGATGTCTGGGCGGCCAAGGCCGACATCAAGGTGACCGATCGCTCGCTGATCTGGAATTCCGATCTCGTCGAGACGCTGGAGTTCGAGAACCTGATGGCCAACGCCATCACCACGGTCTATTCGGCCGAGGCGCGCAAGGAAAGCCGCGGCGCCCATGCGCGCGAGGATTTCACCGCCCGCGACGACAAGACCTGGCGCAAGCACACGCTGTCGTATCTGTCCGAAACAGGCGATGTGAAGCTCGCCTACCGCTCGGTGCACACCAATACGCTCACCGGCGACATGCCGGACGAGAAGATTGCCCCCAAGGTGAGGAAGTTCTGAGCCATGGCCGAATTCAAGCTTCCCAAGAACTCGACGCTGACCCCCGGCAAGGTGTGGCCGAAGCCGGAGGGCGCCAAGAAGCTGACCGAGTTCCACATCTACCGTTGGGACCCGGACACCGGCGCCAATCCGCGCATGGATACCTATTTCGTCGACCGCGACGATTGTGGGCCGATGGTGCTGGATGCGATCCTGTGGATCAAGAGCAAGGTCGATCCCGGTCTGACTTTCCGCCGCTCCTGCCGCGAGGGCATCTGCGGCTCCTGCGCCATGAACATCGGCGGCTCCAACACGCTGGCCTGCACCAAGGCGATGGATGACATCGCCGGAGTGATCAAGATCTATCCGCTGCCGCACATGCCGGTGGTCAAGGATCTGGTGCCGGACCTGACCCGCTTTTATGCCCAGCATGCCTCGATCGAGCCGTGGCTCAAGACCGAGACGCCGGCGCCGGCCAAGGAATGGCGGCAGAGCCGGGAGGATCGCGAGAAGCTCGACGGGCTCTACGAATGCATCCTGTGCGCCTGCTGCTCCACCTCCTGCCCCAGCTACTGGTGGAACGGCGACCGCTATCTCGGCCCGGCGATCCTGCTGCAGGCCTACCGCTGGCTGATCGACAGCCGCGACGAGGCGACCGGCGAGCGGCTCGACAATCTCGAGGATCCGTTCCGGCTCTATCGCTGCCACACCATCATGAACTGTTCCAAGACCTGCCCGAAGGGCCTTAACCCGGCCAAGGCGATCGCCGAGATCAAGAAGATGATGGTGGCGCGGCAGTATTGAGCCCGCAGGGCCAGCTCAATTGCAGGAAAGGCGCCCGTGGGGGCGCCTTTTTTGTTGGGTCAAGAGCACCGGTTTGATGGGACCAAAAGGCGCTTCAGCACGGCCTCGGCGCCGGACAGGGCGCGCTCCATGCGCGCGGGATCCCAATGGGCGCGGGCCAGCACAAACCCGCCCTCGATGATCGACAGGAACACGGCGCCCAGCGCTTGCGCGTCGAGATCGGTTGCCAGGCTTTTCTCCGCCTGTCCCTCGGCGATGGCTTGGCCGATCAGCCGTTCGACGTGGTCGAGATAGGCGGAGACATGGCCGCGCAGCTCCGGGGCCTCCATCACCGTCTCGTTGGCGAGCCGGCCGATGCGACAACCGCGCAACGCCTCCCGCTTGCGGGCAAGGTAGTCGCTGAGCCGCAGCAACGGCGGTTTGCCGGGCGCGAAGATCGCATCCATCGCGGCCATTTCCTCCGCGACCATCTCCTTAAGCGCGGCCTCGGCCAGTGCCAGTTTGGTCGGGAAATGGTGGTAGAGGCTGCCCTGGCCGGTGCCGGAGCGATCCAGCACGTCGCGCGGGCTCATCTGCTCGTAGCCCCGCTCCCACAGCAGCTCCTTGGTCGCTGCGACCAGCTTGCCGCGCCCGTTTCCGGCCCGGCTCATTGCGCCGCGACGACATGCGCCGGCATGCGGTCGGCATACTGCGCCTCGCCATTGCCGAACGACCAGTTGAGCACCGTCGTCTCCATGAGGTGGACAAACACGTCCTCGCGCCGGATGTTGAGGTCCGCGAGCCGCGATGCCAGGCTGTGATAGAGCGCGCGCTTGATCTCGAGGCTGCGACCGACCGACAGGTGCACCTCGATCATCACCAGCCCGTCCGTGCGGGCGATGCCGAGATAGCCGGGATCATAGATCAGGTCGTCGCCATGGCTGGAGATGACCTGAAACCGATCATCGGGCGGAATCCCGACGGCCTCCACCAACCCGGCATGAACCGCGTCGGCAATGGCGCGGCGGCGTTCGCCGGGCATGTCCTGCCTGAGATGAATTCTGACGAATGGCATGGTTCTGTTCTCTTTCTAGATACATACTAGTCGGTATGTTTTAGTCGTCAAGGGAAATGAACGGCGGCGTGGGCGCGGCAACGATGCACTTGTTTTGCCGCAATCGTCGGCTAAAGGCTTGCCGAGCGGTTCAATCCGGTCGGATCAAGAGCGTGTTTCGCAAAAGCGGCAACGGTTTTGCGCAGAAGCATGCGACAGGACAACGCGATAGAGCGCCGGTTTGATTCCATCAAAGCGAAATGCGTTCTAGATGTCGAAGCAACGATGGAAGGATGATTGATTGCGCGCCCCTCTCCTCCCGCTTCTCTGCCTGGCACCGCTGCTGGCCGCGTGCGAATCGAGCTCGCGACTGGCGCCGTTCGATAATCCCTTCGGCCGCTCGGACCGGGTGGCCGTGGCCCCGCCGCCGCAGATCAGCCCTGCGCCGACCCCGCGCGTGGAAAGCGCCCCGCTGCCGTCGGTGACGCAGCAGGAACTGGCGCCGCCGCCGGGCGTGCCGTCCGTGCCCGGTGTTGCGGCACCCGGCAGCGCGCCGATTGATCCGGATGCCTCGGCGCGGCTGGAGCCGCCGCCGGTGCCTTCGGTCGCAACTCCGTCGCTGCCGGCGCCACCGCCCGTCGCGCAGCCGGAGCGTGTCACGCAATCCAGCGTGACCGGAAACTGGCAGGCGCGCGAGGCCGGCGGCACATCGTGCCGGGTCACGCTCTCCTCCAGCCCCAAGCTCGACCTTTACGGGGCCAGCACCAGCGGGTGCCAAAGCAAGGATCTCCAGCGGGTCACAGCTTGGGAAATGCGGGGTGAAGACGTCTATCTCTATGAACCGGGCGGAGCGGTTGCCGCACGTTTCAAGGCACAGACTCGGCGCATGGATGGAACCCTGGCCAAGAGCGGGGCGCCGCTGACCTTGTCTAAATAGCGCCGCCCGACGAATTGAACCAACCGAACGGATCGGAAATCGTCCGGTTCTGCAGATCAAGTGTTGCGATGGCGAAGGCGTTGGCATCGTCCATCGCTTCGCTCACCAGCGAGTTGAGATCGCGCGCGCCGGGCGCGACCACGCCGAGCGATTGGCCGTATTCGAAGCTGATCTCAGCCGCATAGCGGCGTGCCAGCGCCTGCATGGCCTGATTGGTGGCAAGACAGCTCATGTAGAGCTTGTGAATGTTGCGATTGCGCGCCGCGCGAACGATCTTGTCGAACAGCCGCGAGCCGACGCCCTGGCCGCGCCATTCGTTTTCGATCGAGAAGGCGGCTTCCCCTTCGCCGGGGTGATCGTCGTTGAGCGGGCGCAGTTCTGCCGCGCCGTGCATCACCCCATCGATGAAAAACCCATAGATGACCACATCCCAGCGGCTGCATCCCTGTGCGTAGTCGATCAGGAACTGGTCACTGGCAATCATGCCGAAGCGCAGATAGCGCGTCGCATCATCCAGCCGCAGCAGGTGCCGAGTGTATTCCTCGTGGTCGAACGCCGACAAGCGGCGAATCTGACCCTGCTCATTCGCTGCACGACCCATGTCAGCCTCCTAAAGCTCACGGTGTCCAACAAAGAGCCTTCCTTATTTCCGTTTCCTCGGCCTTTCAGCCATCCCCAATAAGATAGGTAAGAATCGCTACCATTACAATAATGCATAATTAGATCGTCAAAATCCGAATGTCTGGCTTGTCTCAAGGATGGAACGTGCTCTAGTCCGGATTGATGGCGAATGAATGACGCCCAGGGACGGGAGAGGGAATGACGGCTTCGGTGACAGCGCGCCATGCCGCAATGGTTGCGAACGGCCTGATCGAAAGAGATGAGGCACAGGTGGAGATCGTCGCCCGTCTCGATTCGCTGGCCAGCCAACTGGAAGAGCGGCAACTGGCGGCCAAGGGCAGCGCGCTCGGTTGGCTGTTCGGGCGCGCGGTCAAGCCTCAGCCCCTGCCGGGGCTCTACATCTGGGGTTCGGTCGGGCGCGGCAAGACCATGCTCATGGACCTGTTCTTCGATACGCTGAAGGTGCGACACAAGCGGCGCGCGCATTTCCATGGCTTCATGAGCGAGGTGCACGAACGCATCTATCTGTGGCGGCAGGCGGCCAAGAAGGGTCAGGTCAAGGGCAGCGATCCAATCGCGCCGGTTGCCCATGATGTCGCGCGCGAGGCCACGGTGCTGTGTTTCGACGAATTCGCGGTGACCGATATCGCCGATGCGATGCTGCTCGGACGGCTGTTCGAGGCGCTTTTCGCCGAAGGCGTTACCATCGTCGCCACCTCAAACCGCGAGCCGGGCGAACTCTACAAGGACGGGCTCAACCGGTCGCTGTTCATGCCGTTCATCGACATGATCGAGGAACGCATGCAGGTGCTGCGGCTCGATGCACGCACCGACTATCGCATGGAGAAGCTGGCCGGGGCCGAGGTCTATCATGTGCCGGCCGATGCGGCGGCGCGGACCAGCCTGCAGGCGGTGTTCCACAAGCTCACCGGCGGCATGGAGCCGCATCCGAGCGATTTCGTGGTCAAAGGGCGCGAGTTCAGGTTGCCACAAACCGCGCAGAGCGTCGCGTTCGTCTCCTTTGCCGAATTATGTGACCGGCCGCTCGGCGCGGCGGACTATCTTGCTATCGCGCAGGCGTTTCACACCGTCATCATCGCCGACGTTCCGGTGATGGAGCAGGACGCGCAGAGCGCCGCCAAGCGCTTCATCACTCTGATCGACGTGTTCTATGATTACGGTGTCAAGACGGTGATTTCCGCCGCAGCGCCGGCGCAGGACCTCTATCGCGGCACGCGCGGGCCGGAGGTGTTCGAATTCGAACGCACGGTGTCGCGGCTGATCGAGATGCGCTCGGGGGAGTATCTGGCGCGGCCGCATGGGCGCGGCGATGCCGACAGGAGCCAGACTGCCGAAGGGATCGTGGAGACATGAAGTCCGGCGGCGAGACGGCAGAGGCCCGCATTCTCGCCATTGCCGGGCAACATCTCAGGCGTGATGGCCTGAAGCGGCTGACCATCGTGCGGGTGGCCGAGGAAGCCGGCATGACCCATGCCAATGTCTATCGCTATTTCAGGTCCAAGACCGATCTGGCTGACCAGCTCTTGGGGGAATGGCTCCGCGATCTGGAGCAGGGTCTCACCGAAATTACCCAGTCGCCCGATCCGGCCGACGACAAGCTCGAACGCTTCCTGACGCTTCTGGCGCGTGCCTATCTGGCCGCAGCCCGCGAGGAGCCGGCGCTGTTTCTTGTGCTGACCGATGCGCTCGATGCCCGCCGCATCGCCGGCCTCCGGCACCGCCAGCGCGTGCGGGACCTGATGCTGCGCATCATCGAGGAAGGAGCCAGCACACGGCTGTTCGCCGGCGGTGACATCCGTCGTCTGCAGCAACTGGTGCTCGACCTGATGCATCGGTTTGTCGATCCGCATGCGATCCAGCTGGGCCTCAAGACCGAGGCGGGCACATTGGAGGGGCGGCGCGAACGCGCCACGCGGATGACCCTGCGAGGGTTGATGCAGGGGCGCTGATGTCAATGTTACAAATTACAAAAAATGTAATATGTAACCTCATTTTCGCCGACCGGAACCGGCCCCGTGACATCGCCGCCGGTTTTGATGAAAATTCAATCGATTGTTTTTGTTATATTTTTTGTTCCACTGCACCGGACTCCGGCCGGCATGCTACCAAGGGCGGGGGCGCTGGCGCCGCGCGCGCTGTTGCCCGCAAGCCGGCACAACCGTAAGCAGGCGCCCGGAGGAGCCGCCCGGTTTGGGTGAGGGGGCGCCCCCTCCGAAAGGCCGGGTGGGCGAAGGGCGCACGCCGGGCTAGGTTCAGGGACCTCAACCCAGAGATCGAAGGATCAATCGCCATGGCGCGTCGGAAGATCGCTCTCATCGGTGCCGGACAGATCGGCGGCACGCTTGCTCACCTCGCCGGATTGAAAGAACTGGGCGACATCGTTCTGTTCGATATCGCCGAGGGCACGCCGCAGGGCAAGGCGCTCGACCTGGTCGAATCCTCCGCCGTTGACGGGTTCGATGCGCTCTACAAGGGCACCAACGACTATAAGGACATCGAGGGCGCCGATGTGGTCATCGTTACCGCCGGCGTGCCGCGCAAGCCGGGCATGAGCCGTGACGATCTGGTCGGGATCAACCTCAAGGTGATGGAAGCGGTTGGCAACGGCATCCGGACCTATTGCCCCAAGGCTTTCGTGATCTGCATCACCAACCCGCTCGATGCCATGGTGTGGGCGCTGCAGAAGTTCTCCGGGGTCAAGCCGAACAAGATCGTCGGCATGGCGGGCGTGCTCGATTCGGCCCGCATGGCATATTTCCTCGAAGAGGCGACCGGAGTTTCGATCAAGGATATCTCGACCTTCGTGCTGGGCGGGCATGGCGACGACATGGTGCCGCTGGTGCGCTACTCCACCGTCGGCGGCGTGCCGCTGCCGGACCTTATCAAGATGAAGTGGCTGACGCAGGAGCAGGTCGATTCGATCGTCGAGCGCACCCGCAAGGGGGGCGGCGAGATCGTCGCGCTGCTCAAGACCGGCTCGGCTTTCTATGCCCCGGCTGCTTCCGCCATCCTGATGGCCGAGAGCTATCTCAAGGATCAGAAGCGCGTGCTGCCCTGCGCCGCCTATCTCAAGGGTGAGTATGGCGTCCGCGACATGTTCATCGGCGTGCCGGTGGTGATCGGCTCCAAGGGTGTCGAGCGCGTCGTCAAGGTCCGGCTGAACAAGGAAGAGCAGGCGATGATGGCCAAGTCGGTGGCCTCGGTGCAGGGCCTGATCGAAGCTTGCAAGAGCATCAACCCGGCTTTGGCATAAGGCGCGAGTAGCCAATCGCGGATGGCGAATAGGGTTCGCCCGTCCCGATTGGCACGTCCCTATTCGCTACTGGCTATTCGCAATTCGCTTTTTCCGGAGGAAACGCATGAACATCCATGAATATCAGGGCAAGGCCGTGCTCAAGGAGTTCGGCTGCCCGGTCTCTGCCGGCTTTCCGGCCTTCACCGTGGCGGAAGCCGCCGAGGCCGCCAAGAAGCTTCCGGGGCCGCTTTATGTGGTCAAGAGCCAGATCCACGCCGGCGGGCGCGGCAAGGGCAAGTTCAAGGAACTGCCGGCGGACGCCAAGGGCGGCGTGCGTCTCGCCAAGTCTACCGCTGAGGTCGAGGCTTTCGCCAAGGAGATGCTCGGCAACACCCTGGTGACGCTGCAGACCGGTCCGGCCGGCAAGCAGGTCAACCGCCTCTATATCGAGGACGGTTCCGACATCGCCAAGGAATTCTATCTGTCGATGCTGGTCGATCGCGTGACCTCGCGGATTTCCTTCGTGGTCTCTACCGAAGGCGGCATGAACATCGAGGAAGTGGCGCACGAGACCCCGGAGAAGATCATCTCCTTCTCGGTCGATCCGGCCACCGGCTACATGGGCCATCATGGCCGCGCGATCGCCAAGGCGCTCAACCTGTCGGGTGATCTTGCCAAGCAGGCCGAGGCGCTGGGCGCCAAGCTCTACGCGGCCTTTACGGCCAAGGACATGAGCATGCTGGAGATCAACCCGCTGATCGTCACCAAGGACGGCATGCTCAAGGTGCTCGACGCCAAGATCTCGTTCGATTCGAACGCGCTCTACCGCCATGCCGACGTGATGGCGCTGCGCGACGAGACCGAGGAGGATGCCAAGGAGATCGAGGCGTCCAAGTATGATCTCTCCTACATCGCGCTCGATGGTACCATCGGCTGCATGGTCAACGGCGCGGGCCTCGCCATGGCGACGATGGACATCATCAAGCTCTACGGCGAGGAGCCGGCGAACTTCCTCGATGTCGGCGGCGGCGCCTCCAAGGAAAAGGTGACGGCGGCGTTCAAGATCATCACTGCCGATCCCAAGGTGAAGGGCATCCTGGTCAACATCTTCGGCGGGATCATGAAGTGCGACATCATTGCCGAAGGCGTTATCGCCGCGGTCAAGGAAGTCGGGCTCAAGGTGCCGCTGGTGGTGCGTCTCGAAGGCACCAACGTGGAACTGGGCAAGAAGATCATCAAGGAGTCGGGGCTCAACGTGATCCCGGCCGACGATCTCGATGATGCCGCGCAGAAGATCGTCAAAGCTGTGAAGAAGGGCTGAGGTAGGTAAGATGTCCATTCTGATCGACAAGAATACCAAGGTCATCTGCCAGGGCTTTACCGGCAAGAACGGCACCTTCCATTCCGAACAGGCAATCGCCTACGGAACGCAGATGGTCGGCGGCTCCTCGCCCGGCAAGGGCGGCTCGATGCACCTCGGCCTGCCGGTGTTCGACACCGTGGCGGAAGCCCGCGAGGCCACCGGGGCGGATGCTTCGGTGATCTACGTGCCGCCGCCGGGCGCAGCCGATGCGATCTGCGAGGCGATCCAGGCGGAAATCCCGCTCATCGTCTGCATCACCGAAGGCATTCCGGTGACCGACATGATCCGGGTCAAGCGGGCGTTGTCGGGCTCCCGGTCGCGGCTGATCGGGCCGAACTGCCCCGGCGTGATGACGGCGGGCGAGTGCAAGATCGGCATCATGCCCGGCAACATATTCAAACGCGGCAATGTCGGCATCGTCTCGCGCTCCGGCACGCTGACCTACGAGGCGGTGTTCCAGACCACGCAGGAGGGGCTGGGACAGACCACGGCGGTCGGCATCGGCGGCGATCCGGTCAAGGGCACCGAGTTCATCGAGATGCTGGAGTTGTTCCTCAAGGACGACGCCACCAAGTCGATCGTGATGATCGGCGAGATCGGCGGTTCGGCCGAGGAGGACGCGGCCCAGTTCATCAAGGACGAGGCCAAGCGCGGCCGCAAGAAGCCGATGGTCGGCTTCATTGCCGGGCGCACGGCGCCTCCGGGCCGCCGCATGGGCCATGCCGGCGCGATCATCTCGGGCGGCAAGGGTGGCGCCGAGGACAAGATCGCCGCGATGGAAGCGGCCGGCATTCGCGTCTCGCCTTCGCCGGCGCGTCTCGGCAAGACGCTCGTCGACGTGCTCAAGGGCAAATAAGGCCGCTGCCGGCAGCGCCGGCCAAGGCGGACGGGGTGCTGAAACGCCCCGTTCGCGCAGTACCACAATGATTTTGGCAGGGACCGTTCAAGGGTGATCGAATGACCAGCGAATTCGATGGCAACGCCGACCTTTCCGCGCTTTCCGGCGCCAATGCCGCCTATCTTGAGGCGCTGACCGGCGAGGTGACGCCGGGCCCGTCCTGGCAGCGGGCGAACTGGCCTGTTGCGCCGCAGGGCGAACTGATCTCGGCGCTCGACGGCGACTGGAGCGCCATCGAGAAGGCGCTCGCCGATAAGCTCAAGGGCAAGGGACCGGCGCCCGGCAAGGCCGCGCCCACTGCGGAGCAGTTGCAGGCGGCGGCGCGCGATTCGGTGCATGCGCTGATGATGATCCGCGCCTACCGCATGCGCGGCCATCTGCATGCCGATCTCGATCCGCTCGGCATCGAACCGCGGAAGGACCATGAGGAACTGCATCCCTCATCCTACGGCTTCACCGAGGAGGACTGGGATCGCAAGATCTTCATCGATCATGTGCTCGGGCTGGAGTTTGCCACCATCCGCGAGATGCTGGCGATCCTGAGGCGCACCTACTGCGCCAACATCGGCTGGGAGTTCATCCACATCTCGGATCCGGCGCAGAAGTCGTGGCTGCAGGCGCGCATCGAGGGGCCGGAAAAGGAAATCACCTTCACCCGCGAGGGCAAGCGGGCGATCCTCAACAAGCTGGTCGAGACGGAGGGCTTCGAGAAGTTCCTCGACAAGAAATTCACCGGCACCAAGCGCTTCGGTCTTGATGGCGGCGAGGCGCTCATTGCCGGTCTTGAGCAGATCATCAAGCGGGGCGGCAACCTCGGCGTGAAGGAGATCGTGCTCGGCATGGCCCATCGCGGCCGTCTCAACGTGCTGACCCAGGTGATGGGCAAGCCGCACCGCGCGCTGTTTCATGAGTTCAAGGGTGGTTCGTACGCCCCCGATGATGTCGAAGGTTCAGGCGACGTGAAGTATCACCTCGGCGCCTCGGCCGACCGGGCGTTCGACGGCAACAACGTGCATCTGTCGCTCACGCCCAATCCGTCGCATCTGGAAATCGTCAATCCGGTGGTGCTGGGGCGCGTCCGCGCCAAGCAGGACCAGCTCAACTGCACGCCGGACGACCGGCGCCCGGTGCTGCCGCTGCTGATTCACGGCGATGCGGCCTTCGCCGGCCAGGGCGTGGTGGCCGAGTGCTTCGGCTTGTCCGGCCTGAGAGGACACCGCACCGGCGGCTGGATCTCGGTGATCATCAACAACCAGATCGGTTTTACCACCTATCCCAGGTTCTCGCGGTCCTCGCCTTACCCGTCCGACATGGCCAAGATCGTCGAGGCGCCGATTTTCCACGTCAACGGTGACGATCCCGAGGCAGTGGTGTTCGTCTGCAAGGTGGCGGCAGAGTTCCGGCAGAAGTTCCAGAAGCCGGTTGTGGTCGACATGTGGTGCTATCGCCGCTTCGGCCACAACGAGGGCGACGAGCCGGCATTCACCCAGCCGCTTATGTACAAGAAAATCCGCTCGCACCGGACGACGCTGGAGATCTACAGCGAGAAGCTGATCGCCGAGAACGTCGTCACCCAGGGCGAGATCGACAAGATGAAGGCTGACTGGGTGGCGCGGCTGGAAGCCGAGTTCGAGGCCGGCCATTCCTACAAGCCGAACAAGGCCGATTGGCTCGAAGGCGCCTGGGAAGGCCTCAAGTCCGCTTCGGAGGTTCGTGACGATGCCCGGCGCGGCGAAACCGGTGTCGCCATCGACAGGCTCAAGGAAATCGGCGCCAAGATCACCAAGGTTCCGGAAGGCTTCAACGTGCATCGCACCATCCAGCGGTTCATGGACGGCCGCGCCAAGATGGTGGAAACGGGCGAGGGGATCGACTGGGCGATGGCCGAGGCGCTCGCCTTCGGCACGCTGGTCGATGAGGGTTATCCGGTTCGCCTGTCCGGTCAGGATTGCGAACGCGGCACCTTCTCGCAGCGCCATTCGGTGCTGACCGATCAGGAAACCGAGGCCCGGCATACGCCGCTCAATACCATCGGGCCGCAGCAGAAGCGCTACGAGGTCATCAATTCGATGCTCTCGGAAGAGGCGGTGCTGGGCTTCGAATACGGCTACTCGCTGGTCGAGCCCAATTCGCTGGTGCTTTGGGAAGGCCAGTTCGGCGATTTCGCCAACGGTGCGCAGGTGGTGTTCGACCAGTTCATCTCCTCGGGCGAGCGCAAGTGGCTGAGGCTGTCGGGCCTCGTCTGCCTGCTGCCGCACGGCTACGAGGGGCAGGGACCGGAACATTCCTCGGCCCGTCTCGAACGCTTCCTGCAGCTGTGCGCCGAGGACAACATGCAGGTGGCCAACTGCACGACGCCGGCCAACTACTTCCACATCCTGCGCCGGCAGATGAAGCGCGACATCAGAAAGCCGCTGATCCTGATGACGCCGAAGTCGCTGCTCCGGCATCCGCGCTGCAAGTCGACGCTGGCCGAACTCGCCCAGACCTCATCGTTCCACCGCTTCCTGCGTGACGATGCGGACGGCGGCAATGCCGGCTACAGCCTCGCCAAGGACGCCAAGATCCGCCGCGTCATCATCTCCACCGGCAAGGTCTATTATGACCTGCTGGAGGAGCGCGAGAAGCGCGGGATCGACGACGTCTATCTCCTGCGCGTCGAGCAGCTCTACCCGTTCCCGCTGAAGGCGCTGACCAAGATCATGGCCCGCTTCAAGAAGGCGGATGTGGTCTGGTGCCAGGAAGAGCCGAAGAACATGGGCGGCTGGAGCTTCGTCGAGCCCTATCTCGAATGGGTGCTGAGCCAGGCTGGCTGCCAGTCCCGGCGGCCGCGGTATGTCGGCCGGCCGGCGGCGGCATCGCCCGCGGTCGGTGCCATGCCCAAGCATCTGGCGCAGTTGCGCGCCTTCCTCGACGAGGCTTTCGCCTCCTGACCGAAACCGTTCCTGGCCGGCCCCGGCGGGGCCGGCACCCCTTGTTGTGACAACTCTGGCCGCTGGCAGCGGCATCAAAGGTGAAACATGGCGACCGAAATCCGAGTGCCGACGCTGGGCGAAAGCGTCTCCGAGGCCACCATCGGCAAGTGGTTCAAGAAGCCGGGCGATGCGGTGAAGGCCGACGAGCCCGTGTGCGAACTCGAAACCGACAAGGTGACGCTGGAAGTGCCGGCCCCCGCCGCCGGTGTGCTCGGCGAGATCATCGCCAAGGATGGCGAGACGGTCAGCGTCGGTGCCCTGCTCGGCACCATCGCGGCGAGCGGGGCTGCCGCCGCAGCGCCGGCCGCTCCGGCTGCGGCGCCCGCCGCCCCGGCCGCTGCGCCGGCTGCTGCTGCCGGCATGCCGCCGGCACCCTCCGCCGCCAAGCTGATAGCCGAGACCGGCGTTTCGGTTGCCGAAGGCTCGGGCAAGCGCGGTCAGGTGCTGAAGGAAGACGTTCTCAAGGCGATCGCCAATCCGCCGGCGGCGCCGGCCCCCGTCGCTGCGGCCCCCGCCGCGCCGCGCGCGCCCTCCAAGGCCGATGACGCGGCGCGTGAAGAGCGCGTCAAGATGACCAAGCTGCGCCAGACCATCGCGCGCCGCCTCAAGGAAAGCCAGAACACGGCGGCGATGCTGACCACCTTCAACGAGGTCGACATGACCGAGGTGATGGCGCTCAGGAACCAGTACAAGGACCTGTTCGAGAAGAAGCACGGCGTGAAGCTCGGCTTCATGGGCTTCTTCACCAAGGCGGTGGTGCAGGCGCTGAAGGAGCTGCCGGGCGTCAATGCCGAAATCGACGGCACCGACCTGATCTACAAGAACTATTACCACGTCGGCATCGCGGTGGGCACCGACAAGGGGCTCGTGGTGCCCGTGGTGCGCGACGCCGACCGGCTCGGCATCGCCGGAATCGAAAAGACCATTGCCGATTTCGGCAGGCGGGCGCGTGACGGCCAGCTCAAGATGGAGGAAATGGCGGGGGGCACCTTCACCATCACCAACGGCGGCATCTACGGCTCGCTGATGTCGACGCCGATCCTCAATGCGCCGCAGTCCGGCATCCTCGGCATGCACAAGATCCAGGATCGCCCGGTGGTCGTCGGCGGCAAGATCGAGATCCGGCCGATGATGTATCTGGCGCTCAGCTATGATCACCGCATCGTCGACGGCAAGGAGGCTGTGACCTTCCTCGTGCGGGTCAAGGAAAGCCTCGAAGATCCGGCGCGGCTGGTGATGGACCTATGAGGCGACGGTGGCCCTGGCCGGAATTTTCCGGCCCCCCGAGCCTCTGATAGGCTAAGTCGTGAATGTCCAGCGCTGGGCCGGGCATGCCGAAGGAGCAGCAGATGACCAAGGTTGCCATCGTTACCGGAGGCTCGCGCGGCATCGGGCGGGCCTGCGCGCTCGGGCTCGCCCAGGACGGGTTCGACGTCGTGGTCAATTATGCCGGCAACAGGCAGGCGGCGGATGAGGTGGTCGCCGCCATTGAAAAGCTCGGCCGCAAGGCGGTGGCCGCGCAGGGCGACGTGTCGGTTGAGGCGGATGTCGACAGGATCTTTGCCGCAGCGGACAAGCTGGGCAGGCTTGCGGCACTGGTCAACAACGCCGGTGTGGTCGATGTGGTCCAGCCGGTGGTCGAGATGTCGACGGCGCGTCTCACCCGCATGTTCGGCATCAATGTGATGGGCTCGATCTGGTGCGCGCAGCGCGCGATCCGGCGCATGTCGACGCGGTTCGGCGGCAGGGGCGGGGCGATCGTCAACATGTCGTCGATTGCCCCGCGTCTCGGCGCGCCGGGGCAGTATGTGGATTACGCCGCCGCCAAGGGCGCCATCGATGCCTTCACGCTCGGGCTCGGGCGGGAACTGGCCAACGAGGGCATCCGCGTCAACGGCGTGCAGCCCGGGCTGATCGAAACCGACATTCACGCCTCGGGCGGCATCCCGGATCGCGTCGCCAAACTGAAGGACACCATTCCGATCAAGCGCGGCGGCACGGCGGAAGAAATCGCCGAGGCGGTGCGCTGGCTCGTTTCCGAAAAGGCTTCCTACGCCGTGGGCAGCCTCATCACCGTTTCAGGCGGGCGCTGACCCGTTATCCCACGAGGACGTTTCATGGCTTACGATCTTGTTGTCATCGGCACCGGCCCCGGCGGCTATGTTTGCGCCATCCGTGCTGCCCAGCTTGGGCTCAAGACGGCCGTCGTCGAGAAGTGGGCGACGCATGGCGGCACCTGTCTCAACGTCGGCTGCATTCCGTCGAAGGCGCTGCTGCATGCCTCCGAACTGTTCGACGAGGCGGGGCATGGCTTTGCCGCCTTCGGAATCGAGGTGAACAAGCCCAAGCTCAACCTCGCCGGCATGATGAAGCACAAGCAGGAGACGATCGACGCCAATGTGCAGGGCGTCGCCTTCCTGCTCAAGAAGAACAAGATCGATGTCCATTTCGGCGTCGGCTCGATTCCCGCCGCCGGCAAGGTTCAGGTGACGGGCGGGGATGGCAAGGTGACCACGCTCGAAACCAAGGCGATCTGCATCGCCACGGGTTCGGAGGTCGCGGGGCTGCCGGGAGTCGAGATCGACGAGAAGCAGATCGTCTCCTCCACCGGGGCGCTGGCGCTTGGCAAGGTGCCGGGCAAGCTGGTGGTGATCGGCGCCGGTGTCATCGGCCTCGAACTCGGCTCGGTCTGGCGCCGGCTCGGTGCCGAGGTCGAGGTGATCGAGTATCTCGACCGCATCCTGCCGGGCATGGATCTCGAATGCTGCAAGCAGTTCCAGCGCATTCTTGAAAAGCAGGGGATCGGTTTCCGTCTCGGGGCCAAAGTGACCGGCGCGGAAAAGATCAAGGGGGGCGTCAAGCTCAGCGTCGAGCCGGCCAAGGGCGGGGAAAAGACGACGATCGGCGCCGATGTGGTGCTGGTCGCCATCGGCCGCAAGCCCTATACCGCCGGGCTCGGGCTGGAGGCGGTGGGCGTCAAGCTTGATGCGCGCGGCCGCATCGAGACCGATCATCACTACCGCACCAGCGTGCCGGGCATTTATGCGATCGGCGATGTCATCACCGGTCCGATGCTGGCGCACAAGGCCGAGGACGAGGGCGTCGCGCTGGCCGAGATGCTGGCCGGCAAGGCGGGCCATGTGAACTACGATGTCATTCCGGGCGTGGTCTATACCTTCCCGGAGATCGCTTCGGTCGGCAAGACCGAGGAGGAACTCAAGGCTGCCGGCATCGCCTACAACGTCGGCAAGTTCCCCTTCATGGCCAATGGCCGGGCGCGCGCCAACCGCACCACCGATGGTTTCGTGAAGGTGCTGGCCGACAAGGCGACCGACCGGGTGCTGGGCGTGCATATCGTCGGCGCCGGGGCCGGTGAGATGATCCACGAGGCGGCGGTGCTGATGGAATTCGGCGGCTCCTCCGAGGATCTGGCGCGCACCTGCCACGCGCATCCGACCATGTCCGAAGCGGTCAAGGAGGCCGCAATGGCGGTCGAGAAGCGCCAGATCCACATGTGATGCCGCTGCGCCGGCACAATTTGTGTACGAGTGGCATCGGTTGAGCATTTGTCGGCAGGAAGCGGCAGCGTTTCCTGCCGTTCATTTTGAATCGGGCAGATGGCCTGCGCACTGATGCGATTCACGGCCGGCCCACTGGTTGAGCCCGGCACTCTGGAGATTTATGCCTATGGATACCCAGGCACTTACGGAACAAACCTCGGCGCTGTGGAAAATGGCGCTGGACTATGGCCCCCGCGTGATCGGCGCGCTGGTCGTGCTGATGGTCGGCCGACTGCTCGCCAAATGGGCCGCCAGCTTTGTCGGTCACGCGCTGGAAAAGACCAAGGTCGATGCGACGCTGCGCCCGGTGATCGCCAGCATTGTCCGCTACGTCGTGCTGGGCCTGACGCTGCTGATCGTGCTGCAGCAGTTCGGAATCGAGACCGCCTCGCTGCTGGCGCTGGTCGGCACCATCGGCCTTGCGGTCGGCCTGGCCCTGCAGGGCACGCTGTCGAACGTGGCGGCGGGGCTGATGCTGCTGTTCCTGCGGCCCTTCGAGGTGGGCGATCATGTTGAGGCGGGCGGCTCGACGGGCGTCGTGCTCGGCATCGACATGTTCCACACCAACCTCAGGACCAACGACGGCGTCGATATCGTGGTGCCCAATTCCAACATCCTGTCAGGGCCGATCCGCAACATGTCGCATTTCCCCGAGCGGGTGCTGGCCATGAGCGTCAACGTGGCCGCCGATGCCGAGCTCGGCAAGGCCGTATCCGTGCTGGCAAAGACGCTGGCCGAACAGGCGCTGGTGATCCAGGATCGTGAGCGCACCGTGACGGTCAAGTCGCTGACGGGCGGCGCCAGCGAGATCGTGGTCAACGCCTGGGTCAAGAACGACGACTACCAGGAAGCGCGCTCGCAATATCTGACTGCCGTGCGTCAGGCCCTTGGCAAGGCCAAGATCGCTCTGGCCTGAGCTGCGGCCACAGCCGGGCGGCACAGGCTGCCGCCCGGGTCCGCCGCTTCCGCCGGTTCAGAACGGCAGGTGGATGGCGGTTGGTGCCCAGAGGGCAAAGCCCATCAGCACCGTGCCGCCGATGCCGAGCGCGGCACTGACCAGCCCCAGCCAGCCGATGCCGGTGATAATGACGGCGGAAGCGATGATGATGGCGATCTGGAACAGCTTGGCGGCCACCTCGAAGATTTCCTTCTTCTGGGCGGCGAGGGCGCGCGTTGCTTCCTTGTCCTTGGCGCGGGCGGCAAGCTCCTTGCGGCCCTCGTTGGTCTCGGGTTCGGAATCGTAGCGGGCAATCGTCTTGTTCCAGCTGTCGATGCGCTTCTTCATTGCTTCCTGCGCCGCAGGATCGGAGACGCGCTGCAAATCGACCTCCATCTGCTCGGCGGCGGTTTTCAGCACCGTAGAGCGGATGGTTTTGGCCTGGAAGAAAGACCAGAGGTTGGACGCCTCGATGTTGGACTCGAGCGCCAGATTCTCGTTGTTGCTGTTGCCAGCCTCGGCAAAGGCCAGAAACAGCGCCAGAATAGCGATGAGCAGCGCGGTTCTCTTGTTGCCGCCTTCAGACGGATCAGGCAACCCGGACATGGCAATTTCCTCTCAAGACAGAGAGCGGGTAACGCGAGTCGCGGGCTTGCGGAAGGGGGGGCTCAGCGCATCGCTGCGCGCGGATGGGCGGCCCGCACGGAGGCGATCAGACGGGCCGTTTCCACCTCCGTATAGAGCTGAGTGGTCGACAGCGACGCGTGGCCGAGCAGTTCCTGAATGGTCCTGAGATCGCCGCCGCGACCCAGGATGTGGGTGGCAAAGGAATGGCGCAGCGCATGCGGGGTGGCGGTGGAGGGCAGACCGAGCACGCCGCGCAGCCGTTCCATGGCCAGTTGAATGATTCGCGGCGACAGCGGTCCGCCCCTGGCGCCGACGAACAGCGGGCCGTCAGCCGGCAGATGCCAGGGGCAGCTCGCCAGATAGGCTTCCACCGCCTGCTGCACACGCGCGATGACCGGCACCTGCCGCATCTTGCCGCCCTTGCCGGTGACGGTGATCGCCTCGATGCCGCTGACTGGTGCCTCGCGGCGGCGCAGCGACAGCGCCTCGGAAATGCGCAGTCCGCATCCGTAGAGCAGGGCGATGACCGCCGCATCGCGGTCGAAGATCCACGGTTCGCGTTCCTCGCCGGCGCGGATGTCGGGGGCGGCAAGGCTGCGCGCGGCCACGGCGCCGATCGGCTTGGGCAGGGAGCGCGCCACCTTGGGGCCGCGCACCGCGGCAAAGGCGGAGGCTTTGGCCCAGCCCTCGCGCTCGGCGAAGCGGACGAAGGAGCGGCAGCCGGCGAGCTGGCGCATCAGCGAGCGGCTTTCGAGCCCGGCAGCGCGACGTTCGGCGAGGAAGGCGCGAATATCGGCGGGGCGCAGCGTGGCAAGATCGGACAGGGTCACACCGCCACCGAGCCGGCCGCTCAGGAAGGTGATGAACTGGCGAAAGTCGCGTGCATAGGCGTCCAGCGTCTTCGGCGACAGCCGGCGTTCGGCGGCGAGGTGGCTGAGCCAGTGGGCGATGGCCTTATCGAGGGTCATGCCGCCATCATGCAGGCGGCGGCTTAAAACGGCGTTTCTGGCCGATGGGGAAGAATCTGCTATCGCTCGGCGATGGTCACCCCAGTTGCCGAGATGACGGAGGAGCGCCCCACCACAGCCGATGTGCTGGTGCCGGTGGCGGTCAACACGGTCTATTCCTACCGTATTCCGGCCGGTCTTGAGCTGGTCGCGGGCGACACCGTGGTGGTGCCGCTCGGGACTCGGGAGACGATCGGCGTTGTCTGGAGCGTACGCGCGGGTGCCGGCGGGGCCAATCTCAAGCCGGTTGTGAGCCGCTATGACCTGCCGCCGATGCGGCCGGGCATGCGCGCCTTCGTCGAATGGATCGCCCGCTGGACGCTGGCGCCGCGCGGCATGGTGGCGCGGATGGCGCTCCGCGATCCCGAATCGGTCGGGCCCGAGAAGCCGCGACTCGGGGTCCGGCTGAGCGGGGCAGCGCCGGAGCGCCTGACGCCGGCGCGGCGCAAGGTGCTGCGGGCCGCCGAGGGCGGACTGATCTGGCGCAAGGGCGCGCTTGCCGAGGCGGCGGGTGTGTCGGGCGGGGTGATCGACGGGCTGGTGGATGAGGGGGTGCTGACCGTCGAGGCGCTGCCGCCCGATCCCGTCGCGCTGCCGCCTGATCCCGCGAAAGGGCGCAGTGCGCTCAACGACAGCCAGCAGGCGGCGGCCGAGGTGCTCGCCGGCATGGTGCGGGAGCGGAGTTTTGCGGTGGCGCTGGTCGAAGGGGTGACCGGCTCGGGCAAGACCGAGGTTTATTTCGAGGCGATTGCCGAAGCGGTGCGCCAGGGACGGCAGGCGCTGGTGCTGCTGCCGGAAATCGCGCTCACCGGCGATTTCATGGGGCGGTTCGAGGCGCGCTTCGGTGTCCGCCCCGGCGAGTGGCACTCAGGCGTCACCGGTACGCGCCGTGATAGACTGTGGCGGGCCACGGCCAGCGGTGAGGCGAAGGTGGTGGTGGGCGCACGCTCGGCGCTTATGCTGCCGTTCGTCGATCTCGGGTTGATCGTCGTCGATGAGGAGCATGAGGCCGCCTACAAGCAGGGCGACGGCGTGCGCTATAACGCCCGCGACATGGCGGTGGTGCGTGGCAGGATCGAGGGCGCGGCAGTGGTGCTCGCCTCGGCGACGCCTTCGCTGGAAAGCCGGCTCAATGCCGAGCGGGGACGCTATCGCCACCTCCGGCTTGCCGACCGGTTCGGCGGCGCGCGATTGCCGGTGCTTTCGGCGGTCGATCTCAACCGTGACCGGCTGGCGCCCGGACGGTGGATTTCGGCCCCGCTGGCCGCGGCGGCGGAGACGACCCTCGCTGCCGGCGAACAGGTGCTGTTCTTCCTCAACCGGCGCGGGTTCGCCCCGCTCACCCTGTGCAACCGCTGCGGCCATCGCTGGCAGTGTCCGCACTGTACGGCCTGGCTGGTGGAGCACAGGTTCCGGCGCGCCCTGGTCTGTCACCACTGCGGGCATACCGAGCGGCGGCCGCCGGTCTGCACGAATTGCGGCGCGGAGAACGATCTGAGGGCGGTCGGCCCCGGCGTCGAGCGCCTCGCCGAGGAGGTGGCCGAGCGTTTTCCGGGGCAGCGCGCGATCGTTCTGTCGAGCGATTTTCCCGGCGGCACCGAGCGGCTGAAGCGCGAGATGGAAGCGATCGCCAAGGGTGAGTTCTCGATCATCATCGGCACCCAGCTGGTCGCCAAGGGACACAACTTTCCGCTCCTCACGCTGACCGGGGTGATTGATGCCGATGTTGGCCTGTCGAGCGCCGATCCGCGCGCGGCCGAGCGGACCTTCCAGTTGCTCACCCAGGTGACCGGGCGCGCCGGGCGCGCGGAGCGGCCGGGCATCGGCCTGATTCAGACGCACCAGCCCGCGCATCCGGTGATGGCGGCGATCCTCTCACACGACCGCGAGCGGTTCTATCGCGAGGAGGCGGCCATGCGCGAGGTCGGCATGCTGCCGCCGTTCGGCCGGCTTGCCGCGCTGGTGGTCAGCGCCGCAAAGCGCGAGGTGGCGGAGGAGGCGGCCCGGCGGCTGACACGGGCGGGGCTGGCGGTTGCGGACGACGGCGGGGGCTATGAAGCGGTGCAGGTGCTTGGCCCTGCGGAACCGCCGATTGCCCTGCTGCGCGGGCGGCATCGCCAGCGGATCATCGTCAAGGCACCGGCCAGCGCCGATCTGCAAGGTTTTCTGCGCCGGCTGATCGCCGATGCCGGCCCGATGCGACAGGGCGCGCGGCTGGATGTCGATGTGGATCCGGCGAGTTTCCTGTGATGCCCGGGGGCCATTGGTCGTATGCCGGGCCCCAAATCGCGGATGTCGCCTGCCCCTAGTCTTTTCGATAAGACGGCAAGGGTTGCGCCGCCCCATTTTTGATGTTAGCGACCGGGCCGAACCCAGTGGGTAGGCCGCCTTGGCGGAAACCTTCTGGTGACCCCGAAACGAACCAGCCGGATTGTGTCGCTCGCGGCCCTTTCAGGCTGGCATACTGCTAGGAAGATCATCGTGGCGGATCAGGGCCCGATCGTTTCCGGAATTGCCGGGCGTTACGCCTCGGCACTGTTCGAGCTTGCCGAGGATGACAAGGTCACCGATCAGGTGGGCAAGCAGCTTGGCCAGTTCGCCGCGCTGCTCACCGGCAGCGAGGATTTGCAGCGGCTGGTGAAGAATCCGGTCTTTACCGCCGAAGAGCAGGTGAAGGCGGTTTCCGCCGTGCTCAAAAAGGCTGGGATCAGCGGGCTGGCCGCTAATTTTCTCAAGCTGGTCGCCGCCAAGCGCCGGCTGTTCGCCGTCGAGGGTATGATCCGCGGCTTTTCCGCGCTGGTCGACCAGAAGAACGGCGTCGTCTCGGCCGAGGTCACCGTGCCGTCGCCGCTGTCTGACAAGAATCGTGCGAGCGTGCTGGAAGCCCTGAAGGGCATCACTGGCGGCAAGACCGTCGCGCTCAACGAAAAGGTTGATCCCGCCATTCTGGGCGGGCTGATCGTCAAGGTCGGCTCGAAGATGGTGGATGCTTCACTCAAAACCAAACTCAATTCGATCAAACTCGCCATGAAAGAGGTCGGCTGATGGACATCCGCGCCGCTGAGATTTCCGCGATCCTCAAGGATCAGATCAAGAACTTCGGCTCTGCCGCCGAGGTGACCGAAGTGGGACAGGTGCTGTCGGTGGGCGACGGCATCGCGCGCGTCTACGGCCTCGACAAGGTGCAGGCCGGTGAAATGGTCGAGTTCGAGAACGGCATCCGCGGGATGGCGCTCAACCTCGAAAGCGACAACGTCGGCGTCGTGATCTTCGGGTCCGACCGTGAAATCAAGGAAGGCCAGACCGTCAAGCGCACCGGCGCCATCGTGGACGTGCCGGTCGGCAAGGAGCTGCTGGGACGCGTGGTCGACGCGCTCGGCAATCCGATCGACGGCAAGGGTCCGATCAAGTCCAAGAAGCGCGCCCGCGTCGATGTGAAGGCGCCGGGCATCATCCCGCGCAAGTCGGTGCATGAGCCGATGGCGACCGGCCTCAAGGCGGTTGACGCGCTGATCCCGATCGGCCGCGGCCAGCGCGAGCTGATCATCGGCGATCGCCAGACCGGCAAGACCGCGATCGCGCTCGACACCATCCTCAACCAGAAGCCGCTGAACGCTGCCGGCGCGCCGGAGAGCCAGAAGCTCTACTGCGTTTACGTCGCGGTTGGGCAGAAGCGCTCCACCGTCGCCCAGTTCGTGAAGGTGCTCGAAGAGCATGGCGCGCTCGACTATTCGATCGTCGTTGCCGCCACCGCCTCCGATCCGGCGCCGATGCAGTTTCTCGCGCCCTTCGCCGGCTGCGCGATGGGCGAGTATTTCCGCGACAACGGCATGCATGCCGTGATCATCTACGACGACCTCAGCAAGCAGGCCGTGGCCTATCGTCAGATGTCGCTGCTGCTGCGCCGTCCGCCGGGCCGCGAAGCCTATCCGGGCGACGTGTTCTATCTCCATTCCCGCCTGCTCGAGCGCGCGGCCAAGCTGAACGACGCCAACGGCGCCGGCTCGCTCACCGCGCTCCCGGTCATCGAAACCCAGGCCAACGACGTGTCGGCCTACATTCCGACCAACGTGATCTCGATCACCGACGGGCAGATCTTCCTTGAGACGGACCTGTTCTATCAGGGCATCCGTCCGGCGGTGAACGTCGGTCTGTCGGTGTCGCGCGTCGGTTCGTCCGCGCAGACCAAGGCCACCAAGAAGGTGGCCGGCAAGATCAAGGGCGAGCTTGCGCAGTATCGCGAGATGGCGGCCTTTGCGCAGTTCGGTTCCGACCTCGACGCGGTCACCCAGCGCCTGCTGAACCGCGGCGCCCGTCTGACCGAGCTGCTCAAGCAGGCGCAGTTCTCGCCGCTGAAGATGCAGGAGCAGGTTTGCCTGATCTATGCCGGCGTCAACGGCTATCTCGATCCGCTGCCGGTCAACCGCGTCAAGGCGTTCGAGGATGGGCTGCTCAGCCTGCTGCGTGCCAAGCACGAGGGGCTGCTCAATTCCATCCGCGACTCCAAGGATCTGTCGGCGGGCGATGAGGCGACGCTGAAGAGCGTGGTCGAGGGCTTTGCCAAGAGCTTTGCCTGAAGCGAGCGGCACGGCCGGCGCTGAGCCGGCCCGTTCGGACGAACAGACGAGGATCGTCGAATGCCTTCCTTGAAGGACCTTAGAAACCGCATCGCCTCGGTGAAGGCGACGCAGAAGATCACCAAGGCCATGCAGATGGTGGCCGCTGCGAAGCTGCGCCGCGCCCAGACGGCGGCGGAGCAGGCGCGGCCCTATGCCCGGCGCATGGGCGAGGTGCTCGGCAACCTGTCGGCCGGTTCGACCGGCGGGGCCGATACGCCGCGCCTGCTGGCCGGCACCGGCCGCGACCAGGTGCAGTTGCTGGTGGTCTGCACGGCCGAACGCGGGTTGTGCGGCGCGTTCAACTCCTCGATCGTTCGCATGGTGCGCGAGCGTGTCCAGTCGCTGCTGGCGGCGGGCAAGACGGTCAAGATCTTCACCGTCGGCAAGAAGGGCAACGAGCAGCTGCGCCGGCAATACGGCAACCTGATCGTCGAGCATGTCGAATTCCGCGGCGTCAAGCAGATCAGCTACGAGCATGCCGAAGCGGTCGGCGCGCGCATCATCGAGATGTTCGAGGCGGGCGACTTCGATGTCGCGACACTGTTCTATTCGCAGTTCAAGTCGGTCATCGCGCAGATCCCGACAGCCTACGGGCTGATTCCTGCCGAGGTGCCGCCTGCGACCGGTGCCACCGGTGGCGCCAAGGCGGCCTACGAGTATGAGCCCGAGGAAGGGGTCATCCTCTCCTCGCTGCTGCCCAAGAATGTTGCGGTGCAGGTGTTCCGGGCGCTGCTGGAAAATGCTGCCTCCGAGCAGGGCGCGCGGATGAGCGCCATGGACAGTGCCACACGCAATGCCGGCGAAATGATCAAGAAGCAGACGCAGAAGTATAACCGCTCGCGTCAGGCGATGATCACCAAGGAACTTATCGAAATCATCTCCGGCGCCGAAGCGCTGTGATTTGACCAACAATTGAGCTAGGACACAACGGCGAGAGGGAAGCGAACCGGGTACGTGCAATGATCATCAAGATTGGCAACCGCCAAGTCGATGCGAGGGCCATTCTTGAGGTCCGCATCGTTAGGACCAACAGCAGCGAATTGCTGATGTGGGGAAGTGGCGGCGGGCTGATAGCCCTGTTGCTTTATGGACTGGTGGTGCGGCCCAATCTGGCTGCCTGGTCCAAGGCAGTTGGCCGTAGCCTGGGTGTCGATGCGGTGACAGCTTCCTGGCTCCTGCTGGGGGTGGCCTTGGCGGCGGCGGTGATCGGGTTTTTCCTGCCACGCCTGCTGATCGAGGCGCGATACGGGGTTCAGGTTTCCCAGACCAACGCGCCGGATCTGGTGTTCGATGTGCTGAGTGAACGCGATGCGCGGGATCTCGCCAAGAGATTGTCGGATCTTCAGCGGCAAGCCGCCGCCTGAAGTTTCGATGCGGAATAAGGGTGGCGGCCGGATTGTCCGGACGACACGGGACCATGACAGGCCTAGCTCGCCAGCGCCGCGCCGGCGGTGATGGCCGAAAACGATTGTGCTGATTGGAGACAACCACGATGGCGAAAGCAGCAGCAAAGACCACCGCCAAGGCCGCCACTGCCGGCGCGACCGGCCGGATCACTCAGGTCATCGGTGCGGTGGTCGACGTGCAGTTCGATGGCGAACTGCCGGAGATCCTGAACGCGCTCGAGACCATGAACGGCGGATCCCGTCTGGTTCTGGAAGTGGCGCAGCATCTTGGCGAAAATTCTGTCCGCTGCATCGCAATGGACACCTCCGAGGGTCTGGTGCGTGGGCAACCGGTCACCAACACGGGCGCGCCGATCATGGTGCCGGTCGGTGATGAATGCCTCGGCCGGATCATCAACGTCATCGGTGAGCCGGTGGACGAAGCCGGCCCGGTCAAGACCAAGGCCCGCCGCGCGATCCATCAGGAAGCGCCGTCCTACGCCGATCAGGCGACCGAGGCGCAGATCCTCGAAACCGGCATCAAGGTTGTCGACCTTCTGGCGCCTTACGCCAAGGGCGGCAAGATTGGCCTGTTCGGCGGCGCCGGCGTCGGCAAGACCGTGCTGATCATGGAACTGATCAACAACGTCGCCAAGGCGCACGGTGGCTACTCGGTGTTTGCCGGCGTCGGCGAGCGTACCCGTGAGGGCAACGACCTCTATCACGAGATGATCGAGGGCGGCGTCAACAAGAAGCCCGAGAACGGCTCGACGGCCGGCTCGAAATGCGCGCTGGTCTATGGCCAGATGAACGAGCCGCCGGGCGCCCGCGCCCGCGTCGCGCTGACCGGCCTGACCGTGGCGGAAGATTTCCGCGACAAGGGCCAGGACGTGCTGTTCTTCGTCGACAACATCTTCCGCTTCACCCAGGCGGGTTCGGAAGTGTCGGCGCTGCTGGGCCGCATCCCGTCGGCGGTGGGCTATCAGCCGACGCTCGCCACCGACATGGGCGCGCTGCAGGAGCGCATCACCACCACCAACAAGGGCTCGATCACCTCGGTGCAGGCGATTTACGTGCCGGCCGACGATCTGACCGATCCGGCGCCGGCGACCTCCTTCGCCCATCTGGACGCGACCACCGTGCTGTCGCGCTCGATTGCAGAAAAGGGCATCTATCCGGCGGTGGATCCGCTCGACTCGACCTCGCGCATGCTGTCTCCGATGATCGTCGGCGACGAGCACTACGATGTGGCGCGTCGGGTTCAGTCGACGCTGCAGCGCTACAAGTCGCTGCAGGACATCATCGCGATCCTGGGCATGGACGAGCTTTCCGAAGAGGACAAGCTGGTCGTTGCCCGCGCCCGCAAGATCGAGCGCTTCCTGTCGCAGCCGTTCCACGTGGCGGAAGTCTTCACCGGTTCGCCGGGCAAGCTGGTCGCGCTCGCCGACACGATCAAGGGCTTCAAGGGCCTTGTCGAAGGCAAGTACGATCACCTGCCGGAGGCCGCCTTCTACATGGTTGGCACCATCGAGGAAGCAGTCGAGAAGGCCCAGAAGCTGGCGGCCGCCGCGGCGTAATCCACGCGGCTCCAGCAGCAAAGGAACCTCACTATGGCGACCTTCACCTTCGAACTTGTCTCGCCGGAGCGCGTTCTGTTCTCCGGCCCTGTCGAGCAGGTAGTCGTGCCGGGCGATGATGGCGACATGACCATCCTCGCCAACCATGCGCCGGTGATGACCACCCTGCGCTCGGGCATTGTCGCTGTCAGCGTCGATAAGGGCGCCGCCAAGCGCCTTTATGTGCGCGGCGGCTTCGCCGACGCGACGGCCTCGGGCCTGACCATCCTGGCCGAGGTGGCGGTGCCGGTGGAAGAAATCAGCACGGACAAGCTCGCTGCCGACATCAAGAACGCCGAGGATGACATCCGCGACGCCAAGTCGGACGAGGCGCGCGCCAAGTCCGAGGTAAAGCTGGCCGGGTTGCGTGCCATGCAGGCGGCTGTGCGCGGCTGACGCGTCGCAACTTGTGATCCCAAAACAAAAGGGGCCGCAAACTGCGGCCCCTTTTCGTTTTCCGGTGGTTGCCGGCGCTCAGAAGGCGGCGCCGACGGTGATCTGACCGCGATGGCTGATCTGGTTCTTCTGGCCGATGGTGGCGCGATAATTGGCGCCCGCCTTCCAGCCGCCGATCGTGGTGTCGAGCCCGACGCCGAGCAGCAGACCAGCGCCGACCGGATCGGTGATGCGCACCGCGAAGGGCTTGGCCGTGTTGTTGATCAACTGGCCGCCCAGCGTGCCGGCCGACTTGTAGAGGAACTCCTCGTAGCCGATCACGGCATGGGCGAGCGTGCCGGTGCCGAGATTGGCCTCCGCGCGCAGTTCGGCGCCGGCGGCAAGGCCTTGCACAGTGCGGTCGAAATAGCTGACCGGAGCCACGACGCCGGTTTCGCTGAAGCGGTTGACACCCGCGCTCACCCAGGCGAGCCGCGCCTTCGGCGTCAGCACGTAGCTGCCCATGTCCCAGCGATAACCGGCCTCAGCCACTGCGCTGTAGGCGTGGCCGGTGGTGCTGCCGGTATTGGTCAGGTCGGCCAGCAGGGTCTTGCGCTCGATGTCGCGGTAGAGGTTCATCTGCGCGCCAACGCCGAGGTTGACGAAGGTCGGCCCCTGTGACCAGCGGGCGACCAGATCGGCCGCGAAACCGACCGGCGTGAAGGAGACATGGCCGGACTTGGCATCGCCCGCCGTCGCCGACAGGGCAAGGCCGACCGTCCAGGCCGGCGAGTAGCGATGGAACACGCCGAGGCGCAGACCGCCCGCCGAATAGCGGGCGCCGCCGACCGAAGCGATCATCATGTTGCCGGCGAACCCGGCCTGAATCGCCGTCGTGTCGCGCTGGCCCTGCTCGCCGATGACGCTGACGAACCAGTTGGACTTGCCGTCTGCCGGATTGGCTGTTTGCAGGCGGTCCATCATGTCGCTCATCGCCTGACGACGCGACCAGAAACCGACGTCGCCGAGCCCGGCGGCGCTGGCAGCGCGCGAGGGCGCATAGAGATATTCCTGCATGAAATTGGCGATCAGCGCATGGCCGGCGGTGGTGGGGTGCACGCCGTCCCAGAACAGGAAACTGGCCTGGGTCGCGGCGTTGCCGGTGACGCAGGAGACGGTAAGGATGCACTGGCTGGTGACGTTGGCAAGGCCGAAGCGCCCCGGATTGGCGACAGCCGCGTTCAGAAGCTGGTCGATCGGCACCTGAATGACGTTGGCCTGCGGGTTGGCGGCGGCTGCCGCCGAAACACTGGCACTCCAGGTCGAGTTGAATGTCGCGGTCGCGTAGGAACCCAGCTGAACACCGAGCGGGCCTTGCGCCAGGTAGTTCGGGGCAGCGCCGAGATCAGGCAGGTTCATGACCAGAATGGTCGGCGCACCGGCCGATGCCAGCATGCGGATCTGATTGCCGACGTTGGTTGCCGCTGCGGTCGCCGCCACGGTCACGGCCGCTTGCGACGGCGCCGACTGGAAGATGTCGTTGGCGCCGGCCCACAGGGTGACCAGATCGCTGGCCTGGAAACGACCGCCGAGGGCGATGTAGTTGGTGATCTGGGTGATCGTGCCGGGCGGAACCGCGACGTTCGCGTCGGTGCGCGCCCCGCCAAAGGCGAAGTTGAGATTGGCGGTGCCGGGCAGGGTGCCCGGCGTCGGCGGTATGCCAAGGATCGACGTGCCGGCCTTGAGCATCGACCCGTTCAGATACTCGGCCCAGACCAGACCGTTGGAGAAGCGGCCCTGAAAATAGGGAGCGGGCGGGGTGCCGGCCACGGTGAACAGGTTGCCGTTGTCGGACAGGCTGTCGCCGAAAGTGATGATGCGGCCATAGGTCTGGGCGGAAACGACGCCCGGAATGAGTGCAAAACCTGCTATCAACATCGCGCTAAGACGCATCATACCCCTCCCCGCCGAAGCAGATGTTTTCAGAATTCATTAACCTGAGAGCCTAGCGTGTCCCGCGCCGCTGGCAATTAGCGGGTCCCGCATTGCCTGGATGAAACGGGTTATTTGTGAACAGTGTGCCTGATTTGCACCATTGGGGACCGGCGGAGAACCCGTCGGACCTTGACATCGGGCGGCGTCACGGTTTCCACAGGCCGGAGCGTGAAGGAAACACCATGCTGCTGCCCGTCATCCGCGACTATGAACGCCTCTATCGCGAGTTTCGCTGGACCATTCCGTCGCGATTCAACATCGCGACAGCGGCTTGCGACGCGTGGGCGGCGCGTGAGCCGGAGCGCCCGGCCATTATCGATGTCGCAAGCGACGGATCGGTCGAGGTGCTCGGCTATGGTGCCATGCGCAAGCGATCCAGCCGGCTGGCGGGGGCACTGGTGCGGGCGGGTGTCCGTCGCGGCGACAGGGTGGCGATCCTGCTGCCGCAGGGGCGCAACGTGCCGGTGGCGCATCTGGCGGTTTATCGCATGGGCGGCATCGCACTGCCGCTGGCGGTGCTGTTCGGCTCTGATGCGCTGCAATACCGGCTCGCCAACGCGGGAGCGCGGGTGCTGATCACCAACGCGGCCGGCATCGCCAAGCTGCGGCCGGTGCGCCACGAGCTGCCGGGGCTGGACCTGATCCTCTCGGTTGATGGTGCCGATGGGGAGGCGATCGGTTTTGAACGGTTCCTGATGGAAGGGCCGGCGGATTTTGCAACGCTCGATACCTCGCCCGAGGATCCGGCGCTGATGATCTACACCTCCGGCACCACCGGTCAGCCGAAGGGCGCGCTGCATGCGCATCGGGTGCTGCTCGGCCATCTGCCGGGCGTGCAATGGCCGCACGAATTCATGCCGCAGCCGGGCGACCGGGTGTGGACACCGGCGGACTGGGCGTGGATCGGCGGATTGATGAACGTGCTGATGACCTCGCTGGCCTGCGGCGTGCCCGCTGTGGCGCATGTGTTCGAGAAGTTCGATCCTGAGGCGGCGCTGGCCTTCATGGCGCGGCACGGTGTGCGCAACACCTTCATCGCGCCGACCGCGCTGAGGATGCTGCGCACGGTGGAGCGGCCACGCGAGCGGTTCGGGCTGACGCTGCGCACGCTGGCTTCGGGCGGGGAATCGCTGGGCGAGGAAGTGTTCGCCTGGGGCAAGGAGGCGCTCGGGCTGACCATCAACGAATTCTACGGACAGACCGAATGCAATCTCATTGCCGCTTCCTGTGCCGGGGGCGGGGTGTCGCGGCCCGGCTCGCTCGGCAAGCCGGTGCCCGGACACAGCGTGGCGGTGATCCGAGAGGACGGCAGCCGGTGCGATCCGGGAGAAATCGGCATGATCGCCGCCTTGAGGCCGGACCCGGCCATGTTCCTCGAATACTGGGGTCAGCCGGAAGCGACCGCGGCGAAGTTCATCGGCGACTGGATGAAAACCGGCGATCAGGGTCGCACCGATGACGAGGGCTACATCTACTTCGTCGGGCGCGATGACGATGTCATCACCTCATCCGGCTATCGGATCGGGCCGGGGGAAATCGAGGATTGCCTGATTTCGCATCCGGCGGTGGCGATCGCGGCGGCGGTGGGCAAGCCCGATCCGTTGCGCACCGAGATCGTCAAGGCCTTCGTCGTGCTCAAACCCGGCCGCAAGGGGGATGCCGAACTGGCGCGCGACATCCAGGCCTATGTGCGCACGCGGCTGTCGGCGCATGAATATCCGCGCGAGATCGAATTCGTCGAGGCGCTGCCGCTGACCACCACCGGCAAGATCATCCGCCGCCTGCTGCGCGAGCGCGGCTGATCCCGCGACGGCGCAGCCCCATCGGGGTGCGTCAGGATCTCGCCCCCAGCACCCTGCCGGCCACGGCATCAAGCTTGGCCAGCACGGCGGGATCGCGCGCTTCCGGCGCGGTGATGATGGCAAACTCCAGCGCCTTGTGCGATCCGGCCGGGCATGCCTCGCGCTCCTGCGGGAAATGGGCAGCCAGTTCCCGGAGCACCCGGCGCGCGGCCAGATTGTTCTCGTGGACCTGATGAATGACCATCTCGACGCTGACGTGATCGTGCTGCGGGTGCCAACAGTCGAAATCGGTCACCATGGCGCACATCGCATAGGTGATCTCCGCCTCGCGTGCGAGCTTTGCCTCCGGCATCGATGTCATGCCGATCAGGTCATAGCCGAGGCCCTTGTAGAACAGGCTTTCGGCGAGCGTGGAGAACTGCGGCCCTTCCATGCAGACCGCCGTGCCGCCTTCCCTGATGGCCACGCCCGCGCGTTGCGCCGCTTCGGCCACACGCCGGCGAAGCTGCGGGCCGAACGGTGTGCCGAAGGCGACGTGCGCCACACATCCGTTGCCGAAGAAGCTGGAGTCTCGCGCAAAGGTCCGGTCCACCAACTGGTCGGGCAGCACGAACATGCCTGGCGGCAATTCCTCCTTGTAGGAACCGACGGCGGTGAAAGACACGATGTCGGTGACGCCGACCCGTTTCAACGCATCGATGTTGGCGCGGTAGTTGATCCCAGTCGGGGACAGCCGGTGCCCATCGCCGTGGCGCGGCAGGAACACGAGTTCCGTCGTGCCGATGCGGCCGAACCGCAGTTTGGCGGACGGTTCGCCCCAGGGGGTCGCCACCGCCTCCTCGCGCCGATCGGCCAGTCCCGGCAGATCATAGACACCCGAGCCACCGATGATTCCCAACCGCGCCTTCATGCTGTCTCCTCTGATCCGATCAGTCAGCGATAGCACAGGTTTTTGTTCACGCGACAGGGGAGGTGGCGCGACGGTTGGGAAGTGGATGGCCTAACGGGACAAGAAAGCGGGCGGCGGCCCTATGGCACAGGCGTCTTCAGGCGCCCGAACCAGTGCTTGACGCCGGCGCGCAGGCGGCGACGCAGGCGTTCGCGGGCGAGGGCGACCTTGAAGGCCGTGGATTGGTCGGGCGCGAGGCCGATCAGCAGATCGCATACCGGCGCGCGGCCGGGCCACAGGCTTTCTATCATGGCATGGCCGGCCATGGCGCAGGAGTCGATCCGATCGATGCCGCCGGCCTCGCGCAGGGCAGTGCTGAGCGCGGCCACCAGCTGCACGCCGGGCGAGAAACGCGCGAGGTTCTCGTCATAGGCGATCTTCCACAGGACACCCGAGCGCGCCGGCAGGAACAGAATGCCGCCCGCCACCATGCGACCGTCGAGATCGAGCCGAGCGATGCGGATGCTGTTCCGTTGGGCCATCGACCAGGTCAGGGCGCGGGTGAAATTGGCGGTATCGATGTTCTGAACCAGCGCGGTGCCGGCCTGGCCTTTCCAGCCGGCGGCTTCCAGCGCCAGGAACTCCTCGGCACTGGTGCGGATGTCGGCATAGGTCTCGGCCATGCTGAATGTCAGGCTGCCCTGTTCTGCGAGGCGGCGGGCGAGCCGGCGCAGGTCCTTGCCGCCCTTGCCCGACTCGTCCGCCTGCGTCGGCTCGCCGGAAAAGACGGCGCGCCGGTGCCTGTCAAAGGGCACAAGCGGCAAGTTCTTTTCGGCGGCGAGGCGCGTCAGCGCTGACATGAAAGGTCCGTCCTCCCACAGGCCGGAGAGGCGGAGCGCCCGTTCGCTGTGGTTGAGGCGCGCCAAAAGACGGAGGCTGGCGGCAATGATCGCCTCGGGCGCATCGCGCGCGATCAGCGGGGCGCCTCCCCCCGACAGCGGATGGCTCCAGGCCCGCACGGCGGCGCCGGGTCCGCGCTGCCGGGAGGCTTGCAGCGGCCACAGGGCCACGAGATGGTCGGCTGCGCCCGACACCTGCTGCCAGACCAGCAGGGCGGCGGGCTGGTCCGCATCGCGGAGGTGGCGCGCTGCTGACACCAGGAAATCGGGGCCAGAGAAGACACTGGTCTCGATCGCCTGCGCTTCAAGGCTGCGCAGCGCCTCTTCGTACGGACCGAGATCGCGCCCGGCGAGTATGGCGCCCTTGTAGCCCTCAGCGAGGCTGGCGGTGCGCAGGCCAGCAAGCTCCCTCATGGCCGCACCGCGCTTGGGGACGCGGCGCCGAACCTTTTCGGCGCGTGTGAAGCTGACCGGGCCTGTGGTCGAGATGCGCATGGTGTCCAGAATCGAATTGCCGCCGTGTCGCCCTGGGACGCTTCGCAACGTCCTCGGGGTCCCTGCGGTCTGCCACCCAAGATCCATGCCGTCGGGACGGCAGGGCGCGCAGGCGATGCGCAGGGGGTGTGTTCCGGCTTTCCTGTCCGCTCCTCGCACATGCCGCCTACCTCCCGCCGGACAGGGCCTTGCGCAGGCGCAAGGCGCGGGCATTGGCCGGCCGGTCGACATTCGCCGGCATCGGCAGGCTCAGCAGCGCAACAGGGTCGGCCAGCGCGGCATCCGGCGACAGTCGGTGGATGGCGGGCGTGCCCTCGCCGGCCTGTGCTGCAGCAACCGGGGACACAATCACATCGGCGAGCAGGACCAACGACGTTACGGCATCTGACGGCGGCGCCGCATCAAGGCAGGCGATGAGCCGGGGCGGCGCATAGCGCAGCGACAGATAGGGATGGCCGGTGAGCGCACCGATGAGTCCGGCCGGATCGGCGGTCGCGCCGAGATCGACGACAAGGGTTGACAGCGGCGGATGGCGGGCATTGTCGATATCGCGCAGCAACCCTTCAAGCCGCGCCAGAGCTTCGCTGGGGCCGCTGCAGCACAGGCAGGCCGCAGGGCGCGGCAGGTCCTCCGCCTGCGGGCGCTCATGAGCCATCCGGAGGCGCCCACCGGCGCCGTTGCCGGCCAGCGCTGTGGCGAGGGCGGTCCGCGTGCGCTCGTCGGGACCTGCCAGCAGCAGGACCGCAATGGGGGCTGGGCGCGTCATGGATCGAAGGCGGCCAGCCGAGGGCTCCGGCGCAGGCCGTCCAGCGTGTCATAGGCAAGGGCGGCGATGATGAGCAACATGCCGGCGGCCTGCAAAGGAGTGACGTGTTCGCCGAGCAACAGCGCTGCGGTGAGGATGGCGACGACCGGCTCGAACAGGAACAGAATGCCGGAGGTGGACGCGCTGATGCGCGAGGCAGCGAGGATCTGGAACAGAAATCCGATGAAGAAACCGCCGGCGTTGATCAGGAACGGCAGCAGCGCGGTGCGCATCTGGTCCGTTTCGGCGAGGCTGCCGTTCAGCCAGGCAAAGCCGAGACCGAAGGGCAGCACCAGCATCTGGCACCAGAAAAATGTGACGTAGCTGTCGGTCGTCACGCGCGAGGCGGTGATGAACATGCCTGCGCAGGCCAGGCTGCCGGCAAAGGCCAGCGCCACGCCACGCGGATCGAGCGTATCCACCTGCGGCCCCACGGCGAGCATCACGCCGATGAAGGCCGCGATCGCCACCACCCAGCGACGCCCCGACAGGGCTACGCGGTCGAGGTAGGGCGACAGCAGGATGACGATCAGCGGGTAGGTGTAGAAGATCGTCACCGCCGCCGGGACCGGCAGATACTTGAGCGAACTTGTGTAAAACAGCGCGGTGCCCACCGAGAACCCGGCAAAACGCAGCACCTGCGGCCTTTCTTCCCCAGCGAGGGTGAGGCGCCGGCCGGTCGTTGCCGCCAGCAGGCCGAGAAGGGGCAGAAGGATGGCCGCGCGATAGACGACGATGTCGGCGCCGGTGAGCCCCATGCCGGCGCAGACGCGCGCTCCGACGATGTTGATCCCATAGGCGGCCGCGCCGGTCAGTGCGAACAGGGACCCGGTGAGAACCGCGCGCCGGGCACCGGCTTCCGCATCGCCAAGCCGGTTCATGCGCGTATCACTGTGTTTGGGGCTGCTTTTTGGATTTGCTGTCGGCCTTGGTCCGGGCCGCTGCGGTTTTCTTGTCCGGCACCTTGGCTTTGGCCTTGCTGTCGGGCGCCTTCGCCGCCGGGGTCTTTGCCGGGGTGCGGGCCGCAATCGCGCCCGGCCGCTGCGAGGCAACACTGCTGGCAGTTCCAGCGCGGATGGCGCCCGGCGCAGTCGCCTGAGCCTTGCCGGTCGGGGTCTGGCGCAACCCTATCGCGCCCGGCGAGGGAGTGGTGATCACGCCCGGCAGTTGCAGCGGCGCCGAGGCCGAACGGTCGCCGGAGGCCGGTTCGTCCGCCTCCACCGGTTGCGGGGCAGGGCGCGCCGGCAGGGCCGCGGTTGTGGATGCGGGCGCGCGCGCCGGGATCGGCTGTGCCCCCGCTCGGGTTGCGGAGGGCAGTGGCGCAAAAGCGGTGGCGCGGGCGGCGGCGACGGCACCGTTGCCGGCACCGCGGGCCACGGCCGTGCTGCCGGGCGCGCGCCCGAGGCTTACCTCAACCGGAATGAGATCGGCACGCGGACCGAGCGCGGCGCGGCCGTTGGCCGCGGTGCCGCCCACCGAACGCGCGGCAGTGGCTTGCACCGGTGCCATGACCGCATAGACCGAGGCGTTGTCCGTCGTCGGCATGGCGATGGCCCCGCCGGAATCTTCCTCTTCGCCGAGGAAAATCTGACGCCCCTTGCGGCAGATTTCGCCGCGCATGTCCGGCGCCGAGCCGTAGCCCGATCCCGGCAGACTGGTGAGCGTGCCATAGCCGCCGCCCCAGCTCGAAAAACCGCGATCGAACAACTGGGCGGAGCGGATGGTGCGCTCGGCGCCCGAGCCGGCCCCAAGCACCACGGTCATCAGCGTGCGGCCGCCGCGGTTGGCCAGACCGACCACGTTGAAGCCCGAGGCGCAGACGAACCCGGTCTTGATCCCTTCGGCGCCGGGATAGCGGCCGATCAAACCGTTGGTGTTGCGCATGATGCGCCTGCCGAGCTGGACCGCGCCGATGCCCCAGTAGTCGCGATACTGCGGAAACTCGACCAGCATCGCCCGCCCCAGCAGCGCAAGATCGCGCGCCGAGGAGACATGGGCGGTGTTGTGCAGCCCGTGCGGATTGACGAAATGGCTCTGGCTCATGCCGAGACGGGCCGCCTCCTGGTTCATCAACTGGGCAAAGCCGTCGACTGAGCCGCCGATCCCTTCGGCAATGACCACCGCTACGTCGTTGGCGGACTTGACCATCAGCACCTTGAGCGCGTTGTCGAGCGTGATCTCCTGACCTGGACGGATGCCGATCTTGCTCGGCGGCTGCGACGCGGCGCGGGCGGAGGCGATCAGCGGCGTTTCGAGGCTGGCGTGCCCGGCCTTGATGGCGCGCAGCGCCACATAGGCCGTCATCATCTTGGTGGTGGAGGCGGGAAACCAGGGCCGCGTCGCCTCCTCGGCATGCAGCACCTGGCCGGAGGCGACATCGACGACGAGTTCGGGCGCCGCAAGGCCGCGCGACGGCAGCAGGGCCGAAACGGCCAGCGCCAAAGCTACGGACGTCGATCCCGTCTTGCGCACTCGTGCCTGTCCTTCCGCGCGTCGAATGACGTTGATCTAGCTGCGTCGCGCCGTGCTGAAAAGGTCCATCCCGCGCGGCAGCGGGCAAAAAACGCCCATGCCCCAAAAATGGGCTGGCCATTTTTCAAGAATGCCTCTTAATCCAACCAACAACGGCCAAATCAAGGCAAGAACTCCGGAGCGTCCCATGACAGCCTGCATCGTCGGTTGGTCCCATACCCCGTTCGGCAAGATGGATGCCGAAACGGTCGAAAGCCTCATCGTGCGCGCGACGCGCGAGGCGCTCGCGCATGCCGGGATCGGGGCCGGTGATGTGGACGAGATCATTCTGGGCCATTTCAACGCCGGCTTCTCGCAGCAGGATTTCACCGCGCCGCTGGTGCTGCAGGCCGATCCTACGTTCCGCTTCAAGCCAGCGCTGAGGACAGAGAATGCCTGCGCCACCGGCTCGGCGGCGATCCACCAGGCCATCAAGGCGATCGAGGCGCGCGCCGCGCGCATCGTGCTGGTGGTCGGGGTGGAACAGATGACCACGACGCCGGGGCCGGAAATCGGCAAGAACCTGCTGCGCGCCTCCTACCTGCCCGAGGACGGCGATACGCCGATGGGCTTTGCGGGGGTGTTCGGCAAGATTGCCGACGGCTATTTCCAGCGTTACGGCGACAATTCCGATGCGCTGGCCGCCATCGCCGCCAAGAATCACAAGAACGGCGTCGCCAACCCCTATGCGCAGATGCGCAAGGATGTCGGATTCGATTTCTGTCGGACCGAGAGCGAGAAGAACCCGTTCGTGGCCGGCCCGCTCAAGCGCACCGATTGCTCGCTTGTGTCGGACGGGGCGGCGGCGGTGGTGCTCGCCGATGTCGAGACGGCGCTGTCGATGAAGCGGGCGATCGCCTTCCGCTCGCGGGCGCATGTGCAGGATTTCATGCCGATGTCGAAGCGCGACATCCTCGATTTCGAGGGCTGTTCGGTGGCCTGGAACAAGGCGCTCACCGGCGCGCGGCTGACCCTCGACGATCTGTCCTTTGTCGAGACGCACGATTGCTTCACCGTGGCCGAACTCATCGAATACGAGGCCATGGGCCTGACAAAAAAGGGAGAAGGCAAGCGCGCGATCCTTGAGGGCTGGACCGCTAAAGAGGGCAGGCTGCCGGTCAATGTCTCGGGCGGGCTGAAGTCGAAGGGCCATCCGATCGGGGCGACCGGGGTTTCCATGCATGCGATCACCGCGATGCAGCTCGCCGGAGAGGCGGGCGACATGCAACTCAAGGACCCCAAGCTCGGCGGCATTTTCAACATGGGCGGGGCGGCGGTGGCCAATTACGTGTCCATCCTGGAACGCATTCGCTGATGGCCAGCGGACGATCGGGCGGGTAAGGAAAGTCGATGCACGTCCTCGCCGTCTTTCTCCTCGCCTATATCTTTTCGCAGTTCTACCGCTCATGCCTTGCGGTGATCGCCGCCGATCTGCAGCGCGATCTCGGGCTGGATGCGGCCCAGCTCGGGCATCTGACGGCGGTGTGGTTCCTGACCTTCTCGCTGGCGCAGTTCCCGATCGGCTATCTGCTGGACAGGCACGGGCCGCGACGCACCTCCGCGCTGATGATGCTGATCGCGGTAGCGGGGGCGGCGCTGTTCTCGCAGGCCAGCGGCTTTGCATCTGCGCTTGTTGGCATGGGGCTGGTGGGGCTCGGCTGTGCGCCGATCCTGATGGCGGCGCTGTATTATTTCGGGCGGATGGCGCCGCAGGAGAAATTCCCCTTCTACGTGTCGATCCTGGTCGGCATCGGCAATATGGGCAACCTGATCGGGGCGCGGCCGTTGGCCCAGTCGGTAGCGATGTTCGGCTGGCGGGCGAGCATGCTGGCGATTGCCGCCGGCACGCTGGTGGCTGCGCTGCTGGTGGCGCTGGTGGTGCGTGATCCGCCGCGGGTGGCAGGGCAGGCCGAGCGCGGCAATGCGCTGGCCGAACTGTGGCAGGTGATCGGGTTTCGCACGTTGTGGCCGGTCTATCTGATGACCTTTGTCTCCTACGCGGTCATCGCCGCCGAGCGCGGGCTGTGGATCGGCCCGTTCCTCGACAAGGTGCATGGGTTCGATGCTCTGGCGCGCGGGGATGCCGCCTTCCTGATGGCGCTCGGCATGGCGCTGGGCGCGCTGGTCACCGGTCCGATGGTCAATGTGGTCGGCACGATGCAGCGGGTCGCCATTCTCGGCACGGTGGGGGCGATCATCGGCTTTGCCGTGCTGGCCCTGGTGCCGGGGCTGTCATCGACCGCGACGGTGGTGGTGCTGGGGCTCACCGGGCTGTTCGGCATGTGCTACGGCATCATTCTCAGCCATGCGCGGCCGTTCTTCCCGGCCCATCTGCTCGGCCGCGGCGTCACCTTCGTCAATTTCCTGTCGATTGGCGGGGCGGGGGTGGCGTTGTCGCTGTCCGGCCTGTTCGTGCGGGCAAAGGAGGCCGCGGGGGTGGCGCCGGCGGCGCTGTTCTCCGAACTGCACCTGATCTTCGCCGGCGTGCTTGCCGTGGTGCTCGCCTATTACATCACGGCGCCGGCTTCGCCCGCCCAGGCTAAAGCCTCGATGTAGGGGCTCAGGCGGCGGCGCGCTGGATCAGCAGCTTGTCGATGCGGCGGCCATCCATGTCGATGACCTCGATCTGCCAGCCGTCCACCTCAGCGCGGTCTCCCTCCACCGGGATGCGGCCGAACAGTTCGAGGGCGAGGCCGGCGACGGTGTGGAAGCGCGCATCCTCCGGCACCGCGATGCCGACAGTATCTTCCAACTCGGCGATCTCGGCCCGGCCATCGACCAGCCAGGTGCCGTCTGCACGGGCGACGATGGGCTGCCGCGTCACCTCGTGTTCTTCCGGGATGTCGCCGGTGATCGCCTCAAGCACGTCGGTCAGGGTGACGACGCCCTCGAAAGCGCCAAATTCGTCGATCACGAAGGCGAAATGATTGCGCCTGGTGCGGAACAGTTCGAGCACATCGAGAACCGAGGCGGCTTCCGGCACGAACAGCGGCTCGCGCACGTTCTTCTCGATGTCGAGCTGCTTGCCTTCCAGCAGCAGGTCGAGCAGGTCCTTCTTGTGAACAAAGCCGAGCGGCTCATCGATCGAGCCATCCTTGGCCACGACAACGCGGCTGAACGGGCACTGGCGCAGCTCTGCGCGCACCACCTTGGGATCGTCGTCGACGTCGATCCAATACACTTCCGAACGGCGCGTCATGATGGCGGCAATGGAGCGTTCGGCAAGGCCGATCACTTCCTTGACGATCTCCCGCTCCTGCGGGTCGATGACCCCCGATTCGGTGCCCTCCTGCAGCATCGTCTCCACTTCCTCCTCGGTGACCGACTGGTCGCGCACGGTAGGAATGCGCGCCAGCCTGAGGATGAAGGCGGTGGAAGCGCCGAGGAAGGAGACGACCGGGCGGGCCGCCACGGCGATAAGGCTCAGCGGCCGGGCGACACGGGCGGCGATGGTCTCGGGATAGGCAAGCGCGATGCGCTTGGGCACGAGTTCGCCCAGCACGAGCGTGAGGATGGTCGTCAGAACGATGATGATGCCGATGGCGATGGCCTCGGCATGCGGTCGCATCCATTCAACTGCGGAGATCGGGCCGACAAGATGATTGGACAGGGTGGCGGTGCCGAAGGCGCCCGTTCCGATGGAAATGAGGGTCAGGCCGATCTGCACCGAGGAAAGCAGGCTGGTCGGCTCGCGGGCAAGCTCGGATGCCTTCGCGGCACCCAAGTCGCCAGCCTCTGCCATGGCATCGAGGCGGGGCCGTCGGGCCGAGACGATCGCCATTTCCGACATCGCGAAGAAGCCGTTGAGCAGCGTCAGCGCGAAAAGAACAAAAATCTCCAGACTTAACATTCAGACTGTCAGGGCCCACCGCCGGCATTGCCCGGCAGCGGCCGTTATCGCATGCGCCGCGCCATTTCCGCAATGGGTCGTCGGGCATTCTTGGAAAAGTTGTCGGTCAGGCGCCATTCTCGCCGGGTGCGCGGGCCTCGATGGCGAGGGCGTGGACACGCTCCTTGAGTTCGGCGGCGAGCAGCTCGTTGACCAGCCGGTGACGGGCCAGCCGCGTCTGGCCGCGGAAGGCCTCCGAGACGATGCGGACGCGGAAATGGGTCTCCCCGCCTTCTTTCCAGCCGCTATGGCCGTGATGCTTGTGGCTCTCGTCAATCACATCGAGCACGCTCGGCCCGAGTGCGGACAGCTGCTGTTCTATGCGGGTTTTGTAGCTCATGCGGCGCTTCTAGCCCGAAACTGACCGGCGGGCCAGCCCGGCAAATGCCTTGCCGCGTTAACCGGCGTTGCGGTATTCTGATCCGATGGATTTCAATTCGCCGCTTTTCGACAAGATCCGCATCTCGCGCGCCGAGGAGGACAAGCCGGCCGAGCGCGGCTGCGATCACCCCGGCTGTCGGCGGCCGGGGGCCTATCGCGCGCCCAAGGGCCGGCATCAGGAAGGGCGTTACCATTTCTTCTGCCTCGACCATGTGCGCGCCTACAACCAGTCCTACAATTACTTCAAGGGCATGAGCGACGAATCGGTTCAGGCCTTCCAGAAGGATGCGATGACCGGGCACCGGCCGACCTGGAGCATGGGCATCAAGGGGGCGCAAGGGTCGGCGATCAGCACGGATGATTCGATCTCCGACATTCTCGGGTTGTTTCGCAATGGTCGGCGCGAGCAGGGCCGGCGCGAGGAGCGGCGCCATGTCTCGGTTGGCTCGCTCAAGGCGCTGGAGGTGCTCGGCCTTGAGGAAGGCGCCGACCGGCAGGCGGTGCGCAACCAGTTCAAGACGCTGGCCAAGCGCTTCCACCCCGATCTCAACGGCGGTGATCGGACGCATGAAGAAAAATTGCGTGCAATCATTGACGCCTATAATTACCTGAAATCCGCAGGTCTTGCCTGATCGATTCCGGCCACCGCCGCCCGTCCGAAGCATGCCCGGCACCGCGCCGGGTCTTTAGGTGTGATATGTCCGAGGCTCAAAACGCCGGCAGCCCGCTGCCCGATACCGAGGTTTCCGTCAGAAAGCTGTTCAATATCGACAGCGACCTGAAGGTGCCCGCCTTTTCGAAAACCTCAGATCACGTGCCGGAGCTTGATCCGGACTATCTGTTCGACCGCGATACCACGCTGGCCATTCTGGCAGGCTTTGCGCGCAACCGCCGCGTCATCGTCACCGGCTATCACGGCACCGGCAAGTCGACGCATATCGAGCAGGTGGCCGCGCGGCTCAACTGGCCGTGCGTGCGCGTCAACCTCGACAGCCACGTCTCCCGTATCGATCTGGTCGGCAAGGACGCGATCGTGCTGAAGGAGGGCAAGCAGGTCACCGAATTCAAAGACGGCATCCTGCCCTGGGCCTACCAGCACAACGTGGCGCTGGTGTTCGACGAATACGATGCGGGCCGGCCGGACGTGATGTTCGTCATCCAGCGCGTGCTGGAATCCTCGGGCCGGCTGACCCTGCTCGACCAGAGCCGGGTGATTCGTCCACATGGGGCGTTCCGGCTGTTCGCCACCGCCAATACGGTGGGTCTGGGTGATACCTCCGGCCTCTATCACGGCACCCAGCAGATCAACCAGGCGCAGATGGACCGCTGGAACATCGTGACCGTGCTCAACTACCTGCCGCACGATCAGGAGGTTGGCATCGTGCTGGCCAAGGCCCGGCATTTCCGGACCAAGGAAGGCAAGGAAATCATCTCCAAGATGGTACGCGTGGCGGATCTGACCCGCAACGCCTTCATGAATGGCGAACTTTCCACCGTCATGAGCCCGCGCACGGTCATCACCTGGGCGGAGAATGCCGATATCTTCAAGGATCTGGCGATGGCGTTCCGCCTCACGTTCCTCAACAAGTGCGATGAACTGGAGCGCGGTCTGGTGGCCGAATTCTACCAGCGCTGTTTCGGGGTGGAACTGAAGGAATCGACCGTCAACGTGGTGCTGACGTGAATGGTCGAGGTGCAGCGTCCGGCTACTGAACCTGAAAGCCTGTGCAACGCATGAACCGGCCCCTTGCCCTGTTCTTCGATATGTTCGGCACCGTCGTCGACTGGCGCGGCTCGATCGGACGGGCGATGCACGCGCGTTTCGGCGAAGGGGTCGATGGCGAAGCTTTCGCCGATGCCTGGCGGGCGGAGTATCAGCCGGCGATGCAGCGGGTGCGCTCGGGCGGGCGCGGGTTCGTCAAGCTCGACGTGCTGCATCGGGAAAATCTCGATCGCATTCTGCCGCGCTTCGGGCTCGATCATCTCGGCGAGGCGGAGCGGGCGGAACTGACGCTACTCTGGCACCGGCTCGATGCCTGGCCGGAGGCGGGGTTGGCGCTGCGCCGGCTGGGCGTGAAATACCTGCTCGCGCCGATGTCGAACGGCAACATCGCGCTGATGGTCGGCATGGCCCGGCACAATCACTTCCATTGGGACGCGATCCTGGGTGCCGAAATCGCGCGCGACTACAAGCCCAAGGCCGGTGTCTATCTGGCGGGCTGCGCCGCGCTCGATCTAGCACCCGGTCAGTGCATGATGGTGGCGGCGCATAGCGACGATCTTGTCGCCGCGCGCGCCGCTGGTCTGATGACCGCGCATGTGGCGCGCCCCGATGAGTTCGGGCCCGGCAAGGGGGAAGCCGCACCTTCGGCGCCGGTCGATGTGGCGGCGCGCGATCTCGATCATCTCGCCGAGGTGCTGGGATGCTGAGGGCTGGCGCAAGCGGTATCGCCGGCACGCCAGCGGGGCGGGGCTAGGCCATGTCGTCGAGCAGCAATCGCCGCCCCGGCCAACCGACGCCGCTGCCGACCGAACCGGTCAAGCGGGCGGTCGCCACCGCGCTGAAGGCGCTGGCCCGCTCGCCCAACTGCGAGGTGACCTATGCCGCCGATCGGCCGGCGCTGGTCGAGGTGCCCGGCGCGCCGCGCGTGCGCCTGTCCGAGCCGCCGCGCAAGCCCTCGGCCAACGACATCGCCGTGCTGCGCGGCCAGGCCGATTCCTACGCACTCAGGCTCGCCTGCCACGATGTGCGCCTGCACAAGCGGCTACAGCCGGAGTCGCAGCAGGCGCGCGCGGTGTTCGATGCGGTCGAGCAGGCGCGTGTCGATTCGCTCGGCGCCCGCCGCATGACCGGTGTCGGCACCAATATCGCCGCGATGCTGGAGGACCGCTACCATCGCGGCAAGTTCGATGAAATCGCCGATCGCGACTCCGCCCCCTTTGAGGAGGCGGTGGCGCTGATGGTGCGCGAACGGCTGACCGGCATCGCCCCGCCCAAGGCGGCGCGCGGCATGGTCGACCTGTGGCGCGACTATATCGAGGCCAAGGCCGGCAAGGCCCTCGATGCGCTCAGCGGCGACATCGAGAGTCAGCAGGCCTTCGCCAAGGCCGTCCACCGTCTCTTGCAGTCGCTCGACATGGCGGACGAAACCGACGCCTCGCCGGAAAACAGCGAGGGCGAGGACGACAGCGAGAACGAGACCCAGCAGAACGATCAGCAGGGCAGCGAGGGCGAGCAGCAGGAGCAGCCGCCGGAGGGCGCCGACTTCCGCGAAACCGACAAGGCGCGCGAGGATCTGGAGGACGGCGAGGATTCAGAGGCCGATGCACCGCCCGGCGAGTTCGAGGACGAAGCCGAACCGGGCGATGCGGACGATCCGTCCGACATGGCGCGGCCGCCGCCGAAGACCCAGCCCGACCGGCTGATCATCGACTACAAGGTGTTCTCGCAAAAGTTCGATGAGGTGATCGGCGCCGAGGAATTGTGCGACACCGAAGAACTCGACAAGCTTCGGGCCTATCTCGACAAGCAGCTGGCGCAGTTCCATTCGGTGGTCTCGCGGCTGGCCAACCGGCTACAGCGGCGCCTGCTCGCCCAGCAGAACCGCTCCTGGGAGTTTGACCTTGAAGAAGGCACGCTCGATCCGGCCCGGCTGACGCGGGTGGTGATCGACGACATGCGCGGCTCGTTCTCGCCGCTGTCCTACAAGTGGGAAAAGGACACCGATTTCCGTGATACGGTGGTCACGCTGCTGATCGACAATTCCGGCTCCATGCGCGGCCGGCCGATCACCGTGGCGGCGACCTGCGGCGACATTCTGGCGCGCACGCTCGAACGCTGCGGGGTCAAGGTCGAGATCCTCGGTTTCACCACCAAGGCGTGGAAGGGCGGGCAATCGCGCGAGGCATGGCTTGCCGCAGGAAAGCCGCCGGCGCCCGGACGCCTCAACGATCTCAGGCACATCATCTACAAATCCGCCGATGCGCCTTGGCGGCGGGCCAAGCGCAACCTCGGCCTTATGATGCGCGAGGGATTGCTCAAGGAGAACATCGACGGCGAGGCCCTCGACTGGGCGCACAAGCGCCTGCTGCAGCGGCCGGAGCAGCGCAAGATCCTGATGATGATCTCGGATGGCGCGCCGGTCGACGATTCAACCCTGTCGGTCAATTCGGGCAATTACCTCGAAAAGCACCTCAGGGCGATCATCCAGGAGATCGAGACGCGCTCGCCGGTCGAACTGATCGCCATCGGGATCGGCCACGATGTGACGCGCTACTACAAGCGCGCGGTGACCATCGTCGATGCCGAGGAACTGGGCGGGGTGATGACCGAGAAGCTCGCCGAACTGTTCGACGAGAAAGCGGCGCGTCCGCGCTGATCCATCCCCAGAGGTTGCTCGGATCAACTCGGTGTCGCTTCGCGGGGCCTTGAGTGATCCCCCACACCACGCGGGGCCACCGTCAGCAAGGTCAGCATGACCTTCGCCTGAGTCGGCGGGGGCGCGTTGAACACGGCGCTCCTCAGGCTTGCCGGTCAGGTGGCGTGTGCGAGGATCAACGCGCGCCGGTGCCCGGCCAGATCCTTCCTTGCCTCGATGACGGCAAGGCCGGCGCCCTGAGCAATGGCGCTGACACTGTCCGATTGGCCGGCGCCGAGTTCAAGTCCCGCTATGCCACCGGCCGCCAGAAAGGCCGGCAACCGGGCCAGGATTTCCCGGTAAGCCTCAAGACCATCGGCGCCGCCATCAAGCGCGGCACGCGGATCGTGCTCGCGCACCTCGCGATCGAGTGTCGCGATCTCACCCGTTTCGATATAGGGCGGGTTGGAGACAATGAGGTCGAAGCTGCCGACGACCGGATCGAACCAGTGGCCGCAACAGAAGGCGGCGCGGGCGGCAAGGTCGTGAGTCCGCGCGTTATGCTGCGCCGTCGTCAGCGCCGCTTCCGACCGGTCGATGCCGATCCCTTTCGCCTGCGGCAGGCGGGACAGCAACGCGATGAGCAGATTGCCCGAGCCGGTGCCGAGATCGAGCAGCCGCAAGGGCCGCTGCGCCAGCCCGCGGCGGGCGGCATGGTCGAGTACCGCTTCCACCAGCACCTCCGTATCGGGGCGCGGCACCAGCGTGGCCGGCGACAAGGCGAAATCGAGGCCGAAGAACTCCTTGCGGCCGACGATGCGGGCCAGCGGCTCGCCGGCGGCGCGGCGCCGCCCGGCCTCGGCGAGGAGGGCGGCGCAGGACCCGAGCCTTGCCTCGGGGGCCAGCACCAGCTCGGCCGCCGCAATGCCCGTGACGGCGGAAAACAACAGCCTCGCCTCGCGACGCGGCTGCTCGATCCCTGCGCAGTCGAGCAGGCCAGCGAGCCAGGCCAGCGCTTGGGCGCGGCTGCCCGCAGGGTCCAGTTCAGCCATTGCCGCGCTCATCGCCGGCCAGCAAGGCCGCCTGATGTTCGGTCACGAGCGCCTGCACCACATCCTCGAAAGCGGGGCCTTCCATGATCTCGGGCAATTTGTAGAGGGTGAGGCCGATGCGGTGATCCGTGAGCCGCCCCTGCGGGAAGTTGTAGGTGCGGATGCGCTCGGAACGATCGCCCGAGCCGACCTGAGCCCGGCGCTCGGCGGCGCGTTCGCTGGCGCGCCGCTCGCGCTCGGCGTCGTAGAGGCGCGCGCGGAGGATGGTGAGCGCCTTGGCCTTGTTCTTGTGCTGGGAGCGCTCGTCCTGCACGACCACGGCAAGCCCGGTGGGCAGATGGGTGATGCGCACCGCCGATTCGGTCTTGTTGACGTGCTGCCCGCCGGCCCCGCCCGAGCGCATGGTGTCGATCTTGAGGTCGGTGTCGGGAATGTCGACATCCACTTCGGCGGCGACGGGCAGGACGGCGACCGTGGCCGCCGAAGTATGGATGCGCCCGCCGGCTTCCGTCACCGGAATGCGCTGCACCCGGTGCACGCCCGATTCAAACTTGAGATGGGCGTAGACGCCGGCGCCCTCGACGCCGGCGATAATTTCCTTGTAGCCGCCGACGGTGCCCTCGCTGAGCGAAATGATCTCGACCTTCCAGCCCTTGGAATCGGCATAGCGCTGGTACATGCGGAAAAGATCGCCGGCAAACAGCGAGGCCTCGTCGCCGCCGGTGCCGGCGCGAACCTCAAGAATGGCGCTGCCTTCGTCGGCCACATCCTTGGGCAGCAGCGCCAGCCGCAACTCTCGCGAATCGGCCTCGTGTCCGGCCCGCAGCGCGGCCAGTTCCTCCTCGGCCATGGCGCGCATCTCCGGATCAGCGGCGAGCGCGACGAGATCGGCCTCCGCGCGGTCGAATTGCCGCCAGACGCGGATTTTCTGCGCCAGCCCCTCGATCTCGGCCAGTTCCTTCGACAGGCGGACGATCAGCTGCGGTTCCGCTGCCTCGGCGAGATGGGCGGTGATCTCGTCATGGCGGGCAAGGATGGCGTCGAGCTTGTCCTGGGGAAGCATGGGGTCCGCTGGTCGGCATGGGGCGTGGGCGCGGCGACATTGGCGCCTCGGGGCTGCAAAGTCCAGCCGGCGCTGGGCGGCGGTGTGGCGTCCCGGAAGGGATTCGAACCCCTGACCTACGGTTTAGGAAACCGTTGCTCTATCCTGCTGAGCTACCGGGACCTGGCCGATCCTGAACCTTGATCCAGGCACGGCGTTCCAGACGTCCTGATACAATCGCCAGCGGAATCGCGCAATCATCCGGGCAACGAAAAGGCCGCCGCAAGATTGCGGCGGCCCCTCGATCAAATGAGATGCAGATCAGAACTTGTAGGTGACGCCGGCGCCGATCAGCCACGGATCGATCTTGGCCTTGCCGGTCACGACAGCCGCGCCGTTGCCGATAACCGCGCGATAGTCGGACTGCAGGAACAGCTTCTTGACGTCGACGTTGATGCCCCAGTTCTTGTCGAGCATGATGTCGACACCGGCCTGCAGCGCAAGGCCGAACGAGTTCTTCAGGTTGAAGGCGGTGAACACGCCCTTCTGCTTCTCGTCGAGGAAGAAGGTGTAGTTCACGCCAGCGCCGACATAGGGCTTGATCTTGTCGGTGAGGTAGAAGTGATACTGGGCGGTCAGGGTCGGGGGCAGCAGCCAGGAGCTGCCGACATCGCCGGTGCCCGCCAGGTTCTTTGCCGTCTTGACCGTGTGCGGCGTGGTGCCGAGGATCAGTTCGACCGCGAAGTTGCGGGTGAAGAAGTAGGTGATGTCCAGCTCGGGCACGACCGAGTTGGTGACGTTGAGATTGCCGTTGCCGGGCACGCGCGTGGTGCCGTTGACCCACACCGAGCTGCGATCCTCAGGGATCACGGCGAGGGCGCGAACACGCACCATCCAGGGGTTGAAGGTGGCGGCGACGACGGGGGCCGCGAGCGGCTTCTTGGCGGTGGCCAGATCGGCCGCGATGGCCGGCATGGAACCGAACAGAACCAGCGCGCTGGCGGTGCTAAGGAGGATATTCTTCATGACAGCCCCAATTTCCTGCGGGTTAGGCTTTGAACTTTTGCTAGGCTTCGAACTCCCGACCCGACCGCTGGAATTTGGCACGACAGCCGTGGCGAGGAGAGGTATTCCGGACATGCATCCAGCTATGCTTCTGCGTCTCCTGCATGGCGACGGGCTTGATCTAAGTCAACAACGCGGCGGTGGGCCTGCCTGATTGCCGAGGAGTGTTGCGTTTTGGACATAGACTTTCGATGAGGTATTCGTTTTCTGTCATTTTGGCAGGATTGCTCGCCGCCCTGCCTGTCCGGGCAGCCTGCCCGTTCGACGGGCGTCCAGCGGCCGGACTGGTCGGGATCGATGCGCAGGGCGACCTTCATATGACCGCAGGCGGGCCGGCCCGGCTTGCAGGTATTCTGTGGCCGGGTTCGCGGCGGGCGACGGCGCGGACGAGCCTCAAGGCCACCGTCGAGGCGCTGCTGCTCGGCGAACGGCTGGTGGCGGTTGAAGCCGGCGGCGCCGATCGCTGGGGGCGGCGCGCGCTGCACCTTGCCGTGCAGGCCGGGGGGGCGCGGACAGCGCTCTGGCTGCAGGAGGAGCTGCTGCGCGAGGGGCTGGTCCACGCGCTGCCGGGGCCTGGCGATCCGTGCCGGCAGGGCCTCATCGATGCCGAGGCGGCGGCAAGGCGCGAGCGGCTCGGCGTGTGGTCCGCCGTGCATCGGCGGGCGCGACGCTGGGGGGTGACCGGCACGTCGATGATGACTTTGCCGGGGCTGGTGGTTTACGAAGGCAGGGTGCGTTCCGTTCGGAGCGGTCGGCGGGTGGTTTTCGTGAACTTCTCAGGCAAGCGAGACAGGGTTCCGTCCTTGATGCTGACCCAGAAGCAGAGCGCGGTGTTGCGTGCCAGCGGGCGCGATCCTGCCACATTCGTCGGCAAAACACTGACAGTTCGCGCGCTGGCGAGCGGGCCGCCGCCGGGTCGGCTTGAATTGGCCGATGTGCCGCTGCTGGAGATTGGGGAATGAGCCTGATGAGGCGCGATGGCCACAGGTGGGTCGCGCGGAGCCGCCGGTTCGGTGCGGGTCTCGTCGTCGCGTCGCTGCTCGGCGGTTGCGCCGGCGATCTGCTGTTCGTGGGCCCGGAAACAACAGCGCCGACCGTCGAACTGCCCTCGGATGCGCCGAAGGTCAGCGGCGCCGAGACGCTCGCCCAGCAACAGCACCTGCGCATGGTGCAGGCCTTCGGCGGTGAATACCGGGCGCCGGCAGTGCAGGAAATACTCGCCTCGCTGCTGCTGCAACTGCGCAATGCCACCGACAGCCCGGGCCAGACCTATCGCGTCACCATTCTCAATTCGGGGCTGGTCAATGCCTTCGCGCTGCCGAACGGGCAGCTCTACGTCACGCGCGGGCTGTTGCTGCTTGCCAACGATCAGGCCGAGGTTGCTTCGGTGCTGGCGCATGAGATCGCCCATGTCACCGCCCGTCACGCCATCGAGCGGCAGGAACTGGAAAGCCGCTCGGTGCTGGTCAGCCGGGTGCGCGCCGAGGTGCTCAACAATCCGGGCGCGGCGCAGCTCGTGCGAGATCAGGCACAGGTGGCGATCGCTTCGTTCTCGCGTCAGCAGGAGCTTGAGGCTGACCGCCTCGGCGTGCAGACGCTGGCTGCCGGCGGCTTCGATCCCTATGGGGCGCATCGTTTCCTGCATGCGCTCGGCCGCAATGCCGAGTTGCAGGATCGCGCCAGCGAGGCACGCGCCCGGACCGAGGGGCTCGATTTCACGACCACCCATCCCACGACGCCGGATCGCATCCAGCAGGCGCTGCTGGCTGCGCGTCAGCACGGCACGCCGGGGCTGGTCCCGGTGGAACGAAACCGCTGGCTGCAGGCGTTGACCGGGGTGATCTACGGCGAAGATTCCAACGAGGGTTTCGTGCGCGGCCGCACCTTCCTGCATCCGCGCCTCGGCATCTCGTTTGTGGCGCCAGAGGGGTTCTTTCTCGAAAACGCGCCGCAGGCGGTGCTGGGCATGACGCCGGGAGCCACCGAAGCGCTGCGCTTCGACAGCGCCAAGGTGCCCGCCGGCGTTTCGCTGGAGAAGTTCCTGGAGGACAACCGCATCGAAGGGCTGCCGTTAAGCGAGGTCAGGCCGATCACCGCCAACGGGCTGGAGGGCGCCACCGGGCTGGCGCGCGGCAGTGACTGGACTTTCCGAATCGCGGCGATCCGGGTGGGCGGGCAGGTGTATAGGCTGATCCTGGCAGCGCGGAATTTCACCGCCGAGACCGACCAGCGGTTCCTTGGCGCCATCGAGAGTTTCCGCCGGCTGTCCAGCGCGGAGCAGGCGCGCGCCCGGCCGCTGCGCATTGCCATCCACGCCGCGCGGCGCGGCGAGACCGCCGAGGATCTGAGCGCGCGGATGGGCGGTGTCGACCGGCCGCTGGAGCGGTTCTATATCATCAACGGGCTGGAGCCAGGCGCGGCGCTGGAGCCGGGACGGACCTACAAGACCATCATCGATTGAAGCTCTGGCAGCCCATGGCCGGGCGTCGCCTGCTCACAACGAAAAGGCCCGGCGGGGTGCGCCGGGCCTCATCAAACGTTCAGAAATGGGCCGGAAGCTTCAGGCCGCTTCCTCGGCGTCGCCCGCCTCGGCCGCCTCGCCACGGCTGCGGCGCGGGTTCTTGGCAAGGCTCTGATCCACCCGCTTCATCGCCTCGGTCTCGGTAATGCTCTCGACCGCGGCGATCTCGTCCACCAGGCGGGCAAGGGCGGTCTCGTAAAGCTGGCGCTCCGAATAGGACTGCTCGGGCTGGGCCTCGGACCGATAGAGATCGCGCACGACCTCGGCGGTGGCGATCAGATCGCCGGAATTGATCTTGGCCTCGTATTCCTGGGCGCGGCGGCTCCACATCGTCCGCTTGATGCGGGCGCGGCCGGTCAGCACCTCAAGCGCCTTGTCGATGGTGGCAGAGACGGACAGCTTGCGCATGCCGACGGTCTGCACCTTCGAGGTGGGGACACGCAGGGTCATCTTTTCCTTGACGAAGGTGACCACGAAAAGCTCCAGCTTGAAGCCGGCGATCTCCTGTTCCTCGATCGCCATGATCCGGCCCACGCCATGCGCCGGATACACGATATGCTCGCCAGTCTTGAAACCTTCGCGCTGGGTCGTCTTCTTGGAGCTCATCAAAGTCCTCAATTTCCGCCCGGCCTTGCTTGCCCGACGTTGCCTAAGGTCCGCACGAGGCGGAGCATGTCACCCTCGCCGCTTCCGGGCAGGCCGGAAGCCGCAGTTTCCCGTCCAACCCGGTTGCCGGTCCGATCCCTGACGCCAAGCACCGCCAACCCCGCCCGTTGCGACAGGGCGGCGAAACAGATGCATGGTTTGGAAGTCAGAAAATGATCAGGGCCTGCCGCCAGTTCGACTGAGGGTGATGCGTAACACAAAAATGACGGAAAATCAAAGGCCGGGTCGGTCTTTGTTTACCACGGTTAATTTTGTTCACCTGGCGGTAACCTTACCGCTCAGCATGCCTCAGTCGCCGCTGCCGGGTTTGTCGGAAAAGTATTTCTCGTACTTTCCGCTTTGCCCGTCGAACTCCTTGGCGTCTTTCATCGGTTCTTTCTTGACCGTAATATTCGGCCAGATCTTGGAGAAATCGGCATTGATCGTCAGCCACTTCTCCAGCCCCGGTTCGGTATCGGGCTTGATTGCTTCTGCCGGGCATTCGGGTTCGCAAACGCCGCAGTCGATGCATTCGTCGGGGTGAATCACCAGCATGTTTTCACCCTCGTAGAAACAATCGACGGGGCAAACCTCGACGCAGTCGGTGAATTTGCACTTGATGCAGTTGTCGAGAACGACATAGGTCATTTCGGGGCACTCCCTGCCACGCTTGTCGCAGGCGTGCCTACTGCAACCGGCTTGCAAGGACAAGCCCTGTCATGGGCTGTGCAGGGTCTCTATGCCGGTTGGGCATGGCCGGTGACCGGCGCATAGGCCGCCACGGCCAGCGGCGCGCCGACCCGCCGGGGCAGCAACTGCACCACGCGGATCACGATGGTCCGGTCCCGCAGGGCGAAGGTGAGGACATCGCCGGGGCGGACGGCTTTCGCCGGATCGGTGACGCGCACCGCGTTGATGCGGGCAAAGCCGGCGCGCACGAAGTCGGCGGCCTTGCTGCGGCTGGGTTGCAGGCGGACATGCCAGAGCCATTTGTCGAGACGCTGGCGGTCCGGGCCGGCCTCGTCCCGCATGGTCTCAGGGCTTGCCGTCAAGCTTGGCCTTGAGCGCCAGGAGCTTGGCGAAGGGCGAATCCGGATCGATGCCCTTGTCGGTGCGCGGCTTGTCCTGCCAGACACGCTCGCGCTCGGGGCCCTTGCCGGCGCCACGGTCCCTGTCCTGACGCGGGCGGTCGCGGAAGGGGCGCTTGTCGGCACGTTCCTGCGGCTTGCGATCATCGCGCCGTTCCGGCCGGTCGGGCCGGGGCGGCCGGGACTCCGCGCGCTCGCCGTCGCGCCGCGGCCCCTCGCGCCGTTCAGGTCGGGGCGGCCGGTCGCCGCGTGCTTCCTGGCGAGGTCCCTCTTGGCGAGGTCCTTCCTGGCGAGGCGCGGCGTCTGCGGTTGCGGCGGCTGGTCTGTCGCCCGCCTCGCGCGGCCTGTCGCGGCGATGGTTGCGGCGCGGTTCATCCCGCTCGCGACGGCGCTGCCGGTCCCCCTCGGGTCGGCCCGGACGCCAGACGGCGACCAGAGCCGGTTCGACCGGGGTGTCCTGTGTCGCATCCGGCGGGGCAGGCTCGGCGGCTGTTTCCTCAGCAGGAGCGCCTTCCGTAGCCGCAGGCTCAACCTGTGGGGTCTCATCCGGCAGCTCGCCGGCATCGATCGGGGTCTCGGCGGCGGCCGGGGCCTCGCCTTCGGTCGCGACCGGAGCCACGGGCGGCGCCTCGGCAGCCACCGGGGCGGGTTTCATCTCGCGGCGATAGCCGAGCGAGGTCAGGATCGAGGCGAAATCCTCGCCCGCGCAGCCGACCAGCGAGGTCATGGCGCCGGTGACGACGAAGCCGCCACCTGTGTAGGCGCCTGCCGGCATCTCGCCGGGTGCGCCTGCGCGCCAGGCCAGCGCGGGACGGATGAGATCGGCCAGCCGTTCGAGAATGTCGACGCGGACGGCGCGCTCGCCGCAGACGCGGAATCCGGCGACGCGATAAAGATCGCGCGAGATCGCCGGATCGTTGGGGATGGATGTGCGCCCGGAACTGGCCAGATGCGAGACATCGGCGACGCCGGTCGCCTCCGGCTCGTGCCGCAGCGCATAGAGCTGGGCGGCGAGGGCGCGCGGCGCCGGCTTCATCAGCGCGGAGGTGTAGAGATGATGGGCGCCGAAGCGCACGCCGAGCGACCTGAGTTCCGAGCGCGCCTGCTGGTCGAGGTTCTTGACCACCTCGGCGACCTTCGAGCGGTCGAGAACGCCGAAATTCTCGGCGATCTGGTAGCCGATGCCGCGCGCCGCACCGGTGAGCGCATCGCCCTTCTCCAGGGCCTTGAGCGGGCCGAGCAGCTTGTCGACATGCGCGGTCAGCCACAGCGTGAGGCGCTGTTCCACCGCCTCGTAGGCGCCGCCGGCAAGCTGATCGTCGGCGAGCAGCAACAGGCGTGGCTCAAGAAACTTGTCGCCGGCCTGGAGGCGCGCGACCGGCGCACCGACCCAGCGGATGGTGCCGTCGAGCGACAGCACGAAGGCGTTGTCCGCCGCCTCGGCGAGCCGGCGCGCACGCGCCTCGATCTCGCTGGCGAGGGCCCGGGCGGCGGCGGCCTTCAGCGCCTTGGCTTCCGGTCCCTCCGCCTTCGTGTCGGGCGTGAACCTGAAACCGTCGAGACGGCCCAGATGCTGGCTCTCGACAAGCACATCGCCCGTCTCAGTGATCTCGGCTTCGAGCATCGCATTCTCTCTCAGGCGGCGCATCAGCACGGCTGTGCGGCGGTCGATGAAGCGTTGCGCGAGTTTCTCGTGCAGCGCATCGGAAAGCTTGTCCTCTAGCGCGCGCGCAACGTTCTGCCAATGCGCAGGATGGTCGAGCCAGTCGTTTCTGTTGGCACAGTAGCTCCAGGTGCGCACTTCGGCGATGCGGGCCGACAGGGTGGCGATGTCGCCATCGGTGCGATCGCAGGCGGAGAGTTCGCGCGCGAACCAGTCGGCGGGGATGGTGCCCTTCTGCATCAGCGGCTGGAACAGGCTCTCGACCAGATCGGCATGCACATGGGGCGCGACCTTGCGATAATCGGGCAGCTTGCAGACATCCCACAGCCGCTCCACCGCTACCCGGCTGCCGGCAAAGCGCGCCATCGACGGCCGGCGGGCGATGAGATCGAGCGTCGCCTCGTCCACTGCGGTGCGGGCACGCACCAGCCCCGGCACGGTGGGCGAGACGGCCAGGCTGGCCTGCAGCGCGGAGAGGGAGGCAAGATCAATATCCGGATTGCGCCAGTTGATGAGTTGCACCGGATCGAAGCGATGTTCCTCCAATGCCTCGACCATCTCCTGATCGAGCGGCGGACAGCGCCCGGTGCTGCCGAAGGTGCCGTCGCGCAGGTGGCGGCCGGCGCGGCCGGCGATCTGGCCCATCTCCGCCGGGCTCAGCCGACGATGGTCGCGGCCGTCGAACTTGCGATCGCCGGCAAAGGCGACATGATCGACATCGAGATTGAGCCCCATGCCGATCGCGTCGGTGGCGACCAGCACATCGACCTCGCCGGACTGGAACAAGGCGACCTGCGCGTTGCGGGTGCGCGGGGAAAGGGCTCCGAGAACCACCGCCGCGCCACCGCGCTCGCGCCGGAGCAACTCGGCGATGGCATAGACCTCGTCGGCGGAAAAGGCGACCACCACCGAACGCGGGGGCAGCCGGGTCAGCTTGCGTTCGCCGGCAAAAGTGAGCTTAGACAGGCGCGGACGCGAGACGATGTTGGCGCCTGGCAGCAGACGCTCGATCAGCGGCCGGATGGTGGACGACCCGATGAGGATGGTTTCCTCGCTGCCGCGCCGGTTGATCAGCGCATCGGTGAAGACGTGGCCGCGATCGGCATCGGCGGCAAGCTGGATCTCGTCGACGGCGACGAAAGCAACATCGAGATCGCGCGGCATCGCCTCGACGGTGGCAATGGTGTAGCGCGGCCGGCGCGGCCGGATCTTCTCCTCGCCGGTGATCAGGGCGACGGATTCCGCTCCCACCCGCTCGACCACGCGCTGATAGACCTCACGCGCCAGAAGCCGCAGCGGCAAGCCGGTCATGCCGCTGGCATGGCCGAGCATCCGCTCGATGGCGAAATGCGTCTTGCCCGTATTGGTCGGCCCGATCAGCGCGGTCAGGCCGCGTCGCTTGAACGGGTCGTTAAGGTTTGGAATCGCCATTTTCCGCTCGTTCCAACGTTCATGCGCGAAAAGCAGCCGTATCCTCAAGGAAAATGTATCATCCTGATACTGGCAGGGTGCGGATCGAGGAGGACCGTCAACACCTTGAACCGGAAGTGAACGAACCGGCGACGAATCAGGGGTTTAGAGCGCTTTCCGATCAGATTGAAGCATTGCGATGATCAGTTTCCGGCCAAGGACCAGGAAAATGCGAGAAGCGTACCCGCGCGATACGGTTCGAGCATTTTTCGCCGGATCTGGCCTGAAAATGGTCATCCCTTCGGGTTTCCGGGCCGTGGGCGCCCGGTTTGGACGCTGGCTCGACCGTATCGACGGATACGCTCCGCGCCAGCCTCCGCCCGGATCGCCGCACGGCCCGCGAAACGCAACTGCTTCAATCTGGTCGGAAAACGCTCTATTTGGGGCTGGACGAGCGCCGGGGCCCCGATGGATGATGTCTTGCGCGGCGGGCAGCTACGGGGCGCATTGCCGTTCACCTCTAGGCGGAAGCGGGAACGAACAGGTGACGAATCGCGGCGCGACGCCGTTTCACCCGGCTTTTCCGGCGCCCTGCGGGGTCGCAGTGCGGGGTGGCGGCAGCCGTCGCGGCGCCGCAGAGCAACGTTTGTTAACCCGATGTGCCAGATTGGGCCGGATTTTCAGGCTGCCAGCCAGGAGCGCAGCAGCGCGGCGCTGAGCGGCAGCGCTTTCAGGTCCTTGCAGACGATCCTGAGTTCGCGGCGCGCCCATGAATCGGCGAGCGGCACCGGCTGGATCGCCAGCGCCGACATATAAGGTTCGATCGCCGAGACCGGCAGCACAGCGATGCCGATGCCGGCCTCCACCATGCGGCGGATGCCTTCAAAGCTCGACATGCTGAGCTTGAGACGCAGCGGCTGACCGATCTGCCTGGCGGCGGCATTCAGCCGGGCCTGGATCGAGGACCCCTGCTCAAGACCGACGAAATCGAACCCCAGCGCTTCGGCAAAACTCACTGCGCCCTGTCGTTCCGTCAGCGGATGGGCGGCGGGCACTGCCAGCGCGAGATTGTCCGAGCGGAACGGGATGTAAGTCATGTCGGGGTGCTCGTCGCCCCAGCCGACGATGGCAAGATCCGCAAGCCCATCCTCCAGCATTTCCAGCGAGCGGGCGGTGGTCGCCTCGGCTAGTTCGATCTCGATGTCGGGATAGGTGGCGAGAAACGAGGCCAGCATCTGCGGCAGGAACTGGGTGATTGCCGACTGGTTGGCCGACAGCCGCACCTGTCCGCTATGGCCGGAGGCAAAGGCGCTCATGTCGGCGCCGATGCGTCCGACCAGTTCCAGAAGGTTGCGTGCGTGGCGGGCCAGCGCCTCACCGGCAGGGGTCAGGTCGACGCCCTTGGAGCGGCGCTGCAACAGGGGCGTGCGATAGGCCAGCTCAAGATCGAGCATGCGCTTGGAAACGGCGGATGCCGCAATGTTGCGTTTGGCGGCCGCGCGGGCGATGTTGCGTTCTTCGGCGACTGTCGCAAACAGGCTCAGGCTGGTCAGGTCGACGCGCATCAGCCGGGCTTTCCTGGTGGTGTCATGCCGATCCTCGCCTGCTCGACCTCAGGGAAGGCATGGATCGCGCCACAGATCATCGCGGGCGGCGGTGCGACGCCCTTCGATCAGGGTGCGGATATGGCCGCCCACCTGCGCGCCGTCGAGCCTTGCCGCTTCGCCCGCCACCTCGATCAGCGCGGCCCGATCGAGCCCGGTGGCGATGCCGCGCCGCGCAAAGGCATAGGCGAGATCCTCGGTCGCCACATTGCCGCTGGCGCCGGGCGCGAACGGGCAGCCGCCCAGCCCCGCGATCGCCGCGTCGATCACCCGGATGCCGGCATCCCAGGCCGCCATCACCGAGGCGACGCCGAAGCCGTAGGTGTCATGGGCATGATAGGCGAGCGCGACATCGGGGCCAAAATGGCGGCGAACCGTGCCGACCAACCGGGTCACATCCTCGGGGCTGGCATAGCCTGTGGTGTCGCACAGTCCGATCTCGGCATCGGGGCGCACGGCGAGGAGCCTGTCGATCATCGCCAGAACGGGCGCTTCCGCAGTCGGCCCCTCGAAAGGACAATGAAAGGCGGTGGCCAGATTGAAACGGAAGCGTCCCCGCGGGCTGAGGTCCGTCAGGCAGGCGACCATCTCGGTCATGGAGTCGGCAACCGAGCGGCGCACATTGGACCGATTGTGGCTTTCCGAGGCAGAGACCACATAGACCAGCGTGTCCATGCCCGCCTTCAGCGCATCTTCGGCGCCGCGCCGGTTGGGCACCAGCGCCGAAAGTTCGGGATGCGGTCCCTCGCGCAGGGCTGCCAGCACCTCGCGCACATCCGCCATCTGCGGAATCGCGGAAGGACTGACGAAGGCCCCCATCTCCAGCCGCTGCACGCCGGCCGCCACCAGCGCGCGGCACAGGGCGATTTTCTTTTCCGTCGGAATGAACGGCTTGATGACCTGAAAGCCGTCGCGAGGGCCGACTTCAACGAGGGTGAGCGCTGCGGGCATGACCTAAACCACTCCCTTGTTTTTGAGCGCGGCCAGTGCGCCCGCATCGATGTCGGCCAATGCTTCAAGCACGCGCGCCGTATCGGCGCCGAGCGGGGCGCCGGGGCGGCCGACCGGGGCGGCGACGCCATCGAACCGTGGCAGCACGCCGGGATGCAGCATGGCGCCGAGGCGTGGATCCTCGATCTGCTGCACCATGCCGCGCGCCTGGTAGTGCGGGTCGTTCGCGCAGTCCTCGATGGTGTAGATGCGGGTGGCCGGAATCTGGTTCGCTTCGATCAGCGCCTGCGCCTCGGCGGCGGTCTGCGTCCGCGTCCAGGCGCCGATCGCCGCATCGAGTTCTTCGGCATGCTGCACGCGGCCCCAGTTGGTGGCAAAGCGTGCATCGTTGGCCAGATCGTCGCGGCCGATCACCTGCATGAGGCGGACGAAGATGCGGTCCGAGTTGCCGGCGATGATCAACCACTTGCCGTCGGCGCAGGGGTAGGCGTTGGAAGGGGCGTTGGTGGGCAGGGTCGAGCCGGTGGGCTGGCGCACCACGCCGAGCTTGCCGAACTCGGGCAGGCAACCTTCAAGCAGGCTGAAAATCGATTCATAGAGCGCGACATCGACCACACGACCGCGCCCGGTGCCGACCACGTCGCGTTCGTAGACCGCCGACATCAGCCCGAACGCGGCGTAGATGGCGGCCACGCTGTCGGCAAGGCTGACCCCGGTGCGCACCGGCGGCAGCTCGCTCACCCCCGGCGGGAATGCGGTGAGATGGCGGATGCCGCCCATCGCCTCGCCAATCACGCCGAAAGCCACCTTGTCGCGGTAGGGGCCGTCCTGGCCATAGCCGGAGATGCGCACCAGGATGCAGCGTGGATTGCGGGCATGGATTTCGGCGGGTCCGAGCCCCCAGCGCTCAAGCTGGCCGGGCCGGTAGTTCTCGATGACTGCATCGACCTCGCCGATGAGATCGAGAGCGATCTTGCGCCCTTCGTCCGACTTGAGATCGAGCGTGATGCACTGCTTGCCGCGGCCATGCACCGACCACCAGATCGATTGACCCTCCGCCGCCAGGCCCCAGCCGCGCGCCGGATCACCCTCGCCGGGCGGCTCGATCTTGATGACTTCGGCACCGAGGTCAGCAAGAAGCCGCGTGGCAAAAGGCGCGGCCACGAAATGGCCGAGTTCGAGCACACGCAGCTTCTTCAGCGGGCGGCCGTCGGCAGGCGGGTGGGAACCTTGTGCTGGGCTGGATTGCTCTGTGCGCGACATGGCGACCTCAATCGATGCTGAGCTAGGGTCAGGCCCCGCAAAATCCATGAATTCAATGGGTCCTGACCCTAGCCTTGCGTGCGATCGGATGCCCGGTCCATCATCGATTGGGCAAGTATGCCATCTCGAAGCGCGATGACAAGCGTTCCAAATCAGATGTTCCGAGATGTTGAAAACTCATATCTGTTCGATCCGGGAGGCTGCGGCCATGCGCATCGATCGTATCGATCATTTTGTCATCACGGTTGCCGATCCTGCGGCGACGGCGCGGTTCTATTGCGACGGGCTGGGGATGGAACTGGTGACTTTCGCCGGCGGCCGACAGGCGCTGGCGTTCGGGCAGCAGAAGATCAATATCCACGTCAAGGGCAAGGAACTGGAGCCGAAGGCGCAGACGCCGCTGCCGGGTTCGTCGGATTTCTGCCTGATCTCCAGCCAGCCGCTGGAGGCGTGGATGACGCATCTGTCCCGCCTCGGCTATCCCATCGAACTGCCGCCCAGCCCGCGCACCGGCGCGACCGGCCCGATCCGCTCGATCTATCTGCGCGATCCCGACGGCAATCTTGTGGAGATTTCGAACTACTGACCAGCAGGCGGGCCCTGAAGCCCGGAACCTCAAAGGGAGACGTCCATGTTGATCTCGCGTCGCAGTCTTGTCCTTGCCGCCAGTCTTGCGGTGCTCGCCGGCCCGGGGCTCGCCCAGGACTATCCGGCGCGGCCGGTCACCATCGTCGTGCCCTCGGCGCCGGGCGGCACCACGGATTTCACCGCCCGGCTGCTCGGCGATCATCTGACCCGGCTGCTCGGCCAGACCTTCGTGATCGAGAACGCTGGCGGGGCGAGCGGCAACATCGGCAATGCCAAGGTGGCCAAGGCGGCGCCGGACGGCTACACGCTGCTGCTGTCCTATTCCGGCTATCATGTCGCCAATCCGCACCTGTTCAAGGCGCCGGGCTGGGATCCGATCAAGAGTTTCGAGCCGGTGGCGCTGGCGATCAAGGCGCCGCATGTGGCGGTGGCCAAGAAGACGCTGCCGGTCACTGACCTGAAAACCTTCGTCGCCTACGCCAAGGCCAATCCGGGCAAGCTCAACTATGCGTCCTCGGGGCTGGCGTCGATCCAGCATATCGGCGGCGAGCAGCTCAAGCAGGTCGCCGGCATCGACATGACCCATGTGCCCTATCGCGGCGCCGGCCCGGCGATGCAGGACGTGCTTGCCGGCAACATCGATATTTTCATCACCACGCCGCCCTCGGTGGTGGCGCATGTGCAATCCAAGTCGGTCATCCCGCTAGCCCTGGCGGCAAAGGAGCGGCACCCGGTAATGCCGGATGTGCCGACGGCGGCGGAACAGGGGCTGCCGGACTTCGAACTGGTGGCCTGGTTTGCGCTCTATGCGCCGGCGGGCACTCCCCAGCCGATCATCGACAAGCTGACCAAAGCGGCGGAAACGGCGGTCAAGAGCAAGGAATTTGCCGACAAGGCGACCGGGGCTGGCGCCTATGCCGCTTACCTCGGCCCGAAAGAGCTCGGCGAGTTCACGAAAACCGAACTCGACTACTGGGGCAAGGTGATCAAGGCCGCCAACATCACCGCCGAATGAACCAACTGCCCGGACCGGTGTCGCGGCACTGCCGCGATGCCGGTCAGCGGCGGATGCCGGCTGTGGTCTCGCTGGGCTCGATGCGGTATTTGACGGCCTGCACGATCGTGGTGCCGATCATGGTCTTGATCGAGACGCGGAAGGGCAAATAGACCCCTTCCACCCCGCTTGGCGCCAGCCAGGCTTCCATGTCGCGGTTGTTGGCCATGTATTTGACCGCCGGACGCTCGGCGCGATGGCCAGCAATCGGCGTGTAGCGCGCCTTGCAGACGACCACCGGGCCGGAATAGCCATCCCTGGCAGCGACCGTGCGGGTGCCGGCGAAGGACAGGGCGATGTCAAAGCGCTGGGCGCCGTCAAAAATCGGAATCGTGCGGTTGCAGGCCCCCTCCGGACCGCCACCGGCGGCCTGCATCAGGGCTGCCGCGATGGGATCGACCACGCCGCGCTGGTGCGCTCCAGTCACCGGCACGCGGTCCGGCTTGGGGTCGAGTGGGGGATTGACGACCACCTTGTCGACGTTGCCGCCGTTCAGGCCCATCTGCACCGTGCGGGTCATCTCGCTGTTGGATGCGGTGAGCGAGTAATTGCCGGGCACGATCTGGGTGGCGGAGAGCGCACCGGTGCCGCTGGCCGCGCCCTTGCCGCCGGTCACCATGCCGGCAAGGCCGGTCAGATGCGCCTGGGCGTTGAGCGAATAACGGGTGGGCGTGATCGACCCCGACAGCGTCGCCGTGCCGAGGGTCAGCCCGGCCAGCGAGACGGCATACTGCACGTCGACCGAGCCGGCATGCGCCGGAAGGATCGCGCCCGCCAGCATCGCAACCGCCAGCAGCCGCGACCGGCGTCCCCCACACACAGCACCAACGCCCATCAACTTTTTCCCGGAGTTCGACCTGCAAGGGTCATGAACGACAACTGTGGCCTATCCTAGGCAAGTAACGGTTAACCATAAATGTATGATGCGGACGAGACTCCCAAACGGTGCGCCGCTGATTTGTCGCTTGACCGCGACGGCCCGAAATCCTATACGCCCGGCTTCTATCCGGATTTATGGCCAGATGCCGGGATGGAGCGATGGCTCCCCGGGCAAGGCTGGTTGCAAGACGAGAAAGGCGTATCCGATGTCGCGTCGCTGTGAATTGACGGGCAAGGCGGTGCTGAGCGGGCACAAGGTCAGCCATTCCAACCGCAAGACCAAGCGCAAGTTCCTGCCGAACCTGACCAATGTGACGCTGCTGTCCGACACGCTCGGCACGGAAGTCAAGCTGAGGGTTTCGACCAACGCGCTGCGCACGGTCGAGCACCGGGGCGGGCTTGATGCTTTCCTGATGAAGGCTGATGATGCGGAACTGTCGCGCGATGCGCTGGCAGTGAAGAAGGCGTTGGCCAAGAAGGCGGCCGTCTGAGATCGGGCGCTGTCTAATGTGATTTGAAAGGCCCGCCGATCCGGCGGGCTTTTTCGTTTACGCATGGTTGCTGCACTTCGGTCGGGGCCTGACGTGGTGCGGCCCTGACAGGCGTGCCGACAGAGGGTTCCAACAAAAAGGCCCGCGCGGGGGGCGCGGGCCAGTATCCGTCGGAGTTGATGGGCTTACTTGATCAGCCCGAGGCCGGAGAGCGAGAGATCAACCGAAAGCGTGGCGATGAAGGCCGCGCCGCACCACTTGGAGCGGCCGCTGCCGGAGCTGATGCCACGCGGATCGGAACTGTTGAGAAAGCAGTTGGCCTTGGACAGATCCGTATCGTGGTAGCGCAGGTCGAGCGTGGCTGCCTTGTAGGTGTAGGAGACGCCGGCGTTCCAGTAGGTGTAGTCCTTCAGGTCCAGGCTGCCGAGATAGGCGCTGGTCCTGCCGAGGGCGTAGCGGCCGAGTTCGCCGGAGATGGCCAACCCTTCGATGGGCAGCGGCGGCACCACCTTGAGCGTGCCCGAGTAGTAGGTGCCGCGCGCGCCGGTGCCGAGCCAGTTCGGCGAATGGAACAGGTTGGCGCCGACGAAAACCTTGTCCTCCCAGCTGTAGAGGACCTTGCCGGCGACCTCGTAGAAGTCGGTGTTCTTCGGCGACCAGATGGTGCCGAAGCTGTCCACATACTGCTTCTCGCGCGGATAGTAGTAGTGGATCATGCCGATATCGAACGTCAGCGGACCGAACTTCGGCCGGATGCCGTAGGTGAAGTCGATCTCGGCCGCAGGCTTGGTGACCAGATCGACACTGTAGCCGGCGACGCCCGCATAGAGCCACTGATAGGTGAGTTCCGCATAGCCCTGGACGCCGGGCTTGCGGTCGCTCTGGCTGATGCCGCGGAAGTTGTAATCCGACACGATGCGCGCGCCGAAGGTCATGTCCCAGGCCGGAGCAGCGGCCGCAGGTGCGGCGGGGGCCGGCTTCTTGTCGCCGGCAAGGTCAGCGGCGCTGGCGCCGACGGCGCCCAGCATCAGAAGGCCGCATAGCCCGGCCCGGGAAAGGAGTGTCTTGGTCATGGATCGCCTCGTCGGTTCGCCTCGCCGGCGCGTATGCCAGCGCTGTCATGCCGATGCTTGAAAGCGGGAGGGGCGGCGGGCAACGTCAAAGGTTGGGCGTTCTGCCCAGCCGTTATGCAAACGGGCGGTTCGGTGCCCGCCCGCTATGCAACCAACGATAAATGCCCGGATTTGTTGCGATTTTGCAACGCAACATCGGCGCGCATGGCGCGGCTTCGTTCAGCCGCCGTGCACTTTCAGCAGGGTAGGAAAGGCCGGTCGCGCCGGGAGGGTGGGATGACGGACAACCATGAGCTGGCAGGGGAGTCGCTGACCGGGGTCTGGCACGGGCAATATGCCTATCCGATGCTGCTGGAACCGGTGCATTTTGTCGCCACGATCATCGATTCGGGCGGCATGCTGTCGGGCACTATCGTGGAGACGACCAATCTGCCGGGGCAGGGGCCGCAACAGCGCGAGGCATCGCTCGATGGCGCGCGCCAGGGCGGAGAAGCCCATTTCCTGAAGGTCTACATGCCGGCCAGCGAGGATCATCAGGATGTGATCTATTTCGGCCAGATCAGTGCGGATCGAACGGAAATCGATGGCGAATGGCTGATTCCCGGCAGTTGGGCGGGCAGGTTCCTGATGATCCGGTCGCGCGGCAGCGAGGTGGCCGAGGAGCGGCGCGAGAGCCTTCAGGTGTGACGGAGGAGAGCGCGGGGCCAGTCGCTGCCGCGCAACCACCGGCCATGCGTGATTTGGGGACTTGCCGGGCGTGACATATCTTGCCAAGAGCGAGCATGAGTGAGCGAGCCATGAGCAAGTCTCCCCGCCCGGGCATCCTGACCGCGGACAAGCGCGACGACGATCTGGAATCGTCGATCCGTCCGCAGGTGCTCAGCGATTTCACCGGGCAGGCAGCGGCGCGCGCCAATCTCAAGGTGTTTATCGAGGCGGCCAAGGCGCGCGGGGAAGCGCTCGACCACGTGCTGTTCGTTGGCCCGCCCGGCCTCGGCAAGACCACGCTGGCGCAAATCGTGGCGCGCGAACTCGGCGTCAATTTCCGCTCCACGTCAGGGCCGGTGATCGCCAAGGCGGGCGATCTTGCCGGCCAGCTCACCGCGCTGGAAGAGCGCGATGTGCTGTTCATCGACGAGATTCACCGGCTCAACCCGGCGGTGGAGGAAATCCTCTATCCGGCGATGGAGGACTACCAGCTCGACCTGATGATCGGCGAGGGGCCGGCGGCGCGCTCGGTCAAGATCGATTTGCCGAAGTTCACGCTCGTCGGCGCCACCACCCGGCAGGGGCTGCTGACGACGCCGCTGCGCGATCGGTTCGGCATTCCCATCCGGCTCAATTTCTACACGGTCGACGAACTCGAAAGCATCATCAAGCGGGCGGCGCGGGTGCTTGGCATCGGCATGAGCGAGGACGGCGCCAATGAGATCGCGCGGCGGGCACGCGGTACGCCACGCATCGCCGGGCGGCTGCTGCGCCGCGTACGCGATTTTGCCATCGTCGACGGGGAGGCGAGCATCTCACGCCGTCTTGCCGACAAGGCGCTTGGCTATCTTGATGTCGATTCGATCGGGCTCGACCAGATGGACCGCAAGTATCTCAGCATGATCGCGCAGAATTTCGGCGGCGGGCCGGTGGGGATTGAAACCATTGCGGCCGCCCTCTCGGAGCCGCGCGATGCCATCGAGGAAATCATCGAGCCCTATCTCATCCAACAGGGTTTCGTGCAGCGCACCCCGCGCGGCCGTCTGTTGACCGACAATGCCTTCCGCCATCTCGGGCTTGCCGCGCCACAGCGCGCGCCGGCGCAGTTTGGCCTGTTCTCCGATCCGGAAAGTGACTGACGTGATCAGCAAGAGCGATATTCCCGGCCGCCTGCGGGCCATTCTGGCATTGATCGACGGCATGCTGGAGGAAACGCATGGCCAGGCTTTCGACCATATCGCCGGCAACTTCCTCTATGAGCGGGCGGTCGAGCGGGTGATCGAACTGATCGACGAGGCGGCCGAGCCGCTGCCGGCGGCGCTCGGCGCACGCTATCCGGCCGAGGAGCTGGCCCCGGCCCTGACGCTGGCGGACAAGCTGCTGGACAACGACTACCGCATCGACACCTACGATCTGTGGCAGCTCCTGACCAAGCAATTCCCCGCCCTGCGCCTCAGGGTGGTCGAGCTGCTGGCCGATTTCGATTTCGAGATATGAGCGCGGTTCACACCCTCCCCCTGCGCATCTACTACGAGGACACGGATTTCTCCGGCTTCGTCTATCACGCGCGCTATCTGCATTTCTTCGAGCGCGGGCGCACCGAGATGCTGCGCGATCTCGGCTATGACCAGCGGGCGATGTTCGCCAATCCCGAGGGGCCGGAGGCTTTCGTGGTGCGGCGCATGGACATTGAGTTCATCCGCCCGGCGGTGATGGACGATCTCGTCGAGGTGCGGTCGCAGACGCTGAAAGTGCAGGGCGCGACCATGCAGATCAGCCAGAAGCTCTATCGCGGCGAGGACCTTTTGTGCGCCGCGGGCGTGCAGGTCGCCTATCTTGTCGGCGGCAAGCCGCGGCGGATGCCGGAAGGTCTGCGCGCGCTGTTCGTGCGCGCCGCCGGGCTTGAGGACTGACGACCGGGCGCTTTTTTACTGGCCCGCCTTTCGACGGAGCCCCGCGCATTAGCTCGGCGTCGCTTTGCTCCTACTGGCTGCGCTCGGGATGTCTCCGCTGTCATGATCCGCGAAGGCGGGCCATCCTCGACATGCCTCGTCAACCAAACGTTAACCCTATGGGCGGATTGATCGAACAAGCGGCGCCGTTTCGGCCGCGGCACCGGTTTGCCGTGCGCATGCCTTTGTTTGGCCGAAAAGACGCGTCAAATCCGGCACTTCGGTCGCGGTCGGGACCGGGCGCTGAAACTCTCGCAGCCCGACCCCCGCATTCCCCGCCGCGCGGGGGCGAAGGAGAACCCGAGAATGACCCCCGTGGATCCTGGAACAGCCACCGAGCTGACGCTGATCGGCATGTTCTGGAACGCCCATCTCGTCGTCAAGCTGGTGATGGCGGGATTGTTCCTCGCCTCGGTGTGGACCTGGGCGATCATCATCGACAAGATGCTGATGTTTCAGCGCTATCGCAAGGCGATGAACCGCTTCGAGGAGGTGTTCTGGTCGGGCCAGAGCCTTGAGGAACTTTACCGCAACCTGTCGCAGCGACCCACCGCAGGCATGGCGACACTGTTCGTGGCGGCGATGCGCGAATGGAAACGGGCGTTCGAGGGCACCGGCAAGGGTTTTGCCTCGCTGCACGGGCGCATCGACAAGGTGCTCGACGTCTCAATCCAGCGCGAGGTCGAGAAGCTGGAAGCCAAGCTGTTCATTCTGGCGACGGTAGGGTCCGCCTCGCCGTTCATCGGCCTGTTCGGCACGGTCTGGGGCATCATGACCTCGTTCCGCTCGATCGCGGCGTCGAAGAACACGTCGCTGGCGGTGGTGGCGCCCGGCATTGCGGAGGCGCTGTTTGCCACCGCCATCGGGCTGGTCGCGGCCATTCCGGCAGTCATTGCCTACAACAAGTATCAGAAGGATCTCAACCGCGCGCAGACCCGGCTCGAAGGCTTCGCCGACGAGTTCTCGGCCATCCTGTCGCGGCAGATCGACGAACGCGTCGAACTCCCCAAACAGGTTGCGTGAGGCACACCCATGGCGATGGCAACCGGCGGGAACGGGCAGGCGGGCGGCGGCAGGCGGCGGCGCGGGGCGCGACATGCGCCGGTCGCCGAAATCAACATGACGCCGTTCATCGATGTCATGCTGGTGCTGCTCATCATCTTCATGGTGGCAGCGCCGCTGCTGGCGGTCGGCGTGCCGATCGACCTGCCCAAGACGACGGCCGGGCCGATCAATGTCGATCAGAAGCCGCTGACCGTCTCCATCGACGAGAAAGGCAAGATCTACCTGCAGGACAACGAGGTGCCGCAGGCCGATCTCGTCAACCGGCTGAAGGCGGCAGCCAAGCAGGGCGTCGACGAGCGCATCTATCTACGCGGCGCCGCTCGGGTGGATTATGGCCGCGTGGCCGAGGTGCTGGCGCTCCTGAAAACGGCAGGTTTCACCAAGACTGCGCTGATCAACCAGCCGTCCGAAGCCAAACCCTGAGGCCGGCATGAGATTTTCCGCCGAGCAGCCCGGAATGGTTCTCTCCAGCGCCCTGCATGTGGCGCTGGTGGTGTTCGGGCTTGTCTCGCTGGCGGGGCCTAAGCCGTTCGACGAATTTGCCGAAGCGGTGCCGGTCGACGTGATCTCTGACCAGCAGTTCCGCGAGATGACCAAGGGCTCGCCGACCGAGAAAGAGGTGCGACCCGATACGCCGCAAAGGGTCGATCGCATCGCCAAGGTCGAGGAGCAGAAGGACCCAGGCGCCGAGAAGAAAGATGTGCCGGTGCCGCCGCCCCCGCCGTTGCGTCCGGCGGTGAAACAGGCGGAGGAGGAGACCGATCCGCCGCCGGCCCCGCCGAAGATCGCGCGGATCGAACCGCCCAAACCAGCGCCGCCAAGACCCGAACCGCCCAAGCCGGAACCCGCCAGGGCCTTGCCGGCCCCCAAGCCCGCGCCCGCCAAGCCCGAGGAGGAGGAAGAGGACGAGGCCGAGATCATCCGCCAGAAGCAGCTCAAGCAGAAGCAGGAGCAGCAGAAGGCGGAGGATGCGCGCAAGGCGGCTGAAGCCAAGAAGGCCGAGGACGCCCGCAAGGCCGCCGAGGAAAAGCGCAAGGCCGAGGACAAACGCCGCGCCGAAGAACTTGCCGAGGCCAAGGCCGAGGAAGAAGAAGCGCGGCGTCTGGCGGCCGAACGCGCCAAGGCCGAGGCGAAAAAAGCTGAGGAAGCGCGCAAGATCGCCGAGGAAAAGGCGCGCAAGGCTGCCGAGGCCAAGAAGGCCGAGGAGGCCCGCAAGGCGGCGGAAAAGGCCGAATCGGACAAGCTGCAGGCGGCAATCCGCAATCGCCTGCTGGCTTCGCGCGAGGCGCCGGCGTCCACCGGGTCAAGCGGGCAGCAGCTCAGCCGCACCGCTTCTGCCGGCGCGCCCACCGCCTCCGGTCAGCGTCTGTCGCCTTCCGACCGCGAGGCGCTGATGGGCATGATCAAGGAGCAGATGGAGCGCTGCTGGAGCGTTACCGGCATGAGCAATCCCTCCGTCAAGCCGATGGTGCGGTTGCAGCTGTCGCCGTCGGGCGCCATCGCTGTGCAGCCCGCGCTGGTCAACACGTCCGCCGATCCGGCATTCCGCGCCATCGCCGACAGCGGCATGCGCGCGATCCGCGCCTGTGCGCCCTACCGTATTCCCGCCCGGTTCGCCGACAAGTTCGAGGACTGGAAAACCATTACCGTCAAGCTCGATCCGAGCGACCTTCTGTGATGAGCCGAACCATGATCCGACCCGCCCCTGCCTCCTCCGCCTTGCTGCTGCCGCGCCGTCGGTTCCTGACCGGGGCGGCGGCCTTCGGCCTGATCGGCGCCAGCGCCGCGCGCGCCGAATTGCAGATCACGCTGTCGGGCGCCGATTTCAAACCGATGCCCATCGCGATCGCGGAATTCGCCGGCGATGCGCAGGGGGCGGGCATTGCCGGGGTGATCACCAACAACCTGACCCGCTCGGGCATTTTCTCGCCGCTCGACAAGGCCAAGCATCCGGAAAAGCCGGGGTTCGATGCCGCGCCGAACTTCGCCCTCTGGCAGTCGGCCGGCGTGCAGGGGCTGGTGACCGGGCGCGTCACGCGCGAGGGCGGCAAGTTCAGGGCCGAGTTCCGGCTGTGGGATATCGGCGCCGGCCAGCAGGCGGTGGGCCAGCAATATGCCACCGAACAGGGCGCGTGGCGGCGCGTCGGACACCTCATTTCCGATGCGGTCTATTCCAAGGTGACGGGCGAGAAGGGCTTTTTCGATACCCGCATCGTGTTCGTCTCCGAGAGCGGGCCGAAGGACAAGCGCGTCAAGCGCCTCGCCATCATGGATCAGGACGGGGCCAACTATAAGGTGCTCTCTACCGGCGACATGATGGCGCTGACGCCGCGGTTTTCGCCCTCCAGTCAGGAAGTCACCTACATGTCGTTCTCGGATGGGGCAGAGCCGCGCGTCTATCTGGTCGACATCCAGGGGGGGAAACGCGAGGCGGTGGGCAATTTCCCCGGCATGAGCTTCTCGCCGCGCTTCTCGCCTGACGGCAACTCGATCATCATGAGCCTGCAGCAGGGCTCCAATGCCAACATCTATGCGATGGATCTCAATTCGCAGAACATGCGACGGCTCACCAATACGGCGGCGATCGATACCGGCCCGTCCTATGCGCCCGATGGCAGCCGCATCGCCTTCGAGAGCGACCGGGGCGGTGGCCAGCAGATCTACATCATGGATGCCAATGGCGGCGGGCAGAAGCGCATCTCGTTCGGGGACGGGCGCTATGGCACGCCGGTCTGGTCGCCGAAGGGCGACTACATCGCCTTCACCAAGCAGCGCGGCGGGCAGTTTGCCATCGGCATCATGAAGCCGGATGGCTCGGGCGAACGCATCCTCACCGAAGGGTTCCACAACGAGGGGCCGACCTGGGCGCCGAACGGCCGCTACCTGATGTATTTCTCCGATCAGGGCGGCGGACCGAAGCTGACCATGGTCGACATCTCGGGCCGGGTGAAGGTGCCGGTGCCGACGCCAGGCTATGCGTCGGATCCGGCCTGGTCGCCGCTGCTGGGCGAAACGCGCTGAGCGGCGGATAATCAAGGTTTTGCTAACCAAACGCCATAATGCCGCCATTTCGCCGCAGTCTTGCAAGGACTGAGTAAGGTTGACGGGCCATTGCTGAAGTGCCAGCGGGGCACTTGCGGCCCGCGCCAGAATTCCTCGTCAGGAGCTACCCAGATGCTTTCTTTCGTTCTGTCGTCCAGGGCTGTGAAATTCGCCGCCGTGGCGCTGGTCGCCGCCTCCCTCTCGGCCTGCGCCAGCAAGCCCGAGGATCAGGACGGCATTCTCGGCGCCGGCGGACGTGCCGGGCAGGCGGGCGCCGCGGTGCCGGGCTCGACCCAGGACTTTTCCGTCAATGTCGGCGACCGCGTGTTCTTCGAAACCGATTCGACCGAACTGACGCCGACCGCCGTCGCGACGCTCGACAAGCAGGCCGCCTGGCTGAACCGCTATCCGCGCTACAGCTTCACCGTGGAGGGACACGCCGACGAGCGCGGCACCCGCGAATATAACTTCGCCCTGTCGGCCCGCCGTTCGGAAACGGTGCGCAACTATCTGAGCGCCAAGGGTGTTGCGGCGAGCCGCATGCGCACCATGTCGTTCGGCAAGGAACGGCCGGTGGCGACATGCGACGACATTTCCTGCTGGAGCCAGAACCGCCGGGCGGTGACGGTGCTGTCGGGCGCCGGTTCCTGAGTTGGCTCAAGCCGGACGTCATGCTCTGGCCGCAATGACAGGGCTATGATAGAGGCGATTTGTCTTGCACTTCCATGGGTTGGAGCATGAAGCGCCTTCTTGCGTCGCTGACGGGCCTCGTTCTCGTACTGCCGTTGCTGACTTTGCCTGTAAAGGCGCAGAGCGACCTGGGCGAATTGCTGCTTCGCATCGATCGGCTTGAAGGCGAGAACCGCCGTCTCAACGGTCAGGTCGAGCAGATGGGCCATCAGGTCCGCCGGCTGGAGGATCAGCTCAAGCGCTTCCAGGCCGATGTGGATTTCCGTTTCCGTGAGGGTGGCGGCAAAGGCATGCCGGCGCCTGCCGCCCAGCCGCAGACCGGCGGCGGGGTCGTGCCGGCTGTTCCTGCCGTTCCCGCTGCGCCCGTGGCCGGCCGCCGCTCGGATGCGTTCGACCCGGCGGCCAATCCTGCCGCGCCCGGCGCGCCGCGCCCCATTGGTCAGGCGCCGGCCAGTCCGGCGCCGCAGCCACTGACCCCGGGCGGCGTTCCCGAGCCGGCCAAAGCGGTGCTGCCGGCCGCCGGCACAGCCAAGGGCGATTTCGACATCGCCCGCGCCATTCTTGACCGCGGCGATTTCGAGGCGGCGGAAATGGCGTTCCGCGATTTTCTCAAGAAGTATCCCAAGGACCGGCTGAAACCCGAGGCGCTGTTCAATCTCGGCGAGAGCTTCTACCGGCGCAATCGCTACCGGGAAGCGGCCGAGCAGTTTCTCGCGGTGACGACCGACCATCCCAAGGCTTCGCGGGCGCCTGAGGCCATGCTCAAGCTGGGGATGAGCCTGCGCGGTCTCGGCGCCACGGCGGAGGCCTGCGGCACCTATGGCGAGGTCGGCAAGAAATATCCCGCAGCTTCGGCGTCGGTGAAACAGGCGGTCGAGCGCGAGAAAAAGCGCGCGCAATGCGCGGCCTGACCACCGGGCCTGTCGGGGATGACGAGGCGCTTCGGCTTCTGAAACCGGCGCTTGAAGCCGGGCCGGCGCTGCTGGCGGTGTCGGGTGGGCCGGATTCCACCGCGCTGATGGGGCTGGCGGCGGCCGTACGGCCGTCCTGCGACGCATCCGGGCTTATCGCCGTCACTGTCGATCACGGGCTGCGCGCCGAGGCACGGGCGGAAGCCGAGGCGACAGGCGCGCTGGCCCGGCGACTCGGGTTCGAGCATGTCATCCTCTCCTGGCAGGGCGCCAAGCCCGCGACCGGCCTCCAGGAGGCGGCGCGACAGGCGCGCTATGGGCTGATGGCCGAATTTGCCGCCACGCGTGGCATTTCCCGCATTCTCCTCGCCCATACCCTGGACGATCAGGCCGAGACGGTCTTGATGCGGCTCATCGCAGGGTCAGGCATTCGCGGGCTTGCCGGCATGCGCAGCGTATCGGAGCGCGGTGCGCTGTCCCTCAGTCGGCCGTTCCTGTCCGTTCGCAAGGCGCGGCTGGTGGCGACCTGCATGGCGCGCGGCTGGCCTTTTGCGACCGACCCCTCAAACCAGAATGCGGCCTTCCTGCGTCCGCGCCTGCGTGACCTGCTGCCGCTGCTCGCCGCCGAGGGACTGACGGCGGAGCGGCTCGCCGTGCTGGCCCGGCGGGCGGGCGAAGCCGATCAGCTTATCGAAGCGGTGACGCGACGCGCGCTGGCCGCAAGCGATGCGGCGCTCGGGGGTCGCAAGGGCGCAACAAGCGCTTTGCATGCGCCGACGCTGCTCGATCATGGCCGGGAACAGGCGGTCCGGATGCTGGGATACATTATTGGCGACCAGCATGGACATGCTGACGCCCCGGTGCCGCTCGACAAGCTGGAATCGCTGGTGGAACGACTGATGCAGGCCCGGGCCACCGGAGCGCGCTGTGTCGCCACTCTTGCCGGCACCAAGGTGGTGCTCGACGGCGACGTCGTGCGGCTTTCACCAGCGCCGCCGCGCCGGAAATTAAGCTAATCCGTCGCCGTGGGTCTGCTTCGGCTTGGCAAGCGGGGTTGGCGCGCCTAAATAGAGCGTGAGGGCAAGGAGCGCGGCATCACCCGAGTCGCCTGTGCAGGTTGCCGATCGGACAGGATCATGAACTCGAATTTCCGCAATTTCGGCATCTGGATCGTCATCCTCCTGCTGGTGTTCGCGCTGTTCACCGTGTTGCAGGGACAGGGCGGGCGTCCACAGGGCGGCGATACGCCTTATAGTCGCTTCCTCGACGACCTCGATGCCGGCAAGATTGCCCGCGTGACCATTGCCCGCGACGAAATCACCGGCACGACGACCGACGGGCGCAGCTTCCAGACCCGCGCGCCGTTCGATCCCAAGCTGGTCGAGCGTCTGCACGAGAAGAAGATCGAGTTCAACGTTGTGCCGCCCAACAGCGACACGCCATGGTATTATGCCCTGCTGTTCAACTGGCTGCCGCTGATCGTGTTCCTCGGCGCGTGGATCTTCATGTCGCGGCAGATGCAGAACGGCGCCGGCCGGGCCATGGGCTTCGGCAAGTCGAAGGCCAAGCTGCTGACCGAAGCGCACGGGCGCGTCACCTTCGACGATGTCGCGGGTATCGACGAGGCCAAGGAGGATTTGCAGGAAATCGTCGAATTCCTGCGCGATCCGCAGAAGTTCCAGCGCCTTGGCGGGCGCATTCCGCGCGGCGTGCTGCTGGTCGGCCCGCCCGGCACCGGCAAGACGCTGACCGCACGCGCGGTGGCGGGCGAAGCCAACGTGCCGTTCTTCACCATTTCCGGTTCGGATTTCGTCGAGATGTTCGTCGGCGTCGGCGCCTCGCGCGTCCGCGACATGTTCGACCAGGCCAAGAAGAACGCGCCCTGCATCATCTTCATCGATGAGATCGATGCGGTGGGCCGGCATCGCGGCGCGGGTCTGGGCGGCGGCAATGACGAGCGCGAGCAGACGCTCAACCAGCTGCTGGTCGAGATGGACGGGTTCGAGGCCAACGAGGGCGTGATCATCATCGCCGCTACCAACCGGCCGGACGTGCTCGATCCGGCGCTGCTGCGTCCCGGTCGCTTCGACCGGCAGATCGTGGTGCCGCTGCCGGATGTGAACGGCCGCGAGAAGATCCTCAAGGTGCATTCGCGCAAAGTTCCGCTGGCGCCCGATGTGGACCTGCGCGTTCTGGCCCGCGGCACGCCGGGCTTTTCCGGCGCGGATCTGATGAACCTTGTCAACGAGGCGGCATTGCTGGCGGCCCGGCGTGGCAAGCGGCTGGTTACCCACCTCGAATTCGAGGACGCCAAGGACAAGGTGATGATGGGCGCCGAGCGCAAATCGATGGCGATGAGCGAAGAGGAAAAGCGCCTCACCGCTTACCACGAGGCAGGCCACGCCATTGTCGGGCTTTCGGTGCCGGCGGGCATTCCGGTGCACAAGGCCACCATCATTCCGCGCGGGCGGGCGCTGGGCATGGTCAAGTTCCTGCCTGAGGGCGATCGCTACTCGATGAAATACAAGGAATATACCTCGCAGCTCGCGGTTGCGATGGGCGGGCGTGTCGCGGAAGAACTGGTGTTCGGCAAGGACGACATCACTTCAGGCGCGGTGGGCGACATCCAGCAGGCGACGCAGATGGCACGCGCCATGGTCACCCGCATGGGCTATTCGGACGAGCTTGGCACGGTGATGTATGGCGACAACCAGGAAGAGGTGTTCCTGGGCATGTCGATGGGCCGTCAGCAGGCGATTTCGGAATCGACCGCCCAGAAGATCGATGCCGAGGTCAAGCGTCTGGTTACCCAGGGCCTCAATGATGCGCGCAAGATCCTGACCGAGAAGCGCGATCAGCTGGAGGCGCTGGCCAAGGCGCTGCTGGAGTTCGAGACGCTGACCGGCGACGAGATCAAGGATCTCCTCAACGGCAAGCCGCCGACGCGCAAGGACGATGCGGATCTGAACGCCGGACCGCGCGGCTCGGCCGTGCCGACCGCCGGACGCGGACGCCCGTCGCCCGACGGTGGCATGGAACCGCAGCCGCAGTCCTGAGGCCGCGCGGCGCCTCACCTTGCCCTTCCGGGCGGGCGGGCGCTTTTTGATCCAGATCTCCGATCAAGCCCGCTGGTCCTACGGGAGTAGGCCCTGCGGGATTTTCCCGGCCCTTGGATCAAAAGGCGCGCCGCAGAGTGGTTCCGCATGAACACAACTTGCTCTAATGATACTGCAAAGGTTTTGGTGTATGCCCTCTGCCCAGGAGGAGTGCATGGCGCGCAAGTATTTCGGCACTGATGGTATCCGGGGACGTTCAAACGGCGTGATTACGCCCGAACTTGCCCTGAAGGTCGGCCAGGCGGCGGGATTGATCTTCCGGCGCGGCGATTATCGACACCGGGTGGTGATCGGTAAGGATACCCGGCTTTCGGGATATATGATCGAGAATGCGCTGACCTCGGGCTTTCTCTCGGTGGGTATGGACGTGATGCTGCTCGGCCCGGTGCCGACGCCGGCCGTTGCCATGCTGACGCGGTCGATGCGCGCCGACATCGGCGTGATGATCTCGGCCTCGCACAATGCCTTTGAGGACAACGGCATCAAGCTGTTCGGGCCCGATGGCTACAAGCTGAGCGACGAGATCGAACTGGAAATCGAGCGGCTGCTCGATTCCGACCTGTCGCGCCGTCTCGTCGATTCCAAATGGATCGGCCGGGCCAAGCGCGTCGAGGGCGTGCATGCGCGCTACATCGAATTTGCGAAGCGCACGCTGCCGCGTTCCGTTTCGCTGGAAGGAATGCGCGTGGTGATCGATTGCGCCAACGGCGCGGCCTATTCGGTGGCGCCGGATGCCCTGTGGGAACTGGGCGCCGAAGTGGTCAAGCTCGGCGTTACGCCTGACGGGTTCAACATCAACCGGGATGTCGGCTCTACAGCACCCTCCGCCTTGCAGCAGAAGGTGCGCGAGGTGCGGGCCGATATCGGCATCGCGCTTGATGGCGATGCGGATCGCGTGCTGATTGTCGACGAAAAGGGCCAGGTTGTCGACGGCGACCAACTGATGGCGGTGGTGGCTCAGAGTTTCCGCGACGACGGGCGGCTTGCCAGGCCGGGCGTGGTGGCGACGATCATGTCCAACCTCGGGCTTGAGCGTTACCTCAACGGGCTGGGTCTCGACCTGCAGCGCACGGCGGTTGGCGACCGCTATGTGCTCGAGTGTATGCGCGAGCACGGCTACAATGTGGGCGGCGAGCAATCCGGCCATATCATCCTGTCCGACTACGCCACCACCGGCGACGGGCTGGTCGCGGCCCTGCAGGTGCTCAGCGTTGTCCAGCGCGAGAACCGACCGGTCAGCGAGGTGTGCCACCGTTTCGAGCCCCTGCCGCAAGTCCTCAAGAACGTCCGCTACATGGGCGGCCAGCCCCTCAAGGAGGAGAAGGTCGCCAGCGCCATCGACAAGGCGCGCGAGCGGCTGGGCAGCGGCGGCCGCTTGATCATCCGTCCCTCGGGCACCGAGCCGGTGATCCGCGTGATGGGCGAGGGCGATGACCGCGATCTCGTCAATGCCGTTGTTGACGATGTGGTCAGCGTTATCGCCAAGGCCGCAGCCTAGGGTCAGGACCGGGCATTTGCCCCGAATCAGGTGACGCAAGGCCCGCGCTCCGGCGGGCCTTTTGCTTTGCACGGCCGCTGAATGTTGCGAATTTATCGCAACACAACCGATAGCCCTCGACACTTCATGGTTAAAAATTAACGTTAAACGGTCATTAACCAATCCCTGCGACTGTCCGGAGGTCGGAATTGCTTCAGGCGCCATGCGCACTGCAAGCGCAGTCAAAGGGATTTCTCATGGGCAGCCTCAAAACCCTCTCCTACGCGGGCGCTGTGGCGATTGTCGCAACGTCTGCTCTTACCGGTCCGGCCGTTGCCGCCGATCTCATGCCGCCGCCGATGGTGGCCCCGGCTCCGCCGCCGATGATGGATGCGGGGATGACGGGTCTCTATCTGCGCGGCGACATCGGTGGCGGTGCGCTGGGTTACAACGACATCGAACTCAGGCAGGGCACTTCGGTTCTGGCCGCGGGCACTGGCGGGCTCACGCTGCTGACCAAGGACAAGTCGAAGGATGACTACCAGTTCTTCGTCGGCGCCGGTATCGGCTACCAGTTCAACAGCTTCCTGAGGTTTGACGCCACGATCGAACGCCGCAACGGCTCGATCACCGGTGGTGATGCCTGGACGCTGAACTCCACCGTCGCGCCGCCGTCCGGCCTTTCCGGCATCAATCGCTACCGTGGCAACATCACGAGCTACGTCGGCCTGGTGAATGCCTATGTTGATCTCGGGACCTGGATCTGCCTCACGCCGTATATCGGCGCCGGTATCGGCTTTGCCAACAACCGCATCGGCGGCTTCACCGACAACGGCCTGAACCGCGCGACGGGTGCCGGCTTCGACAACGTCGCTTTCGGCTACGGCAAGAGCGCGTCCAAGACCAACTTCGCCTGGGCGCTGATGGCCGGTGTCGGCTACGACGTTACCTCCAAGCTCAAGCTGGATATCGGCTATCGCTACCTGAACATGGGCGATGCGCCGGAGATGGCGATGTGGGGCGCGACGGGTGCGACGGGCGACTACGTCAAGTTCAAGCGGCTCGACAGCCACGACATCAAGATCGGCATGCGCTGGATGCTGGCGGATTCGACGCCGGCGCCGATGGCGATGCCGGCCGGGCCGCTGATCCGCAAGTACTGATCTCGGCAGATTGCACTTTACGCAAGGGCGCGGCCAACAGCCGCGCCTTTTGCTTTTTGCATCCAGCTTGACGCTGCCCGCCTTAACGCGTAGAGCCGGCGGCGGGACACGCCTCCCCAACGGGGCGCGCCCATCTGTAAGGATGGAGAAAACAGATGACCAAGCCCGCCGCGCTGCCGCGCGTGAATACCTTTTCGTCCGGCCCCTGCGCCAAGCGCCCCGGATGGTCCCTCAAAGCTCTCGCTGACGCTCCCCTCGGCCGCTCGCATCGCGCCAAGGCCGGCAAGGCCAAGCTCAAGCTCGCCATCGACCTGACCCGCGATGTGCTCGGCGTGCCGGCCGATTATCGCATCGGCATCGTTCCGGCCTCCGACACCGGCGCGGTGGAGATGGCGCTGTGGTCGCTGCTGGGCGCGCGCGGCGTTGACATGCTGGCCTGGGAATCCTTCGGCGAAGGCTGGGTGACCGACGTCGTCAAACAGTTGAAGCTGACCGATGTGCGCACCATCACCGCGCCCTATGGCGAACTGCCGAACCTCAAGAAGGTCGACACCAAGACCCGCGACGTGGTGTTCACCTGGAACGGCACCACCTCGGGCGTGCGCGTGCCGGATGCGGAGTGGATCGCTGCCGACCGCGAGGGGCTGACGATCTGCGATGCGACCTCGGCGGCGTTCGCGCAGGATCTCGACTGGGCCAAGCTCGATGTCACCACCTTCTCCTGGCAGAAGGTGCTGGGCGGGGAAGCGGCGCATGGCATGCTGATTCTCTCGCCTCGCGCGGTCGAGCGGCTCACGACCTACAAGCCGGCCTGGCCGCTGCCGAAGATTTTCCGCCTGACCTCCGGCGGCAAGCTGATCGAGGGCATCTTCCAGGGTGAGACGATCAACACCCCGTCGATGCTCTGCGTCGAGGATTACATCGATGCGCTGAAATGGGCGCAGAAACTGGGTGGGCTCAAGGGGCTGATGAAGCGCGCCGATGCCAATGCCCGCGCGCTGTCGGCCTTCGTGAAGAAGACGCCGTGGATCGACTTTCTCGCGGTCAAGCCCAAGACCCGCTCGAATACCTCGGTCTGCCTCAAGTTCACCGACCCCAAGGTGACGGCGCTGCCGGCGGACAAGCAGGCGGAGTTTGCCAAGAACGTCGTCGCGATCCTCGAAAAGGAAGGCGCTGGCCTTGATCTCGGCCACTACCGCGATGCTCCTCCCGGTCTCAGGATCTGGTGTGGCGCAACGGTGCAGACCCGCGATGTGAAAGCGCTGATCCCGTGGATCGAATACGCCTTCGCAAGCGAGCGCGCCAAGCTCGGCTGAACGGGTCCCACCGCCTTGCCTCCCCTTGATGGGGAGGGTCGCCGCACAGCGGCGGGGCGGGGTGATCCATCCCGATCCCGCCATCCTTGATTTCCCCTCACGGTCCTCCGCTTGCGCCCGGACCACCCTCCCCCCAGGGGGAGGGATCATCCACGATCACCGAGGATACTCCCATGACCAAGCCCCGCGTTCTGATTTCCGACGCCCTGTCGCCCGCCGCCGTGCAGATCTTCAAGGATCGCGGCATCGACGTGACCTTCGATCCTTCGCTCGGCAAGGACAAGGACAAGCTCGCCGCCGTCATCAAGGATTATGACGGACTTGCCATTCGCTCGGCATCAAAGGCGACGGCCAAGCTCTTGGAGGCGGCGCCGAACCTCAAGGTGATCGGCCGCGCCGGCATCGGTGTCGACAACGTCGACATTCCGGCCGCCACCGCGCGCGGCATTATCGTGATGAACACACCGTTCGGCAATTCGATCACCACGGCCGAGCATGCAATTGCGCTGATGTTCGCGATCGCCCGCGAGATTCCCGCCGCCGATGTCTCCACCCAGGCCGGCAAGTGGGAGAAGAACCGCTTCATGGGCGTGGAACTTGAGGCCAAGACGCTGGGCGTGATCGGCGCCGGTAACATCGGCTCCATCGTCATTCGCAAGGCGATCGGCGTCGGCATGAAGGTCATCGCCTTCGATCCCTACCTGTCGCCGGAGCGGGCGGTGTCGATGGGGGTCGAGAAGGTCGATCTCGATACGCTGCTGGCGCGCGCCGATTTCATCACCCTGCACGTGCCGATGACCGAGCAGACCAAGAACATCCTGTCGCGCGAGGCGCTGGCCAGGACCAAGAAGGGCGTGCGCATCATCAACTGCGCGCGCGGCGGGCTCGTCGATGAGGAGGCGCTGGCCGAACTCCTGAAGTCCAAGCATATCGCTGGCGCCGCCTTCGACGTGTTCTCGGTGGAGCCGGCGGAAAGCAACCCGCTGTTCGGCCTCGATAACGTGATCTGCACGCCGCATCTCGGCGCTTCCACCACGGAAGCGCAGGAGAATGTGGCGCTGCAGGTGGCCGAGCAGATGAGCGATTATCTGCTCACCGGCGGGGTGACCAATGCGGTCAACTTCCCCTCGATCTCGGCGGAGGAAGCGCCCAAGCTCAAGCCGTTCGTGGCGCTGGGCGAGAAGCTCGGCTCGTTCCTCGGTCAGCTCACCGAGGCGCCGATCAAGTCGATCCGTATCCAGTACGAGGGCGGCGTCGGAGGTCTCAACGTCCGCCCGATCACGGCGGCAGCGATCACCGGTGTGCTGCGGCCGTTCCTGCCGGAAATCAACATGGTCAACGCGCCGTCCATCGCCAAGGAAAAGGGCATTCAGGTCGACGAGGTGAAGCGCTCGGCCGAGGGGGATCACGACAGCCGCATCTATATCGAGGTGGTGGCCGAGGATATGGTGCGCCATGCCGCCGGCACCGTCTATCAGGATGGCAAGCCGCGCATCGTCGAAATCCGCGGCATCCAGATGGATGCGGAATTTGCGCCGCACATGCTCTACATCCGCAACGACGACAAACCGGGCTTCATCGGACGGTTCGGCTCGCTCCTGGGCGAGGCGGGCGTCAACATCGCCACCTTCAACCTCGGTCGCGAAAAGGCTGGCGGCGATGCGATCTGCTTCGTGGCGGTGGACGAGAAGGTCGGCGATGACCTGCTGGCCAAGATCAACGCGATCCCGCAGGTCAAGCGGGCGCGGCGGCTGATGTTCTGATCAGGCGGTGCGATAGCGCTCGGCGACAGCGATGCCGCCGAGCACCAGCGCCAGACCCACGGCGTGATGCCAGCCCAGCGGTTCGCCGAGCAGCGCAACCGCCAGCAGCGCGGCGAAGATCGGGATCACATTGAAGATGAAGCCGGCGCGTGCCGCCCCGATTGCCTCGATGGCGCGGATATACCAGACCTGTGCCAGCAATGAGGGGAATACCGCCACATAGGCGATGATCGCCCAGCCCTTCGGGGTCGGCCATTTGAGGTGACCGGTTGCCGCTTCAGCCGCCAGCAGCGGCAGCGAAGTGAGCGCGGCAACCAGTGCCATCGCGGCGAAGAAGCTCAGCCCGGAGGCGCCGGCCGGCCGGTGTTTCAGGCCGAGAGAATAGGCCGCATACATCGCGCTGATGAAGATCAGCATCAGATCGCCGATGTTGAAATTAAGCTGGCGCAGCACGTCCAGCCGGCCGGTCGAGACGACGATCACCACGCCGAGGGTGCCGGCCACGAGGCCAGCGAGCTGGCCGGCGGAAATCCGGCTCTGGCCGAGCAGCACCGCGCCGGCCATCACGAACAGCGGCGTGGACGCCTGCATGATGCCGAGATTGACCGCGCTGGTGTGGTGGGCGGCGATGTAATAGATCGCGTTGAAACCGGTGAACCCGATGAAGCCCATCACGAGAAGATAGAGCGGCCGGGCGCGGAACAGCGGCAGCGCGCGGGCCACATCGGCGCGCACGAACAGGCTCATCAGAAGGAAGGAAATCACCCAGCGCAGGGTAGTGAGCGCCATCGGCGATACTTCGCCCACCGCGAGCCGCCCGGCAATGGTGTTGCCGGCCCAAGCCAGCGCGGTCAGGCAGAGCAACAGGAAGGGTCTCGCCATCAGGGCGCGGATCATCGGCACACCGTTAAAGATTCTTGCAGGCAAAGCGGACATAATGTCATGGTGGTACGGGGCGCCGTCCGGGATTCATAAGATATCTAAGATGACCTTGCGCATTCTGATCATGGAAGGCAATGACCCGGAAGGCCGGGCGCGGCAAAAATCTCGCCTGGGCCGCACCGCCAGCGAGAACTATGCAGGCTGCATCAGGTTTCTGGCGCCCGAGGTGACAACCGACATCTGCCTGCCGGCTGACGACGATTTCATCGTGCCGGATCTGCACCACATCCGCGCCTACGACGGGGTGGTGATCACCGGCTCTTCGTTGCATATCTGGCAGGAAAAGCCGGCGGCGATGCGGCAGGTGGCCATGGCGCGGCGGGTGTTCGAGAGCGGCGTGCCGTTTTTCGGCTCGTGCTGGGGGCTGCAGGTGGCGACGGTGGCGGCCGGCGGAGTGGTCGAACAAAATCCGATGGGTCGCGAAGCGGGGGTCGCGCGGGCGATCGCCGTCACCGAAGCGGGGCGCGCGCATCCGCTACTCGATGGGCGGCCGCCGGTGTTCGATGCGCCCTGCATCCATCTCGATGCGGTGACAACGCCGGCGCCGGGCACCACCATCCTGGCTGCAAATGCGATTTCGCGCGTGCAGGCTGCGGAAATCCGGCATGCCGGCGGCCTGTTCTGGGGCGTGCAGTATCACCCGGAATTCACGCTGTCCTATCTGTCGCGCATCCTTTTGGCCAACCTGCCGATCCATGTGGAGGAAGGCAAGTTCGCCTCGAAAGAGCAGGGCGAGATGTTCTGTCAGGACCTCAGCGACCTCTGCCATGATCACACGCTCAGCCATATCGCCTGGCGCTACGGCATCGGGCCGGAACTTCTCGACCGGCGCCGGCGGCTGACGGAAATCCATAATTTCATCGAGCACCGCGTGCGGCCTTACGCCGCGTTACGGCAGGCGGCCTGAGACTTACCCGAAAAGGCCGGAAATCGGCCTTGGGTTTTCCAAGATTGCCGGCAAATAGTTATGCTTCCACAGCGCGGTCGCAGGCCGCATCGGAGGCCCCATGTCGCGCATCGCCGCTCCTTCATCCCTCGCCGCGCTCTCAACAGCCCTGCTGGCCGGCACGGCGCTGGCGCTGATCGCCGTCACGCCGGCAGGAGCGGCGGAGGTTGAGCCGGCATCGACCATCGATTCGGTGACGGTGTTTCCCGATGGCGCCGTGGTGACGCGCAAGGTGACGCTCGATCTGGCTGAGGGCGCCCATGCGCTGGTGTTTCGCAACCTGCCGCTCAGCGTCGATCCCGCCTCGCTCAGGGTGGAGGGGAAAGCCAGCGCCGGGCTGGTGCTGGGTGCTGTCGACCTGCGGCTCACACCGGCCGATCCGGGCAAGATTGCCAGCGAGGGCGAGGCGCAGCTCAAGGCGGCGCGCGAGGAGCGCGATCGCCTCGCTGGCGCTGTGGATGCGCTCGACGGGCGCAAGGCGATGATCCTGCGATTCGGCCAGTCCGGCCCCGAGCGCGGCGAGAAAGCCGAAGGGCTGGCCGTTGCGCAATGGAGTTCGGCATGGGCGGCGGTCGGTGAGGCGCTGGCGCTGGTCAACGAGGATCTTAGAAAGGCGCGCGGCGTGCTGGCCGAGGCGGAAGCGCGCGTCAAGTCGCTGGAACTGGCCGAAACCGCGCGGCGCTCCAAGGTGGCGCCGGAGCGCGCCTTTGTGGTGGCAGTGGAAGCTTCCGCCCCGCTCAAGGGCGAACTCAGCCTGCACTACCGGGTGCAGGGGGCGAACTGGCGGCCGGTCTATGATGCGGCGCTGACCACCGGGGAGGCGGGCGCCAAGGGCAAGCTGTCGCTCACCCGGCGGGCGCTGATCACCCAGCGCACCGGCGAGGATTGGACCGATGTCGCCCTGCAGTTGTCCACGACCCGCGTGAGCGGCGGCACCGCCCTGCCGCAGGTCCAGTCCCAGATCGTCAACCTGATCGATCCGGCAATGCCGGTGCCGATGTCGATGGCGCGCGGAAGGGCCATGGCGGAAGCTGCGGACGGAGCGGCCAAGGTGCTGGCGGCGCCGGCGGCTCCCGCCCCTCAGGCTGTGGTGGCGCGGCAGCAGGAGGCGGTGCTGGACGCCGGCGATTTCCACGCCAGCTACCGGCTCGCCGGGCGGGTAAGCGTGCCGAAGGACGGCAGCGCCAAATCGGTGGTGATGCAGAGCCACCAGATCGAGCCCGAACTGATGGTGCGCGCCGCGCCGATGCTCGATCCGACCGCCTATCTGGAAGCGGCCTTCGTGCATCAGGAGGAGGCGCCGCTGCTGGCCGGCGAGGTCAGCCTGATCCGCGACGGCGCCTATGTCGGCAAGGGGCGGCTCAATCTTGCCGCCGCAGGCGAGAAGGTGCTGCTCGGCTTCGGCGCCGATGACCGGGTGAAGGTCACCCGCGTGCCGGTCAAGCGCAAGGAGACCGAGCCGATGCTGATAGGCACGACCCGTTCCGATACGCGGGACTACAAGATTACCGTGCGCAACCTGCACGATTTTGCCATCCGCGCCCAGATCATCGACCAGATGCCGGTGTCCGAGCATGGCTCGCTGACCGTTGAGCCGTTGTCCGGCATGACCCAGCCGACCGAGAAAATCATCGAGGACCGGCGCGGCGTGGTAGGCTGGACCTACGATCTCAAGCCGAAGGAAGAGAAGGACATCCGCTTCGGTTATCGGATGCGCTGGCCGGTCGACCGCGAGGTGACCTACAGCCGGTCGCCGCGCTGACGCCCGCTCAGGCTTTACGCTGTCCGCCGTGGCGGCTATAGCGACAGACTTCCCCGCGCGCGCCGCCTTGCGACGCGCGCCGTCGTTTGCCCGCCTGCCGGCGGGTCCGAGATGAGGACTGCAGTCTGATGGCCAATGTGGTGGTGGTCGGCGCCCAGTGGGGCGACGAAGGCAAGGGCAAGATCGTCGATTGGCTTTCCGAGCAGGCGCATGTGGTCGTCCGCTTCCAGGGCGGGCACAATGCCGGCCATACACTGGTCATCGACGGGGTGACCTACAAGCTGTCGCTGCTGCCGTCGGGCATCGTGCGCCGGGGCAAACTGTCGGTGATCGGCAACGGCGTGGTGGTCGATCCCTTCGCGCTGATCGACGAGATCGCCCGGCTCAAGGGGCAGGGCGTGGATGTCTCGCCGGCGACGCTGCGCCTCGCCGACAACGCCGTGCTGATCCTGCCGCTGCATCAGGAACTCGATGGCTACCGCGAATCGGCGGCCGCCGCCGGCACCAAGATCGGCACCACCAAGCGCGGCATCGGCCCGGCCTATGAGGACAAGGTGGGCCGGCGCGCGATCCGGGTGATGGATCTGGCCGAGCCTGCGGCGCTGGATGGCAAGATCGCCCGGCTGCTGACCCACCACAACGCGCTTCGGCGCGGGCTGTCGCTGCCGGAAGTGGACGGGGCGGCGCTGAAGGCCCGACTGGTCGAGATCGCGCCGAAAATCCTGCCCTATATGGACCGGGTGTGGGATTTGCTCGACCGTAACCGCAAGGCGGGCCGGCGCATCCTGTTCGAGGGTGCGCAGGGCGCGTTGCTCGACATCGACCACGGCACCTATCCGTATGTCACCTCGTCCAACACGGTGGCGGGGCAGGCGGCGGCGGGCTCCGGCCTCGGGCCGGGCGCGGTGGGCTTTGTGCTTGGCATCGCCAAAGCCTACACGACCCGCGTCGGCGAAGGGCCGTTCCCGACCGAACTGCATGATGCGACCGGCCGGCTGATCGGCGAACGCGGGCGAGAATTCGGCACCGTCACCGGCCGCGCGCGGCGTTGCGGCTGGTTCGATGCGGCGCTGGTGCGCCAGACCGTCTGCAACAACGGCATCGACGGCATTGCGCTGACCAAGCTCGACATTCTCGACGGATTCGAGACCATCAAGATCTGCACCGGCTATATGCTGGATGGCAAGAAGCTCGACTTCCTGCCGGCCGGTGAGGCGGCGCAGGCCCGCGTCGAGCCGATCTACGAGGATTTCGAGGGCTGGCAGGGCGCGACCGCCGGCGCCCGTTCCTGGGCGGATCTTCCCGCGCAAGCGATCAAATACGTGCGGCGCATCGAGGAGTTGATCGGCGCGCCGGTGGCCCTGCTCTCGACCTCGCCGGAGCGGGACGATACCATTCTCGTACGCAACCCGTTCGAAAGCTGATTTTCGCTGATGGCGGATTATTTCCCCCTTATCCAGCGGGCCGTCGCCGCGCTCGACCCCAACACGCGGGAACGGCGCGAGGCGATCTACGCGCGGGCGCGGGAAGCACTGAACCGGCAGCTTCTGGCGCTGGATCCGCCGATTGCCGTGGCGGATCTGCAGCGCGAGCGCAACGTTCTCGACGAGACGATCCGCCGGGTCGAGGCGGCGTTCACACCACCCGCTCCGGTGCCGGAGCGCCCGGAAGTGGTCATGACCACGCCCATGCCGCCGGCCTCGCAGCCCGCTGTCCAGCCGGCCCCGCCGCCGCCTGCCCCAACGCAGGCCAGGGTTCCGCCGGAGCTGCCGGAGGCGCCGGCGCTGCCGGAAGCGCCCGCGCTGGCGAGGCCCAAAGTGGAGCGGCGGACAACGCAGGCTTTCGGCAAGCATCGCCACGTTGCCCGCATCATGGTGTTCGGCCTGCCGGTGCTGGTGGTTTTCGGCATCATGGCCTACCTGTTGCGCGATGATCCCTCCCGCTATCAGAAGCGTGAGGCAACGGCGGGGGCCGAGACGGCGGCCGGCCAGCAGGCCCGCAAGAGCGAGGGGCGGCTCGACGGCACCGGCGGGGCCGCGAGCGCGCCCGCCGTCAGCCGTCCGCAACCGCCGCAGGCCTCGACCGCGCCGGCGCTGCCGGTGGCGGCACGGGCGCTGCTGTTCGAGGAGACCGTTGCCGATCCGCGCGGGGTGCAGCGCGACGGGCAGGTGGTTTGGCTGAGCGAGCCTGTGCCGGCCGGCAGGGGTAATCCAGGCGATCGCATGGTGCGCGGAACGGTCTCGGTGTCGGGTGGCAACATGTCGCTGGAAGTGACCTTCCGCCGCAACCGGCAGGCCGGGCTTTCGGCCTCGCATATCGTCGAGGTCACCTTCCGGCCCGAAGGCGAGCGCGAGGGGGTGAAAGCGATCGGACCGATCGAGGCGCGGGACACCGAAACCCTGCCCGGCATTGCGCTGAAGGGCGCCATGGTGCCGATCGGCACCAACATTTTCCTGATCGGCCTCGACAGCAACGAAACGGCGATGGCCAAGAATCTGGAAGCCTTGCGTGACCAGAAATGGCTGGCGTTCCAGTTCCAGCTTACCAATGACAAGCTGGGTGCGGTACTGATCGAGAAGGGGCCGACCGGCGATCGCGTGTTCCGCGAGGCGATGGACACCTGGGCCAAATGATGCGGCCTGCCGGATCGGCAGGCCGCGTTCTATCATTCTCGTTCAGCTGGTGAGAGGCTCAGCCGTGCCGGCTTTCGATGGCCGTCAGGTTGCGCCGCACCGCCGCCTGCACCTTCTCGAAAGCGCGCGCCTCGATCTGCCGTACACGCTCGCGCGAGATATTGAACTCGCCGGAAAGCTCCTCGAGCGTCACCGGATCGTCGACCAGGCGGCGCGCCTCGAAGATGCGGCGCTCGCGGGCGTTGAGCAGATCAAGCGCGCCGCGCAGGGCGGTGAGCCGGTTGCCGCTTTCCTCGGCCGCCACGATCAGGCTTTCCTGATCGCTCCCCTCGTCGACCAGCGTGTCCTGCCACTGGCCGCCACCATCCTCGCGCAGAGGGGCATTGAGGGAGGCATCGCCGGACAGGCGGCGGTTCATGTCGACCACCTCCTGCGCATCGACTCCGAGCGACCGGGCGATGGAGGCCACCTGCTCGGGATTGAGATCGCCGTCCTCAAGCGCGGAAATGCGGCTTTTGGCCTTGCGCAGGTTGAAGAACAGCTTCTTCTGGTTCGCGGTGGTGCCGATCTTCACCAGCGACCAAGAACGCAGGATGTATTCCTGAATCGAGGCGCGGATCCACCAGATGGCATAGGTGGCAAGGCGGAAGCCACGATCGGGCTCGAACCTTTTTACCGCCTGCATCAGGCCGATATTGCCTTCCGAAATCACCTCGCCCACCGGCAGGCCGTAGCCGCGATAGCCCATGGCAATCTTGGCAACCAGCCGCAGATGCGAGGTAACGAGCTTGTGGGCAGCCTTCGGATCGTCATGGGCGCGAAAGCGGCGCGCCAGCATGTATTCCTCGTCAGGCGTCAGAATGGGAAACGTGCGAATCTCGTTGAGATATCGCCCAAGACCCCTTTCACCGGCAACAACCGGCACCATGGCAGCCTTCATCATCTTCCTCCTAGGTCCCCCGACAGGGCAGACCAAACGCCAGCACGATTACGCCACCAGCGACCAGGCCATTATACGATCGTCCAACTGTGGCGAAAAGAGGGACGATTGCATTTGTGTGACGGGGTGCGCCTTGCGGGCGCATTCCCTTCAAACGCAGGCAAGGGCTGCCCGGTTCACCGCAGGGTTAAAAAATCTGTTGGTGTCAAAACCGGGGCGGAGATGTGGCGATCCCGCCCATATCCTCAGCGGCCGGCTGACAAAGCCGTGATCAGATCTGTCATGGCGACCGGGAGCGGGCTTTCGAAGCTGATGAAATCGCCGGTTGCCGGATGTTCAAAGCCCAGTTCTGCGGCATGCAGCGCCTGCCGGTTGAGAGCCGTCAGCGCCGCGCGTGCCTCAGGCCCCAGCAGGGTCTCCTTGGTGCGGAAGCCGGCGCCGTAGACATCGTCGCCGAGCAGCGGATGGCCGACATGGGCCATATGCAGGCGGATCTGGTGGGTGCGTCCGGTTTCCAGCCGGCAATCGATGCGGCTGGCGACCGGCTTGCCGTCACGACCGGCGAAGCTTTCGACCAGCGCATAATGGGTGATGGCAAAGCGGCCCTTATCCTCGGCCACCACCGCCATTTTCTCGCGGTTGATGGTGGAACGGGCGATCGCTGCCTCGATGCTGCCGTGCGGGCGCAGCGGAACGCCCCAGCACAGCGCTGCGTAGCGCCGTTCCAGCGGGCCGGATCGGCCGTGGTCGGCGAACTGGGCGGCCAGCGCCTTGTGCGCGCGGTCGTTCTTGGCCACCACCAGCAGGCCACTGGTATCCTTGTCGAGCCGATGCACGATGCCCGGCCTGAGCACTCCGTTGATGCCGGACAGCGAGGCGCCGCAATGGTGCAGCAAGGCGTTGACCAGCGTGCCGGTCTCGTGGCCGGCACTGGGATGCACCACCATGCCGGCGGGCTTGTCGATGACGATCAGATCGTCGTCCTCGTGGACGACAACCAGCGCGATGTTCTCAGGAGCCGGGGTGGCGGGCGCCGGCGCGGGCAGGGCAAGCACGATTTCGGCGCCGGCGCTCAGCTTTTCCGCCGGATCAACGAGCGCGCGACCGCCGCGCGTCACGGCTCCCTCCAGGATCAGCGCTTTCAGGCGCGAACGCGAGATGTCGCTGATGACCTCGGCCAGCAGCTTGTCGAGCCGTGTGCCGGCCTGTTCCGGCGTGACGGTGTGGGTGAAGTGCGCAGGATCGCTCATCGGGTTCGATTAGGCGGCTTTGCCGTTCGCGGCAATGGGCGAGGCGCAAATTGCGCTTGCGGGCACCGGCGCCCGGCGCTATAGGCGGGCCTTCACCGGCCAAGGCCGGCACCGCTCCCTTCGTCTAGCGGTCTAGGACGTCGCCCTCTCACGGCGAAAACAGGGGTTCGAGTCCCCTAGGGAGCGCCAATTTCTTGAAGAACGGCGTGGTGTCCCCGTCGTTCCCGTGGCAGGCCTCGCACGGTTCGAGCACGCGCCGCCCTTCAGCGAAGGCACGAAAACGCGCCGGCGTAGCCGGGTCTTTTTTGTTTTCGTCGGCCTTGAAAACACTGTTCCAGTCCCCATCTGACGTTGGACCCCTGATCCGGGCCCCTCTGGCGTGCGCTGCCGGCGCGAACGCGATGTCGGATCTTTTTCGACGTCTGTGCCGGCTGTTTTGGGGCGTTCCGATGGAGTTCGGTTTTCTCTTCTATGATTGGCTTGGCAAGCCGGCCTGGATGTGGCTGGCCTTCATGGCCATTGTCGTGACCTTGCTCGCCCTCGATCTCGGTGTCCTGCACAAGGAGACCCGCGAGATCAAGGCCAAGGAAAGCCTGCTGCTCTCGGTGGGCTATATTGGGCTCGGCCTGCTGTTCGGCGCCTGGGTCTGGTGGTATCTCGGCCCGCAGGCGGGCATGGAATACATGACCGGCTTTGCCATCGAGAAGACGCTGGCGATGGACAATGTCTTCGTCATCGCGATGATCTTCAGCTTTTTCGCCGTTCCACGCCTGTATCAGCACCGCGTGCTGTTCTGGGGCATCCTGGGCGTGATCGTGCTGCGCGCCATCATGATCGGCATCGGCGCGCCGATCGTCGAGAATTTCTCCTGGATGCTCTACATCTTTGCCGTGTTCCTCATCCTCACCGGCGTGAAGATGATCTACCTGGGCGACAAGGAGCCTGACATCTCGCAGAACCCGGTTCTGGTGTGGATGAAGAGGCGCTTCAATGTCTCCGACCAGCTCCATGGCGAGAAATTCTTCGTCCAGCTGCCGGACCCCAAAGCCCCGGCAGGCTCGGGCAAGCTCGCCCGCTTCATGACGCCGCTGTTCATGGCGCTGATCCTGATCGAGATCGCCGACGTGATCTTCGCAGTCGACTCGGTGCCCGCGATCTTCCTGATCACCACGGACCCGTTCATCGTCTACACCTCGAACATTTTTGCGATCCTCGGCCTGCGCGCGCTCTACTTCGCGCTGGCTGCGATGGTGCACCGCTTCCAGTATCTGAAGTATGCGCTGTCGATCCTGCTGATCTTCATCGGCTCGAAGATCTTTATTGCCTGGGGCATGGGCTGGGAGAAGTTCCCACCGGTCTGGGGCCTGTCGATCACCGTCGCCATCCTCGCCAGCGGTATCCTCTTCAGCCTCTGGAAGACCCGCAACGAGCCCACGGTGCAGGACACTGCACCTGGACGATAAGACGTCTGCCCCCGAACCCGTTCGCGCCTGAAAGGAGACTGACATGATCCATGATCTTTTCGCCTGGCTGCTCGCCACCTTCGTGATCGGCCCCGTGCAGGCCGAGTTCGCCAACAGGATGCATGCCGCGCAAGCGCCTGCCGCCATCGTGCAGCAGGTCCAGGCCTGCGTGGTCGACGGCACGACCGCGCTTGTCCAGCGCGCCACCGGCGACCCATGGTGGGGTATTGCCACAACGATCAGCGTGGCCGTCGGCCTGACCGATGCCAAGTCGGTGCTGGCCGGGGCATCACCCGCATGCGCCGACGCGATTGCGGCCGTAAGACCCTTCCTGACCAATGACGCGGGAAAGAAGGACAATGTCGAGGTTTAGCGAGGCTCGTAATTGACCCACCCAAGGTGAAACCGATAAGGACAGGCCAGAGCAGGACCTGATACACAGTGTTCCATTTGCAGCACGATGGCTCGCAGCGAAAGGCCGGATCATGCTGGAACTGTTGCTGTCGCGCCGGTTCGGACCGCTGTTCGTCACCCAGTTCCTGGCGGCGTTTTCCGATAATTTCCTGAAGAACGCACTGGTTTTCCTGCTGGTGTTCAAGGTGGGCGGGGCGCAGGCCGAACTTTTGGTCACGCTGGCGGGGGCGGTATTCATTCTGCCGTTCTTTTTCCTGTCGGGGCTCGGTGGCGAATTGGCCGACCGCTTCGACAAGGCGGCGGTAGCGCGGTGGCTGAAACTCATCGAGATTGGCCCGGCGCTGGTCGCCTGCCTCGGCTATGCGCTCGGCTCGGTGCCGATCCTTTATGCCGCGCTGTTCGCCTACGGGGTGATGGCGGCGCTGTTCGGGCCGATCAAATACGGCATCCTGCCCGACCACCTTGCAGCCCGTGATCTGCCGGCCGGCAATGCGCTGATCGAAGGCGCGACCTTCGTCGCCATCCTTACCGGTACCATTGCCGGCGGACTGGTGGCGCAGGCCGGCGGGGGCTGGGGTTTGTTCGCGGTGCTCAACCTTGGCTTTGCCGTGGCCTGCTATGCGGTGAGCCGGTCGATCCCGCCAACCGGAGCGGCGGCGCCGGGGCTTGCGGTGCGCGCCAATCTGCTGGCTTCCACCGCCGCGCTGATACGCGAACTCAGACAGGACGGCCGGCTGCTGGTGATGGCGCTGGCGATCAGTCATTTCTGGGCGGTGGGCGTGGTGGTGATGGCGCTGGTGCCGAGCTTTCTCAAGCGGCTGTTCCATGCGGATGAAGCGGTGGTGACGCTGCATTTCGCGCTGTTCGCACTGGCCATCGGTGTCGGATCGCTGATCGGGGCGCGCCTGATGGCCGGGCGCATCCGGTTGTGGCCGGCGCCGATTGCCGGCGCGGTGATGGGCCTTGCTGCGCTCGATCTTGGCTGGAGCCTTGCGGGGATCAGCGCGCCCGCCCTGCCGATGGGGTTGGCGGCGTTCTTCAGCGAACCTGCGCACTGGCGCGTGAGCGCGGCACTGGCGGTGCTGGCGATGGCGGGCGGGGCCTATGTGGTGCCCACCTTCGCCGCCGCGCAGGTTTGGGCGCCGGTGGACCGGCGGGCGCGGGTGGTGGGCGCGGTCAATGTGTGCAACGCCGGTTTCATGGTGGCGGCCTCGCTGGCGCTCGCCGGGATGCAGGCGGCGGGTCTTGCGCCGGCGGTGATCCTCGCAGCGATCGGCATCGTCAACCTGAGTGCCGCGCTATGGCTGTGGCTGAAGCTGCCGGCCGATCCGGCCTGAGGCACGCACGGATCCTTCAGAGCTTGATCCCTGTCAAAGCGTCGCAGCGGTCCGCATGCTGACTATGCGCTCCAAGACAATGAACTTCCCGGGGGAGGAAGCATGTTCCAGGTGCGCATTCACGGGCGCGGCGGACAGGGCGTGGTTACAGGCGCGGAACTCCTGTCGGTGGCGGCCTTTCTGGAAGGGCGGCATGCGCAGGCCTTCCCCAGTTTCGGATCGGAACGGACCGGTGCACCGGTGGTCGCATTCTGCCGCATGGCGGACAAGGAAATCCGCCTGCGCGAGCCCATTCTGGCGCCCGACTGCCTGATCGTGCAGGACCCGACGCTGTTCAAGGCGATCGACGTGTTTTCCGGGCTGAAGCCGGATGGGTTTCTGATCGTCAATACCAACAAGTCGTTCGAGGATCTGCATATCGGCGATGTGGTCAAACGCTTGCCGAAGGGCCATGCGGTGATCGTGCCGGCGACCGAGATCGCCCGCCGCCATGTGGGCCGGCCGTTGCCGAATGCCGCGCTGCTCGGCGCCTTTGCCGCGCTGACCGAACTCGTGCATCTCGACAGCGTGAAGGCGGCTATTGCCGAGGCCTTCCCGGGCAGGATCGGCGAGACCAACATGGCCGCCGCGACCGAGGCGCATGATTTCGTGGTGGCGCAGGAAGAGGCCGCCGGCGTCGGGCATCACGCCGCGCATGTGTAAGGGGACACCGACATGCTGAAACAGATCGAAGGCTCGCGCGCCATGGCCGAAGGCATTGCGCTGTGCCGACCGGAAGTGATCTGCGCCTATCCGATCACGCCGCAGACCCATATCGTCGAGGGCCTGGGCGAACTGGTCAAGGACGGGCACCTGACCGGCTGCGAGTACATCAATGTCGAGAGCGAATTCGCCGCGCTGTCGGTGGCGATCGGCGCCTCGGCGGCGGGCGCGCGCTCCTACACCGCCACGGCCTCGCAGGGGCTGCTGTTCATGGCGGAGGCTGTCTACAACGCGTCCGGTCTCGGACTGCCCATCGTGATGACGCTCGGCAACCGGGCGATCGGGGCACCGATCAACATCTGGAACGATCATTCGGACGCGATGTCGATGCGCGATGCCGGCTGGATGCAGCTGTTCGCCGAGACCAACCAGGAGGCGGTCGACCTGCATATCCAGGCGTTCCGCCTCGCTGAGGAACTGTCGATGCCGGTGATGGTCTGCGTCGACGGGTTCATCCTGACCCATGCGGTGGAACGGGTTGATATTCCCGAGCAGAAGGATGTCGATGCCTATCTGCCGCCGTTCGAGCCGGTGCAGGTGCTCGATACCGCCGATCCCGCCTCGATCGGGGCGATGGTGGGGCCGGAAGCATTCACCGAGGTCAAGTTCCTCGCCCATTACAAGCAGACGCTGGCGCTCAGGCTGATCCCGCGGCTGGCAGGGGATTTCCGCGCGCGTTTCGGGCGCGACTCGGGCGGGCTGATCCGCTCCTACCGCACCGAGGATGCGGAAGTGATCGTGGTGGCGATGGGGTCGGTCTGCGGCACCATCAAGGATGCCATCGACGAGATGCGCGAGGAGGGTTTCCGCATCGGGTTGGTGACGATCATTTCCTACCGGCCGTTCCCCTCGGCGGCGCTTCGGCAGGCGCTGGCCGGCGCCAAGGATGTCGTCGTCGTCGAGAAGAGCATTTCGGTCGGTATGGGCGGACCGCTCGCCAGCGATGTCGATGAGGCGCTGCGCAACCTGCCGCAAGCGCCGCATCTGCATTCGGCGGTGGCGGGGCTGGGCGGCCGCCCGATCCTCAAGACCTCGCTGCACCGGCTGTTCCGGCAGGCGCTGGTGCAACCGTGGGAAGGCACGCATTTCCTCGATCTCAACGAGCGGATCGTCGGGCGCGAAATCCACCGTACCGGCAAGCGCCGCCGCTCCGGCCCGACGGCGGAAAACATCCTGAAGCAGCTTGCGGAAACCGGCCGCGATGCCCAGCCGGTGGGGAGGTAAGCCCATGACCGCGAACACACCCATTGCCACACTGGCGCCCGGCGAGGCGGCGCAGAAACTGCGCTACTACCAGAAGGGGACGCTGACCGTCGGCAACCGGCTTGTCGATGCCGATGGTCGTTCGGTGCAGGCCTCGGAGAACCGCTCCAACGCGCTCACCTGCGGGCATCGCGCCTGTCAGGGCTGCGGGGAAGCGCTAGGCGCGCGCTATGCGCTCGATGCGGCGATGCGGGCGACCAACGGGCAGCTCATGGCGGTGAACGCCACCGGCTGTCTTGAGGTGTTCACCACCCCCTATCCGGAAACCTCGTGGCAGTTGCCGTGGCTGCATTCGCTGTTCGGCAATGCGGCGGCGGTGGCGACCGGGGTGGCGGCGGCGTTGCGCGTCAAGGGCAAGAACCAGGTGCGGGTGATCGCGCAGGGCGGCGACGGTGGCACCACCGACATCGGTTTCCAGTGTCTGTCCGGCATGTTCGAGCGCAACGATGACGTGCTCTACATCTGCTATGACAACGAGGGCTATATGAATACCGGCGTGCAGCGCTCGTCGGCGACGCCGCCGGCAGCGCGCACCGCCACCACACCTGCCGTGGGCGGCGAGCCGGGCAATGTGTTCGGCACCGGCAAATCGGTGCCGCGTATCGCGGTGGCGCATCGCATTCCCTATGTGGCCACCGCCACCGTCGCCGATCTGCACGATCTTGAGCGCAAGGTGGTCAGGGCGATGGGGATCCGCGGGGCGCGCTATATCCAGATCGACGTGCCGTGTCCGCTCGGCTGGGGGTCGGCGTCGCACGATACCATCCGGCTGGCGCGGCTGGCGGTGGAGACCGGGTTCTATCCGGTGTTCGAGGCCGAGCATGGCAAGGTGACGGCGGTGCGCAGGATCCGCCGGCCGGTGCCGGTGACCGAATATCTCAAACCGCAGAAGCGGTTCGCGCATCTGTTCAAGGGCGGGGCGGAGGATCCGCGCGTCGCCCGGCTGCAGGCGATGTGCGATGCCAATATCGAGGAATACGGCTTGCTCGAAACCTCGGGCGAGGAGTGAGGACGCGCCATGGAACATCCTTTCGCCATCACACTCGATGTCGGCACCTCGCTGAACAACCAGACCGGTTCCTGGCGCACGGTGCGGCCCGAATACGTCCATCGGCTACCGCCCTGCAACCATGCCTGTCCGGCTGGCGAGGATATCCAGGGCTGGCTCGCCCATGCGGAGGCCGGCAACTACGAGGCGGCCTGGCGGGCGCTGACCGAGAACAATCCGCTGCCGGCAGTGATGGGGCGCGTCTGCTACCACCCGTGCGAAGGCGCCTGCAACCGCAAGGAGATCGACAGCGCGGTCGGCATCAATTCGGTCGAGCGATTCCTGGGCGATCTGGCGCTGAAGAACGGCTGGGCTTTCGCCAGGCCGGCCCAGGAGAGCGGCAAGAAGGTGCTGGTGGTCGGTGCCGGTCCCTCCGGCCTGTCGGCGGCCTATCACCTGCGCCGGCTCGGCCATCAGGTGGCAATCCATGAGGCGGGGCCGCTGCCCGGCGGCATGATGCGCTTCGGCATTCCCAAATATCGCCTGCCGCGCGAGGTGCTGGACGGCGAGGTCAAGCGCATCACCGACATGGGCGTGACCATCACCTACAATGCCAAGGTCGACAACATCGGCGAGGCGATGAAGCAGGGCGGTTTCGATGCGGCGTTCCTCGCCGTCGGCGCCCATATCGCCAAACGCGCATACATTCCAGCCGGGGAAGCGGCGAAGATTCTCGATGCGGTGCAGGTCCTGCGCTCGATGGAAGGGGAGGACAAGCCGCTGCTGGGGCGCCGCGTGGTGATCTATGGCGGCGGTAATACCGCCATCGATGTCGCGCGCACCGCCAAGCGCCTCGGCGCCGAGGAGGCGGTGATCGTCTATCGCCGCACGCGCGAGAAGATGCCGGCGCATGACTTCGAAGTGGAGGAAGCGCTTGAGGAAGGCGTGATGATGAAGTGGCTGTCTACGATCAAGAACGTGGAAGCCGGCTCGATCACCGTCGAGAAGATGGCGCTGGATGCCAAGGGTTTCCCGCAGCCGACCGGCGAATTCGAGACGCTGGAAGCCGATTCGGTGGTGCTGGCGCTTGGACAGGATGTGGACCTGTCCCTGCTGGAAGGGGTCGCTGGTCTTGCGGTGAAGGATGGCGTCGTCGAAGTCGGCCCCAACATGATGACCGGGGCCGCCGGGATTTTCGCGGGCGGCGACATGGTGCCGTCCGAGCGCACGGTGACCGTGGCGGTCGGACACGGCAAGAAGGCTGCTCGCCACATCGACGCCTGGCTGCGCGGCGAGAGCTATGCGCCGCCGCCCAAGCACGAAATCGCCGGCTTCGACAAGCTGAACCCCTGGTATTACGACGAGGCGCCGCACACCGTGCGCCCCGTGCTGGAGATCGCGCGGCGCACCTCCACGTTCGAGGAAGTGGTCAAGGGCCTCGATGAAAGCAACGCGCTATACGAGGCGCGGCGCTGCCTGTCCTGCGGCAACTGCTTCGAATGCGACAACTGCTATGGCGTGTGCCCGGACAATGCGGTGATCAAGCTCGGCCCCGGCAAGGGGTTCGAGTTCAACTACGATTTCTGCAAGGGCTGTGCCCTGTGTCAGGCCGAATGTCCGTGCGGGGCGATCCAGATGGTGCCGGAAGCGATCTGAGCGCTACCGCAACGGCAGCGGCGCATCCGATTTGACCTCCTCCATCACGGCGTAGGTGCGGGTTTCACGCACGCCGGGGAAGGCCAGTACGACATCGCCCAGAAACGCGCGATAGGCGCCCATGTCGGACAATCGCGCCTTGATGAGGTAATCGAAGCCGCCGGCCACCATGTGGCATTCGAGAATCAGCGGGGAGCGGCGCGCGGCCTCGGCAAAACGGGCAAAGACATCGGGCGTCGTCTTGTCCAGGTTGACCTCGATGAACACCAGCAGGCCGAGCCCCAGCCGTTCGGCATCGAGCCGCGCGGCATAGCCGGTGATGAACCCTTCACGCGTGAGCGTGCGCAGCCGTTCGCTGGTGGCGGTGGGTGACAGGCCGATTGTTTCGGCCAGCTGCAGGTTGGTGATGCGTCCGTCGGTCTGGAGAATTTCGAGAATCCTCCGGTCAATCCGGTCTATGGCCTGCATAGATCACCATCTAATGATGTTCAAACAGTGTTTATCTCTATCATTATACCAAAAAACAGTATGTTCATCCAGCGCGTTGACGGATAGGGTTGCACCGTTTCCAATCTCTCCGTCAGCAGCGAGACCCGGCCATGAGCACTGCCCGTTCGGCATTCGACTCAGACACCACGTCCATGCCCGCGCTTTTTGCCGAATTCGCGCCGCCGGTGCGGCCGATGTCGGCGCTCAGGCAGGCGATCGTGGCCCGCTACCGGGCCGCGGAGACGGATCTGCTGCCGGGCCTCGTGGAGGCGGCGAGCCTGCCCGAACCGGTGATGGCGACCGCCAAGGCGACCGCGCGCAAGCTGGTGGAGGGGTTGCGCGCGCGGCCGTCCGAGAGCGGCGTGCAGGGGCTGGTGCAGGAATTCTCGCTGTCGAGCCAGGAGGGCGTGGCGCTGATGTGCCTTGCCGAGGCCCTGCTGCGCATTCCCGACAACGAGACCCGCGACGCGCTGATCCGGGACAAGATCGCGCATGGCGACTGGTCGGCGCATCTGGGCAGTTCCAAGCCGCTGTTCGTCAATGCGGCGACCTGGGGGCTGGTGCTCACCGGCAAACTGACCGGCACCGTGGCCGAAGGCGGGTTGAGCGCAGCGCTGACCCGGCTGATCGGTCGGCTGGGCGAGCCGATCATCCGGCGCGGCGTCGATCTTGCCATGCGGTTGATGGGCGAGCAGTTCGTCACCGGCCAGACCATCGCCGAAGCGCTCGACAATGCCCGCACCATGCAGGCCAAGGGGTTCAGCTATTCCTTCGACATGCTGGGCGAGGCGGCGCTGACCGCCGAGGATGCCGACCGGTATCTGGCCTCCTACGTGGAGGCGGTGCATGCCATCGGCAAGGCTTCGGGCGGGGCGGGGCCGTATCGGGGGCCGGGTCTGTCGGTCAAGCTGTCGGCGCTGCATCCGCGCTATTCACGCGCGCAGGCAGGACGGGTGATGGCGGAACTGCTGCCGCGGCTGCAGCATCTGGCGCGGCTGGCGAAATCCTACGACATCGGCTTCAATATCGATGCCGAGGAGGCCGACCGGCTCGATCTGTCGCTCGATCTGCTCCAGTCGCTGTGCGAGGATCAGGCGCTCGCGGGCTGGAACGGGCTCGGCTTCGTGGTGCAGGCCTATGGCAAGCGCTGCCCGGCGGTGATCGATTTTCTGGTGGCGCTGGCCCGCGAGCACAAGCGGCGGCTGATGGTGCGTCTGGTCAAGGGAGCCTACTGGGACAGCGAGATCAAGCGCGCGCAGGTGGACGGGCTCGCCGATTTCCCGGTGTTCACGCGCAAACTCTACACGGACGTTTCCTACATCGCCACGGCGCGCAAGATGCTGGCCGCGCGCGATGCGATCTTTTCGCAGTTCGCCACGCACAATGCGATGACCACCGCGACCATTCATGCCATGGCCGGCAACGCGTTCAGCCTGGGCGATTACGAATTCCAGTGCCTGCATGGCATGGGTGAGCCGCTTTACGAGCAGGTGGTGGGGCCGGACAGGCTCGACCGGCCGTGCCGCATCTATGCGCCGGTGGGCACGCACGAGACGCTGCTGGCCTATCTGGTGCGGCGCCTGTTGGAAAACGGGGCCAATTCCTCGTTCGTCAACCGCATCGCCGATCCCGATGTGCCGGTCGAGGAGCTGATCGCCGATCCGGTCGCCGAGGTGCGGGCGATGAAGAAGGTGGGCGCGCCGCACAAGGCGATCCTGCAGCCGGGCAAGCTGTTCGTCTCACGCGCCAATTCACGCGGGCTCGATCCGTCGAACGAGGTGCTGCTGGCACGGCTGTCCGACAGCCTGGTGGCGGGGGCGAAGAGGAAGTTTCTCGCATCCCCCATGCTGGTCCGTCCGGTCCGCGCGCAAAGGCAGCGCCCGGTGCTCAATCCCGGCGATCACCGCGATCGTGTCGGCGCGGTGATCGAGGCCGAGGAGGGGGATGCCGCCAATGCGGTGACAGCGGCGATCGCCGCTGCGGATGGATGGTCGGCATGCCCGGCGGACGAGCGCGCGCAGTGTCTCGAAAAAGCCGCCGACATGATGGAAACGGCCTATAGCGATCTGCTCGGCCTGATCATGCGCGAGGCTGGAAAGACGTTGGGCAATGCCATCGCAGAGGTGCGCGAGGCTGTCGATTTCCTGCGCTACTATGCCGGAATCGCGCGGCGGGGGCTGGCGCCGGGGGCGCGGGGATTGGGGCCGGTGGCCTGCATCAGCCCCTGGAACTTCCCGCTGGCGATCTTCACCGGGCAGATCGCGGCGGCGCTGGCGGCGGGAAACCCGGTGATCGCCAAGCCGGCAGAGGAAACGCCGCTTATCGCGGCGGCGGCTGTGGGCCTGCTGCACAAGGCGGGGGTGCCGGTCGAGGCGCTGCAACTTGTTCCGGGAGATGGGCGCATCGGCGCGGCGCTGGTCAGGGCCGAGGGGATCGCCGGGGTCATGTTCACCGGCTCGACCGACGTGGCGCGCAAGATCGCGGCAACGTTGGCCGGGCGCACGCTTTCCGATGCGCGGCCGATCCCGTTGATCGCGGAGACCGGCGGGCTCAACGCGATGGTGGTCGATTCCTCGGCGCTGCCCGAACAGGTGGTGCAGGATGTGATCGCCTCTGCCTTCGACAGTGCCGGTCAGCGCTGCTCGGCCCTGCGCATCCTGTGCCTGCAGGAGGATATCGCTGCGCGCACGCTGGATATGCTCAAGGGGGCGATGGATGAACTCAGCATCGGCCGCACCGATCGGCTGTCGGTGGATGTCGGGCCGATCATCACCGAAGAGGCGCGCGCCAGCATCGAGGCCTATGTGGCGGCGATGGAGGCGCAGGGATTTGCCGTGTCGCGGCTGCCGCTGCCCGATGCGACCCGGCACGGCACTTTCGTCGCGCCGACGATCATTGAAGTGCACTCGGTCGGGGATGTGACGCGCGAGGTGTTCGGCCCGGTGCTGCATGTCCTGCGCTACCCGCGCGAGGCGATGGGCAAGCTCCTCGCCGAGATCAACGCCACCGGCTACGGCCTTACCTTCGGCCTGCATACGCGCATCGACGAGACGATCAGCGACGTGCGCGGCGGCATCCATGCCGGCAACGTCTATGTCAACCGCAACATCATCGGCGCGGTGGTCGGGGTGCAGCCGTTCGGCGGCGCCGGCATGTCAGGCACAGGGCCGAAGGCGGGCGGGCCGCTCTACCTCAGCCGGTTGACCGACAACCCCGGCGCGTTCGATGCCGGCTTGCCACGCAGGCCGCTGCCGGAGACGGTGAGAGTGTTCATCAGCTGGCTGATTTCCTCCAACCGGCAGGACCTTGCCGATCGCGCTGAGGCGATGGCCGCGCGCGCCCGTCCAGGGCTGGAAATGGAACTGCCCGGCCCTGTCGGCGAGAAGAACCTCTACGGCCTCAAATCGCGCGGCGTCTGTCTGCTGATGCCGCTGACGCGCGACGGACTTTATCTGCAGATCGCGGCGGTGCTGGCGGCGGAATGCACCGGCATCATCGATGTGGCGCGCATCAACCCCGATTTCCTGCTCGATCTGCCGGTGGCGGTGACGCGTCGCCTGCGCCCGGCGGCGCAGGCCATGCAGGCGCGCTTTGATGCAGTGCTGGCCGAGGGGGCCGCTGACCGGATAAAGGACATTGCCGAGCAGCTCGCGGCGCGGCCGGGGTCGATCATCCCATTGCAGGGCCTTTCGAGCGAGGCACTGGCCGGCGGCACACGCTGCTATGTCGCCGAATGGCTGCAGGAGGAAGTGACGACCAGCACCAACACGGCGGCGGCCGGCGGAAATGCCTCGCTGATGACGCTCGATCTCAATCCCTGAAGCGGCCGCGCCGGGCGCCGATCGCCACGTCGCCGACATGGGCAAAGGCCGGGCTTGCGAACAGCGCGGGGTCGGCCAGCCAGGCCAGCGCCATATCCATGGCATCAACGCCCCAGAACACCTCGCCCTCGACGGCAAGGGTGGGAACGCCGAACACGCCGCGCCCGATGGCTTCGTCGCGGGCGGCGAGCAGGGCATTCTTGACCGCCGCCTCGCCGAGCCGGTCGACGGCCGAGGGATCGCCGCCCGCCCGGGCGACGGCGGCCAGCGTCGCAGGTGCAGAAGGATCCTCGCCCAGCCCCCAGACGCGATGAAAGGCCTCGCGCACCGCTGCGGGGTGGCCGTCGAGCGCCGTCAACAGGCGCAGGATCGGCAGCGGATTGAAGGGATGGACCGGCGGCAGGCAGAAGGGCAGGCCTGCACGCGCAGCAAGAAAGGCACAGTGCCGGTAGATGTGCCGGCGCTTGGGCGCGATCTCGGCAGGCCCTAGCTGCCCCCAGTGGTCGAGCAGGCCGGCGAATACCACGGGCCGCAATGTCACCGGGCGATACCGGGCGACGTCCTCAAGGCGCGGCAGGGCGAGATAGGCATAGGGAGAGATGACGTCGAAATACCAGAAAGCCGGATCAGCCATGGCCCTACCTGATCAGATCGATGATGGAGCGAAAGGCGGCATGGTCGCAGGAACCCAGCCATTCGAACAGCACCATCTCGGTGGTGACGATGTCGGCGCCGTGGGCGCGCATGCGTTCCAGCGCCGCTTGTCTGTTGAGGGGCGTGCGCGAGCCGCAGGCGTCGGCGACCACATGCACCTGGCGGCCAAGCGCACAGAGGCCCAGCACCGTCTGCAACAGGCAGACATGGGTTTCGCAGCCGGCGACAACCAGCGTGCGCTCCGTGCCGATGGCTTTTAGGAAAGCGGGCGTGGCGCAACTGCCAAAGCTGCGTTTCTCGACCATGCTGCCGTATCCGGCGAGGGATTCCGCGGTTGCGCCCAGCCCTTGCGGGTTCTGCTCGGTGCGCAGCACCGGCACCTTGACGAGCCGGGCCGCCTCGCCGAGGCGGCGGGCATTGGCCAGCACCGAATCGGCGTCGTGGATCGCCGGCAGCAGGCGCTGCTGGTAGTCGATCAGCAGGAGCATCGAGCGATCGGCGGCGATCAGCGGCATGGCCGGCGAGGGCTAGCGTTGAGCGAGCGCGTTGAGGCGGTCGAGATCGAGCACACGCACCCCGTCGGGCACGTTCAGCAGCGTTTTCTCCCGGAAGAACTTGGAGAAGGTGCGGCTGACCGTCTCGATGGTCAAACCGAGATAATCGGCAATGTCCTGCCGGCTCATCGGCAGCGGCACGGTGGGCGACAGGTGATGGATGGCGGTGAAACGCTTGCGCAGGCCGACCAGAAACACCGCCACGCGCTCCTCGGCACTGCGCCGTCCCAGCACCACCAGCTGGTCCTGGGCGATCATCAGCTCGTTGGCTGCCATTTCGTGCAGGCGCTTGAGCAGATGTGGCTTGGAATCGAGCAACTGGGAAAAGCGCGACCGCGGGATGCGGCAGATCCGCATGTCGTTCACCGCGTCGGCGGAAAAGCTGAACTGGTCCGACAGGCTGAGGCCGAGAAAATCACCCGGCAGCGCGAAACCGATGATCTGGCGACGGCCGTCCGGCAACAATTTGTAGAGGCGCGCCATGCCTTCGGTGACGTTGAAAACGTTGGTCGCCTCCTCGCCCTGGGCGAACAGGGTGGAGCGGGCGCTGACGCAGCGCGGATCGACGATCTGCGCCAGATCGCTCAATTCCATCTCACCCAGCGCGCTGCAGACGCTGAGAAACCGGGTGCGACAGTGCAGGCAGTCCACGTGACCGCCCGTGTCCAGGCATGGAGGATGACGATGGGCGGCGCTGGCAGTCACGAACTACTCCGACCTTGAGGCGTCCTGAACCTTTTTTAAGTGCCAATTGACGCAGGTCAATGATTGCTTTTGCCACCTCGGGGAACCAATCACAAGTCCGGGGGCCTGCGTCATGCCGGAAGAGACGATGATCGAAACCTTTTTCGAAGTCCGACCGATCGGCCCCGATACACTGCGGCAGGCCTATACCGTCATGGTTCTGGGTTTCCCGGCGTTGAGCTTCGACGTCTTCCGCAGAAGCGTCACGGCCACGCGCCCCGGCAATCTGAGCGGGCTTTTCGATCGTCGCGGTTATGTCCATGCGGTTTTCCGGGCTCGGGTAGAGGTGCGGCCCGACGGTAGCCAGCGGCTGCACGTCTACGATCTTGTCTCCTCCGACAGCCTGTCAAATGGCCTTGCCTCGCAGATGGTGCATTCGCTGATGCGGGCGGCGCGGGCCAGGGGGTGCGGCGAATTGACCGTGCTTTCACCAGCTCAGCGCAGTGCAAACAGCCATCTTGCCGAGATATTGAACCGGCTCGGATTTTCCAACGATTCCGTCCTGATGGCGCGCCAGCTCTGAACATCGGGCCGTAACGAGGTTGATCCGATTGCAACCTTGGTCTTACCTTGGGGGGCATGGCAGCGGCCGCTTGATTTAGGTCAACGCCCGCAATGACCCAAGGAGTCAGAAGCCAAGAAGGTGAATCCGGTCGCGCAAGCGGCTGAACCGCAATTGGGGGACATCATGGCCCAACCCGCGCCAGTCAATAAGTCACTGAAGGCCAACGAAGCCGCGCTCAGCGGTTTCTTTGCGGTCTTTGCCTTGCTGTGGCTCTATATCGCCTCCGGCTCGACCGAGCCGGAATACACCTTCCATGCCTGGCTGTTCGTGCTCGGCTCGATCGTCGCGATCGTCGCCATCTTCAAGCGCTACAGCGCGCGCACGCTCCAGCATGAGCCGCAGGAGATCAACGGCCTGCCGAACTACAACTTCGGGCCGGTCAAGGTCGCTGCGGTGATGGCGATGTTCTGGGGCGTTGCGGGCTTTCTGGTCGGCGACATTGCCGCCTGGCAGCTGGCTTTCCCGGCGGTGAACCTTGATCTTCCCTGGACCAACTTCGGGCGCCTGAGGCCGCTGCACACGTCGGCGGTGATCTTCGCCTTCGGCGGCAACGTGCTGCTGGCGACGTCGCTCTACGTGGTGCAGCGCACCTGCCGGGCGCGACTCGCTGGGGACCTGTCGCCCTGGTTCGTGGTGCTGGGCTACAACTTCTTCATCCTGATTGCCGGCACGGGCTACCTGCTCGGCATCACCCAGGGCAAGGAATACGCCGAGCCCGAGTGGTATGCCGATCTGTGGCTGACCATCGTCTGGGTCGTCTATCTGCTGGTGTTCGTCCTCACGCTGGTCAAGCGCAAGGAGCCGCACATCTACGTGGCCAACTGGTTCACGGTCGCCTTCATCCTGACGATCGCGATGCTGCACCTCGGCAACAACATGACGCTGCCGGTGTCGATCTTCTCGCCGCGCTCGGTCATCGTCTGGGCGGGCGTGCAGGATGCGATGTTCCAGTGGTGGTATGGCCACAATGCGGTGGGCTTCTTCCTGACCGCCGGCTTCCTTGCCATCATGTACTACTTCGTGCCCAAGCGCGCGAACCGGCCGGTGTATTCCTACCGGCTGTCGATCATCCACTTCTGGGCGCTGATCTTCCTCTACATCTGGGCGGGTCCGCACCATCTGCACTACACCGCGCTGCCGGACTGGGCGCAGACCCTCGGCATGACCTTCTCGATCATCCTGTGGATGCCTTCGTGGGGCGGCATGATCAACGGCCTGATGACGCTGGCCGGCGCCTGGGACAAGCTCAGGACCGATCCGGTGCTCAGGATGCTGGTCGTCTCGGTGGCGTTCTACGGAATGTCGACCTTTGAAGGCCCGCTGATGTCGATCAAGGCGGTCAACTCGCTGTCGCACTACACCGACTGGACCGTCGGCCATGTGCACTCGGGAGCGCTGGGCTGGGTCGGTTACGTCTCGTTCGGTGCGCTCTACTGCCTGTTCCCGTGGCTGTGGAACAAGCGTGACCTCTACTCGGCGCGCTTGGTCAACTGGCACTTCTGGGTCTCGACCATCGGCATCGTGCTCTATGTCTCGGCCATGTGGGTGTCGGGCATCATGCAGGGTCTGATGTGGCGCGCCTACACCTCGCTCGGCTATCTCGAATACTCGTTCGTCGAGACGGTTGATGCGATGCATCCCTACTACATCATCCGTGCCACCGGTGGCCTGCTGTTCGTCGTGGGCAGCCTGATCATGGTCTACAACCTGTGGAAGACCGTCACGTCCGATGCTCTCGCCATCCGTCAGGCTGGCGCGGCGGCCCCGGCTGCGGCCTGAGGAGAGAAACAATGGCTGATACGTCAAACGCTCCCAAGTCTCTTTGGGAAAAGCACAAAATCTTCGAGACCAACATTGTCGCGCTGATCCTGGGTTGTCTGGTGATGGTGGCAATCGGCGGTCTGGTCGAGATCGCGCCCTTGTTCTATCTGAAGTCGACCATCGAGAAGGTGGAGGGGATGCGTCCCTATTCACCGCTCGAACTGGCGGGCCGCCGGATCTACCTGCGCGAAGGCTGCTACAACTGCCACAGCCAGATGATCCGTCCGATGCGCGACGAGGTGGAACGCTACGGCCACTACAGCCTCGCCGCGGAGTCGATGTACGACCATCCGTTCCAGTGGGGCTCCAAGCGTACGGGGCCGGATCTGGCCCGCGTGGGTGGCAAGTATTCGGATGAATGGCAGCGCGCCCATCTGGCCGAGCCGCGCTCGGTGGTGCCGCAGTCGATCATGCCGGGCTATCCGTTCCTGGAAAAGACCGAGCTGAACACCGGCAATGTGATGCTGGAGATGAAAGCCCAGCGGGCGATCGGCGTGCCCTACACGGACGAGCAGATTGCCAACGGGGTGGCCGACCTCAAGGCGCAGGCTGATCCGGATGACAAGGGCGCCGATGCGGTGGCCAAGCGTTATCCCAAGGCGCAGGTCCGCAACTTCGACAACAACGCGAAGCTGACGGAAGCGGATGCGCTGATCGCCTATCTGCAGGTGCTCGGCACGCTCGTGGACTTCAAGCTCTACGACGAAAAAGCCAACAGGCGCTGAGGAGGACGAGATGCAATCGACGTATCAATTCCTGGCTCAACTCGCCCAGTCGGCAGGGCTCCTCTACTTCTTTGCGGTGTTCCTGGCGATCTGTGCTTACGCCTACTGGCCGCGCAACAAGGCGCGTTTTGATGAAGCGGCGGCGATCCCGCTGAAGGAGGACTGATCCCATGGCGACGCATATCGAAAAAGATGCCGTGACGGGCACCTCCACGACCGGTCACGAATGGGATGGCATCAAGGAACTGAACACTCCGCTTCCGAGATGGTGGGTGAACGTGTTCTACGCCACCATCCTGTGGGCCATCGGCTACTGGGTCGTCTATCCGGCCTGGCCGCTGATCTCCAGCCACACCACCGGCCTCTGGGGACATACCAACCGCGGGGCGGTGGTCGACGAACTCGCGGCGCTGAAAGCCAAGCGCGGTGCCAATGCCGCGGCGCTGGAGAAGGCTTCGCTCGACGACATCAAGAAGACGCCGGCGCTGGCCGATCTTGCCAAGGCCATTGGCAAAGCGTCGTTCGGCGACAACTGCGTTCCCTGTCATGGTGCCGGCGGCGCCGGCGGCAAGGGCTATCCCAACCTCACGGACGACGACTGGCTGTGGGGCGGTGAGGCGGCGCAGATCGAGCTGACCCTCAAGCACGGCATCCGGTGGACCGCCGACAAGGACACCCGCGTCGGTGACATGATGGGTTTCGGCAAGGCCGGCATCCTGAAGAAGGATGAGATCGAGCAAGTGGTCGACTACGTGCGTGCCATGAGCAAGCTTGACACCAAGGTCGATCCGGCCAAGGGCAAGGAACTCTATGCGACCAACTGCTCAAGCTGCCACGGCGAGGATGCCAAGGGCAACAAGGATCTCGGTGCGCCGAGCCTCGTTGATGCGATCTGGCTTTACGGCAAGGATCGTGACAGCATGATCGAGACGGTGACCAACGGTCGCGCTGGCGTGATGCCGGCCTGGGCCGGGCGTCTTGATCCGGTGACGATCAAGTCCCTCGCCGTCTATGTCAACAGCCTCGGAGGCGGTAAGTGACCGATACCCGGCATACGATTGAGGAAGAAACCTTCATCGACGGACCTCTCTATGCTTCGGCCAAGAAGGTCTATCCTCAGCGTGTGCAGGGGACTTTCCGGCAGATCAAATGGGCCCTGCTGTTTATCTGCCTCGGCGTCTATTACTTCCTGCCGTTCCTGCGGTGGGACAGGGGGCCAAACCTGCCTAACCAGGCGGTTCTCCTCGATCTGGAGAGCCGCCGCTTCTATTTCTTCTTCATCGAGATCTGGCCGCAGGAAGTCTATTATTTCACCGGGCTGCTGATCATTGCGGCGATGACGCTGTTCCTGATGAACTCCGTCGCCGGGCGAATCTGGTGCGGCTATCTGTGCTGGCAGACAGTCTGGACCGACCTGTTCCTGGCGGTCGAACGACACTTCCAGGGCGACCGGCGCGACCGCATCAAGCTCGATTCCGAGCCGTGGACCGCCACCAAGGTCTACAAGAAGGTTGCCACGCACGTCACCTGGTTGCTGATCGCCTGGTGGACCGGCGGCGCCTGGGTGCTCTACTTCTCCGATGCGCCGACGCTTGTGAACGACCTTGTGCATTTCCGCGCGCCGTTCACCGCCTACATGTGGATCGGCATCCTGACGGCGACAACCTATGTGTTCGCTGGCATCATGCGCGAACAGACCTGCCTCTACGTATGTCCGTGGCCGCGCATCCAGGCGGCGCTGACCGACGACAAGGCGCTCAACGTCGCCTACCTCTATGACCGGGGCGAGCCGCGCATGTCGGTGAAGGAGGCCAAGCGCGCGCAGGCGGCCGGCGAGCCGGCCGGCGATTGCGTCGAATGCCTGCAATGTGTGCATGTCTGCCCGACCGGCGTCGACATTCGCGAGGGTTCGCAACTCGGGTGCATCCAGTGCGGCCTTTGCATCGATGCGTGCGATACGGTGATGAAGAAGCTCGGTCGGCCGACCCGGCTGATCGCCTACGATACCGACGAGGCGATCCAGCAGCGGGCGCGGGGCGAGACACCGGCCTATCGCTTCATCCGGGCGCGCACGATCATCTATCTGTTGATGATCAGCCTGATCGGCGGCGGCATGATCTATAAGCTGGCGACCCGCTCGACCGCGGGCGTAAACGTCATCCATGACCGCTCCCCGCTGTTCACCACACTGGCGGATGGCAGCATCCGCAACGCCTATACGCTGCGCATCCTCAACAAACGGCCCGAGACGCGCGATTTCGCCATCACCGTGGACGGCCCGGCCGGTGCCACGTTGGAGGTGGTTGGCGTGCCGGCGACGGCTGATTGGCGACCGGTGGTCGAGGTCGGCCCGGACAGGACGCGCGAGGTGCGCGTGCTGGTCTCGCTGCCCAAGGAGGCGGTGAAGGATAAATCCGTGCCGATCACCTTCCAGGCGTCTGACCTGTTTGTGGGCGAGAAGGCGACGGCCACGGATCACTTTTTCGGGCCGGGGTCGTAATCCCGGTCCGGCTGGTTTATGACGGACCGATAGACGCGAGATGTGTCATGGCCTCCTGTTGTGGAGTTGTGCCGATGCCGATTGATCTTTCCGCGCCCGAGCGGGCGCCCGAAGCCAAGCAGTGGACGCTGACGGGGCGGTTCGTTCTGATCGCGCTGGTGCTGTTCTTCTCGGTGGTGGCGGCGGTGAACGCCGTCATGATGACGCTGGCCATCCGCACCTTTCCAGGGCTCGATGCGCGCAACGGCTACGAGACGAGCCAGGCATTCAATCGCGAGATCGCGGCGGCGCGCGCGCAGATCGAGCGCGGCTGGCAGTCCGATCTGGTCTTTGTCCGTGACGGGGGAGCCACGGCGTTGCGGCTTGTGCTTCTGGATCGCGCCGGCGCTCCGGTCAGCGGGCTGGCGATGGAGGGGCGGATCAAGCATCCGTCCGACCGGCGACTGGACCGGGTGGTGACGCTGGGCGAGCCGGCGCCCGGCACCTACGAGACGCGGATCGACGGACTGGCGACCGGCGCCTGGGGTATCGAACTGGCCGGCAAGGAACGGGGCGAGCGCGTGTTCGCGCTGACGAGCCGGGCCACTCTGAAGGACTGATCGATGGGCGGGACGATGCCGGGGACACCCCATCGTGATCTCAGCCATTTCGTACGGGCCGAGGAAGGCGACATCGCGGCGATGGATCTGGCGGTCGGCGGCATCAAATGCGCCGGCTGCATGACGGCCATCGAGAAGGGCCTTGCAACCGAACCCGGCGTCGTTTCAGCCCGCGTGAACCTTGCTTCCAAGCGGCTCACGGTGAGCTGGCGAGAAGGCGCGACGACGCCCGACCGGATCATCGACAAGCTGGACGAGATCGGCTTCCGCGCCCATCCGTTTTCGCCGATGAAGCTCGAATCCGAGGAGGCGCGCGAGGAAAAGAAGCTTTTGCGCTGCCTCGGCGTCGCCGCCTTCGGGGCCATGAACATCATGCTGCTGTCGGTGTCGGTGTGGTCGGGCAACCTGTCGGACATCACCGCCGAGACGCGCGATTTCTTCCACTGGATGTCGGCGCTGATCGCGCTGCCGATTGCCGCCTATGCCGGTCGGCCGTTCTTCGAAAGTGCCGTGCGGGCGCTCAGGGCCGGCGCCGTCAACATGGATGTGCCCATCACGCTCGGCATCGTCCTGGCGCTCGGCATATCCATCGTCGAGACGCTGGCGAGCGCCGAGCATGCCTATTTCGACAGCGCGGTGATGCTGATCTTCTTTCTGCTGATTGGTCGCTTTCTCGATCAGTCCGTCCGGCGGCGCACGCGGGATGTCGCCTCCAATCTGGCGCGGCTCAGGGCCGATACCGCGACGCGGGTGGCGGCAGATGGCAGTCTTGTCGATGTGCCGGTGGAGGCCATCGACCCCGGCGATGTGGTGCTGGCCGCCGCCGGACAGCGCATCGCCGTGGACGGGATCGTCGAGGACGGCAGCTCCGAGGTGGACCAGAGCCTGATTACCGGGGAAACCCGGCATGTGACGGTGAGCAAGGGCGCACATGTCTATGCGGGCACGTTGAACATCTCGGGTTCGCTCAGGATCCGAACCACCAAAGCGGAAGGCGGCACGCTGCTGAGCGAGATCGAGCGGCTGCTGAGCAGCGCCATCGAAGGGCGGGCAAAATATGTGCGTCTCGCCGACCGCGCCGCCCGGCTCTACGCGCCGGTGGTGCATGCCACCGCCGCACTGACGCTGATCGGCTGGCTGCTGGCCGGCATGAGCTTCAAGCCGGCGCTGCTGATCGCGATTACGGTGCTCATCATCACCTGCCCCTGCGCGCTGGCGCTGGCGATACCGGCGGTGCAGGTGGTGGCAACCCAGGCTCTGTTCCGGCGCTCGGTGCTGCTGCATGCGCCCGATGCGCTGGAGCGGCTGAGCGAGGTCGATACGGTCGTTTTCGACAAGACCGGGACGCTGACCCTGCCGGAGGCGGGGCTTGCGAACCGTGCGGAAATCGCGCCCGACCTCCTGCTGCTGGCTGGCCGGCTGGCGGCTTCCAGCCGGCATCCGCTGGCGCGCGCCGTGCTTGAGGCGGCCGGCAAGCCGGCACCGATCGGCGATGTGCGGGAGGTGCCCGGCGCCGGCGTCGAGGCGGTGCTGGATGGACAACCGGCGCGGCTTGGCAGTGTGGTCTTCTGCGGGGCTGAGGCGGAAAGCCGCGCGGTTGCCGCTGCCCATCCCGACGCTTCGCTGATGGCGCTACGCCGGGGCGACCGAGTCGCGGTGTTCGCGGTGGAGCAGGCGTTGCGCGAGGACGCGGCGGCGACCGTTGCCGCGCTCAGGGCAGCGGGCTTTGGCATGCTGATCCTGTCCGGCGATCGCGGCGATGCGGTGGCGCGGGTGGCCAGCCAGCTCGGTATCGCGGATTTTTCGGGCGATCTGAAGCCGGCCGAGAAGATCGCCCGGCTTGAGGCGCTGGCGGGCGACGGGCGCAAGACGCTGATGGTCGGCGACGGGCTCAACGATGCGCCTTCGCTGGCGGCCGCGCATGTGTCGCTGTCGCCGGTCACGGCGGTGCATCTGGCGCAGGCGGCGGCGGACGGCGTGTTTCTCGGCGAGGCGCTGAAACCTGTGCATCAGGCCCTGCGCACCGCGCGGGTCGCCCGCAAGGTGATGGCGCAGAACCTGTGGCTGGCGGTCATCTACAACCTGATCGCCGTGCCGCTGGCGATCGCCGGCTTTGTCACCCCGCTGGTCGCCGCGCTGGCGATGAGCGGTTCGTCCATCCTCGTCACCCTCAATGCGCTGAGCGCCCGGAGGTAGGGGCATGAACGTTCTGATCTATCTGGTGCCGCTGGCGTTGATGCTCGGCTTTGCCGGGCTGGTGGCGTTCCTGTGGGCGCTCAACAGCAAGCAGTTCGAGGACCTTGAGGGTGCGGGCTGGCGGGCGATCGCCGATGACGACATCGATCCGGCCAAGCGCGGGGACTGAACGTTCCTCGCGTTGTATGATGATTGCCACAAGCGCCAAGGGCTGATTTGCTGAGGGCTCCGAATCTGGAACCCGCGCATGGTCGAACCTGCCTTTCCCGTTTGCCACCCCTGCGGTGATTCCGCGCTGACGCTCGAACTCGGCGATACGATCGCGCCCGAATTGAACGCGCGCGTGCTCTCGCTTGATGCGTTGCTGCAGCGCGAGGGGCCGGCGGGCATTGTCGAGACGATTCCGACGTATCGCTCGCTGTTCGTGTCCTACGATCCGCTGACGACCGACTATGCCAGTCTGTCGACGTGGCTGTTGACGCGGGCGCGCGGCGAACTGCCGGCGGCGCGGGCCGGACGTTGCTGGCGGTTTCCGGTCTGCTACGGCGGCGATTTCGGGATCGATCTGAGCTTTGTCGCCACGCGCACCGGCCTCAGCGAGGCGGAGGTGGTGCGTCGGCATGCAGGCGGCGACTATCGAATCTACATGATGGGGTTCCTGCCCGGCTTCACCTATCTCGGCGGGCTGGACCCCGCTCTGGCGGTGCCGCGCCGCGACGATCCACGCCTGACCAGCCCGGCCGGCACCATCTCGATCGGCGGCGTGCAAACCGGTATCCAGTGCCTCGTCTCGCCGACCGGCTGGCACCTGATCGGGCGGACGCCGGCGCGCACCTACGATCCGGGGCGTGCGCGGGTGTTTTTTCTCGAGCCCGGCGACAGCGTGCGGTTCTTCGCGGTGTCGCCGGAGGATTTCGCGGGGCTCGAACGGCGGGCTGCGGCGGGTGAACTGCTGGCCGAGGAGATAGCGCCATGAGCGCGCTGGAGATCGTCGAAGCGGGACCCTACACCAGTGTGCAGGATCGCGGCCGCGCCGGCGGCCAGCGCTACGGGCTTGGCACGGCCGGAGCGATGGATATCTGGTCGCTGGCGCTGGCCAATGCACTGGTGGGCGGGCGAGCCGAGGCGGCGGCGATCGAGATCGGGCCGCTGCCGCTGGCGGTCAAGGCGGTGGGCGGAGATGTGCGGCTGGCGCTGGCCGGGGCGATGCGCGGCATGACCCTGCGCGGTGCTGCGGTGCCGGTCCTGCAGAGCTTTCTTCTGGCCGAGGGCGAAGTGCTGCACATCCGCGGCGCTTCCGAAGGGGTGTTCAGCTACCTGGCGATCGAGGGAGGCATTCGCGCCGCGCCGATCATGGGCAGCCTGTCGATGCATGCGCGCTCGGGCATCGGCAGCCCGTTCCCGCGGGCGCTGCTGGCCGGCGACCGGCTGGAAACAGGATCAGCCACGCCGCTGCCGGTGGAGCGGGGCATCCGCATGCCCAAGCGCGCGGCGGGGGCTTTGCGCGTGGTGCTAGGCCCGCAGGATGATCACTTCACTGCGGCGACCATCGAACAGTTTCTCGCCACCGACTGGGTCATTTCGGCCACCTCCGACCGCATGGGCTACCGGCTGGAGGGGCCGGCGCTGGCCCATGCCAAGGGACACAACATCCTGTCCGATGGTATTGCCAACGGAGCGATCCAGATCCCCGGCAATGGCCAGCCGCTGGTGCTGCTGGCCGATCGCGGCACCACCGGAGGCTATCCGAAGATCGCGACCATCCTGTCCGAGGATCTTGGCCGGCTGGCGCAGATTCCGGTGCGCTCAGGTATCCGCTTTGCCCGCGTGACGATCGAGGAGGCGCAGGCGGCGGCGCGGCGCTACCATGCCGCCATGGCGGAGTTCGGTCGCCATGTGCATGACCTCGGCGGCGGCGAGCTTTCATCCGAGTTCCTGCTCGCGGCCAATCTGGCCGGCGAAGCCACCAATGCGGTCGATTCCGCCCTTCAGGAGTGAAACCATGCGTGTCGATCTCAACAGCGATCTTGGCGAAAGCTTCGGCCCCTGGCCGATGGGCGATGACGAGGCGATGCTGTCACTGGTGTCTTCGGCCAATGTTGCCTGCGGCTTTCATGGCGGCGATCCGATGGTGATCCTCAGGGCCTGTCGGCTGGCGCGCGAGCGGGGCGTGGCGATCGGCGCGCATCCGGGGTTTCTCGATCTCCAGGGGTTCGGGCGGCGGCAGATCGTCGGGATGAGCGCGGCCGAGATCGAGAGTTTCATCGCTTATCAGGTGGGCGCCGTGCAGGCGCTGGCCACCCTGGCGGGCGGCAGGGTCAGCCATGTCAAGGTGCATGGGGCGATGTCGAACATGGCTTGCGAGGATGCTGTGATGGCAGGCGCCATCGCGAAGGCGATCAAGGCCGTCGATCCGAAACTGATCTTCGTGGTGCTCCCCTATTCGGAACTGGAAAAGGCGGGCGCCGCCGCCGGCCTGCCGATGGCAATGGAGCTGTTCGCCGACCGCGCCTATGAGGAGAGCGGCCTGCTGATGTCGCGCAAGAAGCCCGGCTCGGTGATCCACGATGCCGATGCGGCGGCGGACAACGTGCTCGCCATGATCCGCAAGCAGGCGATCACCACGGCGAGCGGGCGCGAGTTGCCAACCCGCGTCGATACGATCTGCATCCACTCCGACACGCCCGGCGCGGTGGCGATGGCTCGCCAGATCCGCGCGCGGCTCGATGCGGCGGGCGTGACCATCGCTCCGTTCGCAAGCTGGATCGGGTAAACCCAGGGCGCCTTGCTATACAAGGCCGCTGGATCTCAGCCGTTCTTATGGTCGTGGTGATGGCAACAGCCTTCGCCGTGCTGGTGATCGTGCGCCTGCGCCTTCTCGTGCGCATGGTCGTGGTCATGGCCATGGTCATGGGCATGATGCTTGTGGCCATGCCCGCCGCAGCACCCTTCGCCATGGGCGTGATCGTGATGGTGGTCGTGGTGGTGGCCACCGCAGCAGGCATGCGCCTTGCCCGCGGCCTCGACGGGCGTGAGATAGGAGGCGCCCTCAGGGTCGAATGCCGCCTCGATCTCGGTAATGCGGGCATCCATGGCCGCAATGAGCGCGCCGAGGTCGCGATCGGCCCGGATGCGCAGCTTCTTGCCGGCGATCTGCAGGGGTATGCGGCGATGCAGCAGCTCGTGCAGGATGCGGTGAAGTGCGTCCTCGCTGGCCGCGCGCACCTCCATCAGCGGTTCGGGCTTGCCGACGATCTCGACGAAACTGCCATCGTCAAGCCCGTAGGCATCGCCGCTGCGGGCGTTGAGGGCAGCGTCGAGGTCGATATCGAAGCTCAGTCCGCGCAGGCCGGTCAGCCTGCCGGAGCGTGCGCTGCGGCCGGCGAAATCGAGCACGACGACATCGGCGGCAGGGCCTTTCCAGGCGCCGGAGGCGTGAAGGGTGGTGGCGCGCGCCATGGCAATCTCCAATCGACAATTCCGCTCAGGCTTGGCGCAACATCGCGTCGGATGCAAGCCTCGCAGTTCGATTACTGAGGCAAGGGCGTCGGCTGCCGGCAGGAAACCGGCACCAGCGACTGGCCCGCGCCGGCGACAAGCGTGCCGCTGGTAACAGCGCCGCCTGCGGCGGTGCCGGCATGGCCGGCCGGGGCGGCGATGAGGGCGTGGCTGAGCGCGGGCACCAGGCCGGCAACCAGTCGCGGGGCCAGTCGAGGGGCCGCAGCCAGACCGACCCAGCCGCCCCCGCGCGACAGCACCAGCGTGCCGCCCGCCTCGCGATGCAGCGGGGCGGTGAGCCGCGCGGTGCTGCCCGCCATGATGATCTCACCGTTACCGACCGTCAGCACCGGGCGCCCCTCGCCGACAAAGCCCAGCGTCAGCACGGGGCCTGCCTGGGCCGCCGTCGCAGCCAGCGCCAGCGCGGGCGCTGTGCCCGTGTCGGCTTCGAGGGTTGCAAGTCCGCCGGTGCTGCCGGTGAGGCGGGCCGGTTTGCCATTGACGACAAGCGCAGGGCATTGGGCGGCAAGCGCGGCGGTGACGATGCGGCCGGGCGCGGTGACGACGCCGGTCAGGATCAGGCCGGGCGCCAGCGAGTTCGGAGCCGGGGGCGGAGTAGTGACCGCAGCGAGGTTACTGCCGGTCGCAGGTGTCACCGGGCGCGCCTGCGCCACCGGCTCGAAACTGTTGGCGAGCGCTATCACCGTGCGTTCGATGTCGCGGGCGCGGGCGGTTGGATAGCTAAGCGTATACCCGGAGAGCTTGCCCTCGCCGAGGCCGTAGCGGGTGTAGAAGCTGCGCGGTCCGGTCTCGCCGGCGACAACGAAAAAGTCGGGTCGCAGCAGTTTGTAGGTGACTTTGCGGCCGGCGACCGGGGCGCTGATCACCCGTTCAAAGGCGGCAGGCAGATCATCCGCGCCGCCGGTGGCAAGCGTCGTTTCCAGAATGACCGTGCCGTCGGTACTGCTATGGCGGGTGCCACCCGGCAGCAGTTCGCGCCTGGACAGCAGCGCGCCGGGCAGCAGGTAGGCGGCACCGGTGCGCGCATCGGCATGGCGGGAGACTTTCGCAGCCGCACGCGATTTGGCCGCAGTTTCGGCCAGCAGTTTGCGCTCGGTATCGTCGAGCAGTGCGTCGGGCCTGAGCTTCAGCCGGCGCTTGAAGGCCAGCAAGGCATCATGCGTGCGCCGGCCATAGCTGCCCGAGACGGTGGCCGTGAAATCCGAGGCCCAGATCAGATCGTCCTGGATCGCCTTGCGCTCGGCCTCGGGCAGGCTGTCGAACGCGCGCTGCGCCGCCTCGAAGGCCGGATCGACCACCGGGGCCGGAGGCCGTGCGGGCTGTGCGAAAGCCGGGCCGCAGGCGGCGGCCAGAACAAGCGCGACGAAGGGGACAAATCGCATGGGGCACCTCGCGGAAGGTGTGTGCGGCAGGCGGTCAGTCTTGCACCGCTCGCGGCCGGTGTCGAGACGCTTGCCGTTGCAAGGCGGGGGGGACGTGATAGGCTGAGCTTTTCGGGGCGGGATTTACTTGAAACAGGCGTCGGCGGTCGGGGCGACCGTAGCGGCGCGCGGAATTACAGGAGAAGGCCATGCGGCGGCTGCTTTTCGGTCTTGGCCTCGTTGTTGCGCTGGCGGGTACGCCGGCTTCGGCACAGAAAAGTTTCCTGCGCGAGGATCTGGCGAGCTCGGCAATCCGGCTGGAAGAGCATATCCGCAAGAGTTATGGCGGCGGGGCCACACGTCCGGCCGAAGCCCTCAGGAGCGAGGCTCAGGCGCAACTTGGCCGGGATGCCCGGCGCGCCCATGGGGCGTTCGCCACGGCCGTTGCGGCCGATCCGCGTGTCGCCGCCGGCTGGCTGGGGCTGGCGCGTGCCGCCAACCGCATCGAGCCACGCGACGGCGGCGAGAAATACCGGCTTGCCGATCAGGCCGCCACTGCCGCCTACCTCGCCTATCAGCGGGCCGACACGCGGCCGCTGGAAGCCGCCGCGCTGGCTGAACTCGGCGCCGCCCATGCCCGTACCGAGAGCTGGCGGCTGGCGCTTAACGCCTATCGCGCCAGTCTTGAACGCGAGGACGGGGCGGAAACGCGCAAGACCTATCAGGAGATGCGCGAGCAGTACGGATTCCGCATCGTGCAGGACGAGCCCTACAAGGTCGATTCGGATGCGGCGAGCCCGCGCATCTGCGTGCGCTTCACCGAGCCGCTGCAGCGCGGCAAGGTGGATTTCGCGCCCTTCGTCGCGGTGGCCGGGGCGCCGCAGGTGGCGGTCAGCGCCGAGGACCAGAGCCTCTGCCTCGATGGACTGAAGCATGGCGAACGCTACACCGTGGTGGTGCGGCAGGGGCTGCCCTCGGATGTGGGCGAGAACCTTCTGAAAACCGCCGATTACGAGATCTACGTGCGTGATCGCTCGCCGCAGGCGCGGTTTCCGGGCCGCAACTACGTGTTGCCGCGCGTCGGGCAGGAAGGCATCCCGGTGCTTTCGGTCAATGCCGACAGGCTGAAGGTTGCAGTCGGGCGCATCGGTGACCGCTCGCTGCTGCCTGCCGTGCGTTCTGAGAATTTCCTTGGCCAGCTCGATACGTCCGAGATGCGCAAGATCCTCAAGGAAACCGGGTTCAACGTCTGGTCCGGCAGCATGGCGATCAAGCCGGAACTCAACCGCGAGGTCACCACGGCCTTCCCGGTGATGGAGGCCCTCGGCAAGCTTGAGCCCGGCGTCTATGTGATGGCGGTCTGGCCTGACAGCGGCAAGGCCGAGGCCGAAAACGGCGAGGAGGAAAGCTGGGAACGGCGGGCGACCCAGTGGTTCATCGTATCGGATATCGGTCTGACCGCGATCAGTGCGCGCGACGGGGTGCATGTGTTCGCCCGGTCGCTGGCCAGCGCCAAGGCGATCGGCGGGCTCGATATCCGGCTGGTGGCGCGCAACAACGAGGTGCTGGCGACGGCCCTCACCGATGCCGCCGGGCACCTGAAGTTCGATCCGGGTCTGGCGCGCGGCGAAGGTGGGCTGGAACCGGGCCTGCTGGTCGCCACCGATGCGGGCGGCGACTACGGCTTTCTCGATCTGCAACAGTCGGCCTTTGATCTCACCGACCGCGGGGTCAAGGGGCGCGCCGCTGCCGGCCCGCTCGATGCGATGGTGTTTGCCGAGCGCGGCGTTTACCGGTCGGGCGAGACGGTCAACCTGACGGTGATGCTGCGCGATCCGCGCGGGGTCGCCGCAAAGGGGCTGCCGCTCACCGTGATCACGCAGCGGCCGGACGGGGTGGAATACCGCAGGCAGGTGGCGGAGGATCAGGGGCTGGGCGGCCGGGCGGTGGCGGTGCCGCTACTGACGGGGGTGGCGCGCGGCTCATGGCGGGTCAAGGTGCATGCCGACCCCAAGGGCCCGGCGATCGGCGAGACGACCTTCCTGGTCGAGGATTACGTGCCCGAGCGGCTCAAGGTGACGTTGACCCCGGCGACGCCGGCGCTCAGCCCCGGCCAGCCGGCGGAGATCGCGGTGGCGGCCGATTACCTCTATGGCGCGCCCGGCGCGGAACTGGAGGTGTCGGGTGAGGTGATGGTGCGGCTTGCCGACAAGGGCAGCGTGCCCGGTCATGCCGACTATGCCATCGGTCTTGATGACGAGACCTTCGAGAGCGTCACCAGCGAGATTGAGGAACGCGGCAAGACTGATGCCAAGGGCCGCGTCAGCATGTCGGTGAACCTGCCAGAGGCGAAGGCGCCGCGACCGCTTGAAGCGCGTATCACCTTGCGGGTGGGCGAGAGCGGGGGGCGTGCGGTTGAACGGTCCGTGACGCTGCCGATCAAGCCGGCCGGGCCGGTCCTTGCGGTGAAAAAGCTGTTCAACGATCTCAGCCTCGCCGCCGGGACGGAGGCGGGCTTCGATGTGCTGGCGCTGACCGCGGATGGCGAGCGGCTCGCCAAGCAGGGCGTCACCTGGACGCTGTCGCGCATCGACCGGCGCTACCAGTGGTTCTATCAGGACGGACGCTGGGCGTTCGAGGCGATGAAGTCCTCGCGCCGGCTCAGCGATGGGCGAATTGATCTGACGGCGGCCGGTCCGGCGCGGCTGGCGGTGCCGGTCGAGCAGGGACAATACCGGCTCGACCTCAAGGCCGACGGCGGTGCGCTGCAGCCCGTCAGCCTCACTTTCTCGGTCGGCTGGGCGGGGGAGGTCACCGCCAATACGCCTGACGTTTTGGAGACCAGTCTCGACAAGCCGCGCTATGCGCCGGGCGAGACGATGACGCTCAAGTTCAAGCCCGCGTTTGCCGGCACGGCGACGGTGGCGATCATCGGAGATGGCGTGGCAGAAACCCATCTCGTCGAGGTCCCGGCGACGGGCGGCAGCCTCGCCCTGCCTGTCAAGGCCGAGTGGGGCAGCGGCGCCTATGCGGTGGTGCTGGCGCACCGGCCGCTGGATCAGGCAGCCAAGCGCATGCCGGGGCGCAGCCTCGGCGTGGCCTGGTTCGGGATCGACGGGGAGGGGCGTTCGCTCGGCGTCGCCATCGAGACACCGGAACGGGTGCGTCCGCGCACCAGCCTGACAGTGCCGGTGACGCTGACCGGCCTCAAGGCCGGCGAGGAAGCCTATGTGAGCGTCGCCGCGGTGGATGTCGGCATTCTGAACCTGACGCGCTACCAGCTTCCCAATCCCACCAGTCATTTCTTCGGACAGAAACTGCTCGGCGGCGATATCCGCGACCTCTACGGGTTCCTGATCGATGGCATGCAGGGCACGCGCGGCGCGATCCGTTCGGGCGGCGATGCCGGCCAGTCCAAGCTTGACGGGGCGCCGCCGACCGAGGAGCCGCTCAGCCGCTATTCGGGCGTGGTGCGCGTCGGCGCCGACGGCAAGGCGAGCGTGTCGTTCGATCTGCCGGCGTTCAATGGCACCGCGCGGGTCATGGTGGCGGCGTGGAGCGCCACCGGCGTCGGGCAGGCGGAAAAAGAGGTCGTTGTTCGCGATCCGGTGGTGATGGCGGGCACATTGCCGCGTTTTCTCAGCCTGGGCGATGACTCGCGCTTCCACATTGCCATCGACAATGTCGAAGGCGGCGCCGGCAGCTACACGCTCGATCTCGACGTGAAGGGGCCGGTGTTGGTGGCGGCGGAGGCAACGCGGCGGCAGATCACCCTGCAAAAGGGGCAGAAAACCGCGCTGACGATTCCGGTGAAGGCCGGCGGGCTTGGCCGGGCCAGCCTCGATCTCAGGATGACCGGGCCGGGGATCGATGCCAGCAAGACCTTCAGCCTCACCGTGCTGCCCGGCACGCCGGAGGTGTTCCACCGCAATGTGCGCAAGCTGGAGCCGGGCCAATCGGTGACGCTGTCCTCCGATCTTCTGGCCGAATTCGTGCCTGGAACCGGCATGCTGTCGGTGGCGGTCTCGGGGCTCGGCGGCATCGACGTGCCGGCGCTGCTGGGCGCGCTCGATCGCTATCCCTACGGCTGCACCGAGCAGACGGTGAGCCGGGCGATGCCGCTGCTTTATGTCAACAAGCTTGCCCGCTCGGAGGCGCTGGCGATCGATCCCGATGTGGATGGGCGCATCCGCGCGGCCATCGACCGGGTGATGGCGCGGCAGGATTCCAATGGCGCCTTTGGCCTCTGGCAGACAGGCGGCAGCGAGGACATGTGGCTCGACAGTTTTGTTGCCGACTTCCTGACGCGGGCGCGTGAGCGCGGCTTTGCCGTGCCGCAGAAGGCGTTCGACATCACGCTCGACCGGCTGCGCAATTTCGTCGCCAACAGCTCCGATACGCGCAGCGGGCATGAACTCGCCTATGCGATCTATGTGCTGGCCCGCAACGGACGGCCGGTGATGAACGATCTCAAGTATCTGGCCGATACCAAGCTCAAGGACTTTGCGACGCCGCTGTCGCGCGCCCATCTTGCCGCCGCATTGGCGCTGTTGGGCGACCGGGGGCGGGCAGGCGCGCTGTTCGGCGATGCGGCAGGGCTGTTGCAGGCCGCCAAGCAGGACACCGTTTCGCGTGCCGACTACGGGTCGCGCCTGCGTGACGGCGCCGGGCTGATGGCGCTGGCGGCGGAGGCGAACATGAGCCGCGAGGTAATGCAGCGCGCCGCCGCAGTGGTCTCTGACGCGCGCGGGGCCACGCGCCTCACCTCCACGCAGGAGAACGCCTGGATGGTGCTGGCGGCGCAGGCCATGGCGGCCGAGGCGCAGGGCGTGACGCTTGCCGTCAACGGCGAGGCGCATCAGGGGCCGCTCTATCGCAGCTATCTCGGCCAGCGGCTCGACGGCGCGCCGCTGGTGCTGGCCAACACCGGGTTGGCGCCGGTTGATCTGGTTGTGTCGACCAGCGGCAATCCGATCGTTCAGGAACCGGCGCATGAGGCCGGGTTGAAGCTTGAGCGCACATTGCACAAGCTCGATGGCAGCCGCATCGAGGGCCAGAACTTCCGTCAGAGCGATCGCATGGTGGTGGTGCTCAAGGTGACCGAGCCGGAAGCCAAATATGGTCGGCTGCTGCTGGTCGACATGCTGCCGGCGGGGTTCGAGATCGACAATCCGGCGCTGGTCGAGAGCGGTTCGCTGGAGGGCTTCTCCTGGCTCAAGCGCGAGGTGGAGCCGGTGGCGACCGAGTATCGCGACGACCGCTTCGTCGCCGCCTTCGAGCGCGGCAGCGGCGGGGCGGCGGAGTTTTCCGTCGCCTATGTGGTGCGGGCGGTGGCGCCGGGCCGCTATGTGCAGCCGCCTGCGGTGATCGAGGACATGTATCGGCCCGAGCGGTTCGGCCGCACCGGCTACGGCAGCATCACGGTGACGGCAGCCCCATGAGCGGGCGGCATCAGCCGCTTGGCAGGCGGGCCCTGCGCGCGCTGGCGCTGGCTGTCGGCCTGATACTGATCGGGGGACTTGCCGGCCGCATCGGGCTTGAGGGGGCGTTACGGGCGCTTGGTCCGCCCGATCTTGCCCGCACGCGGGAAGGCTCGGTGCTGGTGGTGGATCGGCACGGGCAGCTTCTGCGGCCATTCACCACCGCCGACGGGCGCTGGAAACTGCCGGTGAAGGCGGGCGAGGTCGATCCGGGCTTTGTCGCCCTGCTCAAGGCCTATGAGGACCGACGTTTCGATCATCACGCCGGCGTCGACGGACTGGCGATGATGCGGGCAGCCTGGCAGTGGCTCCGGTACGGGCGGATCGTCTCAGGCGGCTCGACGCTGACCATGCAGCTCGCCCGTCTGCTGGAGCCGCGCGAGGAGCGTTCGCTCGGCGCCAAGGGGCGGCAGATGCTGCGCGCGATCCAGCTTGAGCGGATGCTGAGCAAGGCGGAAATTCTCGATCACTACCTGACGCTGGCGCCCTACGGCGGCAACATCGAGGGGGTGCGGGCGGCCAGCCTTGCCTATTTCGGCAAGGAGCCCAGGCGTCTGTCGCCGGGCGAGGCGGCGCTGCTGGTGGCACTGCCGCAATCGCCCGAGGCGCGGCGGCCGGATCGGTCTGCCGAAGCGGCGCGACGGGCGCGCGACCGGGTGCTGATGCTGGCGGCGGCGCGCGGCGCGATCGGGGCCGGCGTGGCGATGGAAGCGCAGGCCGAGGCGGTGCCGATCGCGCGGCGGCCGTTCCCCATGCTGGCCGCGCATGTGAGCGAGGCGCTGGTGCGGGAACGGCCCACGGCGGAGCGGCATGTCAGCAGCATCGACCGCCGCCTGCAGATTGCGCTTGAAGGGCTGGCGCGCGAACGGGTGGAAAGCTTCGGGCCGAAGGCATCGGTGGCGATGATGGTGGTGGATCATGCCAGCGGCGGGGTGCTGGCTTCGGTCGGCGGGCCGGATTTTCTCGACACACGGCGGGCCGGCGCGCTCGATCTGACCCAGGCGGTGCGTTCGCCCGGCTCGGCGCTGAAGCCGTTCATCTATGCGATGGCGTTTGAAGCGGGCATCGCCCATCCCGAGACGATGATGGAAGACCGGCCGTCGCGGCATGCGGCCTATGCGCCGGAGAACTTCGATCTGACCTATCAGGGCACGGTGAGCGCGCGCGTGGCGTTGCAGCAATCGCTGAACGTGCCGGCGGTCGATCTGCTGCAGGAGGTGGGAGCCTACCGCTTCATCGGCCGGCTGCGGGCGGCGGGCGCCGATGTGGTGCTGCCGCGCGACTCAGCGCCCGGGCTGGCCCTGGCGCTGGGCGGGCTGGGCATTCGGCTGAGCGATCTTGCCCGGCTCTATGCGGGGCTGGCGCGCGGCGGAACCAGCTGGCCGCTCAGCTTCAGGCTGTCGCCCGACACCGCCTCCGGCGCAGGCCTGCGGCTGACCACGCCGGTGGCGGCCTGGTATGTCACCGATGTGCTGCGCGGCACGCCGCCGCCGCTCCATGCGCTGGGCGGGCGGTTCTCCTACAAGACCGGCACGTCCTATGGCTATCGCGATGCCTGGGCGGTTGGGTATGACCGGCGGGTGACGATTGCCGTCTGGGTGGGGCGGCCGGACGGGGCGCCGGTGCCGGGCCTGACCGGGCGGAGCGCGGCGGCGCCGCTGCTGTTCGATGCTTTTGCCCGGTTTGGCGGTGAGGCGGAGCCGCTTCCGGCGCCGCCGCATGTGCTGTTCGCGCGCACCAGCGATCTGCCGTTGCCGCTGCGTCACCTCAGCAAGGATGTGCCGCGCACGGCGACGGCGCTGGCCTTGCAACCGCTGAAGATCGCTTTCCCGCCGGATGGAGCGCGCGTGGATGTGGGCGTCAGCGGGCCGCAAGAGCGGGGCGAGTTGCTGCTCAAGGCGCAAGGCGGGCAGCCGCCGCTGATCTGGCTGGTCAACGGTCGTCCGGTGGTGCAGGACGAAATCCGCCGGCAGTCGCGCTGGCAGCCGGACGGAGCCGGGTTTGCCCGTGTCACCGTCATGGATTCCACCGGAGCCAGCGACAGCGTGACGGTGCGGCTGGAATAGGCCGACTGCGGACCACCCCATTTTGCGATATTTTTGCTTTTTTGGTGGTTGCGATTGGTTCAATGAGTCATCATACAACGAGGATTGGGGGCAGGCTGCCCGGTCATGATGATCGGGAGCGGAGGGAATGATGCGGGTTCTGCTGCTGGCCGCGGCGATGTTGTCGGTTGCCGCGCTTTCGGCGGTGGCAGATCCGGTGCGTGTCGGCATGGTGCTGACCCTGTCCGGCCCGGCGGCGGCCCTCGGCCAGCACGCGCGCGATGGCTTCCTGCTGGCCATCAAACAGGCAGGCGGCAAGATCGGGCCGAGCTCAGTTGTTGTCGATCTGGTTGATGATGAACGCCTGCCGGCCAAGGCCGTGGAAGCGGTGCAGAGCCTCGTTCAGCAAAAGCCGATCGCGGTCATCGCGCCGCTGTTTTCCGATCTGATCGTGCCGGCGCTGAAGGTGCTGCCGGCGACGACGGCGATGATCTCGCTGCATGCGGGGCCGGCCTCGCTCGCCGGCAAACGCTGCCAGGCCAATTTCTTCTCGCTGGCGCCGCAGGATGATCAGGCGATCGAGGTGGTGACCAAGTTCGCCGAAGAGCGCAACCTGCGCCGGGCGATCATCGTCTCGACCGCCGGCGAGGAGGCGGAGATCGCCGCTACCGCCTTCCGCCGGGCCTTCAAGGGTGAGGTGGCGGACCGGCTCATCATCGATCCAGAAGCCCAGGATTTCTCGGATGCGCTCAACCGCATCGATATCCTGAAGCCGCAGGCGTTGTTCCTGCATGTGGCCGGGGCGGCGGGTGCGCGTTTCGTTGCCGCTCTGCATCGCTCGGGTGCCGGCAGCGGCCCCGTGGTGCTCGGCTCGTCCGGTTTCGATCAGGCCAATATCGCCATACTGGGCGTGGCGGCTAAGGGTGCCTACTCGGCTTCGGCCTGGGCCCAGGGGCTGTCCGATCCGCTCAGCGCCGCGTTCGAGACGGCGTTTCAGGCGGAATACGGCTATACACCCGGCGCGCTGGCGCTCTATGGCTACGATGCCGCCCATCTTATCGGGCGGGCGCTGGAACTGACCAACGGCAATGTCGCCGATCAGACGCTTTTTTTCGAAGCGCTGCGGCAGGCCGACATTGAATCCCCGCGCGGCCGTTTTTCCTTTGGAAACAACAACTTTCCCATCCAGGACCTCTATCTGACGCGGGTTGAGCAGCAGGCGGGTGGGCAGGTGCAGGTCGTTGCCGTGAACAAGGTGTTCGCCCAGTATGGCGACCATTACGCCGCCGAATGTCCTCTGAAATAGGCCGACCGGAGAAAGCGCATGTCACACGTATCAAAGACCGCCATCGTTACGGGCGCCGGTACCGGCGTCGGCAAGGCGGCAAGCCTGGCGCTTGCACGGGCCGGCTGGACGCTGGTGCTGGCCGGGCGACGCACCGCCCAGCTCGAAGAGGTGAAGGCGGAGATCGTCGCCGGGGGCGGCCGGGCGCTGGCCGTGACAACCGACGTGACGGACGAAGCCTCGGTGAAGAACCTGTTCGATCAGGCGGTCGCCGCCTTCGGCCGTGTCGATCTCGTGTTCAACAACGCCGGCATGGGCGGCGGCGGTCCGATCGAGGATATTTCGCTGGCGGACTGGAAAAAGGTGGTCGACACCAACCTGACCGGGCCATTCCTGTGCACGCGCGAAGCGTTCCGGGTGATGAAGGCGCAGGTGCCGCAGGGCGGGCGCATCATCAACAACGGCTCGATCTCGGCCTATGCGCCGCGGCCCAATTCCGCGCCCTATACCGCCACCAAACATGCGATCTCGGGCCTCACGCGCTCGACCGCGCTGGACGGGCGCAAGTATGACATCGCCTGCGGACAGATCGACATCGGCAATGCCGCGACCGAGATGGCGATGCGCATGGCCTCCGGCGTGCCGCAGGCGAATGGCCAGATCGCCATTGAGCCGCTGATGGATCCGGCCTGCGTGGGTGAGGCGATCGTGACGATGGCCAACATGCCGGCCAGCGCCAACGTGCTGTTCATGAACGTGATGGCGACCAAGATGCCGTTCGTCGGGCGCGGCTGAAGCGGCTACTTGCGCTCGCCGGCCTCAACCGGCAGGGCAGGTGAACCGATGGTTGGCGGCAGCGGGGGCGCCGCGTCGATCGCAGGCGCCGGCATGGGCTGCGGTGCCGGCTGCGGCGCCGGCTGCGGACGCGGCACGTCCTGTCCGGTGTGGGCGGCGACGGCACGGCGCAAGCGCAGCAGTTCGGATTCCATCATGGTCCGATCCAGCCGCAGACGCGACATTTCCTCGTCCGCCTTGCGCTTTTCCAGCCGCAGCATCTCGATGGTGCGGGTCAGGTCGCGCACCGTCTCGTCCTGACGGCCGCGCGAGGCGACGACCTCCGCGGGAGCCTCGCTTGTGCGACGGCTCAGGCTCTCGATCTGGGCCTGCAGGGCCTGACGTTCGATGCGTTCATGGTCGCGCTCGCGCGTGCGCAGCCCGGCCTCCTCGATCAGTGCCAGCCGTTCGGCCTGCAATTCCTCGATCGTGGTCTGGCGGTCGTGGCTGAGGTGTTCGGCAGCTGTCAGCTTGCGGTTGGCCAGGCCGATTTCGCTGGCCGCCTCGCGCAGCTTGCGCGCGGCCTGACGCAGTTCATCGCTCTTCTTCTGGCCGTCGTCGCGCAGGTGGCGCACCGATGCCAAGGCATCGGCCAGTTTGCCGTTGAGGGCAGTGGCCTCTTCCTCGCGTTCCGCGAGGCGCAGCCGACGCTGCTCGGCAAGGGTGCGCTGGGCCTGCAGTTCCTGCTCAAGGGTTTGGCCTGTCTGCTGCTGGGCGGACAGGTTGGCGATCAGCTTGTCGCGCTCGCCGGCGAGCAGGGCGATGTCCTGTTCGAGATTGCCGATGCGGCTGCGCTTGTCCTCAAGCTCACCTTCGAGCGCCTCGATTGACTGCTTCTGCGCGCTGATGGTTGTCTCATGCAGGTGAACCTGGGTCAGGCGTGCGCCAAGATCGGTCTTGGTCGCTTGCAGCAGCGCCTCGCCCTGTTCGAGCTGGGTTTCCAGCCGGCGGATGTCGATGGCATGGGCGGCGCGGATCTGGTCTCTTTCAGCGGCAATCTCGGCTGGCGTCAGCGGCAGCGTCGCTTCCAGTTCGCGCCGGGTGAGGCGCACGGCGCGTCGCCACAGGGCCGGCAGCAGCGCCATGGTCACCAGCGCCGCGGTAAGTACCCCGAGCGCAAAATACATGATCTGTTCGATCATCGCCGCTTCCCGCCGCCGCCCCGTCGGGCGGCAGTTGTCCGCTCACCTCTTGCACGAAGCGGCGCACGAAGAAAGGCCCGCCGGGTCACAATCGTCGGTAGAGTAGGGCGGGGCCGGATCAGAAGGGGTTCCATGTGGGGTTGTCGGTGAACTTGAGGTAGCCGACATTGACGCCGAGCCGGGCGCCGACGCCCGAGCGGATCGGCACCACGACGATGCCGTCGGATGCCAGCGCCGTCATGCCAAAGCCGCCGATGAAATAGGCCGAGCCGTCGATGCCGACATAGCGCCGATACATTTCCGAGACGCGCGGCAGGTTATAGACCAGCATCATGGTGCGGGCGCCGTCGCCGCCGAAGTCAAAGCCGACGGACGGGCCCTGCCAGAACACCTTGCGGTCGCCGGCGTTGCGTGTGTAGAGCTTGCCTTCGCCATAGCGCAGGCCGCCGACGAAGGCGCCGGACGCTTCCTGGCCAAGAATGTAACCGTTGGGTTCGCCGAAGCGGCGCACCGCTTCCTCCACGGTCAATGCCAGCCCGCGCGACACATTGCCGAAGAATTTGTGCCCGGAATCGACGAGTTCGCTTTTCTGAAACGTGTCCCCGCTGCCGCGCTTCGGGCGCTGCTGGGCGGTGGCGTCGCAGGGGGCAAGCACAAGCCAGATCATGGCCAGCGCCGGCAATGCGAGGCGCAGCAGTGCAGGGATGCGGAGCGCGGGTTTCGTGGCGGTCATGGTCTGTCTCCCCAAGCGCGGCAAGGCACGTTCAGCGGCAGGTTTAGCCGCAAAGATGTCGCCCGCTCGGCGCCCATTGGTCGTGAACATGGCAGAACTAGCACACGCGCTTTATCGTTAACGGGCCGTTAACGAGGGGTCTTTCCCACAAGCGGATTCTCAAACGGCGTGCGAGCGTGTATCCGGGAACACAACGGGCCAAGCACTGATTCGGATGCCAAGATGAGCGAAGAACACAAGACGATCACGCTGGAATCCCTCGATCTGGCCGCGCTGCTGTGCAGCAGGGTCTGCCACGATGTGATCAGCCCGGTCGGCGCCATCGTCAACGGCATCGAGGTGCTCGATGAGGACAAGGATCCGGCGACGCAGGAGTTCGCGCTGTCGCTGATCCGCAAGAGCGCGCAGCAGGCCTCCGCCCGCCTGCAGTTCTGCCGGCTGGCTTTCGGGGCGGCGGGCTCCGCCGGCGCCTCGATCGATCTGGGCGATGCCGAGCAGGTGTCTCGCTCCTTCATCCAGGACGACAAGACCAAACTGGTGTGGCAGGCGCCGCGCCTGCTGCTGGCCAAGAACAAGGTCAAGCTGCTGCTCAATCTCATCGTCATCGCCGCCGGCGCCATCGTGCGCGGCGGCACGGTGACGGTGACGCTCAGCGACGACGGCACCAACACCGACATCAACGTTGCGGCCGAGGGGCCGATGGTGCGCCTGTCCTCGCATGCGGCCGATCTGGTTGCCGGTCACAGCGGCACCGGCTCGGTCGATGCGCATGGCATCCAGGCCTTCTACACCGGGCTGGTGGCGCGCGCCGCCGGCATGGCGGTGAGTTTCGACGTGGGCGAGAACCGGCTGGTGGTCGCAGCCCGTCCCGCCACCGCGTAGGGCGCGGCAAGCTTCTGATTTTGCTTGCGACGTAACGTATCTGCGAGAGCCAGTGCGCTTTTTCGCGTCAGCGTTACAAAAACCTTTCCTCAACCCTTCCCCGGCATAGTCGAGGCCGTGGGCGCCGGCGGCCCTGTGCCGGCGAGGTTGGGTCGCAATGCAGGACATCATCCGCGATTTCGTGGTCGAGACCATCGAGAGCCTCGAAGCGCTCGATGCCGGCCTGCTGCGGCTTGAGAAAGTGCCTGGCAACGAGGAGTTGCTGACCCAGGTTTATCGCCTGCTGCACACCATCAAGGGCAGTTGCGGCTTTCTCGGTCTTGCGAGGCTGGAGCGGCTGGCGCATGCGGGCGAGGCGCTGATCGACCGGCTCAGAAGCGGGGTCACGCCGGGGGGCGACGAGGTGAAGCTGCTGCTCGCCCTCATCGACCGTATCAAGGCGGTGGTTGTGGCGCTTGATGCAGGCGGCGGCGAGCCGCAGGGCCAGGACTCGGCGCTGATCGGATGGGTCGGGTCACGGACACAATCGGGCGGCGACGCCGGGCCGGCTGCGGCGAACGCGGCGCCGACATCTGGAGCGACGCCGGGCGATGCGGAGCGGGCGGTCCTGCGCCAGCACGTGCGGGTGCCGGTGGACCGGCTCGACGCGCTGATGACGCTGACGTCCGAACTGGTGCTGGTGCGCAACCAACTGGCGCAACCGGATCGGCAAACCAATGATGACCACCGCAAACTGGCGGTTCAGAGGCTGTCGCACGTCACGTCCGACCTGCAGGACGCGGTGATGCGCGCCCGCATGCAATCGGTCGCCAATGCCTGGGCGCGCATGGCGCGGCTGGTTCATGATCTGGCTGCCGAGCTTGAACGCGACATCCGGCTTGAGGTGCAGGGCGGGGAGACCGAACTCGATCGGCAGGTGCTTGATGTGATGCGCGACTGCCTCGTCCATCTCATCCGTAATGCCGCAGTGCATGGCATCGAGCCGCCGTCGGAACGGCTGGCGCGCGGCAAGCCGGCGGAAGGCACCATCCGCCTCACCGCGCGGCAGGAGGGCGGGCATATCGTCTGCGAAGTGGCCGATGACGGACGTGGGCTCGACTTGCAGCGCGTGCGGGCTCGGGCGCTGGCGCACGGCGCGGTGACCGTCGAGGCGATGACGGCCATGAGCGAGGCGGAAACTGCGCGGATCATCTTCATGCCCGGCATGACGACCGCCGGCGAGGTGAGCCTGCTGGCCGGGCGTGGCATGGGGCTCGACGCCGTGCGCGATGCGCTGCACGGCATCGGCGGCATGCTGGACGTGGTCAACCGACCGGGCCAGGGGCTGACGGTGCAAATGCGGTTGCCGTTGACGCTTGCGGTGGCAGCCGTGCTGATCGTCGAGGCGGGCGGCATTCGCCATGCGCTGCCGCAGGGCGTGGTCAAGGAACTGGTGCGCCCGCAGCCGGGCAGCGGTATTCATATTGATGATCTGGCCGGCAAGCCGACGCTCAGGCTGCGCGACAGGCTGGTGCCGGTGATCGAACTCGGCGACCTGATGGGGGCGGCGGGCAGCGGCGACAGGGGCATTGTCGTGGTCTGCGAAGTCGGCCGGCGAGTGTTCGGTCTGGTCGTCGACGCAGTGCAGCAGGTGGCCGATGTTGTGCAGAAGCCGGTGCCAGCGCGGTTGCGCAGCATCCCCGTTTATTCCGGCACCACCATTCTCGGCGACGGCACCGTCATCCTGATCCTGGAGCCGACCGCCCTGGCCCAGCTTGCCGGGGCAACCGCCGAAGACTGCGCGCCGGCCACCGAGGCGAAAGCACCGGAGCGGCGTGGTGAGCGCCTGCTCATTTTCCGCTCCGGCGGGCAGGAGCGCGTTGTGCCACTGGCGCTCGTCGCCCGGCTCGATGAAGTGCCGGCGACGGCCATCGAGACGGTTGACGGGCATCATCTCCTGCAACGCGGCGGGGTTCCGCTGCCGTTGCTGGCGGGGGACTCCATGGCCGAGTGCCGTGTCGATGGACTGCAACCGATGCTGGTGCTCGAAGAAGCGGGCAGGCGTGTGGGCGTGATGGTCGACGAGATCATTGATGTGGTCGAGGCCCCGCTCGACATTCAACCGGGGCCGGAGCGTGCCGGCTTTGCCGGGCTGGCAACGGTTGGCGGGCGCAGCATGCCGGTGATGGATGTGGGATATTTCCTGATGCAGGGCCTGCCGGCGGCCGCCGGCAGCGAGGTCCTTCTGGTCGAACCCAGCGCCTTCTGCCGCAAGATGCTGCAGACGGCGCTCGAAGGCGCGGGACTGACCGTTCGCGCCGCCGACACGCTGGAGGCGATCTGCGGTGCGCTCCGTCAGGGAGGCATAGGTCAGGCGGTGATCGATCTCGATGCGGCGGACTGGATCGACAAGGCGTCAGCGATGGCGGGGATCCTGCCGGATGGGTCGATGGTTGGCGTGGCGGCGCGTGGCAGTGCCGGGCTGATCGGTCGCGCCCGGCAGGCCGGAATCGGCGCGGTAGTGGCCACCTTCGACCGGCGCGGATTGCTTGCGGCGCTGGCCGCGGCCGCCGAGCGGCAGGGAGCGGCTGCATGAAGCCGGTGGCATGCAATGATGGTGCGGAAGACGATGGCGCCGTGGTGCGGCTGGTCAGCCTGCGGCTCGACCGCCAGATGATCGGCTTGCCGATCGAGCAGGTGCGCGACGTTTTCCAGTTTCAGGAGGTGGCGCCGGTACCCCTGGCGGATGCGGCGGTCTGCGGGCTGGTCAATCTGCGTGGCCGGGTGGTTCTGTTGCTGTCGCTCGCCGGGCTGATCGGGCTCGGACCGGGCCGGCAGCCGCCGCGTCTGGCTGTCAGTCTGCTCTGGCGCGGCGAGGTCACCGCCATCGCTATCGACGAAATCGGCGACGTGCTGGCTTTGTCGGCGGGGGCCAGCCTGCCAGTGCCCGGCCATCTCGCGGGCCCGTGGGCGCGCGCTGCCCGGCGGGTGCACCGGTTGGACGACGAACTGCTGATCGAACTCGACCTTCAAACACTTATGGACCTGCCGCCTGCCCAGGCGGCCTGAAAAGGAGACTTCCCATGACTTACTGTCTCGTTGTCGACGACTCCAGCGTGATCCGCAAGGTCGCACGGCGCATCCTTGAGGGGCTCTCGTTCGAGGTGAGCGAGGCCGAGGACGGCCAGCAGGCCCTCGACTCCTGCCTGATGCGCATGCCCGATGCCATCCTGCTGGATTGGAGCATGCCGGAGATGGATGGCTATCAGGTGCTGCAGCGCCTGCGCGAATTCGATGCCGGCAAACGGCCGAAAGTGGTGTTCTGCACCACCGAGAACGATGTCGCGCAGATCGCCAAGGCCATCCACATGGGCGCCGATGACTATGTGCTCAAGCCCTTCGACCGGCATATCCTGACCGAAAAATTTGGACAGGTCGGGCTGGTCTGATCGACTGATGACGGGCGCCGTTCCGGGCCCCGACAAGCGGTGCCGCCGAATCCGGGTCGCTGTCGTCGACGATTCGGTGGTGGTGCGCGCATTGTTCGCGCGCTGGTTGGCTGAATGCGCCGACATCGAGATTGTCGGCGTGCATCGCAATGGGCTGGAAGCGCTTCGGCAGATCGCCGCTTCGCAGCCGGATGTGGTGCTGCTCGATATCGAAATGCCTGACATGGACGGGCTGACCGCGCTGCCCCTGCTGCGCGAAGCGGCCCCCGCCTGCAGGGTATTGATTGTTTCCCATCTCAGCCTGCGCGGTGCCGATGTTTCGCTGCGCTGCCTGCTGCGCGGGGCGAGCGACTGCCTGCCCAAGCCGAGTACCTTGGATGGGTCGGACGCGGTCGAGCAGTTCCGCACCGATATGATCGGGCTGGTGCGGGGCATCGGCACAGCTCCGCAGGTTGTGGCGCCAGACGCGCTGATCCGGACTGCGGGAGCGCCTGCCCGGACCGGGCGGCGGGCCGAGGTTCTGGTGATCGGCGCATCGACCGGTGGGCCCCAGGCGGTCACCGATTTGCTTGAAGCCTCGCGCGCGTTGTTGCCGCAACTGACGGTAGTGGTCGCGCAGCACATGCCGCGCGTGTTCACGCGACTGTTCGCCGAGCACCTGCGCCGCTCCAGCGGCATCGAGGCGATCGAGATCAGCGATGGCGATCGGTTGCGTCCCGGCGTCGTGCATGTCTGCCGGGGCGGCGACCTTTTGGCGATGTGCCGCGAAGCCAGCGACCTGCGGATCCGTGCCCGGACCGGCGCTGTTGGCGAACGGCGCGGGCCGTCAGTCGATGTTATGCTGGCCTCCGCGGCTGAGGTGTGCGGCGCTGCGGCTGTCGGTGTCATTCTCACCGGCGTGGGTGACGATGGCGCCCGCGGTGCGGAGGCGCTGGCAGCAGCGGGCGGCACTGTCTTGGCCCAGGATGCCGCGACAAGTGTGATCTGGGGCATGCCAGGCGCCGCAGTGGCTACCGGGGCTGTCAGCATGGTCGGCGATGTCGCCGAACTTGCGCGCCATCTGGCCGGGCTGGTGGCGCCGGCGCAACCGGTTCAATCCGGCCGGAAGGGGTTCAAGCCCATGTCGTGACCCGGCCGGGCATGCCCGGCGGTCGTGGCGATGGGCAACAGCAAAAGGCCCGCGACAAGCGCGGGCCAGTTTGGGGATCTTGCGAGCTTTCGGGAAAGTCAGGCCGGGATGCGCTCGTCGGCTTCGGTCGGCTCGCGCAGCACATATCCGCGGCCCCAGACCGTTTCGATGTAGTTGCGGCCTTCCGAGGCGTTGGCGAGCTTCTTGCGGAGCTTGCAGATGAAGACATCGATGATCTTCAGCTCGGGTTCGTCCATGCCACCATAAAGGTGATTGAGGAACATCTCCTTGGTCAGCGTGGTGCCGCGACGCAGGGAGAGAAGTTCGAGCATCTGGTATTCCTTGCCGGTCAGATGCACGCGGTTGCCGGAAACCTCGACGGTCTTCTGATCGAGATTGACGATCAGATCGCCGGTCTGAATCACCGACTGGGCATGGCCCTTGGAGCGGCGCACGATCGCATGGATGCGGGCGACCAGCTCGTCCTTGTGGAACGGCTTGGTGAGATAATCGTCGGCGCCGAAGCCGAGACCCTTCACCTTGTCCTCAATGCCGGCGAGACCCGAAAGGATCAGGATCGGCGTCTTGACCTTGGCGACGCGCAGCGAGCGCAGCACCTCGTAGCCGGACATGTCGGGCAGATTTAGATCAAGCAGAATGATGTCGTAATCATAGAGCTTGCCGAGATCCACGCCCTCCTCGCCGAGGTCGGTCGTGTAAATGTTGAAATTCTCGGATTTAAGCATCAGTTCGATGCTTTGCGCCGTGGCGCTGTCGTCTTCGATCAGGAGAACGCGCATTAGTTAGGTCCCCAAGCCATTTGTTTCCCGAACTCTGTCCAGCCACGACGCAACGGCACAGCCCTCCGCCACAGCCCAACAAAGCTCCCCAGTGAGAAGCTCGCAGCAGAAGGTTTACAGCCAAGTGGTTAACAAAAGCTGATTCCCGAAAGCAAGCGGTAACCGATGATGAACGCAAAAAGTGCTGTAAGTGGCCGGAGTCATTTGATTTTCAAGGCAAATCTGCGCTCATGCGGCACATTAAGAAAGTGACCTAACCGACTCTTGCGACTCGTCACTTTGGCTTGTCTGCCCGCTTTTCGGTGTCAAATCGGGCCTGAACGGGTCCGGCGGGCGTTAAGGCCGGATTGCCAAATCCTTTCGTGGAAAGGTCAAGATCGGGTTAAATTGGGGCCGAATCACCGAGAGAGGCGGGCGTGTCACAGGCAACGCTCTCAAGTCTCATCGAGGAGGAGCCGCCCTATCTGGTTTTCGGCCGGGTTCAGGGTGTGCGCGGGTTGCTGATCGAAGTGGCCGGGCCGCTGTCCCATATGGACATCGGCGCCCGGCTCCTGATCGAGACCGGCGAGTGCGCCTCCGTGGCTGCGGAAGTCATCGGCTTCGACAAGGATGTTGCCCTTGCCATGCCGTTCGGTCACCTGACCGGCGTGCGGCGGGGGTGCCGGGCGCTGGTGCATACGCGCCGGGCCGGCATCCGGCCGTCCGCGGGCTGGCTTGGCCGGGTGATCGATGCATTCGGCGAACCGATCGACGATGGCGAGCCGTTGCCGCAGGGCCGGCGTTCCTATCCCTTGAAGGCGCCGCCACCGGCCGCGCACCGGCGCCAGCGGCTGGGCGCGACGATCGATCTTGGCATACGGGCACTCAACAGCTTCCTGCCGATGCGGCGCGGCCAGCGCATCGGCCTGTTCGCCGGCTCCGGCGTTGGCAAATCGGTGCTGATGTCGATGCTGGCGCGCAATGCCGAGGCCGATGTGTTCGTCATCGGGCTGATCGGCGAGCGCGGACGCGAGGTGCAGGAGTTCATCCAGGAGGATCTGGGCCCCGCAGGCATGCGGCGTGCGGTGGTTGTGGTGGCGACTTCGGATGAATCGCCGCTCACGCGGCGGCAGGCGGCCTATGTGACGCTGACCGTGGCCGAGTATTTCCGCGATCTCGGCAAGTCCGTGGTGCTGATGATCGACAGCGTGACGCGCTTTGCCATGGCGCAGCGTGACATCGGGCTGGCGCTGGGTGAGCCACCGACCACCAAGGGCTATACGCCGACGGTGTTCGCCGAGCTGCCCTCGCTGCTGGAGCGGGCGGGGCCGGGCGAGGGCGTGGGCACAATCACCGCCTTCTTCACCGTGCTCGTGGATGGCGACGATCATAACGAACCGGTGGCCGATGCCGTGCGCGGCATTCTCGACGGGCACGTGGTGCTGGAGCGCGGCATCGCCGAACGCGGGCGCTATCCGGCGGTCAATGTGCTCAAGTCGGTTTCGCGCACCATGCCCGGTGCCGCCGATCCGATCTATCTGCCGGCGATCCGTGAGGCGCGGCGGCTGATGGCGACCTATTCGGACATGGAAGATCTGATCCGCCTCGGGGCCTACCGACCCGGCACCAATCCCGAAGTTGACCGCGCGATCCGGGCACATGAGGCGCTCGAAGCATTTCTTTCGCAAGGTAAGGAAGAATCAACCTCCTTGAGCGACAGTTGTCATCGTCTCGCGGACATTGTTAACGGGCTGGGTTGAGGCCCAATGTGGACCAGAAATGGTCGGGGTAGAGTAGAGTAAGGGGCCATGAAGTCGCGCGAAGCTTTATTGAAATTCAAACGCTTCCAGGTTGAGGAGCGTCGCCGCCGGGTATCTCAGATCGAAGCGATGATCGCCGAATTCAGCCGCATGGCTGGCGATCTTGATCGCGAGATCGAGACCGAGGAAAAACGCGCCGGTATCTCCGATCCGGCTCATTTTGCCTATCCGACCTATGCCAAGGCTGCCCGCGCCCGTCGCGACAACCTTCTGCATTCGTCCGGCGAACTGAAAGACCAGCTCGAAGATGCCAAGTCGGCGCTCGAAGTGGCGTTCGAGGACCTCAAGAAGGTGGAAGTCCTCGACGATCGCGAACGGGCTGCCGAACGGGCGGAAACCGCGCTGCGCCAGCAGATGGAAAACGATCGGGTCGCGGCGCGTATGCGCTTCGCCGCCGGCCGGGCCTGAGTGCTGGTCCAAAGAGAAGCGAAAGGCCGGGCCGCAAGCCCGGCCTTTGCATTTTCAGGTCAGGCCAGGATCGGCACATGCGGGGCCGCACTCGCCGGCAGCAGACCGCTAAGACGGGGGTCCGGCACGATCTCCACTGCCTGACCGGTCACCGCAAAGCCGTGCCGACGATAAAAGCCCAGCGCATGGGGTGAATCGAAGGTGCAGGTATTGACCGTGGCCTGGCGCGCGTCACGCCGCGCCATCGCCGCCAACGCGTTCGCGATCAGCGCGGAGCCAAGGCCGTGGCCGGTTTCGCCCTCGATCAGCCCCAGGAATGCCAGATCCGCCACCGGCAGTTCGCGGAAATCGAGTTCGAGAAGGCCGATGTCGCGCCCCCCGCGCACGACTGCGCATGCCGCAATTCCGGGATGGTCGAGCAGCACCGCGAGGTCTTCCGGCGCCAGCATCAGGCGCGACCACCACAGCCAGCGTTCCCCAAGGGTGGTGAACAAGGCACGATAGCGCGCCGCCTCGCGGCCGCCCAGCGGTGCCAACGCGATGCCTGCCGGCAGTGCTGGCGTCTCCGGCGCAGCAGGCACGGGACGCGCCAGATAGCTCTTGATGGTCGCGACATGCCCCGCCGGCAGAGGAGTGATACCGGATAGCGAAACGGAGAGCTTTCTTTCCATGAGCCGGCCATAACACAGGGAAAGTGCGGGGCGGCAACGGATTCTTGCGCCCGCGCTCTTGCCAGCGCCTGTCCGCTTGTGCAGGAAGCGCAGTCAGCCAGCGACGGGAAGCAACTGAGCGCATGCAGAAAATCAAGGACTTTCTCTGGCCGCTGGTCGGTCTTGCTGCGGTCATCCTGTCGGTGCGGGCGCTCTATACCAAGCTCTATGACGAGGCGGCAACCAACCCCAAGATCGCCGTCTTGCTCGACAAGGCCGACTGGTGGGCGGGCGTCAAGATCATTGCGCGGGTGATCGGCGACAAGCTCGCGGCCATTCCGCCGGAAGGCTATCTGCTCGCGGGACTGTCGACGCTGGCCGCCTATTGGGCGCTGGCGTGGTACGACCGCATTGCGCTGCTGCACCTGCGCAAGGAGCAGGGGATCTCCTGGCTGTTCATTGCTCTGTGTTCGTTCACCACCTATGCGCTGTCGCACAACATCGGTGCCTCGGTCGTCTCGGGCGGCGCGGTGCGTTACCGGGCCTATACGTCGAAGGGGCTGACGGGGGCGGAAGTGGCGGTGCTGGTGGCGCTGTGCTCTTTCACTTTCGCCTTTGGCACGATGATCCTTACCGGGCTGGTTCTGGTGGGGGAGCCGCATATTCTGGCGCCTCTTCTCAAGAAAACCCCGCTCGCCGAGCTCAGTCATAATGCCATCCGCGGCATCGGCGCCGCCATCCTGGTGCTGTGCGCGCTTTACGTCTTCGGATCGTGGAAGCAGCTTAAGCCGCTGGAAATCCGCGGGTTCAAGCTGGAATATCCGCGTCTCGATGTGGTCAAGCGGCAGGTAGTCGCGGCACCCCTCGAACTGATCGGGGCGGCGGGAATTATCTATTTCGCGTTGCCCGATGCCGGAAATCCCGGTTTCTTCGTGGTGCTGGGGGCATTCCTGCTGTCATTTTCAGCCGGGTTGCTGGCGCAGGTGCCGGGCGGCGTCGGCGTGATGGAAGCGGTGTTCATCGCGGTGATGCCGGGCGTGCCGGCGTCCAGCGTGTTCGCCGCGCTGCTGGTCTGGCGGCTGTTCTACCTCATCCTGCCGCTGGCGCTGTCGATCCCGATCATCCTCGCCTTCGAGGAAAAGAAGCTTGAGGAGACGATCCATCACAAGCACGAAGAGCGGAAGCACGAGACGCGGCCGTTCGACTCCGATGGGTCCTCCAGCTCATAACATCGGCAGGCTTTTCAGGCGCACGGCGGGGTGGATGTCCGACTGGCCGAACACCACGGTCTGCGGGCGAAACCGCTCCACCACCATGCGCACATAGGGGCGGATGGCGCTGCTGACCACCAATACGGGCAGATCGCCGGCGCGCGCCGCCTCTTCCAGCCGCTCGCGCAGGGACTGGATGAATTCGTGCAACTGCGAGGGGGCGATGGCGAGCTGGCGGATCTCACCCTCGCCGGTCAGCGCGGCGGCGAAGATGTCTTCCCAGCGCGGCGACAGCGGGAGGATCGTGAGCGTGCCCGCCGCATCGGCATGCTGGAAGCATAGTTGCCGGGCAAGCCGGCCGCGCACGTGTTCGGCGATGGCGCGCGGATCGCGCAAGGCGCCGGCCACCTCGGCGATGGCTTCGACGATGGTGGCGAGGTCGCGGATCGATACCCGTTCGGCCAGAAGGTTCTGCAGCACGCGCTGGATGGCGGTGGCGGGGAGCGAGGCAGGCACGATCTCCTTGACGAGATCGGCGTGGTCCTTGGGCAACTCGCGCAGCAGCTTCTGGGTTTCGGTATAACTGAGCAGCTCCGGCATGTTGGCACGGATGATCTCGGTGAGATGGGTTGTGATGACCGATCCGGGATCGACCACGGTCAGCCCGCGGAACTGGGCTTCCTCGCGCAGGGACGCATCGATCCAGGTCACGCTCATGCCGAAGGCGGGTTCAAGCATGACCTGGCCCGGCAGATCGACCGGCGCGCCGGAGGGGTTCATCGCCATGAACTGCCCGGGGAACACCACGCCGCGCCCGGCCTCCACCTCTTTCAGGCGGATGACATACTGGTTGGCGTCAAGCTGGACATTGTCGATCAGCCGCACGGAGGGGAGCAGGAAGCCGAAATCGCCGGCCAGTGCCCGCCGCAGCGCCTTGATCTGGTCCGAAAGCCTGTCCTCGCCTTCGGCGCCGCGCACCAACTGTAACAGACCGTAGCCGATCTCGATCCTGAGCTCGTCCATCCGAAGTGCAGTGCTCGCCGGTTCCTCCGTCTCGGCCGCCCCGGTTGCCGCAGCTTCTGCGGGAGCGGCCCGACGGGCAATGCCGGCGGCGCGATGGGCAAGATAGCCGGCACCGGTCGCAAGCCCCAGAAACGGCAGCACCGGCATGCCCGGCAGCGCGGCGATCACCAGCATCACGCCGGCGGACAGGCCGAGCGCGCGCGGATAGAAGGTGAGCTGGCGCATCAGCGCCTTGTCGGCGGCGCCGCTGACACCGGCCTTGGAGACGAGGAGACCCGCCGCGGTGGAGACGATCAGGGCCGGGATCTGGCTGACCAGTCCATCGCCAACCGTCAGCAGCGTGTAGCTGCGCGCCGCATCGCCAGCGTTCATGCCCTGCTGCAGGATGCCGATGGCCATGCCGCCGATGACGTTGATGAAGGTGATCATGATGCCAGCGATGGCATCGCCACGCACAAACTTGGAGGCGCCGTCCATGGCGCCGAAGAAGGCGCTCTCGTCCTCAAGATCCTTGCGACGCGTGCGCGCCGCCTCCTGCGTGATCAGTCCGGCGGAAAGATCGGCGTCGATGGCCATCTGCTTGCCGGGCATTGCATCGAGCGTGAAGCGGGCGGCGACTTCGGCAATGCGGGTGGAGCCCTTTGTAATTACGACGAAATTGACGATCACCAGGATGATGAACACGATGATGCCGATGGCGAAATTGCCGCCGATCACAAAAGCGCCGAAGGCTTCGATCACATGCCCGGCGGCCCCGCCGCCGGTGTGGCCGTTGGCCAGGATCAGCCGGGTCGAGGCAAGGTTGAGCGCGAGGCGCAGCATGGTGGCGATCAGCAGCACGGCGGGAAACGATGTGAACTCCAGCGGGCCCTGGATGAACAGCGCGGTCATCAGGATCAGCACCGAGAAGATGATCGACACCGCCAGCAGGAGGTCGAGCACCAGCGGCGGCAGTGGCACGATCAGCACCACCAGAATCGCCAGAACGCTGAAGGCGAGAATCAGATCGCCGCTGACGATCAGGCGCTTGAGTTCCTGAAGCCCTGGCAGGAAGGAAACGCCGGTGGTGCGTTGAACGGCGTCGTCACTCATGGCAGGTCCTCAGCATACAGATTAATTAAATCGTCGTGATGCGGGCGGCGCCCGGTTCCGGCACAGCCAGCCCGGCCGTCTCGTATTCGTTCAGCTTGTTCCTCAGTGTGCGGATGGAAATCCCCAGAATGCGGGCGGCGTGAGTGCGATTGCCGAGGCAGTGATCGAGCGTGTCGAGGATGAGGTTCTGCTCGACATCGGCAACGGTGCGACCGACCAGGGCGCGGGTGGCCAGTTCCGCCCGTTCGGCGGCGCGGCGGGCAGGGTCTGCCGGTCCCTCGGCGGCGGGGGCGCCATCCGGGGTGACGATGGCCTCGGCGCCGATGTCCGGTCCGCTCGCCAGAATGACGGCGCGGTGCATGGCGTTTTCGAGTTCGCGCACGTTGCCTGGCCAGCGTGCCGCCATCAGCAGCCGCTTGGCGGCGATCGACAGCCCCCGTTCGGGCAATCCTGCCGCCTGGGCATGGCGGCGGGCGAAATGGGTGGCAAGTTCGAGAATGTCGGCTGTGCGCTCGCGCAAGGGGGGAATGCGCAGGTTGACCACGTTGAGACGATAGAGCAGATCCTCGCGGAACTGGCCGGCGCGCACCGCCTCGGCGAGATTGCGGTTGGATGTGGCTATGATGCGGATGTCCACCGGTACTGGGCGACTGCCGCCGACGCGATCGATGATGCGTTCCTGAATCGCGCGCAGGAGTTTGGCCTGCAACCTGAGTTCCATTTCGGAAATCTCATCAAGCAGCAGGGTGCCGCCGGTCGCTTCCTCGAACTTGCCGATGCGGCGGGCGACCGCTCCGGTGAAGGCGCCCTTCTCGTGGCCGAACAGTTCGCTTTCGAGCAAGGCATCGGGAATGGCGGCGCAATTGACCGAGACGAACGGCTTGCCGGCGCGGCGCGAGTTGTCATACACGAAGCGGGCGAGCACCTCCTTGCCGACGCCGGTCTCGCCTGTAATCAACACCGAAGCGTCTGATTTCGCGATCTGGCGGGCGAGGGTCACGACGCGGCCCATGGCAGGGTCGCGGAAGACGAGTTCGGTGGTGTCGCGGCTGACTGCCTCGATGATCGCGGCGATCATGTCGGGATCGGCGGGCAGGGGCACGAATTCGCGCGCGCCGGCATGGATGGCCCCGGCTGCGGCCTTGCGATCGGCAGCGATGCCACAGGCCACCACCGGCACGTTGAGATGTTCGCGCTCCAGTGCGCGGACCAGACCGGCGATGTCCATGCCGAGATCGGCGAAGATCAGATCGGCGCCGCGTCCGGCGCGCAGATGGGCGAGCGCCTGTTCGGTCGCATCGACCTGGGCAACGGCGGCACCCCGTTCGCGGGCGATTTTCGCGGCGGACAGAAGGTCGCTGCGCAGCGGGCCGACAATCAGCAGACGCATGGCTTGCTCCTATTCCGCGATCAGTTCGGTCATGGTGACGCCAAGCCGGTCGTCGACCATGACGATCTCGCCGCGCGCCACCAGCCGGTCGTTGACGAAGATGTCGACCGGTTCGCCGATCTTGCGATCGAGTTCCAGAACGCTGCCAGGCGTCAGGCGCAGCAGTGCGCCGATGTCGAGGTCGGCGCGGCCGACAACGGCAGTCAGCCGCACCGGTAAATCGGCGAGCCGATCCAGCTCCTCCGGGCGGGTGGCGCCGCGCCGGTCGTGCGTGACGCCGTCGGGAAGGGCGGGGGGGGCTTGGGTCATGCGGGTGTCTCCAGATCGGGGCTGGGCAAAAAGGCCCGTTCAATGATCGCTTCCAGCCGGGCCTCGCGCTCGCGCCGGTCCAGGATCAGCCCGCCGAACGCCCAGTCGATGTGCGCATCGCCGGGGGCGAGTGTGTCATCGGCCACGAAGCGCAGGGAAAAGGTCGCGGTGCTGGCTGAGAGCAGCGCGCCCAGCCGCGTTTCGGCTGCGGCGATCAGATCAGCGTGCACCCGGATCGCCACTTCGCGCTCATTGCACAGGTCGCCGACAAGCGCGCGGAAGGCATGTTCGATGGCGGCCAGCGGATCAACGGCGAGCGCCTGCGCCGCCAGCTTGCGGGCAAGCGAGAGCGCCAGCCGCACGCTCTCCTGTTCAATGGCCGCGAGCCTGTCGGCCAGCAGGTCCGCGCGCCCGGCGATCTCGGCCACAAGCTGTTCGCCGGCCAATGCAAGCCGGGCCTCGGCGGCGGAAGCCGCCGCCGCCTCGCCATCGGCAAAGCCCCGCGCATAACCTTCCGCCTCGCAGGCCGCGCGCTCGTTGTCATAGTCCTGCCGCGGCAGGCTGATGCGGTTGCCCCCGGCCGAACCTGCCGAAAAATCCTGAGCAAAATCAAAGCGTGCCGGGGCGGTCATTCCACCATCTCCTCGGTCTCCTCGCCGGGCGGGCGCAGCGACAGTTCGCCCGCCGCTTCGAGCCCGCGGGCATAGGCGACCACCTTGCCCTGCGCCGCGCGGGCATCGCGCAGCCGCACCGGGCCGAGACTCGAAATCTGGTCATCAAGCATGCGGGCGGCGCGCGCCGACATCTGGTCCATGAAGAAGGCGCGCAGGTCCTGGCTGGCAGCCTTCAGTGCGAGGGCCAGCAGGTCCTTGTCGAGGCCGCGCAGCAGCGTCTGGATGGTGGCGGGCGGCAGGGTGGCGAAATCGTCGAAAGTGAACATCTTGGTGCGCACCCGCTCGGCCAGATCCGCATCGGCCTGGCGCCAGGATTGCAGAAGATCCTCGGCGCGATCCTTGTCGATGAGGTTGAAGATGTCGGCGATGCCGGCGGTGGGATCGGGCGCGGGCGGGCCGCTGTGGGGTTCAACCAGATGCTCGCCCAGCATCGCCTCAATGGCGGCAAGCGCGGCGGGTTCGACCGTTTCAAGGCTGCTCATGCGGGCGAGGCAATCGAGCGCCACCTCGTTCGGCAAACGGGCCAGCACCCGTGCCGATTGCTGCGGCGCGATGCGCTTGAGCACGACCGCGACGGTCTGGGGATGTTCGCGCGCCAGGTGATCGGCCAGCACCTGATCGGCCAGCCCGGCCAGCCGGTCCCAGACATCGGGGCCGCCGGGCCGGCGCAGGCGCTCGATCAAAGGGGCGGCGCGTTCCTGCGGCAGAACCTTGCTGACCAGCGTCTCGACGGCATGCGGCGACCCGCTGATGCCGCTGGTCGCCTCCAGCTCCCCTGCAAACAGATCGAGCGCCGCGTTGACGAACTGGCGATCGACACTGCCGAGCCGGGCGATGGTGCGCGTCATCAGCGCCGCTTCCTCATCGGTCAGTTGGCTCCACAGGGGGCCGCCATGGGTTTCGCCCAGCGCCAGCAGGACGAGCGCGGCCCGTTCGGCTCCATTGGCGGCTCTCATGCGGCGCTCCTCAGCCAGTTCTTCAGGATGTTTGCAGCTTCCTCAGGCTGGCTGGCGATGCGGGCGCCGAGGGTATCGAGCTGGGGCAGCGCTGGTGTGGCCGGCGGGGAAGGAGGTGTCGCCGGCGTCTCGGCCGAAGTGCCGGCGGATGCGGCGGTCTGGGTCGCCGGCGCGGCTTCTGGCGGCGGTGCCAGCACCTGCCTGAGCAGCGGGCGCACCACGAACAGCAGAACGATCAGCGTTGTGAGTAATAGCACGCCTGCCTCGGCAAGGCGCAGGATGTCCTCCTTGCCGAAGCTGGCGAGGCGTTCCAGCCATCCGGGTTCGGCAAGGTCGGGCGTGGCCGGCGCTTCGGCAAAGGGCAGGTTGACGACCTCGACCTGATCGCCGCGGTCCTTGTTGAAGCCGATCCCGAGCCGCACGAGCGTGGCGATGCGCTGCAGTTCTTCCGGCGTGCGGGGCGCGTAGGTCATGCCGCCATTGGCGCCCTTCGCATAGATGCCGTCGACCAGCACCGCGACCGACAGGCGCTTGAGGCGCCCCGCTTCGAGGGTCTCGGTGCGGGTGGTGCGGGAAATCTCGTAGTTGATGGTTTCCTCGTTTTTCTGGCCCTGCTCGCGGGTGCCGCCCGCTCCATCGCCGCGCGCGGCGCCGGGCACCTCGTTGGCGACGGTGACCTGTCCCTCGCGTCCCTCGGCCGAGGTGTTGGCTTCGTTGCGGGTCTGGGTGGAGCGGACGACGCGGCTTTCGGGATCGAAGGTTTCCGCGGTCTGCTGGATGCGATTGAGGTCGTAGTCGGCGGCGATCTGCACGCGGGCGCGGCCCCGGCCGACGACGGAGGCGACGATGTCCTCAACCTGGGTCTTGAGCTTGCGCTCGAAGGACTGCTGGCGGTCTGCGGCGGTGGCGACCGTGTCGGCATCATCCCCCGTGCCATCGGCGAGCAGGCGGCCCGCCTCATCCACCAGCGAGATGCGGGACGGTTTCAGCCCATCGACCGCAGTGGCGACGAGATGGCGGATTGCGCGCACCTGCGTCGCTTCCAGTTCGCCGCGCACCTTCAGCACGATGGAGGCGCGCGGCTCGGGCCGGTCCTTCTGGAACAGCCGCCGCTCCGGAATGGCCAGATGCACGCGGGCCGCCTGAACCCGGTCGAGCGCGCGAATCGAACGGGCAAGTTCCCCCTCCAGCGCCCGGATCTGGTTGATGTTCTGGACAAAGCTGGTCGATGAGAAGGAATCGCCCTTGTCAAAGATCTCGTAGCCGACACCGCCGCTGGCCGGCATGCCCTTGGCGGCCAGATCCATGCGCAGCCGCGCCAGGCCTTCGCGCGGGGCGAGGATGCTGGAGCCATCGCCGCGCAGTTCGTAGCGGATGCCGCGCGTATCAAGTTCGCGCACGATGGCGGCCGATTCGGCCGGGGCCAGATCGGCATAAAGCAGGGCCAGATTGGGCTGGCCCAGCCGCATCACCACATAGACGAAGAAGCCGACGAGGCTCAGCGTTACCGCGCCCATGGCGGCAAGCCGCTGGGGACCAAGTTTCTGGACGAGATCGAGGATTGCCTGCACTGTGCACCACCCGTAAGCATGCCCGGCACCCTGACCGGGTTGCGGGATAGGCAATTTTTGCCGGTGGGATGCTTAGCGAAGAGTTAACAAATGCAACCTGTGCGAGAAAAAAACCGCAATCCCGGCAACAAAGATCAACCTCTGCTTGCGTTCACGATGGGCGATGCGGCGGGAATCGGACCGGAAATCATCGCGCGTTTTTTCCTCGCGCGCCCCTCTGCGCGGGCGTTCGTCATTGGCGATGCGGGCGCGATGGCCCGGGCGATCCGGCTGGTAGGTGGCGGAATGGCCGTTGCCGAGATGGCCGTGCCCGAGGCGTTTTCCGTTGTTCAGGGGCGCATCTCGGTGTTGCCTGTCTCGCGCCTGCCCATCGATCTTGCCTATGGCGTGGTGGACGCGCGCGCCGGCGAGGCGGCGCATGATGCGATCCTTGCCGCCACAGATCTGGCGCTGGCGGGGCGTATCGATGGCATGGTCACCGCGCCGATCCACAAGGAGGCGCTGGCGGCGGCGGGTATCCGGCATCCCGGCCATACCGAAATTCTCGCCGAGCGCTGCGGGGGCGGTGAGGTCGGCATGATGCTGGCCGACAGTCAGCTGCGCGTGGTGCTGGTGTCCATCCATGTGCCGCTCAGCAAGGCAATCGGCCTGGTGACGCGGGAGAGCGTGCTCCGTGCCATTCGCTTTGCCGATCTCGGCGCGCGGGCTTTTGGCGTCGGCAGGCCGCGCATTGCGGTGGCCGGGCTCAACCCGCATGCGGGCGAGGGTGGGCTGTTCGGACGCGAGGAGATCGACATTATTGCCCCGGCGGTGTCGGCCGGGCAGGCCGAAGGGTATCTGGTTTCAGGCCCCTATGCGCCCGATACGGTGTTCATGCGGGCGCGGCGCGGCGAATTCGACATTGTTGTGGCGCAATACCACGATCAGGGGCTGATCCCGGTCAAATATCTCGGCATCGACGGGGGGGTGAATGTGACGGTCGGGCTGCCGATCGTGCGGACCAGTGTTGATCACGGCACGGCGTTCGATATCGCGGGCAAGGGCGTGGCGGAGGCCGGGAGCCTGATGACCGCCTTTGATCTGGCGGTGACAATGGCCAAGCACCATCGCGCCGCGCGGGGCGCAGCGGACAAGGGGCGCTTATAGCGCCTGACGGGCCGGGTGCTCCCGGCGCGCCGGGATCAGGTTCGGTAGTGCTGGATGCGCGTGGTGCGCAGGCCGGCAAGGCCGTGATCGTCGATCGACTGCTGCCAGGACAGGAATTCCTCGACGGTCAGGGTATAGCGACTGCACGCTTCATCAAGCGAGAGCAGGCCACCACGCACGGCCGCCACGACTTCCGCCTTGCGGCGGATCACCCAGCGGCGGGTGTTGGACGGCGGAAGGTCCGCGATCGTCAAAGGACTGCCATCGGGGCCGATGACATACTTCGCACGCGGGCGGTAAGCTTCGGTCATGGGGTACGCTCACATGGACTACGCAACTAACTGAGGCACGTTAGCGCGCTCTCGCTTAAAAATTGGCTAAGCCGCTCAGCCAATTGCAAAATGAATGCATCTCAGGGCGCCCGGCGGATCGTCTTGACCTTCGACAGCGGAAATTGCGTGCCGCCGATCGACAGCAGCGGCTCGCTGCCGGTGACATCAACGCTGTCGACGATGCCCTCGATCTCTGAGCGAATGGCCACCGTCTGCCCCGAGGCGTCGCGTGCGGCGAGCGTGATCGTGTAGTCGCCATCGGGGGCCAGCGTGCCGGTCGAGGTGCGGCCGGTCCATTGATAGCTCTGGGGACCGGCTGCGAAGCTGCGGGTCTCCGTTGCCACCACGGCCCCGGAGGCGTCGGTGACGGTGACCACCGCGCCCGAAACGGCCCGCGGTACATCCAGACGCCAGTTTGCCTTGCCCTCGGCAAGACGTGTCGTGCGCCCGTCCGCCGTCACCGTGGTGCCGACGAACCCCAGGGCCGAAGTGGCGGTGCTGGCGCGGCTGGCGGTGAGCAGGGCGGTGAGCGTCTCGTTCGATTTGAGCTGCTGTTCGACAGAGGCGAACTGCACAAGTTGCTGGGTGAACTCGTTGGTGTTGAGCGGATCGAGCGGGCTCTGGTTCTTGAGCTGCGTGGTGAGCAGGCCAAGAAAGGTCTCGAAATTCTTGGCCAGCGTGGCGCCGGTGCCGGTGGCAGCGCCGGCGATCGAGCCGGCGGCGGAGAGGGCGGGGACGGCCATGATTACCTCACAGGATCAGGTCAACGCCGCTGCCGAGGCCGCGCAGCATGCGGGGCGGCGCGGGGGCATGCGCGACGTCGGGGTCTTCTGAAGTCGGCGTGCCGGCCATCTGCCAGGGCTGTGCGCCGGGCGGATGACCGCCTTCGCCCCCCTGCTGCAAACTGAAGCTGATGCTGCCAGGATCGGACTTGAGCCCGGTATCGGTCAACGCCTGTTCGAGCCGGCTTAGATCATTGCGCAGAAGATGCAGCGTCTCCGGCCGCTCGACGACCAGATGGGTGCGAACGCCATGTTCGCGATCGATAGCCAATGTCACCTCGACGCGGCCGAGTTCGGCGGGATCGAGACGGATCTCGAAACGCTGCTCGCCGGCGATGGCCTGCGCGGCGATGGCCATGGGCACGGCAGCGAGCGGCAGCGGTGCGGCTTGCGCGATGGCAGGACCGAGCGGTGCGGCCGGCTGGGCGGCGGTCGTCGGCGGCAGGACAGGCGGCGGGGGCGGGGTTTCCGCCGTTGGCGGGCGCAGCAGCGCGTCCGCCTGTCCGGCTGGCGCCGATGGTTCCGGTCGCGCCTTGTCCGCCGGGATGGATCCAGCGGCGGGCTGATGGGCAGGGGCGTGGGTCGCGATCTCGACCGATGGCGATGCCGTCTCGGGCGGAACAGCAGGCGCGCCGGGCGCGCTACTCTCGGCGGTGAGGACAGGCGCGCCGGCTGGCTGGGGCAGTGCGATTGGTGCCCCCGCAGGCAGTGATGGTTGCGGCGGCGGCAGGTCGCAGCAGACAAGGGGCGTATCGGTGGCCGCCTCGCCGCCGGTGGCCTCGTCGGCCGTCTTCTCCGCCGTCAGTTCATCGACAAAAAGTACCGTGGGCAGCACGAGCCCGCCGCCCACGCCGGAGTGCGGTGGTCCCGTGGGCTTTTCCGCTGCCGTTTCCGCCGGAGCGTTGCGGGGATCTGCGGGCGTCATGTTTTCCGAAGGGGCGCGGTCGTCGCGCCGCTGGCCGGTCGAAGGCCGCCGTTCGAGCCGGACCGAAAACGCCCGATCCTCGCCGGGGTCGCGCAGGGGGGCGGCGCGCGCAACCGGTTCGGCGCGCAAGGCAGGTTCCTGCGGGCGCGCGGGGCGAAGGGAGGGCAAAGCAACTTCTGGCAACATCGGCGACATCCTTCGCTTTCCAGCGAGCAAGAGCCGGGCCAGCGGGTCCTCTCGATAAGTCCTAGCTGAAACAATGAGTTGCGAGGAAGATGCATGGTCCCGGTGCCGCCAGTCGGCAAGATCTGCCGAGCCCCGCTGCAGGGCTTGCCGGGCGCGCGGGCGGCAAGACTGGCGCGGGACGGCAAAAGTGCTAAAGGAAAAGCCGTCGCAACCGGATAGGTTCCGCCGTGCCCGAAGCCGCGCTCAATTCGCTCGATATTGCCAAGCCGGTAGCGGCCACCCGTGTGGTGGTGGCTATGTCGGGCGGGGTGGATTCATCGGTGGTCGCGGCGCTGCTCAAGCGCGAGGGCTACGAGGTCATCGGCATCACGCTGCAGCTCTACGATCACGGCGAGGCGACGCATCGCAAGGGCGCCTGCTGTGCGGGTCAGGATATTCAGGATGCGCAGCGCGTGGCCGAGGCGATCGGCATTCCGCATTATGTGCTCGATTACGAAGCGCGGTTCCGGCACGCGGTGATCGATGCCTTCGCCGCCTCCTATGCGGCGGGCGAGACGCCGGTGCCGTGCATCGAGTGCAACCGCACCGTGAAGTTCCGCGATCTGATGGCGGTGGCGCGCGACCTCGGCGCCGATTGCCTGGCAACGGGCCATTATGTGGAGACGCGGCGGCTCGCCAACGGCCACAGGGCTATGTTCCGCCCTGCCGATGCCGAGCGCGACCAGAGCTATTTCCTGTTTGCCACCACGCAGGAGCAACTCGACTATCTGCGCTTCCCGCTTGGGGCCCTGAGCAAGCCGGAGACGCGCGCGCTGGCGCATGAATTCGGAATCATGGTCGCCGACAAGCCGGACAGCCAGGACATCTGCTTCGTGCCGATGGGGCGCTACAACAGCCTGATCGAGAAGCTGCGCCCCGATGCAGTGCTGCCGGGCGAGATCGTGCATCTCGACGGGCGCGTGCTCGGCCAGCATCAGGGCATCCACAACTTCACCGTGGGGCAGCGGCGCGGGCTTGGACTGGCGACGGGCGAGCCGCTGTTCGTCATCCGCCTCGATGCGGATCGGCGGCAGGTGATCGTGGGGTCGCGTGAGGCGCTGAGCGCGCGCCGGCTGGCGTTGCGCGATTTCAACTGGATCGGCGACGGTGATGTCGGGCCGCTCGCCAGTGCGGGTCTCGCAGTGACCGCACGCGTGCGCTCATCCCGCAAGCCGTGTCCGGCCGTGCTCAGGCGGGCGGGCGAGGATTTCGTGGTCGAGATCGCCGATGGCGAGGAGGGAATCGCGCCCGGTCAGGCCTGCGTGCTCTATGACGGGGCCGGGGAGCGGGCGCGGGTGCTGGGAGGCGGGACCATCGACAGGGGCGAGGCATCGGCGTTTGCCCCGGCGGGCGAGGCCCCGCTTCCCGTTCAATTCTAATGCAACCGGAACAGCATCATGGCGGCCGACTACGATCTTGAGACCAACATCCGCGCTTACAAGCGCTGGGCCAGTTTCTACGACACCGTCTATACGCGCCTGCTGGCGGTGGCGCGCGCCGAGGCCGTGAAGGCGGCCGTTGCCTGTGGCCCCGACATTCTCGAGGTGGGGGTGGGCACCGGGTTGTCGCTGCCCGAATATCCGCCGCATGTGCGGGTAAGCGGCTGCGATCTCTCCCAGCCGATGCTGGAAAAGGCATTCGAGAAGATTCGCGCCCACAAAATCACCAACGTGCTGGGCCTCAGCGTGATGGATGCCTGCAACCTCGGCTTCGCCCCGCGCCGTTTTGACGCGGTGGTGGCGCAGTTCCTGCTGACTCTGGTGCCGGATCCGGAGCAGGCGCTTGATGAATTCCAGCGTGTGCTCAAGCCCGGGGGCGAGATCATCATCGCCAACCACATCGGCGCCGAAAGCGGGCCGATGGCGGCCTTTGAGAAGGCTGTGGCGCCCATTGCGCGCAAATTGGGCTGGCGGGCGGAGTTTCCACTGCAACGCATCCGCGACTGGGCGACCCAGCGCGGGTTCGAGATGGTGGCGGCCGACAAGGTCTGGCCGATGGGCTACTTCATGGTCATCCGATTACGCCAGCGGCCGAAGGCCTGAGGTTCCTGCGGCGACAAATTTGGTCGTGCGCACTTGACACTGAAAGCCCGGTTGCGCTTATTGCGCCCCGCAATGACCCGTTCGCCGACAAGGCGGATGGCCGGATGGCGGAGTAGCTCAGTTGGTCAGAGCAGAGGAATCATAATCCTTGTGTCGGGGGTTCAAATCCCTCCTCCGCTACCATCCCTTCCTTCAGGACCGAACTTGAAACCGCTGTCCGCCGGGATGTGCGGTTGACGCCGTGCTGTCCGGCGCTGACAATGTTGATCTGAGTAACAGTCAGAGGTTGGCATGTCCCAAGGCAGGGTGCGCGAGGCGCTGGAACAGTTTTTCGAGCGAGCCAAAACGCGCGAGGCTGCGCATGTCTTCACGAAGGTGCTGACCGGGACGGCGCGGGTCGAGGCTGACGCGGCGGATGCGCGGGCGCGCGCCGGGCTGAAGCTGGGGCCGCTCGACGGCATGCTGGTGTCGGTCAAGGACCTGTTCGACATGCAGGGAGAGGTGACCACCGCCGGCTCCGTTCTGTTGAAGGATGCTGCGCCGGCCACCGCCGATGCGCCGGCCATCGCAGCGCTGCGGCGGGCGGGCGCGGTGCTGGTCGGGCGCACCAATATGTCCGAGTTCGCGTTCTCCGGGCTGGGCCTCAACCCGCATTATGGCACGCCGGGCAGCGCTGGCGCGCGCGACAGGGCGCCCGGCGGCTCGACCTCCGGCGGTGCGGTTTCCGTCGGGTTGGGGCTGGTGCCGCTGACGATCGGCTCGGATACGGGCGGTTCCACGCGCATTCCGGCGGCCTTCAACGGCATCGTCGGGTTCAAGCCGACGAGCCCGCGCATTGCGCGCAGCGGGGCCTTTCCGCTTTCCTATACGCTCGACAGCGTCGGGCCGCTGGCGCGCTCGGTGGCCGATTGTGCCGCCGCCGATGCGGTGATGGCCGGCCATGCGCCGGCGCCGCTGGAACCGGTCGGCTTGCAGGATCTGCGAATTGCGGTGCCGCGCGGCACCCTGTTCGACAAGACCGAGCCTGCGGTGAGCGAAGCTTTCGAGGCCGCTTTGGAGCGCCTCGGCCGGGCTGGCGCGCGCATTCGTCCCATCCACATCGATCCGCTGATCGAGGCGATGCGTGCTGCGCTCGCCGAAGCGCCGATAGTTGCTTGCGAGGCGGCGGCGATCCATGCCACGCATATCGCGGCCGCACCGGAGCGGTTCGATCAGCGGGTGCTCAAGCGCATCCTTGGTGGCTTCGAGGTGCCGGCGCGCGCTTATGTTCAGGCTTTGCAGAAGCGGGCGGCGCTGATGCCAGGATTTGCCGCGTTGATCGCCGAGGTCGATTGTCTGGCGCTGCCGACCTGCCCGATCGTGCCGCCACTCATTGCGCCGCTCGAAGCCGATCCCGACCTGTTTGCCGCCACGAACCTGATGGCGCTGCGCAACACCTCGGTATTCAACTTCTTTGATTGCCCGGCTCTGTCGCTGCCATTGCCTGTTGCTGGGCTGCCGGTGGGACTGATGCTGGCTTCACCACCGATGACAGATCATCGCCTGCTGGCACTCGGCGCGGCGGTTGAGCGTTGCCTTTGCGTCTAGGCGGGGTCCTGTCAGCGCTATCCTCTTTCGATTCGCCGATGGCGTAGCTGATGACGGTCGCGCAATCCATCAACTGACCGGCAACCGCCGGGAGGCGTTCGTCGGCGACTTCCGACCCGGCGAGCGTGAGGCACAGGCTGGCGATCGCCAGAGCTTCTCCGTCCATGATAGGTACCGCGATGGCGATGTTCCGACCGTCCGGCGGCAGCGGCGCCGACGCAAAGCCGCGTTCACGGATCGCACGAAGGTGCTTGCGTACCTCGGGCAGACTGTTGCCGATGCCGGCGGCCGCGAAGGCTGCGGGATCGGCCACGAACATCTTGCGCACAGTTGCTACGCCGAGATTGGCCAGCACCACACGGGCGGGGGGCGCCGAGGTGAGCGCCATCGGACCACTGGGGCGGGGCGCTGAGGCGCCTGGTGTCTCGGTCACCTCATGCAGGCAGACGATGCGGTTGCGGAACCGGCGGTACAGGGTCGCAGTGCCCTGGAATTCGCGTGCCAGTTCGCGCATCACCGGCGCTGCCGACAGGATCAGCGGATCATGCGCCATCAATGCCGCCTGCAACTCGATGATGCGCGGACCAAGCGTGAAGGCGTTGCCCTGGGCGGAGCTGATGAGCCCGGCGCCGGACAGAATCTTCAGATAGCGGTAGAGCGTGGAACGGGAGTAGCCGAGCCGGCAATGCAGCTGGTCGGCACTAAAGCGTCCGGGCGCTTCCTCGAATTGATCGAGAATGCGGAGCAGGCGCTCAAGACTGTTCACGATGATCATTCCAATTGCATGCGAAGATGTGAATTTTAGCAGCATTATCCAAGGCGAGACATCACCCAAACGGGTGATGTCCAAGAGTTCGCAGCCATTGCTCCGGCTAATTCCGAAGTCTTGCGAAGGTGGGAATGCGTGGAAAAACCTTCCACTGCTGCGTGCTGCGCTGGAAAATTCTCACTGCGGACTGCCATTGCGCCGGTTGGCATTCTCCTTGCGATCTTAAGTGCAAATCGTCGCAGACGGCCGCTTTCTGTTCAGAAGGGCACGGAAACGTCCCGTTACGCGACAACGCATTGATCCTGAGGAGAGTGCCTATGACCGATGTTGCAACACAGGACCTGGCGTTTGCCACCCCTGCGAGGGCGCGCGCCTCTGCCGCCCCCCTCATCGCCGTCGCCCATATCGGTGCGGAGGCGGTGAAGGCTGCAGCGTTCCGCCTGGCGCCGCAGATGGTCTACTCTCCGTTTCAGGATCCGCGCTGGCTGGCGGCCTGGATCGACGCGATGGGAGTGCCGCGCGGCTGCGACATGCTCGCGGTGGAGATCACCAACGGTGCCAGCGGTGCACCCCTGATGCTGATGCCGCTGGCGCGGCGAAAGGCCGGGGGTATCACCATGATCGAACTGCCTGATTTCGGAATGGCGGACTATGGCGGGCCGCTGTTCGCGCCGGGGTTTGCGCCGGATGCCACAGAGATGGCCGGTCTATGGCGTGCGCTGCGCAAAGTGTTGCCGAAGGCGGATGTGCTGTGTCTCAACAAGATGCCGGAGAAGATCAACGGGCGTCCCAATCCGTTGCTGCGGCTGCCGGGCGCGCGGCGGCACGCGCAGACCGCCTGGGGGATCGACCTGCCGGCGCCGCCGGCCAAATTTGAACAGTTCAAGATGGACAAGAAGCGGGCACGCGAACTCAACAAGCGCCTGACGCGCATGGAGGCCATCGGTCCGGTGGAGTTCCGGACGGCGGCGACGGATGCGGAAGCGGACATGTTCTTCGATGTGCTCAAGCGGCAGCGCGCGCAACGTTTTGCAATGATGGGCCGTCCCAACTCACTCGAACAGCCCGAGGTCGAGGCGTTCTTCCGGGCCATGCTGAAGCCTGTCGACGGCCAGCCGCTGGCCGCCGTGCAGGCCTTGATGGTGAATGGCAGGATCGTCGCCACCGGCTACGGGCTGATTGGCGAGGGGCGCTACAGCATGATCTTCCAGACCATCGAGGAGGACGACATGCGGGTGCTCTCGCCGGGCATGCAGTTCTTCCGCTTTTCGATGCAGTGGAGCGCCCGCAACGGGTTGACCCACTACGATTTCACCATCGGCTCGGAAGCCTACAAGCAGGAGTTCGGCTGTCAGGCTGTGCCGCTTTTTGAACGCTACCAGCCGTTGAGCCTCAAGGGGCGGCTGGCTTGCGCGGCTTTTGCCGCAAAATGGCACATTCGCCAGCGTCCGGAACTGGTCCAGCGTTTGCGTCGGCTCAGGCAGCTTGTTTCAACCGGGAGCCGCTGAGATGATCCAGTCCGCCCATTCCCCCTCTGCCGGTCGCTGGCCGGTCAGTCACCGCTTTTCCGTTCTTGATGCCTGGCGCGGTGTCTGCGCGCTGCTCGTCACCATCGTGCATATTCCGGTGATGCACGCGCTGCAGGGCACGGAAGTGTTCCTGAACATGCAGATGTTCGTGGATTTCTTCTTCGTGCTGTCCGGCTTCGTGATGTGCCACGCCTACGGCAGCTCCCTGCGCGAGAGCGGCCGTTTCGAGGGCTTCATGATCCGCCGCTTCGGGCGCATCTATCCGCTGCATCTGGCGATGATCCTCGGCTTTGCCGCGCTTGAGCTGGCCAAGCTTGCAGTGCTGGCCGTTGCCAAGATCCAGGTCGATGGCGCCCCCTTCACCGGGCCGCGCTCCATCGAGACGCTGGTGTCCAACCTGTTTCTCACCCAGTCGTTCAACCTGCACGGGATGACAAGCTGGAACGGCCCGGCCTGGAGCATCAGCGTCGAATTCTACGCCTATGTGGTGTTCGCGGTGGCGGTGCTGGTCGCCGGCATGCGCACGGCCATGTTCACGGCGCTGGCTACGGTGGCGCTGGCGGGGCTGGCCTATTTCTCGCCGAGTTACATCTTCGCCACACATGATTTCGGCTTCCTGCGCTGCCTCTATGGCTTCTTCACCGGCTGTGTCGTCTATCAGCTGGTGATGCGGCAGGGCTCGGGCCGCTTTGCCGGCACGCTGCTTGAGGTGGGCGCCGTCGCTTTGCTTGCCGGGTTCATCCTCCTGTCGGGCAAGAACGCCACCAGCTATCTCGCCCCGCTGGTGTTCGCGGTGGTGGTCTATGTCTTCGCCTTCGAGAAGGGCATTTTCTCCCGCGTGCTCGCCACCCGCCCGGCGCAGGCGCTGGGCCTGTGGTCCTATTCGATCTACATGGTGCACATGCTGATCTTTGCGGTGGAGAAGATGGCGTTCGGCTTCCTCGCCAAGAAGGGACTGATCGGCCTTGCCATCGTGCAGACCCCGCTGGCGCGGCTGTGGACCTTCAACAACGTCGCGCTGGATGCGGTGCTGTTCACGGTTCAGATCGTGCTGACGCTGATCGTGTCGAAGCTCACCTACGACTACATCGAGGATCCGTGGCGCAAGACCTTCGCGGCCATTGCCCGCCGTCGCGAGATGGCGACGGAGGCGGCAAAGCCCGAGCGCATGGCACCGGCGCCCACGCTGCGCATCGCCCGCGGTCCCGGCCTGCGCTGAACGCCGGCGTCCGAGAATGTCCCCGCGCGTGGCCGACAGGGCTGCGCGCGGGGCTTTCGTTTAGAGCGGGTTCCGAACAGTCTGAATCAGACCGACCGCTCTAACTCATTGTATTGTCGCATTTTCTTGTCGCCAACCGGTATCCACTTGGCCGGAAAATGCTCTAATGGCGGGTCTGCCGAGGGTGTTCCGGGCGGTGGGGGCCTTTGGGATGGGCGGCCCGCGACGTCGGTCCTCTTGCCCGGAACGCTGCCCAGTGCGGGCAAGTGCTATTGTCCGTCGGCGCTCGTGCTGCGCTGAAGTTCGCGCGCGAGGTGGTCATAGGCCTCGGCCAGCATCGCTCCGCCACAGACCGTAAGCGCATCGGGCATGATCAGGTGCCGGGCGGCCGGCATGGCGTTGGCAAGCGCGGGGTGGCGCAGGAAGGCCAAGCCCTGATCGTCCGCCTTGCCCTGCGTCTCGGACAGCAGCAGACGGTCCGGCTTCAGGGTCACGATGCGTTCGAGTGGCAGGCGTTCGCCGGTTTCGGTGACGCCGGCGCCGAGATTGGTCAGGCCGGCATCGGCTAGCAGCGCCGTGATCAGACTGTCGCGACCGCTGACCCAGCCGCGCCGTTCCAGCGGCAGCACGCTGAGCGGCTTGCCGGCCATGGCACGCCGCAGGCGATGCCGCGCGGCTTCGATGGCGGCCACCGCTGTTTCGGCGCGATCGCGCTGGTCGAGCAGGTCGCCGGCGCGGCGCAGTTGCGCGATGACCTCCTCCGGGTGGTGGGCGGAAGCAAATTCCTCGATCCGGAACCCTTGCCCCCGCAGCATGTCGCGGGTGGGCGCGCGCACGAAGGTGGCGGTCAGCACCAGATCGGGCTTGAGCGGCAGCACATCCTCGGCCTGGCCGGAAAGGGTTGGAAAGGCGCCCGCCCGCCGCCAATGGAAGGACAGCGCGGGATCGCGGGCGAGATAGCTCAGGCCGAGGATCTGGTCAGAATCGGCCAGCGCCAGCAGGAGCTGATCGGTGCACATGTTGAGCGAGACCGCGCGCGGCCGGGCGATGGCCGGCCAGACCAGCCCGAACACCAGCAGGAGAGCGCCGAGGCGCCTCATCCGGTGATCTCCCACGGCACGCGCGCATGGACGGCATCGGAGGCAGCGCGCACGCCGAATACCTTGGCCAGCACCGCGTCGCCGAGCGCCTGGTCGGGTGGCCCGTTCTCGACGATGCGCCCCTCCTGCATGACCATCACCTGATCGGCGAAATGGGCGGCATGGGCGAGGTCATGGGTGACGGCCAGCACCAATGCGCCGCCGCCGGCCAGCCGCTTCAGCAATGCGGCGATTTCAAGCTGGTAGCGCGGGTCCAGCGAGGCGGTCGGCTCATCGGCGAGGATCAGCCGCGCCTCCTGCGCGATGACGCGGGCAAGGGCGACCCGGGCTTTCTCACCTCCGGAAAGGTCGGTGGCCGGCCGCTCCATCAGCGCCTGGATGCCGGTCGCTGCGGCAGCCGCCTCCACGGCCGCCAGGTCTGCCCCGGTGAGGCGGCGCGGATCGGGTGCGCCGTGGGCAAAGCGGCCGAGGCCGACGATGTCGCGCACCGGCAGGGGCCAATGGGTCTGGTGGCCCTGCGGCAGGTAGCCGATCAGGCGGGCACGTTCGCTGCGCGGCCAGTCCGCCAGGGCGCGGCCGGCCAGCCGGATGCCGCCAGCGAAGGGAAGCCGTCCGGCGATGGCGCGCAGCAGGGTCGACTTACCGGCGCCGTTGGGGCCGACCAGCGCGATGAGGCGGCCGGCGGGCGCGACGGCGCTGACCGCGCGCACCACCTCTTTGCCGCCAAGGGTGACCACGACACGGTCAAGCTCGAGCAGCGGCGGGCTCATGCCGCATCCCCGGCGATCAGCCGCCGCTGGCGGAAAATCAGATAGAGAAAGAACGGCGCGCCGATCAGCGCGGTGACCACGCCCACCTTGAGATCGGCGGCGGGCGGGGTTAGCTTCACGGCGCAATCGGCAGCGACCAGCAGTGCAGCGCCGGCGAGCGCCGCAGCCGGCAACAGGCGCGTGGGGTCATGCCGGACCAGCGGGCGTATCAGATGCGGCGCGACCAGCCCGATGAAGCCGATGGCCCCCGACACGGCCACCGCCGCGCCGACGCCGAGCGCGACGCCGATGATGATGCGCCAACGCGTGCGTTCGACGGCAACGCCGAGGGTCGCGGCCACATCCTCGCCCAGTGTCAGCGCGCGCAGGGCGTTGCGTTCGTTGAGGAGGAGGGCGGCGCCGGCAAGAATGAACGGACCGGCCAGCAGCACATGACGGAAACTGCGGTCCTCCAGCGAGCCCATCAACCAGAAGGCGATCTCCAGCGCGGCGTAGAAATTGGGCGCCAGGTTCATGGTGAGCGCCGTCGCAGCGCCGGCAAGGCTGGAGACAGCCAATCCGGCGAGAATGACGACGAGCGTCGATGTTTCGCGCCCGGCGATGACCACCAGCAGTGCGACGGAGACGAGCGCGCCGATGATTCCGGCCACTGGCATCCAGAACGACAGCACATCAATGCCGCCGAAGGAGACCAGGGCCACCGCCGCGAAGGCTGCCGATTGCGGCGCGCCAAACAGCGAGGGTTCGGCCAGCGGGTTGCGGGTCAGGCCCTGCAGCGCGGCGCCGGCGAGCCCGAGCATGGCGCCGATCAACAACGCCAGCACCAGCCGCGGCAGGCGGATTTCACGGATAATGAGCGCATGAGACGGCTCGGCGGGGCTCCCGATCAGCGCCTGAAAGACCTCGCCGGGGGCGAGCCGCACCGGCCCCAGTCCGAGCGCGACGAGGCTAAGGCCCAGCGTTATCAGCGCGAGCAGTGGCAGCAGCGGGATCGACCGTCCGGGATGCATGCGTTTCCTTTGCGCGCGCCCCCTCGATTGGCAAGGAAATAGTGCCGCCACGCCCTGCGCCGACGGCGCTCAGGATGGCTTCTGTCAGCGGTCCCCTGAACAGGTCGGCGCCGTCCACATCCAGCCGCCTCAGCCAGTTGTCGCGCTCGCGGTCAGTTCCCGGCAGGTTGACGGCGGTTTCCTCGCCGGCAAGATCATCGGCCTGCGCAAAGGCGATGCGCGAGGGCGCACGCGCCACAAAGCCATGCAGCGCCGTCGCAAAACCGGGATCGACGGCGCCGTCAAGATCGGGCACGCGGGGGATGAGGCCGGCCGCCACCAGCCGGGCGGCGAGGCGCTGCTTTTCGGCGCGGCGGTGCGCGCGGGCGGCGGCAGGATCGGCGATCAGCCCCAACCCGTGCTGCTCGTCGATGTCGCGGCCGAGCCACCAGCCTGCCAGGGTTGGCAGATCGTGGGTCGCCGCGCAGGCGATCGATTCAGTCGGATAGCTGGCGGGATCGCGGAACTCCTCGCCGTCACGCTCGAACCAGACGACGCGGTAGCTCAGCACCCCGTTGTCGGCCAATGCCTCGCGGAAACCATCCGGCACTGTGCCCAGATCCTCACCGACGATGGCACAGCGGCGGCGCTGGCTCTCAAGTGCCAGTTCCGCCAGCAGCGCGTCACGCGGGTAGCCGATATAGGCGCCCTCGGACGGTTCCGCACCGGCCGGGATGCAGAACAGCCGCGTCAGCCCCATCACATGGTCGATGCGCAGCAGCCCGGCGTGGCGCATGTTGGCGGCGAGCAGACCGCGCCAGCCGGCAAAGCCGTCCTCGGCCATTGTCAGCGGATTGAGCGGTGGCAGGTTCCACACCTGGCCGGTTGCCGAGAAAGGATCGGGCGGGGCACCAACCGTGACGCCCGTCATCAACTGGCGACCGCCTGCCCAGGCCTCGGCCCCATCCGGCGCGCAGCCGACGGCGAGGTCGCGATAGAGGTCGACGCCTGCCACCCGCCCGGCTTCGCTCGCCAGCCGAAGTTGCCGGTCGGCCAGCCACTGCAGGAAAATCTCGAACGTGATGGCCGGGCGATTTGCCTCGGCAAAGCCGCGCACTGCCTGCGATCCCGACCGGTCGAGCCCCTCGGGCCAGTCGCGCCAGCTCTGGCCCTCGAAACGCGCCTCCAGCAGGCGGAAGGTGGCAAAGGCATCGAGCGCGGCGCCGCCCTGTTCGGCGAAATCGAGAAAGTCGCGGCGCAACGAGTCGCCGCCGAAAAACGCGGTGCGAAAAGCCTCGAAACGCGCTTTCAGAATCGCCAGCTTGAGTGCCGAGACGCGCGGATAATCGATGCTGCGCAAGGAGCGCAGGGCAGCGAATTCCGGTTCGGCGGCGGCCAGCATCGCCTCCGCCAGCGGCGAGGTTGGCAGGTCGGCCAGCGCCGTCACATCGATATAGACAGGATCGATGAAGCGGCGATCGGAGGGGTGATAGGGGCTGACGCGCGACCGGTCGAGCGGGAACAGGGCATGCAGCGGGTTGATGCCGAACACGCGGGCGCCGGTGGCGCCGGCGGCCTGCATGGTCCGTGCAAGCGTCGTCATGTCGCCGATGCCCTGATCGCCGGGATGGCGCAGGGTATAGAGCTGCGCGGATATGCCGAAGCGGGGCTCTTCCGGCAGCGGGAAGCAGTGGTGCGGCGCGATGGTCAGGCGGCAGGTGGTGCCCGCCCGTTCATCGAGCAGACGGTAACGGCCGGCGGCAAGGCGCGGCAGCTCGATCCATGCCCGGCGGAATCGGCGGGTGTCGCAGGCGGTCGCCTGCTCGAAGGCCGGCTCGGTGCAGGCGATGCCGACCTTGCCGCCGGCTTCGTCAATCAGGGTGAGAGATGCGGGGGCGCGGTCCGGCGCGCCGGCAAGCGCCAGCGGCACGGCGAGCGGGCGGCCTTCGCGGCCATGTGCCGTTTCCGGCAGGCGGCGGCGGTCACGGGTTTCGGCCAGGGTATCCAGCGCATCGCGCGCACTGGCCTGGCTCGACACATCGAGGGAGAGGGCGGCAAGCAAGGCGCGTTTGGTTGCCTGCCCGACCCTGTGGTGAGCGCCGGAAACCTCCCAGTATTCCGGCGCTATGCCGACGGCGGCCGCGAGACGGTCGATGGTCGCATCGGCGGCCGGTGCGGGCAGGGCACGGCGGGCACTCTCGGCGATCACTTCCTCGACGACCAGCACCGCGCGGGGGGAAATCTGAGCCGGGGTCAGGTCGCCGCTGGCGGTTTCCGCCGGGCGGCTGGTGTCGAGCACGACCTCCCAGCGGTAGCCGGTGGGTGTTTGGGGCAGGGCCAGCGGTGCCGCTGCATCCCCCCGGTTGAGGACGATCAGCACGCGGCGCGTCGCAGCCAGGCCGTCGCCGCCGAGCGCGAGCAACAGCACCGAGCGCTGCGGGTCGCTCCAGTCCGCCTGCTGCATCGGCGCGCCATCGCTGCGCAGCCATTCGGCATCGGCGGGGGCATCGAGATCGCGCGGCGCGCCGGTGAGGAAACGCTGCTCGGCCAGGACCGGCAGGCGCTTGCGCAGGGCGATCAGGGCGCGGGTTGTCGCCAGCAGCTCCGGATCGGCGCTCTCCCAGTTCAGCCATGTGAGGGCATTGTCCTGCGCATAGGCGTTGTTGTTGCCGGCCTGGCTGTGACCGATCTCGGCGCCCATCTGCAGCATCGGAATGCCGCGCGACAGCAGAAGCGTGGCCAGCAGGTTGATCTGGTCGCGCCGGCGGGCGGCGGTGATTGCGGGATCGTCGCTCGGTCCCTCGATCCCGTGATTCCAGGAATGGTTACTGCCGGTGCCGTCGCGGTTGTCTTCGCCATTGGCGAGGTTGTGCTTCTGGCGATGGGCGACGAGATCGGCGAGGGTGAAGCCGTCATGGGCGGTGACGAAGTTGATCGACCGTGCCGCCCCCTTCGGGCCGAACAGGTCGGCGGAGCCGGCAAGCCGGGTCGCCAGCGCGCCGGTCATGCCGGAATCGCCACGCCAGAAACGGCGCACATCGTCGCGGTAGCGGTCGTTCCACTCGGCCCAGCCCGCGGGAAAGCGGCCGACCTGATAGCCGCCGGGGCCGATGTCCCACGGTTCGGCGATCAGCTTCAGGCGATTGAGTTCCGGGTCCTGCGCGATGGCGGCGATCAGCGGCGCGGCAGGATCGAACCCCTCCGGGCGTCGGCCGAGCGCAGGTGCCAGATCAAAGCGGAACCCGTCGATGCCGGCGCGGCGGACCCAGGTGCGCAGGGCATCCATGGCGAGGCGCACCACCGCCGGCCGGTCGAGCGCCAGACAGTTGCCGCAGCCCATGTCGTCGATGTAGCGGGCAGGGTTGTCCGGGTTGAGGCGATAGTAGCCGGCGTTGTCCAGCCCACGCAGCGAAAGGGTCGGGCCGAGTTCGTCGCCCTCGCCGGTGTGGTTGAGCACGACATCGACGATCACCTCGATGCCGGCAGCGTGCAGGGCCTCGACAGCGGCGCGGATGTCCGCCCATCCGCCGGGCGCGAGTTTCGGTTCGGGCGCCATCAGGGCGGCCGGATTGTAGCCCCAGGCATTGGTCAGGCCGAGCGGGCCGAGATGGCGCTCGTCGATCCAGGCGGCGGCGGGCATGATCTCGACCGTGGTGATGCCGAGGCCGGTCAGATGATCGAGCGAGGCGCGATGGGCGAGGCCGGCGAAGGTGCCGCGCCGCTGCTCGGGAATGGCGCCGTTGAGCTTGGAGAAGCCGCGGACATTGAGTTCGTAGAGGATCGTTTCCTGCCACGGGCGCGCCGGAGCATGCGCGGCCAGCGGTGCGGCTGGCGCGGTGACGATCGCTTTCGGCATGAAAGGCGCGCTGTCGGTATCGGAGAAGGACAGGTCCCACTCGCCCGGCTTGTAGCCGAACATCGCGGCATGCAGGCGGAATGGCCGGTCGAGCAGGGTCGCATGCGGGTCGACCAGCAGCTTGCAGGGGTTGAAGCGATGCCCCTCCAGCGGCGCATAGGGGCCGTGGGCACGCAAGCCGTAGCGGGCGCCCGGCGCGATGCCGGCGATATGGCCATGCCAGACATCGCCGCTGCGCTCTGGCAGGGTAAAGCGGGCGATTTCGGTCTCGCCCGCTTGATCGAACAGGCAGAAATCGATGGCCGTGGCATGGCCGGAAGAGATCGCCACATTCACGCCGGTCGCCGTCGGCGTGACGCCGAGCGGCTCGGGAAAACCGGCGGAAACGAGGCTTTTCATCAGGTGATCACGTCCGGTTCGCGGCGCTGGGTGAAATGCTCGATGCGCGCCAGCGACCGCGACAGCGTGATGAGTTCGGCCAGCGCGGCGCCCGTCTCCATGCCGAGACTGCCGCCGGCCGGTTCGTAGCGCTCGATATAGACGCGCAAGGTGGCGCCCACCGTGCCGGTGCCGGACAGGCGATAGACGATGCGCGAGCCGTCGGCGAACAGGATGCGGATGCCCTGCTTGGTCGTCGTGGAGCCATCGACGGGATCGAGATAGGCGAAATCGTCGGCGGTCGCGACCTCAAGCGTGCCCAGCCGGCGGCCCTTGAGCGCGGCAAGACCTGTGCGCAGCGCATCCATCAGCGCGTTGGCGCCGTCTGCCGCCACCTCCTCGAAATCATGGCGGGCGTAGTAGTTGCGGCCAAACTCGGCCCAGTGGCCGCGCACGATGTCGGCGACGCTCTGGCCACGGGCGGCGAGGATGTTCAGCCACATCAGGATCGCCCAGACGCCGTCCTTCTCGCGCACATGGCTGGAGCCGGTGCCGGCGCTCTCCTCGCCGCAGATGGTGACGAGGCCCGCATCCATCAGGTTGCCGAAGAATTTCCAGCCGGTCGGGGTTTCGTAGGCATTGATGCCGAGTTTCCTGGCCACCCGGTCGGCGGCGCCGGAGGTGGGCATCGAGCGGGCGACACCGGCCAGACCCTTCGCATAACCGGGGGCGAGATGGGCGTTGGCTGCGATCAGCGCCAGGCTGTCGGACGGGGTGACGAACATCTGCCGGCCGATGATCAGGTTGCGGTCGCCGTCGCCGTCCGAAGCCGCGCAGAAGTCCGGTGCGTTCGCGGAAAACGCCAGATCGTAGAGGTGTTTGCAGTGGACGAGGTTCGGGTCCGGGTGGTGGTGGCCGAAATCCGGCAGCGGCAGCTTGTTGAGCACGCTGCCTCCGGCGGCGCCGAGCACCCCTTCAAAGATCGCTGCGCCATAAGGGCCGGTGACGGCGCTCATGGCGTCGAACTTCATCGTGAAGCCGCTGCGCAGCAGCGCGGCGATCCGGTCGAAATCGAACAGCTTCTGCATCAGCTCAGCATAATCGGCGACAGGATCGATCACCTCGACCGTCATCGCGCCGAGGCCGGTGCGGCCGATCCGGTCGAGGTCGACGTCGCCAGCGTCGAGAATGCGGTAGCTGTCGATCACCTTTGTGCGGGCGAAAATCGCGTCGGTGATCTTCTCGGGCGCCGGGCCGCCGTTGCCGATGTTGTATTTGATGCCGAAGTCGCCGTCCGGGCCGCCGGGGTTATGGCTGGCCGACAGGATGATGCCGCCGAATGCCTTGTACTGGCGGATGACGTTGGAAGCGGCGGGCGTTGACAGAATGCCGCCCCTGCCCACCAGCACCCGGCCAAAGCCGTTGGCGGCGGCGATCTTCAGCACCTTCTGGATGGTTTCTCGGTTATAGTAGCGGCCATCACCGCCCACCACCAGAGTTTGGCCGGCATAGCCTTCGAGGCTGTCGATGATCGCCTGTACGAAGTTCTCGACATAGTGGGGGGTCTGGAACACCGGCACCTTCTTGCGCAGGCCGGAGGTGCCCGGCTTCTGGTCGGCGAAGGGCTTGGTGGCGACGGTCTTTATCATGGCGATGTCCGAAATTGGGGCTGTCAGGCCGTCTCGGCTAGCAGCGAGCGGTAAAGATCCGCATAGCGCAAAGCCGGAATAGTCCAGGAAACGTCGGTTTCCATGCCGTTGGTCTGGATGAGCTGCCAGTCGTCCGGCTTGTGGTAGAGGCGCACCGCGCGGCCCACCGCATCGATCAGCGCCGGCAACGCGACGGGGTGGAACTGGATGCCGGTGGCGACCCCATTGTTGAGCGCGACCTCGTTGGCGTCGACGATGGTGTCGGAAAGACCGCCGACGCGCGAGACGATCGGCACCGCGCCATAGCGCAAGGCGCAAAGCTGGGTGAGCCCGCAGGGTTCGAAACGCGAGGGCACCAGAATGGCGTCGCTGCCGGCCTGGATCTGGTGGGCGAGGCGCTCGTCGTAGCTGAATTCGCAGGCGATGCGGCCGGGGTTGGCCGCGGCAGCGGCGCGGAACCCCTGTTCGAGATTGGCATCGCCCGAACCCAGCAGCACAAGCTGGCAGCCCATCGCCAGCATCGCCGGCAACGCCTGGAGCACGAGATCCAGCCCCTTCTGCCAGCTCAGCCGGGTGACGATGCCGATCAGCAGGGCGTCATTGTCCTGATCAAGGCCCATGCGCTCCTGCAGCGCCTTCTTGTTGAGCCACCGGGCGCCGAAATTGTCCGCATCGTAGGTCGATTCGAGTGCCTCATCCCGGGCCGGGTCCCAGACGCGGGTGTCGATGCCGTTGAGGATGCCGACAAGGTCATCGGCGCGGGCGTTGAGCAGGCCGTCGAGCCCCATGCCCGCCTCGGCACTGCGGATTTCCATCGCATAGGTCGGGGAAACCGTGGTCAGACGGTCAGCAAAGCGCAGGCCGGCCTTCAGAAAGCCGATGGTTCCGTAGTACTCGACGCCGTCGGTGGCCCAGGCCTGCGGCGGCAGGCCGAAAGCACCGAGCATTTCCGGGGCGAACTGGCCCTGAAACGCGAGGTTATGCACCGTCATCACGGTTTTCGGCCGCTTGCTGGCGTCATAATGCAGGAAGGCGGGGGCCAACCCCGCCTGCCAGTCGTGGCAATGGACAATCTCGGGGATCCAGCCGGGGATCAGCCCCTGGCCGAGCAGCGCGCCGGCACGGGCCAGCGCGGCAAAGCGGATGCCGTTGTCCGGCCAGTTCTGGCCGTCGTCTCTGGTGTAGGGGTTGCCGGGACGGTCGTAGAGATGCGGCGCCTCCAGAAGCCACAGCGGCAGGTCGCCGAAAGTCGCCGACAGAAGTCGCGCGCGGCCGCCGTAGAAGTCCGCCCATTCGTGAGCGAGCACGGCCTTCTTCAGTTTCTCGCGCACCACCGGATAGCAGGGCAGCAGCGAGCGCATGTCGTGGCCCGAGCGGTTGAGCACGAGCGGCAGCGCCCCGGCAACATCGGCCAGACCGCCGGTCTTGATCAGCGGGAAGAGCTCGGAGGTGATGGACAGGATGCGGGTCGCCGCCATCGGTCCCCCCTTACTTGGCTAGCCGGGCGATCATCCGCTCGGTGATCAGGCAGATGCCACTTTCGGAACGGCGGAAGCGGTGCCCGTCGAGGACCGGATCCTCGCCCACCACCAGCCCCTCGGGAATCTTGACGCCGCGATCGACAACGACGTTCTTGAGGCGCGCGTGGCGGCCCACTTCCACATAGGGCAGCACCACGGCGTTCTCGATCGACGAATAGGAATTGACCCGCACGCCGGTGAACAGCAGCGAACGCCTGAGGCGCGAGCCGGAGACGATGCAGCCGCCCGAGACCAGCGAGGAAACCGCATGGCCGCGCCGGCCGTCCTCGTCATGCACGAACTTGGCGGGCGGGGTGATCTCGCCATAGGTCCAGATCGGCCAGTTGCGATCGTAGAGATCGAGTTCCGGCACCACGTCGGTCAGGTCGATGTTGGCGGCCCAGTAGGCATCCAGCGTGCCGACATCGCGCCAGTAGGCGGTCTTTTCATGCTCGGAGCGAATGCAGGAGCGCGAGAAATGGTGCGCCACCGCCTTCCCGTGCTTGACGACATAGGGGATGATGTCCTTGCCGAAATCGTGGCTCGAATTGAGGTCCTCTGCGTCACGGTTGAGCTGCTCGGCCAGAAAATCGGTATTGAAGACATAGATGCCCATGCTGGCCAGACAGCGGTCCGGTCGGCCGGGCATGGTCGGCGGCTTCTTGGGCTTTTCAAAGAACTCGATGATGCGATCGTGCTCGTCGATCTGCATCACACCGAAGCCGGTCGCTTCCTTCTTGGTGACTTCGAGACAGCCGACCGTCACGTCGGCACCCTGCTCGACGTGTTGCTGCAGCATCATCTCGTAATCCATCTTGTAGATGTGATCACCGGCCAGCAGGATGATGTATTTCGGATCGTAATCCTGCACGATGTCGAGGTTCTGGAACACCGCGTCGGCGGTCCCGACATACCAGCGGTCCTCGCTGACGCGCTGGGACGCGGGCAGGATATCGAAGGATTCGTTGCGCTCGGTGCGGAAGAAGTTCCAGCCCTGCTGCAAGTGGCGGATCAGGCTGTGCGCCTTGTATTGCGTGGCCACAGCGATGCGGCGGATACCCGAATTGACTGCGTTCGACAGGGCAAAATCGATGATGCGAGACTTGCCGCCGAAATAGACCGCAGGCTTGGCGCGGCGGTCAGTCAATTCCATCAGACGGGAGCCACGCCCGCCGGCGAGCACATAGGCCATCGCCGAACGCGACAGGGGCGCGCTGACGGGCAACCGTTCCGACATTCCGCATCTCCACGAGAGGCTGTGCCGTCGTGGCCTCGTCCAGCACCGCCCTGTGGCAAAGCATAGTCAATCCGGGCAATCGCGAAAGGAAAAAGTGCATTGCCCAGGGGCGATGTTTGCAAAACGGCACGGATCGAGGTGGATATGGCAATAACCAGAAGATGCAGAGCAAAAAGACACATGGCCGGGTTGTGCCCGGCCATGCGTTCTGCCCTGCGTCGATCCGGGGTGTCAGCCTTTGGCTTCGGCCTTCCAGATGTCGGCGGCATATTCGCGGATGGTGCGGTCGGAGGAGAACCAGCCCATGCGCGCGGTATTGTGGATCGACTTGTGCCACCAGCTTGCCTTGTCGCTCCAGCAGGCGTCGATCTGCCGCTGGGTGGCGAAGTAGCTGTCGAAGTCGGCGGTCAGCATGTAGTGATCGTAGTTCTTCAGAACCTCGACGAGATCGCGATAGCGGCCCGGGTCCTCGGGAGAGAACACGCCCGAAGCGATCGAATCCAGCACCTGGCTCAGCCACGGCGAGGCGGCGATGGCGGCCTGGCCGGAAATGCCCTGGGCCGAGCGGCGGGCCTCCACCTCGTCGGCCTTCATGCCGAAGATGAAGAAGTTCTCGGCACCCACATGGTCGCGCATTTCCACATTCGCGCCGTCGAGCGTGCCGATGGTCAGCGCGCCGTTGAGGGCGAGTTTCATGTTGCCGGTGCCGGAGGCTTCCGTGCCGGCGGTGGAAATCTGCTCGGAGAGGTCGGACGCCGGCACGATCATCTCGGCCAGCGAGACATTGTAGTTGGGGATGAACGCCACCTTGAGCAGGCCGCGCACGGTCGGGTCGTTGTTGACGACGCGGGCAATGTCGTTGGCCAGTTTGATGATCAGCTTGGCCATGTGGTAGCTCGGCGCCGCCTTGCCGGCGAAGATCTTCACCCGCGGCACGAAATCGCCCGAGGGATTGGCCCGGATGGCGTTGTAGAGCGCCACCGTCTCCAGAAGGTTCAGGAGCTGGCGTTTGTATTCGTGGATGCGCTTGATCTGCACATCGAACATCGCCGTGGGATCGACCTTGAAGCCGAGCCGCTCGTGGATCAGCTTGCCGAGCCGGGCCTTGTTGGTCTGCCGGATGCGCTCCAGGCGGGCATGCATGCCGGCGTCGTCGGCGAATTTCGTCAATCCCTCAAGGTGAGCGGGATCGTCGAGCACCTTTTCGCCCAGCGTTTCCACCAGCAGTCGGGTCAGACCGGGGTTGGCCTCCATCAGCCAGCGGCGGAAGGTGATGCCGTTGGTCTTGTTCTGGATGCGGCCGGGATAGACCTGGTTGAGATCGTGGAACACGGTCTTTTTCATCAGGTCCGAATGCAGCGCCGAGACGCCGTTGACAGCATGGCTGCCGACAAAGGCAAGATGGCCCATGCGGACGCGACGGCCGTTGTGCTCGTCGATCAGCGAGACGGAGGCGAGCAGGCCGGCCTCGTTGCGGCCCTGTTTGCGCAGGGCGTCGAGGTGGTCGGCGTTGATCAGATAGATGATCTGCATGTGGCGCGGCAGCAGCCGTTCCATCAACGGCACCGGCCAGCTCTCGAGCGCCTCGGGCATCAGCGTGTGGTTTGTATAGGCCATCGTCTCGCGGGTGATCGCCCAGGCATCGGTCCAGCTCACGTCGTGCAGATCGACCAGGATGCGCATCAGCTCGGCCACAGCGACGGCCGGATGCGTGTCGTTCATCTGGATCGCCACCTTCTGGCCGAGCGTGCGGATGTCGCCCTGCTGGGAGATGTGACGGCGGACGAGATCCTGCAGCGAGGCGGAGACGAAGAAATATTCCTGCCGCAAGCGCAGTTCCTGGCCGGCCGGGGTGGCATCGGACGGATAGAGGATCTTCGAGATCGCCTCGGCTTTCACGCGGCTGGACAGAGCGGCGACATAATCGCCCTGATTGAAGGCTTCGAGCCTGAGCGGTTCGGGTGTGCGCGACCGCCAAAGGCGCAATGTGTTGAAATGCTGGCCGCGCCAGCCGACCACCGGGGTGTCGTAGGCAATGGCCTTGATGATCTCGGCCGGCTTCCAGACGCCGGCGCGCGGCTCGTCGCCCGCGCCGTTGCCGACCGAACCGCCGAAGCCGATGTTATACTGAGCCTCGGGGCGCTCGAACTCCCACGGATTGCCGAACCACAGCCAGTCCTCAGGATATTCCTCCTGCCAGCCGTTGTTGATCTGCTGGCGGAAGAAGCCGTGATCGTAGCGGATGCCGTAGCCGTAAGCGGCGACCGACAGGCTCGCCATCGATTCCATGAAACAGGCGGCGAGCCGGCCGAGGCCGCCGTTGCCGAGCGCGGCGTCGGGCTCGACTTCCTTGAGAATCTCAAGGTCGACATTGAGTTCCGACAGTGCAGCGCGCACGATGTCGGTGACGCCGAGGTTGTTGAGCGCATCGGTCAGGAGGCGGCCGATGAGAAACTCCATCGACAGATAATAGACGCGCTTGCGGCCCGACGCGCGCGTGTCCCGCGTCGACGCCATCCAGCCGTCGACGATCTTGTCGCGCACGGCGAGTGTCGTGGCGAGGAACCAGTCGCGCTCGGACGCGACGGAGGCATCCTTGCCCACGGCATAGTTGAGTTTGGCCTCGACCAGCTTGCGGAATTCAGCAACAGCCGCTGCATCGGGCGCCGCCACAGGATGGGCGGCATCGTCATTCATGGCCGGTTTGATGGCCTTCAACACAGATTTCATACGCAACGCACTCCCCTCAGTGCCCGCTTTTCGCGGATTTGGACGCAACAAGCGTCGATGAAAGCTTATGCAGACGCCCGATCAGCCCGGCGGTGGAGCCGTCGAGGCCCGAGGCGGGCTGTTCGCCTGCGACCACCGGCATCAGCCGGGCGCAGAGTTCCTTGCCGAGTTCGACACCCCATTGGTCGAACGAATTCACGCCCCAGATCACGCCCTGCACGAACACCTTGTGCTCGTAGAGGGCGATCAGCTTGCCCATCGTCGCCGGATCAAGGCGGCGATAGAGAATCGTGCTTGTCGGCTTGTTGCCGGCGAACACCTTGTGCGGCGCCAGCCGTTCAACCTCGCCCGGTGTCAGTCCGGCGGCCGCCAGTTGGGTGCGCGCCTCGGCGAGCGTGCGCCCGTTCATCAGCGCTTCGGTCTGCGCAAGGCAGTTGGCGACGAGCGCCCGATGATGGGCCGCATCGGCTTGAACCGGTTCGGCAGCGACGAGAAAGTCGGCCGGAATGATGTCCGTGCCCTGATGGATGAGCTGGAAGAACGCGTGCTGGCCGTTGGTGCCGGGCTCGCCCCAGACCACGGGGCCGGTGGCGCCGGCCACGGCAGTGCCGTCCCGGCGCACGCTCTTGCCGTTCGATTCCATGTCGAGCTGTTGCAGATAGGCCGGAAAACGTGCCAGCCGCTGCTCGTAGGGCAGCACGGCGTGGCTGGGCCAACCCATCAGGTTGCGGTTCCAGACGCCGATCAGCGCCAGCAGCACCGGCAGGTTGCGGCCGAGCGGCGCGGTGGCGAAGTGCCGGTCCATGGCATGGGCGCCGGCGAGGAACCGCTCGAAGTTCCTGGCGCCGATGGCGATCATCACCGGCAGACCGATGGCCGACCACACCGAATAGCGTCCGCCCACCCAGTCCCAGAAACGGAACACGCGGGTCGCATCGATGCCGAAAGCCGCGGTGGCCGTCATGTTGGTGGAAACCGCGCAGAAATGCGCGCCCACGGCGGTTTCGCCGAGCGCGGCGGCGATCCAGGCGCGCACCGAGCGCGCATTCATCATGGTTTCCTGGGTGGTGAAGGTCTTGGAGGAGACGATCACCAATGTCCGGGCGGGGTCGAGGCGGGCCAGCGTGTCTGCCAGATCCGCGCCATCGACGTTGGAGATGAAATGCGACCGGAGCCGCTTGTGGGCATAGGGCAGCAGGGCCCGCGCCACCATGGCAGGGCCGAGATCGGAGCCGCCGATGCCGATATTGACGATGTCGGTGAAGGGGCGGCCGTCGCTGGCAGCGATAGAGCCGTCGCGCACCGCCTCGGCGAAGGCGGCGCAGCGGGCTCGTTCTGCGGTGACGTCAGGCATCACATCGCGCCCGTCCACCAGCACCGGCGTGCCGGAGAGGTTGCGCAGGGCCGTGTGCAGCACGGCGCGGCCCTCGGTACTGTTGATCTTTTCGCCCGCCAGCATCGCGTCGCGGCGGGCAGGAACACTTTCGGCTTCGGCCAGCCGGATCAGCAGCGCTCGGGTGCGCGCCGTCATCCGTTGCTTGGAATAATCGAGAAACAGGCCGACAGCATTCAGCGACAGGCGCGTGGCGCGGCCCGAATCGGCGGCGAACAGCACCCGCATGTCCGCCTTTTCAAGCGAACGGGCGTGCCGCTTCAGCGCGCGCCATTCCGGTGTATCCAAGGTCGTCGACCGGGCCATATCCCACCATCTTCCAAAGTGCGGAAATGTGCCTGATTCCCCTGAACCGCAGCCATACGATGTCCATACGACACCGTGACTGCAGACGGGTTTTCACCCTGCACATTCTCGCCCGGGAAGACGTTTGCACGAATGCAATTACTAAAAACTGTAACGCGCCTGCATTAATCGGACGCAGTTTTTCTTAAGCTTACAAATTCGTTGAGTTGTTCGATTTCAGCCGGCGACATACGCAGGCCGAGCTTGCTTCTTCTCCATACAATATCATCGGCCGAACGGGCCCATTCATACTTCAGCAAGTATAGAACCTCGCACTCATAGAGGCCGGCGCCGAAATGCTTGCCAAGATCGGCGAGGCTTGCGGCATTGCCCAACAGGCTGAAGGCAAGCGTGCCATAAGCGCGGACAAGCCGGAAGGCGAGGGTTGCGGGCAGGAACGGATAGGCGGTGCGCAGGTCAGCGACTTTGGCCTTGTAGCCGCCGGTGTCGAAATCGCCGCCGGGCAGCGGAGTCTGTCCGGTCCAGCCGCGCTTGCCGTGCGCGCCCGGAGGCAAGTGCCGTTCCAGCCGGTCCAGTACGGTCTCCGCCAGCCGGCGATAGGTGGTGATCTTGCCGCCGAAGATCGACAGGGCGGGGGCGGCTCCTTCCTGCTCGTCCAGGTGCAGCACATAGTCGCGCGTGGCTTCCTGCGCCTTGGAGGCGCCGTCATCGTAAAGCGGGCGGACGCCTGAATAGCTGTGCAGCACGTCTGCGGGCCCGATCGGCTCCCGGAAATACTCGCTTGCCGCGTTGCAAAGGTAGTCGATCTCCTGCTGGCTGGCGCGCACCGCGCCCGGATCATCCCGCCAATCGCGATCGGTGGTGCCGATCAGGGTGAAATCGCGCTCGTAGGGGATGGCGAAGACGATGCGGTTGTCGGGGTTCTGGAAAATGTAGGCGCGGCCGTGATCGAACAGGTGACGCACGATGATGTGGCTGCCCTGCACCAGCCGCACGCCGGCGGTGGTCGAAATGGGCAGCACGTTCTTCAGCACCTTGCCGACCCAGGGGCCTGCGGCATTGACCAGAATGCGGGCGCGAATGGATTCTTTGCGCCCATCGGCATGACGCACGGTGACGTGCCACAGGCCGTCGCGCCGTTCGGCAGCCACGACTTCGGCGCGGGTCTCGATGCGGGCGCCAAGGTCCGCCGCAGCGCGGGCGTTGAGCGCCACAAGCCGGCTGTCGTCCACCCAACAGTCGGAATACTCGAACGCCGTGCGGAAGCCCGGGCGCAACGGCCCGCCGGAAGGAGACTTGGAAAGATCAAGCGTCGTTGTCGGGCGCAACAGTTTGCGCCCCCCGAGATGGTCATAAAGAAAAAGACCAAGCCGGATCAGCCAGGCCGGGCGCAGGCCCTTCTGGTAGGGCAGCACGAAGCGCAGCGGCCAGATGATGTGCGGCGCCAGCTTCCACAACACCTCGCGCTCCTTTAACGCCTCGCGCACAAGGCGGAATTCGTAATACTCGAGGTATCTCAGCCCGCCGTGGATCAGCTTCGTCGAGGCCGAAGAGGTGCCGGAGGCAAGGTCGTTCTGCTCGAACAGGGCCACCGACAGCCCACGCCCGGCGGCATCGCGCGCGACGCCGCAGCCGTTTATACCGCCGCCGATGATGACAATGTCGTAGGGCGCGTCGTTCACGAAAACTTCCTGCTGCTTTCCCAAGGTGGGCATACGGTCGCGGCTGGTCAAGGGGGGACAGGCGGAAGCGTAAACAGCCGATTGGCGCTTGACCTCAGGCGAGCTTGTGCCAAGTCTCAGGCAAAAACCAGAGGAACAGCATGGCGCGCCCGTCGATCCGCTACCTGTCGCGCGGAAGAGTCATCACCCTTTCTGGCGACGATCCGGGCCAGACCCTGCTCGATCACCTCAGATTGCAACGTCGCCTGACTGGCACCAAGGAGGGGTGCAACGAGGGCGACTGTGGCGCGTGCACGGTGGTTTTGGCGCGGCTCGACCAGGGCCGCGTGCGCTATCAACCGGTCAATGCCTGCATCCTTCTGGCCGGGCAGGTGGACGGCGCTGAAGTCATCACCGTCGAGGATCTGGGCGAGCGGGACCGCCTGCACCCGGTGCAGCAGGCGATGGTCGAGCATCACGGCTCGCAGTGCGGTTTCTGCACGCCCGGCATCGTGATGAGCCTGTTTTCGCTCTATCACAAGGGCGCACGCCCGGTGACGCGGGCAGATGTGACCGATCAGCTCGCCGGCAACCTGTGCCGTTGCACCGGGTATCGGCCGATCATCGATGCTGCGCTGGCGGCCTGCAGCGGCGTGGCTGCCGATGCCTTCAGCGCAGGCGAGCGCGAACGGGGGGCGACGCTGGCCGCCCTCGACGATGCAGCCGATGTGTTTGCAGGCACGAAGGCCCGCTTTTTCGCAGCCCCCCGGACCATCGAGACGCTGTCGAAACTGCTCGCCGAGCACCCCGATGCGGTGATTGTCGCGGGGGCGACCGATGTCGGCCTGTGGCTGACCAAGAAATTGCGGGTAATCGATAAGATCGTCTGGATCGGGCGCGTGCGCGGTCTCGATGCGGTGACGGAGGATGCGTCCGCCCTGCACCTCGGCGCCACCGCTACTCTGGCGGAGGCTGCATCGAAACTGGCGGCGCTCGACCCCGATCTCGGGGCGGTGATGCGGCGGTTCGGTTCCGCGCAGGTGCGTGCGTCCGGCACGGTCGGCGGCAATATCGCCAACGGCTCGCCGATCGGGGATCTGGCACCCTGCCTGATCGCGCTCGATGCAACGCTGACCCTGCATGGCGCGGGCGGAGAGCGGCGTCTGCCGTTGCAAGATTTCTTCATCGCCTACGGCAGGCAGGATCGGCGCCCCGGCGAATTTGTTCGCATGCTGACGGTGCCGCGATTGCAGGCGGGGCAGCATTTCCGTGCCTTCAAGCTGTCCAAGCGCTTCGAGGAGGATATTTCCGCAGTCATGGGAGCCTTTCGCTTCACTGTGGATGCGGGGCGGATTGTCAGCGCGCGCATCGCCTATGGCGGCATGGCAGCAACGCCAAAGCGCGCGGCAGGCGCGGAGGCGGCGCTGGTCGGTGCGCGGCTCGACCATGCGGCGGATTGGGAGCGAGCCATCGCCGCGCTCAGCGAGGATTTCTCGCCGCTGAGCGACATGCGGGCCAGTGCCGGGTACCGGAGCAAAGGGGCAGGGTCGCTGCTGCGGCGCGCGCTGACCGAGCTTGCCGGGGTCCCCACGCAAACGACCCGGCTGATCGACCAGCGGGAGGCTGTGCGATGAGCGATCCCGTGGGCATCTCGCTGCCGCATGACAGCGCCGTCCTCCATGTCAGCGGGGCGGCACCCTACATCGACGACATTGCCGTGCCGGCCGATACGCTGCATATCGCGCTCGGGCTGGCGCCGGTGGCACGGGGTGGCCTGCGCGGGCTGGATCTTTCGGCCGTGCGGGCCGCGGAGGGAGTCGTCCGTGTGCTGACGGCGGCCGATATTCCGGGGCGCAACGAAAGTTCGCCATCCATCGGCGGCGATCCGCTGCTGGCGGAAAGCGAAATCCGTTTTCACGGGCAAGCGGTATTCGCGGTGCTCGCAACCAGCCATCTGGCGGCGCGGCGCGCGGCGCGGCTGGCGCGGTTCGAGATCGCGGCGGTGACGCCGGCGATCGATGTGGCGGCGGCGGCGCGACGCGGCGACAAGGTGTTGCCCGATTATGCCTTCGTGCGCGGTGATGCGGTCTCGGCACTTGCCGGGGCACCGGTGACGATCCGCGACTCTTTTGCCATAGGCGGGCAGGAGCACTTCTACCTCGAAGGGCAGATCGCGCTGGCGCTGCCGGGCGAGGGGGGCGATGTCACTGTGCATTCCTCCAATCAGTATCCCAACGAGGTGCAGCATATCGTGGCGGGCGTGCTCGGCGTGCCGATGCATGCGGTCACGGTGATCTGTCGGCGCATGGGCGGCGGGTTCGGCGGCAAGGAAAGCCAGGCAAGCCAGTGGGCCGCGCTGGCCGCGCTTGGTGCCCGGCTGACCGGCCGGGCCTGCAAGCTGCGGCTGGATCGCGATGACGATTTCGTGCTGACCGGCAAACGGCACGACTTTTCGATCGAGATGGAAACCGGGTGCGATGCGGAGGGCCGCATCCTTGCCCATCACATCGTCTATGATGCGCGCTGTGGCCACTCGGCCGATCTGTCGCAAGGCGTGATCGACCGCACGATGTTCCATGCCGACAATGCCTATCACCTGCCGGTAGCGGAGATCGCCACGCGGCGCTGGCGCAGCGATACGGTATCGAACACGGCGTTTCGCGGTTTTGGCGGGCCGCAGGGCATGCTCGGCATCGAGCGGGCGATGGATGCGATCGCCTGGCGGCTGGGGCGTGATCCCCTCGATGTGCGCAAGGCCAATTTCTATCGCCCCGGCGCGGATGTGACGCCCTATGGCCAGACGGTGAGTGACTGCGGCACGCTGCTACCGCTGGTCGAGGCCCTTGAGCACAGTGCTGACTATCGTGCCCGGCGCAGGGAGATCGCGACATTCAATGCCGCTTCGCCGATCCTGAAGAAGGGGCTGGCGCTGACGCCGGTCAAATTCGGCATTTCGTTCACGCTGCACCACCTCAATCAGGCCGGCGCGCTGCTGCATGTCTATTCGGATGGCTCTGTCAGCCTCAGCCATTCCGGCACCGAGATGGGGCAGGGGCTGAACCAGAAGGTGATCCAGGTGGTGGCGGCGACGCTGGGCCTTCCTGCGGGGGCGATCCGCATCACCGCAGCGCAGACCGACAAGGTGCCGAACGGTTCGGCAACCGCGGCTTCTGCCGGTTCCGATCTCAATGGCATGGCGGCGCTGGAGGCTGCCGAGACGTTGCGCGGGCGCATGGCGGGGGTTGCCGCGCGGGCCTTGGCTGTGCCGGAAAGCGAACTGATTTTCGCCAATGGTCAGGTAACGGCCGGCAAGGCGCATCTCAGCTTTGCCGAGCTTGCCAAGAAATGCTGGCTGGAACGGGTGTCGCTGTCGGCGACGGGCTTTTACAAGACGCCCGATATCCATTGGGACAGGGCGCGTGCCACCGGGCGGCCGTTCTTCTATTTTGCCTATGGGGCGGCCTGTGCGGAAGTGATGATCGATACGCTGACCGGCGAGATGAAGGTCCTCAGGGTCGATATCCGGCACGATTGCGGGCGCTCGCTCAATCCGGCCATCGACATCGGCCAGATCGAAGGCGGGTTCGTGCAGGGAATGGGCTGGCTGACCACCGAGGAGCTCGTGTTCGATGCCGCGGGCCGGCTGACCACGCATGCGCCAGCCACCTACAAGATCCCGGTGGCGGGCGATGTGCCGGAGGATTTCCGCGTCGATCTGCACGACGGGGCCTGGCTGCCCGACACCATCTATCGCTCCAAGGCGGTGGGCGAGCCGCCATTCATGCTGGCGTTGTCGGTGTTCTCGGCCATTGGCGATGCGGTGCACAGCCTCCGGCCGGGACGGCAGGTGAGGCTCGATGCGCCGGCGACGCCTGAAGCCATTCTTGCGGCCGTGGATGCGCAGAAGGCCGGGGCATGAGCCTCTGGGCGCGGCTGCTGCGCAACATCGGAGCGGATGGGCGGGCGGCGCTGGTGCGCCTGTTGGATGTGGCCGGCTCAACCCCGCGCGAGGCGGGCGCGGCGATGGTGGTGAGCACCGACGGGCGGATTTCCGGCAGCATTGGGGGCGGCGCGCTGGAGCATATGGCCATTGCGCAGGCATGCCGGATGATGGCGGACGGAGCGGTCGCCGGCTGGCAGGAGCGGTTGTCGCTCGGCCCGGCGCTGGGGCAGTGCTGCGGTGGAAGCGCAACGGTGCGGATCGATGTTTACTCGGGCGCGGACCGCGATTGGATCGCTCCGCTGGCGGAGGTGGAACAGGGCGCGGGGTGGGTGGCGGCCCGGCCGGTGCAGAACGGCGATCGCCTGATCTGGCAGCATGCCGATGACAGCGATGCGCGGGCCTGCCGGTTCGGCGAGAAGCCGACGCCGGTGCTGGTGTTTGGGGCGGGGCATGTGGGGCGCGCGCTGATGCTGGCGCTGGCGCCGCTGCCGTTTGCTGTCACGCTGGTCGACAGCCGCGCCGACATGCTGCCTGCTGTCGCGCCCGTCCAGGCCACGCTGCGCTGCGAGGCCGATCCGCGGGCGGTTCTGGCCGAGGCGCGGCGCGGCACGCTGGCGGTGGTGATGACCCATTCGCATGCGCTTGATCTTGCACTGGTCGAGGCTGCGCTGCGGCTCGACGCGATCGCCTTTGTCGGCCTTATCGGCAGCGCGACCAAACGCGCGCGTTTCACCAGTCAATTGCGCGCCGCCGGCCTCGGCGAGGCGGGGCTTGAGCGGTTGGTCTGCCCGGTCGGCAGAGCAGGCTTTGCCAGCAAGCTGCCCGCTGCCATTGCCGCCGGCATTGCTGTCGCGCTGCTCGAACAGCGCGAACGGACCTGAGCGGCGAAATCAGCCTGCCTTGCGCAGATCGAAGATCAACACCTCGCCCTCGGTGCCTTGAGCCAGCAGGGCGTCGCCGGTTTCGCGTGCAAGGTTTGGAATGTCGATGGCAGCCATCGGATCGGTGCAGCGCACGCGCAGCACGACGCCCGGCTGGAGCCCCTTGAGGGCACGCGCGGTCTTGAGCGCCGGCAACGGGCACTTGAGACCTATGAGATCGAGGGTATGGTCAGGGTCTGTCACATCGGAATCCGGAATACTGGAGTTATCTATGCCGTTGGGCCGGCGCGCTGTCGAGATGCTGGTTGTCGCCCTTGCGCTGCTGACGCTGCCGGCGCGCGCGCAGGACCTGCGCGGGCACGGCGGCCCGGTGCGCGCCATGGCGATGCTGCCGGCCGGCGACGCACTGGCCACGGCCAGTTTTGATTCCACCGTGATCCTGTGGTCGTTGGGCGACGGCCGGGCACGGCAGGTGCTGCGGTTTCACGAGGGAGTGGTGCATGCCGTCGCCGTTCTGACGGACGGGCGCGTTGCGAGCGCGGGCGAAGACGCGCGCATCGCGATCTGGCAGCCGGGCAGCACGCAGCCGGCGGCGGTGCTCGAAGGCCATCGCGGGCCGGTAGTGGCGCTGGTCGCTGCGCCCGACGGACGGCGGCTCGCCTCTGCCGCCTGGGATGGCAGCGTGCGGCTGTGGTCGCTCGACGGCGGTGCGCCCGAGGTGCTCGATCATCAGGGCGTCAACGTCAATGGGGTCGGGTTTCTGGGTGACGGGCGGCTGGTCAGCGGCGCCTATGACGGTACGGTGCGGCTTTTCGCCGCCGACGGGCGAGCGTTGACCGTTGCATCGACCGGCGCGCCAATCAGCATGCTGATGGTGATCTCCGGCGACGAGATTGTCGCTGCGGGCGCCGACGGGCAGTTGCGGTTCTACGATTCCGGTTTGCAACCCACCGGGCGGCTGGTCGTCGCCGAGGCGCCATTGGTGGCGGTGGCGGCCACGCGCGACGGGCGCTTGCTGGCTGCGGCGGGGTTTCGCGGTGCGCTGGCTGTTATCGACCGCAGGGAGCGGCGGATCGTGCGGCGCATGGAAGGTCCGGCGTTTCCTTTGTGGTCGCTCGCCTTCACCACCGACGGCGAGGAAATCCTGACCGGCGGGTCGGACAGGCTGGTGCGGCGCTGGCGGGTGGCGACGGGCGAACCGGTCTCCCCGGTGCTCGCCGGCCCCGATGACGGTATTCCCGCAGCGCTGCGCACCCATCCCGGTGCGGAGGTGTTTCGGGCCTGCCAGGCCTGCCACAGCCTGTCGGGCAGGGATGAGGCGCGGGCGGGGCCGACCCTGGCAGGGCTCTATGGGCGCCGCATCGGCACCGCAGGCGGCTATGACTTTTCGCCCGCTTTGCGCGCCATGGACATCATCTGGAGCCCGGAGACGTTGCAGAAGCTGTTCGAGATTGGCCCCGCCGCTTATACGCCGGGCACCAAGATGCCCGAGCAGAAGCTGATCAACGGCGAGGATCGCAAGGCACTGGCGGAGTTTCTCGGCCTGGCGGATAAGCGATAGGGAGTGGATTTGAATGCGTGCGACGTCCATTTTCCAGTCAATTTCCGACGCGCTGTCGGGGCGCCAACGTGCATCCGCATCCGCGCCGAAGCGCTGCGCAAGCGCGCTTTGATCACGTCCGTTCTGCGAGGTGAATGATGACTATCGGCACGCTTGGTCTGGCTTTTCTGGCGGGGGTTCTGTCGATCCTGTCGCCGTGTGTGCTGCCACTTCTGCCCATCGTGCTGGGGGCGGCGGCGGCCGAGCACCGGCTGGGACCGGCGGCGCTGGCGGCGGGGCTTGCCCTGTCGTTCGTCGCCATCGGTCTGTTCGTGGCGACGATCGGATTTTCGATCGGGCTTGACGGCGAGGTGTTTCGGTCGCTGGCGGCCGTGCTGCTGCTGGTGCTCGGTCTGGTGTTGATCCTGCCCGCCCTGCAGATGCGGGTTGCGGCGGCGGCAGGGCCGGCCAGCAACTGGATCGAACAGCGGTTCGGCGGCTTTTCCGCGCGCGGCCTCGGGGGCCAGTTCGCGGTCGGCCTGCTGCTCGGGGCGGTGTGGTCGCCCTGCGTCGGGCCGACTCTGGGAGCTGCTTCGGTGCTGGCGGCGCGCGGCGAGAAGCTGCCTGAGGTAGCGCTCACCATGCTGAGTTTCGGCATCGGCGCAGCCCTGCCGTTGCTGCTGCTCGGCCTCCTGTCGCGCGAGGCGATGCTGCGCTGGCGCACTCGGCTGATGGAGGCTGGTTCCGGCCTCAAGACCGCACTTGGGGTGCTGCTTGTTGTGGTCGGTGTTATGATCCTGTCCGGGATCGACAAGAAGATTGAGGCCAGGCTGGTCGAATGGTCGCCGGAATGGCTGACGGCGCTGACGACGCGGTTCTGAGCTCGCTGGCTATCAGTTGCGCGTCTTGTCGGAGGGATCGAGGTCGATACCTTCGGCCGTGCGGCGATAGTCTTCCGCCGTGCGCGGTTTGGGCCGTTCAGCCCCGGCATAGGGATCGATGGCGCTTTCGGTGGCGGCGATCACGCGGCAATCGTCGCAGAAACCGATCAGCCGCAGGCGATCATTGTTGGCGCCCGCATACATCCAGTGCGAACCGCCCAGCTTCTTGCGAATGCGCTCCACCGTCGCGCGGGTCCCGAAGGCCTTGCCACAGCGCTCGCACTGATGGGGTTCTTCCTCCTTGAGCAGCACCGGGCCCGCGTCGATGGCCTTGAAGTCAAGTCGCGGCTCAAGCGTAATGACTTTTTCCGGGCAGGTGCGGGCGCAAAGGCCGCATTGCACGCAGAGGTCCTCGACAAAACGCAGTTCCGGCCGGTCGGGATTGGCGCGGAGCGCCTCGGTCGGGCAGGCGGAAACGCAGGCATGGCACAGCGTGCAGCCTTCGACCGCCACCGCGACGCGGCCCATGCCGGCGCCTTGCGGCAGTGCAATATGACTGGCCGGCGTGGGCGCGAGGCGGTTGAGTTCGCGCAAACCCAGGCGCTCGATCTGGCGCTTGCCGCCGGCGGGCAGGAAGGTTGCGGGCGTTTTCACCGAGGCGCCGGGCTGCCAGGCCCGCAGGGCGGCGGCGAGCGCATCGGGATCGTCGACGGCAATGGTTGCGATCGCATCGGTCGCAAAGCCCATGCCGGAGGCGAGGGCTGAGGCAATCGTCAGTGTGCGTTCGATGCCGGTCTGGTCATGGCGGGGCTTCGATCGGGTCAGGATGCGGATGCCAGCCGCGCCATAGGCCAGCGCCCCGGCGATCCAGTCCAGCCCGATCTGCGTGGTTTCGTTGACCGCGACGGGGAGCACATGCGCCGGCAGTCCATCGCCGGCATGGGCGAGCGCGTGCAGCAGGTCCTCGCCGTGCGCCGTGTCGTGAACCAGCAGCAGCGGCGCCTTGCCGCCAGCGGCGAAATAGGCCTTCAGCATGCTGCGCAAGCGGGTCAAGGCCTGATCCGGCGCCGGCAGCGCATAGCTGGCCGCCCCCGTCGGGCAGACCGAAGCGCAACTGCCGCAGCCGGCACAGATCGCCGCATCGATGGCAACGCTGTCGCCGGAAGGCGCGATGGCGCCGGTGGGGCAGAGATCGAGGCAGCGGGTGCAGCCGGTGATGCGCGAGCGCGAATGCGCGCAGAGTTCCGGCTTGAAATTCACATAGCGCGGCTTGTCGAAGGTGCCGATGAGATCGCGTGCTTCGCCGATCAGCCGCTCAAGCCCCGCGGTATCGTCAGGATCGACGCGCAGATAGCCGGCCCGGAGGTCGTGGGCGGCGAACAGGGGCGCGCCGCCGCTGAGATCGATGAGGATGTCGCACTGCGAGGCGGCGCCGTTGCGGGGGGCGCCGAAACGATAGGCACTGCGCGATGCCGGTTCCGGCACCGCAAAATCGTCAACAACGAGGTCGAAAGCGCCGAAATGTCCCGTTGCAGTGCGTATCGTGCCGCGCAACACCGGAAACTCGGCGGCGCGGGCCGGCATTACCGCTCCGGGGCGGGTCAGCAGCACGGTCAGGTCGAGATCATCGGCCAGCCGGCGCGCCACATCAAGCGCGCGCTCGTCGCGACCATAGACGAGGGCCACTCCCTCGCTCTCGAGCGACAGCATCGGAATGTCGAGTGAAGGCTCGGCCGCCAGCGCAACCAGTGCCGCGGTTTTGGGCGCTGCCGCCGCTGCCTCGCCGCTCCACAGGGCCAGTTCACGAATGTTCACACCGCTGACGGGTATCTCGATGCCGGCTTCCTCGAGCGCGTCGGCAATCGCAGCCTGCCGGCAGGCGCAGGCCACCGTGAGCCCGGTTGACGCGCGCGCTGCTTTGAGCAGACGCTCCAGATCACGTCCACCGGGATCAGCCATCACCTCGATCCGTGCCTCGGGCAGGGCGCGCGCCACCGCCCGCGCATCCGGCGACAGACTGTCCTGGCAGGAACACAGGATGACGGCGTGCTGCACGGTTTCTCTCCCCGCTGCTCTTGCCTTGGCGGCCTGAACCCTCACATAAGGGGTTGCCGGGATGGCAGAAAGCAAAATCGTTTCCCGGGGGAGGGATATATGGCGGCGGGCACGATGGCGCCAGAGCTTGCTGAGCGGTTTCCGCCGCTGATCACGCCGGTGCGGTTGCGCGAGCATGAAGATGCCTTTGTGGAGGCCATGCGTCGGGCGGCAGAGGTCGGCGCCGGAACGCTGTTCCATGTCGGCCGGTTCGATCCGATCGAATTTGCGATCGTGCTGGAACCGGAGGAACCGCTGGCAGGCGCGCGGCGGGCACTGTTTGCAGGCATGAATGCGCTGGCCGAGACCATTCTTTCCGATTGCCCGCCCGAACGGGTCGTGACCTTCGACTATCCGGCCTCGCTCAGCTTCGATGCCGGACTGATCGGCGGCGGTCGGCTCGGCTGGCCGGCGGGCACGGGCGAGGATCAGGTGCCGGACTGGCTGGTGTTCGGTGTCATGCTGAGGGTTGGCGGCTTTCAGGAACTCGGTTTTACGCTGTCGCCTATGATGACCTCGCTGGAGGAGGCGGGCTACACCGAGATCGACCCGGTGGCTTTCGCCGCCCGCTTCTGCCGGCATTTCATGACCGAGATCGACGAATGGCAGGAAGAGGGCTTCAAGGGCATCGCGCGCCGCTATCTCGATCGTCTGCCGAAGGGCGAGGGCGAGCGTCTGCGCGGGATTGACGGGAACGGCGATCTTCTGGTGCATGCAGCCTCCGGCGGGCCGGCCCGCCGCCGCCCGTTGCTGGCAGAGCTGGCCGCGCCGGCGTGGTTCGATCCTGCCACCGGAGCGCCAAAGGCATGAAGCTGTTGCGGACCATACGGCTCGACCCGTCGGACGCATTCGTGTTCAACCGGGCCGCCGAGCCGGGCGAATGGGCCGTTTCGGGCGCGTTCGTGTTCTGGGATCAACCGCTCGATGGCCTGATCGGCAAGGAGCGGGCAGCGTTCCGCTCGGGGCTCCTGGGCATCGACAGCCTCGGCTGGTCGACGCTGGCGGTGGTGAGCGAGGCCAGCGCCGACGAGCGCGCGGCGGCGGTGACCCTGCTGGCCGAGCGGCTGTTCGACCGGTTCGGCGCGCCGGACAGGGAGATGGCATGCGCGGCGGCGGAGCAGGAAATCGCCTATGCTGAGCAATTGGCCGAGCCGCCGGTCGGCACGCTGGTGGCGGTGCGCCGCAGCGTCGACAAGGGGGATATCCGCGAAGCGTTCCGCACGCTGCTGCCGGGCAACGATTCACTGCATTCGCGGGCCTTCGCCTTCGAGGCGGTGGCTGAGGAGCCGGAGGAACATGTGGACCTGATGGCGCTCGGTAAGGGAGTGCAGGCATGACCGGGGGCGATTTCTGGGTTTCTTCCGGCCATCAGCTGCTGGATTGCGAGGACGGCGGCGGACTGGTGCTGACCGACGATTTCCTGCGCGCCTATCTTGCCCGGCCGGAACTGGTGCCGCCGGCGGAGGCCTGCCCGGTGGAGCGCGGGCTGCACGCCGAACTGATGGCCCACCCGCAGCTCGCCGTTGCGCCCGACCTGCTGGCAGGCGTCGCCGATGCCGATGCTCGCGAGAATTTCGCGGTTTTCCTGAAATTCCGCGATCATCTGATGGCGCGCCGGACGCTTGAGGAAGCCTACCTCGATCTGTTCCGGCAGAAGGTATCCGGGGTGCCCGGCCTGTTTGTGCAGCAGCTCAGCCATGTTCTGGCGCGCAATGCCTTGCGCGATTGCAGCGATGCCTTCGTGCTGCGGGCCGGCGAGTGCTTCTTCCGGTCGCAGAAGGTGACTGCGCACGAGGGAGCGCTGCTGCTCGCCGACGAGGAAATGATCGCCGCCCATGAACACAACCGCAGCCATTCGCCGCTGCTGGCGATGCTGGGCGGGCCGGCGGTATCGGAACTCAGCGTGCTGAACGATGCCAATGCCGCCGACTACGCCGCCCGTTCCGATGCGAATGACATGGTGCTGAACCTCAACGAAGCGGCGCACGGCAGGCGGGCGCTGGGCGAGGCGGCGCGGTGCTGGATCCGGCATTTCACGGGGCTCGACATGGTGTTCGAGCCGGTTGAAAAGCTCGACGGCGAGCGTCTGGCCTGGTTCGTCGCCTTCGATGCGGAGGCGACCGAGATCGGCAACAGGGTGTGGCGCGGCGAGGCGCTCGATCTCGACCGGGCGGGGCGCGTTCTGGCGCTCTATCGTTTCACGCTGCCGGACGACCGGCGGATCGAGCCGACGCGGCGGGGCAAGCCCGGATTTGCGCTTGCCGCAATGACGCCGGATCGTATTCTCACACTCAAGCCGCAGAACCTGGTGCTGGGCCTGCCGCTGAACGACAGGGATGGCTGAAGCGATGAGCGAGGTGCGATTTCGTCTCGGAGTGATCGCCGTGCGCAAGACGATCGACAATCCATGGGTCGATCATCTGTGGTCGGCGGCGGATGTTCTGCCCGCTGCGCCGGAGACGCCGGCCGGCACGCTGCTTTCGGTGGAAGGTCCGGAGCGCCGATTCTACGTCGGGGCGGCCGACCTCGTGCTGGCGGTGACCGATACGGCGCAGTATCGCGACAATCTCATGCAGCCGCCGCCGCGCCTGTGGGTGATCCTGCGGGAGGAGCCGGCAACCGGGATGGTTGACATCGTGACCGTCACCGCCGACCCGATGGAAGCGGAAGGGGCGGCCGAGGATCAGGCCAATATCGTCACGGCGCTGCCGATGGATATCGATCTGGCAGCGGAGGTGGCGGCGTTCGTCGATGCGCATCACGTCGAGCGGGCGTTCGTCAAGCGCCGGCGCAAGCGGCACCTTGATGGCGAGGCGCAGACATGAGCCGGGACGAGGGGTTCCTTTCACGCTGGTCGAAACGCAAGAGCGAGGCCGCCCGGGCGCCGGAGCGCGCACCGGCCCCGCCGGCCGTCGAGACACCGGCCCCCGAGGAGACAGTTGATCTGTCGCTGCTGCCTTCGATCGACAGCCTGACGGCGGAAACCGACATCACCGCATTTCTGAAAAAGGGCGTGCCGGAGGTTCTGAAAACCGCCGCCCTGCGCAAGATGTGGGCCACTGATCCGGCGATTCGCGACTATATCGGGCCTGCGGATTATCAATGGGACTTCAATACGCCGGGGGCGCTGGATGGGTTCGGCGAGCTTGCTACCGGCACCGACATCGAAAAGATGATCGCCGACCTGTCCGATTACCACCTCCGCCCCGCCGAGCCGGTTCCCGATGTTCCGGTGGAGACGGTGGTGGCCGAAGCGTCGCCGGAGCTGGAGCCGGCGTCGGGCGATTCTGAAGAAAAGCCGGATGAAGAATCGCCGGTGGAGCCGTTGCCGGCGCCGCCAGTCCGCCGCCGGAGGCATGGCGGCGCCATGCCGGCGTGACCGCTGGTTGCGATTTGCCGGCGGTGCACCGAGTTGTGACTGCGGGAAAGCGCAAAATCGTCTGTTGTCTGACAATTGGCAGTTGACCGGCGCGCCATAGGTTTGCACTATACCTGACAAAATGCCGCATGGTGGGACTCCGTGCCGGGGGAGGATGGTTGAATTCTGATGCGTGATGCCGGTCTCGAACAGGCGATCAAGGCTGCGGGCGGAATATCCGCATTGGCCCGCGCTGTCGGCGTTGCGCAACCGTCCGTCTCCAACTGGACGCGTGTGCCGGCTGAACGTGTGCTGGCCGTGGAGGCTTTCACCGCCGTGCCGCGCGCCGTATTGCGGCCCGATCTCTATCCCTCGGCTGAGCCGGCGCGCGATGCGGTGGATGCGGCGCGCAGCCAGCTATATCTCCTGTTGTCCAACCTGCTCCTGCGGGTGCCGTCGCAGGAGACGCTGAAGGAAATCGCCGGCCTCGATCGCGGTGCCGGCGGGGTGATCGGCGAGGCGCTGGCCGATCTTGCTGAGGCGGCGGAGGGAGCCGCTGCGGATCAAGTCTCGCGCGAGCATTTCAACCTGTTCGTCGGCGTCGGGCGCGGCGAACTGGTGCCGTTCGCCTCCTATTACCGCACCGGGTTCCTTTACGAACGACCGCTGGTCAAGGTGCGCGAAGATCTCAAGATCCTCGGCCTTCAGCGCAGTGACGACCTTGGCGAGCCGGAGGATGGCATCGGTTTCCTGTGCGAGTTGATGGCCGGCATGGCCGCCCAGCGCTTCGTGGTGCCCGAGAGTTTCGAGCGTGGATTTTTCAGCCGCCATCTCGCCCCCTGGGCGGAGCGGTTCTTTGCCGACCTGGAAAAGGCCGAGGCCGCGCGGTTTTACCGTGCGGTCGGTCGTCTGGGCCTGGCGTTCATCGCTCTCGAGCGCGAGGCATTCGCGCTGGAGAGTGCAACCCATTCCGGCGGGGCGGAAGCCCGCCATGATCTTGCGGAGGAGACCCATGAAAGAAAAGCATCCTAGGGAAAGCCTCGATCGTCGCGGATTCCTTGGCGCCGGCCTTGGCACTGCCGCCGCTGCCACGGGCGTGACCGCCGTGACCGCCACACCGGCGGTCGCTGCCGAGAACGATGCCGATCGCAAGAAGGCCCGTTACAAGGAAACGGACCATGTGAAGGCCTTCTATCGCACCAACCGTTACTGAGGGACGCGAGCATGCTCATCAAGCGCAAGCAGGGACAGGTTCGGCGCGGTGCCTCCACGGGGGCTTTCGCTGCCATCAACGGCGCGGGAATGGACCGCCGCGCCTTTCTCCGCAACTCCGGGCTGACGGCCGGCGGGCTCGCTGCCCTGTCGACGCTGACCTTCGGCGGGGTGCGGAAGGCCGAGGCCGGGCCGGTGGCGCCGGACGTTGCCATCGTCCGCAAGAAGAACATGTGCACCCACTGCTCGGTCGGCTGCTCGGTGATCGCCGAGGTGCAGAACGGCGTCTGGGTCGGTCAGGAACCGTGCTGGGAAAGCCCGATCAACCGCGGCACCCATTGCGCCAAGGGCGCAGCCAGCCGCGAACTGGTCAAGGGCGAGCGCCGCCTGAAATCGCCGCTCAAGCTGGTCAATGGCGAATGGCAGAAGGTTTCGTGGGATCAGGCGATCGACGAGATCGGCAACAAGATGATGGAGATCCGGGAAAAGTCCGGCCCTGACTCGGTCTATCTGCTCGGTTCGGCCAAGTTCACCAACGAGGCGGCCTATCTGTTCCGCAAGTTCGCGGCCTTCTGGGGCACCAATTCGATCGACCATCAGGCGCGCATCTGCCACTCGACCACGGTGGCAGGTGTGGCCAACACCTGGGGTTACGGCGCCCAGACCAACAGCTACAACGACATCCGCAACGCCAAGACCGTGATCTTCGTGGGTTCGAACGCGGCGGAAGCGCATCCCGTGTCGCTGCAGCACATCCTGACCGGCAAGGAGCAGCAGCGCGCCAATGTGATCGTGTTCGATCCGCGCTTCACGCGCACGGCGGCGCATTCGACCGAATACGTCCGCTTCCGCTCCGGCACCGACATTCCGGTGATCTGGGGCATACTGCACCACATCTTCAAGAACGGCTGGGAGGACAAGGAATATATCGCCCAGCGCGTCTACGGCATGGAGATGGTGCGCAAGGAAGTCGAGAAGTGGACGCCCGAGGAGGTGGAAAAGGTCACCGGCATTCCGGGCGATCAGCTCAAGCGCGTGGCTGAGACCTTCGCCAAGCAGCGGCCTTCCACCTTCATCTGGTGCATGGGCGGCACGCAGCACACGGTCGGCACCGCCAACGTGCGCGCCTACTGCACGCTGTTGCTGGCCACCGGCAACGTCGGCCAGTTCGGCACCGGCGCCAACATCTTCCGCGGCCACACCAACGTGCAGGGCGCGACCGACCTTGGTCTCGATATCGCCAACCTGCCACTCTACTACGGGCTTGCGGAAGGCGCCTGGAAACATTGGGCGCGGGTGTGGGACGTTTCTTACGACTATCTGCTGTCGCGCTTTGTCGACAAGAAGATGATGGAAGCGCCCGGCATTCCGTCGACCCGCTGGTTCGACGCGGTGATGCTGCCGAAGGATCAGGTGGACCAGAAGGACAACGTGAAAGCGATGTTCATCATGGGGCACGGCGGCAACACCATCCCGCGCATGCCGGAGTCAGCGCAGGGCATGGAAAAGCTCGACCTGATGGTGGTGGTCGATCCGCATCCGACGACCTTCTCGGTGCTGTCGGGTCGCAAGAACGGCACCTACCTGTTGCCGGCCTGCACCTCGTTTGAGATGGAAGGTTCGCGCACCGCGTCCAACCGCTCGATCCAGTGGGGCGAAAAGGTGGTGGAGCCGATCTTCGAATCGAAGAACGACTACGAGATCATCTACCGCTTCGCCAAGAAGCTCGGTTTTGCCGAGCAGATGTTCAAGAATATCAAGGTCAACGGTCTGCAGCCGGTGCCCGAGGATGTCCTGCGCGAGATCAACAGGGGCGGGCTGTCCACCGGCTATTCCGGCCAGTCGCCCGAGCGTCTGAAGCAGCACATGGCCAACCAGGGCGCATTCGACGTGGTGTCGCTCCGCGCGGCCGACGGGCCGGCCAAGGGCGATTACTACGGCCTGCCGTGGCCGTGCTGGGGCAAGCCCGAGCATAACCATCCGGGCACGCATACGCTCTACAATACCAACCTGCACGTGAAGGATGGTGGCGGCACGTTCCGCGCGCGCTTCGGCGTGACCTACGAGGAGCCGCAAGCCGATGGCTCCAAGAAGGTCATCAACATGCTTTCCGAGGGATCCTACTCGGTCGGCTCGGAGATCAAGGACGGCTATCCGGAGTTCACCTACGGCGTGCTCAAGAAGCTCGGCTGGGATGTGGATCTGAAGCCGGACGAGCTTGAGACCATCCTCAAGATCGGCGGCAACAACCCCGACGGCGTCGGCTGGGCGGTGGATCTCAGCTGCGGCATCATCCGCGTTGCGCTGGAACACGGCTGCATCCCCTACGGCAACGGCAAGGCGCGCGCCAATGCGTGGAACCTGCCCGATCCGATCCCGGTGCACCGCGAGCCGATCTACACGCCGCGTCCGGAACTGGTGGCCCAGTATCCGACCCGGCCGGATGGCAAGCAGTTCCGTGTGCCCAACATCGGTCTCGCCATGCAAAAGGCGGCGGTCGAGAAGGGGCTTGCCAAGGAGTTCCCGCTGATCCTCACCTCCGGCCGTCTCGTCGAGTACGAGGGCGGCGGCGAGGAAACGCGCTCCAACCCCTGGCTGGCCGAGCTGCAGCAGGACATGTTCGTCGAGATCAATCCGGCGGATGCGCGGTCGCGCGGCATTGCTGACGGCGGCTGGGTGTGGGTGCTCGGCCCGGTGGGCGGAGCGAAGACCAAGGTGAAGGCGCTGGTGACCGAGCGTGTCGGTCGCGGTGTTGCCTTCATGCCGTTCCACTTTGCCGGCTGGTATCAGGGCACGGATCAGCGGCCCAAATACCCCAAGGGGGCCGATCCTGTGGTGCTTGGCGAAAGCGTCAACATCGTCACCACCTACGGCTACGACCCCGTTACTGGCATGCACGAAGGCAAAGCGACCATTTGCCAGATCACCAAAGCCGCCTGAGGAGGACCTGAACAATGGCTCGGATGAAATTCCTCTGCGACTCGGACCGGTGCATCGAATGCAACGCCTGTGTCACCGCCTGTAAGAACGAAAACGAGGTGCCCTGGGGCATCAACCGTCGGCGCGTGGTGACACTCAACGACGGATTGCCGGGCGAACGCTCGGTGTCGATGGCCTGCATGCATTGCACGGATGCGCCCTGCGCCGCCGTTTGCCCGGTCAATTGCTTCTACACCACGGCGGATGCGGTGGTGCTGCATTCCAAGGACCTGTGCATCGGCTGCGGCTACTGCTTCTATGCCTGCCCGTTCGGCGCGCCGCAGTATCCCAAGGTCGGCAACTTCGGCTCGCGCGGCAAGATGGACAAATGCACCTATTGCGCGGGCGGCCCGGACGACGACCGCTCCAAGGCCGAATTCGAGAAGTATGGCCGCAATCGTCTGGCCGAGGGCAAACTGCCGCTATGCGCGGAAATGTGCTCGACCAAGGCACTTCTGGCCGGTGATGGCGACATCATCGCCCAGATCTACAAGGAACGCGTCGCCAAGCGCGGCTACGGTTCCGGTGCCTGGGGCTGGAAGGTTGCCTACAAGGAAACCATCGCCATCTGACCGCAAGCTCCCCTCGTCCCGGGCATGTCCCGGGGCGACCCTACACTGACAAGGGAGGCCTTACCCGTGACACTCGCATTCACTCGCCTGATCCGCATGCTGGCGCTGGTCGCCGCATTCGGCGTCGTCCTCGTCGCCGGTGGCGCGCCGGTTTCCGCCCAGCAGGGCCAGCAGATCAATGCCACCGCCCAATCGCTGAAGGAAGAGAATCTTCTCAAGGCGCTCAAGGAGGGCGAGGCCATCTCCGGCCGCATTTCAATTCCTGACCAGAATGCCGCTGCGCTGATCCGGCCAGAAGGGCGCGAGTGGCAGGACTTCAAGCGCTCCACCCTGCCGACGATCGGGGCGATCGCCATTCTCGGCATGCTGGTGGCGCTGGCGCTGTTCTATGCGGTGCGCGGCCGGATCATGATCGACTCGGGCCGCGCGGGCAAAACCATCGAGCGGTTTGGTGCGTTCGACAGGTTCGTGCACTGGCTGACGGCGTCGAGCTTCATCGTGCTTGGCATGACCGGCCTCAACATCACCTTCGGCCGCTCGCTCGTGTTGCCGATCCTCGGGCCCGAGGCGTTCACGGCGCTGTCGGAACTCGGCAAAGCGGTGCACAACTATGTCGGTTTTGCGTTCATCGCCGGCGTCGTGCTCACCTTCCTCATCTGGGTCAAGGACAACCTGCCGCATGCGCGCGACATCAACTGGCTCAGCCAGTTCGGCGGGCTGTTCTCGAAGGGCAACCATCCGCCGGCGGAACGGTTCAATGCTGGCCAGAAGGTCATCTTCTGGTCCGTCGTTGTCGGCGGGGCGCTGCTGAGCATCTCCGGCCTGCACCTGTTGTTCCCCAACACGATGGGCGAAGGCGTCGGCGACATGCAGTTCAAGTCCATGCTGCACGGCGTGACCGCCATGATCATGGTGGCGATCATCCTCGCTCACATCTACATCGGTTCGGTCGGCATGGAGGGCGCCAAGGATGCGATGACCACCGGCCAGGTCGATCTGAACTGGGCCAAGGAGCACCATTCCCTGTGGGTGGAGCGTGAGACGAAGGCCAGGGGCGACAAGATCCTGCATCCGGCCGAATAACCGGCAGCCCCAAACCGACTTGCAAAAGGGCGCGATCTGCGCCCTTTTCCTTTTCAAAGAGGATCGGCGTTGCGCATCATCGGCATTACCGGCTGGAGTGGGGCGGGAAAGACCCACCTCATCATCAAGCTCATTCCCCTGCTCAGGGCGCAGGGGCTTGCGGTATCGACACTCAAGCACGCCCATCACGGGTTCGATGTCGACGTGCCGGGCAAGGATTCGCATCAGCACCGGCAGGCGGGAGCGACCGAAGTGCTCGTCTCCTCCGGACGGCGATTCGCCCTGATGCATGAACTCAACGGTGAGGCCGAATGGACGCTGCCGGCGCTGCTCAACAAGATGTCGCCGGTTGATCTGGTGCTGATCGAAGGCTTCAAGCGCTATCCCCACCCCAAGATCGAGGTGTTCCGGCCAGCCAATGGCAAGTCGCCGCTTTATCCCGCCGATGCCAGCATCAGGGCCATTGCGGCCGATTGCCCGCTTCCCGATGCCGGGCGGCCGGTCTATCACCTCGACGATCTTGGCGAACTGGCATCGGCGGTGCAGCGGTTCGCGGTGCCCTGGCGGGGGGCTTTTGGCGAGGGCGGTTGATGGCGCAACTCAGCGACGATTGCTTTGCCTTCGGTGGCCCGCTGATGCGGGTCGAGGAGGCGGTGCGGCTGATCGGAACGCGTATCCAGCCGGTCGCCGGCATCGAGACGGTCGCGGTGGGGGCGGCACTTGGCCGGGTGCTGGCCGAACCGGTGGCGGCGCGGGTGGCGGTGCCGGGGTTCGACAATTCCGCCGTCGATGGCTATGCCGTGCGCCACGCGGATCTGGCGGCGGCGGGTGACAGCCGGTTGCCGGTCGGCCTGCGCATTCCGGCCGGGCGACGCGGCGTGCCGGCACTGCCGCCGGGCACGGCGGCACGCATCTTCACCGGTGCGCCGATGCCGGACGGCGCCGATACCGTGTTCATGCAGGAGGATGTGCGCGAGGAGGACGGGCATGTCCACCTGCCGGCGGGCCTCAAGCGCGGCAGCAATCGCCGGTTTGCCGGCGAGGATTTTGCAGTAGGCGCGCCGCTCGTCGCTGCCGGCACGCGCCTCGATCCGCGCCACCTGGCGGCCTTGTCGGCGGCCGGGGAAACGCATGTCCGCGTGCGCCGGCCGGTGCGGGTTGCACTGTTCTCGACCGGCGATGAACTGGTCGCGGCCGGTGACGTGCTGCCGGCGGGTGCGCAGTATGATTCCAACCGGACGCTGCTGGCCGCATTGGCGGCGCGGCGCGGCGTGCAGCTGACCGATCTCGGCATCCTGCCGGACCGGGCCGATGTCATTGCCGATGCGCTGGGGGAAGCGGCGAAAGCGCACGATGTCATCCTCACCTCGGGCGGCGTGTCGACGGGGGAAGAAGATCACGTCAAGGCGGCGGTGGAGCGGAAGGGCGCCCTGAACTTCTGGCGGCTCGCCATCAAGCCGGGCCGACCGGTGGCAATGGGCACGCTGTCGGGGGCGGCCTATGTGGGGCTGCCGGGCAATCCGGTCGCCGCGTTCGTCACCTTCGTGCGGCTGGCCGGTCCGCTGATCGACCGGCTCGGCGGAGGGGAGGCCGTGCTGGAACCGGGGCTGCCGGCGCTCTCGGGCTTCAGCTATCGCAAGAAGGCCGGTCGCCGCGAATATCTGCGCGGCACGGTGCGGCCAGGCGGAAGCGCCGTTGTCGTCGACAGGTTCGCCCGCGACGGTGCGGCGCTGATCAGTTCGTTGATCGAAAGCGACGGCCTGATCGAGCTTGACGAGGAGGCCACCGACATTGCGCCCGGCAAGCCGGTGGGTTTCCTGCCCTACAGGCTGCTGATGTAGCCGCTCTCGCCCCGCGCACGGCGCGGGCGCCCCTCGCGACGGCTCGGCGTCGCTTCGCTCCTATGCAAGGCCTGTGGCATCACAGGCCCCGCTTCAGTGACCGGGACGGGCGCCGGTGGTGCTGTAGGCCTTTTCCGCGCTCATCTGGAAATTGTTGTTGAGTACGGCATAGCTGCCCGCACCGATGAGCACCATTGCGACCAGGGCTGCCAGAATTGCCTTCATTGTTCTTCCCGTTGGTTGGCGCGGCGTTTGGCCGCTTGTTCTCAGCGCGAACTTAGGCAGTTGGATAGCGTTCCGCAAGCGCTTCCGCTTCCTCGATGTCCTCAGGCCGGTTGGCGTTGAAGAACGGATCATAAGGGCGAACCGGCCATTCGGCGTGGGCGATGCCGATGCCCGGTGTGAAGCGATCGATCTTGCGCTCGCCGGCCAGCAGTGCCGCGCGCAGCCGATCGCGGATCGCCACCGGCCAGAGGCCGATCACCGGATGGTGCCAGCCACCGGAGGCGGCGGCGGCCAGCGGCTGGCCGGCCACACGGCGCGCGAGATTGAGCCGCACCACCAGATCGGCGGGCAGGAACGGACAGTCGGCTGGAAGGCTGACAATGTCATCGGTGTCGGGCCGGTGGGCCGCGGCCCAATCCAGCCCCGCCAGGATGCCGGCGAGGGGACCTGCGAAGCCATCGATGCTGTCGGCTACCACCGGCAGGCCAAAGCCGGCAAAGCGTGCCGGATCGCCGTTGGCGTTGAGGATCAACCCGCCGCATTGCGGCCGCAGCCGCTCGATCACGCGGGAAAGAATGCTGCGCTCGCCGACCGTTTTCAGCGGTTTGTCGCCGCCGCCCATGCGGCTCGACTGGCCGCCGGCCAGGATGACGCCGAGCGGACGGGCACTGTCACTCATCTTCCGCCCCCTTGCGGTTGTGGCGGTGATGCTCTTCCGCCACCTCTTTGGGATCGACGTCGAACACGATCCGGTCCTGCCCGGACAGGGCGACGAACCGCTGCCCGCGCATGCGGCCAATCAGCGTCAGGCCCACCTTGCGCGCAAGCTCCACGCCGGATGCGGTGAAGCCGGAGCGCGAGGCCAGCACCGGGATCCCCATGCGCACGGTCTTGATGACCATTTCCGAGGTCAGCCGGCCAGTGGTGTAGAACAGTTTGCCTTCCGGCGAGATGCCATGGCGGGCCATGTATCCGGCGATCTTGTCGACTGCGTTGTGGCGGCCGACATCCTCCATGTAGATCAGCGGGCGGTCCCTTTCGCACAGCACGCAGCCGTGGATCGCGCCGGCCTCCAGATAGAGCGAGGGGGTGCGGTTGATCTTGTGCGACAGGGCATAGAGCCACGAAGTGTGCACCTCGCCTGCCGGCAGTTGCACCTCGTCGATCGCTGCCATCAGATCGCCAAAGCTGGTGCCTTGCGCGCAGCCGGAGGTGAGCACCTTCTTGCGCAGCTTTTCCTCGAACGGGGTCGGCGCGTCGGTGCGCACCACCACGACGCCGAGGTCGTCATCGTAGTCGATGGCGCTGATCGGATCGGACGGCTTCAGAATCGCCTGATTGAGCAGATAGCCGAGCGCGAGATACTCGGGATGATCACCGATGGTCATCATGGTCACGATTTCGCGCGCGTTGAGGAACAGGGTCAGCGGCCGTTCCACTGTCACCGCGGTCGTCACCGGGGCGCCGGTATGGTCGATGCCATCGACGCGGACGGTCAGCCGCGGATCGGAGGGGTCGGGGCGCAGCAGATAATCGGCGGTGGGATCAAGCACGAGAGCCTCCTGTCCATCAAATAGGACAGGTTGGCGGGGATTGCGACCGTTTGATCGAAATCCTTGCCCTGGCCGTTGCCAGGGACTAACAGCCATGCCCGTATGGCCCGCCGGGGGCGAGGAGACCTTTGATGACCGAGACTGCGCTGATTGAAACCGATTGCCTGATCATCGGAGCGGGGCCTGTGGGCCTGTTCGCGGTGTTCGAACTCGGGCTGCTCGATGTGCGTGCCCATCTCGTCGATATTCTCGGCAAACCCGGCGGCCAATGCGCGGAACTCTATCCTGAAAAGCCGATCTACGACATCCCAGGCTACCCCGTCATCACCGGTCAGGAGCTGACCGACAACCTGATGAAGCAAATCGCGCCGTTCCAACCGACCTTCCACTACGGCGAGATGATCACCACGATCCGCACGCTCGGCACCGCCGAGGCGCCGCTGTTCGAGGTGGCGACGGATGCCGGCACCACCTTCCGCGCCAAGACCATCATGGTTGCGGCCGGCGGCGGCTCGTTCCAGCCCAAGAAGCCGCCGATCGAGAGAATCGACGCCTACGAGAACACCTCGGTGTTCTACGCCGTGCGCAAGCGGGAGATGTTCCGCGGCCGCAAGGTGCTGATCGTCGGCGGCGGCGATTCGGCGCTCGACTGGGCGCTCAATCTTGAGCCGATCGCCGCCCGCGTCACCATTCTGCACCGGCGTGACGAATTCCGCGCCGCGCCGCATTCGGTGGAGCAGATGCGCGCGCTTGTCGCCGCCGGGCGGATGGATCTGAAAATCGGGCAGGTGACGACGCTCAACGGCACCGCCCCGCAGCTCGCCGGCGTGACCTGCCGCGACAACGACGGCAATTTGTTCGACATCGATGCCGACACCATGCTGCCGTTCTTCGGCCTGACCATGAAACTCGGCCCGATCGCCGACTGGGGCCTCAACCTCCACGAGAACCTGATCGCCGCCGATACCGAGAAGTTCGAGACCAACGTGCCGGGCATTTTCGCGGTCGGCGACATCAACACCTATCCGGGCAAGCTGAAGCTGATCCTGTCCGGCTTCCACGAGGCGACGCTGGCGGCGCAGAAGGTGATCCGCTACGTCAACCCGGCCAAGCGGGTGGTTTTCCAGTATACGACTTCGTCTACCTCGCTGCAGCGCAAGCTCGGGGTGAAGGAATAGCTCTCACTCCGCGAGCCTCATCACGCGCGCCCCGGTAACGGCGGCGAGGCGGGCGGGATCGATCGCAAACACCGCGTTCGGGGTGCCGGCAGCCGCCCAGACGCTGGCGTGGGTCAGAAGATCTCGGTCCATAAGGGTGGCCAGCGGTTCGGCGTGGCCGAGCGGCGGGATGCCGCCGATGGCAAAGCCGGTGATTGCACGCACGTCCGCCGCATCGGGGCGGCGCAGCGCTTCGCCCAGTTCATGCGCCACGCCCGCTTCGTCCACCCGGTTGCGGCCGGATACCAGAAGCAGATCGGGCCGGTTGCTCTCCGCACCGCGAAACACCAGTGATTTGACGATCTGACCGACATCGCAGCCACAGGCCGCCGCCGCCTCCTCGGCCGAGCGGGTCGGCGCGGCGTGCAGTCGCACGGTGATGGCAAGACCCTGGGCCTCGGCGGCAGAGGCGACCCGCGCTGCGGCGGCGGGCAGGGTAGCGGTCTCGCTCATGCGATGATTTCCCTCTCAAGCATGCTCACCGGCGCTTGCGGGCCGGCCATGCCGCGCACTTCGAGCGTGATGCGCGGGGTGGTGCCGTCGGTGTCGAAGCGGAAGAGGTGCCAGGCGGCGCGATGGGCGGCGTCGCCCGGCACGGCGGATGCGGAAGCAACGCCGACGACCGGAATGCGGGTGCCGTCCGGCCCCGGCAGGTGATGCAGCGAGCGCCGGTGGTTGTGACCATGCAGCACCAGCGCGGCGCCATGGCGGGCGAGCAGCGCTTCCAGCGCCCCGGCATCGCGCAGGCCGCGGAACAGGCGCGAGCCGCCGCGATGGGGCGCATGATGCATCAGGATCACCACCGGCTCGCCGGTCTGGCGCAGGCTGGCCAGCAGCGTTTCGAGCCGTCCCAGTTGCGAAACGCCGATTTCGCCGCTCGCCAGAAACGGCAGGGTGGGAATGGCCGAGGACACGCCCACCAGGGCAACACCGCCGCGCCGGCGCAGATAGGGAAAGCCGGCCGCCCCCGCATCGGCCTGCATATGCGCACCGAAGAGGCGGCGCATGTGGTCCATCGAATCGCCGACATAGGCGTCGTGGTTGCCCGGCACGATGGAAACATCCGCCGCCGTGCCGAGCGGGGCCAGCAGGCGCCGGGCAAGCTCGAACTCCGCGCCGAGGCCGATGTTGACGAGATCGCCGCCGAGCGCCACGTGATCCGGACGAGTCCTGAGAATGTCGCTGACAATCGCGTCCAGCACGTCCATGTTGTGAATCAGGCGGCGCTTGGAATGCCAGTTCCAGTAGCCGGTCAGCCGCTTGCCGATAAGATCGCGCCACTCCGGCGTCGGCAACGGGCCGACATGGGGATCGGACAGATGGGCAAGCAACAGCGACACGGAAAGGGTCCGATGCGAGGAATGGGCGTGCGCTCTGGTGTTTCCTGTCGGGCGCGCGCCGTCAAGGGGCAAGCACTGCGTTGCGGGGGCGGGCGATGAGCACCCCCCCTGCCGAGCGGCCTGAACGGCGCTGGCTTACCGCCATCACCCATTTCATCTTCCGCTTTACCCGGCCGATGACGCTGGGGGTGCGCGGCATCGCGCTCGATGCGGAGGGCAAGGTGTTTCTGGTGCGCCATACCTATGTGCCGGGCTGGCATCTGCCGGGCGGCGGGGTGGACGCGGGCGAGACGCTGGAACAGGCGATGGCCAAGGAGTTGATGGAGGAAGGCCATATTCGCCCCGACGGAGCGATGGAACTCGTCGGCATGTATTTCAATGCGCATGTGTCGCGGCGCGATCATGTGGCGGTGTTCCTCATTCGCACCTGCGTGCAGGAGCGCCCGCGCCCGCCGGATCGCGAGATCGCCGAATGTGGTTTCTTCGCGCTCGATGCCTTGCCGGCGACCACGACGCGAGGCACCCGCGCCCGCCTCGCCGAGGCCCTGGGCGGGGCGGCGCGAAGCCCCTATTGGTGAAAAGCTTGGCGGCTGCACAAAGCCGTGGTAGCGGCGGCACATGCCCGATCTGAAGATCACCCTGCACCATGAGGCCCCCGGCGATGCCGAAGCCATCGAGCGTTTGAACGAGCGCGCGTTTGGCCCCGGCCGCTTCGCCCGCACCGCCGAGCGCCTGCGCGAAGTGTCGCCGGTCGCGCCCCAGCTCAGCCTTGTCGCGCGGGTGGCCACCCTGCTGGTCGGTTCGGTGCGGCAGACGCCGATCCGCATCGGCGAGCACAAAGCGCTGCTGCTCGGCCCGCTGGCTGTGGAACCGGCTTTCCGCAGCCGCGGTATCGGCCGGCAACTGATGGAACGGGCGCTGCAGGAAGCGGCCGCGCAGGGCTACCAACTGGTGCTGCTGGTGGGCGATCAATCATACTACGGGCGGCTCGGGTTCAAGCCGGTGCCGATGGGTCGCATCGCGCTACCCGGACCGGTCGATCCTGCCCGCGTGCTGTTGTGGGCGGAGACGGAAGAGGCGCGCACCGCCGCCACAGGCGCCGTGCGGGGCGGATAGCATCTCAGGCGCTTGAGCGGGCGCGCCCCTCGCGCAGCCAGGTGCCGATCAGCGGGATCAGCATCAGCAGCAGACCAAGGCCGCCGGCGGCCAGTGCCATCACGCTGACGCCCTTGACCACCGAGGCTTCGGTCGGCCTGAGGCCGATGAAATCCGACCCGGCGAAGCGGTTGCCGCTGCGGATGTCGGCGATGCGGGGCAGGGCGAGACGGCCATCCTGCTCGACACGGCGCAGCGAGCCGCCGGTTTCCTCGGCGATGGGCTGCAGTTTGGCGGTGGTCGAGACCACTTCCATGAATTCCTTGGGGTTGGGCGGGCCGGCATTGGCATAGGCGACAAGCTTGTCGCTCTCGGCCTTGTAGAGCCCGGCCCGGCGGAGGGCGAAGGTGGCGCGCCACAGGCCCGGCTCCGCCTCGCTGAGCGTCAGCTTGAGCGTCTCGCCGCCGGGCAGGGCAAGGTCGACATCGCTCGGCGCTTCGCCGATGGTGCGGCGCTCGACGGTGAGCGTGCGGCCGCGCACGGAAAGACGCAAGGCTTCCTCTTCCAGGTCCGGCTCCTTCATCAGCCAGTGGACGAGGCGGCGCAGCAGGTCGAGATAAGGCCCGCCTCCTTCGTAGCCGCGTGCCCACAACCAGACCTGATCGGACAGAAACAGCGCGACGCGGCCCTTCTGCTCGCGCTTGAGCACCAAGAGCGGATTGTCGGCTGCCCCGGTCATCACCACATGGCCATCGCCGGCGCGGGCCGGAATCTGGCGGAACCACGGCGCCCATGTGGGTTCACCGGCGTTCAGCTTCGCCCCTTCCAGCAGCCGGGTGACCGGATGCCGCTCGCCAATTCTGGTGACCCTGGCGCGGAACTGCTGTTCCAGCGGGGTCGTGCCCGGTTCGGCCGGGATGATGCGCTTGAGCGGCGTCGACAGAAGGCCCGAGCGGGCGAGCAGTTCCGGGCCGACCGCGAACAGGATCTGCCCGCCCTCCTGCACGTATTTGACCATGTTGTCGAAATAGGCATTCGGCAGGTAGGTCTGGTTCGAATAGCGATCGAAAATGATCAGATCGAACTCGTTGATCTTCTGCTGGAACAGTTCCCGCGTCGGAAATGCGATCAACGACAGCTCCGAGGTCGGCGTGCCATCCTGCTTCTCCGGCGGGCGCAGAATGGTGAAATGCACCAGATCGACATTCGGATCGGCCTTCAGCAGGTTGCGCCAGGTGCGCTCGCCGGCATGCGGCTCGCCCGAAACGAGCAGCACGCGCAGCTTGTCGCGCACCCCTTCCACCGGCAGGGCGACCAGATTGTTGAGCGCGGTCAGTTCGCCCTCGGCGACCTCGATGCGCGCTTCAAAAAGGTTGAGGCCGGCGCGGTCGATCTTCAGTGGCAGCCGGATGGGGGTGTTGGGCCGCACCTCGCGCGCATAAAGCGTCTCGCCGTTGCGGGACACCGTCAGCCGCAGGCTGGCCGGCGACTCACCGGAGGTGACGACGCGCACGCTCGCCTGCACCTCCTTGCCGACGATGCCGAACCGGGGCGATTCGGCGATCTCGATGCGGCGGTCAAACTCGCCTTCCCGGCCGGTGATCAGGCCATGGAACGGCGCGGAAAGGCCGATCGCCTTCAGCGAGGCGGGCACATCATGCACCACGCCGTCGGTGATGGCGATGATGCCGGCAAGCCGCTCGGGCGGCACATCGGCCAGCACGGAATTCAGGCTCTCGAACAGATGCGTGCCATCGCCATCGGCCTCGCGTTCGAACACCTCGACCTTGCGCAGGATGGTGTTGGGCCGCTCCTTCAGGCGTTGCTCCATCGCGGCGGACGCCTCGTCGGTCTGGCGCGGGCGATCGCCGATGGTCTGGCTGCCGGTGCGGTCCACCAGCAGCGCGACGATCTCCGGCAGGCCCTCGCGTTCCTCGTTGACGAAGCGCGGATCGGTGAGCGCGAACAGGATCAATGCCGAAGCGGCAAGTCGGGTCAGGCCGCCGCGCTTGCCGCGCCAGATCAGCAGGCCTGAAAGCAGCAGCGCCACCGCGGCCAGGACCATCCACAGCGGCCAGCCGGTGACCGGATCGAAGGCGAGCGACAGCCGGTTCACCATGTCACTGCCCCAGCCGTTCGAGCAGGGCGGGGATATGCACCTGATCGGCCTTGTAGTTGCCGGTGAAGGCATACATCACCAGGTTGACGCCGGCGCGCATCGCCATCTCGCGCTGGCGCGGCTCGCCCGGCACCAGCGGAAAGCGCGGGTTGCCGGCCCGGTCCACTGCCCAGGCCGCGGCAAGGTCGTTGGAGGTAATGATGACGGGGGAGACCCGGTCGCCGGCGCGGGCGGGGCGCTTGAGGTCTTCGGCGCCGCGCGGCAGCGCCTCGATCCAGGTTTCGCCCTGCGCGTAGCGGCCGACCAGCCGGTCGAGGAGGTAGAAGGTCTTGGTCAGCACATGGTCGCGCGGCACCGGTTCCAGCGCCGGCACATCGAGCACCGTCATCATCTGGCGCAGACGGCGGTTCTCGGCGGTGGTGCCGCCGGCGCCGGGCACCGCGCTGGCATCGCGCGTATCGAAGATCACGGTGCCGCCGTTCTTCATGAACTGGTCGAGGCGCTTCAAGGCCCCTTCGCCCACCATCGGCTGGTCGGGCGTGACCGGCCAGTAGATCAGCGGATAAAAGACGAGTTCGTCCTTGGATGGATCGAGCCCCACCGGCGGGCCGGGGTCCATCGAGGTGCGGGCATTGAGCGTGCGGGTCAGCGCAGTCAGGCCGAGGCGCGAGGTCTCGTCCACATCCTTGTTGCCGGTGACAACATAGGCAAGGCGCGGCCTCAGGCTCGCCTCGATATCCTGGGCGGTAGGTGTCCGCGCAGCGGGCGTCTGGGCCGAGGCGGGATCGGACGTCGCCGCCAGCATCAGCGCCAAGGCCGCGCCTGCCGCGCCGGCCTTCAGGCCATGCCGCGACAGCATTCCGGCCAGCCACAGCACGGCCACCGCATCAACAAGAAACAGCAGGAAAGCGGCGAGCATCAACGGCAGTCTGAGATCGAGCGGCGGGCGGGTCCGCAGCGGGAGGGGTGTCGCGCCGGCAAGATCGAGCGGGCGCAGGCTGCTGTCGGGCGCCAGCGCATTGACGGCAACGCTCGCCTCGGCCGGGCCGTAGAAGCCGGGCGGGTGCTCGGCGCTGGCGGCGCCGGTGCGATTGCGCGGCAGCGGCCGGGCGGTGGCGGGCGGGGCGCCGAAAGTGCCGAAACCATCGAGAATGCGACGCGGATTGGCCATTTCGGTGGACCCGTCGGCGCGTGCCTCGCCGGCAACCGCCAGCGGCAGGATTTTGCGCAGCATGTCGACGAAGACGCCTGACAGCGGCAGGTTGGACCAGCTGGTGTCGGCGGTGACATGGAACAGCGCGATCAACCCCTTGCCGCGACGGGCGGCAGTGACCAGCGGTGTGCCGTCCGACAGCGCGGCCCAGGTGCGTTCGTTCAACGTCGGTTCGGGTTCTGCCAGCACCTGCCGCTCGACGGTCACATCCGCCGGCATCGGCAGGGTAGCGAAAGGGCCGGCCTCGCTGAACGTGGCCAGGCGCTGCGGCTTCTCCCACGACAGCGCCCCGCCGAGCACGCGGCCGCCGCGCCGGAGCCGCACCGGCAGCAGCGGATCGGCGGATTCGGCCAGGCCGCTGCCGGCAAAGCGCACCAGCACGCCGCCCTGCTCGACGAATTTCTCAAGGTCGGCCATGGCCGGGCCGGCAACGGTAGCCACCTCCACCAGCACGATCAGCTCCGGCCGCTCCTCCAGCGCGCGCTGCAGCGGATCGGCGCCGCGCGAGGTCTCGACCAGCGTCGAATAGGGGGCGAGGGCCTTGGTGACGAAATAAGCGCCGGAAACCAGCGGCTGGGCGGTGTCGGCCGTCTCGCCGGAGATGATGGCCACCTTGCGGCGCTGGGCGCCGGCATCGAGCAGATGGACGGCTGCGGCGCTGCGGCCATCGGCGATTTCAAGCCGGGCGATGTCGTTGCGCACCTCCAGTGGCACGGCGATGCGTGCCTCGGCGCGGGTCTGGCCGGCAAAATCGGCGGTTGCCTCGCCGAGCGTGCGGCCGCGTGCATCGAGCGCGCGCACCAGCGCGACGCCCGCCTCGCTGCCTGTAGCGGGGCGCTGCAGCTTCACCACCATCGCGTCGCGTTCGTTCGCCGCGTCGGTGATGACGCGCAGCGGGCTGGGGCTGGCGGCGATGATGCGCAGTTTCGCCCCCAGCGCCTCGACAAAGGCGCGCGTCTCGCCATCGTCGGCCAGATGGGCGACCGCGTCGGTCAGCCACAGTACATCGGCCGGATTGGCGGCGGCAAAATCGCGGACGATCTGAAACTGGCGCTTGCGATCGGGGGCGAACGGCTGCGGTTGCAGACCGCGCAGACGTTCGATCGCGGTGCGCGCCGTGCCGGCCACGAGCGCCTGCGGCTCATCGGCGCTGGCGCGCAGCACGACGGGGCGATGTTCCGCCGCTTCCAGGATCGCCGTCGCCCGGGCGCGGCGCTCGCTCCAGTCGGGGGCGGCGGCAAAGCCGTTATCGATCAGCAGCACCAGCGGGCCTGAACCGGTCGCCGCGCCATCGGGTTCCGGGGTCCAGCGCGGGCCGGCGACCGCCAGGATCGCCAGCGCGGTCATCAGCAGGCGCAGGGCCAGCAGCCACCAGGGGGTGCGCGCGCTCTGCCGTTCGGGTGTGGCGAGATCGCGCACCAGCGGAAGGGTCGGCAGCGGCACCTGACGCGGCGGCGGGGGCGTGACGCGCAGCAGGTAATAGAGCACCGGCAGGCCAACCAGTGCGGCGAGAACCAGAGGATAGGCGAAGGACAGAGCCGCCATGGTTCAGCCCCGCCCCGGCGTGCCGGAAAGCTGCATGGCCAGTTGCAGCACCATCTCGGAGGCCGGGCGGTCGGTGGTCATGGCGGAAAAGCGCCAGCCCCGGTGCTGGCAGGTCTGGCGCAGGCTCGCCTCATGCGCTTCCAGACGGTGGCGATAGGCTTCGGCCATGTCATCGGCCGCGCCGACGCGCCAGCGCGTGCCATCCTCGGGGCCCAGAAACTCGGTCTCGCCGCGAAACGGAAACAGCGTTTCCACAGGGTCGCGGATCTGCACCGCCAGGCCGCCGCTGCCCCGGTCGGTCAACCGGCGGAAGCGGTGCTCGAACTCCGCATGGGCGAGGATGAAATCGCCGATCAGCAGCAGCCGGTCGCGCGGGCCGGGGGCGGGGCCGTCAGGCATGTCGGTTGCCGCAGAAGCGGTGGCCGGCAGCGCATCGGCAAGCCGGCCGATGATCGAGCGCGACAGGATGGGCGCGGTGCGGCCCAGAAGGCCGACCCGTTCGCCCGAGCGCACCAGAAGGTCGGCCAGCGCCAGACCGAGCACGATGGCGCGGTCACGCTTGGAGGCCAGCGCCAGCGAGGAGGTGAAATCCATCGATCGCGAAAGGTCGATCCACAGCCAGTAGGTCGAGGCCGATTCCCATTCGCGCTCACGCACATAGAGCCGGTCGTCGCGGGCCGAGCGGCGCCAGTCGATGCGGTCCGCCGGTTCGCCGGAATTGAACGGCCGGAACTGCCAGAAGGTCTCGCCCAGCCCGGCCCGGCGGCGGCCATGGATGCCCAGCGCCACCTGCGCCGCCACCTGCCGCGCTTCCAGCGCCAGCCGCGGCAGCACCGTGGCAACGCCCGCCGCCTCCGCCTCGATCCGTGGACCGAGTCGGTCGCCGACAGGCGCGATGAGCCGGGCGTCGATCATCTATCGCAGTTTCTCAACCAGCTGGCTGATCAGCCCGGAAAGCGTCTCACCCTCTGCGCGGGCGGCGAAGCTGAGCGCGATGCGGTGCTTGAGCACGGGCTCGGCCAGCGCGATCACGTCCTCGACCGAGGGGGCAAGGCGGCCGTCAATCAGCGCGCGGGCACGGGCGGCGAGGCTGAGCGCCTGGCTGGCGCGCGGCCCAGGTCCCCAGGCAAGACGATGGCCGATCCCGTCCTTTTCGCCGGGGCGGGCGGAGCGCACGACCTTGAGGATGGCATCCACCACGGTTTCGCCCACCGGCAGATGGCGGACGAGCCGCTGGGCGGAAATCAGTTCGCCCGGCGCCATCGCCGGCCGGGCCCGCGCCGAGCCGGTGCCGGTGGTTTCGACCAGCATGCGCTTTTCGGCCTCGAAGCTGGGGTAGTCGACATCGACCTGCATCAGGAAGCGGTCGAGCTGGGCTTCGGGCAGGGGGTAGGTGCCTTCCTGCTCGATCGGGTTCTGCGTTGCCAGCACATGGAAGGGTTGCGGCAGATCGTGCCGCTCGCCGTTGATGGTGACGAACCCTTCCTGCATCGCTTGCAGCAGCGCCGACTGGGTGCGCGGGCTGGCGCGGTTGATCTCGTCGGCCATCAGAAGCTGGGCGAAAATCGGCCCGCGGATGAAGCGGAAGGCGCGCTTGCCGGGGCTCGGTTCTTCCAGAATCTCGGTGCCGAGAATGTCCGACGGCATCAGATCGGGCGTGAACTGAACGCGCCGCGCATCGAGGCCGAGCACCGTGCCGAGCGTTTCCACCAGTTTGGTCTTGGCAAGGCCGGGCACGCCGACCAGCAGCACATGGCCGCCGCACAGCACGGTGATCAGCGTGTTCTCGACCACCTTTTCCTGGCCGAAGATGACCGAGCCGATCTCCTCACGCGCCTTTTTCAGATGGGCGGCGGTGGTTTCGGCGGACTTGACCACCTGCGCGGCGAGATCGTCGGCGCTCTGGGCCACGGCGGAACTCATGCAATCTCTCCCTTGCAGGCCAATCGGTGCTGCGCGCCTGGCGACAGCGCCCGACCCCATAGAATCCCTGTTCGCGCCGGAATACAATCTTGCGCTGGCGCCCCGACGGGGCCAAATCACAATTCTCTGTGATCGTGACGGAGTTGAGGCACAGGTGAACACGAACGCGGCAGCGGCGGGGATGGGCGGAGCGGCACAGCGGCTGCTGGCGGGCGCTGGCGCGGCCGGTGGGCGGGGGCCTGCGCCGGTGCATCTGTGGAACCCGCCGTATTGCGGGGAAATCGACATGCGCATCGCAGCCGATGGGTCGTGGCACTACAATGGCACGCCGATCCATCGGCCGGCGATGGTCAAGCTGTTCGCCACCATCCTGAGGAAGGACCCCGAGCGGCATGTGCTGGTGACGCCGGTCGAGAGGGTGGGCATCAAGGTCGACGATGCGCCGTTCCTGGCGGTCGATGTCGACAGCGAGGCGACTGCAGGGGGCGAGACGCTGTTCATCCGCACCAATCTCGACGACATCGTCGCCCTCGGCGCCGAGCACCCGCTGCGCTTCGAAACCGCGCGGGATGGCGGGCTGAAACCCTATGTGCATGTGCGCGGCGATCTATGGGCACTGGTGAGCCGGTCGCTGGTGCACGATCTCGTCGCCCGCGCTGTTGTGGAAACCGATCCTGCGACGGGAAGGGACCTGTTCGGCATCCGCTCCGGCGGCGCTTTTTTCGCGATGGCGCCGGCCGATGCTTCGGGCGGGGGGATGTGATGGACGCCGGGCTCGAGTCGGAGGCCGAATTCCTCAGCAGGGCGCGGGCGCGCCTGCTCGCTGAACCGGAACCACCGCGCCGGCCCGGCTCTCCAGTGCTGGGCGATCATCGCCTGCCCGGCTTCGTGCCGGATGAGGAGCGCATCGTCAACGCGGTGCCGGCGGCGGTGCTGGTGCCCGTCACCTTCGGTCCGGACGGCGGCGCCATCATTCTGACCGAACGGTCGAGCCGGCTCAGGAAGCATGCCGGGCAGGTATCATTTCCGGGTGGACGCATCGACGCGGAGGAACCGCCGCTGAAGGCGGCCCTGCGCGAGGCGGAGGAGGAGATCGCCCTGGCGCGCGAACATGTCACGCCGCTCGGCTATCTGCCCTCCTATTACACGGGCACGGGCTATCGCATCACGCCGGTGGTCGGGCTGGTCAGGCCGGGAGCGCCCATGGTGCCCAACCCGGACGAGGTCGAGCGGGTGTTCCTGACCCCGTTCAGCGTCCTGTTCGACATGAACCGATACCGCTTCGAGAGCCGCTACTGGGAAGGAAAAACGCGGCGCTACTATGTTGTGGACCATTCCGATGCCTATATCTGGGGCGCCACCGCGGCGCTGGTTCGCATCCTCTATGAAAGGTTGACGCACGCATGATACGGGCTGTCATCGATGGGATCCTGATCTTCCTCATTCCGTTCGCCGTCTGGTGGGGGGTGCAATCCTGGCGCCTCAAGGACCCGAAAGCGGCGATGCGAATCGAGAAGGGACCGCTTGCCTGGTTGTCCATCATCGGGCTGATCCTGTGCATCGGCACGATCATCGCGACCGAGATGCTGGCCGCGCCGCATCAGGACGGCTACCAGCGCGCGCAGTGGAAGGACGGCAAACTGATCCCGGGCGAGGCCAGGTGACGCCGGCGGGTGCCCCGGCTTCGGCGCTGCTGGCTGCGCCCGGTGTCCGCCTCATCATGGATCTGCTGAACGGGGCGGGGGAGGAGGCGCGCATTGTCGGCGGGGCGGTGCGCAATCGCCTGATGGGCCTGCAAGCGAGCGATATCGACATCGCAACCACGGCCTTGCCGGACGAGGTGCTGCGCCGGGCCGCGGCGGCCAGCATTCATGCGGTGCCGACCGGCTACGAGCACGGCACGGTCACGCTGGTGATCGATGGCGTGGCATTCGAGGTGACCAGCCTGCGCGAGGATATCGCCACCGACGGGCGGCGGGCGACGGTCCGGTTCGGGCGCGACTTCCGTATCGACGCGCTCAGGCGCGATTTCACCATCAACGCGCTGTCGGTGTCGGTCGACGGACAGGTGCATGACTATTGCGGCGGCCTCGCCGACATCGCGGCGGGGCGGGTGCGGTTTATCGGCGATGCCGCCAGCCGCATCCGCGAGGATTACCTGCGCATCCTCAGGTTCTTCCGTTTTTCCGCGGCCTATGCCGGCGGGAAGCTGGATGCGACCGGGCTTGCTGCCTGCCTCGCCGGTCGGGCGGGGCTCAGGCAGCTGTCGCGCGAGCGGGTGCGGCAGGAGGCGATGAAGCTGCTGGTCGCCGCCCATGCCGTGCCGGTGATCAGGTGCATGGTGGCGCATGACCTGCTCGCCGATGTGCTGGGCGCGAAGGGGGATGCGGCGGCTTTGGCAGAGATGGTCGAACTGGAGCAACGATTCGGCCTGCCGGCCGATGCGGTCCGCCGGCTGGCGGCGCTGGCGGTGCGCTCGGACGGCGATGTCGAGCGGCTGCGCGACGGATTGCGGCTGACCAACCGCGAGCAGGCACAGCTTTCCGCGCTGCTCGACGGTGTGGACGGGAGCGCAAGCGAGGCCGGCCTCAAGGCGGCGCTCTATCGGCTTGGCATGCCGGCCTACCGCGATGGGCTGCTGTTCGGTGCCGCGTGCGGCGAGGGGGCGCCGGGGCTGGCGCGCGCACTTGCGCTGCCGGAGCGATGGACGCCGCCCGCATTCATGCTGCGCGGCGCGGATGTGTTGGCGCTCGGCGTGCCGAAAGGGCCGGAAGTTGGCCGACTGCTCGCCGAAGCGGAAACGCAATGGATCGCCGCCGGCATGCCTGAGGGGGAAGCGGCGCAGCTTGCGCTGCTGGCGGCGATCAGGGGCCGCTGAGCGAGGCGGCGATGCGGCCGACGAGCGGGTCCATGCGCGGCTTTTCCGTCTCGGGATAGACCAGCACCAGCGCGTGGATGGTGCCGCGATCGGCCGAGAACAGGTATTTCTCGTAAAAGATGTGGCGCTCGTCCTCCAGCTCGCGGAAGCCGGACAGCACGAACCAGTTGCGGCCTCGCGTGCTGTAGGTGGTCTCGCGGTAGTCATCCTCGCCGCGCTTCTGCCGCTCGAGCGAGGCGGGAGTGGCATCAAGCACATTGAACTGGCCGAAGATCGCCAGCGCCGCGCCTTCCGGCGTGCGGAAGGTGCGCCCGTCGTGCGCGTCCGGTTCGGCGTCGGCCTGCATCAGATCGGCCGGATAGATGGCCGACGTGCCGTATCTGGCGTTGGTGTAACGGGTCCAGCGCTGCTGGGCGTGTGCGGGGGCCGCGACGGCGAGCGCGGTGGCAATAAGCGCGCGACGCGTGAATTGGGGCATGGCGCATCATCTCCCATGAACATCGGGCTAGGCCCGACGGTCTCAGGATAGTCGTGCGGCTGTTGCCGGCCATGAGCCAGCGCAAGCGTACGGTATGCCGGTGGCCGGCAGGTCAGGGCCAGCGCACCGTCGGCGGCATTGAGGAGAGGATCGAGTCGACGTTGCCGCCGGTCTTGAGGCCGAAGATGGTGCCGCGATCGTAGAGCAGGTTGAACTCGACGTAGCGGCCGCGGCGCACCTGCTGCTCGTGGCGGTCGGCCTCGGTCCACGACGTGGCCCAATTGGCGCGGACAATGGCGGGATAGATGTCGGCGAATGCCTCGCCGACCGCGCGGGTAAAGGCGAAATCGGCCTCGAAATCGCCGCTGTCGAGATAGTCGTAGAAAATGCCGCCGATGCCGCGCGGCTCGCCCCGGTGCTTGAGGAAGAAATACTCGTCGCACCAGGTCTTGAACTTCTCATAGGGCGCCACCGCCGCATGCGCATCGCAGGGGGCCTTCATCGCCGCGTGGAAAGCGCGCGAATCGGCATCGTCCTGCGTGCGGCGGCGATCCAGCACCGGGGTCAGGTCGGCCCCGCCACCGAACCATTGCTTGGTGGTGACCACACGCCGGGTGTTCATGTGCACGGTCGGCACATGCGGGTTCCACGGATGGGCGATCAGCGAGATGCCGGAAGCCCAGAAACGGGGATCGTCCTTGGCGCCGGGAATCTGGCCGGCGAACTCCGGCGCGAAAGTGCCGAAAACGGTTGAGACATGCACGCCGACCTTCTCGAACAGCCGGCCGCGCATCACCGCCATGGTGCCGCCGCCGCCGGGGGCGCCGTCGTGGTTGGTGCGTGTCCACGGCTTCTTCTCGAATCGGCCGGGGTCCCCCGGCGCCTCGGCGAAGAACGGGCCGGGACAATCGGCCTCCAGCCTCTCGTAGGAGGCGATGATGCGGTCCTGCAGCGCCTCGAACCAGGCCTTGGGGCGGGATTGGGTTTCGGCAAGCGTCATGGGGTGCCTTTCGGGAAACGGTCGAGCTGGCGCAGCGCCTCGCCGGCGATGATGGCGGCACTGACCGCAAGATTCAACGAGCGCAGCGCGGGCAGCATGGGAATGCGGATGGCAACATCGGCGTCCCTATGCACGTCCTCCGGCACGCCGGAGGTCTCGCGGCCGAACAGGATGACGTCACCGGGCAGGAAACGGCATTCGGTATGGGTGATGCGGCCGCGCGTGGTGGCCAGCACCAGCCGCCGTCCGGCAGCCCTGCGCCAGGCATCGAAGGCGGCATAGCTGACATGGCGGTCTATTGTCGCAGCGTCGAGATAGTCCATGCCGGCGCGGCGAAACGCGCGGTCGGAAACCGGAAAGCCCGCCGGCTCGATTATGGCCACCGGCAGTGCAAGGCAGGCAGCCAAACGGACAATGGTTCCCGTGTTTTGCGGGATGTCCGGCTCATAAAGCGCGATGGTCAGCGGGCGTTGCTGGCTCGGCGGCGGGGCGTCGTTGCTTTGTGGCATATTGAAGGCTTTAATCGCTGAAAGGACTATGGACAATGCGTTTCCGGCCTGCCAAAGAGCATGCTGGAAGGGCATGCGGAGCGACGCTCCATGTCCCATCGGAGATTGCAGGACGGCGAGCAACAGGCGCCAGGGCGTGCCTTGCTCCAGGCTGAAGGGTGCAAAACGTGGCTGAACACGCAATTGACCAGACCAACAGGCGTGATTTCCTTTATATCTGGACCGGGGCGCTGGGCGCCGTTGCGGCCGGATCGGCGGTGATTCCGCTGGTGGACCAGATGAACCCGGATGCCTCGACCATCGCCGCCGGCGCGCCGATCGAAGTCGATCTCGGCCAGATCCCGGAAGGGCAGGTGGTGACGCTGAAGTGGCGCGGCAAGCCGATCTTCGTGCGTCATCGCTCGCAGAAGGAAATCGACGAGTCCAAGGCGGTGGCGGTCGCCAGCCTGCCGGATCCGCAGCCTGATTCGGCGCGCATCGGCACCTTCAACGGCAAGCCGATGGAGAAGTGGATCGTCAACATCGGCACCTGCACGCATCTGGGCTGCGTGCCGCTCAACAATCAGGGCGAGTTCCACGGCTGGTATTGCCCGTGCCACGGCTCGCATTACGACACCGCGGGGCGCATCCGTAAGGGCCCGGCGCCGAAGAACCTCGAACTGCCGCCCTTCTCTTTCCAGTCGGAAAGCAAGGTCCGCATCGGCTAACTCATTGATCTCGTCAAGGTAAATCCATGTCAGAGCATTCTACCTATACGCCCAGGACGGGGATCGAGCGCTGGATCGACGCGCGTATGCCGATCATCCGTGTCATGCATGATGCGGGCGTTTCCTATCCGACCCCGAAGAACCTCAACTACCTGTGGACCTTCGGCGGCATCCTCACATTCATGCTGGTGGCGCAGATCATCACCGGCGTCGTGCTGGTGATGCATTACACCCCGCACACCACGATGGCGTTCAACTCGGTTGAGCACATCATGCGCGACGTGAACTACGGCTGGCTGCTGCGCTATTTCCACGCCAACGGCGCCTCGATGTTCTTCATCGCGGTCTATGTCCACATGTTCCGCGGCCTGTATTACGGGTCCTACAAGGCTCCGCGCGAGCTTTTGTGGATCCTCGGCGTCGTCATCTTCCTGCTGATGATGGCCACCGGCTTCATGGGTTACGTGCTGCCGTGGGGGCAGATGTCTTTCTGGGGCGCCACCGTCATCACCAACCTGTTCTCGGCCTTCCCGATCGTCGGCGAGCCGATCGTGACCTGGCTGTGGGGCGGCTATTCGGTCGACAACCCGACGCTCAACCGCTTCTTCTCGCTGCATTACCTGCTGCCGTTCATGCTGGCGGCGGTGGTTTTCCTGCACATCTGGGCGCTGCATGTGGTGGGGCAGAACAACCCCGATGGCGTCGAGGTGAAGAACTTCGCCAAGGACACGGTGCCGTTCACGCCCTATGCGACCTCCAAGGACGCGGTGGGCCTGACCTGCTTCATCCTGTTCTACTGCTACTTCGCCTTCTTCATGCCCAACTATCTCGGCCATCCGGACAACTACATCCCGGCCAATCCGCTGGTGACCCCGGCGCATATCGTGCCTGAATGGTATTATCTGCCGTTCTACGCGATCCTGCGCTCGATCCCGGACAAGCTGATGGGCGTCATCGCGATGTTCGCGTCGATCGCGATCCTCGCCTTCCTGCCGTGGCTGGATACGAGCCGGGTGCGCTCGACCCGCTACCGTCCGACCTACAAGATCTTCTTCTGGACGCTGGTGGTGGTGTGCTTCCTGCTCGGCTGGTGCGGCTCGCAGCCGACCGACAAGGTGGTGCTGTCGCTGGGTGGCAAGAAGATTCTCGACGTCGCTGGCTTTGGCGCGATCCTGACCGCCTATTACTTCCTGCACTTCCTGGTGGTGCTGCCGCTCTTGGGCCTGTTCGAAAAGACCAGGCCGGAGCCGGCGTCGATCGCCGACGCGGTGCTGGCCAAGGCGGGCCATGCGGCACCGGTGGGTGCCGCGCATGCGCCGGAAACCCGCTGACAGGAATGGACTGGTCCGGGCCCCGGGTCCGGACCGCAACCATACGGACGAAGGAACTCAGATGTTTCGGTCACTCACCCCCCGCCGCATTGCCGCCGCCGCGCTTGCCGCCGGCCTGATGGCTGGCGTTGTTACCCACGCCCAGGCCGCCGGCGGCGATACGCCCAAGCCCGAGAAGCAGAGCTGGTCGTTCTCCGGCCCGTTTGGCACGTTCGATCGCGCGCAGCTGCAGCGCGGGTTCAAGGTGTACAAGGAAGTCTGCGCCAACTGCCATTCGATGAATCTGGTCGCCTTCCGCAACCTGTCGGATAAGGGCGGGCCGGAGTTCTCGGTCGATCAGGTCAAGGCGCTCGCCGCCACCTATCAGGTCAAGGACGGCCCCAACGACAAGGGTGAGATGTTCGAGCGGGCTGGCCGCCCGGCCGACCGTTTCCCCGCGCCGTTCCCGAATCCGGAAGCGGCCAAGGCCGCGCTCGGGGGCGCGCCGCCGGACCTGTCGCTGATCGCCAAGGCGCGTTCCTACGAGCGCGGCGTCCTGCTGTCGCTGGTCGATCTCGTCTCGCAGTATCAGGAACACGGGCCGGATTATCTGGTGGCGCTGATGACCGGCTATTCCGATCCGCCGGCCGGCGTGACCCTGGGCAGCGGGCTGAACTACAACAAGTATTTCCCCGGCGGGCAGCTGTCGATGGCGCCGCCGCTCAATCCCGATCAGGTGGAATACGCCGACGGGACCAAGGGCACGGTCGAGCAGTATGCCAAGGACGTCACCGCATTCCTGATGTGGACGGCGGAACCGAAGATGGAAGAGCGCAAGCGCATTGGCGCCTATTTCATGCTGCTGATGCTGGTGTTGGCGCTGTTTGCCTACTTCACCAAGAAGAAGATCTGGGCTGACGTGCCGCACTGAGCGGCCGGCCGTTTCTTCGCGCAACCGCGCAGGTGAAAAGGGAGCCGTCAGGCTCCCTTTTTGTTGGGTGCTGCCTTCTGCCGGCGCCCCTCGCAAAGGCTCGGGTGCGTTTTCCACGTCATGGTCCGCGAAGGCGGACCATCCACGACTTTGCGACGGTTGCTCAAGACGTGGATGGTCGGGATAAACTCGGGCCATGACGGAGCGGCGCGGGTGGCGGGCGCCCCTCGCATCAGCCCGGCGTCGCTTCGCTTCTTTCGGCGGCCCTGGTGTGCCCCCAAGGGGTCACCCGAGCGGATGGGATCAGTCCCGCACGAAGCGCCGGATGCCCTTGACGTCGCGGATCTGGAAGCCGGCCGCCCGCAACTGGTTGCGGTTCTTTTCGCGCCGATCGTGCACCGAGGCAATCACCAGACCCATCGGCACGCCGATATCGACCAGCGTTGCTTCGGCGAGATGCAGGCTGGCCTCGAAAGTCTCGGGCACCGCGTCGGTGACGCCCAATTCGTAGAGATGCTCGGCGTGGTGGGCATCGCGGGCGCGGGCGACGATCGTCAGGTCGGGATAGCGGGCGCGGGCGATGCGAACCAACTCGTCCACGGCGACAGGGCTGTTGAGCGTTACCACCAGCGCGCGGGTTGAGGCGAGCGGCAGGCGATCGAAGAACTGCGGCACCCTCGGGTCGCCATAATAAGCCACCATGCCCTTCTCGCGCAGCTGGCTGACCAGGCGCTGGTTGGTGTCGATACCGAAGGCCGATACCTTGTGGCGGGCCAACATTTCCAGCACCAGTTCGCCGACGCGGCCGCAGCCGATCACGACGACTGAAGGCGTATCCACCGCCACATCGTCATAGGGGACAGGTTCGCGCGAAGGTTTGTTGTCAAAACGGTCGATGACCAGCCCGAAAAGCGGGATCAGGAACATCGACAGGGTGACGGCGACCATCAGCCGGCCGCCGAGCGAAGGCCACAGCAGGCCCGAGGTGGTGGCGGTTGCCAGCAATACGAAGGCGAACTCGCCGCCCGGCGCCAGCAGCCAGGCGGTGTCGTGGCGGCCGCGCGCCGGCAGGCCGAAACGCGGGATCAGGCCATAGAGCACCGCCGCCTTGATGAGCACCAGTGCGACGGTGATCGCCAGGATCTGGGTCGGCTCATCGAACAGCAGCTTGAGATCCAGCCGCGCGCCGATGGAAATGAAGAACAGGCCGAGCAATAGGCCCCGGAACGGGTCGATGGTGGTTTCGATCTGTCGGCGGAATTCGGTTTCCGCCAGCAGCAGGCCACCGACAAAGGCGCCGATGGCCATCGACAAGCCCGCCATCTGCGCGGCAAGGCCCGCGCCAAGCACCACCAGCAGGCAGGCAGCCATGAAGAATTCCTGGCTGCGGGCCAGAGCCACCGAATGGAACAGCGGCCGCAGGATGGAACGGCCGACAACGAACATCAGCACGATGCCGGCCCCGGCCTGCGCCAGGGTCCACAGCGCCTGCATGCCGCCGGTGCCCTCCTTGGCGCTGGCGAGCAGCGTCACCATGACCAGGAGCGGTGTGACCGCCAGATCCTGAAACAACAGCACCGCAAAGCTCGCCCTGCCGGACGGCGTGCCGAGTTTCTTGCGTTCGGCAAGGGTCGGCACCACGATGGCGGTGGAGGACATGGCCAGCGCCGCGCCGATCACCAGCGCGGCCACCAGCTGCTGGCCCATCGCCCAGGCGACAAGGCCGATTCCAAGCGTGGACAGCAGGAATTGGCTGGCGCCGAAACCGAAGATCAGCTTGCGCAGGATGCGCACGCGCTCCAGCGACAATTCCAGCCCGATCATGAAAAACAGGAACACCACGCCGAATTCGCCGGCAAAGGCGATATCCTCGCCATGCGAGATCGAAAGAGGCCTGAGCAGCGGCACGTGCTGGGCCAGCCAGCCCATCGCAAAGGGGCCAAGCAGGATGCCGGCGGAGAGAAAGCCGAGCGTCGGGGAAATGTTCAGCCGCTTGAACAGCGGCACAACCACACCGGCGGTGCCGAGAAACAGCACCAGTTCCTGCAGGCGTTCAACCGGGACAGCAGCCATGGCACGTCCGGTCGCAGGCAGGGGGGGAAGGGGCAGCGAGGCGAATCGGCATGAAACGATTTGAACGATGCACCGGCGTTGCGGTCAAACGCATTTCGCGCTTCCGTTGCCGCAGGGCGGCGACAAAAACATGCGACGACAAGCTTTTTGGGGTTGCGGTCCGGCCCGTGGCGCCATTACGAGGCGGGGTGTGGGATTGTCCCCGGCAAGGAACTAGGACGTCATGGGTTTCAAATGCGGCATTGTCGGACTGCCGAATGTCGGCAAGTCGACGCTTTTCAACGCGCTGACGCAGACCGCCGCCGCGCAGGCCGCAAATTATCCGTTCTGCACCATTGAACCGAATGTCGGCGATGTGGCGGTGCCGGATGAGCGCTTGCAGGCGCTGGCGGCGATCGCCGGCTCGCGCGAGATCATCCCGACGCGACTGACCTTCGTTGATATCGCCGGGTTGGTGCGCGGTGCCTCAAAGGGCGAGGGGTTGGGCAACCAGTTTCTCGCCAACATCCGCGAGGTCGATGCGATCGCCCATGTGGTGCGCTGCTTCGAGGATGGCGACATCACCCATGTCGAGGGCAAAATCGATCCGGTCGCCGATATCGAGACCATCGAGACCGAACTGATGCTGGCCGATCTCGACAGCCTGGAGAAGCGCATCGTCGCGCTTGAGAAGAAGGCCAAGGGGGGTGACAAGGAAGCCAAGGACGCGCTGGCGCTGATGCAGAAGTCGCTGGTGCTGCTGCGCGAGGGACGGCCCGCCCGATTTGTCGAGCGCTCGGCGGAGGAGGAGCGGGCGTTCCAGATGCTCGGCCTGCTCACCTCCAAGCCGGTGCTCTACGTGTGCAATGTCGAGGAGGCGAGCGCCGATCTGGGCAATGACTTCTCGGCGCACGTGTTTGCCCGCGCCAAGCAAGAGGGCGCGCGCGCCGTGGTCGTCTCGGCCAAGATCGAGAGCGAGATCGCGGTGATGGCGCCCGAGGAGCAGAAGGATTTTCTCGAAGCGGTCGGGCTCAGCGAGCCGGGCCTCAACCGGGTGATCCGCGAAGGCTATGGGCTGCTGGGCCTCATCACCTATTTCACGGTGGGACCGAAGGAAGCGCGGGCCTGGACGGTGGCGAAGGGGACGCGGGCGCCGCAGGCCGCTGGGGTCATCCACACTGATTTCGAGAAGGGCTTCATCCGCGCCGAGACCATCGCCTATGACGATTACGTCGGCGGCAAGGGCGAAGCGGGCGCGCGCGAGGCTGGCAAGTTCCGGCTTGAGGGCAAGGACTACGTGGTCGCCGACGGCGACGTCATGCACTTCCGCTTTGCAAACTGAGGCGGCGATGGCGGCGCGCTACTGTCTTGAGGATATCGAGCCGGGCAGCGTGACGGCCTATGGCGGCGTGACGGTGCACAAGGACGAGATGATCGCTTTTGCGCGCAGTTTTGATCCGCAGCCGTTCCACATCGACGAGGCTGCGGCGCGCGAGAGCTTTTCGGGAACGCTGATCGCCTCGGGCTGGCACACCGCAGCGCTGCATCAGCGCATGCTGTGCGATGCCTTCCTCAACGAGGCGTCCTGCCTCGGCAGTCCGGGGGTGGAGCAGCTGCAATGGCTGCGCCCGGTGGTGCCGGGGGACCGGCTGACGGCGCGACGCTCGGTGCTGGAGCGGCGCGTCTCCCGCTCCAAGCCTGATCGTGGCGCGGTGTTGTTCCGCTTCGAGGTGGATAACCAGCGCGGGGAGACGGTGCTGGTCCAGACCAACTGGATCCTGTTCGCGATGCGCGCCCCCGGCAGCCTGCCGGCGAGCGATGCGCGCGGTGATGCGCTGCCGCCTCCACCGGACACGCCGCCCGCGCCGCCGCTTTCCGACACCGCGGCTTTCGAGGATGTGCCGGTCGGCACGGTGGTCGAGCTTGGCCGGCACGTCTTTTCGACCGACGCGATCATCGATTTCGCGCGTGCCTTCGATCCGCAGGATTTTCATCTGGATAGCGAGGCGGCAGGACGCGGGCCGTTCGGCGCGCTTTCCGCCTCGGGCTGGCATACGGCAGCGGCATGGATGGGGTGCATGGCGCGCGACCGGGCGCGGCGTGCGACCTCTGCGGAGGCCAGCGGGCTCAGGCCCTCTCGGCTGGGGCCATCGCCCGGATTTTCACGTCTGCGCTGGCTGCGGCCGGTCTGCCCAGGCGATGAACTGACCTATCGCAGTCGCATGATCGACAAGCGCGTCTCGGCCTCGCGACCGGGATGGGGGCTGGTGTTTCACCACAACACCGGGACCAACCAGCGCGGCGAAACGGTGTTCGAATTCAACGGCGCTGTGTTCTGGGAACGCCGCCAGCCCTGAGCCGCGCGCTGAACCGCGCCAGCGACCGCGACAGGCTGGATTCGCTCTTCTCGCGCTCGGCGGGCAGCGGATCGAACCAGCGGCGCTGCTCGATCACCAGCAGCAGGTGGTCAATGCTGATCGGGATCAGGTCGCGGTTGAGCGGCTGGGTTTTCAGCCCGGCCATGCGCATCAGCGGGCGCAGGGCCGCGCGCACGTCCTGCGCCTCGTCTTCGGCCAGGTGGTAGTTCGGCCAGATGTAGTCGGTCAGATCGATGCTGAACAGATTTGAAAAGTCCGTCATGAATTCATGACAGTCATCGCCTGTTAGCCCCAGCGCATGAAAGATGTCGACACAGAGCGGATAGTCCGTATCCGGCAGCCAATAGCGCTCGCAAAGGAATTTCTTGAGCTGGTGATAGGCGGCGGGGGCGGTTGAATCGATCCGATGCACTGCGACCATGGCTGTTACCTTGCGAAAGATGCGTGCAAAATTACAGCATCGACACGGTAAATTATTCGTATGGAGCGCCGCGATGCGCTCGCTCCACAGCAGGGACGGAATGGTTAACCGCGGGGAAAGGCGCGACGGGGTAAACTCTGCGCCTACCGTGGGAGAGAAAGCGTTGAAGCTGGCGCGGCTGGCATTCTGGACGACAGACGAGCCGGACAGGCAGCCGGCGGTTGAGGCGGCAGCGCCAGACGGCCGCATCGACTATTTCTACAACGGCAAGCCGCTGGTGCGCCGGTCGGTCGACATCAATGCCATCATCGGCCAGCTTGAGCAGGATGTGTCGCTGACCATGCGGCTGATCCAGCATACCGCGGGTGAAGCGCGGGCACGGGTGGCCGAAAGCGTTGATCTGGCCGGGCAGATCCAGACCGGCAGTCGCGGGCTGGCCAAACTGTCCGAATCCGCCCGCCAGACGTCGGACCGGCTGGTCGATACCTCGCGGGCGCTGGAGGCCTCCAATCGGGAAATCCAGCGGCAAGTGGCCAGTTCTGATACGCTTCTTGAGGAGGCGCGCGCGCTCACCGGTTCGGTAAGCCGGCAGATGCAGGATCTCGGCGAGGTGGCGCGCACCATCGCCGGCGTCGTCGACATCATCCGCGCCGTGGCCCGGCAAACCAATATGCTTGCCCTCAACGCAACGATCGAGGCGGCTCGTGCCGGCGCGGCGGGGCGCGGCTTTTCCGTCATCGCCACGGAGATCAAGGCGCTTGCCGGCGAGGTGCAGCATGCGACCGCCGACATCTCCACCCGTATCGCCGGGATCGAACAGGCGGTGGGCGGCTCGGCGCAGACCATGACCCGGATGGCCGATCTCATCGGCCGTCTCGATCCGGTGATGGCCAGCATCTGCGCTGCCGCCGGAACGCAGATCGCCAGTTCCGACGACATGACCGGCAAGGCCATTGCCACCGCCGATTTTGCCGATGCTGTCGCCCGCAACGCCGAGGCGATGCACGAACTCGCGCGCCGGGCCGCCGCCATCGCCGGTCTTGCCGGGCAGGCTTCCAACAACATGGAAGTGTCGCTGGGACGGCATGCCGAACGCTCGATCATGTATTTCCGCCGCAGCATGACCAGCCCCGATACCGATACCGGTCGGGTTCCGGTGTTTCTGCCAGGCCTGCTGACGCTGGCTGCCGGTGTGGTGCCGGTGACCGTGGTCGAACTGTCGGGCCGAACCGTGATGCTGGATCGCTGGAGCGAAAGCCCGGAAGTCTCCAGCCGGGGCGCGCTTTTCGTGGAGGGTATCGGCAAACTGATGGTGGAGGTGAACCATGTCAGCGAACTGGCGGTGCATCTCGACTTCGTGCCGACGGATGATCTTGTGGCGGAGGCGCTCGGCGATTGCATCAATGCGGTGGAACTGTCGTCAGCGGGCGAGGCCGCGCTGATCCAGTCGGCGGCGGAGGAACTTGCCCGGCGGTTCGAGGATGGCATCGCCAGCGGACGGATCAGCGAAGATGCGCTGTTCTCGACGGACTACCGTCAGGTTCCGCACACCCAGCCGGTACAATACACCGTGCCGGCCCTCGCCTTCCTTGAAGAGATGATTCCGCAGGTGATCGAACGCGACCGAAAACGGATCGCCGATTGCTGGTACTTCCTGGCGATCGATCGCAACGGCTATGTGCCTGTGCACCATCCGGAATATTCGTTGCCGCCCAACCCGGCCGATGTGGTCTGGACCGACCTCAACGCCCGAAATCGCCGGATCATGCTGCGCGCCCAGACACTGGAAGCGGCGCGCAACACCCGCCCGCTGCTGATGACGGCTTTCCGGCGCGAGATGAAGGATGGCACCGCCCGATTCGGCAAACTTATCGCAGCGCCGATCGTCGTCCGGGGTCGGCTGTGGGGCAACGCCGTTGTCAGCGCAGCCAATTGCGCCCATGGAAAAGGCCCGGTCGATGATCCATCGAGCCGGGCCACTCCATAACTTCGCGATTATCAGGCAAGGCCGCTGACCTGCGCCAGTCAACCAGGGCGGGGTTGGTGCATTCGCAAAAAACGCACCGCACGCCCTCGTCGCGCTGTCTTCACCCTGCGGATGCCGCCCGCGTTGCAACCCTACACAACATCAGGTTGCTGTCCGGTGGGAGCGGTGATCAGCCGCACTCGACCAGCGAGGTGGTCTTGTAGCCGACGCGGATTTCCGAACGGCCCCACATCGGGCGCTCATCGGCGCCGAACACGCCATATTCCTCAGCCGGGATCAGGGAGTTGTTCTCGTCGGAGACGTGCAGGTGATGCCCCTCGGGAACCTCGAAGCCGTTGAAGCGGAACACCCAGGCGTTCGGATTCTTGGCGAACTCATGCTTCTCGGCCGGGTTCTCGTGCAGATGCTTGGCAATCTCATGCATCTTGGCGAAATCAGCTGCACTATGCTCGACCGCAATCGTACGCAGTTCGTTGGCAAATGTCATGGTTACGCTCCCCTGATGAAATGGTTAACGAGTGTTAACCTTCCATGCGGCTGGCAGATGCGCAAGCAAGGCGCGTGGGCTGCATTTTTGGCAGGGATTTGCTGCACTATTTAACAGGTAAAATCCCATAATATGGGAATCATGTCATATTTCTGTTGGTGGGATTGCAAAATGTGCCGGCGCGGCATGCCAGGAATTCAGTCAGCGGAATCAGCGTCTGGCCGGAGCGGGGCAAGCGCCAGCTGCACCTTGTTCTGGTAGGTGGCCCAGGCGCCGGCGGCGAGGCTGCCGGCGTGATCGGCCAGCGCGGCGCAGAGCGCTTCCACCCAGCCGGCCTCGGCACGGGCGAAATCGCTCAAAACATAGCCGTGCACGAGGTCCTTGACGCCGGGATGTCCGATGCCGAGGCGAACCCGCACGTAGTCATTGCCGCAATGGGCCGTGATGGAGCGCAGACCGTTGTGGCCGGCATTGCCGCCACCGAGTTTGACCCGCACCTTGGCCGGCGCAAGGTCGAGCTCATCGTGAAACACATGGATGTCGGCAGGGGCGAGCTTGAAGAAGCGCATGGCCTCACCGACCGCACGGCCACTCTCGTTCATGTAGGTGGCCGGCTTGAGCAGCAGCACTTTCTCGCCGTCTATCTCGGCATCGGTGGCTTCGCCCTGAAAACGGGCGCGGAACGGCGCGCGGGCATGCCTGCGGGCAATGGCGTCGAGGGCCATGAAGCCGATGTTATGCCGGTTGCCGGCATAGCGCTGGCCGGGATTGCCGAGGCCGACGAACAGTTTCACCCGATGTTCTCCGATAGCAAACCGCCCGCCGGAAGGGCGGGCGGCATGATGTCGTCTTGTGCAGGCCGCCCGGACGCGGCGAAGCAGCCGCGCCCGACGGTGCGGGTGGTCTGCCGGCCTTACTTCTTGTCCGCAGCCTTGGCAGCCGGGGCGGCAGCCGGAGCGGCGGCAGCGGCCGGAGCCTCGGCCTGCTCGTTGAAGCCGGACGGCGGCGAGATGGTGGCGATGGTGTAATCGCCGCTCTCGGCGGTCTTGGCAGCGGCGGGCAGCTTGATGTTCTCGAGGTGCACGGAATCGTTGATGTCGAGACCGGAGAGATCCGCCGTGATGTATTCCGGAATGTCTTCGGCCAGAACGTGCAGTTCCACCGAGTGGGCGACGATGTTGAGGGCGCCGCCGCGCTTGAGACCCGGCGAGGCTTCGTGGCCGGTGAAGTGCACCGGCACCTCGACCCAGACGCGCGTGCCGACGCCGAGGCGCAGGAAATCGATGTGGATCGGCGCGTCCTTGACCGGATCGAGCTGATAGTCGCGCGGGATGGCGCGCAGCTTCTGGCCGTCGACGTCGATCTCGAAAACCGTGGTGAGGAAGTGGCCGGCGTAGATAAGGCGATTGGCGACCGTGTAGTCGAGCGAGATGGACACGGGAGCCTCGCCGGCGCCGTAAACGACGGCCGGAACACGACCCTCGCGACGAACAGCCCGGGCGGCCCCCTTGCCAGCCGACTCGCGACGCTTGGCCGCAAGCTGCTTGATCTTGGACATAGTATTTTCCTTCTGGTTCGACGGTTCAAAAGCCGCCGATGCGGCGCCGTCGGTCCCGGTGCCTCCAGGGGTGTCTGGCCGGGACGGGGCTCCTTAAGCCAAAAGCCGCCGACGGGCAAGGGGCGGTGCCGGGTCCGATCTTGCGCTCGCTGCCCGTTTGGCCTCAACTGGCGGGATGAGCGGCAAGACCCACAAGTATCGCGTTTCGGTGACCTGGACGGGCAATCGCGGCAGCGGCACGTCGAGCTATCGCGCCTATGGCCGCGAGCATTGCCTGTCGGCGCCGGGCAAGCCGGACATCGCCGGCTCGTCCGATCCTGCCTTTCTCGGCGATGCCGCGCGCTGGAACCCGGAGGACCTGCTGGTCGGCGCGCTCTCGGCCTGTCACAAGCTCTGGTATCTGCATCTTTGCGCCGCCGCCGGCATCGTCGTTACGGCCTATGTCGATGCGGCGGAGGGAACGATGGTGGAGGATGCGGCGCGAGGGGGCTATTTCACCGGCGTCGTGCTGCGTCCGCGGGTGACGATCCGCGTCGGCGATGATCAGCAGCGGGCGGCCGCGCTGCATGCGGAGGCGCATGGCAAGTGCTTCATCGCCAATTCGGTGAACTTCCCCGTCGCGGTGGAGGCGATCATCGAGGCGGCGTGAGCCATCACCCCTTGGGTGCCGCCGGCCCCTTGTGGGCGTTATAGATCCAGGTGCCGCCCATGCGCGGCGAGCGGGTGAGGAATACCTGTTCGCCGGGGTTGATGATGCCGAGTTCGACATCCTTGTCGGGCAAAACCACGGTTGCGGCGCGGTTGACGAAGATCACCACCAGACGGCCAACCTCGACCCCGGCGGCGGCCCACTGGCGGAACTGGGTGTGGTAGGGCGGCTTCTTCCACACCGTCGGCTGGGCGGGGTCGACCTGGGCGAACAGCGAACGGGTGGCAGGATCCACCGACAGCACGAAACGTGAGCGCTCCGGCTTCCATTCCGGGCCGAGGAACTCGGCCAGGATCCACAGGCAGTTGAACTGGCGGCAGAACTCGGGGCGGGTCTCGTGTATGCCGCAGCCCTTGCCCGGCTTGCAGTGGGGGCACCATTGGCCGAGCGGCTTGTCCAGCACCGGCACGTCATAGACCTTGCAGCACAGGGTGCAGGTGCCGCAGTCGCGGCCGGCAACCGGTTGGTCGACGGGAAGGCCGGGGATGCTCATTGGCTCAATCGAACAGGCTGGAGACGGATTCCTCATGGGCGGTGCGCGCAATCGCGTCGCCCATCAGCTTGGCGATCGACAGCACCCGAATGTTGCTGGCGACGCGCACGGCCTCCGTCGGCTGGATGGAATCGGTGATGACAAGTTCCTTCAGCTTGGAAGCGGTGATGCGCGCAACCGCGCCGCCCGACAGCACGCCATGGGTGATGTAGGCATAGACTTCCTTGGCGCCTTGCGCGAGCAGCGCATCGGCCGCATTGCACAGCGTGCCGCCTGAATCGACAATGTCGTCGACGAGCACGCAGGAGCGGCCCTTCACATCGCCGATGATGTTCATCACCTCGCTATCGCCCGGCCGCTCGCGGCGCTTGTCGACAATGGCGAGCGGGGCGCCGATGCGGCGCGCCAGCGCGCGGGCGCGCACCACGCCGCCCACGTCGGGCGAGACCACCATGACGTTGGCGGTATCCATCCGCTCCTCGACATCGCGCACCATGACCGGGGCGGCGTAGAGATTGTCGGTGGGAATGTCGAAAAAGCCCTGGATCTGGCCGGCGTGCAGATCGACGGTCAGCACGCGGTCGGCGCCGGCCTTCTCGATCATGTTGGCGACGAGTTTGGCGGAAATCGGCGTGCGGCCCGAGGAGCGGCGATCCTGCCGGGCATAGCCGAAATAGGGCATCACCGCAGTGATCCGCCGGGCCGAGGAACGGCGCAGCGCATCGGTGATGATGAGCAGTTCCATCAGGTGGTCGTTGGTGGGAAACGAGGTCGACTGCAGGATGAACACGTCGCGTCCGCGCACGTTCTCCTGAATCTCGACGAAAATCTCCATATCGGCGAAGCGACGGACCTGGCAGGCGGTCAGCGGCTGCTTGAGGTGGGCGGCGATCGCCTCTGCCAGCGGCCGGTTGGAGTTGCCTGCAACAAGCTGGATCTGCGACATGCCCTTCTCCTGCCTTGAACGGCGGACCTTACCCGGAATGGGCTCCCCTTTAGCAGCGGGGCGGGGCGCACTTCAACCGCTCGTCCACTGCAAACGTGACATTCCGGCGACAATTCGACGGCAGAGTGAACGCTTCAGTCGGCGCTGGCGCGAATTGCCGCCGCATCGGCCGGACGGCTGGCGACGGGGGCGGTTTCTGCCGGGCGAGCGATCAGGAACTCACCCACACCGTCGAGACTGCGGGCGGCGGCGCGGCGCAATGCCGCCTCGTCGATCGCCTGCCACGGATCGGCATTGCTGCCCCGGACGGCCTCAACCCCGGCGACGCGACGCGCCCGCTTCAGCGAGGCGTCATAAACGTCCCAGACATAGGACAGCGCCGTGCCGTTCTCGGCCGGGTAGGCGTTGAAATAGCCACGCAGCCGGAAGCGCGGCCCGGCGGTCGAATCGACGAAGGCCATCTCACGCGCCTGCGCCTCGCTGGCCAGCGCCGCCGAAAAACGCGGCGCCAGCGCATCGGGCAATCCTTCAAGCGAAACGATGGAGAGCGGGATTTCGCGGCCCACCACGATCTTTCGATCGGCGCGGGCGGCAAGGTCAAGGCTGCTGTCCTGGCACCCGACTAGGGCGCCGAGACACACAACTGCCGCTAGAGCACGTTTCGTTTTGACGAAAGCAAAACTGTGCTCTATCTTATTGTTTTGTCGCATGTTTTTGCCGCAAAACCGTTGCCACTTTTGCGCAACATGCTCTAGAACCAACCGGGATCGCATCAAGCTGTTCACCCCTGAAAGAGCCGTTAACGCTTTCTTTACCGTTGCGGCGGGTCGGGCGAAAGGGGAAAGGTGGGCTGGGCGGTGGTTATGGTGAACGGGCAATGGTCGCCTTGTGCAAGGTGACCATTGGAATGTGCCCGGAGAGGAAGTAGATGCATACCTTGCATGCATCGCTACCGTTCTGGCTGAACCATCGGCATTTCGGGCGGATGCCACACGGTGGTAGTGGCGAGCGCACCCCTTCAATCGGGTTTGCCTGCAGGGTCCGGTCGACGAGCGTGCAACGGTCACCGCCCCAATGTCCGCACTGATTTTCGGCGCAGGGCCCGGCGAACCTGAATGATCCTCCCGCCTTCCCGGAAGCTTGTATGGCCCGGGCGGTGTCTGCATCCAGAGTCAGTGGGTGCGGAAGATGGAGAACGCCGTGCCGGGCATCGACGATGCCGAACATCTCAGCACCCGCCGCAGGTGGATAGCTGGGGCAGGACTTGCCCTCGTCTCCCGACATTTCACTGGTTCTTGTCAATCAGTGAAATGAGTTTCTCGAAAGGCGGTCGATGGATGATGATCCCATAAGGAAACCCGGGATCCAGCGGCGGCATGTGAATAAAGCCCCGCCCTTCCTCGGCGCGCAGCGTCGCGTTCTCGGTGATCACTCCAATCACCGCCTTCTGAATTGCGGCGTCGAGCTTGTCGATCATGTCCTTGCTCGGCTTGAGACTGGACACATCGACCAGAAACTTGCCAGTTGCAGTTTTCTTCGTGGCCATAGCTTCCTCCCAATGGTGGGGAAGCTATGCACCATCTGCGTAAGGCTGGCGTCATCCGATCAGGTGAAACGACCTCATCGCACCACGAGATCGAGCGAGGGAATATTCAGCGCCTCGGCGCCGGTCTCTGTCACCAGATAGGTGCGGCCAAGGCACATCGCGGTTTCGGATGCCGAATCCATCAGGATCATATGGGCGAACATCACCATGCCGGGTTCGATCACCCACGGATTGCTCTCATAGAACATCGGCCAGTCCATCCAGCTCGGGGTGAACTTGGCGCCCAGCGAGTAGCCGCAGGCGTTCAGCCGGTGCCGTGACAGGCCCTGCGCCTCGAACACACGCGCATGGGCGGCGAATACGTCGCCGGCGGTGCGACCGGGCCGCAGTTCCGCTTCGCAGGCGAGCAAGGCCTCACGCGCGGCGGCATGGTAGGACAGATGCAGCGGACGCGGCTCGCCCACGACATGGGTGCGCATCGCCGCGACATGGTAGTGGCGATAGACGCCTGCGAATTCCAGCGTGATCTGGTCCCGCGCTTCGAGCTTGCGGCGGCCGCTCTTGTAGCGGCAGAGCAGGGCGTCGCGGCCCGAGCCGATGATGAATTCGTTGGCGGGATAATCGCCGCCGCCCTCGAAGATAGCGCGATGCTGGGCGGCGAGGATCACGCCCTCGTCGGCGCCAGCCCGGGTTTCGGCAATCGCGGCGGCATCGGCGGCATCGCACAGCGCGGCGGCGCGACGCACGTAGGTGATTTCCTCTGCCGATTTGACCGCTCGCAGGCGCGTCACCAGATGCGAGGCATCGACGCAATCGGCAAAGCCGGCGAATGCCTGGCCAAGTTTGAAGCTGTTGGCGGCCACCAATCCATAGCTCTCGTATTCGACGCCGAGCCGCTTGCCGGCCAGGCCCAGCTCGGCGGCAAGGGTCTTGAGATCGCGCGCGGGGTCGGCGTTGGCACCGTCCTTCCAGACCCGGATGTCGGTGAGAGTGGAGGTGTGCTCGGCCTGCCTGAGATCGGCCGAGCGGGTCAGCAGAGCCATGCGCCCGTCGGCGCGCAGCACCAGACACTGGAAGAAGCAAAAGCCGAAGGTGTCGTAGCCGGTCAGCCAGAACATGCTTTCCTGCTGGAATATCAGCAGCGCGTCGAGGTTCTGGGCGGCCATGGCGGCCCGGGTGGTCTTCAGGCGGCGAGAAAATTCCGACGGAGAGAAATGTACGGCCATGGGGTGCCCCTGCTTGGTTTGCGGCAGGCTAGCCTGATGGCGCCGACAAAACAAACGCCCCGCCGTTCCGGAAGGAAGGCGGGGCGGACCTGCGTTCCCGGCTTTGGGGGCGATCTCCACCGGCAGCGCAGGTCATGTTCCGGTCCGGCCGAAGCCGGGGTCACACCGGAACGCGCAATCTATGGTTCCCGTCAACGGGCGACGTGCGTTGGCGCACAGGCCGGGGAACGGCGAGAGGCGGCCTTAACCATTCCTCTTCAGCGAATTTTTGAAGGTGCTGACGTAAGGTCCGCCGGAATCTGCAGTCGATGGTTGGAGTGGCACGTGGCGGGATTGAGGTTTGCGCTGGATCTGGGACTCAGCAAGTTGCGCGGCGCTGGCGCGGCGGGCGAACCGGCACGCAATGCCATCACCTTTTCCGCTGCCGGCAGCGAGCCGTTCGTCGGCTACCCTGCCGACATCGGCGAAGTGGCGCCGGCCGGGCGGCCGGAATGGTCGATCGCGGGCCTCAACGCGCGTGTGCCCGAAGACCTTGCCGCGCTGGTCTCGCCCGATCCGGCGGATGCTCGCCGCACAGTAGTGGCATTGGTGGAAAAGCTCGATTTCTATCGCGCCCGCATGGTCGACTATCAGGAGCGCGTCGCGCGGCTCGGCAACAACGCCACCTCGATCGAGAACTATATCCGGCTGGTCTATATCCAGCTTTTCAACGAAGTCGCCACGGTGTTCCGGCTCGATCTCACCCGCGAGGGGATCGCGGCGGCGCGCGCGCAGGCATTCGTGCGCGTGATCCGCGATGTGCGTCTGATGAGCGCGGCCGATCTGTTGAAGGTGGCCGATCTCATTCAGGATGCGGTGCTCAACACCATCATTGCACGGGCCGACTGGCTGAAGGCCGAGGGCGTGACGCCGCCGGCGGCGCCGGAGCCGAAAAAGCCCAAGGTTTTCCTGCCACCGGGATCGAACGTGGCGGCTCCTGCCGCCGCCGCCGCGGTCGCCGTCCCGGTTGCCGCCAAGGCCGTTTCTGCAGCGCCGGCTGCCGAGGCGCCGCAGGGTGATGCCGCCGAGCGGCTGGAAAGGCTGATCGGTCTTGCCGAGGTCAAACGGGAGCTTGCCTCGCTGAAAGCGTTGATGCTGGCCAACCAGCGCCGCCGGGCGCAGGGTCTGCCGGTGGCGCCGGTCTCCACCCATCTGGTGTTCACCGGCAATCCGGGCACCGGCAAGACGACGGTGGCGCGACTGATCGGCGAGATCTATCGCGAGCTCGGGGTGTGTGCCTCGGGCCATGTGGTGGAGGTGGATCGCTCCGGTCTTGTCGATGGCTATGTCGGCGGCACCGAGAAAAAGACCAAGGAAGCCATCGAGAAGGCGCTCGACGGTGTGCTGTTCATCGACGAGGCCTATACGCTTGCCAAGGCCGGCTCATCCTCCGACACCGGGGTGGAAGCCATCAACACGCTGCTCAAGGCGATGGAGGATCATCGCGACCGGCTGACGGTGATCGTTGCTGGCTACCGCAACGAGATGCGGGCCTTCATCGATGCCAATCCGGGGTTGAAGTCGCGCTTCACCCGCACCATCCATTTCGAGGACTACACCGCTGACGAACTGATGCAGATCTTCGAAGGGCTGTCGAAGCAGCAGAAGCTCGAAATCGGCGATGACGCGCGCGAGCGGATCAAGTTCGTGCTCGGCGAGATGTACCGGACGCGCGACGAGCAGTTCGGCAATGCGCGCGAGGTGCGCGGCTTCTTCGAAAAGATGATCGAGCGTCAGGCGCAGCGCCTGCTCGCCCATCCGCAGGCCGACCCCTCCCGCTTCCGCGCCGCCGATGTGCCGGATGACGGCTTCGGCCAGAAGCTCGACCTCGACCATGTGACCGGAAAACTCGACCGGCTCACCGGGCTGGCCGGCGTCAAGGGAGAGGTGAAGAAGCTGGTCAACATCGCCCGCGTCAACGAGCGACGCAAGGCGCAGGGGCTGGCGCCGTTGCCGATGAGCCTGCATCTGGTGTTCACCGGCAATCCCGGCACCGGCAAGACCACCGTCGCCCGACTGATCGGCGAGATCTATGCCGCGCTCGGGCTGGTGCGGCGCGGGCATGTGGTGGAGACGGATCGCGCCGGGCTGGTGGCGGGGTATGTCGGTCAGACGGCGGCCAAGACCAAGGACAAGGTGAAGGAAGCGCTCGACGGCGTGCTGTTCGTCGACGAGGCCTATACGCTCAACGGCGCCGGCGGCAACGATTTCGGCCAGGAGGCGATCGACACGTTGCTCAAGGAGATGGAGGACAAGCGCGAGCGCCTCGCCGTCATCATCGCCGGCTATACCGATGAAATCGGCGGTTTCATCGATTCCAACCCCGGTCTTAAATCGCGCTTCACGCGCAGCATCCATTTCGAGGACTACACGCCCGAGGAAATGCTCGACATCTTCATGCGGCAGGCCGCCAGCCAGACCTATACAGTGGACGACGGCGCGCGCGCGGCGCTGTCGGAGCGCTTTGCCAGAATGTATGCGGGCCGGGGCAAGGATTTCGGCAACGGCCGGTCGGTGCGGCAATTGTTCGAGCAGGTGCTGGAACGGCAGGCCGGCCGCGTCGTCGAGGACCCCGATTGCGATGTAGCGGCGATCACTGCCGCCGATATCTGATAGCGTTCCCGCTCAGCGTGCCGGATCAACCGGCGTGGGTCCGGTTGTCGCTTCATCCAGCAAGTCCTCTTCCGGGCGCGCCGCCCGGTCCTCGCGCCACAGGCGCCAGTAGATGAACAGCAGGATGCCCGCCGGCAGCAGGAAGCCGAAGAACACCGGCGCCAGCGCCACCCAGACATCAAAACTGGTCTTGGAGTCGAAAAAGACGATGCGAATCGCCTTGTAGGCGGTCGGTATCACGACGAACAGGATGGTCGGGACCAGATACCAACCCTTCATCGGCGCGCCGCCGCTGGCCATCCAGGTGCAGAAGAACGTCACGCCGGCCACAACGATCGCCGTGATGAAGCCCCACATGTGGCTCAGCACGGTGGTCATGATGGAAGCGACCTCGTAGACCAGCAGCGAGGCGAGTGCGATCAGCACCAGGATCTTGATCGTGACGCGTGACATGGCACCAAGCCTAGCCTGAGTCTTGGCAGGAAGAAATCACTTCCAAACCGCAGCATTACGCCTTCGGCGTCACCGCCGCTGTGTAATCCTCGATCAGCGTGCGCGAGATGTTGCCCGGTGTGAACTTGTAGGGGCCGATCTCGCTGACCGGGGTAATTTCCGCCGCGGTGCCGGTGATGAAGCATTCGACGAAGCCGGACAGTTCATCGGGCATGATGCGCCGCTCGATCACTTCGAAGCCGCGCGCACGGGCAAGGTCGATCACGGTCTGGCGGGTGATGCCATTGAGGAAACAGTCGGCAATCGGGGTGTGGATCGCCCCGTCGCGGGTGAAGAAGATGTTGGCGCCGGTGCATTCGGCGACGCGGCCCTGCCAGTCCAGCATCATCGCGTCGGCATAGCCCTTGCGCTCGGCCTTGTGCTTGGAAATCGTGCAGATCATGTAGAGGCCGGCGGCCTTGGAGGCGGAAGGCGCGGTTTTCGGGTCGGGCCGGTGATATTCTGCGATGTCGAGCTTGATGCCTTTCATCTTGGTGTTGATGTCGAACATGCTCGGCCACGGCCACACGGCAATGGCGACGTGGGTCTTGGCGCTCTGGGCCGCCACCGCCATCATCTCGGAGCCTCGCCAGGCCACCGGACGCACGTAAAGATCGCCCGCGCCATTGGCATCGATCACCTGCTGCTTGAAGGTGCAGAGCTGTTCGGCCGTATAGGGAATGGTGAAATCGAGCAGTTCCGCCGACTTCAGGAAGCGTTCCGAATGCTCGCGCGATTTGAAGATCTTGCCGGCATAGGCGCGCTCGCCCTCGAATACCGCGCCGCCGTAATGCAGGCCGTGCGACAGCACGTGCAGCTTGGCTTCCCGCCACGGCACCATCGCGCCATCCAGCCAGATAAATCCGTCGCGATCATCAAACGGCAAAATCGACATGCGTTCTCTCCCCGGGCTACGACCTGTTATACTCGCCCCCGAAAGTCTGGTAGGAGCGCAGGCAAATGGTGCAGATCGTATGAAATGGAACCGTAGCAGGGTCTGGAATTAAGTCAATAAGACTGACATAATAACGACGCGCAGGCGCGCGTTTGAGGTGGGCAGGGGATGAGGCAGCGGAACGCAATGGCGGCAACACCGGCAGATCATGCGACGGGCACGACGGCTGCGCCCGTGCGGGCGTCCGATCCGGTGCTGTTGGTCGAACTGCTGTTCTTTGCCTACCGAGACTTCATCGGCGAGCCGGATCGCGTGCTGGTGCGCTACGGCTTCGGCCGGGCCCATCATCGGGTGCTGCATTTTGTCAGCCGGCATCCGGGGCTGACGGTGGCCGAGCTTCTGTCGATCCTCGACATCACCAAGCAGAGTCTCGGGCGCGTCCTGCGCGATCTCATCGAAAGCGGCTTGGTCGAGCAGCGCGAGGGGCGGAGCGACCGCCGCCAGCGGCTCATGCATCTGACCGCCGACGGGCAGGCGCTGGCCGACGAACTGCTCGGACTACAGACCTTGCGGATTGCGCGCGCGCTCGAAAAAGCGGGTGTGGACGAGGAGGCAGCCATCCAGCGTTTCCTGACCGGCCTGCTCGATCCCGGTCGGGGAGCGGAGGTGGCGCGGCTGACGCAGCAGCCGGCCGCGCGGGGAGGGTACTGAGAATGCGTGCACCGCTGCCGCTGGCCGATGATGCGCCGCATGTGCTGGTGGTGGATGACGACAGCCGCCTGCGCACGCTTCTGTCGCGGTTTCTCGCGACCAACGGTTTCCGCGTCACCACGGCAGCGCATGCGCAGGAAGCGCGTGACCGCATGGCGGGCCTGTCGTTTGATCTTCTGGTGCTCGACGTGATGATGCCGGGGGAGAGCGGTTTCGAGTTCGCCCGCGATCTCAGGCGGCATTCGAGCGTGCCGATTCTCATGCTGACGGCGCTGTCGGAGGTAGACGACCGGCTCAAGGGTCTGGAGATCGGCGCCGACGACTACCTCGGCAAGCCTTTCGATCCGCGCGAGCTGCTGCTGCGGGTCAATGGCATCCTGCGCCGGGTGGCAGCCCCGCCGCCCGCTGCCGTGCCGGCGGGGCCGGAGGCGGTGCGCTTCGGGCCGTTCCAGTTTCATCTCACCCGCGGCGAATTGCGCAGGGGCGAAGAGATTGTGCGCATCACCAACCGCGAGCGCGACATCCTGCGCCAGTTCGCCCAGGCCATGGGCGGGACCGTGGCGCGCGAAATGCTGGCCGATCCGATCAGCGGCGCCAACGAGCGCACCATCGACGTGCAGATCAACAGGCTGCGCCGCAAGATCGAACCGGACGTGACCAGCCCCACCTATCTGCAGACCGTGCGCGGCGTCGGTTATCGCCTCGCGGTCGATCCCTGAGGCGCTGATGCAGAGCCGGCATGGACTGGGCGGTAAGATCTGGCGGGCGATGCCGTTCAGCCGCTGGCATCCGGCGATCTGGCTCAGGCGGCGCATGCCCAAGGGGCTGTTTGCGCGCGCGCTGATGATCATCATCACGCCAATGGTGCTGCTCCAGTCGGTGATCGCCTACACCTTCATGGAACGGCACTGGCAGACGGTGACCCAGCGGCTGTCGGCGGCGCTGACCCAGGATATCGCCGCGCTTATCGAGATGCGCTCCCTCGTTCCGCCCGGCGTGAATACCGAGCGGCTGGAGGAACTGGCCCTGCGCAAGATGGGGCTGGATGTTGATTTCCTGCCGCTTGAGCCGTTGCCACAGGCGTTGCCCAAGCCGTTTTTCGAGATTCTCGATGAGAGCCTGTCCACCGAGCTGCGCCGGCAGGTGGCGCGGCCGTTTTTCATCGACACGGTGGGCAAGTCGAACCTGGTTGAAATCCGCATCCAGCTCGATGATGCAGTCATGCGCGTGCTGGCCCGGCGCAGTCAGGCCTATGCCTCCAACAGCCACATCTTCCTGGTCTGGATGGTGGGCACATCGCTGATCCTGATCGTCATCGCGACGCTGTTCCTGCGCAATCAGATTCGCCCGGTCTTGCGGCTGGCCGATGCGGCGGAGGATTTCGGCAAGGGGCGCGATATCGATTTCAAACCGCGCGGCGCCTCCGAGGTCCGGCGGGCAGGTATCGCCTTTCTCGACATGAAGCGGCGCATCGAGCGGGTGATCGACCAGCGCACCACCATGCTCAACGGCGTCAGCCACGATCTCAGAACGGTGCTGACCCGCTTCAAGCTGTCGCTGGCGCTGATGGATGACAGCCCCGAGCTTGAGGACCTGAAGCGTGATGTCGATGAGATGAGCCGGATGCTGGAGGCGTATCTGGCCTTTGCGCGCGGCGATACCGGCGAAAGCGCCGTGCCGACCGACATTCGCGGGCTGCTGGAGGATCTGCGCGCCAATGCCGAGCGCGAGGGGCACAAGACCAGCCTCAAAATAGCCGGCGATCCGGTGGTTTCGGTGCGGCCAGATGCGTTCCGCCGGCTGATGATCAATCTGGTCAGCAATGCCGCCCGTTTCGGCGACCGGATCGAAATCCTCGCCGAGCATGACGACCGCCACCTCAGCATTACCGTGGACGATGACGGCCCTGGCATTCCCGAGGACAAACGCGCCGATGTGTTCCGACCGTTCCATCGGCTCGACGAGGCGCGCAATCAGGACTCGGGCGGCTCGGGGCTCGGGCTTACCATCGTGCGCGACATTGCCCGCGCGCATGGCGGCGAGGTGAGGCTCGATGTGTCGCCACTCGGCGGTCTGCGCGCCGTGGTGCGCATCCCGGCCTGAGGACTTCAGAAAAGTCTGCCGCCGTTCGGCACCGGCAGGCTGGGGCCGATCAGCACCACCTCGCCCTCCGCATCGGGAAAGCCAAGCGTCAAGACTTCCGACATGAACGGCCCGATCTGGCGCGGCGGAAAATTGATCACCGCCGCCACCTGCCGTCCGACCAGATCCTCGGCCCGGTAGTGCCGGGTGATCTGGGCGGAGGACTTCTTCACCCCGATTTCCGCACCGAAATCGATCCTGAGCTTGAAGGCGGGCTTGCGCGCTTCGGGAAACGGCGCAGCCTCGACAATGGTGCCGATGCGGATGTCGACCTTCTGGAAGTCCGCGAATGAAATCGTCGCGGACATTTACGCCTCGGCTTCCGCCGGTTTGCTGGCGCGGCGGCGGCCGTCGCAGGCCGCACGGAAAAAGCCGCGGAACGGCGCGGTGATCCGGTGCAGTGCATCGGCCGCGCCGAGCCACTGGGCGCCGCGTTTCAACTCGCGGTCGAGAACCGCCATGGTGCGCGCCATATCGGGCTCGTCGTCCAGCCAGGTGGCGAGGGCCCGCGCGAACACCAGCACCGCGCCCTGCACGCGCAGCGCGCCCATGCTGCCGGTGGTATCGAGCGCCGCCGCCTCCAGCATGTAGCGCCAGGAATTGAGCGCGACCTGATTGAAGGCGAGAAGATCGAGCGGATTGCCGCGCATGCTGCGGTGGATCGAGCGCAGGCCGTCGCGATAGGGCGCCAGCGCATCGAAGCGGCGCAGCATCAAGTCGAGCAGGCGGTCATGGGCGCTTTCCCCGGCCATGTCGGTGCCGGTGCCTTCCAGCACCTCGCGGTCGACGATGCGGACGAGGCCGCCGAGAATGGCGCCCTTGGACGGATAGAGATCGCGCAGGTCGGCCAGCGAAATGCCGGCCTCTGCCGCGATGTCGCCCAGCGAGATGCGGTCGTAGCTCTGCATCGCGGCAAGGCGCAGCAGCGATTCGACCACGGCGCGGCGCGGATCGGCAGCTGTCTTTGCGGCGGCGGGCTTGGCTTTCGGGGTCGCAGCTTTCTTGGCCATGGCACTCCTCCTCGGTGGGTCACTCTACCGGGGGATATGGGGAGGGCAAGGGCTCGCCGAAAGGTCAGCCCGACAATTCACCCGCGCGTCGGCGGGCAGCGGCGACGGCCCGTGTCATCAGCGGCGCCAGCCCGTCGGCGGCCATCAGCACTTCCAGCGCCGCAGCGGTAGTGCCGCCGGGAGAGGTGACGTTAATGCGCAACTGGGCGGGCGTGGTCGCCGGTTCGCGATAGAGCAGTTCGCCCGCTCCTTCGATGGTGGCGCGGGCCAGGGTCATCGCCACATCCTCCGGCAGGCCGGCGGCGCGGCCCGCTTCGGCCAGGCACTCGACCATATGGAACACATAGGCGGGGCCGGAGCCCGAGACGGCAGTGACCGCATCGATCAGCGCCTCGCTGTCGAGCCGGATGATCCTGCCGATGGCTTCGAGCAGGTCGTTGACTTTCTGCCAGTCCGCCGGCGTCGCCTCGGGTGAGGCGGCGACACCGCTGATGCCGCGCCCCACCGCCGCCGGTGTGTTGGGCATGGCGCGGAACAGGCGGCGCGCGCGCGGCAGGCGCTGGGCCAGATCGCCCAGCGTCTTGCCGGCAAGGATCGACAGGACCACCGTTTCCGGTCCGGCCAGACCGGCCAGAACCGGGGCGGCCGCATCCAGCATCTGCGGCTTGATCGCCAGCACCAGCACGCCGGCATCGCCAAGCCCGGCAGGATCGGGATTGAGCGCAAAGCCGTAGCGACGGCGCAGGTCGACCAGCCAGTCGGAAGGTTTGGGATCGAGCACCACAATGGACGCCGCCGACAGGCCGCGCTTCAGCCAGCCTTCCAGCATGGCGCCGCCCATCTTGCCGCCACCGACCAGCACAAGCCGGCGAGGAGCTCCCGCTGCTGCCATGCTCATGCGTGTCCCACTGTTTCGAACAGCACGCTGGCCAGCGCCTCGCGCGCCGGCTTGCCGGCCCAGAGCACGAACTGGAACGCCTGATAATAGCGTTCGCAGGCAGTGACGGCGATTTTCAGCAACGCCTCGCACTGCTCGGCACTGGCCGAGCCGTTGCCGGCCAGCAGCAGCGCATGGCGGAACATCACGCTGTTCTCGCCCGACCACAGATCAAAATGGCCAACCCAGAGCTGCTCGTTGATGAGCGCGATGAGCTGCACCGCCTCGGCCCGGCGCGCCTCGGGCACCTTGAGGTCGAAGGCGCAGCTCAGATGCAGCGCCTCCATCTCCTCCACCCAGGTGAAACTGGCATGATAATCCGACCAGAGGCCGGCGACGGTGATGGATATCTCATCCTCCGCCGCGCGCTCGAAGGTCCATTGCCGAAGCGCGGCAATCTGCTCGACGACATCGACAGGGTGTTCGCTACGGTCGGTATCCAGGTCGTTCAGCACCAGCAGTCCTCATCCGCAAGGACCGATCCCTTCAGGGGCGAAAAACGGCGCACGTAGAGGTGCGGCGTGCTGAACCCTCAACACACCACCAGACACTGCGGATGAAACGAAAATCGATCCGCGACCGGCAGACCAAACACGCCCGCCTACCCTCAACGCGTTCGCCGGGTTTCCGCAAAACGTCCGCCGGAACCAGCCCGGCGGACGCATGATCGGTCCGACACGCAAAGAATCGGTGATTTGCGCCGATCCGACAACAAAAGATTTTTGTCATTCCACAGGTTCGGGGCGGCGGTGCGTTGCGCCTCGCTCACCTCGCGCGCCGGCGGGAGAGCGCTGTTACTTCCTGGTAGCGCGGGCTTCCAGCGCCTCGATGCGGGCGGTCAGGGCCTCGTTTTCCTCGCGGGCGCGCACGGCCATTTCCTTCACCGCCTCGAATTCCTCGCGCGTCACCACGTCGGCGTCGCGCAGCAGTTTCTCGATCTGCGATTTGACCAGCGAATCGGCTTCCTTCTTCACGCCCTGGGCGACGCCCATCGCATCGGTCATCATCTTGGAGAGGTTGTCGAGCAGCGGATTGGTGGACATGGCCGGCTTTCCTTGGGTCGAGGTTTCACCCCATATAGGCGAGGCCGCGAGGTTTTGCCATTGACCCAAGGGCGGTGGCGGCGCAAACGCTTTTCCCGCCATGCCTCTCCTCGCGATTCCCTTCCCGATGATCGACCCCGTGGCCGTCAGTTTCGGCCCGCTGGTGATCCGATGGTATGCGCTGGCCTATATCGGCGGGCTCATCCTCGGCTGGTGGTATGCGCGGTCATTGGTGCGGCGCGCGGATCTCTGGGGCGCAGTGAAGTCTCCGAGCGAGGAGTCGCTCGACGATCTCTTGGTCTACATGGCGCTCGGGGTAGTGATCGGCGGCCGGCTGGGCGAGGTGGTTTTCTACCAACTGCCCTATTTCCTCGAAAATCCGGCCGAAATCTTTCAGGTCTGGCGCGGCGGCATGTCGTTCCATGGCGGGATGATCGGCGCGGCGGTTGCGGCATGGTTCTTCGCCCGCTCGAAGGGCATCGGTCTGCTCTCGGTGTTCGATCTCTGCTCGACCGTGGTGCCGATCGGCATTTTCCTGGGCCGCATCGCCAATTTCATCAACTCCGAACTCTGGGGCCGGGAAACGGATGTGCCGTGGGCGGTGGTTTTTCCCAACGGCGGGCCGGTCGGCAGGCACCCGAGCCAGCTCTATGAGGCGGCGCTGGAAGGCGCATTGCTGCTCATCGTGCTGGCCATCGCGGCGCGGCGGCTGGGGTTCGAAAAGCCGGGCCGGCTGACCGGGGTGTTCGGCATCGGCTATGGGCTCGCCCGCTTCGTCTCGGAGTTCTTCCGCGAGCCGGATGAGCATATCGGCTTTCTGTTCGGCGGCTGGCTGACGATGGGCATGCTGCTGTCGCTGCCGGTGGCGGCGGTCGGCCTGTGGCTCTACCGGCGGGCGCGGTGAACGGGCTCGAACGGGAACTGCGCGAAAGGATCGCCCTCGACGGGCCGATAACGGTCGCCCGCTACATGAGCCTGTGTCTCGCCCATCCGCAGCATGGCTATTATATGACGCGCGATCCCCTCGGGCGGGCCGGGGATTTCACGACGGCGCCGGAGATCAGCCAGATGTTCGGCGAACTGATCGGGCTATGGGCGGCGGCGGTGTGGCAGCAGATGGGCGCCCCCCAACGGGTCAACCTGATCGAACTCGGCCCCGGGCGTGGCACGCTGATGGCCGATGCCCTGCGCGCGGCGCGTGCCCTGCCGGCGTTTCGCGCGGCGCTGCAGGTTCATCTGGTCGAGATTTCGCCGGTGCTTGTCGCCCGCCAGCAGACGACGCTGGCGGAGGCCGGCGTGCCGGTCCTCTGGCATGCGGACGTTGCGCAGGTGCCGGGGGCTCAGGTCGAGATCGTTATCGCCAACGAGTTCTTCGATGCCTTGCCGATCCATCAGTATGTGGTCGCGCAGGGGGGGTGGCGTGAGCGGCTGGTGGGGCTGGATGGCGAAGGCGCTCTCGCTTTCGGGGTGACGGCGGACGCGATTCCGGTACCGTTCGCGCCGGGGGCGGAGGGGGATGTGCGCGAGGTCTGCCCGGAGGCGGGCGCGGTGGTGGCGAGGCTGGCGCAGCGATGGCGGGGCGGCGCAGGGGCGCTGCTGGCCATCGATTACGGCTATGCGCGCGCCCGGCCGGGCGACAGCCTGCAGGCGCTGTCCGGGCACGCCTACAGCGACGTGCTGGCGCGACCGGGCGAGGCGGACCTGACTGCGCATGTGGATTTTGCCGCACTGGCAACGGCGGGGCGGGCGGCAGGACTGGCGGCCGGACCGCTGCTGACGCAGGCGGCGCTGCTGGCGCGGCTCGGGATTGGCGCGCGGGCGGAGCGGCTGGCAGCAGCACAACCGGCGCGTGCCGGCGAGATCGAAGCGGCCTGCCGGCGTCTTGCCGGTACAGGCGAAGGTGAGATGGGGCAGCTGTTCAAGGCGCTGGCGCTGTCCTCGCCCGGCCTTCCGCCGCTGCCGGGGTTTGACAGCGCCGATCCGATTGTCGCTAGTTTGGTGTCATGACCGACACACCAGATCCGATTCTGTCGCCCGATCTTGCCGCGCTCGCCTCCTTCGGCGTGCGCCATGGCTATTTCACCCGGGTCGGCGGGGTGTCGCACGGACTCTACGCTGGTCTCAACGGCGGCATCGGATCGTCGGATCAGCCGGCGCTGGTGGCCGAGAACCGCGCTCGCATGGCGCGCTGGCTCGGGGTGGCGCCGGATCGGTTCCTGTCGGTGTGGCAATATCATTCACCGGACGTGCTGGTGGTGGAACAGCCTTTCGACATGCAGAATCGGCCGAAAGCCGATGCGATGGTGACGCGCACCCGGGGGATCGGGCTGGCGATCGGCACTGCCGATTGCGGGCCGATCCTGTTCGCTGACGGTGCGGCGGGCGTGGTCGGCGGCGCGCATGCCGGCTGGAAAGGCGCGCATGGCGGGGTGATCGAGGCGACGCTCGCCGCCATGGAAGGTCTGGGCGCCAGGCGCGAGCGGATTGTGGCGGTGCTGGGGCCGACCATCAGCGCGGTCGCTTACGAGGTGGGGCCGGAATTTGTCACGCGCTTCACGGCGGATGCGCCGGAGAACGCCCGCTATTTCCGCCCCTCGACCCGACCGGACCATGCGATGTTCGATCTGCCGGGCTATATCGTGACGCGGCTCGTCCGCGCCGGTGTCGGCACGGCGGTCAATCTCGACATCTGCACCTATGGCGATGAGGCGCGGCTGTTCAGCTACCGGCGCATGACGCACCGGGGCGAAGCCGACTACGGTCGGCAGATGTCAGCCATCGCGCTTGTCTGAGACTTCCTCGACCGCGACCACATCCGGCGTGCGCCAGGCCAGGTGCTGGCCGGAATCGACGGCGATCATCTGCCCGGTCGTATGCATGGCGCCGGCCAGATAGACCACCGCCTCGGCCACGGCCTCAGGCGTGACCGGCGCGGCAAGCGGCACTGTGGCGCTTTCCCGGGCGAAGGCTTCGGCGCCCTCCTGCCAGTTGGGCAGGGTGGGGCCGGGGGCAACGGCATTGACGCGGATGCGCGGCGCCAGCGCCTGGGCCAGCAGGCGGGTCGCCATCCACAGGCCGGCCTTCGACAGGGCGTAGGAAACATGATTGGGCGTCGGCTTGAGCACGCGCTGATCGATGAGGTTGACAATCCCGCTGCCGGTGGGCGCCTGGCCCGCAAAGGCTTCGGGCAGCAGCAGCGGCGCGCGCAGGTTGACCGCCATCTGCCGGTCAAACAGTGCGGGATCAAGGCTGCCGATGCGGTCATCCTCAAAGAGGGCGGCATTGTTGACCAGCAGGGTCAGCGGACCGATCGCCTTTGCAGCCTCGTGCACCAGTCCGGCGAGCGCTGTGGCATCGGCAAGATCGGCGGTGAGCACCGCGACGCGTGCGCCGGTAGCGCTGAGTTCGCTGGCAAGTGCTTCCGCCTCGGCGCGCGAGCGGTGGCAATGCAGTGCCAGCGCATAGCCTTGGGCAGCGAGTGCCCGGGCGATGGTTGCGCCGATGCGCCGGCCGCCGCCGGTCACCAGGGCGGCCTTCACCGGTCACCCTCGCCGTCGCGGCGGTCGCGATGGCGCTCCAACTTGCGCCGCTCGAAATCCTTGGCGACGCGCAGCCAGCGGTAAAAAGCGAAGTTCATCGCGGTGATGAAGCCGTAGATGCCGCGCACGAAATGGCGGCGGAACAGGTAGGCCTTGATGAAGGCGCCCGGAAACTCGACGAACAGGCGCCAGACCGGCACATGCTTGCCGCGCGCCGACAGGTCTTCCACCTGCTGGTCGGTGTAGGCGTTGAGCTTGGCGATCTGGTCGCCGATCGAGCGGACCGAAAAGTGATGGATGGTGCCCTTGAGCCGGGCGACGCGCGCATCCGGCGCCAGATCGACGCGGTCATGCACCGGCGAGGCCGAATAGCGCCCCTTGTCGCGCCGATAGAGCCTGACCGGGGCCAGCGCATAGGCCAGCGGATGCGGCTTCTGCTCGGTCGGAAAGATTTCAGCGATGCGGATCTCGTAGGCATCGGCGGCAGCGGCGTTGACGACGGCGGCGATTTCGGCAGCCAGATCGGGCGGGATGACCTCGTCGGCATCGATATTGAGCAGCCAGGGGTGGCGACACTGGTCCTCGGCAAAACGCTTCTGCGGGCCATAGCCGGTCCAGGCGTTGTCAATCACCCGGGCGCCGTGGGCGGCGGCGACTGCGCGCGTATCGTCGGTCGACCCGGAATCGACGACCACCACGTCATCGGACAGCCCGGCAATGGCGGCAAGCGTGCGCGGCAGGCGGTCGGCCTCGTTGCGGGTAATCAGGAAAATCGACAGCGCGGGCGCGGCGGGCATGCCGCTTGGTGGCATGAGTGAGGCAAGGGCGCAAGGGCGCGGCCGCCGGGCGGTCAGATTTTGCAGCGCAATATCAGCGGCTTGGCGCGTCCGTTAACGCCTGTGTAAGGTTAAATAATGATCTGGATTGTGATTAAAATGCGACCGGTTCATAGAGATCATGACACGATTTGGCCATGCCAGTCTGACAGGTTGTGACAAGAGAGCTACAGCGCATCGACGAGTATGCGCCTATTGTAGTTTTGGTTTGCAGGATAATTTCCTGCTGTATTCAGGAGTGAAGAATGAAGAACGTTCTGTTGGCCGGCGTTGGCCTTGCTGTACTTTCCGTTGCTGCGACGGCGGCCGATCTGCCCTCGCGCACGCGGCAGCCGGTGGCGCCTGTGGTGGCTGCGGCCCCGGCCTTTACCTGGACGGGGCTCTATGCCGGCGTCAATGCCGGTTACGGTTGGTCGTCTGAAGAGAAGCTGGGCTATGTCGGCGATGCCGCCTCGCTCGCCTATGCCGGTTCGGGCGTCTATCCGTGGGGTCTGTCGAACAAGCGTTCGGGCTTCGTCGGCGGCGGCCAGCTCGGCGCCAACTACCAGATGGGCCGCTTCGTCGCCGGTATCGAGACCGACCTGCAGTCGATCGGCGCATCCAAGCGGTCGAGCTACCTGCTCGCCTCGGGCAGCTACGGCTCGTTCAAGAGCAGCACCAACTGGCTGGGCACCACCCGCATCCGTCTTGGCGTGACGCCGGTTGACCGCCTGCTGGTCTACGGCACCGGCGGTGTTGCGTACGGCAGCGTCAAGCACTACGGCGATATCGTTGCGCCGTCGCTGGGTGGCGCGCAATGGTTCGGCCGTCATTCCGACACCAAGTTCGGCTGGGCGCTGGGCGCCGGCGCCGAATATGCCTTCACCAACAACATGACCGCCAAGCTCGAATATCTCTACTACGATCTCGGCAAGTCGAACCTGGCGCTGGCGGCGGCGAATGCCCCGGCGGCGGCACTCGGCAACCGGCCGCTGCAGCGCAACGAAAACCGCGGCAGCATCATCCGTGCCGGTCTGAACTACAAGTTCTGATAGAAACAATTGGCGAAAGCACAGAAAGCCCGGCCGCTGCGCCGGGCTTTTTGTATCTGCCCGAGGATGGTCCTTGATGCGCCGCGCGCTCAGAGAGCGACGAGGTTGATCGCCTTGGGACCCTTGCCCTTCTTGTCAGGCTCCACATCGAAGGAGATGCGTTGGCCCTCCTTCAGGCTGTTCAGGCCAGCGGCCTGCAGCGCCGTGATGTGAACGAAAATGTCGGCTCCACCACCTTCGGGCTTGATGAAACCATAGCCCTTCTCGGTGTTGAAGAATTTCACAGTACCCTGCTGCGCCATTGAAACTGCGCCTCCCTCAAACGCAGGGGTGGCCGGCCGCCCCCCTTCAGGCACCAGTCTGGTTCCTCCCCATCCCGGCAGTCCCAAGCGGATACTTTTTCAGAAGCGACATATTTGCAAGCGAAAATCGTTCCGGGGTGAGGGGACGCCTCGTTGAGGAGAAGAAATTTCTATTCCTCCGCAATCCATTCGGCGCGCCAGCCGGCTCCCGGCCCGCGTGCAAGGCGCCGGGCGAGAAAAGGCAGGATGAGGCGTGCCTCCTCCACCAGCGTATAGGGCGGGTTGACGACCACAAGGCCGGTGGCGGCCAGCGGGCCATCCGCATGCTGACGATCTACTGCAAGTTCAAGGCGGAGGGTTTTTGCGATCCCCGTATCCTCAAGCGCATCGATGAATCCGTCGACACGGCGCGGATCCTTGGCCGGATACCACAGAAGCGTGGTGCCTCCGGGCCATTTCCGGTGCGAAAGCTTAAGGCCCTCGATCATCCGCTGCCAGTCGGCCTCCTCCTCGAACGGCGGGTCAACGAGCACGAGGCCGCGTTTTTCCGGCGGCGGGACCTGGGCGTTCCACGCGGTCCAGCCGTCCAGTTCCAGTGCCTTGACGCGGCGGTCGCCGGCCGTGGCGGCGCGCAGATGGCGGATGTCGACCGGGTGCTTTTCAATGAGGCACAGCCGGTCCTGGCTGCGCGTGAAGTGGCGGGCGATCAGCGGGGAACCGGGATAGGACGGGCTGTCCCCCGCCAGCATCGGGGTGGCGAAGGCCAGGTAGGGCGCGAGCAGCGGCGCGACGTCAGGCGGCAGGTTGGCGCCGGTGAGCCGGGCAATGCCGTCCTTCCATTCCGGGCTGCGACGAGCGGCTTCGGACGCGAGGTTGTAGCTGCCGGTGCCGGCGTGGGTGTCGATGTAGCGGAAGGCGGCCGGCTTCTGGCCGAGATACAGCAGAACACGGCTCAGCAGCGCGTGCTTGAACACGTCGGCGAAATTGCCCGCATGGAAGATGTGGCGGTAGTTCACAGCGCCGGCTCAGCGGCCGACCGGCACGGCGATTTCGCGCGAGCGGCAGCTCGACCGGTCCACCTCGGTGCAGGGCACGAAGTCGCGCAGGTCCTTTGACAGGCAGACGCGGATCTCGGTGAGCTGGCCGCGCTTGCAGGACACCGACATCATGTCGCTGCGCAGGCCCCGGTTGGCGCCGGCAAAAGCCCGCTCGATCTCGGCGGGGCTGACCTCCAGCGGGCGGGCAGGGCGGTGGAAATCCGAAGGCACCACCACCTTGGCGCGTGCGGAGGCGACATCATCGAAATACTGGCTGGGCGAGAGGCCCGAGCAGCTGCCATGCTTGTCCCACTGGTAGCGGGCGAGACGCTCGTCGGGGAAAATGTCAGCGGCCTTGTTGAGGGCGGCGCGCGGCACGAAGCGCTGGCTGGCATCGCAATGAGATGGGAACCCGCGCGTATATTGCGGCCAAAGGCCATGCACGACGAACTCGTCGCGCGCTTCGATGTCACACTGCCGGCGGGAGCGCTGGCCCGCCTCGCTCTGGCAGAAGCTGGGAGACCATGAGAGCGCCAGCACATAAAAATCGAAATCGCCCGGCGTGCCGCCACGACGGTGCGAATTGCCCTGCGCGAAGGCACCGGCGACGCCGCACAGCAGCGCCAGCAGGCCAAAAGCGAGCCGCCGCCTCATGGCCGCGCCATCTTGCACTCGGGCGCGTTGGCCCAGTTGCGGTCATAGGCGGTGAGGCAGAAATGCACGCCATAGGTGTAACCGATGATGCCGGCATCCTCGATCACCGAATAATAGAGGGTGCTGGCGCGGCGGTTGGACAGATGCGCCGTGGCGCGGCAATAGCGGCGCGGGATCAGATCCAGCCCGTTGGGGCGGAAGGACGTGGTACGGATATGGTCGATGGGGCCGATGCTCAGCGACGACGCCCAGTAGCCGCTCTCCTTGCCGGCAAAACGCGAACGGATACGGTCGAGCACCGCAGGATCGTCGCAGCCCGGCAATTGCGCCGCATAGGGCCACCAGCGTTCCTCGGCCGGCACCTGCTCGCGGGCGTTCGCGAGGCCTGCGCCGGTCAGCGCCAGCAGCGCCACAAAAAGCACTCTGAAACGCATGGCCGATCTCCCTTGCAACGGATTCGCGCATATCCCAGGTGGCAAAGCTGTAGCTTCGCGGGGGCGCGCGTGCAAGCGGCCTCAGGCGGTCATCGGCGGGCCGGACCGGGGCGCTGTTTCAGCACAGGCGGATCGTCCGGGCTGGCGATCGAGCCGGTCACATCGAAAAAGCGGCCGTTGAAGTTCGGCTCGGAGCGCAGGTCCTCGATCTCCTCCTCCGCGGCCGGGCCGGGGCCTGGGGCGGGCTTGAGGAAAGGGGCCTCGGCGATCGCCGGTGCATTGCCAGGCGGGGCCGGCATCGGAACGTTGGGCCGGCAGACGTGCTTGTCGCCGCGCGTGTTGTGGCGGGCCAGATCCATATGAATATGGTCGTAGTGCAGGGCGTCCGAACCGGGTGCCAGCACTGTGGTGAAGCGTTGGCAGGCGCCGTGGGCAATCTCGCGCAGGAAGCCCTGTTCGTCCGCCGCACCGCGCCAGCCCTTGGCAACGCTGACCGAGCGACCATCGGCAAGCTTCACCGCCTTGAGATCAAGCGCATTGGCAAAGGAATGTTCGGAAAGGCGCGCGCCGGTGCGGTGGTTCATCGGTCGGCACGCGAAGGAGCCGAAGGTGATCACCTCGATGACCGGCTGGTTGAACCAGGTCATCGCGGCGGTCTGGACATCGTTGGCGAGCCAGTCATCGACCGCCGAGACCATCGGGCAGGCGAGGGTGGCGGTCGGGGTGATGCTGGTCAGCATCATGTTGCCACTGGTCAGGATCAGGTTGCCGTTCTGCGCGGCTTCCGGCGCGACCGGGGTTGCCAGTGCCGCGACCTTGAGGGGGGCGTTGGCGCCGCAGATGCCGGGGCCGTCGATCGACTTCGAAATCTTGATGTACTGGGTTTCCTTGACCTTGCCGGCGCGCAGGCAGGCCGCTTCCGCCTGATCGCGCCAGGCCGGGCGCTGTTCGCGGCGGAAGGCGCCGCAGGCGCCGAGCACCGCGCTGCAGCCGATGATCACGGCGGTCAGCGCGGCCAGGCGGCGGTGCAGCGGCGACGGAGTAAAGGAAAGCCTCAACATGAGGCTCAAAATCGCGGAATTTCCCCAAGGCTCCGCTAAGGAACGTGGTGAAGAGTTCCTAAAGCCCGAAAACGACCTGATGCATGAGCCGACCCGGCCACAGCGTGAAAAGGCCGGCCATCAGCAAGCCCAGCCAGGCGCCGCGCATGAAACCCGCATGGGCGGCGATTTTGCGGGCGCGGATGGCGCGATAGCCCATCCCAAGGCTGAACAGCGTTCCCAGACTAAGCAGATGAATGACTGAGAAGCGGCCGCCGCCGGGAATACCGAAGGAACTCAGCGCGGTCACCAGCATCGCCAGGGCGCCGATCCGGCCCAGCAGGCGGTGGCGCGGCGTGCCTTTGGCCGAAATGAGAACCGCCGCGCCGGCCCCAAGGGCAAGCGCGGCGGCAAGGGTGTGAAGCTGGACCAGCGGGGAGGCGGCCAGCAATGGCGCCAGAATCACGAAGCGGTCGTTTCGCCGTCCGTCGGGCGCTCCTTGCGCGCCTTCATGAAGCGTTCGAACTCCTCGCGGTCCTTGGCGCGCTTCAGTTCGTCCAGGAACAGGCGGAATTCCTGCTCGGCTTCGGCGAGCTTGCGGCGCTCGGCCTCGATGCGCTCGATCTCGGCGGTGCGCCAGTCGTCAAACGCAGCGTTGCCGGTGGACGCCGGGCGCTGGAACGGCGCGGCGCGTTCCATCAGATTGGCAAAGGGCATGGCTCCTCCGGAGCGGTTCCAGATGTTGTAGAACAGGATGCCAAGGCCGATCGGCCAGAACACCACAAAGCCGATGATCATGGCGACGAACATGGGTTTGCCCAGCGTCCACCAGCGGCAGACGAGAGGCTCACGTGCGACCCCGCCGCTCGGCCAGAACGGGTTGGCGGAAGGGCCGGTGCCGGTGTGCGCATAGGCCCGGCGATGGCAGGAAGACGCAGAAGTCATGGATGGCTCCCGGTTGATGTTACGGGTTGTAACATAGACGGAGGGGGCTGTGATTTCAAGCGACGCCGGATGAAATTTCGTTCATGTGGGGCCGCACTTTACCAGTGGCCCTCAGCTCTGACCTTCGATGGAAAAGTCGGCTTCGTGCACCCCTCGCACAGGCCCGGTGTCGCTTGGCTCGTCACCAACCGCCGTCACGATCCGGTGGGTCATTCGACAGGGCCGTTGGCAAAAGTCAGCGGCGCTGCGCGGCCATGATCAGCGCATCGACCCCTTCTTTCAGCAATTGCTCGGGGTGGGCGCCGGTGGCGGGCGACAGGCGACCGGAACCGGCCAGCGTCGCGATGCCGTGCGACAGCGACCAGATCTTGAGCGCAAGGCGGTGACAGGCGGCCGGATCGAGGCCGAGGGCGGCGCCGATCTCGTTGACGCCGGCGGTCAGCCCGGCAAAGGCGCGTTCGCCCGCAGCCGCCAGCTCGGGCGAGGAAAAGGCAACGGTCGAGGAGAACATGGCCGCATAGGCGCCCGGCCGCTCGCGCGCGAAAGCCAGATAGGCCCGGCCCATGCCGTCCAGCGCACGCGGACCGCCGCCGGCGACGCTGACCGCGGCCTCCAGTCGCAGCGCAAATTCGGTGAAGCCGCGCCCGGCCACTGCGCCAATCAACGCGTTGAGATCGGCATAGTGACGGTAGATCGCGGCGGAACTGACGCCGGCCATGCGCGCCATTTCGCTCAGCGAGATGTTGGCCGGGCCGCGCTCGGCGATCAGCGCTTCGGCGGTGTCGAGCAGCGTTTCCTTCAGATTGCCGTGATGATAGCTGTCGCGCGCCTTGCGGGCGGCAAAAAAGCCTAAGGGACCTTGCGGACAGGATCGTCTCATGACCAAGGGTGGTAACGTATTTGTCGCCGGCTTGCCAAGCCGGCAGAACCGGGAGGCAACAGGGCATGCTGCGGGCGCTTGATCTGGCGGAAGCGATTGATGGCGGCGACATGACGCCGGCGACGGTGGCCGAAGTGGTCATCGAGGCGATCGAGGCGCGCGAGGCGGATGTCCGCGCTTTCGCCCATGTCGATCTCGACCGGTTGCGGATCGCGGCGCAGCGTGTGCGGCCGGGGCCGCTGATGGGGCTGCCGGTCGGGGTCAAGGACATCATCGAAACGGCGGAGATGCCGACTGAGTATGGATCGCCGATCTATCGGGGCTGGCAGCCGAAGGCGGATGCCCCCATCGTCGCCCAGATGCTGGCGGCGGGCGGGGTGCTCCTGGGCAAGACGGTGACGACCGAATTTGCCTTCCTCGAACCGGCGATCACCTTCAATCCGCATGATGGCCAGCGCACGCCGGGGGGATCTTCCTCCGGGTCGGCGGCCGGTGTGGCGGCCGGCATGATGCCGCTGGCGCTGGGCACGCAGACCGGCGGCTCGGTGATCCGGCCGGCGAGCTTCTGCGGCGTGACGGCGATCAAGCCGTCGTTCCGGCTGCTGCCGATGGTGGGTGTCAAGCCGGGCGCCTGGACGCTCGATACGTTGGGGTTGTTCGGCGCGCGGGTGGCCGATGTTGCCTTCGGGCTGGAGGCGATCAGCGGACGGCCGATGCGGGTGGATGGGCGCGACTTCGGCACGCCGACGTTCGGGGTGACGCGGATGCCGTTCGCAGGGCCGGCGGCGCCGGAAGCCGAGGCGGCGCTGGCCAGCACCCTGGCGGCGCTGGAGCGCAGTGGGGCGAAACTCATCGATCTCGATCTCGGCGCGCCGTTCGCCGCCGCGCAGGAGGCGCATGCGACGATCTACAACCATGAGGGCGGGGTGTCGCTCGCCTGGGAGATCGCCCATCACGCCGACCAGCTTTCGGCTGTCCTCAAGCAGAAATTCGCCCCTGCCTTGCCGATTTCGATCGAGGCGTATGATGAGGCGCGTGGCATCTCCAAGCGCGCACGGCGGGCTGCCAAGGATCTGTTCGCCGGCATCGATGCGCTGATCACCTATGCCGCGCCGGGGGTGGCGCCGGATCGCAGCACCACGGGCGATGCGGCTTTCAACAAACTGTTCACGCTGCTCGGCACGCCGGCGGTGAATGTGGTGGGTTGCAAGTCATCAGACAACTTGCCGGTGGGTATTCAGGTGATCGGCCCGTTCGGCGACGATCACAGAGCTTTGGTCGCCGCGCAGTATGTTGAAGAGGCGTTGCACCGCAACATTTGTTGAGCCATCACTGTCATCAACAGTCGAGATTACTTGCAAGTGATTGAACGTTAACCAGTTTTTAGCATTCAATGTCTTGCCGGGCGCCATCTGCCTCCGGGTGGAGCTTCACAGATGTGAATTTTCGGTTAATATCCCGGCTAGGCAACAGACGAAAGGGGTAGCCCATGGGTCTGACCTTGCGATTGGATATGGTGGCCTTGGTCGCTTCGTTCTGCGTTCTGGCGGCGATCATCGTCGGAGTGCTGTAGGTTCAACATCTGCTATCGGGCCGGAACGGCCTGTTGCAAAAGGCACCTGCCGTCCTTCGGGGCGGCAGTTTTTTGTGCCTCATGCCAGAGGTCATTGAACATGACTCTTTGGGGGCCTGTCCTGCATGTATCAACCCATTGAGTGTGTTTGATCAATTCAGGTCTGCTCAAAGGCCCCATGCGTCAGCATCCGGGGCCTATGATGTCAGGTCGGCCTGAGGCGCAGCAGACGCCCGTCGGCAGCATCGGTGATGAGGTAGATCATCCCGTCCGGCCCCTGGCGAATGTCGCGATAGCGGTGGCCAAGCCCCTGCAGCAGGCGCTCCTCCCCGGCAATGCGGTTGCCCTCCAGCGTCAGCCGCACCACCAGCGAGCCAGCCAGTGCGCCGATGAACAGGCTGCCGCGCCAGTGAGGGAAGGCATCGCCGGTGTAGAACAACATGCCCGAGGGAGCGATGGACGGGTCCCAATAGTGGATCGGCTGTTCCATGCCTTCCTTGTGGGTGCCAATGCCGATCCTGGCGCCCGAGTAGTCGCGGCCATAGGTGATGACCGGCCAGCCATAGTTGCGGCCAGCCTGCGGAGTATTGATCTCATCGCCGCCCATCGCGCCATGTTCCACCGTCCACAGGGCCCCGGTTTGGGGATGCAGCGCCGCGCCCTGGATGTTGCGGTGACCGTAGCTCCAGATTTCGGGGCGGACGTTGACCCTGCCAATGAAGGGATTGTCTGCTGGAACCGAACCGTCTGGGCGAAGGCGGATCACCTTGCCGTAATGGGTGGACAGATCCTGCGAGCGTTCCTTCTGGCCGCGCTCGCCGAGGCCGACGAACAGGGTGCCATCGCGCGCCGGCACGATGCGCGAGCCGAAATGCACGGGGCCGCTCGAACCGGGCATCTGCCGGAAAATCACCCGGCCATCCTCCAGCCGGCTCGCGTCGGCGGAAAGGGTGGCAGCAAGGACCGAGGTGGCGGCGCCTCCGGCGCGCGGTTCGGCAAAACTGAGGTAAAGCCGGCGGCTGGTGGCAAAATCGGGCGCCAGCACCACATCGAGCAAGCCGCCCTGGCCTTGCGCCCACACCTCCGGCACGCCCGCCACCGACGCGGAGAGCGCGCCCTGCTGCGTCACAACGCGCAGCCTGCCCGGCCGCTCCGTCACCAGCATGCGACTGTCAGGCAGGAACGCCAGCGCCCAGGGGTTGGCAAGGCCCGTGGCGACGGGTTCCAGCCGATACGGGAGGTTCTGGGCGAGCGCCAGTCGCGGCGACAACAGGAGCGCCGCTGCGCCGGTCAGGGTGCTGCGTCGGTCGAGAGCGCTCATTCAGCATGCCTCCAGCCACCGGGCGCGGTCCGCACAAACTTGCGGCGAGTGCCCCCGCTTCATGGTAATTTGCTGCGAGCAGGCGGAAATTCAAGTGCCTGCCTATCGCGCGGGGGTTGAGATGATCCCGAGGCTTGTTTGCCTGTCCATACTGCCAGCGGTCCTGCTCGCCGGCGATGTCGTTGGCCAGTCCACAACGGAGCATGCCCAGTCACGGCTGCCCTGCGATTGCCGCGCGCTCGGTCGGCAATGGCCGCAGGGCGAGGAGGTTTGCCTCGATATCGGGGGCGGCCGCAAAGCCTACGTCTGCGGCATGGACCAGAACGTCTCGAGCTGGAAAGATACCGGTCGCCGCTGCCCGGAGAGTTGAGCGGGTGCCGGCCGGCGCGGGCCGGCTTGGCCGGATCGATCAGCGTTTCCAGCGCCTGCCCTGCGGCAGGCTGCCGCCGCCCTTGGGGCGCGGCGTGCCGGAGAGCGGCACCTCGCGTTCGGTGCCCGGCCCCATGGCGTCGAGCGAGGGTTTGGCAACCTTCGACGAGGGCGGCATGTTCGCCGCCTTGCCATATCTGCCGGCCGCCGCTCTGCCGGCCTTGGCGGTCACCTGGCCCTGCCGGGCGGTGGGATCGTCGAGCACGGCCATTTCGGTGGCGCGCAGGCGTTTCAACTCGTCGCGCAGCCGGGCGGCTTCCTCGAAATTGAGATCGGCGGCGGCCTCGCGCATGCGCTTTTCGAGGTCGGCAAGGGTCGTTTCGAAGTTGTGGCCGATGCTGGCAGCCTCCGCGAGACCCTTGTCGACGGTCACGCGGTCCTTCTCGTAGGGGCTGTCGAGAATGTCGGCGATGTCGCGCTTGACGCTTTCCGGCGTGATGCCGTGTTCCTCGTTGTAGGCCCTCTGCTTGTCGCGGCGACGGGTGGTCTCCGCCATCGCCCGTTCCATCGAGCCGGTGATGTGGTCGGCATAGAGGATGACGCGTCCATCGACGTTGCGGGCGGCCCGGCCGATGGTCTGCACCAGCGATGTCTCCGAGCGCAGGAAGCCTTCCTTGTCGGCATCGAGAATGGCGACAAGGCCGCATTCGGGAATGTCGAGCCCCTCGCGCAAAAGGTTGATGCCGACCAGCACATCGAAGGTGCCGAGCCTGAGATCGCGGATGATCTCGATGCGCTCCAGCGTGTCGATGTCGGAATGCATGTAACGCACGCGCACGCCGTGTTCGTGCAGGTATTCGGTCAGATCCTCGGCCATGCGCTTGGTCAGCACGGTGACCAGCGTGCGGTAGCCGGCCTGCGCTACCGCCTTCACCTCGCCGAGGAGGTCGTCGACCTGCGAGCGGGCGGGGCGGACGATCACCTCGGGATCGATCAATCCGGTGGGGCGGATGACCTGCTCGGTGAACACCCCGCCGGTGCGGTCCATCTCCCAATTGCCGGGCGTGGCCGAGACATAGATCGACTGCGGGCGCATGGCGTCCCATTCCTCGAAGCGCAACGGGCGGTTGTCCATGCAGGAGGGCAGGCGGAAGCCGTATTCGGCCAGCGTCGCCTTGCGGCGGAAGTCGCCTTTGTACATGGCGCCGATCTGCGGAATGGTGACGTGGCTTTCGTCGGCGAAAACCAGCGCGTTGTCGGGCAGGTATTCGAACAGGGTGGGCGGTGGTTCACCCGGCTTGCGCCCGGTGAGATAGCGCGAGTAGTTCTCGATGCCCTGACAGGAGCCTGTCGCCTCCAGCATTTCGAGATCGAACACCGTGCGTTGTTCCAGTCGCTGCGCCTCAAGATAGCGACCCATGCGGTTGAGATCGGCGAGGCGCTGCTTCATCTCCTCCTTGATGCCCTTGACCGCCTGCGTCAGCGTCGGGCGCGGGGTGACATAGTGGGAATTGGCATAGACCTTCACATATTTGAGGTCGCAGGTTTTCTGCCCGGTCAGCGGGTCGAACTCGGCGATGCTCTCCACCTCGTCGCCGAACAGGCCGATGCGCCAGGCCCGATCGTCGGAGTGGGCGGGAAACAGCTCGATGTTGTCGCCGCGCACGCGGAAAGTGCCGCGGGTGAAGTCGTGGCTCGTGCGCTTGTATTGCAGGGCAACCAGATCGGCGATCAACTGGCGTTGTTCAATCGTCTCGCCCACCTCAATGGCGAAGGTCATCGCGGTGTAGGTTTCAACCGAGCCGATGCCGTAGATGCAGGAGACCGAGGCGACGATGATGGCGTCGTCGCGTTCGAGCAGCGCGCGGGTGGCGGAGTGGCGCATCCGGTCGATCTGCTCGTTGATCGTCGATTCCTTGGCGATGTAGGTGTCGGTGCGCGGCACGTAGGCTTCAGGCTGGTAATAATCGTAGTAGGAGACGAAATACTCGACCGCATTGTCCGGGAAAAAGCTCTTGAACTCGGAATAGAGCTGGGCGGCGAGGGTTTTGTTGGGGGCGAGCACCAGCGCCGGGCGCTGGGTCGCCTCGATCACCTTGGCCATGGTGAAGGTCTTGCCCGATCCGGTGACGCCGAGCAGCACCTGATCGCGCTCGGTCGCAGCGATGCCGGAGACCAGTTCGGCAATCGCGGTGGGCTGGTCGCCTTTGGGCTCGAAGGCGGATTGCATGCGGAAGCGGATACCGCCCTCGCTCTTGTCCGGTCGCGGCGGGCGGTGCGGCGTCCAGGCCTTGCCCTTGTCGATGAACGGGCTGCCGTCCTTCAACAGCTGCTCCAGCGCCGAAGCAGTGGCAGCGACGCCCGCCGAGGAGGTCAGGTCGCCGTCCTCGGCCAGCTGATCGCGGTTCAGCGCCTGCATCTCGGTCGGCAGGATCGGCAGGTTCAGGCTGGCGGCGAGCCCGGCGTCCACGCCGGTCACCGGACCGGCAAACGGCGCCTGCGGAGCCTCGCCGAAGCCGGATGCCGGCTCCAGGGCAGGGTTGAGCAACGCCGCCAGATGAGCATCCAGCGGCTGCAGGGCGGGTTTGGCCGCCTTTGAGGCAGGCGCGCGCGGGGATTTGACCATGGCGCCAATATGGGCCGACTCGCACGGTTTTGTCAGGGGGTGACGTAGGGGCAGCGCGGACCGGCTATGTCTGACGTGGTCAGCGTCTTGGCCTCAAGCGGTGGCGCGGCCGATCAATTGAGTGCCTGAAACCCCTGGCCCTTGGATGAGGGGGCCAGCGAGTCCAAGCCCTTGCCGGCGACCATCGGGACGGGTTGCGTGCCGGGGGGCGCAGTCGGGGCTGCATCGGAGGTGTCGCGGCGTGCCGTGGTCACGGCGCGAGAGCTGCCCGACGCGCCCAGGGTCGGCGGCGGTGTTGCCAGCGTATCCGGTTTCGTCTGCGGCTTGTCCGTGCTGGACGGTTTGTCGCCGACCATGCGCTGCACGCCGATGGTGGACTGGATTACCACGGCGGGACCGCGGGCTGGCCCGCCGGGTTCGCCAAGATTGCGGACGTTGACGCTGAAGTTCGACGGATCGACCATCGCGGGACCATTGGTGCCAAAACGCGGCTGGGCGACCTGCACGCGCGACATCGAGGTCGCAGTCGATCCGGGGGTGGCGATCCCGCCGAGCTGCTGCGGGGAAGGCATCGGGCTGCCGGCCATGCCGGACATCAGCGCCAGAACAAGCATCATGGCGAGGTCTCCTGTAATCCCCGGCAGGATACCTGTCACACCCTCAAGTCCGGCTAAACGGATATGGAAAATTTTAGATAAAAGCGCCGGGGCAGCAGCATGACGGTTTGCCGGATTGACTTTCGCGCCCCGCTCGCCTTCAAGCCCGACATGACCGAACAACCGCACAGCCGCCGGCGCACCTTCGCTATCATTTCCCACCCGGACGCGGGCAAGACCACGCTGACCGAGAAGCTGCTGCTGTTCGGCGGGGCGATCCAGCTTGCCGGCGAGGTGAAGGCCAAGGCCGGGCGCCGGCAGACCAACTCCGACTGGATGGCGATCGAGCGCCAGCGCGGCATTTCGGTGATCACCTCGGTGATGACGTTCGAATACGGCGGTTGCGTGCTCAACCTGCTCGACACCCCCGGCCACGAGGACTTCTCCGAGGATACCTATCGCACGCTGACGGCGGTCGATTCCGCGATCATGGTGATCGACGCGGCCAAGGGCATCGAGGCGCGCACGCGCAAACTGTTCGAGGTTTGCCGTCTCAGGGATATTCCGATCATCACCTTCATCAACAAGGTGGACCGGGAGACGCGCGATCTGTTCGATCTGATCGACGAGATCGAAAAGACGCTGGCGCTGGAATGCGCGCCGATGAACTGGCCGGTGGGCCGGGCCAAGGATTTCGCCGGCACCTACAGTTTCGCTGATCGTTCCGTGCGCCAGCTCGATGCGGATGCGGAGGCCTATCCCGTTTCCGGGCCGGACGACGACTACATCAAGGGGCTGCTGACCGGGCCGGGCGCGTTCGATGCCTTTGCCGAGGAGGTGATGCTGGCGGGCGAGGGGCTGAAGAAATTCGACCGCGAGGCCTTTCTCGAAGGGCATCTGACGCCGGTGTTCTTCGGCTCCGCCTTGAAAAACTACGGCGTGCGCGATCTCATCGACGCGCTGTGCGCCTTCGCGCCCAGCCCGCGCGCCCAGGCCGCCGACCGGCGCATCGTCGAGGCCGGCGAGAAGAAGCTGACCGGCTTCGTGTTCAAGATCCAGGCCAACATGGACCCTAACCATCGCGACCGCATCGCCTTCCTGCGCGTGACATCAGGCGTGCTGGAACGCGGCATGAAGGCAAAACTCGTGCGCACCGGCAAGCCGATGACCATCTCGGCGCCGATGTTCTTCTTCGCGCGCGACCGGCAGATTGCCGACGAGGCCTTCGCCGGCGACATCGTCGGCATTCCCAACCACGGCACCCTGCGCATCGGCGATACGCTGACCGACGGCGAGGATCTGCTGTTCAAGGGCGTGCCGAGCTTTGCGCCGGAAATCCTGCGCCGCGTCAAGTTGAAGGACGCGATGAAGGCCAAGAAGATGCGCGAAGCGCTGCAGCAGATGGCCGAGGAGGGCGTGGTGCAGGTGTTCCAGCCGCATGACGGCGCGCCGCCGATCGTCGGCGTGGTCGGCGCGCTGCAGCTCGATGTGCTGAGGGAGCGGCTGGCGGGGGAATATTCGATTCCCGTGGAGTTCGAGCCGAGCCAGTTCAACGTCGCGCGCTGGGTGAGCCCGAAGCCGCTCGATGGCGACGCCCCGACGGCGTGGAAGAAGGAGGACTGGGCGCCGGTGGATACCTTCATGGCCGCGCACCGGTTCTCGATGGCCGACGATCTCGACGGCGATCCGGTATTTCTGGCCTCCTCCGCCTTCAACATGCGCTACGAGGCCGAGCGCGCGCCGGATGTGGCGTTCACCGATGTGAAGGATTACCAGAAGGGGTGATTGCAGCGCGAGTGAATTTGGAATATACTATTTGTATATCCAAGAGGCGTCGATGACCCGCACGACGGTTTTTCACTCCAATCGCACGCAGGCGGTGCGGCTGCCGAAGGCGGTCGCTTTTCCCGAGGGCGTGAAGGAAGTCACCATTATCCGCGATGGCGATCGCCGCATTCTGGCGCCGGCCGGCGCGGCGTGGGACGATTTCTTTGCTGAGCCCGGCGTTGATCTGCCAGATCGCGCGCAACCCGAGACAATGGACAGGCGCGAAGCGTTCTGAACCATGCTGCGGACGATGCTCGACACCAATCTGTGCATCCGAGTGTTGCGCGACCGCCCGGCGCACCTGCGTGAGCGGTTCAATGCAGAGGCAGAAGGACTCGGCATCTCGACCATTGTGCTCAAGGAACTGCTCTACGGCGCGGCGCGATCGGCGCGCCCGATAGAGCGAAGGCGCGATGTCGAAAGGTTTGCCGCACGATTGCAAGTGCTGGCTTTCGATCAGAAAGCGGCGGACCATGCCGCTGATATCCGGCATGAGCTTGAAACCGTGGGGCAGGGTATCGGTCCCTATGACACGCTGATCGCAGGGCATGCCCGCTCGCGCGGCGCTGTGCTGGTCACGGGCAATCTTCGCGAGTTCCAGAGGGTGCCGGGGCTACGATGTGTCGATTGGGCGTGAGCTTTCGCTGGTAACGTTTGCGCCGGCCCCAGATCGCAAAACAGAAATTTTTGAGCTCAGTTCAGGCGGAGCTGAGCGGCGAAAGACCAGAACTCTTGCACACCGCTGATGTCGCCATTTCGGCGGCCAAATTGTCGGCGCGCATCATCAGTGTCCGGTTCAAAGCTTGGAATGCGATGACCGCCACCGTTGACACGGTAGAGGCGAACGGGCGCCTCCAGTTTACATCCCAGCCAGTTGATACGCCAGACGTTGGTCCTGTCCTGATCGTTGCCCACGCGCCGGGTGACGACATCACCCTTCTGATCGCCGCATCCGTTGAACTTGCGCCAGAAGTCCATCACCTCCGGCACAGATGCCTGGCGTTTGCCACCCCGGAGCCAGCCATCATAAAAGATATTGTCGTCCATCGTGCCGTTGATCGCCATGACTGCAATGGGGCGCGTCGGCTTGCAGGACTTCAGCTGGCCCTCCGTCATTGCTGCAATCATCGGGCCGATGGCTGCGATTTTCCCACTAATTTGGCACGCGAGTTGATAAGACATCATGCCGCCGCGGGAATCGCCCAGCACGTAGACGCGCTTGGGATCGACAATGCCCGCGGCAATCCGGTCGTCGATCAGCGTCGATAGAAATCCAACATCATCGACGAACTTGCCGTCCACACGCGCGCTTTCGCTCTGCATGTGGTCTGCATCAGCATAGTTCCAACGAAACCCGACGGCCTCGGGATTGAGAACAACGAGCCCATGCTCGTCAGCCAAACCTGTAAGTTGCGGCCATCGAACATTTTTCCATTCAGGTGGGCGCGCACCATGTAGGTACAGCAACAACGGTTTGGGGCCGGGAGCATCGGCCTGGCCGATATACTGAAGATACTTTCGGTCAAGGTCGCCTGACCGAAAGACAATTGCATCTTCAGACCGAACCGGTCCGGGAAAGGCGAATATAAGTGCGAGGAAGGCGAGACTTGAGTTCACATGCATGCTCTGCTTTCCTCGCGCCTTCCCCCCTACTTCCCGCCGCCTTTCTTGCGCGCCTCGGGGTGCAGGGTCTTGCCGATGATATGGGCGTCGTTGCCGATGATATGCGAGGCCGAGCCGACCAGCAATGGATCGGGGCTACCCACCACCGACTCGTCCTTGGTCGGGTATTCGAGGTTGGACAGGAAGTGCCGCATGCAGGCCAGGCGCGCGCGCTTCTTGTCGTCCGATTTGATGATCGTCCACGGGGCGTCGGCGGTGTCGGTGTAGAAGAACATCGCCTCCTTGGCCTCGGTGTAGTCGTCCCATTTGTCGAGGCTGGCCTTGTCGATCGGCGACAGCTTCCACTGCTTCAACGGATCGGTCTCACGCGACTGGAACCGGGCGAGCTGCTCGGGCCGCGTCACCGAGAACCAGTATTTGAACAGCCGGATGCCGGAGCGGACCAGCATGCGTTCCAGATCCGGGCACTGGCGCATGAATTCGAGATAATCCGACGGGTTGCAGAAGCCCATCACCCGCTCGACGCCGGCCCGGTTATACCAAGAGCGGTCGAAGAACACCATTTCGCCCGCCGAGGGCAGATGATGAATGTAGCGCTGGAAATACCACTGGGCTTTTTCGCGATCGTTGGGCTTTTCCAGCGCCACGATGCGCGCGCCGCGCGGGTTGAGGTGCTCCATGTAGCGCTTGATGGTGCCGCCCTTGCCGGCGGCGTCGCGGCCCTCGAACAGGATCACCACCCTCTGCCCGGTTTCCTTGATCCAGCTCTGCACCTTGAGCAGTTCGATCTGCAGCCGCTCCATGTCGCGCTCGTAGGAGCGGGTGTTCAACCGGTCGAGATAGGGATAGCCGGCGGCCTCGAAGCCGCGCGCCTTTTCCGGCACGGCGGGTAGGCGCGAGGGGCCCTGTCCCTCGGGCTTGGGTTGACGCTCGGCGGTCTGCGGCGTCACGGGTGCGGTAGCGGGAGCAGCGGGTGCGGCGGCGGGCTTGGTCTCGGCCTTGGCCTCAGGCTTTGCCTCCGGCTTGGCGGGTGCCGGCTTGGCCTGCGCGGCGGCGGGTTTGGCCGCCTCAGCCGGCTGCGGCTTCTTGTCTGTCTGGTCGGCGGTCATGATCTACTCCCCTCAAAGCGCAAGGCACCCCTGACAACCGGCGATTGTCAGCCGGCTGCCCAGTATAACCATGATTTGGATCAAGCCTGAACTAGTCCGGCATGGCGGGCGAACAGCGCAAAAAGGCAGTATTTTCCGCGAAATGGCGGAAAACAAGCGCCCGCGGAAAAGATCACAGGCGCGCCCGCCTGCGACATCTGCCAATATGGCAGGCGTGGTGTTGTGGCGATCCGGCGACGACGCGTTGCGTCGGCCGTTTGTCTCCCCTGCTGCGCGGAAGCTGCAGAATCGGCTACCAGCGGGCCATGCAATGGTCGCCGCAACAGGATATGGCCCTGAGCGCCGTCGCCGACTGGCAACGCCAGGCGGTGCGCCGGCGTGATGAGCAGGTGTTTCGGCTGTTCGGCTATGCCGGGACCGGCAAGACGACGCTCGCGCGCCATATCGCGGAAGGCATCGATGGAACGGTGCTGTTCGCCGCCTTCACCGGCAAGGCGGCCTCGGTGATGCGGTCGAAGGGCTGCGAGGATGCCACCACCATCCATTCGCTGATCTACCGCTCACGCGAAAGCAAGGCCGAGGAGCCGACCTTTGTGCTCAACCGCGCCTCCGATGTGCGGCACGCCAAGCTGGTCATCATCGACGAATGCTCGATGGTGGACGAGGAACTCGGCAACGACCTTCTGTCCTTTGGCGTGCCGGTGCTGGTGCTGGGCGATCCGGCGCAGCTGCCGCCGGTCAAGGGGGGCGGCTTCTTCACCGAGCATGAGCCCGATGTGATGCTGACCGAGGTGCACCGGCAGGCGCGCGACAATCCGATCGTCGCCATGTCGATGACGATCCGCGAGGGCGGGCGGCTGGCGCGGGGCCGCTTCGGCGACAGCGCAGTGATCGGCCGCGACGAGATCGATGCGGGTCAGATCATGGCCGCCGATCAGGTGCTTGTGGGGCGCAACGAGACGCGGCGGAAGTTCAACAAGCGCATCCGCGAACTCAGTGGCTATCACGACCAGTTTCCGGCCAAGGAGGAAAAGCTGGTCTGCCTCAGGAACAACCGGCAAAAGGGGTTGCTCAACGGTGAGACCTTCACCGTCAAGCTGGTGGGCGAGCGCACCGGCGGGCTGGTGCGCATGCGTGTGGCGCCCGACAGCGGGCTGGGGCCGAGCATCAAGGTTTCAGTGCTCAGCGAGTTCTTCGAAGGGCGCGGCGAGGACGTGCCTTGGCAGATTCGTCGGCATACGGACGAATTCGACTATGGCTATGCGCTGACCGTTCACAAGGCCCAGGGCTCGCAATGGGATCGGGTGGTCCTGTTCGACGAATCCTTCGCCTTCCGCGAACATCGCGAGCGCTGGCTCTATACGGCGGTGACACGGGCGGCGAAATCGCTGACAGTGGTGGTGTGAGCAACATGACCGATTTGCCATGAACCGTTCATGTTTTTCACAGGTATGACGGTTTACCTGTTGCGCTGACCAATCTTGAGAGCTGACGCATGGCAGCAGGGGACGACGAACAGGCGGTGATCGCGCTCCAGCGCTTCGGCTTGGGCGGCAAGCCGGGATCGCTGGCCGCGCTCGGCAAGGATGCGCGCGGCGCGCTGATGGCCGAGATCGCGGCGCCGGGAGCGGCGCTGATCCGCGAGCCGGGGTTACTGAGCGGGCCGGCGGCGCTGTCGGCGGCGGTCGACGACCAGCGCCAGCGGCGGGCGGAACGCGAGATGATGCCGCGTGCCGCCGGCGATGGCATGGCAATGCCGCCGGGCGGGGAGCCACCGGCGATGCAGGCCCCCGGCATGGCGGGCATGCCCGGCATGGCGGGCATGGGCGGGGAACGCCGCCGCGGCATGCCGCGCGTCGCCGGAGAAATCCGTCGCGACGAGGGTCTGGCGCGGTTCAGGCATGGATTTCAGCAGCAGGTCGGCTTCGTCGAACGATTGGTGATGTTCTGGTCGAACCATTTTGCCGTGTCGATCCAGAAGGGCGCGCCGCTGCAGGCCACCGCCGGGGCCTTCGAGCGCGAGGCGATCCGCCCGCATGTGCTGGGCAGCTTCACCGACATGCTGCTGGCAGTCGAGAAGCACCCGGCGATGCTGATCTATCTCGACAATCGCGGTTCGATCGGACCGGGTTCGCGCGCGGGTCAAAACCGAAAGCGCGGGCTCAACGAAAACCTTGCCCGCGAAATCCTCGAATTGCACACGCTGGGCGTCGCCGGCGGCTACAGCCAGGCCGATGTGACGGCGTTTGCGCGGGTGCTGACGGGCTGGACGGTGGCCGGACCGGAGGGGCGGCTGGGGGCGCCGGGCAGTTTCGTCTTCAACCCCAATGCGCATGAGCCGGGCGTGCATAGCGTGCTTGGCAAGCCTTATGCCGATAACGGGCTGGGGCAGGGGGAGGCGGTCTTGCGCGATCTTGCCCGCCGACCGGCGACGGCGAAGTTCATCGCCACCAAACTCGCCCGGCATTTCGTGTCCGATGCCCCGCCCGACAGCCTGGTGAAGCGACTGGACAAGACCTTTCGCGAGACGGGTGGCGATCTTGCTGCGCTGGCGCGTGCACTGGTTGCCGCCGAGGAGATGTGGCGCCCGCCGCTTGCCAAGCTGCGCACGCCTTACGAGTTCCTGATCGCGGCGGGGCGCGCCACCGGCATGGTACCACTGCAAGGTCCGCAGCTTTTCGGGCCGCTCAATGCGATGGGGCAGCAACTCTGGGCGCCGTCGGGGCCGAACGGGCATTCGGATGCGGCCGAGGTGCAGGGTGCGCCCGAGGCGCTGAAGACGCGGCTTGATGTGGCGTCGGCGCTCGGCAAGCGGTTTGGCGAAACGGTCAATCCGCTGGCGCTTGCCGAGGATCTCTATGCCGGCCTGCTGTCGGGCGAGACGCGCGATGCCATCCGCCGCGCCGAAAGCCGGGCGCAGGGGCTGGCGCTCATGTTCATGTCTCCCGAATTTCTGAGGCGCTGACCGATGATCTGCGAAACGCCCTCCCTGTCGCGCCGGCATCTTCTGGCTGGCATCGCCAGCTTCGCCGCCTGGGCGCATGTGCCGCGATTTGCCCATGCCGCGGGAGGGCGCGATCCGCGATTGCTGGTGGTGATCCTGCGCGGCGCGCTCGACGGGCTCTCGGCGGTGCCGCCGCTGGGCGATGCGGATTATGAGGGGTTGCGCGCCTCGATCGCGCTGCGGCGCGACGGCGAGAATGCCGCGCTCGGGCTCGATGGCTACTTCGCGCTGCATCCGGCGCTGCCGACCTTCCACAGGCTCTACAAGGCAGGGCAGGGGCTGGTGGTGCATGCCACCGCCTCGCCGTACCGGGCGCGGTCGCATTTCGATGGGCAGGATGTGCTGGAGACGGGGCTGCCCGGCGTCGGGCGCACCGAAACGGGCTGGCTCAACCGGGCGATGGCGGCACTGCCGGCGGGGGCGCGCATTGCCGGCAAGGGCGGGCTGGGGGTGGGACCGGCGACGCCGCTGATCCTGCGCGGCAAGGCGCCGGTGCTGGGATGGGCGCCGCCGGTGCTGCCGCGCGCCGGCGATGATCTTGCCGCCCGCGTGCTCGATCTCTACCAGCATCGCGATCCCCAACTGATGAAATCGCTCGCCGCCGCGCTGGAGACCGACAAGATGGCGCGGGCGAACGGCATGGATGCGGCCGGCGCCAACCCGCAGCGCATGGTGCAGGTGGCCGAAGGGGTGGCCAAGCTGATCGCTGCTGCGGACGGGCCGCGCGTCGCCGCGCTCGCCTACGAGGGCTGGGATACCCATGCCAACGAGGGCGGCGCCAAGGGCCGGCTTGCCAATCTGCTCGGCGGGCTCGACGGGGCGTTCGCCGCCTTCGAGCGGCTGTTGCAGCCGGTGTGGAAGGATACCGCGGTGCTGGTGGTGACCGAGTTCGGCCGCACCGCGCGCATCAATGGCACCGAGGGCACCGATCACGGCACGGCGACCGTTGCCTTCCTGCTCGGCGGGGCGGTGAAGGGCGGCCGGGTGATCGCCGACTGGCCGGGCCTGAAGCCGGCGGCGCTGTTCGAGGGGCGCGACCTTGCCCCGACCACCGATCTGCGCGCGGTGATGAAGGGATTGCTGGCCGAGCATCTCGGCCTTGGCGCCAACGTGCTCGCGGCCGATGTGTTTCCGGACAGTGGCGCCCTCAAACCGCTGAGCGGGCTGGTTGCCTGACAGCACGGCGATAAACTCCCCCGGCTGATTCCATCCTTTGCCGGGGAAACGTCGATGCCGGGCCTGACATCGCCTTATGTGCTGCCGATCCTGCTGCTGATCGCTTCCAATCTGTTCATGACCATCGCCTGGTATGGGCACCTGAAGTTCAAGACCTCGCCGCTATGGCTGGCGGTGATGGCGAGCTGGGCCATTGCGTTCATCGAATACTGGCTGGCGGTGCCGGCCAACCGCATCGGCCATCAGGTCTATTCCGCCGCCGAGTTGAAAACCATGCAGGAGGTGATCACGCTGATCGTCTTTGCAGTGTTCTCGGTGGCGGTGCTCGGGGAGGCGCTGACCTGGCGGCACGCGGCCGGGTTCGCATTGATCGCGGCCGGGGCGGCGATCATCTTCCACGGGCGCTGATACCAAAGGCCCCGGATGCTGACGCATGGGGCCTTTGAACGGACCTGAATTTATCAAACACACTCAATGGGTTGATAAATTCAGGACAGAATCCCAAAGAGTCATTTTCAATGACCTTTGGTATGACTCTTCCGAAATGCCGGGTTGCGGCGTGGCGTCCGCCGCGCCATGCTGGCGGTTCGAGAGTTGGAGACACACGCCATGACCGCCGACCTGCCGCAGCCCATCGAGATTTCCAGCGGCGTTGCCCGGCTCGATGCCTTTCTGACCAGCGGATACGAAGAGGTGAAGGGCATGTCGTCGCGCTTTGCCGCGGCGATCGCCGGTCATCTCATCGCGTTCCAGTCGACGCGGGGCGTGGCCGGGGCGATCGCCGAGATCGGCGCCTTCAAGGGCCGCTTCTTCATCGCCATGATGCTGGCGGCGCGGCCCGGAGAAAAGGGGCTGGCGATCGATGTGTTCACCTGGCCGACCGAGGCGACGCTCGATGAATTCATCGACAACTGCGACCGTCACGGCGTGCCGGCATCGCAGCGCATCGTGTGGAAAACCGATACGTTGAAAATGCGCGCCGCCAGCATGTCGAAAAAGCTCGGTGGCGAGTTGGTGCGGTTCTTCCATATCGACGGCGACCATTCCGACAGGTGCCTGTCGAAGGATCTCGAACTGGCCACGGCCGTGATGCATCCCGAGGGCATCATTTGCCTCGATGACATGCTGCACCCCGGCTATCCGACGCTGGTGGCGACGGTGATGCGCTATCTGAAAAAGCATCCGGACATGCGGGTGTTCTGCGTGGTCGACCGCGAGGACATCGTGGCGGCGCCGAAGTTCATGCTGTGCCGGCGCGAGACGGCCCCGACCTATGAAGCGGAGCTGATGCGGGCGTTCCCGCAATTCCACTGGGTGCTGGGCGCCGATTTCGGCAAAGAGGATTGGTGTGTGGTGCTGACGCCGCGGCCGCGATTGGCCGTTGTCGATTGATCGCTCAGCGCACCATCATCGACGACAGGCCGTTGAGATACAGCGTCGCGGTGGCAAAAATGATGCCGATGATCAGCGAGGAGACAATGATGCTGAGCGGCAGATCGTCGAGGCGCGAGGTGCGAAGCATGGTCTTGTCACCATCCAGGTTGGGCGGGTTGTGGTCCGTTTCCGGCGTACGCATGTCACTCTCCCGTCCGTCTTACTGACGGCGCTGCCCCATACTGAGGACGGGACCCTACGCAACCAAAGGCACCGGTGCTGTGCGTTAGAACACAGGTTGAGGGCGCGTTGAGGGCGGCATCTCGGCGCAAATGTGGCAATCCGTGCATTCGCGAGTTGCCTTCCCTTGCGACAACGCCCTAGGGTCCTGACCTAAAATCGACTTTGGGTCCCGGGGGGGTCGGCGGTGAATGACAAGAAGGCCCTGAGGGTCGACCGGACGTTGCGCGAGCCGACCGCCGCGACGCTGTGGCACGACCTCGGCTGGTTTCTTGCAGCGCTCAACGGCGCGCGGACGCGCTGGCGCATCTATCTGATCGCCATGGCCATCGTCGCCATCCTGATCGCCAACATGGTGATGCAGGTGCAACTCAACCGCTGGAACGGCCAGTTCTTCGATGCGCTGAGCGCCAAGAGCTTCGACGCCTTCATGCGGATGACCGGCCTGTTCTTCGTGCTGATGGCGGGTTTGCTGTCACTGGTGGTGGCGCAGACGCTCGTGCAGGAACTGCTCAGGATCGAACTCAGGCAGTTTCTGACCACCCATCTCGCCGATCTCTGGCTGAAGCCGGCCCGGCCTTACCGGCTGGTGTTCGCCGGAGCCATAGGCGCCAACCCGGACCAGCGTGTGCAGGAGGATACGCGCAAGCTCGCCGAACTGACGGCGGAACTCGCGGTTGGCATCACCCAGCAGATCTTCGTGCTGACCACTTTCGTCGGCGTGTTGTGGAACCTGTCGTCGGAGATCAAATTCTGGGTCGGCGGGCAGGAGATCTACATCCCCGGCTACATGGTGTGGTGCGCGCTGATCTATGCGGGGGCGGGCTCGCTGCTGGCGTTTCTGGTCGGTCGGCCGCTGATCCGGCTCAATGCCGAACGCTCGCAGAAGGAGGCCGAACTCCGGTTTGCGTTGGTGCGGCTTACCGAAAGTGCCGAGAGCATCGGGTTCCTGCGCGGGGAGGCTGACGAGCGGCGCGGCCTCGATCAGCCGATCGGTGCGGTGATCGGCGTGCTCAGGGGCATCGCGTTCAAGCTGGCGCGACTGACATGGGTCACCTCCGGCTACGGCTGGCTGTCGCTGATCGTGCCGGTGCTGGTGGCTGCGCCCGGCTATTTTTCCGGCGCGGTCACCTTCGGCGGGTTGATGCGGCTCGTCGATGCCTTCACCCAGGTGCAGGCGGCGCTGCGCTGGCTGGTCGATAACGTCGCCAAGATCGCCGACTGGCAGGCGGCGCTCTACCGGGTGATGCGGTTCGAGGAGGAGTTGCGCTCCTCGCACCTTGAGGAGGCTGCGCTCAAGGGCATTCATGTAAGCGAGGGTGGTCCCGGCCGGCTCGTGCTTGAGGATGTATCGATCCGCCTGCCGGACGGGGCGCCGGTGATCGATCATGCGAGCGTCAGGATCGAACCGGGCGACCGGGTGCAACTGCAGGGGCTGGCCGGTTCGGGCAAGTCGACGCTGCTGCGCGCGATGGCCGGCCTGTGGCCGTGGGGCGGGGGCAGCATCACCGTGCCGCAGGGGCGGGATGTGATGTTTCTGCCGCCGCGCCCCTACCTGCCGCTGGGTTCGTTGCGCGATGCGGTCTGTTATCCGGCCCTGCCGGGGACCTTTCCCGATGCGGTGGTGCATCAGGCCCTGACCCGCTGCGGGCTTGGCGGCTGGGTAAACCAGCTCGACCGGGTGCGTCGCTGGGATCGCGACATGACCATCGGCGAGCAGCAGCGGCTCACCTTCGCGCGGCTGCTGCTGCACCGCCCGTCGCTGGTCGTCATGGACGAGGCGACCTCGGCGCTGGACGAGCCAGGGCAGGCCGGGTTGCTGGCGCTGTTGTCGCAGGATCTCAAGGCTTCCACCGTGCTGTTCATCTCGCATCGCGGGGGCTACGAGGAGCTTGCCCGGCGCCGGCTGGTGCTGACGGCCGGGCCAGAAGGCGCACGGCTGACCGAGCTGGGCCCTCGCCACTGAAGATGTTGGCCTGCCGTAGTGTTCCGCCGCGCGCCCGCCTCTCCAGCGCGCCGAATGACGTTCCAGGCTGCGACACCGCCGTTATTGGGCGCGGCCCGACCGATGGGATATCCTCAGCGGCGACGAATCACCCCGGAGGGAGACGCGATGCGGGCATGGCTGATGACGCTGTGGGTGGTGGCCCTGGCGGTGCCTGCGGGAGCGCAGAAGGTGCCGGAGGAGGTTCGTGCCGGTCGGGCGCTCGCGGAAAAGAACTGTGCGCCGTGCCATGCCGTCGGGCCGACCGGCGCCTCCAAACGCAGGGGCGCGCCGCCGTTCCGCGTGCTCAACCGGCGTTACGATGTCGACAACCTGCAGGAGGCTTTCGTCGAGGGCATTGCGGTGGGCCATCGCGGCTCCGACATGCCGGAGTTCGAATTCTCGCCCGAACGCACCGATGCGATCATCGCCTACATCAAGTCGCTGGACAGGAAACGGCGGCAGTAGCCATCACGGCAGCATCGTGATGTTGGCGCCGCAGACCAGCACGGCGACCTTTTCATCGCGCGCCGGACGATAGGCGCCCGAGATGAGTGCCGCGAGCGCGGTGGCCCCGCCCGGCTCCACCGCCAGCCGGCAGGCCTGCCAGAGCTGCCGCTGGGCTTCTGCGATTGCATCATCGGGCACCAGCACCGAGGAAGCGACGTGGTCGCGCGCCAGCGGAAACATCAGCGTGCCGACACGGCGCGGAGCCAGCGAATCGGCGGCAATGCCACCGGCCGGCGCATCGACGGGATGGCCGGCCGCAAGCGCCATGTGCAGCGTCGGCGCGGTTTCCGGCTCCACCGCCACCAGCCGGATGCGGCCTCGATACCAGGCAGCGAGGCCGCCGATCAGCCCGCCGCCGCCCACCGCAACCAACAGGGTGGTGATGTCCGGCCGCTGGCCTTCCAGTTCCAGCCCCAGCGTGCCCTGGCCGCGCAGCGTCGAGAACTGGTCGTAGGCGTGAAGGGTTGCCGCCCCTGTCGATGCCGCATGCGCCTCGCTGGCGATGCGGGCATCGTCGTAACGCTCGCCGCCCACGACAAGGCGCGCGCCGTAGCCCTCGATGCGGGCGATCTTGGCGGGTGAGGAGACGGCAGGCACGAACACCGTGGCCGGCACGCCGAGCCGCTGCGCCGCATAGGCGACGGCAGCGCCGTGATTGCCACCGGACGCGGCGACCACACCCGCCGCCGGGACAGGCGCTTCCAGAAGGCCGGCGAAGGCGCCGCGTGCCTTGAACGAGCCGGAATGCTGCAGATGCTCAAGCTTGAGCAACAGCGGTCCCGGTGCGAGGCCGACATCGGCGCCGTCGATCTCGATGACCGGCGTCGTGCGGATATGCGAGCGAATGCGGCGGTCGGTTTCGGCAATCGCGTTGCGGTCGAGCGCGGTATTTGTCATGAGGCATCTCGGGGGTGGCATGGCGCGCCCCGCTAAGGGCAGGTTGCGAGCATGACATCCTGGGTTGATTTCTGGAACCGCGATCCGTCGATTTACGTCAACGACCGCCACAAACTGCTGCACTATCGGCAGGTGGCGCGCGATATCGCCGCCCTGATCGACGATCCGGCGGCGGTGGTGCTCGATCACGGCTCGGGCGAAGCGCTCGCCGCCGATCTCGTCGCGCGGGCCTGCGGTGCGCTGGTGCTGTGCGATGCGGCGGAAAACACCCGCATGCGGATTGCCGAGCGCTTCGCCGGCGAGAGCAGGATCCGCGTGGTCGCGCCCGGGGCGCTTGAGGACATGGCCGATGCCAGCTTCGACCTGATCGTCGCCAATTCGCTGGTGCAGTATCTCGACGAGACGGCGCTCAACGGTGCGCTCGACCTCTGGCACCGGCTGCTGAAGCCCGGCGGACGGCTGATCCTCGCCGATGTCATTCCGCCCGGGGTCTCGCCGGTGCAGGATGCGGCGGCGCTGATCCGTTTTGCATGGAACGGCGGGTTTCTGACGGCGGCACTGGCGGGGCTCGTGCGCACCTTCTTTTCCGACTACCGCAAGCTGAGGGGCGAACTGGGGTTTTCCACCCATGGTGCGGAGACCCTGTTGCTGCGGCTCGACCAGCACGGTTTTGATGCGCGGCGGCTTGGCCACAACATCGGTCATAACCCGAATCGGATGACCTTCGAAGCACGGCCGAAGCCGTCAGGGGCCTGACGGCGGCTCCGGCCGGGTCAGGATGAAGGTGCCGGCGCCGAGGAGCGCGAGGCCCTGCACCAGCAGGATTTCCCACCTCAGGGCGAGGATGAGCGACAGCGCGAACACCGCGCTCATTGCGGTCACCGCCATTGTCTTGGCGCGGGGCGAAATGGCGCCATGCGCCTGCCAGTGGCGCACCGGCGGGCCGAAGGTGGGGTGCTCGACAATCCAGCGATGCAGGCGCGGCGAGGAGCGGGCGAAGCACCAGGCCGCCAGCAGCATGAACGGCGTCGTCGGCAGCACCGGCAGGAAGACGCCGGCGATGCCGAGCCCTACCGAAACAATGCCGCAGAGCAGCCAGAGATAACGGATCATGACGGCCCGATCATGGCCGGTTCTGGCCGAAAGACCAGTATTTATGCGCAAAAAAGCTCCACACCAGCACAATGCCTGTCGTGACGATCTGCGCCGGCAGGTAGGGCAGGGACCAACGGTTCACGAACAGGCTCATCAGCCCGTAGGTCAGCAGAAAGCCGACGCCGGCGACCACGGCGAAGCGCCAGCCCGCCTCCTCGTGCGGGCGGTCTGACCTGTAGGTATGGCGGCGGTTGAGGACATAGGAGACGAGCCCGCCGAGGATATAGCCGGCAAGGGTGGCGGGAACGGCACCGAGGCCGGCCAGTTCCACCCCGCCGATCAGCACCGAATAATGCACGATCGCGGCGAGGACACCGACGCCGAAAAAGGCCGAGAACTGGCGGAAAAGCACAGGCATGGGCTGGGGATAAACTGATTTGGCCGGGATGGCGAGGCGGCTGCGGGATCAGGGAAAATCCTTCGCCGGCCTTTCCCTTGCAATGCAAGGGATATCCCCGTGGCGATGTGCACTCGCCATTCACAACAGAACTGCACAGGCCAAACGCTTTTCCCTTTGCCCTTTTGGCTGGGCGGGCTATAGCGGCGCTTTAGCAAACCAAACGAACTTCCCTTGCCCCGCGCCCGCTCCAACGAGCGGGGACCCGCGAGGGGCGAACTTGCGCGCGAAAGCGACCCGAAATGCCAAAGAGAACCGACCTTTCCACCATCCTGATCATCGGCGCCGGCCCCATCGTCATCGGCCAGGCCTGCGAGTTCGACTATTCCGGCACGCAGGCGGTCAAGGCGCTGAAAGCCGAAGGCTACCGGATCGTGCTGGTCAACTCGAACCCCGCCACGATCATGACGGATCCCGATCTGGCCGATGCGACCTATGTCGAGCCGATCACCGCCGAGATCGTCGCCAAGATCATCGAGAAGGAGCGCGGCGACCGGTCGAAGGGCTTTGCCGTGCTGCCGACGATGGGCGGTCAGACGGCGCTCAACTGCGCGCTGTCGCTCAATCGCAAGACCCTCGATGACGGCATGGGCGGCAAGGTCTCGGTGCTGGAGAAGTTCGGGGTCGAACTGATCGGCGCCACCGCGCATGCCATCGACAAGGCCGAGGATCGCGAACTGTTCCGCGAGGCGATGACCAAGATCGGGCTGGAAACGCCGCGCTCGCATCATGTGAAAACCCTCGGCGCGGCGCTGGAAGCCTTGAAGGACATCGGCCTGCCGGCGATCATCCGTCCCAGCTTCACCATGGGCGGCACCGGTGGCGGCATCGCCTACAACAAGGATGAGTTCATCGACATCGTCGAGCGCGGCATCGACGCCTCCCCCACGTCCGAAGTGCTGATCGAGGAATCAGTGCTGGGCTGGAAAGAATACGAAATGGAGGTGGTGCGCGATAAGAACGATAACTGCATCATCGTCTGCTCGATCGAGAACATCGATCCGATGGGCGTGCATACCGGCGATTCGATCACCGTCGCCCCGGCGCTGACGCTGACCGACAAGGAATACCAGCGCATGCGCGACGCCTCGCTGGCGGTCTTGCGCGAGATCGGTGTGGAAACCGGCGGGTCCAACGTGCAGTTCGCGGTCGATCCCAAGACCGGGCGGATGATCGTCATCGAGATGAACCCGCGCGTGTCGCGGTCCTCGGCGCTGGCGTCCAAGGCAACCGGCTTTCCCATCGCCAAGGTCGCGGCGCGGCTGGCGGTGGGCTACACGCTCGACGAAATCGCCAACGACATCACCGGCGGGCTTACGCCGGCTTCGTTCGAGCCGACCATCGATTACGTCGTCACGAAGATCCCGCGCTTTGCCTTCGAGAAGTTCCCCGGCGCCGATCCCGTGCTGACCACCTCGATGAAGTCGGTGGGCGAGGCAATGGCCATCGGCCGCACGTTCCATGAATCGCTGCAGAAGGCGCTGCGCAGCCTCGAAACCGGCCTGACCGGGCTCGACGACATCGAGATCGACGGGCTCGGTCGCGGCGAGGATCACAACGCCATCCGCAAGGCGATCGGCACGCCGACGACGGACCGGCTGTTGCAGGTGGGGCAGGCGATGCGTGCCGGCTTCAGCCTTGAGGATATCCATGCCTCCTGCCGCATCGATCCGTGGTTCCTCGAACGGATCAAGGAAATCGTCGACATGGAAGGCAAGGTGCGCGCGCACGGCCTGCCGACCACGCCGGGCGCCTTTCGCCAGCTCAAGGCCATGGGCTTTTCCGACAAGCGGCTCGCCACCCTGACCAAATCCAGCGAGGAGGCGGTACGCAAGGCGCGCCACGGCCTCGGCGTGCGCCCGGTCTACAAGCGCATCGACACCTGCGCGGCCGAGTTCGCCTCGCCCACGGCCTATATGTATTCGACCTACGAGGCGCCGTTCGCCGGCCAGCCGGCCGATGAATCGCGTCCGTCAACGGCCCGGAAGGCGGTCATCCTCGGCGGTGGGCCGAACCGCATCGGCCAGGGCATCGAGTTCGACTATTGCTGCTGCCATGCCTGTTTCGCGCTTGGCGAGGCCGGGTTCGAGACCATCATGGTCAATTGCAACCCGGAGACGGTTTCGACCGATTACGACACGTCGGATCGACTTTATTTCGAGCCGCTGACCGAGGAGGACGTGCTCGAAATCATGTGGAAGGAGCAGGAGGCGGGCGAACTTGCCGGCGCCATCGTGCAGTTCGGCGGGCAGACGCCGCTGAAGCTCGCCGAAGCGCTGGAAAAGGCCGACATTCCGATCCTTGGCACCTCGCCCGATGCCATCGATCTGGCCGAGGATCGCGACCGTTTCAAGCGCCTGCTCGACAAGCTCAAGCTCAAGCAGCCGCAGAACGGAATCGCCTATTCGGTCGAAAAGGCGCGTGACGAAGCCGAGAAGCTCGGCTTCCCGTTCGTCGTCCGCCCGTCCTATGTGCTCGGCGGTCGGGCGATGGCGATCATTCAGGACCGCGAGGCGTTCGATGACTACCTGCTCGGCACGTTGCCGAGCCTGATCCCCTCGGACATCAAGGCGCGCTATCCCAACGACAAGACCGGGCAGATCAACACGGTGCTCGGGCGCAATCCGCTCTTGTTCGACCGCTATCTGACCGATGCGATCGAGGTTGACGTCGATTGCCTGGCCGATGGCAAGGATGCCTTCATCTGCGGCATCATGGAGCATATCGAGGAGGCGGGCATCCATTCGGGCGACTCGGCCTGCTCGCTGCCGGCGCGCTCGCTGTCGCCCGAGATGATCGGCGAACTCGAGCGGCAGACCAAGGAACTGGCGCTGGCGCTCGACGTGGTCGGGCTGATGAACGTGCAATATGCCATCAAGGATGGCGTCATCTATGTGCTTGAGGTCAATCCGCGGGCCTCGCGCACCGTGCCGTTCGTCGCCAAGGTGGTGGGCACGCCGTTCGCCAAGATCGCGGCGCGGGTGATGGCCGGCGACAAGCTTGCCAGCTTCGGGTTGAAGCCGCAGACGCTCAAGCACGTCGGGGTCAAGGAGGCGGTGTTCCCGTTCAACCGGTTCCCGGGCGTTGATACCGTGCTCGGCCCGGAGATGCGGTCGACCGGCGAGGTGATGGGGCTCGATCGCTCGTTCGGCATCGCCTTCGCCAAGAGCCAGCTCGGCTCGGGCACCAAGGTGCCGAAGGCCGGGACGGTGTTCGTCTCGGTGCGCGACGACGACAAGCCGCGGATTCTCAACTCGATCCGCGATCTCGTGCGCTTCGGCTTCCGCATCATCGGCACAGGCGGTACACAGCGCTATCTTGCCGAGCACGGCGTTGCCTGCGAACGCATCAACAAGGTGCTTGAAGGCCGGCCGCACATCGTCGACGAACTCAAGAACGGCCGTGTGCAACTGGTGTTCAACACCACCGACGGAGCCCAGGCGATGAACGACAGCAAGGAACTGCGGCGCACGGCCCTGCTCAACAAGGTGCCCTATTACACCACCCTTGCCGGGGCGGTGGCGGCGACCGAGGGGATCGCCGCCTATCTCGGCGGCGATCTGGAAGTGCGGTCGCTGCAGGAATACATGTAGCGCGCAGTCCGCGCCGGCGGCTTGCACACCGGGCCGAATTGCCACAGATTGCGATTTGTGGCGGCGCGGCGGAAGGTGCGCACCGCCCCTCGGACTGCCTGCCGTTGCCGGATGCACCGTGGCGGCGACGGGGGCGGGCGTCAGGGAATGGTCGGTCGGATCTGGCGCGGACGCTGCCGTGCCGGAGACGTCTTTTTAGTCGGAATGGATACGATCATGGAACGAGTGCCGATGACACCGCAGGGGTTCGCCGCGCTGGAGGCGGAGCTGAAGCGCCGTCAGCAGGAGGAGCGGCCACGCATCATCCTGGCCATCCAGGAGGCACGCGCCCACGGCGATTTGTCGGAAAATGCCGAATATTCCTCCGCCAAGGAAGCTCAGGCCCACAATGAAGGCCGCATCACCGAACTTGAGAGCCTGATCTCGCGCGCCGAGATCATCGATGTCACCAAGCTCAGCGGAAACTCGGTCAAGTTCGGCGCAACGGTGACATTGGTCGACGAGGATACCGAGCAGGAAAAGGTCTACATGATCGTCGGCGATGCGGAAGCCGACGTAAAGCTCGGTCGCGTATCGATTTCCTCGCCGATCGCGCGGGCGCTGATCGGCAAGAAGATCGGCGACAGTGTCGAGGTGATGACGCCGGGCGGCGGCAAATCCTACGAGATCGTCAACGTCGCGTTTCGCTGAAGCGGCGCGCGCTTTTGCCCCTCGACAGGCTGCCCCCGAAACGCCATAGTGTTCAGACATGAACTAAAAATGGCGTCTGCCGGACTATAACCGGCGCTTTCGGGGAGGAAAGCAATGAACGCGAAGTCTGCCATCGCACGACCATGGCTGAGGCACTATCCGGCCGGCATGCCGCATGAAGTTGATGTTGCCGCAGGCGGTACGCTTGTGGATATCCTGAGGGATAGCGCCAAGAAGTTTTCCAATCGTCCGTCGTTCGAGAGTTTCGAAAAGCGGATGACCTTCGCCGAGATGTTCTCGACGGCCGAGGCTGTGGCTTCCTGGTTGCATCAGCAGGGGTGCCAGCGCGGCGAGCGCATCGGCCTGATGATGCCGAACGTGATGGCCTATCCGGCCTCGATCTTCGGTGTGCTGGTGGCGGGGTGCACGGTCGTCAATATCAATCCGCTCTACACAGTGCGCGAGCTGCACCACCAGCTCAAGGACTCGGGCGCCACCACGCTGTTCGTGCTCGAAAACTTCGCCCATGTGGCGCAGGAGGGCATCAAGGGAACGGCGGTGCGCCGGATCGTCATCGTCAGGCCGGGCGATCTGCTTGGCCTCAAGGGCACGATCATCAACATCGTGTCCAAATATGTGAAGAAGGCGGTTCCGGCCTGGTCAATCCCCGGCACCATTCCGTTTTCGGCGGTGATCGCCGGCGGCCGGACGAAGCCGCTCGGCAAGGTCGATATCAGCCCCGATGACGTCGCATTCCTGCAGTATACGGGTGGCACCACCGGCGTTTCCAAGGGCGCCACGCTGCTGCATCGCAATGTGGTGGCCAATGTGCTGCAATGCGATGTCTGGCTGACGCCGAAGCTGCAGGACGAGGCCAACCATGTGATGGTCACCGCGCTGCCGCTCTATCACATCTTCGGGCTTACCTGCTGCTGCGTGATGATGTGGCGGATGGGCGCGATGTGTCTGCTGATCGCCAATCCGCGGGATTTCGACAGCTTCATCGGCATCCTGAAAAAGTCGCGCGTCACCATCTTCTCCGGCGTCAACACGCTGTACAACGCGCTCGCCAACCATCCGGAGATCAAGAACGTCAATTTCTCCGGTCTGAAGATCTCGGTCTCCGGCGGCATGGCGGTGCAGTCGGCGGTGGCACGCAAGTGGAAGGAGCTGACCGGCTCGGCCATTCTGGAAGGCTACGGCCTGTCGGAAACCTCGCCGGTGGTCACGCTCAACGATCCGTTCCTCGACGAGTTTTCCGGCACCATCGGTTTTCCGGTGCCCTCGACCGATGTGGTCATCCGCAACGATGCTGGGCAGGATCTGCCGGCGGGCGAGTCGGGCGAACTCTGCGTGCGCGGTCCGCAGGTGATGGCGGGCTACTGGCAGCGGCCGGACGAAACAGCGCGGACCATGACCAGCGACGGTTATTTCCGCACCGGTGACATCGCCCAGATGCTGCCTGACGGGCAGTTCAAGATCGTCGACCGGCTCAAGGACATGATCCTCGTCTCCGGCTTCAACGTCTATCCCAACGAGGTCGAGGATGTGCTGGCGAGCCATCCGGGCGTGCTCGAAGTGGCGGTGATCGGCGTGCCGGATGCCGGCTCGGGCGAAGCGGTGGCGGCCTATGTCGTGAAGAAGGACCCGGAACTGACTGCCGATGCCGTCAAGGCCTTCGCGCGCGAGCGGCTGACCGCCTACAAATGCCCCAAGCAGGTGCATTTCCGCGACAGCCTGCCCAAGACCAACGTCGGCAAGCTGCTGCGCCGCGTGCTGCGCGACGAAGTGCTGGGCAAGAGCTGAGGCAGATCAGGCGGACGGGGGGCGCTTCGCTTCCGATCCGAATTCAACGCGCCTGCGAGGGATGCCCCCTCGCAGGCGTTTCTGCGTTTGGGCAGATCGCGCGGTTTTGACTTGTCGTGAGGTGTCCGGTGGGCCTAGAGCGGTTTTGTATCTGAGTTCATCAGATCGACCTCTTTCGCGTTTTATTGATCGCATTTTCTTGCCGCCAAGCCATATCCACCTGGCCGGAAAATGCTCAAGCTCTCCCGGCACTTTGACAAGGAACCCCTCATGCTGATCCGCCGCCCGCGCGCCTGGGAACTTTCGGAGACCGCCGTGACGCCCGAGATCGCGGCGCCGAACCGCCGGAACCTGCTGGCAGGAGCAGCGGTGGCGCTGCTGGCGGCGGGCTGCGAAGCCGAGGCCCAGCGGATCGATGACGACCCCTCGATGATCCACTATCCGTTTCCGCGCCGGGAGGGATTGCCGCCCGCCGGTGATGTGACCGACGAAGAACTGGTCGCCAACTACAACAATTTCCTCGATTTCGGCTCGGGCAAGCGCATCCAGCGGGCGGCGCAAGCGCTGGTCGTGCGGCCGTGGACGGTGGAGATCGACGGCCTCGTTGAAAAGCCGATGACGCTCGACATCGACGACATGCTGCGGCTGTTTCCCAAGGAGGAGCGGATCTATCGGCATCGCTGCGTGGAGACCTGGGCCAAGGTCGTGCCGTGGAGCGGATTTCCCCTGCGGGCGTTGATCGACCATGTGCGCCCGCTGTCCAAGGCAAGCCATGTCCGCTTCGAGACGTTCTACGATCCCAAGATCGCGCCCGGCCAACGTTCGGCGCTCTATGGTTTTCCGTATTCGGAAGGGCTGACCATGGCCGAGGCGCGGCACGACCTCGCGTTCCTCGCCACCGGCGCCTATGGCAAGCCGATGCGCCGGCAATACGGCGCGCCGATCCGGCTGGTTGTGCCGTGGAAGTATGGCTACAAGAGCATCAAATCAGTGCGCAAGGTGACCTTCCTTGACAAGCGGCCGGTGTCGTTCTGGGAGAAACTGCAGCCGACCGAATACGGCTTCTGGGCAAATGTGAACCCCGAGGTGCCGCATCCGCGCTGGAGCCAGGCGCAGGAGGAAGTCATCGGCAGCTTCCGCCGGGTGCCGACCAAACTGTTCAACGGCTATGCGGCGGAAGTCGCTGCGCTCTACAAGGGACTTGAGAGCGAGCGCCTTTATCTGTGACCGGCGGCCGTGCTCTCGCTCCAAAAAAACAAGGCCGGACACCTCGATAACTTAACGCATCGAGGTATCCGGCTTAGGAAGCGCCCTACGGGAGGAGAAAGAGCGCTTATCGCCAGAGGGGCTCGACACCGGGAGGAGTGTGTGGCCGACGCTCTGAACAACTTAGATATCGTTGATTCTGTTGCGACGCACAATTGATAAAAAAGTATATTAGCCATGTGTTGATCACATGGGTTGTCAGACATCCTGCCTATCAGGGGTTGCGCAAAAGCGGCGCGGGGGCAAGTGCCGTGAGCGCGCGCTTTCAGGCGCGCGGCACGCGGTTCTGGTTCAATAGGCCCAGCGTTGTGCCTTGGCGGCGATGAAATCGCGGAACACCTGCACACGGGCGACGTTTTTCAGCGATTCGGCAAAGACCAGGAAACACTCTAGCTGCGGCATTGATTCCGAGGCGAGCACCTGGGTCAGCCCGGTGTTCGGCTCGACGAGATAGTCGGGTAGGACGGCGATGCCGGCGCTCTGCTGGGCGGCGCGCATCAGGCTCGTCAGGCTGTTGACGGTGATGACGGGCACGCGCGGCTCGCGCCCCTCGCGCCCCGCATTAATGTGCCAGTTGAGGTTCTTGAGATACGAGGGGATGTCACCGCCGAAAGCCAGAACCCGGTGCTGGTCGAGATCGGCAGGGGTGCGCGGCTGGCCGTAACGTTTGAGATAATCGGGCGAGGCGAAGGCGTGGAAGTGCACGGTGAACAGCTTGCGGCGGATGAGATCGCCCTGCAGCGGCTCGCGCAGGCGCAAGGCGATGTCGGCCTCGCGCATGGCGAGATCGAGTTCATCGTCGGTGAGGATGATCTCCAGCCGGATATCCGGATAAAGATCCATGAACTCATCGAGTCGCGGGGTTAGCCAATGGGCGCCGAGGCCGACGTTGGCGGTGACCTTGAGCACGCCATCGGGCTTCTGGCGGCTGTCCATCAGCATCGCCTGGGTCTGTTCCAGCTTGGTGACGAGGTCACGCGCGGTGCGGAACAGCAATTCCCCCTGCTCGGTCAGCACCAGACCGCGGGCATGGCGGTGGAACAGCGGCACCTTGAGATCGCTTTCGAGCGCGCTGACCTGCCGGCTGACGGCGGACTGGCTGAGCCCCAAAGCATCGCCGGCCTTGGTCAGGCTGCCGGCTGCTGCGGCGGCGTGAAAAATGCGAACCTTGTCCCAGTCCATCCCTCAATCGGCGCGGGGATGTTCTGCGTTCCGGCTGCGCGTCGCGCCGGTCCGTTCCCCTGTGCCGCCTCCCTTGGCCCATGCAAGCGTGGCAAGGCTTGGCGGCAAAGGCAAGCCTTTTCATGCCAAATTGTCATTGCCGCACAGGTGGATGCGGCGGCCGGCGAGGATGCGCCCGCTAAGGGATGTCAGGCCTTGGGACTGTTGGCCTGCAGCCAGCGCTCGGCCTCCAGCGCGGCCATGCAGCCCATGCCGGCGGCAGTGACCGCCTGGCGATAGGTTTCGTCGGCCACATCGCCAGCGGCGAACACGCCGGGAATGCTGGTTTCCGTCGTGCCGGGCCTGACCGCGATATAGCCTGAAGACTTGAGATCGATCTGGCCGGCGAAAATCTCCGCCGCCGGCTTGTGACCGATGGCGACGAACACGCCATGCACCTTGCGCTCGCTGACCGCGCCTGTCTTGACGTTCTTCAGGCGCACGTGGGTGACGCCGAGCGGCTCCTCGGTGCCGCAGATTTCCTCGATCGCGCTGTCCCAGACCGGGGTGATCTTCGGATGCTTCAACAGGCGGTCCTGCAGGATCTTTTCCGCCTTGAGGCTGTCGCGGCGATGCACGAGCGTGACCGAACTTGCCAGATTGGCGAGATACAACGCCTCCTCGACGGCCGAATTGCCGCCTCCGACGACGATCACGTCCTTGCCGCGATAGAAGAACCCGTCGCAGGTGGCGCAGGCCGAGACGCCGAAGCCCTTGAACTTCTGCTCGGAGGGGATGTCCAGCCACTTGGCCTTGGCACCGGTGGCGATGATCAGCGCATCGGCCGTGAAGCGGGCGCCGGAGTCGCAGGAAACCGCGAAGGGGCGGGATTTCAGATCGACCGCCGTCACATGGTCGGAAATCATCTCGGTGCCGACGTGCTCGGCCTGGGCCTTCATCTGCTCCATCAGCCAGGGGCCCTGGATCGCCTCGGCAAAGCCGGGGTAGTTCTCGACATCGGTGGTGATCATCAGCTGACCGCCCGGCTCGAAACCGGCGATCATCACCGGCTTGAGCAGGGCGCGGGCGGCATAGATGGCCGCCGTGTAGCCGGCCGGGCCGGAACCGATGATCAGCACATGGATGTGGCGTGGCGTGTCGGTCATGGGGGGCTCTTGCGGGTCAGGAACTGTCGATGCGCGGCATAGCGCTGGGCAAGCGCAATGGCGATACGGGGGGTTGAGTCGATCGCCTGATATGTAGGGCCTTCAAGCCGCCCCCGAAAGGGGATGATCGCTTCAAGGCGGGCAAGCTCATCGAGAAATGCGGAAATCTTGGCACTGCCGCCGGAGGGAGTGAACACCAGCACCGGCCTGCCGGTTGCGGTCGCCTCGCCCACCATGTTGACGGAATCGGCCGTGACCACCACCGCGTCGGCCAGCGCCAGCAGCGCGATATAGGGGTTCTCGCCGGCATTGTCCCAGATGAAGCCGCCGCTGTCGCGCACGATCGAGGAAACGGCGGCAGCCAGTGCCGGCGGGGTGCGCCGCGACAGGGTGGCCATCAGGCTGACCCCCGAGGCGGCAAGCGTGCGCAGATGGTTGGCGAAAGCGGTGATGTCGCGTTCGGTGAAACGGTGATGGGCGCTGTCGCCGCCCACCACCAGTGCCACGCGGGGGCTTGGCATATCCGCGAGCCCATAGGGTGGATTGGCGCTGGCCTGTGCCAGTCGCTCAGGTGCAATGCGATGCGGCGAGGTGAGCGTTGCCAGCACGTTGGGGCCGCGCAGCGAATCGTGTTGCGGAACCCAGATGAAATCCGCCGTGCCGGCGCCCGAGCGCGGATCCTTGAGGAACACGGTGAAACAGCGCCCGCCCGACAAGGCCTTGACCTTGCGCAGGTAGCTCGCCGTGCGGCGCCCGGAGGCAATGGCGATGTCGGGCAGGGCGCCGGCCAGCGGGCTGTCCGGCCGCTGCGGTCCCTCGCGCGGATCGATGCCGCCCCAGGGCATCAGCCAGACGAACGGCGGGCGCGGCCGGACGCGACGGATCTCCGCAGTGAGGCCCAGCCGTTCGGTGACGCCGAGGCACTGGGCCTCGTCACCGGCCTTGCCGTCCGACAGCACCCAGACGCGCGCCTCGCGCACCAGCGCGCGGGCGGTGTCGAGATCGATGTCGAGGCCAGCGTTCATGCGAAAGGTTCCGGCGGCTGTTGCCCCCGCGTTCAACCCTGTTTTGGCGGCCACGGCAAGCCGTGCCCTGCGGTTAGTCGCCGGGTTTGCACCGCTTGCAGGGGCGGAAGCCGGCGGCAGCAGCCTCGGTTGCGCGATCGAAGAAGCGCAGGTTGCGTCGCAGCGGTCGCGCCGGACAGACAGGGCGGCAATAGATGCCGGTGGTCACCACGGCTGCGATGAAGGCGCCGTCCGCGGCGGCATCGCGGGCCAGGCACGCCTGCCAGCGTGCCTCATCGTCGGAGAAGGTGTTGCTCATCGCCGCCCCTGCCACCAGACCATCAGCCGGCCGTCCATGATCAGCAGGCCCGAGGCGATGATTGCCATGCCGAGCGCGTGGCGCGGCGCGAAAGTCTCGCCCAGAAAGAGAATACCGAGCAGGATGGCGCTGACCGGAATGATCAACGTCACCAGCGACAAGCTGGTGGGGCCGGCGGTGGCAAGAATGCGGAAATAGACGATATAGGCCAGGGCAGTCGACAGCAGCGCCAGTCCGAGCACGGCGAAAAGCACCGATGCCGTGGGCAGGGGCAGCGCGAGGGGATTGTCGATCCCATAGGCCAGGGGCGCGAGCAGCAGGCTCGCCGCGCTCAACTGGCCGGCGGCGGCGGCGATCGGATCGACGCCGAGGGCAGCCACCTTCTTGCCCCACCAGGCGGAGAGGCCGTAGCTGAACGAGGCGCCGAGCAGCGCGATCTGCGGCCAGACCGAACCGGCGGCCATGCGCTGATCCAGCCCCAGCAGCACGGCGACGCCGATAAATCCCACCACGACGCCCAGCCATTTGGCCGGGGTCGCCCGGTCGGTGGTGGTCAGCCCATGCAGGCACAGCACGGCGAAGAACGGTGTCGTCGCGTTGAGGATGGAGGCAAGGCCAGACGGCACCGATTGCTGCGCCCAGACGATCAACACCTGCGGCACGACGTTGTTGACCAGCCCCATGCCGAAGAACACCGGCAGGCTGCCTGCATTGAACGGCAGCGGCTTGCCCATGAGTCTCAGCACGAGGATCAGCGTCGCCGCGCCGATCAGGCAGCGGGAGAGAACGATGGTCAGCGGCGGCAGGGAAGTGACCGCAACGGCATTGAAGAAGAACGAACCGCCCCACAGCAGGGACAGGAAGATCAGCAGCCCCCATTCGGCGGCGGTCATCGGGCGTGACGGTGTCATGCCTCGGGGTGTAGCGACGTTACGATCTCAGCGCGACCCGTTTTCGGCGAGTGCCGGCAGGCGTAGCGCAAAACTGCGACGGAAGCCGCACTGGTGCCAGTTGCGCGGCTCGCCGATATCCAGATGCACCGACTTGGTGTGGCAATAGGTGCCGACGCCACCGGCTCCGGGCATCTGGCGCAGGAACTGAACCAGCCGGGCGGCGGGCACATCGGGAATGAAGAAGTCGGCGGCCTCGCATTTGCGATGATAGGAGCCGCGCCGGCCGTTGGCGCGGAAACCCGAGGTAATCACCGGCTTGGCGCCGAAGTGATCGCCGGCCTTCTGGATCATCGCCATCAGGCTGGGCTTGAGGCAGGCAATCTGCACGCTATCCACCTGCTTCTCGGCGATCTTGCTGGCTTCCTCGTCGTCAAGCCCTTCCTCCTCCTCGCCGGCACGCGGAACGGGCCGGGGGCGGAAGGGGTTCGACAGGTCGAGCCGGGTGACCTGTGTGGCCCTGGAAGCCGGGCCGGTCATCGCGGAGGAAGGAGGCGCCCCGCCCACCGCGCGCACGAGGATGGAGGTTTCGGCGGCATCGTTGGCGGGTGCCTCGACAGCCGGAGCGCCGGTGCCCGAGAACAGGGCGAAAATCCCGGTCGCCTTCGGTTCGGGCGGCTTGGCGGCTGCGGCAAGCTCCTTGGCCGCGATGGCGCGCAGCGCGGGATCGGCCACTGGCGGCAGCGGGACGTTGACGCGCTTCCAGCCAACCTCGGTCTTTGCTGCCGCCTTGTCGCTTGGTTTCGGCGGCAGGCTGGCCTTGCCGGCCGTCACCTTTTCTTGGGGCTCGGCGGCAGCCTCTGGCGCCGGTTCCGGTTCAGGATCGGGCTGTGGCGCGGCGGGGGTATGCTGGCGCGAGAAGATCGACCAGGGCGAGGAGGAGGGGTTATCCTGCGGCAGCAGCGACAGGGCCGGCCCCTGCGCGTCGGCCGGAGCTGGCGCGGCGAGAAGTCCGAGCAGCACAGCGGCGACAGCACAGAATACGCGGGGCGTCAGCAGCAAATCGCGCTTCTCCTTCAGCGGGCGCAGCCTATGCGCCAGCGCGGTCTGGCTGTCAAATGCAGCCAAACCAAGGCGCGCCGAGAATTCGCCACATCTCGGCCTGCCGTCGCGCATCGGTGTTATTTCAGCGAATTGCAGAAGCGCTGGATGCGCCGGCAAGCCTCCTCCAGCTTCTCGTTGGAGGTGGCGTAGGAGACGCGGAAGTTCGGCCCAAGCCCGAAGGACGAGCCGTGCACCGTGGCCACGCCTTCCTGATTGAGCAGCTCCATGACGAAGTCCTCATCCGTCGCAATCACCTTGCCGGAGGGGGCGGTCTTGCCGATCAGGTCCTTGCAGGAGGGATAGACATAGAAGGCGCCTTCCGGTGTCGCGCACTGGATGCCGCGACACTGGTTGAGCATGGAGACAACGAGGTTGCGCCGCTCCTCGAACGCCTTCTTGGAGGTCTTGACGAAATCCTGCGGCCCGTTGAGCGCTTCCACCGCCGCCCACTGGGCGATGGCGCAGGCCCCCGAGGTCTGCTGGCCCTGCACCATGTCCATCGCCTTGATCAGCGCTTCAGGACCGCCGGCATAGCCGATGCGCCAGCCGGTCATGGCATAGGCCTTGGAGACGCCGTTCATGGTCAGGGTGCGGTCGTAGAGCTTCGGCTCGACCTGTGCGGGCGTGGTGAACTCGAAATCGCCGAAGGTGAGGTGCTCGTACATGTCGTCGGTCAGCACCCAGACGTGCGGATGGCGCACGAGAACATCGGTCAGTGCCTTGAGTTCGGCGCGGGTATAGGCGCCGCCGGTGGGGTTGGAGGGCGAGTTGAAGATGAACCACTTGGTCTTGGGAGTGATCGCCTTCTCAAGCTCGCTCGCCTGGAGCTTGTAGTTGTTTTCAGCGCGGGTCAGCACAGGCACCGGCTTGCCGCCACACAGGGCAACCATCTCCGGGTAGCTGACCCAGTAGGGCGCCGGAATGATGACCTCGTCGCCGGGGTTCATGGTCGCCATGAAAGCGTTGAAAAGGATCTGCTTGCCGCCGGTGCCGACGATGCACTGGCTGGGCTTGTAGGTCAGGCCGTTCTCGCGCTGGAACTTGGCGGCGATCGCCTCGCGCAGCGGCTGGATGCCGGCAACGGGCGTATATTTCGTCTCGCCGCGCATGATGGCGTCGATGGCCGCCTTCTTGATGTTGTCGGGCGTGTCGAAATCAGGCTCGCCCACCGAGAGCGAGATCACGTCCTTGCCCTTGGCTTTCAGCTCGCGCGCCATCTGGGTCAGCACGATGGTGGCCGAGGGCTTCACGACGGAAAGGATATCGGCAAGAAAGGCCATGACGAAGGGCTCCAGTTTATGCAAACGTGGCCGCGAAACAGCGACCGCCTTCCATAGGCAAGGCCGGCGGCCGCTTCAAGCGTCTTTCGGAGCGCGGAGGCGCTCCCGCTGCAGGAAGGAAGAAAAATGCCGTCGAACCTGTCCCGCCGTCATCTCATCGCCGCGACCGGCGTCCTCCTCGCGCTACCGAGGATCGCTTATGCGCAGGCGTTTCCCAGCAAGCTCGTCAAGATCGTGGTGCCGTATCCGCCGGGCGGGCCGACCGACGCACTCGCCCGCATCATTGCCAACGAGCTGCAGGGCGATCTCGGGCAGTCGGTCATCGTGGAAAACAAGCCGGGCGGAGCCGGATCGATCGGTACGCGCGGCGTGGCCAAGGGAGAGACAGACGGCCATACTTTGGTGCTCGGCAACAACCAGACCCATGCCAACAACGCCTTTCTGGTCAAGGATGCCGGCTACGATCCGATCAAGGATTTCGCGCCCATCGCCGGGCTGGCTGATCTCCAGCATGTGCTGGTGATCCGCAACGGGCTGGACGCCAAGACCGTCGGCGATCTGGTCGCGCTGGCCAAGAAAGAGCCGGGCAAGTTCAACTACGGCTCCACCGGCATCGGCTCCGGTTCGCATCTGGCGATGGAACTGTTCAAGACCCGCACCGGCACCGACATGACCCATATCCCGTTCCAGGGCGCCGGGCCGATGGCGGCGGAAGTGGTGGCGGGCCGGATCGATCTTGCCTTCGCCACGCTGCCGAGCGTGCTCGGCCACATCAAGGGCGGCACCATGAAGGCCATCGCGGTGGCGAGCCTTGCCCGCGCGCCGCAGCTTGCCGAGGTGGCAACGCTGAAGGAGCAGGGCCTTGTCGATTCGGAAGCCGACAGCTGGCTGGCGCTGTTCGCGCCCGCCGCCGCACCGGCGGACGCCCGCGACCGGCTGTCGAAGGCGGTGCTGGCGATCATGGACAGGCCTGCGATCACCGAACAGGTGGCCAAGCTCGGCTTTGCCAAATCGGTGCGCGATCCGGCGGCGTTCGCCACCTACCATGCCGCCGAGATGAAGAAATGGGAGGCGGTGATCAAGGCCGCCAGGGTTGAGGCGCAGTAGGACGGGGGCCTCAGAAACGCTCCCCCTCCCAACCCTCCCCCGGTGGGGGAGGGCTCAGGTTTTGCCGCCCCCCCGGTAGACTAGCGCTACAGATACGCCTCTCCCCTGAGGGTAGGGCTAACACTCCACCCTCCCCCACCGGGGGAGGGCAGGGAGGGGGTTCTTCGGGTTACGCCGCCTTGCTGGCGCGCATCATCGCCACGAAGCGATCGAACAGGTAGTGGCTATCGCGGGGGCCGGGCGAAGCTTCCGGGTGATGCTGCACCGAGAACGCCGGGCGGTCCTTCAGCTTCAATCCGCAGTTGGAGCCATCGAATAGCGAGACGTGGGTTTCCTCGGCGTTGGCGGGCAGGGTGGTCGGGTCCACCGCAAAGCCGTGGTTCATCGAGACGATCTCGACCTTGCCGGTGGCGTGCTCCTTGACCGGATGGTTGGCGCCGTGGTGGCCCTGCGGCATTTTCATCGTCTTGGCGCCAAGGGCGAGGGCCAGCATCTGGTGGCCGAGGCAGATGCCGAAGGTCGGCACCTTCGCATCCAGCAGCGCCTTGATGGTGGGGACGGAATAGCTGCCCGTCGCCGCCGGATCGCCGGGGCCGTTGGCGAGGAACACGCCATCGGGCTGCATCGCCAGGATATCGGCGGCGGCCATCGTCGGCGGCACCACGGTGACCTTGCAGCCGCGATCGGCGAGCAGGCGCAGGATGTTGCGCTTCACCCCATAATCGATGGCGACGACGTTGAAGCCGGGGTTGTCCTGCCGGCCATAGCCGCGGCCCCAGAGCCAGTCGGTCTCATCCCAGCCGTAGCGCTGGGTGGTGGCGACGTTGGGCACCAGATCCTGCCCGTCCATCGAGGGGACGGCGCGGGCCTGGGCCTTCAGCGCGGCGAGATCGAACCTGCCATCGGGCGCGTGGGCGATGACGGCGTTGGGCATGCCGTTGTCGCGGATCAGCGCGGTGAGCGCGCGGGTGTCGATGCCGGTGATGGCGATGATGCCGCGCGCCTTCAGCCAGGCGTCGAAATGCTTGCCCGCGCGGTAGTTCGACGGGCTGGTGATCGGCGATTGCAGCACCGCGCCGCGCACGCCGCTGTCGGCGGCCATGTTGACGGTCTCGATGTCCTCGTCGTTGACGCCGACATTGCCGATGTGCGGGAAGGTGAAGGTGATGATCTGGCCGGTGTAGGACGGATCGGTGAGGATCTCCTGATAACCGGTCATGGCGGTGTTGAAGCACACCTCGCCGGTGGCGCTGCCGGTGGCGCCGGCGCCCTGGCCCTCGATCACGGTGCCATCGGCCAGAACGAGGACGGCGGTGACTTTGGGATCGCTCCAGCCGGTTTCGAGGCTCATCGGGTGCTCCATGCGCGGCAAAAGGACCGGATGCGGGGGAAGCATCCGTTGCCCGTTGCGAAGTTTGTCTCTAAAGCCAAGCGACCTAGACGCTGGCGCGCCTGAGGTCAACGCAGGACACGCGCCGGCAACAGGCTTTTTATCGAAAGGGACAGCCATGCGCAGCGCATTTGTGGATGAGATGAAGCAGGCGATGAAGGCCGGCGACAAGGCGCGCCTCGGCGCCATCCGTCTGATCATCGCCGCGCTGAAGGAAAAGGACATCGAGGCGCGCGGCGCGGGACGCACCGAGGCAAGCCCGGAAGAAATCCTCGGCATGATGCAGAAGATGATCAAGCAGCGGCAGGAATCGGCGGAGGTCTATGACAAGGGCGGCCGGCCGGAACTCGCCGCCGCCGAACGGGCGGAAATCGCGGTCATCTCCGGCTTCCTGCCGGCGCAGATGGGCGAAGACGAGGTGAAAGCGGCAATTGCCGCCGCCATCGCCGCCACCGGCGCCGCCTCGATGAAGGACATGGGCAAGGTGGTGGGTGACCTCCGCGCCAAATTCGCGGGCCGCATGGATTTCGGCAAGGCCAGCGCTCTGGTCAAGGCCGCGCTGGGGGGGTGAGCGGCGCGGGGCGGATGCGCCACCAGATGGGGAGCATGCTGTCTTTAGTGATCTCGAAGGGGCGACCGAGCGTTTCGGCGAGCGCCCTGGCGCGCTCCTCACTTTCGACGGCGATTTCCTTGAGGTGCGGCAGGCCGGCGAGCGGGGTCAGTGATGTGATGGGTGTGCTGCGGATGTAGAGTATCCGCAGTCGCTCTAAGCGGGCTAACTGAGTGGTATCGGAAAAATTGGTTTGGCTGAGGTCTAGTCTCTCAAGCGTGGCAAGGCCGGCGAGCGGCGCGGCGTCGCTGATCCCGGTGCCCCAGAGATCGAGGCTGGTGAGCGCGGTGAGGCCGGCGAGCGGCGCAGCGTCGCTGATCCCGGTCTTCCAGAGATTGAGGTCGGTGAGCGCGGTGAGGCCGGCGAGCGGCGCGGCGTCGCTGATCTTGGTGTTCCAGAGATTGAGGTTGGTCAGCGCTGTGAGGCCGGCGAGCGGCGCGGCGTCGCTGATCTTGGTGTTCCCGAGATCGAGGTCGGTGAGCGCGGTGAGGCCGGCGAGCGGCGCGGCGTCGCTGATCTGGGTGTTCCCGAGATCGAGGCTGGTGAGCGCGGTGAGGCCGGCGAGCGGCGCGGCGTCGCTGATCCAGGTGTTCCAGAGGTTGAGGCTGGTGAGCGCGGTGAGGCCGGCGAGCGGCGCGGCGTCGGTGATCTTGGTGCCCCCGAGATTGAGGTAGGTGAGCGCGGTGAGGCCGGCGAGCGGCGCGGCGTCGGTGATCTTGGTGCCCCCGAGATTGAGGTAGGTGAGCGCGGTGAGGCCGGCGAGCGGCGCAGCGTCGGCAAGCTTGCGGCGCTCTTTGGTGGTGAAGTCCAGTCTTGTGATGAACGGCACCCAGTCCTTCGGCGGCGCCTGCCCGGCAAGGATCATCTCATAGACCGTGTCGAGGTCGAACTCTGGCGGTGGGGTGGTGGGCGGCGCCTTGGGTTCCACCGGTGCCGAATCCGGGCCGGCCCGGCGCCGCTCCAGATTGTCAGCGGCTTGCCGCAAAGTATCTGGAAGCGCCTTGGCGTGTTTGATGACGACTTCCTCCAGATCATCCTGAAAAGCTTTCAAGCGGCGATAGAACGGTTCAACAACGTCTTTGGTGACTTCGATTGCCTTGGCCGCACCTCTCAGGAGCGCTGGCATATTGCTCAATGCTGTGCTGATGCGCTGCGTCCAGCGCGCCACCGCCGATTTGACCATGAGGCTGGCGCGACCGGCCAGCGTCAGGTTGGTGGTATCGGTGAGGCGGCGCTTGAGGCGGTCGCCGGCAACCGACTCGGGCTTGAGGATCTCTTCTGCCTCCCGCCGGCTCCTGCCGAGTGCATCGAGCGTCGCGCCGGCCTTGTCGACCGCGTCCTGCACCTCGGGCGAAGGCGCTGTGTTGTCGACATGGGCTTCCGGCCGCGGTTCGGCCATTTCCGCGCCGGCTTCCTTGTTGGCGGCGGCAAGGGCGGTCGCCACCGCGCCGATCAACTGGCCGAACAGCTTGTCGTTGGCGTCGCCGCGCTGGATTTTCGGGGCGCCGTGCTTGTCTAATTGATCCTGAGGATCGAGCGAGACGCAACTGGAGCGAATGTCGCTCAACTGGTCCTGCGCCGAGATGAGGTTCAGCCGACCGCCCTCTGCCGTGCCCAGCGGCAGCGCGATCAGGCCCTTCAGCAGATCGTTCAGCGCCTCTTTCGGCAAGGCCTCCGCCGAGAGGTTGGTGCTTTTCAGCTTATCCGCAAATTCCTGCGCGCATCCGGCAACCGCCTGATACTCGTAGAGCAGGTTCTGGCTCGGTCTTTCAAAACTGAGGGCCATGCAGGTGTGTCCGAAAAAATCAGGTGCTGAAATCCTTTGCCGATCCTGACTCTAGGCCCGCCCCGCGCGCCCCGCAAGCCTGCGCACACAACGTCGCGCCCGGTGGCGCGGGCCGCCGAGTGCTGGCGCGGAGGGTGCCGCCGGTGGTTACGGCACATGCCCCTCGCGGGCCGGGGAACAGCGCGGATCGTCGGTCGCGCCGGCCAGGCCGTAGAGTTCAAACCGGGCGCGCACATGCGCCTCCTGCCGGCTTGCTCCGGTGCCGCCGGTCGCCTGGCACCAGACCGAGGTCTGGCGTGTCGCCGGATCGTGCAGCCAGCCGGCCGAGGCATTGCCGGTGGGGCCGGCCAGCGCCTTGATGTCGACCCGGCAGAAGCGGGTTCCGCCGGCGAAGTAATCTGCCATGGTGCGCTGATAGGTGACGCCCGAGGAGACGTAGTTGTGCCAGGTGTCGGTGCAATAGACCTCGGCCGCATCGAGCAGCGAAACCGTTCCCTCGCTGCGTGCCGGCCCGCTGGACAGGAGCGCAAGCCCTGCCACGATCACAACCTTCAGTCGCATGCCGGCCTCCTGTCGCTCATATGGATGTAAGGTGGCCCGGCGCGGCGGCCCTGCACAGTCCGCGCGACGCGATGCCGCAAGCGCAGCCTTCCGTTAGGACATGCGCAACCATGGCGCGAAGAAAGTCGCATAGGGCGGTTTGTCGTATTCGTTTCAATCATTTTATCAGACATCCGGCCTAGAATGGGCGCACTCAAGGCTCTGGGGCGTGCATGTCGATCAAGAACTCGGAGTTTCGGGATTTTGCGCAGACGGCGCAGTCCCGTCATGACGTTCCGTTCATGACATGGATCGCCGTCGGCCTCGTCATCGTCATTCCCATGATCGGCGTGTTCGCCTGGCGCAGCCCGGTGGTCCAGCAGGCGCTGATGCGCGGCAAGCCGACCGCCACCGCCGTGGCCGCCGCGCCGGCCCCTGCCGCCGATCCGGCGCCCATGGTCGCTGTGGCCAAGACCACGCCGGAAAGCGCCGGCCTCCGCCCCGCCCTCGGCGATCAGAAATCAACCGGCTTTTCGCCGGTTCAGGCCGCCAGCCTCGCCTTCAAGATCAAGATGAACCCTGATCTGACCGAGGAGTTCATGGGCTCGCTCATCGAGATCATGAAGGACAGCACGCGCGATCCCAAGGCGCCGGTCAGCGACAAGGATGTGTTCGCCTGGTGCCGCGCCCGCAATGCCGATACCGCCCCCATCCTCGTGCGCCAGAAGCGCAGCGAGGAGGAAAAGGACCGCATCGCCTTCGACATCATGAGCGCCTCGCTGCTGTGCGTGATGCAGCGCCCGCAGCAGCGGCTTTGCCAGAAGCCGGTGCGCGAGCGCATGGTGCGCCAGATCAAGCTCTATGCAACCGTGCGCGACGAGACGCTGGGCGCATCGACCGGCGGGGCGCGCGAAAGCTTCCGCCGCCATCTCGATCAGGGCGTGCACAAGGCCATCGCCGGCGCACTCAAGTCGCTGGCGACACGCGGCATCGTGCTCACCGGCGATTTCGGGTATCGCAAAGCCACGCTGATCAGCGACGTCGTCGCCCCGGTCAAGGATGTGAAACCCGCCTGCGCGGGGTGAGCATCGGCCCGGCGTCGCGTTGCTGCTATCGCTTCGCGGGCGGGCGGTGTAGAACGGGGCCATGCGCTATCCGCCCTCGTTGCTCGATGAAATCCGCGCCCGGCTGCCGGTTTCGGTGGTTGTCGGCCGCCGCGTCAAGCTGACGCGCGCGGGGCGCGAGTGGAAGGGCCTGTCGCCGTTCAACCAGGAAAAGACCCCGTCGTTCTTCGTCAACGACCAGAAGGGCTCGTTCTTCGATTTTTCCTCCGGGCGAAACGGTGACATCTTCAAGTTCGTCATGGAGACCGAGGGAATCGGCTTTCCCGAGGCGGTGGAACGGCTGGCGGCGGAGGCGGGCGTGCCGCTGCCCAAGATCAGCGCCGAGGCGGTTGAGATCGAAACCCGCCGCAAGGGCCTGGGCGAGGCCATGGAACTCGCCGCCCGCTTCTTCGAGGCGCAGTTGCGCGACAAGGCAGGGGCGGTGGCACGCGCCTATCTCCGGGGTCGCGACCTTGGCCCGGACGTCGCGGCGGCGTTCCGGCTCGGCTATGCGCCGGCTGAGCGGTTCGCGCTGCGCGATCATCTGGCCGCCAACAATGTGCCGGCCGAGGTGATGATCGAGGCGGGGCTGCTGATCGCCGGCGACGATATTCCGGTGCCCTACGATCGCTTCCGCGACCGCGTGATGTTCCCCATCGCGGATGTGCGGGGACGGATCATCGCGTTCGGCGGGCGCGCCCTGCAGAAGGATGCACCGGCGAAATACCTCAACAGCCCGGAAACGCCGCTGTTCCATAAGGGGGCGACGCTCTACAACATCGAGCGGGCGCGCAAGGCGGCGCATACGACCGGCCGCCTCATTGCCGTCGAAGGCTATGTCGACGTGATCGCCATGACGCGGGCAGGGCTGGCCGAAACCGTGGCGCCGCTCGGCACCGCATTGACCGAGGACCAGCTCAAGCTGATGTGGCGGATGAGCGGCGAGCCGATCCTGTGTTTCGATGGGGACAAGGCCGGTCAGAAGGCCGCGCATCGGGCCATCGATGTGGCGCTGCCGGATATCGGGCCGGGGCGTTCGCTGCGGTTTGCCTTCCTGCCGGGGGGGCAGGATCCGGACGAACTGCTGCGCGCGGCGGGGCCGGCGGCGCTGGTCGAGGCGGTCGAAAAGCCGCGTGCGCTGGTCGATGTGCTGTTCCAGCGCGAGGTCGAGCGCGAAGCCATCGATACGCCGGAGCGGCGGGCGGACCTTGAAAAGCGCTTGCGCGAGCTCGTCGGGCTGATCCGCGACGAGGCGGTGCGGCGGCACTATCGCGAGGCGATCGACGAACGCCTGCGCAGTCTGTTCCAACGCCGGCGCACGGCCCCCTCCGGCGGCTCGGCAGCCCATGGCGGGCGCGCGGGATCGGCACGCGGCGGGCGGTTCCAGCCGCCGCCACCAACCCCCAAGTCACCGGTCACGGTCAGTTCCCGTCTTGGCCGTACGGCGCTTTTTCAGGGCGCGGTGGCGCCGTCGTCGCGCGAGGTGGCGCTGGTGCTGGCCGCCATCCACCATCCGTCGATCGCCGAGGTGGAGGCCGAGACGCTGGCAGGTCTCGACATAAGGACCCGCGCGCTGGTCGACCTCAGGTCGGGCTTGCTCGATCTCGTTGGTCGCGGCGATCATCCGGATGCGGCGGCGGTCACGGCCGGGCTGGCCGCACGCGGGCTGGAGACGACGCTTGCCGCAATCCGCGAGCAGCTCAACCCCGGCGATCTGTGGGCTTTGCCGGAAGCGGACCCCGCCACTGCGCTCGAAGGATGGCGCGATGCCGCCCACTTGCATATCCGGGAAACCGTCCTACCTAGAGAAATGCGCGAAATCGGTGAAAAAGTGGCCCGGGACGGCGATGAACAGGCGCTCGACGAACTCAACGGGCTTGTCCAGCGGCGGGAAGTGTTCTAGCAGCGGGTAAGATTGCGGCCGGACGCGTGTCCGTTGGCCGCCAATTTTGTTTGTCGCTATGGATCCCGCGCGGGACGACATGGGGAATGCCGGCAGTCGCTGCCGGCATGGATAACGCATCATTAAGCCGTTCTCCGATAAGCCGGTGGCTGACGGGGCGGCATCCGGGCCGGGCTTGCCGCATCGGGAGGCCGGCCGGAAGAAAGACGGGATCGCGGACGATGGCCAAGCAGCCGACCAAGAAGGACGAAGCGCAGACCCAGGGCGGCGACGCTCCGGACAGCCCGCTGCTCGATCTCTCCGATGCCGCGGTCAAGCGTCTGATCAAGCTCGCCAAGAAGCGCGGCTACGTGACCATCGACGAGATCAACGGCCTGATGCCGTCCGAGGAGGTTACCTCCGAGCAGATCGAAGACATTCTCGCCATGTTCAACGAAATGGGCGTCAATGTCGTCGAGAACGACGAGCGCGAGGAAGGCGAGGCCAGCGAGGCTCCCGCCAGCGAAGACGAGGCCGACGAGACCGAAGCGCAGGAAAGCGGCACCAAGCTGCCCGTCAAGGCCGAAACACGCGAGCCGGTCGACCGCACGGACGACCCCGTGCGCATGTACCTGCGCGAGATGGGCTCGGTCGAACTTCTGTCGCGCGAGGGCGAGATCGCCATCGCCAAGCGCATCGAGGCCGGGCGCGAGGCGATGATCGCCGGGCTGTGCGAAAGCCCGCTGACCTTCCAGGCAATCATCATCTGGCGCGATGAACTGGAGGAAGGCAAGGTCCTGCTCCGCGACATCATCGACCTTGAGGCGACCTATGCCGGCCCGGACGGCAAGCAGGCCCCGAAGGTTGAGCCGCCGGCCGACGATTTCGCCGATCCGCCCAAGCCCGCCCGCTCCGGCGACGATGAGGACGGCGAAGAGCGCGCGCCCGAGCCGGAGCCGGAAAACTACGACGACGAGTTCGACGGCGGGGTGTCGCTGTCGGCGATGGAGGCTGACCTCAAGCCGCGCGTGCTGGAAACCTTCGGCCGCATCGCCGACAGTTACAAGAAGCTGCGGCGGTTGGCCGAGGCCAATGTCGAGAACAAGCTGCAATCCAAGTCGCTGTCGCCGGCGCAGGAGCGCAAATACAAGAAACTCAAGGAAGAGATCGTCGCCGACGTCAAGTCGCTGTCGCTGAACCAGAACCGCATCGATGCGCTGGTCGAGCAGCTCTATGACATCAACAAGCGGCTGATCGGGCTGGAAGGGCGCCTGCTGCGCCTGGCCGAGAGCTATGGCATCGACCGCAGCGACTTCCTCAAGCACTACCAGGGCTCGGAACTCGATTCCAAGTGGCTGCTGCGCATCTCCAAGTTCACCACGCGCGGCTGGAAGGATTTCGTCGCCAAGGACATCGACCGGATCAAGGAGTTCCGCGCCGAAATCCAGAACCTGTCCGGCGAGACCGGGCTGGAGGTGCCCGAGTTCCGCAAGATCGTGATGATGGTGCAGAAGGGCGAGCGCGAGGCCCGGCAGGCGAAGAAGGAAATGGTGGAGGCGAACCTTCGTCTCGTCATCTCCATCGCCAAGAAATACACCAATCGCGGCCTGCAGTTCCTCGATCTGATCCAGGAAGGCAACATCGGCCTGATGAAGGCGGTCGACAAGTTCGAGTATCGCCGCGGCTACAAGTTCTCGACCTATGCCACCTGGTGGATCCGGCAGGCGATCACCCGTTCGATTGCCGATCAGGCCAGGACCATCCGCATCCCGGTGCATATGATCGAGACGATCAACAAGATCGTGCGCACCTCGCGCCAGATGCTGCACGAGATCGGCCGCGAGCCGACGCCGGAGGAACTCTCTGAAAAGCTCGCCATGCCGCTGGAAAAAGTGCGCAAGGTGCTCAAAATCGCCAAGGAGCCGATTTCTCTGGAAACGCCGATCGGCGACGAGGAGGATTCGCATCTCGGTGATTTCATTCCCGATCCCAACGTGATGCTGCCCATCGATGCGGCGATCCAGTCGAACCTTCGCGAGACGACGACGCGGGTGCTCGCGAGCCTTACACCGCGCGAGGAGCGCGTGCTGCGCATGCGCTTCGGCATCGGCATGAATACCGACCACACGCTGGAGGAAGTCGGCCAGCAGTTCTCGGTGACGCGCGAACGTATCCGCCAGATCGAGGCCAAGGCCTTGCGCAAGCTCAAGCACCCGAGCCGGTCGAGGAAGCTCAGGAGCTTCCTGGACAATTGACCTCAGCGGGTTTGCCGCAGCGCAATGCGTGGGGCGCGCGCCGGTGTAGCTTCGGTCCAGGAGCGGAGGCGCGCATGCGGTGGATTGGCTGGATGTCGGGGATGTGCCTGGGGCTGGTCGTCGCTGCGGCGCAGGCCGAGCCGCTGAAGCCTGTCTATACGTCGCTGCAGGACTGCCCGGCCATCAAGAGCATCGCGCTGCCCGAGCGCGTGGCCACCGCGTCCCGTTACGAAGGGCTGCGACGCTGCAAGGGCGTGGCAGGATATGACCTTGTCGTTGTCGATCAGGATCCGCGCAGCTTTCTGGCGCTGGAGGTCGGGGGCAGGGTGCATTCGCTCGAAGAGCCGATGGTGCGGTTATTCCCGCTCGGACATTTCCCGGACATCTCGACGACCAAGGTCGTGGAATGGCGGGTGGACGGGCGCGGCCGTCCCGCTGGCTTCATCGTGCGGGTTCATTATCAGGACCCCAACGTGCCGGCGACGGCAGCAGCGGCGCAGCGCTCGACGCTGATGGTGTTCGATCTCAGGAGCCTGCCGCCGCGCATGATCGGCATGACCACCGACAATGCCGCCGCGCGCCGGCTGGCGGACGGCGGGTTATAGAGGGCGATCGGAGGCCCGGCGATCTCAGGCGCTGTCGCCGCCGATCCAGGCCATGGCCATCACCGAGCCGGTGTGCGGACGCAACAGCGTCACCGCTTCCTCGATATGGGCGCCGGAAGTGGCGACATCGTCGACCAGAAGCACCGGATCGTGAACCGGGACCGCCAGTGTCAGCGGCGGGCGACGCGCGTTTTCCTTGGGGTGCGAAACGCCTTTGAGCGGGCGGGTGGCAAACGCCTGCACCACCGGAATGCCGATGCGCCCGGCGATGGCGCGGGCGATCTCCAGCGACAGACACGGCCCCTCGCGGGAGTGCCCGCAGGGCACCGGCACCACCGCGCGGAAGGCGCTGACGCCGACCAGCGCGTTGATCTCCGCGAACATCTCGTCGGCGATCACTTCCGGCATGGCAGCCGGCAGGTTCGCTTTGAGCGCCTTCAGCGCCTTGATCTGCCATTCGCGGATCGGGCTGCGCCAGGCGCGGAAGGTGAGATAGGAAATCGTCTTGCGCGACCGGATGGTGCGGCGCTGCACCAGCGTTTCCTGCAGGAAGGCGAGCGAAGGCTCGGCCGGCACCTCGCCGGCGCCGATGCGGCGGGCAAGCTGGCTTTCCCGCCGGGCAAGGGCGGTTGTCTCCCGCGTGGTGACGAACAGGAACCAGTCGCGCGTCTCGATCGGGCTGAACGGCGAGACGGTGACGCGATAGACCTCGCGGCCGTGACTGGCCTCATCGGTCACCACCTCGAAATCGGGCGGCGAGACGCGCGTTTCCAGCGCCCTGCGATAGAGCGCACCGATGGCATCCGACATCGGCACCGAGATGTCCTGGTGGCGGGCGCCGATCAGTTTGTCCAGCGGCACGTCGAGAATTTCTGCCATGCGCGTGCTGGCGCCAAGGACCTTGAGCGAACGGTCGAGAATGACGGCGGCATGGGGTGCCGTCGCCACTTCGGCCAGCGCATCCGCAAGCCGGATGGCTGCAGTCACATCCGCGTCGGGATCGGTCAGCAGGCCGGCATGCAGCGCGAAGGCATCGGCCATCAGGGTCTTGAGGTCCTCGATCAGCCGGCGCTCGCGGACGCCTGGCTTGTCGCGCGGGGCGGGATCGGCCACCACCAGAGCCAGCGTGTGGTCGGGCGTCACGATCACCGGCGTGCGCAGCAGAAAACCGGCGCGCTCAAGCCCAAGCAGGGCGATCTTGGCCTGAATATCGGGCGACTGGGTGGCGTCGCTCAGCACCATTTCCCGATCCGGAGCGATGGGCGACTCCTGCGTTTGCCAGGACCGGCTGCGATAGCGCGGCTCCAGCCCGAAGGAGGCAATGCAGCGGCTGACTGCGCCGACCCGCAGCACCAGGGCGGCGAATTCCACCTCCAGCGCCTCGGCAGCCAGCGCGCAGAGCCGGTCCAAGGACTGGTCCGATGTCAGGCCGCTAAAGCTGCCCATGCGGGTCGGTTCGGAAAATTCAGATGCCATGCCTCGCCCGGCCCATCCGCCGGCTCCAACTACCGCCGACCGTCGCCGATCATGCCGGGGGGCGGCCGCGCGCACAAGGGGCTTGCGGAAAGCTTGCCTCCGGCGCGACAATGGCCCGCTGTTACTGATAAGACCTGGGCTCCGCAGCGGGCCAGAGAAGGGGATCAGGTGATGTCGTTTCTGAGCAAGCTGTTTGGTGGCGGGGCGAAGGCCGAGCCGCCGGCGCCGGAAATCGAGCATAACGGCTTCATGTTGCGCGCCACCCCCTATCAGGAAGGCGGGCAATGGCAGATGTGCGGCGTCATCCGCAAGGAGATCAATGGCGTCATGAAGGAGCATCGCTTCGTGCGGGCCGACCGTTTTCCCTCCCGCGAGGATGCGGTGGAGTTCACCCTGGCCAAGGCGCGCCAGATCGTCGATCTCAACGGGGCGCGCCTCTTTTCCTGAGTCTGGCCCGGTTGCTGTGGGGCGACCCGCACCAGCCTGTGCGAAACCTGCGAGGTAACGCCCCGTGCGCTTGTAAGGAGCGGGTCGGCGCGTTCCAATTCGCGGCAGTGGATGCGGCGATTCGATTGCCGGAATCCGCATGCCAAGCTGGAGCCGCCCGATGACCGATGCCGCCCTTTCTCCAGGCTCCAGCCCACGCGGAGCGATGCGCGAGGGGATGTCCGGCCTGCTGTTCCGCCGCACCTTCATGGGCCGGCCGTATCTGATCTCGCCGGTTGCCGATGTGCTGATGGCAGGCGGCGGGGCGCTGGTCCTGCTGGCGCTGTTTACCTGGCTGATGCCGGTATCGCAGGGAACGTCCGTGTCGCCGGAGGCGTTCGCGCGCACTGCCGCGATCTTCGCCACGGTCAGCTACTTCATCAACTATCCGCACTTCATGGCCAGCTATGCGCTGCTTTACGGCAATCTGAAGGAGCGGATGGCTGCCTATACCCCTGGCCAGCTCGGCTGGTGGCGCTATGTCAACGCTGCCTATGTGGTGCCCGTGGCGCTGCTGGTGTTCTTCCTCTACTGCATCGCTGCCAAGCGTGTCGACCTGCTGGGCTGGTCGGTGCAGGTGATGTTCTTCTTCGTCGGCTGGCACTATGTGAAGCAGGCCTACGGGGTGTTCGTCGTGCTGTCCGGCATGAAGGGGATCTATTACACGCGCTGGCAGGTGATCGCGCTCAAGGCGCATGTCTATTCGCTGTGGCTTTACACCTGGTTCGCGTCGGGCGCGGTGATCCTGGAGGGGATGTCGCCGCGGCCGATGAACTTCCACAAGATCACCTATGACGGGCTCAGCCTGTTCAAGACGCCGGGACTGGTCGAGCTTCTGTGGTGGCCGACGGCAGCGCTGGCCATCGCCGGCTGGGGTGCGATCCTGTGGAACTGGCGGGAGACCGGCAAACGGCCGTCCGTTTCCGGCCTGCTCGGCTATACCTCGATGTACACGTTGCTCGCCTTCGTGCGGCTGCATCCCCTGTTCGCCTATGCGGCGCCGGCGTTCCACTCGCTGCAGTATCTCCTGTTCGTCTTTGCCTACAAGCGCGGCGAGTTTCATCTGGCGGGCGAGGAGCATGCGCCGCTGGCAAGGGACCAACGGCCGCCGTGGTATCGCATGCTCAGCTATTTCCTGATGATGTGCGCGGCAGGTGCGCTGTTCTTCGATGTATTGCCGGTGTACTTCGATACCAAGACGCCGATTTGGGGCGTGCCGCTGATCGCGACACCGATCTTCCACCTGTTCATCAACACGCATCACTATTTCATCGATTCGGCGATCTGGCGGCGCGAGAACCGGCAGGTGAGCCGCTATCTGTTCTGGCGCCGCTAGGGCGCAAGTCGTTCTGACGGAGTCAAAACGGCGCGTTGTCTCGTTGTCCTGTCGCGTGCTTTTGCAAAAATGGCCGTTACCGCTTTTGCGGAACAAGCGCTGGGCTGAATGCCGGTTCAGCCCAGGAGGCCTGATCTTAGGGATCGAATAAATTGGTTTGACAGGCCGGCCCGGTTTGCACAGCTTGCCGGCATGTCCGCTTCCGATCCCTATTCACCCGATTCCGCCTATGCCTGGCGGCGGCTGGTGGCGTCCATCGCGGTCGGCACCATGGCCTGCGCCGGGTTGTGGAGCGTCGTCGTTGTGCTGCCGACGGTGCAGGCCGAGTTCGGCACGCTGCGCGCCGGCGCCTCGATTCCCTACACGGCGATGATGATCGGCTTTGGCGTCGGCACCATCGGGATGGGGCAGATCGCCGACCGCTTCGGCATTGTCGTGCCGATCGTTGCCTCCGCGCTGATGCTGGGGGTGGGCTATGTGATCGCTGGTCTGGCAGGGTCGTTGACAGTGTTCACGCTGGCGCACGGGCTGCTCATCGGCATCGGGGCCGCCTGCGGTTTTTCACCGTTGATGGCCGATGTCTCGCACTGGTTCGTCAAACGGCGGGCGCTGGCGGTGACGATCGCCGCCTGCGGCTCGTATCTTGCCGGCACGGTCTGGCCGCTGGTGATGAATGCCACCATCCCGGCCTATGGCTGGCGGGCGACCTATATCGGCATGGGGCTGGCCATTCCGGCGTTGATCCTGCCGCTGGTGCCGCTGTTCCGCCGCCAGCCCTCGCATGCGACGCTGGCCGCGGCGGAAACGGCGACTGCCGCAGCGCGCGCCGATCTCGGTTTCACGCCGGGGTTTCTGCAAGGCATGCTGACGCTGGCGGGGGTGGCCTGTTGCGTGGCGATGGCGATGCCGCAGGTGCATATCGTGGCCTATTGCGGCGATCTTGGCTATGGCGTGGCGCGCGGTGCCGAAATGCTGGCACTGATGCTGGGGCTCGGCGTCGTCAGCCGGATCGGCTCGGGTTTTCTCGCCGACCGGATCGGCGGGCCGGCGACGCTGGCGCTCGGCTCGCTGATGCAGGGGGTGGCGCTGGCGCTTTATCTGTTCTTCGACGGGCTGACCTCGCTCTATGTGATCTCGGCGATCTTCGGCCTGTTCCAGGGCGGCATCGTGCCGATGTATGCGGTGATCGTGCGCGAGTTTCTGCCCCCGCGCGAGGCGGGCATGCGCATCGGCGTCATCATCGCCGCGACGATTGCGGGCATGGCGCTGGGTGGCTATCTGTCCGGGCTGATCTTCGATCTTACCAATTCCTATAGGCTTGCCTTCCTGCACGGAATGTTCTGGAACGGCATCAATCTGGCGCTGGCGCTGTGGCTGATGAACAAGCGGCGGCAGAGCCTCGTGCCGGTGGCGGGCTGAGCGGGCCCATTTTGCAGGACAGGGATATGAGCAAGCACGAGCCTTCCGATCCGCGCGGCGATCTTACCGTGCGCACCATCGCCATGCCGGCCGATACCAATGCCAACGGCGATATTTTCGGCGGCTGGGTGATGTCGCGCATGGATCAGGCCGGCGGCATTGCCGGGGTGCGGCGGGCGCATGGGCGTGTGGTCACGGTCAAGGTGCAGGCAATGACCTTCCACCGCCCGGTGCGCGTCGGCGATGTGCTGTCGGTCTATACGCGTGTCGGGCGGATCGGCCGCACCTCGATGGATATCGAGATCGAGGCCTGGGCGCGGCGGTTCCTGACCGGCGAGGAAGAGAAGGTGACCGACGGGGTGTTCACCTTCGTCTGCATCACCGACGAGGGCAAACCCAAGCCGATACCGCCGCTGTGACAGCGGGCCCGGGCTTGCATTGGCCTGCCAAGTCATGACAAGAGGGCGCGTCCGGGCCCTTAGCTCAATGGTTAGAGCCGGCCGCTCATAACGGTCTGGTTGCAGGTTCGAGTCCTGCAGGGCCCACCAATCCCGCGCCACGATATGGTTACCGTTCGCTAACCCTCATCAAAGGTTAAGCTGCCCCGGCGCGGGCCGTTACTTGCCAACCCGGCGATCCGGCGGCACTCTCGGCTCGGGACTGGTAGGGTGGTGCCGGAGTTTTCTCTGGTTGCGTAACGAATGGGGAGTTTCCGCGCCATGACAAGCGATGTTGCGCGTGCCGGAACCGGCAGGATCCATGCGGCGGGACAGGGAACTGGCGAACGGCGACATGCCAGCCGCCGCTCGTTCCTGATCGGCTCCGCCGCCGGCTTTGCCACGCTGGGGCTGGGCGGATGCGTGACATCCGATCACATCAGCCTGGCCGAAGCGCAGAAGATGTATGGCCCGATCGACGACAAGAAGTTTCCGATCCCGGCGGCCGACATCACAGGGGTCGATCAGAAATATTACCGCCGGGTGGTGGATTACCCCTCCGACGAGGCGCCGGGCACGATCATCGTCGATCCGGCCAACTACTATGTCTATCGCATCGAGGGCGACGGCAAGGCGACCCGCTATGGCGCCAATGTCGGGCGGCAGGGCTTCCTGTGGAGCGGCGAAGCCTATGTGGGCCGCAAGGGCGAGTGGCCGACCTGGACCCCGCCGCCGGAGATGATCAAGCGCCAGCCGGAAGTCGCCAAATATGCGCGCGGCATGCCCGGGGGGCCGGAAAATCCGCTCGGCGCACGCGTGCTCTATCTCTACCAGAAGGGCGTCTACACGCTCTACACGATCTACAGCACCAGTGAGCCCGATACGATCGGCACCAATCTGACCAGCGGCTGCACGGGCCTGCTCACCCAGGACATGTTCCATCTCTACGAGCGCACCCCGGTCAAGACCAAGGTGATCGTGCTGCCGTCCTAGGGTTTCCCTGAGGGCGGGCACTGGCGATTGGTGACCGCTCTAAACGTTGCTTAACAGCCTCGTGGTTTAGTTGCCTGCACCACAACAGCAGGCAAGCAGCTTCCCATGCGCGTTCTCAGTGTATTCGGCACCCGTCCCGAGGCGATCAAGATGGCGCCGGTCGTCCACGCGCTGGAGCGGGACCCGCGCTTTACCTCGCTGGTCTGCGTCACCGGCCAGCACAAGCAGATGCTTGCCGATGTGATGGAGGTGTTCGCGCTGAAAGCGGATGTCGACCTCAAGCTGATGAAAGACAACCAGAGCCTCAACGATATCGTGGCCGGCGTCGTGCAGGGGCTCGATGCGGTCATCAGCGAATTCAAACCCGACTATGTGCTGGTGCAGGGCGACACCGCGTCTGCCATGGCGGCGTCGCTGACGGCGTTCTTCCGCAACGTCAAGGTCGGCCATGTGGAGGCAGGCCTGCGCACGGGCAACCTCTACAGTCCGTGGCCGGAGGAAGCCAACCGCCGGCTGACCGGCATTGTCGCCAGCCTGCATTTCCCGCCGACCGAAAAGGCGCACAAGGCGCTGCTGGCCGAAGGCGTGCAGGACAGCGCCATCGTGCGCACCGGCAATACGGTGATCGACGCGCTGCACTACATGGTCGATCGGATCACCGCGCCGGGCCCGCTGCGCGAGGGGCTGGAGAAGGAATTTGCCTGGCTTGATCCTTCAAAGCGGATGATCCTGGTCACCGGCCACCGGCGCGAGAGCTTCGGCCAGGGGTTCCGGCAGATCTGCGAGGCGCTGGTCGAGATCGCCCGGCGGCCGGATGTCGAGATCGTCTATCCGGTGCATCTCAATCCGAACGTGCAGGCGCCGGTGCAGGAGATCCTGAAGGGCGTCCAGCGTGTGCATCTGATCCCGCCGCTCGACTACCGGCGGTTCGTCTATCTCATGCACCGCTGCAACTTCATCATCACCGATTCCGGCGGCGTTCAGGAGGAGGCGCCCGCCATCCGCAAGCCGGTGCTGGTGATGCGCGATACCTCCGAGCGGATGGAGGCGATCGAGGCGGGGGTGGCGCGGCTGGTGACCACCGACAAGGCGATGATCGTGTCGAATGCGCTCAACCTGCTCGACGATGAAGCGGCGTTTGCCGGCATGGCCAGCGGCGCCTCGCCGTTCGGCGACGGCAAGGCGAGCCAGCGGATCATCGAGGCGCTGGCAAGAGGTTAACCACGCCCTCAGGCCGGGCCGAACACCCGGTCGAGCCGGGCGGTGGCGGGAGCCAGGTCAAAGCCCTTGCCGGCGATCCAGCCGTCATCGAAATAGGTTTCGCCGTAGCGTTCGCCGGAATCGCACAACAGCGTCACGATGGCGCCGTGCGTGCCGCTTGCCTGCATCTCGGCGGCCAGTTCGGCCACTGCGATCAGGTTGGTGCCGGTGGAGCCGCCGACGCGGCGGCCCAGCCGCAGCGACAGCCAGCGCGCGGCGGCGATGCTGTCCGCATCCTTCACCGGCACCCAGCGGTCGATTTGCTCGGGGATAAAAGATGGCTCCAGCCGGCCGCGGCCGATCCCCTCGATGGTCGAGCGGCAGGTGGTGCTGGTCTTTGACCGGTCGGTCAGGTGCTGGTGGAAGATCGAGCTTTCAGGATCGGCAAGGCAGACGCGCGTCGCCAGCGCGTTGTAGCGGATGTAGCGGCCGATGGTGGCCGAGGTGCCACCTGTGCCGGCGCCGCAGACGATCCAATCCGGCACCGGATGATCCTCGGCGCGCATCTGCTCGAAGATCGATTCGGCGATGTTGTTGTTGCCGCGCCAGTCGGTTGCCCGTTCGGCATAGGTGAACTGGTCCATGTAATGGCCGCGCGTTTCCGCCGCCAGCGCGGCCGCGGCGGCATAGACCTCCTCCGGACGATCGACAAAGTGGCAGTCGCCGCCGTGAAAACGGATCAGATCGACCTTGGAGGGCGAGGTGGTGCGTGGCATCACCGCGATGAACTTCAGCCCGAGCAGGCGGGCGAAATAGGCTTCGGAGACGGCCGTGGAGCCGGAAGAAGCCTCGACCACCGGCGTGTCCGGGCCGACCCAGCCGTTGCAGATGGCATAGAGGAACAGCGAACGCGCCAGCCGGTGCTTGAGGCTGCCGGTGGGATGGGTCGACTCATCCTTGAAATACACTTCCGCACCGATACGTCGGCTGAGCGGAAGGCGGACAAGGTGGGTGTCGGCCGAGCGGGTCATATCCGCGCGGATGCGGCGGATGGCCTTGGCGATCCAGTCCTTCTCGGCCCGGCAACAGGGCTTCTGCGGTTCGGTCATCGGGCGTGGTCTCTCGTGCCTCAGCCGCGCATGGCCCGGCTCTTTGGATCGTAGAAGGGTTCGAGCGAGACATCGATGGGGACGATCTCGCCGGCGATGTCGAGCGAGAAGGAGCGCGCGCCGAGCCAGGCCGCGTCGATGGCCTCGCCCTGAGACGTCACCCAGCCGAGGCCGGCGATGGCGCCGACCGTGTAGCCATAGGCGGCGGAGGTCACCTCACCGCAGGGCCGACCGTTGGCGGAGATCATCTCCCCGCCCCAGGCAATCGGCGTTTCGGCCGAGCGGGCGCGGAAGGCGACCATCCGTTTGGTCAGCGGTTTGCCCTGCGCCTCGATCAGCGCGGCACGGCCGATGAAGTCGCCCTTGTCGAGATCGACCGCCCAGCCCAACCCCGCCTGCCAGGGCGTGACATCGGGGGTGAGTTCCGCGCCCCAGGCCCGGTAGGCCTTCTCGATGCGCAGCGAATTGACCGCGTAGTAGCCCGCGTCGGCGAGGCCGAGATCGGCGCCGGCGGCCATGAGCGTGTCATAGACCATCGCGGTGAATTCGGCCGGCACGTAGAGTTCCCAGCCAAGCTCGCCCATGTAGGAGCGGCGCGAGGCGAGCGCGGTGGCATGGCCGATGCCGATGGCGCGGATGCTCCCGAACGGGAAGGCCTTGTTGTCCAGCGGCGTGGTGGTGACGCGCGCCAAAAGTTCGCGGGAGCGCGGGCCCATCAGGGCAAGCACCGCATAGGCGGCGGTGACATCGGTCAGCCCGAGGCGCGCGGTCTCCGGCAGGTTGCGGCCGATCCAGTCCGCATCGCGCGTGGCCTGCGCGGTGCCCGTGACGATCATGAAGCGGTTTTCGGCCAGCCGGGCGATGGTCAGGTCGCTCTCAAAGCCGCCCCGCGCATTGAGCAGCGGGGTATAGACCGTGCGCCCCACCGGCACATCGACATTGCCTGCGGCCAGATGCTGGAGCGCGGTGTGCGCATCCGGTCCCTCGACCATGAACTTGGCGAAGGAGGTCATGTCGAACACCGCCACCGCCTCGCGCGTCGCCCGGTGCTCGGCACCGACTGTATCGAACCAGTTCTGGCGTCCGAAGGAATAGCGGATGGTCTTCTCATCCTCGCTGCGGGCGAAATAGTTGGGGCGCTCCCACCCCATTTTCGAGCCGAACACCCCGCCCTTGGCTGCCAGCCGGTCGAAAATCGGCGAGCGGCGGAACGGGCGTGCGGAAGCCAGTTCGCGGTTGGGCCAGGGCATGGCGTAGTGCAGGCCGAGAACTTCGGTCACGCGGTCCTTCAGCCAGGCGGGATTGCCGTTGAACCCAGCGAAGCGGCGGATGTCGACCGGCCAGAGATCGAGCGAGGGCTCACCCTCGACCATCCATTCGGCCAGCGCCATGCCGGCGCCGCCACCCGAGGCGATGCCCATCGAGTTGAAGCCGGCGGCAACGAACACGCCGCGCACCTCCGGCGCCTCGCCGAGGATATAATTGTTATCGGCGGTGAAGCTTTCCGGGCCGTTGAGGAAGGTCTTTATCTCCGCCGTTTCCAGCGCGGGCACGCGGTGCAGCGCGTTCTCCATCAGAATTTCAAACTGGTCCCAGTCGTCGGGCAGAAGCTGGAACTCGAACGGATGGGGAATACCATCCATGCCCCAGGGCTTGGCGTTCGGCTCGAAGCCGCCCATGACCAGGCCGCCGACCTCCTCCTTGAAGTAGATGTAGCCGTCGGGGTCACGCATCACCGGCAGGGCGGGCGTGACGCCGTCGATCCTGCCGGTGACGATGTACATATGCTCGGCCGAGTGCAGCGGGATGGTGACGCCGCAGAGGGCCCCCACCGCGCGCGACCACTGGCCGGCGCAGATGGCGATCTTCTCGCAGGTGATGGTGCCGCGATCGGTCTCGACCGCGGTGACCCTGCCCTTGTCGGTTCTGATGCCGGTGACGCGCGTGCGCTCGTGGATGCGGGCGCCGCGATTGCGAGCACCTTTTGCCAGCGACTGGGTGATGTCGGCCGGGTTGGCCTTGCCGTCGCCGGGCAACCAGACGGCGCCGACCAGATCGTCGGTGCGCATGATCGGGAACTTCTCGCCCGCCTCTTTCGGGGTCAGCACTTCGATGGCGACGTTCTGGGCGCGGGCGGCCGAAACGGTGCGCCGAAGCTGGATCATGCGTTCGGCGGAGCGGGCGACGGTGAGCGATCCGGTCTGCTTCCAGCCGGTGGCAAGGCCCGTCTCTGCCTCAAGTCCGGCGTAGAGCTCGGTCGAATAGCGAATCAGCCGGGTCATGTTGGGATGGGATCGCAACTGCCCCACCAGTCCCGCCGCATGCCAGGTGGTGCCGCAGGACAGCGTTCCCTGTTCGAGCAGCACCACATCGCGCTTGCCGAACTTGGTCAGGTGGTAGGCCAGCGAGGTGCCGACGATGCCGCCGCCAATGATGATGATCTCGGCATGGCTCGGGAAGGAAGTGGACATTGCATGACCTATTCGCGAATGAGGAAGATGGCTTCGATCTCGACCGCCATGCGATTGGGCAGTGAGCCCATACCGACGGCGGAGCGGGCATGACGACCCGCCTCGCCCAAGACCTCAACGAGAACATCCGAACAGCCATTGATGACTTTGGGGTGATCGCCGAAATCCGGCTCGGCATTGACCATGCCAAGCAGCTTGACGACCGCCTCGACGCGCGTGAGGTCGCCCACCGCGGATTTGACCACCGACAACAGATGCAGGCCGACCAGCCGCGCCTCCTGATAGCCTTCCTCGATGCTCATGTCGCGGCCAAGGCGGCCGGCGCGCACCGTGCCATCGGGCCTTCGCGGGCCTTGCCCGGAGACGTAAAGCAGCATGCCGGCCCAGCGGTAGGGCACATAGTTGGCGATGGGCTTGTTGGGCGGGGGCAGGGTGAGGCCGAGGGCGGCGAGGCGATCTTCAGGGGTCATCGGGGTAAATTCTAACTTGGCGGCGCCTGATGCATAGTTGTTTTTTCCTCAGCGGCGGTCAATGCGCAGAAATCCGCGTCTGTTGAGAATGTCACAGCTGGCTTGCGCTTGGGGCGGCGGCGGTCAACATTGGCCGCTCAAGGAGGCGTCATGACCGGATTTCACGGGGTGTTCCCCTATCTCGTCTCGCCAGTCGATGCGGAGGGGTGCGTCCGCGACGAGGTGCTGGCGCGCCTAACGGACGATCTGATCCGCGCCGGTGTGCATGGACTGACCCCGCTGGGCTCCACCGGGGAGTTCGCCTATCTGACCTTCGCGCAGAAAAAGCGCATTGTCGACGTGGTGGTGAAAGCCGCAGCGGGGCGGGTTCCGGTCGTGGCGGGCGTTGCCGCGACCACGCTGGCGGACGCGCTGGAGCAGGTGCGCGCCTTCGAGAAGCTCGGCGCGGACGGGATCCTGGCGGTGCTGGAAGCTTATTTCCCGCTCGATGACGGGGCGGTGGAAAGTTATTTCTCGACCATCGCGCGGGCGACGGCCCTGCCGGTGGTGCTCTACACCAACCCGAATTTCCAGCGCTCGGATCTGTCGCTGCCGGTCATCGCCCGGCTCGCTGATATTCCGAACATCGGCTACATCAAGGACGCCTCGTTCAACACCGGGCGCCTTTTGTCCATCATGAATCTGGTCGGCGACCGCATGCGGGTGTTCGCCGCCTCGGCGCATATTCCTGCCGCGGTGATGATGATCGGCGGTGTCGGCTGGATGGCAGGACCGGCCTGCATCGCGCCACGCCTGTCGGTGCGGCTCTACGAGACCTGCCGCGCCGCTGACTGGCCGGCGGCCATGGCGCTGCAACGGCCAATGTGGGCGCTCAACCAGGCGTTCGCCAAGTACAATCTCGCCGCCTGCATCAAGGGCGGGCTGGCGCTGCAGGGCTACGAGGTCGGCGATCCCGTTCCGCCGCAGAAACCCCTGTCGCAAGAGGGGCGGGAGGAACTGGCGCGCGCATTTTCGGCACTGGAAGAGCGCCTCGGCCCCTTGTGATGAGGGGCGGGCCTCATCTACTGTGACAAGAAATGGGGAGGACAGGCATGGCGGCGTCTTCGGTTCTATACCGGTTCAATTCGCGCGAGGATGCGCGGCGTTTCGTGACCGAACGCGGCATCGACAAGGTCAAGCTCGGCGTGACTGACGTCGACGGCATCCTGCGCGGAAAGTATGTCAGCCGCGACAAGTTCCTCTCCTCGCTCGACAAGGGGTTCAGCTTCTGCGACGTGATTGTGGGCTGGGATTCAAATGATCAGCTCTATGACAATGTCACCTATACGGGCTGGCACACTGCCTATCCCGACGCGCCGGTCAGGATTGTCGCCGAGACAGGGCGGCCGCTGCCGTTCGAGGACAACATCCCGTTCTTCCTGTGCGAGCTTGCCGATCAGGCCGAGCCGATCTGCCCGCGCGGCACGCTCCGGCGGGTGATCGGCCGCGCCGCCGACATGGGCTTTTCGGTGGCGGCGGCGCTGGAATACGAGTTCTTCCTGTTCAACGAGACGCCCGACAGCGTGCGCGCCAAGGGCTACCGCGATCTCAAGCCGATCACGCCGGGGTTCTTCGGCTATTCGGTGCTGCGTTCGAGCGTGCTCAGCGAACTCTACCGCGATATGCTCGACACGTTCCGGGCCATGGATGTGGAGATCGAGGGGCTGCATACCGAGACCGGGCCGGGGGTGCTGGAGGCGGCCATCGGCGTCGACGAAGCGTTGCGCGCTGCCGACAAGGCCGTGCTGTTCAAGACCTTTGCCAAGGTGTTCGCGCAGCGGCGCGGCATGATGGCCACCTTCATGGCCAAGTGGTCCCGCGATTGGCCGGGCCAGAGCGGGCATATCCATCTGTCGCTGGCGGACAAGGCCAGCGGCAAGCCGGTATTCCACGATGCCGGAAAGCCTTATGGCATGAGCGATACCATGCGCTGGTTCCTTGGCGGGCAGCAGAAGCTGCTGCCGGAAGTCCTGGCCATGATCTCCTCGACGGTGAATTCCTATTCGCGCCTCATTCCCGGCTACTGGGCACCGACCAGCGCCACCTGGGGGGTCGAGAACCGCACGACGGCGTTGCGCGTGGTGCCGGGCTCGCCCAAGGCGCAGCGCGTCGAATGCCGGATCGCCGCTGCAGATGCCAATCCGTATCTGGCGCTCGCCGCCGCGCTCGGGGCCGGGCTGTGGGGCATCGAGCACCGCATCGAACCGACGCCGGTGGTGATCGGCAACGCCTATGACAAGAAGCATCCCAAGCATCTGACCATCCCGGCCACGCTGTGGGAGGCGGCGCAGCGGCTGAAGGGATCCAAGCCGGCGCGTGCGCTGTTCGGCGATGCTTTCGTTGACCATTTCGCCGCGACGCGCGAATGGGAGGAACGGGAGTTCAGAAAGCACATCACCGACTGGGAACTTGCCCGCTATTTCGAGATCATCTGAGCCGATGCAAATCCAGAAAACCATCAGCCCGGTCGACGGGCGCGTCTATGTGGAACGCCCGCTCGCCAGCGCGGCGGAAATCGCCTGGGCGCTCAACGCGGCGTCACGAGCGCAGGCGGAATGGGCGGCGCTGCCGCTTGCGGAGCGGGCCTCGGTGATGACCCGCTTCGTCGATGCGTTCGTCGCCAAACGCGACAGTATCGCCGAGGAACTGACCTGGCAGATGGGGCGGCCGATCCGCTATACGCCGGGCGAGGTGCGCGGCTTCGAGGAGCGGGCGCGCGCGATGATCCGGCTGGCGCCCGAGGCACTGGCCGACATCGAGGTGGGCGAGAAGGCGGGGTTCCGCCGTTTCATCCGCCGGGTGCCGCATGGCGTGGTGCTGGTGATCGCACCGTGGAACTATCCCTACCTGACGGCGGTCAATGCGGTGGTGCCGGCGCTGATGGCCGGCAATGCCGTGCTGCTCAAGCATGCCGCGCAGACCCCGCTCTGCGCCGAGCGATTTGTCGAAGCTGGAAAGGCGGCGGGCCTGCCCAACGGGCTGCTCGCTTTCCTGCATATGAGCCATCAGGCGGTGGCGAGCCTGATCCGCCAGCCCGAGATCGCGCATGTCTGTTTCACCGGTTCGGTGCCGGGCGGAGAGGCGATCGAGACGGCTGCGGCGGGCCGGTTCATCGGCGTCGGGCTCGAACTCGGCGGCAAGGATCCGGCCTATGTGCGCGCCGATGCCGACATCGCCCACGCGGTCGAGAACCTGGTTGACGGCGCGTTCTTCAATTCAGGCCAGTCCTGCTGCGGGATCGAGCGCATCTATGTGCACGACAGGCTCTATGATGAGTTCGTCGAACGGGCGATGGCCCTGACGAAAACCTATGTGCTCGGCGATCCCACCGATCCGGCGACGACGCTGGGGCCAATGGTGCGCACCTCCGCCGCCGATCTGGTGCGCGGACATATCGAGGATGCGGTGCGGCACGGCGCCATTGCGCTGCTGAGCGAGAAGAGCTTTGCGCGCTCGGCGCCCGGCACGCCCTATCTCGCCCCGCAGATTCTTGTCGATGTCGACCATACGATGAAGGTGATGAGCGAGGAGAGCTTCGGTCCCGTCGTCGGCATCATGAAGGTGGCGAACGACGAGGAGGCGGTGAAGCTGATGAACGACAGCGCCTATGGCCTGACGGCGGCGATCTGGACCGCCGACGCCGAGGCGGCGATCCAGCTCGGTAACCGGCTGGCGACCGGCACGGTGTTCATGAACCGCTGCGACTATCTCGATCCCGAACTTGCCTGGACCGGGGTCAAGCATTCGGGGCGCGGGGCCACGCTGTCGCGCGTCGGCTACGAACATCTGACGCGGCCGAAGTCCTTCCACCTGAGACTGCAAACCTGACCATTGGCGCTCCCCTGAACTGAGGGCAACGGCGCCGCCGAGGCGCCCGGACTGAGGAAATGACCACTTTCACCACCAACTGGAACTATCCGACGCCGATCAAGTTCGGCCCCGGGCGCATCCGCGAACTTGCCCAGCACTGCAAGGCCAATGGCATCCAGCGCCCGCTGGTTGTCACCGATGCAGGCCTGGCCAAACTGCCGATGATCGGCGAGGCGATGGCGGCGCTGACTGCGGCGGGGCTGAAGGCCGGGCTGTTCACCGATGTGAAGCCCAACCCGGTCGACCGCAACATCCATGCGGGCGCGCACGTGTTCCGCGACGGCGGCCACGACGGGGTGGTGGCGTTCGGCGGCGGCTCGGCGCTCGATGCGGGCAAGGCGATCGCCTTCTTTGCGCATCAGAGCCGGCCGCTGTGGGACTTCGAGGATGTGGGCGACAATTTCCTGCGCGCGGATGTGGCGAAAATCATGCCGAGCATCGCGGTGCCGACGACCTCGGGCACCGGGTCGGAAGTCGGCCGCGTGTCGGTGGTGACGGACGAGGCGAGCCATACCAAGCGGCTGATCTTCCATCCGAAGATCATGCCGGTGACGGTGATCGCCGATCCGGAACTGACCTTCGGCGTGCCGCCGGCGATCACGGCGGCGACCGGGATGGATGCGCTCGCCCATTGCCTCGAAGCCTATTGCGCGCCGGGGTTCCATCCGATGGCGGACGGGATCGCGCTCGAAGGCATGCGGTTGATCAAGGACTGGCTGCCGGTCGCCACGCGCGAGGGGCGCAACCTGGAGGCACGCGCCAACATGATGGTGGCGGCCACGATGGGGGCGGCGGCATTCCAGAAGGGGCTGGGCGTCATCCACTCGCTGGCCCATCCGCTGGGCGCGATCTATGACACCCACCATGGGCTGCTCAACGCCATCCTGATGCCCTATGTGCTCGATTTCAACCGGGCGGCGATCGGCGAGAAGATGGCGCGGCTGGCCGCCTATCTTGGTCTGGAGCGGCAGGATACCGATGGGGTGATCGACTGGGTGCTCGATCTCAGGAGCGTGCTGGCCATTCCCGATACGCTCGGCGGGGTTGGCATCGGTGAGGATCAGGTCGACCGCATCGTTGCTGCGGCGCTGGTCGATCCAACCGCGCCAACCAATCCGCTGCCTCTGACGGCGGAGCCGGTGAAGGCGCTTTTGATCAACGCCATTCGAGGGTAAACAGGCCGCCGGGTTGCCGCCCCGCGGCGCCGGGCCAGACCACGGACGTTTCATGCCGATCAAACCGAGAATCGCCGCAGCGGCTGCCGAGATGGCGGCTTGGCGGCGCGATTTCCATGCCCATCCCGAGCTTGGCTATGAGGAGCACCGGACGAGCGCCATCGTCGCGGAGAAGCTGGCGAGCTGGGGCATCGAGGTGCATAGCGGTATCGCCGGTACCGGGGTCGTCGGTGTGCTGAAGGGACGGACGCCGTCGAACCGTGCCATCGGTCTCAGGGCGGACATGGATTGTCTGGCCATGCAGGAAGCGAACAACATGCCGTGGCGCAGCACCGTGCCCGGCAGGATGCATGCCTGCGGCCACGACGGGCATACCACCATGCTGCTGGGAGCCGCCAAATATCTCGCGGAGACGCGGGATTTCGCCGGCACCGTGCATTTCATCTTCCAGCCCGCGGAGGAAGGTGGCGGCGGCGCGCTGAAGATGCTGGAAGAGGGATTGCTGGAGCGTTTTCCCTGCGATGCGGTCTATGCTGCCCATTGCGATCCGATGCTGCCGCTCGGCACGATCACCGCCGTGCCGGGGCCGGTGATGGCGGCGTCGGACAAGTTTGAAATCCATATCCATGGCAAGGGCGGGCATGCCGCCCGTCCGCACCATGCCATCGATCCGGTGCTGACCGGCAGCCATATCGTGGTGGCGCTGCAGAGCATCGTTTCGCGCCGCACCAATTCGTTCGACTCGGTGGTGGTGGGGGTATCCACCTTCAATTCCGGTTCGGCGATGAATGTGATTCCGGAAACGGCTGTGCTGACCGGCACCGTGCGCACGCTGAAGCCGGAGACGCAGCACGCCACCCAGCGGCTTCTGACCGAGATGGTGCAGCTCACCGCCCAGGCACACGGGGCGGCGGCCGATGTCACCTACCACCGCGGTTATCCGCCGGTGGTCAACTCGGCGCATGAGGCGGATTGCTCCGCGCGCGCCGCTGCGGCAATCGTGGGGGCGGAGCAGGTGCTGACCAGCTACACGCCGAGCATGGGCGGGGAGGACTTCGCCTATCTGCTGCTGCAGCGGCCGGGATGCTACGTGAAGCTCGGCCAGCGCACGACGCCGGAAACCGGCTATGCGCTGCATCACCAGCGGTTCGATTTCAACGATGAGCTGACGCCGATCGGTGCGAGCTACTTCGCCCAGCTTGTGGAGCAGGAACTGCCGGTCTGAGGCGGAGAGTGTTCAGGATGCGGCGGCGGCCGGTTCAGACTGTCCGGCCGGCGGGTTCACCGCAGCCTTGGTGAAATCGGAGAGCAGCCGGTCCAGCACGCGCGTCGCCAGCGCCGAGCGGGCGACCTCGGCGTTGGGTGCTGCCCGGCTCTGGCGGAACTCACAAATCGTGGTGCCGCGCGTCATGGCGCCGCTGCGTTCCACCGACAGGTGCACCGGCAGGAAGGCCACCGCCCGGTCGTCAAGCACGGCGGCGGCGGCAACCGGATCGTAGAGCGGCATCGGCCGGCTGCCGTCGGCGCCAGCGATGCGCACATAGCCGTCCATCAGATCGGCGAGAATGCTGGCGCGTTCGGTCTGCAGCGCGCGGATCTTCATCGAATCGGTGGCGTTGATGGTCACCTGTCGGCAGCAATCCAGCCCGATCATGCGTAGGGGAATGCCGCTTTCCAGTACCACGGCGAGCGCGTCGGGATCGGCGGCGGCATTGAACTCGGTCGTGGCGGTATGATTGCCGCCGGCCGCCGCACCACCCATCCAGACGATGCGGGCGATGTTGGCCTTCAAACCGGGCCGTGCCAGCAGAGCGATCGCCACCGTGCTGAGCGGGCCGAGCGCCAGCACGGTCACCGGCTCGCGCGAAGATGACAGTGCGGCGGTCATTGCGCCCACCGCATCGTCGCTGTCGAGCGCAAGGTCGGTGGCGGGCAGGGTACGCCCGGTGCTGCGCATGCCGGTGGGCCCGTGCACATATTCGGCGGTGACGACAGGGCCGATCAGCGGCTTGGCGGCGCCCGCATGCAGGGGCATCTGCCAGCCGAAGAACGCCTTCATCCGGCAGGCCTGCGCCGCGACGATATCCAGCGTGGCATTGCCGGCGGTCAGACCCAGCCCGAGGACGTGCCAGTTGTAATCGGAACAGACCATGGCAATGGCCGCCATGTCATCAAAGCCACAATCGCTATCGATCCAGATCGGTTGTTTCATGGTGACGCAATCCTGAATCGGCATTGTCGCGACTCGCGCGGCCAGCCTGTTGGTCCGGGTTCGGCCAGCCGACACCGCTCTGGTTAACATCCGGTAAAGATGCGCGAAAGTCAGCCGTCACGGATCGCATTGCCAATTGCAACCAAAAATTGTATTTCCGATTCAACGGAATTTGCCTATGGTTCCTACGTCCCGGTTCGACTTTGGAAATTATCATGAATCATTCGTCAACGCAGCGGACAATTGCTTCAATCGTCGCGCAGATGGAAGCTGCCGCCGGTCTGCTGAAGTTTTCAGCAGATGATGTTGAAGATATGGCTGCAAACAATAAAAGTATTTTTGAAAGAGAATTGCGCACTCTTGTTGAATCTATGCGAGCTCATGTGAGTTTTGTCGAGAGTAATATTGCATTTCTGATTCATGCGGATTTGTTTAACGAGAGTTCTGATGGATCAGACGGCAATGATGCGCCCTCCTGGAACGCCCAGGAAACGCGGGCCAGTCGATAAAATCACAGGTTGTATATGGTTTGCGGCTCGCGTCTAACGGATGATTCATAAATACCCGACATGGTTGCGATGAGGCGAGAAACGCTCGCCCTAGTTGTGTTTTTGCGAGGTCGCTTCCATGCCCAACGTTTCTCTTTCCAATTCGGTGCGTCAAAACCTGACGGCGCTGCAGCAGACCGCCGACATGATGTCGGTGTCGCAGGCCCGCCTTGCCTCGGGCAAGAAGGTCAATTCCGCGCTCGACAACGCCACCAACTTCTTCACCTCCGAGAGCCTGAACGGTCGCGCCAACGACCTGCAGGGGCTGCTCGACGGCATTTCCAACGCCACCAAGGCGCTGGAAGCCGCTAACAACGCCATCACCGCCATCACCAAGCTGGTTGAATCGGCTCAGGCCACGGTTCGCTCGGCGCAGTCCACGCCGTCCAGCGCAGCGGCGATGGTCACCCAGTTCAATTCGATCCGTGATCAGATTACCGACCTTGCGGATGATGCCAGCTTCAACGGCGTCAACCTGCTCAACTCGACCACGTCCATGAAGGTCGCCTTCAACGAATTGACCGGGGCCGCCAAGAACGAATTGACGGTTGCCGGTGTCGACCTGTCGGCGACCGGTCTGGCCATCACAGCCGCGACCACGCTTGACGACACGGAAGCCACCGCCAAGCTGGGCCTGCTGACGACTGCGCTTTCAACGCTGCGCTCAACCGCCTCCTCGTTCGGCTCCAACCTGTCGATCATCCAGGCGCGCAAGGATTTCACCAAGAGCTCCATCACCACGCTGCAATCGGGCGCCGACAACCTGGTCAACGCCGATACCAACCAGGAAGCGGCCACGCTGCTTGCGCTGCAGACCCGCCAGCAGCTTTCGCAGTCCGCGCTGTCGATGGCCAACCAGCAGGATCAGTCGGTGCTGCGGCTGTTCTCGTAACCCTCGCGCACCGACGGCTCGTCCGTCCTGCCAAGGCGCGCGCCAGTTGCGTCATGTCACCGCCCCCGCGGGCGGTTCCCTTACGGGCGGCCTTCGGGCCGCCCTTTTGCATATCCACATACTCATCAATGCACAAATCGCATGCCACTCCTGCCGTCAACGCGATTTGCAAAGGCCGCGGAACCCTCTACGACTGGAGCACGAAAAGAAAAGTCTGGAGGATATGTGGGGATGAGCAAGGACCTTTATTCCGGCGCGCTGATCTATCACAAGCTGCCGAGGCCGGGAAAACTCGAAGTCGTCCCCACCAAGCCGCTTGGCAACCAGCGCGATCTGGCCCTCGCCTATTCGCCCGGGGTGGCTGCGGCCTGCGAGGAAATCCGCAAACAGCCGGCCACGGCGGCCGATTATACCGCGCGCGCAAATCTGGTGGCGGTCATCTCCAATGGCACGGCGGTGCTCGGTCTCGGCGACATCGGTCCGCTCGCCTCCAAGCCGGTGATGGAGGGCAAGGCGGTCCTGTTCAAGAAGTTCGCCGGTATCGACGTGTTCGACATCGAGGTGGCGCAGAAGAACGTCGACAAGCTCGTCGATGTGGTGGTGGCGCTGGAGCCGACCTTCGGCGGCATCAACCTTGAGGACATCAAGGCGCCCGAGTGTTTCGAGGTCGAGCGGATGTGCCGGGAGCGGATGAACATCCCGGTGTTTCATGACGACCAGCACGGCACTGCGATCATCGTGGCGGCGGCGGTGCGCAACGGGTTGTCGCTGGTCGGCAAGGATATCGGCAAGGTCAAGATCGTCGCTTCAGGCGCGGGAGCGGCGGCGCTCGCCTGCCTCAACCTGCTGGTTTCGCTGGGCGCCGATATCGGCAACATCTGGATTTCCGACATCGAGGGCGTTGTCTACGAGGGCCGCCCGGAACTGATGGATGTCTACAAGGCGAAATTCGCCAAGAAGACAAAGAAGCGCAAGCTGGCCGAGATCATCGAGGGGGCGGATGTGTTCCTCGGCCTGTCCGCGGGCGGGGTGCTCAAGCCCGAGATGCTGAAGTCCATGAACAAGGACCCGCTGATCCTGGCGCTGGCCAATCCCTCGCCCGAGATCATGCCCGAGGAGGCACTGGCCGCGCGGCCCGATGCGATGATCTGCACCGGCCGCTCGGACTATCCCAACCAGGTCAACAACGTCCTGTGCTTTCCCTATATCTTCCGGGGCGCACTCGATTGCGGGGCGACGGCGATCAACGAGGAGATGAAACTGGCCGCAGTCGAGGCCATCGCGGCGCTGGCGCGCGAGGCCCCCTCCGACGTCGTGGCGCGGGCCTATGGCGGCGAGGCGCGGCTGTTCGGGCCGACCAGCCTCATTCCCTCGCCGTTCGATCCCAGGCTGATCCTCAGGATCGCGCCGGCCGTGGCGGAGGCGGCGGCGAAAACGGGCGTCGCATCGCGGCCGATCGAGGATCTCGGCGCCTATGCCGACAGCCTGCAGCGCTTCGTGTTCCGCTCCGGCTTCGTGATGAAGCCGATCGTGGCCGCCGCGCGGGCCGCGCCCAAGCGTGTGGTCTATGCGGATGGCGAGGACGAGCGTGTGCTGCGTGCGGCGCAGGTGGTGATCGAGGATGGCATGGCGGTGCCGATCCTGATCGGCCGTCCCAGCGTGATCGAGGCACGGCTGAAGAAATTCGGCCTGTCGATCCGACCGGGGCGCGATTTCGAGCTGGTCAACCAGGAGGATGATCCGCGTTACCGCGACTATGTGCAGAGCTATCTCGACCGCGCAGGGCGCAAGGGCATCACGCCCGAGGCGGCGCGTGTGCTGGTGCGCACCTCGACCACCGTGGTGGCGGCGCTGGCGGTGCAGCGCGGGGAAGCGGATGCGATGATCTGCGGGCTGGAAGGGCGCTATCGCTCCAAGCTCAGGCTGATCCACGAGATCATCGGGCTGGCACCGGGTCGGCGCGATTTTGCCGCGATGAGCCTGATGATCACCAGCAAGGGCCACTACTTCCTCACCGATACGCATGTGCAGCCCGATCCGACCGCCGAGGAACTGGCCGAAATCGCCATGGCCGCGGCCGAGCATGTCCAGCGCTTCGGCATCGAGCCGAAGATCGCGCTGGTGTCCCATTCGGATTTCGGCGCACACGACACCCCGTCGTCGGTCAAGCTGAGGCGGACGCTGGATATCGTCCGGGCCAAGGCGCCGCATCTGGAGATAGACGGCGAAATGGAAGCCGACAGCGCGTTGCTCGGCGAGGTGCGTGATCGGGTGTTGCCGTCCTCGATGCTCAAGGGAACCGCCAACGTGCTGGTATTCCCCAACCTCGATGCCGCGAACGTCGCGTACCAGTTCGCAAAAGTGCTGGCCAACGGCCAGCCGGTGGGGCCGATCCTGCTCGGCCCGGCCAAGCCCGCGCATGTGCTGACCAATTCGGTGACGTCGCGCGGCGTGGTCAACATCACCGCGATCGCGGTGGCCGAGGCGCAGGCGCTGGCGGACGAAGGGTAGGGGAATCCAACCCCCTCGCACCAGTCGGGCGTCGCCTTGCTTCTAACCAACGGCCCTTGGGACGGACCGTTGGTTTTATTCCGCCGCGGTTCTGAGCGGCGGGGCCGGGGCGGGCGCCGGCTCGGCGGGCGGCACCACCAGCGCAGGCGGTGGCGCCTCGCCCGGCTCGTCGCTGGGGCCGATGAACGGGCTGAACAACCGCGTGATCAGCTTGCCGACATCGTCCATGATGGTGAACACGGCCGGCACGAAGATCAGACTGAGCAGGGTGGAGACGATCAGCCCGCCGATGACGCCGATGGCCATCGGCGCGCGGAACTCGCCGCCATCGCCCAGTGCCAGTGCCGGCGGCACCATGCCGGCGATCATGGCGATGGTGGTCATGACGATGGGTCGTGCGCGCTTCCGTCCGGCATCGACGATGGCCTCGAAGCGCGGCACGCCTCTGGCCATGCTCTCCACCGCGAAATCGACCAGCATGATCGCGTTCTTGGTGACGATGCCCATCAGCATCAGGATGCCGATCACCACCGGCATGGAAATGGGATAGCCGGTGATGAACAGGGCAAAGATCACCCCGCCCACCGAGAAGGGCAGCGAGGCGAGAATCGTGATCGGCTGCAGGGCGCTGGCGAACAGCAGGATCAGCACCGCCAGCACCATCATCAGGCCGAGCGACATCGCCTGTGCGAAGCCGGCGAAAACCTCGCCCATGATCTCCGCATCGCCGAATTCCTTGAGCACGATGCCGGGGGGCAGCGCCTTGGCGGCGGGCAGGGCGCGGATGGCGGCGATCGCCTCGCCGAGCGCGTCGATGCCGTGCATGTCCGCCTCCACCGCAACGCGACGAGAGCGGTCGTAGCGGTCAATGCTGGTCGGACCCTGGCCGAATTCGATGTCGGCCACCGCCGCCAATGGCACCGAGCTGCCGCGGGAGGTGGTGACGCGCAGGGTCTCGATGACGCTCATGCGGCCGCGCGCCGGCTCGTCGAGCTGCACGCGGATCGGCACCAGCCTGTCACCGGCGTTGAAGCGGGCGAGATTGGGGGCGACATCGCCGATGGTTGCGACGCGGATCGCCTCCGACAGGGCGTCGGTGGTGATGCCGAGGTCGGCGGCAAGCCCCGGCTTGGGGCGGATGCGCAGTTCCGGCCGGTCGAGTGCGGCCGTGGAGACAACGTTGTCGAGGATCGGCAGGCGCTTCATTTCCGAAGCGATGCGTGCCGCATGTTCGGAGACCAGCGCGCCATCCGCCCCCTGCACGACCATCTGCACGCCGCGCATGCCGTTGTCTTTCATGAACCAGTAGCGGATGTCTGGGATGTCCTTCAGCCCCTCGCTGATCTCGGCGCGCAACTGCTCCTGGGTCTTGTCGCGCTCGGACTTGTGGATGAGGTTGACGACAATCGTCGCCTTGCGCACCTCCTTGGACGAGGCGCCGGCGCTGGCCACCTTGCCGCCGTCGATGAACACGCTTCTCACCTGCGGCCAGGCGTGGATGCGCTCCGAGATGCGGTCGCTGACCCGCATCGTGTCTTCAAGCCGCGAACCGGGTGGCAGTTCGATGCCGAGCAGCAGGCGGGCGGTGTCGGGCTCTGAGAAGAAGCCCTTGGGCAGGTAGTCGGCCGATTTGATCGACGCGGCAAACAGCAACGCCCCGATGAACAGCGTGATCCAGCGGTGGCGCACCGAGGCGCGCACCGTGGAAATGTAGCCGCGCATGATGAAACCTTCGGTCTCCGGCTTCTTGTGCGGCGGGCGCAGGAAATACGCGGCCATCATCGGCGTGATGATGCGGGCGACCAGCAGCGAGAAGAACACCGCCACTGCCACCACAAGGCCGAACTGCTTGAAATACTGGCCGGCGATGCCGCTCATGAACGAGACCGGCACGAACACCGCGATGATGGTCAGCGAAATCGCGATGACGGCGAGGCCGATCTCGTCGGCGGCTTCCAGCGAGGCGCGATACGGCGACTTGCCCATGCGCATGTGGCGTTCGATGTTCTCGATCTCGACGATCGCGTCATCGACCAGCACGCCGGTCGCCAGCGTGATGGCCAGCAGCGAGACAAGGTTGAGCGAAAACCCGGCCAGGCCGATGACCCAGAAGGTCGGCATCACCGACAGCGGGATGGCGATGGCGGAAATCAGCGTCGCGCGCATGTCGCGCAAGAAAAGAAACACCACCAGCACGGCGAGCAGTGCGCCCTCGATGAGGGTCTTCATCGCCGATTTGTAGTTGCCGTAGGTGTATTTCACCGAAGTGTCGATCAGCTTCAGTTCCACATCCGGGCGCACGCGCGAAAGCTCGGCCAGCCTCGCGGTGACGGCTGCGTCGATCTCGGTGTCGGAAGCGCCCTTGGCGCGCGAGACGGCAAAGGCCACCACCGGCTTGCCGTCAAGGCGGGCAAAGGTGCGCTGCTCGGCGGTGCCATCCTCAACGCGGCCGATCTCGTCGAGACGCACCTTGCGGCCGCCGGGAAGCGGGATCATCGTGGCGGCAAGATCCTCCAGCGTGCGGGCGCCGGCGAGCGTGCGGATCGACTGTTCGAGCCCGGCAACTTCGCCGCGTCCGCCGGCCAGATCGACGTTGGTGGCGCGCACCCGCGCATTGACCTCACCGGCGGTCACGCCCATCGCGGCCAGACGGTCGGCATCGAGCCGGATGCGGATCTCGCGGTCGACACCGCCGACGCGGGTCACCCCGCCGACGCCCTTGATGCTCTGCAGCGCGCGGATCACCGTATCGTCGACGAACCAGGAGATTTCCTCCAGCGTCATCTGCGGGGCGTAGGCGGCATAGGTGAGGATCGGCAGGCCCTCGATGTCGACGCGCTGGACCACCGGCTCGTCGATGGATCGCGGCAGATCGGAGCGGATGCGCGCGACCGCGTCCTTGACGTCGTTGATCGCGCGGTCGGTGTTCACCTCAAGGCGGAATTCGATGACCGTGGAGGAGGAGCCGTCGCCGATCGAGGAGGTGATGTGCTTGACGCCGGCGAGATTGGCGACCGCGTCCTCGATCTTCTTGGTCACCTGGGTTTCCAGCTCGGAGGGCGCGGCGCCTCCTTGCGTCACCAGCACCGAGACGAACGGCACGTCGATGTTCGGCATCTTGGTGATCGGCAGCGCGCGGAAGGCGTTGATGCCGAGCAGCATCAGCACCACGAACAGCAGGATGCCGGGGATGGGGTTGCGGATCGACCAGGCGGAAATGTTCATGGGCTAGTTCGCCTCCACCGGGGTGATCTGGTCACCGTCGCGCAGGAAGGCGCCGGCCTTGACCGCGATGACCTCGCCTTCGGCAAGGCCCCTGACGATCTCGGCGCGGCCATCGGCGATGATGCCGGTGGTCACCGTCCGGGTCTCGATGCGGTCGCCTTTGACCACCTGGATCAGGCTCTTGCCCTCACCGTAGAGCAGGGCGGAGAGCGGCACGACAAGGCCGTTGGCCTTGCGCGTTTCCACTGTGCCGCGGGCAAAGGCGCCGACGCGCATGCCGGTTTCGTTGCCGATGGCGATGCGAAGCCGGCCGAGCCGGGTCAACCGGTCGATCTCGGTGGACACGAGCCGCACCGAGCCGGTGGCGGTGCGCTCGCCGGCGGTGACGATGGCCGGAGCGCCGACGTTGACGCCGTTGATGCGAAGTTCGGAGACTTCCGCTTCAAGTTCGATCTCGCCGTCGGCAATCAGGCGGAACAGCGGTTCGGGCGCGGCCACGCCGGCGGTGCCGCCGAGCCTGGCGCTGCGGCGGGAGATGACGCCGGCAGCCGGCGCTTTTACGTCTGTTGCTGCCAGGCGAATGGAAAGTTCGCGGCGCATGGCCTCGGTGGCGGCCCGGTCGGCCTGGGCAGCGGCGAGGCCGTCGGTCGCGGACCGCAGGCGGGCAGCGGCGGCCTTCTCGTCGTTGGTCAACTGGTCGAACAGCGCCTTGGTCGAAAACCCGGACTGGCGCAAGTCACTGGTGCGCTGGAGCGCCTGCCGTGCCTGGGTCAGTGCGGCTTCGGCCTGGGCGATCTGGCTCTGCGCCTGCAGGACACCGGCTTCGGCGCGGGCGAGTGTCGCCGCGTTCTGGGCCAGCAGCGCATCGAGCGTATCGCGGCGCAGGCGGGCCAGCACCTGACCCTTTTCGACCCTGTCGCCCTCTTCGGCGCGCAGCTCGACCACCTGGAGGCCGTCGATCTCGGGGCTGATGAGGATTTCATCGCGCGGCACCAGCGTGCCGGTCACCGTCAGGCGCTCGACGATCTCGGCGCGCTTGACCGGTGCCACCGTGACGCGCGGCCCCTTGCCGGTCGGAGTGGCGGCCGGCGCCGAGGCAGAGGCGCCGCCGGCGGCTTGGACGGGAGCGGTGAGCGCAGCGAAGGCAGCAAGCGCGAAAGGAACTAGGCGGTTCATCGGCCGGCCTCCGCAACAAGACGTATTTTCGGGCGGGAGCGTGCGGTCGGCGCAGCCTTTTCGGCCGATGGCAATTCGAGCAGTCCGCGCATCGTGTTCATGATCAGTGGCACCATTGCGGCGCCGTCAAAGCCGGGGTCGAGCGAACGGCGGACGAACAGCCCGTCGGCCAGGATCGCCATCATCAGCGCCAGTCGCTCGGCTGGCAGTCCATCGGGAATGCGGCCGTCGGAGCGGGCCCGTTCGATCAGGGAGCGCAGCAGGCTGCGCAACTGGCTGTCGCACTGGCCGAGCGAAGCGGCCACGCGCGGATTGCGATGCGCCTCGCCGATAATCTCGATGAACAGGGCGGCCTTATGGGCGGGGCGTGCGAGCACACAGGCGTGCAGCACGGCTTCGAGCGCGGCGAGGAAATCCTCGGCCTCGGCGAGCATGCCCATTGCTTCGGCGGCCTCCACCCGGTCGCGCGCGACGATGCCTTCGATCAGCGCTTCCTTGGAATCGAAATAGACATAGACCGCTCCGGCGCTGACCCCGGCCTCGCGGCAGATGTCCTGCATGGTGGAGCGGTGGAAGCCCGAACGGGCAAAGCAGGATTCCGCCGCATCAAGGATGCGGGCGCGCCGCTCGGCGAGCTTGTCGCTTGAAATTCTTGGCATATTTAAACCGAATGAACGTTCGCTTTTTAAATAGGAAGGGCGGGCGTCGCTGTCAAGCCTTGGGCCCCGCATCTCTGCACTGTCGCAAACAAAGCATGAAAGGGCGGAGAAGCATTCGTTAACGCTAGAATCATTGCATGGACGCAAGTCCCTTCCGTTCAGCCCGCAGCAAGGTGAGATCGCTAAAAATGTGAGGAATGACGCAACGGAATGCTGCGGGTTGGCGCGATATGAAGCCTACAGACAAGAATACGGGCAACAGGTGCGGGGCTTATTCGGGTGTTTGTTTCATCGTTGATGACGGTGCCGGGGCGCTTGCCGCTCCGATCGCTGGGTATGTCGCTCGCAGGATCGGCCACGCTGGCCGGGTTGATGGCGTTGCTGCTGCAGGGGCCGGAACATATGGCTTCGGCGCTGGCCATCGGGGCGGCGCTGCCGTTGTGCTGGCTGCCGCTGGTGCGGCAGGGCGCGGCGACCGTGCCCGCTGGACCGCTCACTGAGGAACCGCGCATGATCGATGCCACGACCGGGCTTGCGGGGCGCGCGGCCTTCCTTGCCGAGGCGCAAGACGCATTCGATGCGGCGCGCCGGGACGGAACCGCCGTCGCTGCCGTGATGATCGATGTCGATCACTTGAGCGAGATCAACGACGAGCATGGCACCGAAGCCGGCGATGCGGTGCTCGCCCATATGGCGCGGCTGATCGAGATGAACATCCAGCCGGGCGTCGACCTGGCCGGGCGCTATGCCGGGGCCGGTCTGATGCTGCTGCTGAAGGAAGCGGACGAGGCCTGGACCACCGCCTTCTGCGAGAGGCTGCGCGGCATTCTGGCGAATCGGCCGGTTCCGTTCAACGGCGCGCTGATTCCGATGTCCGCGAGCGTCGGCATCGCCGTCATCGCAGCGGGCGACCGGGACGCCGAAGCGCTGGTGCGGCGCTCGCGCGCAGCCCTGGTCGCCGCCAAGGCGCAGGGGCGCAACAAGGTCGAGGTTTCCGGCTGCCCCGCGCCTGAGAAGGTCGCGGCCTAACTCAGTCCTCGTCCCGATCCGGGCTGAACGATCGGGCCTGTGCCAGCAGTTTGGCGAGCGCGCGGTCGAGCGCCGCGCGCTCCTCGGCATCGAGGACGGCGAGCAACTGCCGTTCGCGCTCGACAACCAGCGGCACCAGATCGTCGAACAGCCGGCGTCCGCTCGGAGTGAGGCGCAGGGTCTTGGTGCGGCGGTCGTGTTCGCCCTCGCTGCGACTGACCAGATCGCGCGCTTCCAGCTCGGCCACCGCGCGACTCACCTGCATTTTGTCGAGAGTCGAGTAATCGGCCACATCGGTTGCGGTAGCGTCGGGCCTGTTGGCGAGGGCCACCATCACCCGCCATGCCTGCCGCGACAGGCCATAGCGCTGGCGATAGACGCCCGAGACCATGCGCGACACCGCCTCCGCCAGCACCGTGAGGCGGTAGGGGTAGAACCGCTGCATGTCGAGGCTGGGGGGCAATTCCACAGTCATCCTGGCTGAACCCTTTCGCCGCAAACGATAACATCCGTTACCAACGCGCTGCAACCCGCCTCAGGAGGCTTGACGGAGTTGGTAACATTCGTTACTAAATGCGCCGTATCGAACGGGAGGTTGTTGCCATGAAGGTCGAGCGGTTCCATCACGTCGCATTCCGCTGCAGGGATGCCAAACAGACGGCCGATTTCTACAAGCGCGTGCTCAACATGGATCTCCTGGGCGCGATCGCCGAGGACAAGGTGCCCTCCACCAAGGCGCCGGATCCCTATATGCACATCTTCCTCGATGCCGGGGCGGGCAACATCCTCGCTTTCTTCGAACTGCCCAATTCCCCGCCGATGGGGCGCGACGAGAATACACCCGTGTGGACCCAGCATATCGCCTTCGAGGTCAAGGACATGGATGCCTTGCTGGAGGCCAAGGGCCGCGCCGAGAAGGAGGGGATCGAGGTGATCGGGCCGACCGATCACAACATCTTCCAGTCGATTTATTTCTTCGATCCCTCGGGCCACCGGCTGGAGGTGGCGACCTGGTCGACGACCCCGGAAAAGCTCAAGCGCATGCGTGACAATTCCCCGGCGATGCTGGAGGAATGGAGCCGCACGAGAAAGCCGCCCAAGCACAATGCGTGGCTGCACGAGAAGGAATTCGCCAACTCCTGAGCGGCTCGCCCGCTCGCCTGCCTGATGTCCAACCGATGCGCCGTGCTCCGTGACCCCGGGGGCGGCGGCAATCGCGGGGTGCCCGTCCCATGCTCAAGACCTACAGCTATCCGCGCTATCCCTATGTGTGCTCGCCCGAGCAGGCGGCGGGCAAGGTGGTGCGCCACAAGGTCGTGGTGATCGGCGCCGGTCCGATCGGGCTGACGGCGGGGCTCGATCTCGGCAAGCGCGGCGTGCCGGTGGTCGTGCTTGACGACAACGATACGGTCAGCGTGGGCAGCCGCGCGGTCTGCTATGCCAAGCGGCCGCTGGAAATCCTCGACCGGCTCGGCTGTGCCGACGACCTGGTGGCCAAGGGCATTTCGTGGAAGATCGGCAAAGTGTTCTTCCGCGAGCGGCTGGCCTACCAGTTCGATCTGCTGCCCGAGAGCGACCACAAGATGCCGGCGATGATCAACCTCCAGCAGTATTATCTGGAGGAGGCGCTGATCGCGGCGATCGGCGAAACGCCGGGGGTCGATCTGCGCTGGAAGCACAAGCTGATCGCGATCCGCCAGGAAGCGGACCACGCCGTGCTGACGGTGGAAACGCCCGACGGGATATTCACCCTGGAGGCCGAGTGGGTGATCGCCTGCGACGGCGCCAACAGCGACACGCGGCGCATGGTGGGCGCCGATTTCGTCGGCCAGTTCTTCCAGGACCGTTTCCTGATCGCCGATGTGGTGATGAAAGCCGATTTTCCCACCGAGCGCTGGTTCTGGTTCGATCCGCCGTTCCATCCCAACCAGTCGGTGCTGCTGCACAAGCAGGCCGATAACGTCTGGCGCATCGATTTCCAGCTCGGCTGGAATGCCGATCCGGTCGAGGAGAAGAAGCCGGAGAATGTCATTCCGCGCATCCGCAAGATGCTCGGCGAGCATGTCGAGTTCGAACTGGAGTGGGTGTCCATCTACCAGTTCGCCTGCCGGCGCATGCAGGCGTTCCGCAACGGCCGGGTGATCTTCGCCGGCGATGCGGCGCATCAGGTCTCCCCGTTCGGGGCGCGCGGGGCCAACACCGGCTTTCAGGACATCGACAACCTGTCGTGGAAACTCAAGCTGGTGCTGGACAGGGTGGCGGACGAGCGACTGATCGACAGCTACAACGAGGAGCGGGTGTTCGCCGCAGACGACAACCTGCTCAACTCCACCCGCTCGACCGATTTCATCACGCCGAAAAGCACCATGAGCACCCGCTATCGCAACGCGGTGCTGCAGCTTGCGGAAAAGACCGAGGGAATCCGGCCGCTGGTCAATTCGGGGCGTCTGTCGCGGCCGACTCCCTATGTGCATTCATCGCTCAACACGCCGGATGGCGCGTCGTTCCGTGGGCGGATGGCGCCGGGCACCAATTGCGATGATGCTCCGGTCCGGATCGATGGCAAGCCGGGATGGCTGCTCAACCGGCTGGGCGGTGGTTTTGCGGTGCTGGTGTTCGGCGACGCGCCGGTCGGCTCGGTGGCGGCGGGCGGGGTGAACGCGGAGGTGATCCGCGTCGGCACCGATCTTGACGATCCGACCGGGCTGGTCGCCACCCGCTATGATGGCGAGCCGGGCACCACGTATCTGATCCGGCCCGACCAGCATGTGGCGGCGCGCTGGCGGGCGTTCGATGCCGGAAAAATCGCGGCAGCGCTCAAGCGCGCCATCGCGCAGTGACGGGGGAAACGGTCATGAAACTCGCAACCCGTGCCAATATCGCCGATCCCGACGGGTTCTATCAGGAACTCATCGATGCCCAGCGTGATCTGACCGACGAGCAGGCCTCCGAGATGAACTGCCGGCTGGTCATCCTGCTGGCCAACCATATCGGCGACCGCGAGGTGCTGAGCGAGGCGCTGCGACGCGCGGCGCCGGGAGCGGGCTGAGAGCGCTACTGCGGCATGGGAACGGCGGAATAGCCGCCGGGCGAGACCATGACCTGCGCCGGCCTGCTGCTCGGCACCGTGACGGGAGCCTGCGAATAGGTTTCCACCGGAACAACGCGGCGCACCACGCGGCGGACCACCTTCTTGCGCACGGTGGCCACGCGTTTGGGCGCCACCGTCTGGGTGGTCTGCCAGCTCTGGCCGTCATAGGTCGGCGGCATGGCGCCGCCATAGGGATTGGCATAGGGATTGGCATAGGGATTGGGCGCGGCGGCAAGCCCGCCGCCGATCGGCCGGTAGCCGCTGCCATAGGCGCCGGCGCCGTAGCCGTAGGAGGGGGCGGGGGCGCGCGTGCTGACCCGGTAGGCGTCGTCGTTGCGGGCGGCCACGAACATCTGGCGGACGAAATCGACCATGACTTCCTCGGTCATGCCCGGCTTGCACAGGCGCACGCGCACCGAAACCGGGGCCGGCGTCTTGCTGGCGAACGGCGTGAAGGGGCGCGCCTGCCCTGAGTCGATCCACTGCCAGGCATAGAGGCAGTTGGCGCCGTTGCGGCGGCCGAAGGCATAGCCGAAGCTGCCCATCGCGTTGCGCGGCACCGCATTGGAGGTGGGCAGGGCGCCGCCGGGAATGCGCTCCTGCATTTCGTTGTAGATGATCGTTTCGTCCGGCCGCTCCATCTTGAGGGCGTCGGTCTTGGGGTTCTCGGCGCTTTCCTCGACGTAGCGGAAGGCCGTGACGTTGATCTGGTTCTCGCCGAAGTTCGGCGGCGCGCCGGCCAGCGTGATGTCGTGCTGGATGGCATTGCCGCGGCGGCGCTCGATCACCGCGATCACCTGACCGGCGCCGGGCGGCATCATGGCCATGGCCTGGCTCGGCGGAATGGAAACGCCGAGCGTGGTATCGAACGGCTTGGGTTCGCCACCGGGATCGGAATAGTCGAACACCATGCCGCAGCCCGAAAGGCCCAGTGCAAGGGTTGCGACAGTCACCAGCCTCAGCATGGCTCACTCCTTTTCGCGGGGTCAGTATTTTCCGCGAATCTCCATCAACACCGAGAGCGCATTCTGGGTGTCTTTGGTTGACAATTGACGATCAAGCTCGGTGAAAAGCTGACGGGCGGCATCCGTCCGGCCGATCTTGTAGAGCGACCAGGCGCGCATCATCGACAGATCGCGGGTTTCCGGGGTGATCGCGGCGCGCTCGTCGAGATAGCGCAGCGTGTCGTAGTAGCGATCGGCGCGATAGGAAGCGAAGACGCGCTGGCTCAGGATCTGCTCGGACACGTCCTTGCGCTGCTTGGCAGTCATCGGCGCCTGCATGGAGGCACGCGCCGCATCGTCGGTCTGGCCCGACCGCAGGCGGGCAAGGCTCAGGCCGTAGGCCGCCTCGGCGGATTTGGAGCCGGAACGGCCGCGCTCGAAGGCAATCGCGGCCTCCTGCGGGCGATCGCGGTTGAGCAGGCACCAGCCGAGCGATACCGCCTCCATGCCCGGATTGCAGGCGCCGGGAACGCTGCTGCCGCCGGTCGAGCCGCTGTCGACGCTGGCCGGCGCGCGCTGGGTGCGGGTGGCCGGCACCGTAACGGTGCGCACCTCCTCCACCACTTCCACCGGCTGGGTGGTGACGATCCGCTGCGGGGCGGTGGCCATGGCATAGGTCTGGACGTTCTGCGGCACAGCGGCTTGCGGGGCGAGCAGTTCGTTCAGCTTGGGATAGGTGCCGCGATAGGTGTTGAAGATCGTGGCAAAGCCGTTCTTGTCGTTCATCGCGCGGGCGGACAGGGCAAGGCCGAGCGCGGAGCCTTCCGAGGCGCCCCACTGCATGGCCTTTTCGAACCAGGCGCGCGCCGGGCGCAACTGCTTGATATTGTGGGAATACCAGCCGAGCGCCTGGGCGCCGATGGCGCTCTTGTCGGCCGAGACGACGGCGGCGTAACGGGCAAGGCGCTCCGGCGCGAAGGCCGGCGGCGGGTTGGTCTTGGTCAGGGCCTCGGCAAAAATCTCGACATAGAGGCCGCGCAGGCTGTCGGCCCGCTCGCGCCAGTCGTAGGCGAGGGTCTCGGCCTCGTCGACGCGGCCGGAGGCGCGCATCGCCATGGCATAGCCTTCGGCCAGCTTGGGATCCTTGGCATCGCCCGACCAGTCGAAGGCATTCTTGAACCAGGCCACCGCCTGCGCGTAATCCTTGCGCTGGAAGCGATACCAGGCGATGGCCTGTGCGCCGTAAGCGGATTTGGTAGCGGTGACCTGTGCAGCGAAGCGATTGAGCCGGTCGGCCGGGAAGGTGCCGGTCTCGCCGAGCTTGGCCAGCATCGCCGGCACGCTGTCGACATAGAGCGAGCGCATGCCGTCCGAACGGTCGCGCCATTCGTAGGCGATGGTCTCGGCCTCCTCGTCCTTGCCCATCTGGCGCAGGGTCAGCACATAGCCTTCGGCGCCCTGCGCGTTGGCCTTGTCGGTTTCCCAGTCAACCGAGGATTTGAACCAGGCATGGGCCTGCGTCCAATCCTTGCGGTCATAGAAATACCAGCCGATCGCGCGGGCAGCGGCGGCGTTGCGGCTCTGCTGCGTGACCTCGACGAACTTCTTCAGCCGGTCGGCCGGAACGGTGGCCGGCGGCTTGGTGCGCGACAGCCACTCCATCGCGTTGTTGAGGTAGAGTTCGCGCGTCTTGTCGCCGGTGCCCGCCAGTTCGACGACGGTGGCATCCGCCTCGGCGTATTTGTTCTGCGCCTTCTGGGCGAGAGCATAGCCTTCGAGCAGTCCGGGGTCCCGAGTGCCGTCCGTGGTCCAGGCCAGCGCGTTCTTGAACCAGGTCTCGCTTTCGGCCGGCATCTTGCGGTTGAGCATGTACCAGCCCAGCGCCTGCGCGCCGGGGATCCACTGCCGTTCGGTGACAAGCTGGGAAAAGCGCTGCATCCGGTCGCTGGCGAGCGTTTCGGCCGGATCCATCTTGCCGATGACCTCGGCGAGCATTTCCAGATACTGCTGGCCGAGCGTGTCGGAGCGATCGCGCCAGGACAGCGCCAGCGTCTCGGCCTCGTCGAGCCGTCCTCCGTTGCGCAACGCCAGCACATAGCCCTCGACGGTCTTGGGATCCTTGACCTCGCCCTGCCAGTCGAGCGCGGTCTTGAACCAGTTGACGGCCTGCGTCCAGTCCTTGCGGGCGACATGATACCAGGCGATCGCCTGGGCGCCGGTGGTGCTCTTCAGCGCGTTGGTGATGCTGACAAAGCGCGCCATGCGGTCGACCGGATAGGTCGCCGGGGGCGTGATGCGGCCCATCGCGGCGGCCGCATATTCGAGATACATGTCGCGCAGCCCGTCGGACCGGTCGCGCCACTGCCAGGCGAAAGCCTCGGCCTCGTCAAGCGTGCCCGACAGGCGCAGGCAGCTTGCCAGACCTTCGGCGGTTTTCGGATCGCGCACCGGATCCGGACCCCAGTCGAGTGCGGAGCGGAACCACGGCACCGCGTCGCCGCAGCGCTCGCGGGCATGGAAATACCAGGCGATCGACTGGGCGCCGATGGACGACTTGTCGGCGGTGACGATGGTCTGGAACCGCGACAGCCGGTCGACGGGGTAAAACACGTTCGGCTTGAGGCGAGCCAGCAGTTCGGCCACCGTCTCGGTATAGAGCTTGCGCACGGCGGGCGAGCGCTCGCGCCATTCCCACGAAACGGCTTCGGACTCGTCGTAAAGGTCCATGTTGCGCAAGGAGAAGGCGAGGCCCTCGGCCAGCTTGGCATCGCCCTTGCCGTCGGACGACCAGGCGCGCGCGTTCTTGAACCAGCGGGCGGCATCACCCCAGGAGCGGCGGTTGTAGCGATACCAGGCGAGCGCCTGGGCGGCGAAGGTGTCGCGATCGGCCAGCGCCACATGGGCATAGCGGTCGATGCGGTCATCAGGAAAGACGATCGGCGCATTCTGGTTGATCAGCGCCTCGCCGAAGGTCTCGACGTAGAGCTTGCGCATGCCGGGGTTGGCATCGCGCCACTGGAACAGCAGTTCCTCGGCCTCGTCGCGGCGGCCGACATGGCGCAGGCCCTGCACAAAGCCTTCGATGCTCTTGACGTCGAGCTTGCCGGCCGGCGACCAATCGAGCGAGGACTGGAACCAGCGCACGGCGTCGGCCCAGTTGCTGCGGTCGTAGTGATACCAGGCGAGTGCCTGCGCGCCGAAAACGTTCTTCTCCAGCCCGATCAGCACGCCGAAACGGTCGAGACGGACCTGATCGATGTGCTCGGTCTTGGGGAAGCGCAGCAGCGCGCCGCCGAACACATCCATATACATCGCCGCCATGGCGGGGTTGCTCTCCCGCCAGGCGTGAACGAGGTTCTCGGCCTCCTCGTAGCGACCGAGGCCGACGAGCGCGACCAGCAGCCCCTCGTGCGCCTTGGGGTCGGTCGAGTTCTCGCCCCAGGCGATCGACTGCTGGAACCAGTAGGCGGCGTCGCTCCACTCCTCGCGGGTCTGGTGATACCAGGCGAGCGCCTGCGCGCCGGGAATCGACCTGGCCTCGGCAGTGAATTCGGCAAAGCGGGCGAGCCGCTCGACGGGGAAGCTGTCCGGCGGCTTCAGGGTAGTCAGGACCTGCCCGGCGATGTCGAAATACATGTCGCGCAGGGCGGGCGAACGGTCGCGCAGGTCGAAGGCTGCGGCTTCCGCCTCGATCAGGCGGCCGCCGAGGCGCAGCGAGGTGACATAGCCTTCCGCCGTCTTGGGATCGCGGACAAAATCCGGCCCCCAGTTGAGCGAGGAGAGGAACCAGTTCGCCGCCGGATCGAACATGTTGCGGGCGTAGTAATACCAGCCCGCCGACTGGGCGCCGATGTTGTTGTGATCCTCGTTGGTGACGGCGAGGAAGCGCTCCATCCGGTCGTCGGGATAGGAGAATTCCGGCTTCATGCGGACGAGGTATTCGCCCACCGTCTCGGAATAGAGCTTACGCATCGCCGGGGAGCGGTCCTTCCACTCCACCGAGACGAATTCGCTCTCGTCATAAAGGTCGAGGTTGCGCAGCGAGAAGGCGAGGCCCTCCGCCATCTTGGCGTCGCCCTTGCCGTCCTCGCTCCATTCCCGCGCATATTTGAACCAGCGCACCGCATCCGGCCACTGACGGCGGTCATGGCGATACCAGGCAAGACCCTGGGCGCCGAAGAAGTCGCGATCCTTGAGGATGACCTCGGCGTAGCGGTCGAGCCGCTCGTCTGAGAAGAACACCGGGTTTGACGAGGAGACCAGCCCTTCGGACATGATCTCGATGTAGAGCTTGCGTAAGGTGCCGTTGCGGTCGCGCCAGGCATAGAGCAGCTCCTCGGCCTCCTCGCGGCGGCCGATGTAGCGCAGCGACTGCGAAAAGCCCTCGATGACCTTCTCGTCGTGCTTGTCGGTGCCCGACCAGGACAGGTTCGCCTCGAACCAGCGGGCCGCCTCGGCCCAGGTCTGGCGGTCATGGTAATACCAGCCGAGCGCCTGCGCGCCGTAAACCGATCGCTCGAAGCCGACCAGCATGGCATAGCGGTCGAGCCGGGCGGGATCGATATGCTTGGTCTGCGGATAGCTGAGCAGCTTGCCGCCGAACATGTCGAGATAAAGCTGGGCGATCTTGTCGGAGCGCTCGCGCCAGGTGAACACCAGCTTCTCGGCTTCCTCGAAACGATCGAGGCCGATGAGGGCTGCGACATAGCCTTCCACCGCCGCCACGTCGGGCGTATCGCCACCCCATTCGAGCGCGCGCTCGAACCAGAGCACCGCATCCTTGTTGTTGTGGCGGGCCTGGTGATACCAGGCGAGCGCGATGGCGCCGGTAATGGACTTGGCTTCCTCCGCCATTTCGGCAAAGCGGGCGAGGCGCTCTTCGGGGAAGATCGCCGGCGGCTTCAGTTCGCCCAGGAGCTGGCCGGCAATCTCGAAATAGAGCTGGCGCAGGGCCGGGGACTTATCGAACCAGTCGAAGGCGGCAAGTTCTGCCTCCGCCAGCCGGCCGCCGAGCCGCAGCGAGGTGATGTAGCCCTCAGCCGTCTTGGGATCGCGGACGAAGTCCGGCCCCCACTTCAGGCTCTGCAGGAACCAGTGCGCGGCCGGATCGTACATGTTGCGGGCGTAGTAATACCAACCCGCCGACTGGGCGCCGATGTTGTTGGCATCCGCGGTGACGGTGTCGAGGTAGCGCTCCATCCGGTCGTCCGGATAGGAGAACTCGGGCTTCATGCGCACGAGATATTCGCCGACCGTCTCGGAATAGAGCTTGCGCATGGCAGGGCTCTTTTCCTTCCATTCGACGGAAACGAACTCGCTTTCATCGTAAAGGTCGAGATTGCGCAGCGAGAAGGCGAGGCCCTCGGCCATCTTGGCATCGCCCGCGGCTGTCTTGGACCATTCGCGCGCATATTTGAACCAGCGCACCGCATCCGGCCAATGCCTGCGGTCGTGCCGATACCAGGCAAGGCCCTGGGCGCCGAAGAAGTCCTTGTCGGCGAGGATCACCTCGGCGTAGCGGTCGAGCCGCTCGTCGGAGAAGAAGATCGGCGCGGAGGTGTTGACCAGCCCTTCTGAGAACAATTCGATATAAAGTTTACGCAACAGGGCGTTTTTGTCCCGCCAGGCGTAGAGAATATCCTCGGCTTCCTCGCGCCGGGCGAGATAGCGGATCGACTGGGCAAAGCCCTCGACCGTTTTCTGGTCGTGCTGGGCCTCACCAGACCAGTCGAGCGAGGCCTGGAACCAGCGCGCGGCGTTCGGCCAGTCCTGCCGGTCGTAGAAATACCAGGCGATGGCCTGCGAGCCGAACACCGACTTGCCATAGGCGGCGATATACTCGAAGCGCCTGAGCATCGCTTCGGGGAAGGTCTTGGGCGGCATGGTGCGCAGGATCGCGCCGCCGAACACGTCGATATAGAGATTGCGGAATTCGTCCGAACGCTCGTGCCACTCGAAGGCGAGCTTGTCGGCCTCCTCCATGCGGTCGAGGCTGATGAGCGCCAGAAGATAGCCCTGCGCCGTCTTGGCGTCGGTGATCGCACCGCCCCACTCGATGGAGGTGTTGAACCACTCGGCGGAAGTCTTGTGGTCGTCGCGCTGATGGAAATACCAGCCGATGGCCTGGGCGCCGAAGCTGGATTTGGTTTCCCGCGTCAGTGCGACGAAACGGTCGAACTGGGCCTGCGGATAGGTGGCCGGCGGCTTGAGGGTGGAAATCGCCTCCGCCGCGATCTCGAAATAGACCCGGCGCAGGTCCGTGGTGCGCTCGCGCCAGTCATAGGCGTAGTTCTCGGCCTCGACGATCTGGCCGAGATAGCGCAGCGAGAGGATATACCCCTCGACGAGCTTCAACTCGCGTGCCGTCTCCGGCTTGAAGTCGAGCGCGGTGCGGAACCAGCGCACGCCTTCGCTGTAGTTCTTGCGGTTGTAGAGATACCAGGCGATCGCCTCGGCGCCGGGCGCCGAGCGGATCTGGGTGACATGGCTGGCAAAACGGTTGAGCCGGTGGGCGGCATAGACCGCTTCCGGTTTCATGGTGACGAGGTTTTCCGCCGTGATCTCGACGAACAACTGCCTCAGGCCTGCGGAAACCTCATGCCAGTCAAAGGCGACATCCTCGGCCTTTTCGTACTGCTTGTCCTGGCGCAGCGACTGGGCGAGGCCCTCGGCCAGCTTCTCGTCGCCCTTGCCGCCGGGCGACCACTCCATTGCTGTCTTGAACCAGCGGGCGGCATCGCCCCACTGCTTGCGGTCGTGATGATACCAGGCGAGCCCCTGCGCGCCGACCATCGACTTGTCCGCCTCGATCTCCACCGAATAGCGGGCGATGCGTTCGGCCGGGAAGGCGATCTTGGCATCCTGCCGCACCAGGCTCTCGGCGAAGATGTCGATGTAGAGCGTGCGCAGTTCTTTTGAACGCTGGCGCCAGGTGTAGGCGAGTTCCTCGGCGGCGTCGGAACCGTTGTTGTTGCGCAGGGCGACGACAAGGCCGACGATGGTCGTCTCGGCCTGCTTGTCCTTGTCCGACCAGTCGAGCGACATGCGGAACCAGGGCGCCGCATCGGGCCACTGCTTGCGGTTGAAATGATACCAGCCGATGGCCTGGGAACCGAACACCGAGCGGATCGCGGAGGACAGGTTGGCCAGCCGCTCCAGCCGCTCGACGCTGGCCGATTTCTCGACCGGCATCTTGATCAGCGCTTCACCGGCGATCTCGACATAAAGGCCGCGCAGGACATCGCTGCCCTCGCTCCACTTCAGGGCGATCACCTCGGCTTCCTCGAATTTTTCGAGGTTCTTCAGCGCGATGACGAGGCCTTCGGCCATCTTGGGCTGGGTCTCGACAACGGTTCCGTCGTCGCGGGTCTGCACCGGCCAGTCCAGCGCGGCGCGGAACATCTCCGCCGCCGGCGCCCATTGCTTGTGCGCCGACAGATACCACCCGATCAGCGAGGCATCGCCGGAAAGCTGGTTCTTGCGGGTATAGCTTTCGAAGAAGCGCAGATCGGTAAGGGTCAGTTCCTGTTCGGCGGGCTTGGTCTCGACCTTTCCGGCCTGAGTCGACTTGGCCTCGGCGGATTTCGCTTCGGTCGGCTTGCCGTCCGCCGCGCCCTCGCGCGACTTGGCCTCGGCGGCCTTGCCGATGCGGGTGCGCAGCAGGTCGGCGCGCACTTCGTCGAACTCGGTCGAGCCGTCCTCGTAGCGCGTGCCCATGGCGACGAGCACGTCGATTTCGCGCGGCTCGAAATAGGTCAGCGACTTGCGCAGCGTGGTCAGGCGTGCCTGCCGGTCGCGGCAGTTGGTGAGCAGGAAGCGGTAGACCTCGAAGGTCTGACCCTTCTGGCCGATCTGCGAGAAGGCTTCCGCCACGCGCCAGGGCACGTCGATGTCGGCGCAGACCATGATCTTGGGGTCGTTGGCCGCGACCTCGATCACCTTCTGCCACTGCTTGCTCTCATAGGCGGCGACGAGCTTGAGGCGCGATTCCTTGCGCTCCAGCTTGTAGATCAATGCCGGCGAGGGCTTCCACTTGGGATCGGCCTTCATGCGCTCGGCGATCAGCGCGCGCATTTCCTCGAGCTTGTCGACGGCGAACAGGTCCCAGAACGGCTGTTCGTCCGGGCCGCCAGGCGGGCCGAGGAAAAGATCGTCGGGCGGGGTCCAGTCCGGATACAGCGTCTTGAGGCGCTGGATTTCCTTCTCGACGCGCTTCTGCTGGTTCTGCGAGGCGAAGTATCTGAGGCCGCTTTCGTCCACCTTCTGGCGCGACGAGCGGATGACGGCTGACGTGGCAGGCTTGGCCGCGGGCAGCGTGGCTTTCTCGCCACCGGGATCGGCGGCGGGAATCAGCGGCTTGTTGGCGGCTGGCAGCGATGGGGCGAAAAGATCCTCGGCCGTGGTCGGCTTGGGCGTTGCCTTGTCGGCGCCGGGGGCATTCTTGAAGAGGTCGCCTGCCGCCTTCTGGCCAATCTCCGCCGAGCCCGCTTCCGCAACAAGCGAAAGCAGGAACGCAGAAATTAACGAGGCCCTAACAAGCATTTACCCAACCTGAGTCGCGCGGCTGCCAACGCCAACATGTGCAGCGTGGTAGGATAATACTGATCAAGGCTTACAGAACGTAAACTTGGCGGCATCGGCGTATCGTCAAATGCACATTTTGCCAGCGCAAGGACCGCCAGATAGCCCTTGCCGCCCATTTCGCCCTCGGGCTTGGAGGTCGTTACGTCATATTCGACCGCCTTCTGGTTGTAGAGCTCCGCAAAACTTACGAAGGGTCGCAGCGCTTCCTTGTTCGGCTTCTCGGCCCAGGCGAGGTACAACGGCACCCGGATCGCATTGTAGGAAAAGCGTGGGGGGAACCCTTCGGCAGGCTGCGGCTTGTCCTTGGCCAGCGACACCCAGTCGGTGGGCAGGCTGGCGGCGCCGAACCGGGCGATGCGCAACAGCGTGTAACCGGATGCGCGGTGACCATCCCAGTCGATGCCGGGAGCCAGAGGCTTCAGGCGTTCAAAGGCGGGAAACACCCAATAGGACGGATTGACGACCGGGCCGTCCTCGCGCTCCTTGGCCGAAAAGCCGTTGGCGCCAGGCAGGAACACGCGCCCGACGCGGGAGCGCGCACCCGTCACCTTGTCGAGTGCGGTGACAAGTCGCACCGCTTCCTGCCTGAGTTCGGCAAGCGACCAGCGGTCGGCGGCCTCCACCAGCGCCCAGGCGATCAGCAGGTCGCCATCGGAGGCGTTGTTGGGATCGGTGATGTTGGGCGTGGCGCCGGCCTCCCACTTCCAGGAGGTGAGGCCGTCGGGCCGCTTCATCAATTCTTTTTTCGTCCAGGCCCAGATCGACTCGAAGGCGGCGCGGTCGTCGGCGAGGACGGCCAGCAGCATCCCGTAGCCCTGACCTTCGGAATGGCTGATCTCGCCGTTGGCGTCATCGACAACGCGGCCTTCCGGGCGGACGAATTTGGCCTTGTAGGCGGCCCAGGTGCCGGCGTCCCAGGTCTCCGGTTCGGCCTTGAACGCGCGGAAGCCGCCGCTGTCGGCGGCGGCATGGTGGACAACGCCGGCGCCGACCATCAGCGCCAGCAGGAGGCGTATCAACGGCTTCACGGCTGGGCGCCGATCCGGTTGAGCAGTTTACGGGTGAACAGGCCGAAAAAGGCGCAGAGGATCAGTATCACCAGCACATAATACTGGATGTGGTTGGACAGCCAGCCGGCGGCCACCAGCGTCACGTTGCCGGGGGCCCAGTCGCGCATGTCATAATGATAATGGCGACCTTCCGGCCACGAGGTCAGCTCGCTCTCGCTCGGATCGTAGGCGACCATCCGGCCCTGCATCTGGCTCCAGTAGGAGGGGGAGACGAGGCCGGTGGTCTCTTTCTGGATGGTGTTGGAATCGGGACCCGTGAGCAGCAGCCATGTGCCGGCCCCGCCGGCCATCGCCTGCTGCTGGGCGAACACCAGCTTGGTGGCGCGTGTCGCGGTGATCGCCGAGCGGTCGCCCTGCAGGAAGGAGAGCTGGTCGGCGTTATAGCCGATGTTGCGCTGGAGGAATGCGGACAATCCCTGACGCGCCTTGTCGAGTGCGGAACGGTCGTCGACCTTCTCGCCCCAGCGGGTGCGGATTTCCTTCTTGCGCTCCTCCTCCTCGTCGATGGACGGCGGCGTCTCGGCCGGCTGGGCCAGCGACGCGCGGGTGACGGCGGCCGCTGCGTCGTCGGGTTGCGGGGCGCCGAAGATCGAGGAACTGGCCAGCGGCGCCGCCGGCTTCGCAGCCGGGGCGGGGGCTTGCTTGGGCTTGGCGTCCGTGCCGGCAGTCTCCTTGCCGGCAGTCTCCTTGCCGGTCTTGGCGTCCTTGGCTTTCGCATCCTGGGCGGGATCGGGCTTCTGTGCCTCGCCCTTGCCGAAGTTGCGCTGCCAGGGGGCGGGCACCATGTCCTTCTTCAGGCCGAAATAGTCGAGCGTATCGGCCGGCAGGTCGCGGATTGAACCGACGATCAGCGCGTTCTCGGTATTGGCATCGGGTGCGCGCGAGGACAGGCGCGTCTCGAACGGCCGGCCGGCGGCGATCGCCGTCTTGACCACCACGGTAGCCGCCGCGCCCAGCACCGCAAGGTCGGGCTTGGGCATGAACAGCGTCAGCGGCTTTTTCGATTCAGTGAACGGGAAGGCCGAGCTTGCGGTGACGCTCAGGCTGGGAAGATGCACGATGCGCGCGATCTTCGGCACCGAGAAGGCGGAGGTATTGCCGACGCTGAGGCGCTTGGGCGGCGCCATCAGGTCGAGCGGGTTACAATCCTTGTCCTCGTCGCTGGCGGTGCGGATTTCCAGCATCAGGGTGTTGAAACCGGGGTTGAGCGACTTCAGCGTCACCTCCACCGGGCGACGGGTGAGGGTGTCGCCGCCGGTCCGGGTGAGGCGGGTGGCGCCCGCCACCTTACCGTTGACGCGCACCAGCGCCTCGTTGGTCGAGGACAGGCCGGCGACGTATTCGCCATCGAGGTACAGCGTCGCCTTGCCGTTGTCGGCGGGGTAGAAATCCGACGGCATGACGATGTTGAAGCTCGCCCGGTAGACGCGACCGTTGAACTCTTCGGACGCCATGCCAAGATCGGCGAAGCTGACTTCGGTTTCCGGTTCGATCCTGTAGCCACGCTGCGCGGCGCGGGCGCGCAGGCCGGCGGGCGTGCCGGTTTCGGTCTTGTTGGGCCGCTCCACCACCAGGCGGAAGATATTCTGGTTGACGTCGTTGGCAGTGGTGCCTGCGATGCTGACGCGCACCTGTCCCGAGGCGCGGCCGGAGACATTGAAGGCGGCATCGCCAAGCGGGTTGACCTCGACGCCGCGGCTCCTGAGATCGGCCGTGGTGCCGACATAAAGATGCACGCCGTTGGCAGAGGCGCTGTCGCGCGCAAAGGCGATCTTGGGCTTGATCAGCCCGGCGCGCACCGCCAGCGCCTGGGCGGCGCGGATCGACTGGTCGATGAGGCTCGAATCGGCGCCCTGTGGCAGGACGATGGTGATCGCCAGGGCGCCATCCTCGTCCACCGGCATCGAGGCGATGTCCTCGAAGGTGCTGATCGCATCCGAGGCGGAATTGACCATGATGCCGCTGGCGCCGGGGTCGATCTGCGTCCACAACTCGTTGGCAGCCTCGATCGTGCAGTCGACGCGATGGCGCTGCTGCACCTCGAAGGTAATGGCGTTGAACCCGGTTGCCAGCAAACCCGGCGCCACAGGTATGTCGATCGACCCCGCCTCGGAAGATGCATCCAGCGCGATCTCTGCCACCGGCTGGTCGTTGATGCGGACCTTGAGGCGCGAGGCTTCCGGCATCACCGCGACGGAGTTGAGGAAGCGCAGCTTCAGCCGTGCGCCGGCCGCAGTCTGGTCCTTGCGCAGATATAACGGGATCTCGCGACGCCCCATCTCGCCGTCAAAACGCAGCGAAGGGGCCTCGATACTCAGCCGCTGCAGCGTGGCGGTGGCGGGACTGTCCTTTGGTGCGACGGGGGCAAACTGGAAGAACGGGGCAGGGGTGGAAGCGATCGAGCCGGTCACTTCGGACCAGTCGATGTCGCCGCTTTCCCGCATGGAGGTCTCGGCGCGCGCGGTCGAAGCGGCGATCGCCAGCGCCGAGACGGTCAGCATCGAAAGGAAGCGGACAGGGAGCTTGGTCATGCTGCTTCAGTGCGCCGTGATCATGGGACGGGAAACCGCCACTTGCTGGGGCTCGGGGTGGGAGAAGTCGACAGGCGTCGCCGGCTCGTGGGTCTCGGGGTGGGCGCCCTTGTACTCGGTCGAGGCCAGTTGCTCGCCGTCCTGCACCTTGGGCGGTTCCACATTGCGCAGCGCGATGGCGTAGTAGAAGGCGCGCAGCGTGTGATGCATGCTCCACCACAGGAACTGCAGCGTGCCCATGGTGATGCCTTTGATCTTCCGGCGGCTCATGCGGAATTTCTCGAACACCATCATGTCCGAATACATGGCATCGGCGATGCCGCGATAATGGGTCGGACGCAGGCCCTGGAACTGCAGGCCGTAGACCGCGCCCTTGCCGTCGTTGGAGACGTTCTGGATCAGGCAGGGGATGGCATCGGTCTCGAAATCCGGCCGGTTGGGCAGAACGCGGATGAAGGCATGGGTGCCGCGGTTGCCGAGCCCGTCGGGCAGTCGGCCGCCCCTGGGCTTGATACGCATACCGCCGATCGAGCAATCCTTGATTTCCACCGGCACCATGGTTTCGCCGACATAAAGCTCGCCGTCGCGCTCGATGGTCAGGCGCGGCGTCTTGCGGCGTTCGCGCCGTTCGGCGACGATGCCGAGGGCGACGCCGGCAATCAGCAGGTTGTAGAACGACCAGCCGCCGACGATCAGCAGCAGCTCGTTGAACTCGTTTTCGCTCAGGAAGCGAGTGACCGCCACGACAAGGCTGAGCAGGATGGCGCCGAAAAAGACGAAATACGGCCAGGCCAGTTCCGAAAGGTGGTCGTTGTCGAGAGTCAGACCCTTGGCGGTCACGTTGAAGGTCGGTTTGCGCGGGTTGAGCAGCACGCCCCAGATGCCCTTCACCAGATAGATGGTCTGCACATACTCGTAGGCTTCCGAGATCCAAGGCCAGCGTGTCGAGCCGTGCAGGTAGTTCTGGATCGACATATGCGTGAGCATGTAGATCGACACGTAGGCAAAGAACTCCTGCGCGTTTGCCTGGAAGATCTGCATCGAGAAGAAGATGTAGAGGAACGGCGACAGCAGGAAGATCATGCGCGGGATGGGGAACAGCCAGTAGAACATGCTCGACACGTAGCAGATGCGCTGCTTGAGCGAGATGTTGCGGGCCAGAAGCGGGTTCTTGAGAACCAGAATCTGCACCATGCCGCGGCACCAGCGCGAACGCTGGCCGATGAAGGAGACGAGGCTTTCCGGCTGCAGACCGGCGATCAGCGGCTTGTCGACGTAGAGCGAGTTCCAGCCGCGCTTATGCAGATCGAGCGCGGTTTCGCAGTCCTCGGTGATCGAGATACCCGAAAAACCACCGACGCTTTCCAGCGCGCGGCGCGAGATCAGCGCTGCCGAACCGCAGAAGAAGGCGCCGTTCCACTTGTCGAGGCCCTTCTGGATCGTGCCGTAGAACATCTCGTTCTCGCTCGGCATGCGATCGAAGGTCTGCAGGTTCTTCTCAACCGGGTCGGGGTTGATGAAGAAGTGCGGGGTCTGCACCAGGAATAGGCGGCGGTCGAGCGAGAAATAGCCCACGGTCTCGCGCAGGAACTGACGCGCCGGCGCATGGTCGGCGTCGAACACGACGATGATCTGCCCGTTGGTCTGCTGCAGGGCGTTGTTCATGTTGCCCGCCTTGGCGTGTTCGTTACGCGCGCGGGTGATGTAATTGATGCCCATTTCGAGGCAGAGCGACTGCAACTCGGCACGCCGGGCGATGGCCTCGGCGGCTTTGTCGGCATCCTCCTGATTGCACTTCTGGTCGGTTCCGCCGTCGTCGAGCAAATAGATGTTGAGCTTGTCCTTGGGGTAATCCATCTGCGTTGCCGCCGCGATGGTGGCGGCGAGCAGGTCCGCGCCCTCGTTGTAGGAGGGAATATAGACATCGACGGTCGGCAGGCGGTCGTCGGGCAGGGCGGGCGGCGGCTTGCGGTCGATGGGATCGGCGATGATGAACATCGAGATGAAGAACATCAGCACGCAATACATTTCCGCCAGATACAGCATGAAGCCGGGCGTGAAATTCACCCAGTCCGCCATCGGCGGCAGCGTCGCCGTCGTGCGCCAGTAGACATAGCGCAGGATCATGGTGATGCCGAGCGCCAGGAAGGTCGGCCGCCAGATGCCGCCTAGCCGCAGCTTGCGGATCACGGTCATCACCGCCAGCACGACCAGACCGAGGGTGAACTGGGTCTGGGTGGAGATCGGCCAGGTGGTGAGGCCGACAATGGCGGCCGCGAAGGCAAACCAGCCGGCGGCAAAGAACAGTTTGGACGCACGCGAATGCTTTGGCGCCGCGTCCTTGGCATCATAGAAGCGGCGGTTCTTGGCGCCGGCTTCGGGTTCGGCCTTCGCCGGCTCCGCAGGCTTGGGCGCCGGCTCCGGCATATTCACGGGACGCTGCGGCAGCCGCGCCACGGTGGCGACATGCGGCTTGGGCGGATCGCGCAAGGAGATCGGCGGGGGTGCCGGCGCGGCCGGCGGTTCCGGCGCCGCTGAAGGCACCGGGCTGAGCACAGGGGCGGGGCGCTGGGGCAGTTCGCTGGCCGGGCGGGCCGGCGGCGGTTCGACCTGCGCCGGCTGCGGGACCGCTTCAGCGATTGGCTCGATGGCAGGTTCGGCGGCCGCTTCGACGGCCGGCTCGGATTGTGCCTCGATCAGCGGAGCCGGCGCGGCGGCGGCCGGCTGCTGGCGGTTGGCTATGCTCTCGGCGGCGCGGGCGATCGCCTCGGCAGCGCGCGCGATGGTTTCGGCGGCGGGGATCAGCGCCGCATCGATGCTGGCCTGATCGAGAGTGTTCTCATCCTCATCATCGACGCTGCGGCTACGCGATCTGGCGGCCGGCTTGGTGATGATGCGAACGGGCTTTTTCTTCGGCGGTTCGGCGCGCGGCACCGCGAGATCGGCGATCTCCACCGCCGACAGTGCCCACGACACGGTGGCATCGGCAGCGGCCACCGCCATCGGGTGGTCGGCGATATGGTCGGGATGGGCGAGGAACAGCACACGCGGCGTGGTCTGCGAGGCGCCGCGCAGAAGCTGGATCAGCAGGGTGGTTTCGGCATCCGCCTCGCGTGCCGCCACAAAAATCACATCGAAGCCGTTGGCACGCACGGCGCCGCCGGCTTCCGCTACCGTCGCGGCAATTGCCACAAGCGCGCTGCGCCGCATCATCTCTGCGGTGAGAGACGATACGGAGGCAGCGTCCTGGGCGACGACCAGGACCCTGGCGGGCTGGCTTTGCACAGCATTGGCAGATGGGGTCAATGACACGACAGCCCACTTCTCAGAATAACCGGGTTAGAAATGACTTGGAAAGAATAAGCAGAGGTGAATATTCAGCACGAAAAGCAATTACAGGTTGTATTCGGTGCTCCTGCAATCGGTTCTTAAGCGGCATGGTTAATACCTGCCAAACGTCTGCATCCGGGAATTGCACAGATCGCATGCACCCCTGCGACAGGTGGCGGAGGTGGATCGATCAACGCTGCGTCAGATTCGGTCCAAACCGGGCATTTCCGCTCCGTTAACGGCTGATTTCGGCGCGAAACGTTTGTGTTCGGCTGATCAACGTCGCGGCGCGCTTTTCGGTGCATTTGAATAATTTTGTTGGTGAACGGCACAGCAATTGCGGTTGTTCCCACAGCTGGCTATCCTCGCCCGCAACAGTCGGGAGGGGCTCATGCTGAGCTTGCGCAAGGCGCAGACGATCATCACCAAGGCGCTGGCGATCGGGCGCGAGAAATCCATGCGGCCACTGGCGGTCATCGTGCTTGATGCGCGCGGTGCGCTGAAGGCGGCGGCGGCCGAGGATGGCACCTCGCTCGCTCGCATGAAGATCGCCAGCGGCAAGGCGGAGGGTGCGCTGGGCCTGGGCACTGGCTCGCGTGCGTTGGAGAAAATGGCCAAGGAGCGGCCTCATTTCATCACCGCTGCGACGCATGCGCTGGGTGGCTCGCTGGTGCCGGTGGCGGGCGGGGTGCTGATCCGCGACGCCAAGGGGGTGATTGTCGGGTCGGTCGGCGTGTCGGGCGATACCTCCGACAATGATGAACTCTGCGCTGCCGAGGGAATCCGCGCGGCCAAACTGGTGCCGGACGGCGGGGCGGGCTGACGACCGGCTTGACAGGATGGGCCGTGAACCCCGACACTCCAAAACTCGGGGGTGACCGCGATCTCCCCGTCAGGCAGGTTTGACCCTCGGCCCAAGAATCGCGTCTGTTCTCGTTGATCGGGAAGGACGCCGCATGGCCCTGCCAAACTCTCTTACTCCTGCCGAGCTTTTTGCACGGCTCGGCACTGCCGATGCGCCGGTGATCATCAATGTGCGCATCGCCGATGATTTTGCCGCCGCGCCGTTGCTGTTGCCGTCCTCGTTACGGGTCGGCTTCAACGATGAGGCAGCGCTGGTCGCGGCGGCAGCGGGGCGCCCTGCGGTGATTGTGTGTCACCGCGGGTTGAAGCTGAGCGAAGGGGCATCTGCCCTGCTGCGACTTAACGGGGTCGCCGCCTGTGTGCTGACCGGCGGGTTTTTGGGCTGGCAAGCAGCCGGTCTGCCGCTGGTGCCGGCGGATGAACTGCCGGGGCGCGATGCTGCCGGACGCACCTTGTGGGTGACGCGTGCGCGGCCGAAGATCGACCGCATCGCCTGTCCCTGGCTGATCCGACGCTTCGTCGATCCGCGCGCGCGGTTCATGTTCGTGGCGGCCAGCGAGGTGCCGACGGTGGCCGAGAAGTTCGGCGCGACGCCGTTCGACATCGAAGGCGTTCGCTGGAGCCACCAGGGGTCGGAGTGTACCTTCGATACCATGGTCAAGGCATTTGGCCTTGCCGGGCCGGCGATGGACAGGCTCGCGCGTATTGTGCGCGGGGCCGATACCGCTGATCTCGCCCTTGCGCCGCAGGCGGCGGGCCTGCTGGCGGTCTCGCTGGGATTGTCGCATCTCTATGCCAACGATCTCGAACAGCTTGAGGCGGGCATGCTGATCTACGACGCGCTGTATCGCTGGTGCCGGGACGGGGTTGGAGAAAGTCACAACTGGCCTGCTGGCGGCGGGCGTGCGTCATGAGCACTTCCGGACCGGCTTCCGGCGCGGCGCCGGCGCCAAGTTTCGGCGAGGCGTTCCGGGTTTTCCTGACCATCGGTCTGTTGTCCTTCGGCGGCCCGGCGGGGCAGATCGCGCTGATGCATCGCATTCTGGTCGAGGAAAGGAAGTGGGTGTCCGAGAGCCGCTTCCTGCACGGGCTCAACTTCTGCACCCTGTTGCCGGGGCCCGAGGCGATGCAGCTTGCCACCTATGTCGGCTGGCTGCTGCATGGACTGAGGGGCGGCATCATGGCGGGCACGCTGTTCGTGCTGCCGGGCTTTGTCGTCATCGTCGCGCTGTCGGTCGCCTATGCGCTGTTTTCGGACGCGGCGTGGTTTGCCAGCCTGTTCTTCGGCCTCAAGGCGGCCGTCCTGGCGGTGGTCATCGAAGCGCTGATCCGGGTGGCGCGGAAATCGCTGAAGCGGCCGGCCGCCTATGCGGTGGCGGCCTGCGCGTTCGTCGCCCTGTTTGCGTTCGCGGTGCCGTTTCCGCTGGTGGTGCTGGGGGCGGGGGTGTTCGGCTATGTCGCGGGCGGGCGGCTGATCGCCCCGGCGAGCGCGGAGCCAGCGAGAGAAGCGATGCCGCCCCCGGTGCCGCGCGGGCACATTCCGCGCACGCTTAGCGTGTGGGGTGCGCTGTGGGTGCTGCCGCCGCTGGCGCTCTCGGCGGTGCTGGGACCTGCGACGATATTCGACGATATGGCGCTGTTTTTCTCGAAAATGGCGGTTGTCACCTTTGGTGGCGCCTATGCGGTGCTGGCCTATGTGGCGCAGGCGGCGGTGGAGAGTTTCGGCTGGCTGAAGCCGGGCCAGATGATCGACGGGCTGGCGCTGGCGGAGACTACACCGGGGCCGCTGATCCTGGTGCTGACCTTCGTCGGCTTTCTGGCAGCGTTTCAGGCGCCGGGTGGGCTTCCGCCGCTCATCGCCGGCCTGATTGGCGCCACGCTGACGACCTGGGTAACGTTCATTCCATGCTTTCTGTGGATCTTTCTGGGCGCACCCTACCTCGAAGCGTTGCGGGCCAACCCAGCGCTTTCCGGCGCGCTGGCGGCAATCGGCGCGGCGGTGGTGGGGGTGATCCTCAACCTCACCGTCTGGTTTGCGCTGCAGACGTTGTTCGGGCGGGTCGGTCAGTTGAGCGCGGGGCCCTTGACGATGGCATGGCCCGACTGGGCGAGCCTGGACTGGCGCGCCGGCTTGCTGGCGCTGATGGCAGTGATCGCGCTGTTCGGCCTCAGAATCGGGCTGGGATGGACGCTGGCGCTCAGTGCCGTGGCGGGGATGGTGATCAAGTTGGCGGTGTGAGGCGCGCCCGTTCCGCAAGGATGCATCAACCCAACTGCCAGATTCACCAGGCTTTGCGGCGCGTCATTTACATCGCGCATATGAAGCTGTGCGAGCAATAGGCTCCAAAGCTGGGGCCGTGAGCAATGTACCTGAGACTTGGCGAACAGGATTACGATCACTTCGACAAGGCCAGTCTGATCAACAAGGCGCTCTACGCGCTGGCCTGCACCGTTCTGGTCGGCGGGGTCTGGTTGTTGATCCATGGGCGCGACACGCGGACCACGCACGAGGTTTCAGGAACGCTGAGCCATGCTCGTGTTGAGACCTGCCAGCAGAACACCAAGCAATGTCTTGCGTTTTATGTGCGGCAATCCGGCGGCACCGTGCGGCGCTTTGAATTTGACCGGGCGGTGCGCTGTGGCGTTCCAACGATGGAGACGACCAGTGGACCGATCCGCATCCGCTATCAGACCTATGCCGGCAAGAATGAATGGCCGGTGGAGATCCGGCTGAGGTCCACGGTGCAGTATTCGCAGGCGCAGTCTGCCGCAGATTTCCGCGCCTTCATGCGCCAGTCGGATATGTTTCTGGGAGCGATCTGGTTGCTTGGTCTGGTTATGAGCGCGGCCTCAAAACAGCGCTTCACCCTCTGGCGGATCTGATAGGATCGACATGAGCGTCCTTGTCTGGGCACACAGGTCTTTCCAAGCGTCGCCAGCCTTGGGCGCGATGCTGACCATGCCGCTGCTGGCAGCGATCTTCGCGATCTATGTTCAGGTCGTTTCCTTCAGTGCCATATCCACCATACAGGGTCAGGCGCTGCGCTGGCAGCAAATCTCCTGCGGCAGTCTCGTCCGCTACCGCGGCGAGCGGTGCCTCAAGGTGATCCTGGCCGACAAGGCGGGAAGCGAAACGGAAGTCGAATTCTCTGTGTTTCCCTCTGAAACCCTGCGGTATTCGACGCTGCCGACCGGGCCGATCACGATCCATACGCGCAACACGCATATTTTCACGGACTGGCCGGCGGAGGTGAAGGTTGCGGGGCAAACGATTTATTCGCGATCGGCTTCCGAGGCGGATTACAAGCGCTATCGCCATCGGTTGATTGCGGTCGGCTTCATTGTTGCACTCTCAATTGCCTTTTTTATGCTGCGCAAAAGAGATTGAGACGGGTCATACTTGCGCCACGGGCGCCCCCTCGCTACATCGGGCGCACATCCCGTCCAGCGAGCAAATCTCCATGTCCCGTCAGTTCATCTACCACATGCGCGGCCTGTCCAAGACCTATCCGGGCGGCAAGCAGGTTCTGAACAATATCCACCTGAGTTTCTATCCCGATGCCAAGATCGGTGTGCTTGGCGTCAACGGCTCGGGCAAATCGACCCTGCTCAAGATCATGGCCGGGATGGACAAGGAATGGACCGGCGAAGCCTGGGTCGCGGACGGCGCGCGCGTCGGCTATCTGCCGCAGGAGCCCAAGCTCGACGAGGGCAAGACCGTGCGCGAGAACGTGATGCTGGCGGTGGCGCGTGAGCAGGGGCTGATCGACGAGTACAACGCTCTGATGGCTGACTACAACGACGAGAACGCCGAGAAGGCCGCCAAGATCCAGGACATCATCGACGCTCAGAACCTGTGGGATCTCGATTCACGCGTCGATCAGGCGATGGATGCGCTGCGCTGCCCGCCCGACGACTGGCCGGTGAACAAGCTCTCCGGCGGCGAGCGGCGGCGCGTGGCGCTGTGCAAACTGCTGCTCGAAAAGCCGGACCTGCTGCTGCTCGACGAACCGACCAACCATCTCGACGCCGAGACGACGCAGTGGCTGGAAAACCACCTGCGCGAATATCCCGGCGCGATCCTGATCGTCACCCATGACCGCTATTTCCTTGACAATGTGACGGGCTGGATTCTCGAACTCGATCGCGGGCAGGGCATTCCCTACGAGGGCAACTATACCTCCTGGCTCAAGCAGAAGCAGAAGCGGCTGGCGCAGGAAAAGAGCGAGGAACAATCGCGTCTCAAGACCATCGACCGCGAAAGCGAGTGGGTCGCGTCCTCCCCCAAGGCGCGGCAGGCCAAGAGCAAGGCACGTCTTCAGCGTTATGACGAACTTGTTCAGCGCGCTGAAGAAAAGACGGTTCAGACCGCACAGATCATCATTCCGATCGCCGAGCGTCTGGGCGGCAATGTCATTGATTTCGAACACCTTTCCAAGGGATTCGAGGACAAGCTGCTGATCGAAGATCTGTCGTTCAAGCTGCCGCCGGGCGGTATTGTCGGCGTCATCGGACCGAACGGCGCGGGCAAGACCACGCTGTTCCGCATGATCTCGGGCACCGAGACGCCGGATGCCGGCGCGATCACCATCGGCGATACCGTGCAGCTCGGCTATGTCGATCAGAGCCGCGACAGCCTCGACGACAAGAAGACCGTCTACGAGGAAATCTCCGGCGGTAACGAGGTGATCTACCTCGGCAAGAAGGAGATGAACGCGCGGGCCTATTGCGGCGCCTTCGCCTTCAAGGGCGGCGACCAGCAGAAGAAAGTCGGCATGCTGTCGGGTGGCGAGCGCAACCGCGTGCATCTGGCCAAGATGCTGAAGAAGGGCGCCAATGTGCTGCTGCTCGACGAGCCGACCAACGATCTCGACGTCGACACGCTGCGCGCGCTCGAAGAGGCGCTGGAAGATTACGCGGGCTGCGCCGTGATCATCAGCCACGATCGCTGGTTCCTCGATCGCATCGCCACCCACATTCTGGCCTTCGAGGGCGACAGCCACGTCGAATGGTTTGAGGGCAACTTCGCCGATTACGAAGAGGACAAGAAGCGGCGGCTGGGGCCGGAGTCGGTGCAGCCCAAGCGGATCAAGTATCGCAAGTTTACGCGGTGAAATAGACCTTGCCGCCTCAACGGGCCATGCCGCTCTGATGCAGCGGCATGCTCAGTTTATTTGGCTGGAAATGCCGGTTCAGCGAGATCACGCCCGCCATCGCTGCGACGGCATGTCGCAGTTTTGTTTTGCAGTGTGTGCTTTTGCATATTCACTTTTACCATTTTCGATTTCATGTTCCGTGTTGGTGGAATTGCAATTTTCACGATGCAGATATTTGTAATTTCACTTTAAATTCAGGATATTAAAGATGAGAAGTATGTTAACCGCCTTGCTGATTATCGCTCCCACTTCAGTCGTGTATGCGGACTGCAAGCCAATGTTTAGCTTCACTGCGGGAAGAAGCGGTTCCGGGGTGGTTCAGAACGTAAGTCCGGGCTTTCCCTGTCGGATTCCCTTGTATCGCAGCGTTGGTGCAAGCAATGCGGCTGAACTTCAGTCAGTGCAGGTTGTGAAGCAACCAACGCAGGGTTCGACCAGTGTCGAGGGAACCTCGGTGATCTTCAACCCAAAGCCGAGTTTTTCCGGCAACGACGAGATGACGATACGCTACAGCTATGTGAATCGTGCAGGACGCCCGATCAAGTCGGATATCCGGTTCCGCATTCGGTAGTGGTGCATAGGAAACGTTGTCGCGACCGCCGAACGCGGTCGCGACATACGATCGCGTCGACTGGCGCTGATGTCGTAAAGTCGTTGATAGTGAGACCTGGCGGACGCCGTTCCTGCCTTAAAGGTCTCCCCGCCCCACCCAGAACACCTCACCGTCGCTCTCTTCCGTGTCCAGCCAGAGGAAGGGCGTATCGGGGTAATCCGCCTCGATGATCTCGCGCCCCAGGCCGATTTCGCACAGCAGGCCGCCGCCGGGCGCGAGGTGTTTTTTCGCGTCCTTGAGGATGCGGCGCACCAGATCCATGCCATCAGCACCGCCGAGGTGCGCCATCTTCGGTTCCGAAGCGTATTCGGGCGGGAAGGCGGCCACCTCTGCCGCCGTCACATAGGGCGGGTTGGTGAGGATCAGATCGTATTTTTCTCCTTTCAACGCACTGAACAGATCGCTTTCGACAAGGCGAATGCGCTCGCCAAGCTCGTGCTCGTCCACATTGATGCGGGCGACGGCCAGCGCATCGGAGGAGAGATCAGTGGCGTCGATGTGGGCATTCGGGAAGATGCGCGCGGCGAGAATGGCGAGACACCCCGAGCCGGTGCAGAGATCGAGCACGCGCGTCACCTCGTCGGCGGGCGGAGCATCGGGCAGGCTGTCGTCCTCGAACAGCCCGCCCATCAGCATTTCGCCGATAAAGGAGCGCGGCACGATCACCCGTTCGTCGACATAGAACGGCACACCCTGAATGTAGGCACGGTTGAGCAGGTAGCAGGCCGGCTTGCGGGTGGCGATGCGCGCTTCGATCAGATCGCTGAGGCGATCGCGCTCGGGGCCGGTCAGGCGTGCGTCAAGCCAGGGATCGAGCCGATCGATCGGCAGGTGCAGCCCCTCCAGGACGATGAAGGCGGCCTCGTCCTCCGCGGTGGTTGCGCCGTGCCCATGCGCAAGCCTGGCGGCGCGGAACCTGCTGACGGCATAGCGGAGAAAATCACGCAACGTGACAAGTTCGGGTGGGGCCGCGGTCATGAAAGCCTCGCTGGATGCCTTTGCGGGATAGCCGCCCCGCCGCCCGACGACAAGGGGCAGGCGCCAAGCATGCAACCGGGCAAGGCCGCTGAGGCTGGCGTCAGACTGCGATGTTGTCGATGAGGCGGGTGGCGCCGATCCTCGCCGCCACCAGAAGGCGCAGCGGCTTGCCGGAGGCGACGTCCGGCGCGCCGAGGCTCGCGGCATCGCGCAGCTCGAGATAGTCGAGCGCGAAGCCGGCGGCGGTGATGGCTTCGCGGCCACGGGCGAGCACCGTGTTCGGCGCTTCGCCCCTGCGGATGCGGCGGGCGCAGTCCTGCATCGTAACGTGCAGAACGGGGGCAACCTTGCGTTCGGCGGGCGCCAGATAGACATTGCGCGAGGACATCGCTAGGCCGTCCGCCTCGCGCACGGTCGCTCCGCCGAGCACGGTCACCGGCAGGTCGAGATCGGCGTTCATGCGGGTGATCACCGCAAGCTGCTGGAAGTCCTTCTCGCCGTAGATGGCGATGTCCGGCAGCGCCTGGATATGCAGCTTGGAAACGACCGTGGCGACGCCGGCAAAATGCGTGGGGCGGAAGCGATCTTCCAACCCCGCCGTCGCCGGACCTGTCAGCGCGACGGTGGTGGCGAAGCTCTCCGGATACATCACCGTCGGCGTCGGGGCATAAACCGCATCGACGCCCGCCTCAGCGAGCTTGGCGCAATCGGCGGCGAAGGTGCGCGGATACTTGGAAAAGTCCTCGGTGGGGGCAAACTGGGTCGGATTGACGAAAATCGAGACGATGACGCGCCTGGCCCGCTGCTGGGCCAGCCGCGCCAGCGATACATGGCCGGCGTGCAGCGCGCCCATGGTTGGCACCAGAGCGATGGTTTCGCCCGCCGCGCGCCAGCCCCGCACGGCGGCACGCAATGAGGCGAGGGTTTCGAAAACCGGTGGGTTGGACATGGGCGGCTCCCCTCAGGCTGCGTGTCATAGTCCGTGGCATCGGCAGCGTCGAGCGCTACCATGGTCAAGATGAACGAGGGGTGCGTGTTGCCGGTCGGGCGGCGGGACAGCGCGGAGCAGGGTTGCTAAGCTCGCCGCCAGCTAATCGAATCGGGTGGAACCATGCAGCAGGGGCGTTTCGTCGAGGTCGCTACGCCGGGTGAGGCGGTGGAGGCACTGATCGGGCTGCACCGGCAGGCCACCGGCGCGCTGCGACAGGCGCTGAGCCGCTATATTGAAACGCGTCAGCCGCCGGACGCGGCTGAGCGGGCCGGCTTCCGCTATCCTGCCTTGCGGCTGACCTACGCGCCCGACGGGGTGCCACGCTCCTCGCGCCGCGCCTATGCCAAATTCCAGCGGCCGGGCGTTTACACCACCTCGATCACCCAGCCCGAGGCGTTCAGCAGCTATCTGCTCGAACAATTGCGGCCGCTGGTGTTCGAGTATGGCGCGCGCATTGCCGTCGGCCTGTCGAACCAGGAGATTCCCTATCCTTATGTGGTCGACAAGGGCAACGAACTCGGCCGTGCAGGCATCAGCCCGGCGGAGCTGGCGCGTTTCTTTCCGGTGCCGCAACTGTCGGCCGTGGGCGACGAGATCGCGGACGGCACCTATCACTGCGGCGAGGACGAGCCGCGGCCGCTGGCCTTGTTCGATGCGGCGCGCGTCGACTATTCGCTCAAGCGGCTGATCCACTACACCGGGTCGGACTGGCGCCATGTGCAGCCCTATATCCTGCTCACCAACTATCATCGCTATGTCGACCAGTTCGTGCGGTGGGGGATGGGGCAGCTCGGCGGGGCGACGCGCTTTTCCAAGCTGGTGCTGCCGGGCAATGTGGAGGTGCACGAGCCGCGCTCGGGCGGGGAGATCGACAGCCTGTTCGACATCGCCGCCTGGTCGAAATTCCAGATGCCAGCCTATCATCTGGCCGGCGAGGGCGGCGGTATCACGCTGATCAATATCGGCGTCGGGCCTTCCAACGCCAAGAATATCACCGATCATCTGGCGGTGCTCAGGCCGCATGTGTTCCTGATGATCGGCCATTGCGGCGGCCTCAGGCAAAGTCAAGAAATCGGCGACTATGTGCTGGCCCATGCCTATCTGAGGCAGGATCGCATTCTCGATGCGCTGGTGCCGCCGGAAATCCCCATTCCGGCACTGGCCGAGGTGCAGGTGGCGATGCAGGAGGCGGCGGCGATCGTCACCGGCGAACGCGGCGAGGGGCTTAAGCGCCGCCTGCGCACCGGCACGGTGGTCACCAACGACGACCGCAACTGGGAACTGCGCTGGAGCCAGGAGCGTCACCGCATCAACCTGTCGCGCGCCATCGCGGTGGATATGGAATCGGGCACTATCGCGGCCAACGGCTACCGGCTGCGCGTTCCCTATGGCACGCTGCTGTGCGTCTCCGACAAGCCTCTCCATGGCGAGATCAAGCTGCCGGGCTCGGCGAGCGCCTTCTACGAGCGCGCGGTGGGGCAGCACCTGCAGATCGGCCTGAAAGCCGTGGATCTCCTGCGCGGCACGCTGGACCAGTTGCACACCCGCAAGCTCAGGAGCTTCGAGGAACCGCCGTTCCGGTGAGTTCCATGTGGCGTCAGACAAGGAAAACAGACCAATGACGCCTTCGCGGACAGCGCTTGGTTATCTCCTCGGCCTTGTCGGGGTCATCATTTTTTCGGGCACGCTGCCGGCGACGCGACTGGCTGTGGTGACACTCGATCCGTGGTTCGTCACTTTTGGGCGCGCGGCCATTGCCGGCGTTTGCGCCGGGTTGCTGCTGCTGGTCCTGCGTCGCCCGGTGCCGGGCCGCAGCACGCTTTTGACGCTGGTTGCCATCGGCGTGATGGTGACGATCGGGTTTCCCGGTTTCATGGGATTGGCGATGAAAACCGTGCCGGCGGCGCACGGTGGCGTCGTGCTCGGCATCCTGCCGTTGCTTACCGCCACTGTCAGCGCGGTGTGGCATGGTGCGCGTCCCTCGCCGCAGTTCTGGCTGCTTTCCATCCTCGGGGCGGCGATTGTCGTCGGCTTTTCGCTGCGCACCGGCGGCGGCCATCTGGAAGCAGGCGATGCCTTTCTGTTCGTCGCGGCGCTGTCGGCGGCCATCGGCTACGTGCTCTCGGCTGAGTTGACGCGCACCATGCCGGGCTGGGAAGTCATTTCCTGGGTGTGCCTTATCATGCTGCCGGTGACGGTTCCGCTGTCGCTGCTGTGGTTTCCCGCCGATCCTGCGGCGACAACCACGACCGGTTGGATCGCGTTGGCCTATTTGGCGTTGTTCAGCCAGTTCATCGGCTTCTTTGCCTGGAATGCCGGGCTGGCACTGGGCGGGGTGGCCGGCGTCAGCCAGATCCAGTTGTTGCAGACGTTCTTCACCATCGGCATCGCTGCCGTGATCAACGGCGAGGCGATCGGGCTGGATACGCTGGGCGTGGCGGGGGTGATCGCCGTGCTGCTGTATCTGGGCAGAAGGGTCTGATCATCCGGGGTTGCGTCGCAACTAGAAAACACATAAACATATCTTTATGTTGTTTTGGGGACGCGCCGTGACGAATGGCCTGCCTTTTCCCGCTGTCATCGCCGCGCTTGAGGCGGCGGGCGAGCCGACGCGGCTGCGCATTCTGGCGCTGCTGTCGGAAGTCGAACTGACAGTGACCGAATTGACCGCCATCCTCGGCCAATCGCAGCCGCGCGTGTCGCGCCATCTCAAGTTGCTGGTTGAGGCGGGGCTGGTGGAGCGGCACCGCGAGGGGGCATGGGCCTTCTTCCGCCGTGCCGAGGGCGAGGGTGTTCCGGAGTTGACCGCGGCCATCGTCGGACGGCTGGATGCCGGTGATGCGAACATCGACGCGGATCGGCGGCGGCTTGCGGAGGTGCGCGACGAACGGGCGGCGCAGGCGACGCAGTATTTCGCGCGGCACGCCGAAGAGTGGGATCGGATCCGCTCGAAGCATGTGCCGGAAAGCCGGGTGGAAGCGGCCATCCTCGAAATTCTCGGCCAGACACATATCGAGACGCTGCTCGATGTCGGCACCGGCACCGGGCGCATGCTTGAGGTGCTGGCGCCGAAGGCGACGCGCGCGGTCGGCATCGACAATTCGCCGGCGATGCTGGCGGTGGCGCGGGCCAACCTCGAACGCGCCCAGGTGCGCAACGTGCAGCTTCGGCAGGGCGACATCTATGCGCTGGCACCGGCCGAGACGCGGTTTTCGCTGATCGTGATCCACCAGGTGCTGCATTTCCTTGACGATCCGGCGCGGGCGCTGCGCGAGGCGACGCGGCTGCTGGCGCCGGGCGGACGGCTGCTGGTCATCGATCTGGCGCCGCATGCTGACGAACGCCTGCGCAGCGAGTTCAACCATCGCCGCCTTGGCTTTGCGCCCGAGGAGCTTGCCAACCAGATGCGCGAGGCGGGACTGGATGGCATCCGCGTCCGGGCGCTGAAGCCGCTCGCCGGCGAGGGCGACGTGCTGACGGTGATGCTTTGGCTCGGTCGCGATAGCCGCATTCAGACCGATGCTCCCTTTCCCCATACGACTGTCGAGGTTGCCTGATGATCGCGCCTGTTCTGCGCACGTCGCGTTCGCCCAATGCTTTGCCGCTGCGGGTGTCGTTTGAATTCTTTCCCCCCAAGAACGCCGAGATGGAGGCCACGCTGTGGGCCTCGATCCAGCGGCTGGCGCCGCTTTCCCCAAGCTTCGTGTCGGTGACCTATGGTGCCGGCGGCTCGACGCGCGAGCGCACGCATGCGACGGTCAAGCGCATCATCGAGGAAACCAGCCTGAAGCCGGCCGCGCATCTGACCTGCGTCGCCGCGACCAGGGACGAAGTGGACGAGGTGATCCGCGCCTATCATGACGTCGGCGTGCGGCACATCGTTGCGCTGCGCGGCGATCCTGTCGAAGGGATCGGCCATGCGTTCCGGCCGCATCCGGGCGGGTATCAATCGAGTGCCGATCTCGTCGCCGGCATCAAGAAAATCGGTGATTTCGACGTTTCGGTCTCGGCCTATCCGGAAAAGCATCCTGAGAGTGCCTCGCTCGATAGCGATCTCGACATTCTGCAGGCCAAGGTGGATGCCGGGGCCGACCGGGCGGTGACGCAGTTCTTCTTCGACAACGATCTTTACTTCCGCTACCTCGACAAGGTGCGGGCGCGCGGCATCACGCTGCCCATCGTGCCCGGCATCCTGCCGGTGCAGAATTTCAAACAGGCGTCCGGCTTTGCCAAGCGGGCGGGAGCCAGCATCCCCGACTGGATGGCCCAGCGTTTCGAAGGGCTCGATAGCGATCCCGAGACACGCAAGCTGGTCGCGGCGGCGGTGGCGGTGGAACAGGTCTATGACCTGCTCGATCGTGGCGTCACCGACTTCCACTTCTACACCATGAACCGCGCCGACCTTGTGTTCGCCATCTGCCACATGCTGGGGATGCGGGCCGGGACGGCAGCGTAACCTATTGAAATGGATCGGAAAAGCCGATGACTGACGCTGTGATGGCTGCTGATGGCGCAGAGGTGCGCAAGGCGCTGCTCGAGGCAGCCGCCCAACGCATCCTGGTGCTCGACGGTGCCATGGGCACCGAAATCCAGACTCTGAAGCTCAGCGAGGAGGATTTCCGCGGCGCGCTGTTCGCTGATTTTGCCCATCCGCTGAAGGGTAACAACGACATCCTGATCCTGACGCAGCCGGCTGCGGTGCGGCAGATCCATCTCGATTATTTTCTGGCCGGGGCGGATATCGTCGAGACCAATACGTTTTCCGGCACGACCATCGCGCAGGCCGACTATCATCTCGAACATATCGTCAGTGATCTGAATTTCCACGGTGCGCGACTGGCGCGCGAAGCGGCAATCCTGGCAGAGAAGCACGACGGGCGGCGGCGTTTCGTGGCCGGTGCGGTGGGGCCGACCAACCGCACAGCGTCGATCTCGCCCGATGTCAACAATCCCGGGTTTCGCGCTGTCAGTTTCGATGACCTCAGGATCGCCTATGCGCAGCAGATCAAGGCGCTGGTGGAGGGCGGGGCCGATCTCATCCTGATCGAGACGGTGTTCGACACGCTCAATGCCAAGGCTGCCGTGTTCGCGGCCGAAGAGGCCTTCGTGGCTACCGGGCGGCGGCTGCCGGTGATGATTTCCGGCACGATTACCGATCTTTCCGGCCGCACGCTGTCGGGCCAGACGCCGACGGCGTTCTGGCATTCGCTGCGCCATGCCGATCCGCTGTCGTTCGGCCTCAACTGTGCGCTCGGCGCCCGCGAAATGCGTGGCCATATCGCCGAAATCGCCAAGGTGGCCGATACGCTGGTCTGCGCTTATCCGAACGCCGGCCTGCCCAACGAATTCGGCCTCTATGATGAGAGCCCCGAAGCGATGGCGGGGCTGGTGAGCGAGTTCGCGCGCGATGGTCTGGTCAATATCGTCGGTGGGTGCTGTGGTTCGACACCCGGCCATATCCGTGCGATCGCGCAGGCTGTCGCAAACATCGCGCCGCGCAAGGTGCCGGTGATCGAACCGCATCTGAGGTTGTCGGGGCTGGAGCCGTTCACGCTGACGGCCGATATTCCGTTCGTCAATGTGGGCGAGCGGACCAATGTCACCGGCTCGGCAAAGTTCCGCAAGCTGATCCGGGATGGCAAGTATCCCGAGGCGCTCGATGTGGCGCGCGATCAGGTGGCCAATGGCGCCCAGGTGATTGACGTTAACATGGACGAGGGTCTGCTCGATTCCGTCAGTGCTATGACGACTTTCCTCAATCTCGTCGCCGCCGAGCCGGATATCGCGCGCGTGCCGGTGATGATCGATTCGTCGAAATGGGAGGTGATCGAGGCGGGCCTGAAGTGCGTGCAGGGCAAGCCGATCGTCAATTCCATCTCGATGAAGGAAGGCGTCGAGGCGTTCATACATCATGCGAAGCTGTGCCGGGCCTATGGCGCGGCGGTGGTGGTGATGGCTTTCGACGAGCAGGGGCAGGCGGACAGCTACGAGCGTAAGATCGAGATCTGTCAGCGTGCGTACAAAATCCTCACCGAGGAGGTCGGCTTTCCGCCCGAGGACATCGTTTTCGATCCCAACGTGTTCGCCGTGGCGACCGGGATCGAGGAGCATAACGGCTATGGCGTAGCCTTCATCGAGGCGACGCGCTGGATCCGGCAGAACCTTGCGCACGCCCATGTATCGGGCGGCGTTTCCAACCTGTCGTTTTCGTTCCGCGGTAACGATCCGGTGCGCGAGGCGATGCACGCCGTATTCCTCTACCATGCCATCAAGGTGGGCATGGACATGGGCATCGTGAATGCCGGGCAGCTCGTGGTCTATGACACAATGGATGCCGAGTTGCGCGAGCTCTGCGAGGATGTGGTGCTCAACCGCCGCGCGGATGCGACGGAACGCCTGCTCGATGCGGCGCCGCGCTTCAAGGGCGATGGCAAAGGGGTGGAGCGGGTTGTCGATCTCGAATGGCGCAAGCTTCCGGTTGAAAAGCGGCTGGAGCATGCGCTGGTCAACGGAATCACCGAATTCATCGAGGTCGATACCGAGCAAGCACGCCAGCAGGTGGAACGGCCGCTGCATGTCATCGAAGGGCCGCTGATGAGCGGCATGAACGTGGTCGGCGATCTGTTCGGCGCGGGCAAGATGTTCCTGCCGCAGGTGGTCAAGTCGGCCCGTGTGATGAAGCAGGCGGTGGCCTACCTCACGCCGTTCCTGGAAGAAGAGAAGCGGCGGACCGGCGCCGATCAGCGTTCGGCGGCTGGCAAGGTGCTGATGGCGACCGTCAAGGGCGACGTGCACGACATCGGCAAGAACATCGTCGGCGTGGTTCTTCAGTGTAACAACTATGAGGTGATCGACCTCGGCGTGATGGTGTCCTGCCAGAGGATCCTGGAAGCGGCGAGAAAGGAAAAGGTCGATATCATCGGCCTGTCCGGCCTCATCACGCCCTCGCTCGACGAGATGGTGCATGTGGCCGGCGAAATGGAGCGTGAAGGGTTCAATCTGCCTCTGCTTATCGGGGGGGCGACGACCTCGCGCGTGCATACGGCGGTCAAGATCGCGCCGGCCTACGACAAGGGGCAGGCGGTCTATGTGCTGGATGCGAGCCGCGCCGTCGGCGTCGTCTCCTCGTTGCTGAGCGGCGAAGGCGGCGAAGGCTACCGGGCAGGAATCCGCGCTGAATATCAGAAGGTTGCACAGGCGCATGCACGGGCCGAGGCGGAAAAGTCGCGCCTTCCGCTTTCCCGTGCGCGCGAAAACGCGTTCCGCGCCGACTGGGCCAACTATGTGCCGCCGAAGCCGAGTTTCTCCGGCACGCGGGTGTTCCAGACCTATGATCTCGGCGAACTGGTTCCCTATATCGACTGGACGCCGTTCTTCCAGACCTGGGAGATGAAGGGGCGGTTCCCGGCGATCCTGGAGGACGAAAGGCAGGGCGCCGCCGCTCGTCAGCTCTATGAGGATGCCCGGACGATGCTCTCCCGGATCGTCGAGGAGCGCTGGTTCCAGGCCAAGGCGGTGATCGGTTTCTGGCCCGCCAACAGAGCCGGCGATGACATCCGCCTCTACACAGGCGAGAGCCGCGCCGAGACACTGGCGACGTTCTACACATTGCGTCAGCAGTTGACCAAGCGCGACGGCAAGCCCAATCTGGCGCTCGCCGATTTCGTGGCGCCTGAGGGCGTGAGGCCGGACTGGATCGGCGGTTTTGTTGTTTCGACCGGGTTCGGCGAGGAGCGTATCGCCGAGCGGCTCAAGGGGCGCAACGACGATTACGCAGCGATCATGGCCAAGGCATTGGCAGACCGGTTGGCGGAAGCTTTCGCCGAGCGGATGCATGAGCGCGTGCGCAAGGAATTCTGGGGCTATGCTGCGGACGAGACGGTGTCGCCCGAGGGGCTGATCGTCGAGGCCTATCGCGGCATCCGGCCGGCGCCGGGTTATCCGGCCCAGCCCGATCACACGGAAAAGTCGACGCTTTTCTCGCTCTTGGACGCTGAGCGGCGTATCGGGGTCAAGCTCACCGAGAGCTATGCGATGTGGCCCGGCGCCTCGGTCTCCGGCCTCTATTTCTCGCACCCCGATGCCTATTACTTCGGCGTCGCCAAGGTCGAGCGCGACCAGGTCGAGGATTACGCGCGCCGCAAGGGCATGGCGGTGGGCGACGTTGAGCGCTGGCTCGGGCCGGTGCTGAATTATCTGCGTGCTGACGAAGGGCTCACGGCGGCAGAATAGGGCAGCGTTACGTCGCCGCCTTCAGCAGGTCTCTCAGCGTTGTGATGGTCGAGAAATCGGCGACGCCGTCGACGCGCGCCGGGCGCCAATGGCGCTGGAAGGCGCGCACCACGGCCTCGGTCTCCTCGCAGTAGCGACCGGTCGCGGGCACGGCGAAGCCGAGCATCGACAGCATCTTCTGCAGGGCTTCAACCGGCGCGCCGCCGTCGCCGCGCTGGTAGAAGTGGCCGGAGCGGATCGGCGTCGGCGGCACCCACAGGCCCAGTCCCTCTGCCGCCAGCCGATCCCACGGGAAGGCCTCGCCCGGGTCGCGCTTGCGTGTCGGGGCAATGTCGGAATGAGCAAGGACATTGGCGGGCGGGATGCCCCAGCGCGCCGCAATGTCGCGGAGGAGTTTGATCAGCGCGGTGATCTGCCGTTTTGGAAACGGGGCGGGCGGGCCCTCGGCCGGTGTGCCGGCGAGCGGGCGGCGCGGATCCTCCGGGTCGACGCGGGCGCCGTCATGGCCGGCATTGACGATCTCAATACCGATCGAGCGCGAGTTTATGTCGGAAACGCAGCGCCAGGAGCCGGCACCCGCATGCCAGGCGCGGCGCGCCTCCGGCACCAGTTGCAGGATCTTGCCGCTTTCATGGACGAGGTAATGGCAGGAAACCGAGGATTCCGGATTGCACAGCCATTTGAGCGCCGATTTCGCGTTCGGCATGCCGGTGTAGTGCAGCAGTATCAATTCCGGCTTCAGCCCGGCCGCGCGTTCGCCGTGGTTGGGCGAGGGAAAGACCTTTGCGAGGGGCGAATCGGCGACGGTTTCGCGCATGGGCAGGTTATCGGCCAGTGACAAAAAAGGGGCAAGCATCCGCTCGCCCCCTTTCGAGAGTTCCAAAATCGCGATGAAGCCGTTCAGGCCTCAGTAATAGGCGACACAGACCGCGTTGCCGTAATAGTCACGGCGCCAGCGGGCGCATTCGCGCTGCGGGGGAGCCGTGGCCGCGCCGACCACCGCGCCGCCAACGCCGCCGATGGCCGCACCGGCCGCCGCGCCGCCCCACTTGCCGGTGGCAAGTCCGCCGATGGCCGCGCCCGTGGCCGCGCCGATGGCCGCGCCGCCCACCGCGCGGTCGCGCGGATCATTCGGATTGCAGGCGCCGAGGCCAGCGGCAACCACCGCAACGGCGGCGATGCTCATAAATTTCTTCATCGTCTGTCTCCTTCAGCAAGACGCAACCAACGACAGAGGCAAGGACAATCGCCCTGCGAAGTCAAGCACTGCCTGCGCCCTTCGCTCAAGAGTGATAATCGAGCCTTAAAAGTGCGAAAATACGGCGCTTTCTACAGGAGGTGCCATATTTTTGCCATGTCGGTCGCGGCACAAGCGCCGCCGTGCGTGGGGGCCCGCACTATTTTCAAATGCAGGAGGCTTCCATGCGTGCCATCGGGCTCGGTTTTTTCGTTGTCGGCATGACCTTGGCGCAAGGCGTGGCCGTGGCCTCGCCGGAGGCCTACCGGGCCATGATCGCCCGCCATGCCAGCGCCAACAATGTGCCGTTTGCCCTGGCCGATGCTGTCGTGCGGATCGAGAGCCGTTACAATCCGGCGGCGCGCAACCGCGCCAATCTCGGCCTAACCCAGATCAGCCACCAGACGGCGCGCGGTCTCGGCTACCGGGGCTCGGCGGCTGGGCTGTTCAACGCCGAGACCAATCTGGCCTTTGGCATCAAGTACCTCGGCATGGCCTACCGGATGGCAGGCGGAAATGTATGCGGCACCATCATGCGCTACCAGAGCGGGCTCCGCGCCACCCGCATGAGCGGCGCGAACCGCGTTTATTGTGGCAAGGTGCAGGCGCTGATGGCTGGTCGCAAGGTTCTGCGGGCGGGTTGAGCGCCGAGAGCCTTGCATTCGAGCGCCTTTGAGCGCACAACGCGCCGGCCAGTCGGCCGGGCGGCCGCTCCCCACAAGGGAGAGGAAAGTCCGGGCTCCACGGAAGAACGGCGCCGGATAACGTCCGGCGGGGGCGACCCCAGGGAAAGTGCCACAGAGAGCTGAACCGCCCCGCGTTGCGGGGTAAGGGTGAAAAGGTGCGGTAAGAGCGCACCGCGCGGCCGGCAACGGGCGCGGCAGGGCAAACCCCGCCGGGAGCAAAACCGAATAGGGACGACAAGGCCGGGGAAACCCGTCCGGGCCTTCCTCCGGGCCGTCGTCCGGGTTGGTTGCACGAGGCGGCTGGCAACAGCCGTCCCAGAGGAATGGCCGCCACGCGGCGGGGGCAACCCCGACGCCCTACAGAACCCGGCTTACAGGCCGACTGGCAGATTTTCCCTATAGTCGTGAGTTGTTTATGGTAGCCCGCCGCTGGCGGGCGCCCCTCTCATCGGCTCGGCGTGGCGTTGCTTCTATTGGGTGGCCCGCCGCTGGCGGGCGCCCCTCGCATCGGCTCGGCGTCGCGTTGCTCCTATTGGGTGGCCCACCGCTGGCGGGTCTTTGTATTACTTCTCCGCCCGGAACACATCCGCCACCGGCACATGAGCGCGCGGCACCTCGGTGCCATCGGAGAGGGTTGCCTTGCGCGCAAACAGGCCGCGCAGGATGAAGTGCGGATCGGAGGTCGCCTCCTCCAGCGTTGCCACCACGCAGACGCAGCAATCGAGCGGTTCCAGCAGCGCTTTCCAGTGGCGGGCGGGTTTGGCGGCAATGGTCTGGCTGATGAAATCGATCACCGTACGCGGCGAGGCCGAGGGCACGCGCATCATCTCCGGCATGCCGATGGCGTCGCAGAACACGGTCCAGAACTTGTCCTCCAGGGCACCGACCGCGACCAGCCGCCTGTCCGACGTGGGATAAGTGCGGTAGCGCGGCGAGCCGCCGGTGAACAACTCAGCCCCATCGAGCGGCGAGCGCCCGGAGACCGCGAGCGTTGCCGCCGCGTGCCAGGCGAAGGACGCCGGCGTATCGGCCATGGCGATGTCGATGTAGCTGCCCTGGCCGCTGCGATGTCGTTCGATGACGGCCAGCAGGATGTTGATGATGGCCGGAAAGGAGCCACCGGCAATATCGGCGGCAAGCAGCGGCGGCATGGTGGGATGTTCGGCACCGCCAGAGGACAGCGACAGCATGCCGGTGCGCGAGATGTAGTTGAGATCGTGGCCGGCCTCATGGGCGCGCGGGCCGGATTGTCCGTAGCCGGTGATCGAGCAGTAGATGATGCGCGGATTGATGGCGCGGACGGCCTCGTACCCGAGGCCGAGGCGATCCATGACACCGGGGCGGAACTGTTCGATCAGGATGTCGGCCGCTTCCAGATGCGGACGCAGGCCGGCTACGGTAGCGGCGTCCTTGAGGTCGAGGCGGATCGAGGTCTTGCCGGCGTTGAGCGCCGCGAAGGCAGCCGATTCGCTGCCGACCATGGGCGGCATGCGGCGCATGTCGTCGCCGCGCGGCGGTTCGATCTTCAGCACCTCGGCGCCGGCCTCGGCCAGCATCAGCGTAGCAAACGGCCCCGGCAGCAAAGTGGTGAAATCGACGACCTTCAGGCCCGACAGCGGCGGCACGCGCATTTTTCCCGTTGCTCCCTGCACAAACGGATCGAGAGCGTATGCTAGCCGGAACTGGCCGGTGCGCCAGCGCTAATTGAGCAGGAAGAAGTGGCTGTTCAGCGCGCTCGACATGCGACCGCGTTCGGCCTGGGTGATGGTGACCGACAACAGGTCGCCCTCGGTGTTGCTCTTCCAGGCGGCGAGGAACTCTTTGAGGCGCGGATAGTCGGGCGCGCAATCGAAGTCCTGCCACAGGTATTCCTGCACGCGATTGCGGAAATCGGGCACCCGATAGAGGATCTGGGCTGTGGTGAGGCCGAAGCCCTCAGGCTCGGCGGCGAACGATTTCGGCATGCGACCCTCCCTTCGGGAAGCGGGTGGCGGAACGGCGTTCAAGGGGTATGGTGTGCTTTAGATGTAAACAAAGCATGTCGGTGATGGGCGACAGCGCCGGCAACGCTTGTCTTGGCCGGCAAAGCCCGTATGACTTCAGGCATGCATCCGGAATTGCGGTCTGTATTCCAAACCAAGGATTTCCTGTTCTGGCTCGGGCTGACCGTGCTGGCGGCGGGCGCCTGGTGGCTGCTCGGTCGGGCGCTGGCGCCGTTCCTGGTCGGCCTGGGGCTGGCCTATGTGCTCAATCCGCTGGTGGTGCGCCTGCGCTTTCTCGGCTTCAACCGGACGATGGCGACGCTGCTGGTCATTCTGGTGTTCTTTTTCGGCAGCGGCTATCTCGCCTATCGCCTGGCGCCCTTCATCGCCCAGCAGGGGGCGGATTTCCTCAAGGCGCTGCCGGCGACAGTTGCGCGGCTGCAGGCGATTTTCGATGCGGCGCGGGCGCTGGTCGAGGAGCGGCTCGGCATGTCCATCGCCGCCGGGTCGAACGAAGTGTCGATCAACCAGCTCCTGTCGACCGCAGTCGACTGGCTGACGCGCTCGCTCACCTCGGTGGGCGCGACCGGCAAGGCCGTGCTCAACAGTATCGAGTTCCTGATCATCGTGCCGTTCGCGGTGTTCTATTTCCTCACCGACTGGGAGCGGCTGGTGCGCGCCCTGCAGCGGCTGGTGCCGGTGTCGATGCGTGCGTCGGTGTTTTCGCTGACCGCGGAAATCGATGCGATGCTGGGCGGCTATTTTCGCGGCCAGGCGCTGGTCTGTCTGTTCCTGGGGACGTTCTATGCGCTGGCGCTGTGGATCATCGGGCTCAATTACGGCGTGCTGATCGGCGTCATCAGCGGCATTCTGGCCTTCATTCCCTATCTCGGCTCGGCCACCTGTCTGGTGCTCGCCTTCGGCTTCGGCATTGCCCAGTTCTGGCCGGACTGGACGATGCTGGCGCTGATCGGCGGAATCATCGGGGTCGGTCAGTTCATCGAGGGCAATTTCCTGACGCCGCTGTTCGTCGGCCGGCACGTGGGGCTGCATCCGCTGACGCTGATGTTCGGTCTGATCGCGCTCGGCAATCTCTACGGCTTTGTCGGGCTGCTGCTCTCGGTGCCGATCACCGGCACGCTGGCCATCGTGCTGCGGCGGCTGGCGGCGCAGTACCGCGCCAGCACCTTCTTCCGTCAATCTTGACCGACCGCAAAGGATCGTTCCATGCCGCGTTATGTTGCCCGCATCCCGATGGTCCTTGATGTGCCTGAAGCCATGCACTGGGCCATCAAGGATGTGCTGGAAGGCGAGTATGAGGCCCATTATGACGGGCGCGGGCTCGACATTCTCGATATCGGCGCCAATGTCGGCTCGTTCGCGCTGTGGGCGAGCGCGCGCTGGCCGGGCAGCCATGTGACGAGCTTCGAGCCGCATCCCGAGACGTTCAAGCTGCTCACCGCCAATGCCGGCGGTCGGAAGGACATCACACTGAGGAATGCGGCGCTGTTTCCCGGCGGCATGAAAAAGGCGACCTTCCTGTCGCGCTATGCGGGCGACGGGGAGTCGACTCTCGCCGCCTATGCCGCCGACACGTTCGTCGACGGCCATCAGGTTCACCGCTACGAGGTCGATGTGGTCGATCCGGCCAGCCTGCCTTCCGCCGATGTGGTCAAGATCGACATCGAAGGCGGGGAGGGCGAGGTGCTCAACCACCTCGATCTGTCGAAAACCTCGCTGGTGCTGCTCGAATTCCAGAACGGCAAGAACCGCGAGATGCTGCGCGAGCGATTGTCCGCCGATTTCGACATCCTGCGCGATGAAGCCTGCGAGTGGTCGCCGATCCTCGGCTACAAGGGCTACCGGCAGGATCTCGCCGGCGATGTCTATGGCCGCATCTTCGCGGTGCGCAAGGGCATCAGCCGCATGACGAAGGTGGAGCCGGTAGCGCTTCGGGAATAGCGGCAGGACCGATCGCTTCCGCGCGCCGCTGCCGGAGGGCGAAGCCATGCCGCATGCTGGTCCGCTTGCCAGCCGGCGTGTTTAAGTATCCCCTGTGAGGAAACGCGGGGAGGATCGCCATGACGTACGTGCATCCCACGATCGAGGACAGTATCGGCACGATTTGCCTTGATCATTTTCAGAAGCGCAATGCGCTGTCCGAACCGCTGGTCGCGGAGATCATCGCAGCGCTCGACGATTTTCGCACCAAACAGGTGCGGGCGGTGGTCTGGCGCGCCAAGCCCGGCGTGAAGGTCTGGTCCGCCGGCCATGACGTTGATGAGCTGCCTGCAGGCCGGCGTGATCCGCTGGGCTGGCATGATCCGCTGCGTCACCTCATCCGCTCGATTGAGGCGTGTCCTGCCCCGGTGATCGCGATGATCGAGGGCGGCGTCTGGGGCGGGGCCTGTGAAGCGGTGATGGCCTGCGACATCATTCTGGCTGCCCCCAACGCCACCTTTGCAGTGACACCGGCCAAGCTCGGCGTGCCCTATAATGTCTCGGGCATGCTCACCTTCCTCAACAGTGCGCCGCTGCGCATCGTCAAGGAAATGGCGTTCACCGCCAAGCCGGTGAGCGCCGACCGTGCGATGACGATGGAACTCGTCAACCATCTGGTTCCGCTCGATGAACTGGAGCGCTTTACCTACGACATGGCGCGCGACATCGCCGCCAATGCGCCGCTGTCGATCGCGGTGATGAAGGAACAACTGCGCATCCTCGCCGGCGCGCACATGATGAGTCCGCAATCGTTCGAGCGCGTGCAGGGGCTGCGGCGCATCGTCTATGACAGCGCCGATTATGCCGAGGGCATCCGCGCCTTCAAGGAAAAGCGCAAACCCGTCTATCGCGGGGAGTGAACGGCGCTCTTACTGCGCCGTCCAGCCGCCATCGACCGGCATCGCGGTGCCGGTGATGTTGTGGGCTGCGCCCGAGCACAGGAACAGGGCGAGCGCGCCGATGTCGGAGGGTGAAGCCATGCGGCCCGACGGCTCCTTCTCCGAAACGAGGTCGCGATAGCCCTTGGCGCGGTCACCGCCGAAGCGCTCGGCGCGCAGGGCGATCTGCGGCTCGATCAGCGCGGTTTCCACCCAGCCGGGGCAGATGGCGTTGACGGTGACACCGCCGCTGTCGCGGCTGCCGGCGGCGGCATATTCGAGCGCCGCGACCTTGGTCATGCCGACAAGACCGAACTTGGAGGCGACATAGGGCGCCTTGTCGATGGAGGCGACGAGGCCGTGCACGGAGGCGATGTTGATGACCCGGCCGAAGCCCTTCTCGGCCATCTTCGGCAGCGCGCGGCGCATGGTGTAGAAGCAGGCCGAAAGGTTGAGCGCGATGATCGCCTGCCACTTCTCCACCGGCATGGTGGCGATGGAGGCGGTGTGCTGCATGCCGGCATTGTTGACCAGAATATCGACGCCGCCGCCCCAGCCCAGCGCCTGATCCATCATGGCATCGACGGCAGCGGGGTCCATCAGGTTGGCATCGAAGAAGCGCACCTCAGGCGCGCCGGCCTTGCGCACGGCGGCTTCGGCGGCAGCGATCTGTTCGGGCGTTCCGAGGCCGTTGAGGCCGATGCGCGCGCCCGCGCCCGCCAGTGCCTCGGCGATGGCAAGGCCGATGCCGCTTGTCGAACCAGTGACGAGGGCGGTGCGTCCGGAAAGGGGCTTGGTCATGGCAGGCTCCGAATAGGTCGTGGTGTCGCTCTTCGCCTAGGCTCCCGATACGGGGCGCGTCAACTGGCAAGCGGTCGCAAGGGCGGTCCGGCAAGGGTTCAGTAACCGTTCTTTAGGGTTAACAGCTTCTAATGCCGGTTTGATTGGGCCTATCCGCGCCTTCTGCGGGCGGCCTTGCTTGAAGCCCGAAAGGCCCCATGTTATCGCGAGCCATTCCTTCTCCAAAAGCCCTTCGCGGCACCAGCCCGGCGACGCAACGTCGCCGTGCGGGAACGGCGTCGCGCGCGATTCGGGGTAGGGGTCTTGCGTCCGGAGGAGCGGCCATGACCGCGAGCGAGCGGCCCGACATCGCCGACGATTCCCGCCATGTGCCGGTATTGCGCGCAGAAGCGCTGGCCGGCCTCGCGCTCAGGCCGGGCGGCGTCTATGTCGATGCCACGTTCGGTGCGGGCGGCTATTCGCGCGCTATTCTGGCGGCCTATCCCGATACGACCGTGATCGCGATTGACCGCGATCCGGAAGCGATTGCCGGCGGCGCGGCGCTGGTGGCGGGCGCTGGTGGACGCTTGCGGCTGATTGAGGGGCGCTTCGGTGATCTCGATACCCTGCTTGAGGACGCAGGCGTTGCTGAAGTGGACGGCGTGGTGCTCGATGTGGGTGTCTCGTCCATGCAGATCGACGCGGCGATCCGGGGCTTTTCCTTCCGGGCCGACGGACCGCTCGACATGCGCATGGAGCAGGCGGGCCGCAGCGCTGCGGACATCATCAATACGGCGGATGAGGCGGAAATCGCCGATATTCTCTACCATTTCGGCGAAGAAAGGCTGTCGCGCCCCATCGCGCGCGCCATTGTGGCCGATCGCAAGCACACGCCGTTCACCACGACACGCCAGCTTGCCGAACTGATCGGCCGCATCGTGCGCACCCGGCCGGGCGACATCCATCCGGCGACGCGCAGCTTTCAGGCCCTGCGCATCGCGGTCAACGACGAACTGGGTGAACTTGCGCGCGCGCTGCATGCGGCGGAACGGGTGCTCAAGCCCGGCGGGCGGCTGGCGGTGGTCAGCTTCCATTCGCTGGAGGACCGTATCGTCAAGGTGTTCTTTGCCGCCCGTTCCGGGCGTGGCGGCGGCTCGCGCCATGCGCCGGTTCCGGTGACCGGGGAGGCGACCTTCCGCATCGACGGCAAATGGCCGGTGGCGCCGTCGGCGGGGGAATGCGCCGCCAATTCGCGCGCCCGCTCCGCCAAGCTGCGGGTCGGCATCCGCACGGAGGCGGCCCCGCGCGGGATCGAGGCTCAGGTCGCGGGGTTGGCAAGCCTGCCACTGCGCAAACGAGGGAGGCGCTGATGCTGCGCGTTCTCAACATCGCCGTTCTGACGCTGCTGGTGGGCACCGCCGCCTGGGCGTATCAGACCAAATACGAGACCATCTTCTATGCCGAGCAGGTGAAGAAGCTGGAGGCGCGGGTCGACAAGGAGCGCGAGCAGATCGCGGTCCTGAAGGCCGAGTGGCAGTTGCTCAACCGCCCGGCCCGGCTCGACATGCTGGCGCAGAAATATCTCGACCTGAAGCCAGTCAAGGCCACGCAAATCTCGAACGGGCTCGATTTGCCCGAACGCAAGACCGGCGTCGACCAGATCGGCGCCAAGCTCGATTCGCTCGGTATCACCGGGTCGATCACGCCCCCCGCCGAAACGCCGGCCAAGAAGCCGGCCAAGGCGCCGGGGCGATAACGTTATTGGTTGGGCACGACAATGCAGCGTCTGGTTCGCGTCTTTGAGCGTCTGAAGGACAAGGCCCGGTCCGTTCCCCGGGTCGGTGGAGGTATCGCTCTGCCCGGGCAGGAAGCGGCGCGGCCGCCGCGCGCTCCGTTTCCGTGGCCGAGCTTCGCCGCTCCTGCGCTGCCGCGCCCCTCGATGGCGGCGGTCAGGGAACTGGTGCGCGACCTCTTCCGCACCCGTCCCGACAAGAGCGCAGCGCGTCTGGTGCTCACCGGGGTGGCCTTCATCGCCGTTTTCGCGGTGCTCGGCGGGCGGCTGGCCCAGTTTGCGCTCAAGGCGGATGATGGGCCGACGCTGCGCCGGCAGGCACAGGATGCGACCTCCGGGACGCGCCCGCCGGTGCTGGATCGCAACGGCGCGCTGATGGCGACCGATGTGCGCATGGTCTCGGTGTTCGCCGAACCGCGCCGCATCATCGACAAGGACGAGGCGGTGGAACTGCTCAATGCGGTGTTCCCTGATCTCGATGCCAAGGAACTGCGCGAAAAGCTCGGCACCAAGAAGGGCTTCGTCTGGATCAAGCGCGAGATCACCCCGCGCCAACAGGCCGAGGTGCACCGGCTCGGGTTGCCGGGCGTCGGCTTCATGCCCGAGCACAAGCGCGTCTATCCCAACGGGCCGGTGGCCGCCCATGTGCTCGGCTTTGCCAATGTCGACAATCAGGGCATTGCCGGTATCGAGAAGTGGATCGACGGGCAGGGGCTCAACGATCTCAAAGCGCTCGGCTTCGGCGGCAAGGACCTCGACCTCAAACCGGTGAGCCTGTCGATCGACCTGCGCGTGACCCATGCGATGCGGCTGGAACTGATCGAGGCCATGAAGAAGTTCAAGGCCAAGGCCGCCGGTGGCATCATCATGGATGTGCACACCGGCGAGATCGTCGCGCAGGTGTCGCTGCCCGATTACGACCCGAACCAGCCGACCGATGCACTCAAGCCAGAGAACATCAACCACCTGGCGGTGGGCGTCTATGAAATGGGCTCCACCTTCAAGGCGCTGACCACCGCGATGGCGCTTGATTCAGGGCGCGTGTCGCTGACGTCCAGCTTCGATGCCACCCAGCCGCTGCGCTACGGCCGCTTTGCCATCAATGACTACCACGGCCAGAAGCGCGTGCTGCAGGTGCCGGAAATCTTCGTCTATTCGTCCAACATCGGCACGGCGCGCATGGCGCTGGCGGTGGGTGTGGAAGGGCACAAGAACTTCCTGCGCCGGCTCGGCCAGCTCGAACGGCTGCGCACGGAAATGCCGGAAACGGCGATGCCGATCATCCCCGGAAGCTGGGGCGAACTCAACACCATGACCATCTCCTTCGGCCATGGTCTCGCGGTCAGTCCGCTGCAGGCGACGATGGCGACGGCAGCGCTGGTCAACGGCGGTTATCTGGTGCCGCCGACCTACCTCAAGCGCACGCGCGAGGAAGCGCAGGCGCTGGCCAAGCAGGTGATCAAGCCCTCGACCTCGGAAGCGATGCGCTATGTCATGCGCGTCAATGCCGAGCGCGGCACAGCGACCAAGGCCAATATTCCGGGCTACTATGCCGGCGGCAAGACCGGCACCTCGGAGAAGGTCGTCGGCGGGCGCTATTCGAAGAACAAGGTGATGACCACGTTCATGGCGGTCGTGCCCTCCGACAAGCCGCGCTTTCTGTTCCTGACGCTGCTCGACGAGCCGCAGGGCATTCCCGAGACGCATGGCTATGCAACCTCGGGCTGGAACGCGGCGCCGACCACCGGCAAGATCCTCGAACGGGTCGGCCCGATGCTCGACATGACGCCGCGATTCGATCTGCCGGTGCAGCCGTTCCCGGCAGTGGCCAGGCTCAATGTCAAATACCAGCCGTGGCAGGAGGGGCGCTGACATGGCGGTCGATGCGCTCCGGCTTGCGGCCATCCTCGGCCTGGCGCCCGGCGAGGTCGCGGGGTTGACGGGGCTTGCCGCCGACAGTCGGGCGGTCAGGCCGGGCGAGGTGTTCTTTGCGCTGTCGGGTTCAAAAGCCGACGGCGCGACCTATGCGGTGGCCGCGGCTGAAGCCGGTGCCGCGCTGGTGGTGGGCGAGGGCGCACGGCCGGCAGGGTTGCCGGCTCAAACCGCTTATGCCCGCGTGGCCGATGCGCGGCAGGCTTTGGCGCTGGCGGCGGCGGTGTTCTTTCCGCGCCAGCCCGCCACGATCGTTGCCGTCACGGGAACGGCGGGCAAGTCCTCGGTCGCCGATTTCACCCGGCAGATTTTTGCCTATCTCGGCCATGAAAGCGCCAGCCTCGGCACGCTCGGCGTCATCACCGGCAAGGGCGCGCACTATGGCTCGCTGACGACGCCCGATCCGGTGACATTGCACCGCACGCTCGACCAGTTGGCCGGCGAGGGGATCAGCCATCTGGCGGTGGAAGCCTCCTCGCACGGGCTCGACCAGCGCCGGCTCGACGGTATCCGGCTGACGGCAGGCGCCTTCACCAATCTCGGTCGCGACCATCTCGATTATCATGCGAGCCTCGATGAGTATCTCGCCTGCAAGCTCCGCCTGTTCGACACGCTGCTGCCCGCTGGGGCGCCGGCCATCGTCAACATGGATGGCGAGCGCGCCGGCGCGGTCAAGGCAGCGTGCGAAGCCCGCGGATTGAAGCTGTTCACCACCGGCGCGCGCGGCGAGCATCTGCGCCTGCTCGGGCGAGAGACGGCAGCCTTCGGCCAGAGGCTCGATCTTGCCTTTGGCCGCCATGCGCACCGGGCGCATCTGCCGCTGATCGGTGCCTTTCAGGCGGAAAACGCGCTTGTGGCCGCCGGATTCGCACTGGCGCTGGGGGCCGCACCGAAACAGGTAATGGACGCGCTGGAAACGCTCAAGGGAGTGCCGGGCCGGCTGGAACGGGTCGGTGCGCGTGGCACGGCGCCGGTGTTTGTCGATTACGCGCACAAGCCCGAGGCACTGGCGAGCGTGCTCGATACGCTGAGGCCGGCGACGGCGGGGCGGCTGATCGTCGCCTTCGGCTGCGGCGGGGATCGCGACCGCGGCAAACGGCCGATCATGGGCGCGATCGCCACCGAAAAGGCCGATGTGGTCATCGTCACCGACGACAATCCGCGGTCGGAGGAGGCGGCGACGATCCGCCGCGACATTCTGGTTGCCGCGCCCGGTGCCATCGAGATCGGCGACCGTGCCCGCGCCATCGGCGAGGCGGTGGCGATGCTGAAGGACGGCGATGCGCTGGTCATCGCCGGCAAGGGGCACGAAACGGGGCAGATCGTCGGCGCGGTGACGCTGCCGTTCTCCGATCATGAGGAAGCGCGGGCGGCGCTGGCCGCCGCCGGGGGGACAGTGCTGTGAGCGTGGTGTGGCACAAGGATGCGCTCGCCGGGGCGCTCGGCGCGGAGGTGATCGGCGGCGGCGCCGATGTCTCCGGCCTGTCCATCGATACCCGCACGCTGCAGCGGGGCGATCTGTTCGTCGCGCTGAAAGATGTGCGCGACGGCCATGAATTCGTCGCGCAGGCCTTTGCCGCCGGGGCTGCGGCGGCGCTGGTCGACCGGGCGCATGCGCCCCAGCTCGCCGGGCTCGGCCCGCTCTATGTGGTCGAGGCGGTGTTGCCGGCGCTGGAGCGGCTGGGCCGCGCGGCGCGCGCCCGGATGAACGGGCGGGTGATGGCGGTCACCGGGTCGGTTGGCAAGACGTCGACCAAGGAGATGCTGCGCACGATTTTTGCCGCGCAGGGGCCGACGCATGCTTCCGTCGCCTCCTACAACAACCATTGGGGTGTGCCGCTGACGCTGTCGCGCATGCCGGCAGAGACGGCGTTCGGGATCTTCGAAATCGGCATGAACCATTCGTTCGAGATCCTGCCGCTGACCGGCATGGTGCGGCCGGAGGTGGCCATCGTCACCACGGTGGAGCCGGTGCATCTGGCGCAGTTCCCCGGGATCGAGGCGATCGCCGATGCCAAGGGCGAAATCTTTGCCGGCCTGATGCCCGGCGGGGTGGCTGTCATCAACCGCGACAACCCGCAGTTCGAGCGGCTGAAGGCGCATGCGGGGGCTTCGCCGGCGGGGCGGATCGTCAGTTTCGGCGCGCATGACAAGGCCGACGTCCGGCTGCTGCGGGTCAATTGCGCGGCGGATGAGTCGACTGCCGAAGCCGATGTGCTGGGACGCAGGGTTCACTACCGGCTGGGCACGCCGGGGCGGCACATGGTGCAGAACTCGCTGGCGGTGATCGCGGCGGTGCGCCTGCTCGGCGCCGATCTTGACCGGGCGGCGGCAAGCATGGCCGATGTGGTGCCGGCGGATGGGCGTGGCCGGCGGCTCAGCCTGTCGGTTCCAGGTGGCACATTGACGCTGCTCGACGAGGCCTACAACGCCAATCCCTCGTCGATGCGGGCGGCGCTGGCAGTGCTGGCCAGCCTGTCCGTGGGGCCGGGTGGGCGGCGGATTGCCATTCTCGGCGACATGCTGGAACTCGGGTCGGCCGGTCCGGGCCTGCATGCAGGACTGGCCGAGGCGGTCGAGACCCACGGGGTCGATCTGGTCTTTGCCGCCGGTCCATTGATGAAAAATCTGGTCGATGCCTTGCCGAAGGCGCGGGTTGGCGGTTACGCAGCCGACTCATCCGCGCTGGAGCCGATGGTTCTGGGCGCGATTCGCAGCGGTGATGTGGTGACGGTGAAGGGGTCCAACGGCTCGCGCATGGCGCGGATCGTTGCGGCCCTCAAGGCCCGTCACCCGGCGGTCGACGCCGGCGCCGAGACCATGAGGGGCTAAGCATGCTGTTCTGGCTTTCCGACTTCAGCCAGCAATTCGGACCGCTCAACCTGTTCCGCTACATCACCTTCCGGGCGGGCGGGGCGACGGTGACGGCGCTGTTTTTCGTGCTGTTCTTCGGCCCCGCCATCATCAACCTGCTCAGGATCAAGCAGGGCAAGGGGCAGCCGATCCGTGCCGACGGGCCGGAGTCGCATTTTGCCAAGAAGGGCACGCCGACCATGGGCGGGCTGATGATCCTGTCAGGTCTGCTGGTGGCCAGCCTGTTGTGGTGCAACCTTTCCAACCCGTTCGTGTGGTCGGTGCTGGGGGTGACGGTCGGCTTCGGCGCCATTGGCTTTTACGACGACTATCTCAAGGTGACCAAACAGAGCCATATGGGGTTTTCCGGCCGCGCCCGGCTCGGCCTTGAGGCGCTGATCGCCGGCATCGCGGTCTACGCCATGGTCAGCTATTTCCCGCCGCAGTTGCAGCACGTCATCTCCTTTCCGGTGTTCAAGGAGGCGGCGCTGGATGTTGGCGTGTTCTTCATCGCCTTCGGTATTTTCATCATTGTTGCCGCCGGCAATGCGGTGAACCTGACCGACGGGCTCGACGGGCTTGCCATCGTGCCGGTGATGATCGCCGCCGGCACCTTCGGCTTTATCGCCTATCTCGCCGGCAATGCGATCTTCGCCAACTACCTGCAGATCAATTTCATCCCGCGCGTCGGTGAACTCGCGGTCATTCTCGGCGCGGTGATCGGCGCCGGCCTCGGCTTCCTGTGGTTCAACGCGCCGCCCGCGCAGATTTTCATGGGCGATACCGGCAGCCTGGCGCTCGGTGGGCTGCTCGGTTCGGTGGCGGTGGCGACCAAGCATGAGATCGTGTTCGCCATCGTCGGCGGGCTGTTCGTGCTGGAGGCGATGAGCGTCATCATCCAGGTCGCCTCGTTCAAGCTGACCGGCAAGCGCGTGTTCCGCATGGCGCCGATCCACCACCATTTCGAGAAGAAGGGCTGGCAGGAACCGCAGGTCGTCATCCGTTTCTGGATCATCGCCGTCATTCTGGCGCTGATCGGTCTTGCCACGCTGAAGCTGAGGTAGGCCGATGACACCGGTTACGACATTCAAGGGCAAGAGGGTTGCGCTGTTCGGGCTGGGGGGCTCGGGCCTGGTGACCGCTGAGGCGCTGGTCGCGGGCGGGGCCGAGGTTGCCGCCTGGGATGACAGTGAGGCCGCGCGCGCTACGGCTGCGGCGGCAGGAATCGAACTCGTCGATCTCAAGCAAACCAAGTGGAAGCAGTTCGCCGCGCTGGTGCTGGCGCCGGGCGTGCCGCTGACCCATCCGGTGCCGCACTGGTCGGTGGACAAGGCAAAAGCCGCCGGCATCGAGATTATCGGCGATGTCGAGTTGTTCTGCCGCGAGCGGGCCGCCATTGCCCCGGCGGCGCCGTTCATCGCCATCACCGGAACCAACGGCAAGTCGACGACCACGGCGCTGATCGCGCATCTGCTGAAAACCGCCGGCCGCGACGTGCAGCTCGGCGGTAACATCGGCACGGCGGTGCTGGCGCTGGAACCGCCGGCCGAGGGGCGGTTTCATGTCATCGAGGTGTCCTCGTTCCAGATCGATCTTGCTCCGTCGCTGGCGCCGTCGATCGGCGTGATGATGAACCTGACCCCTGATCACATCGACCGGCACGGCACGATCGAGAATTATGCGGCGATCAAGGAGCGGATGGTCAGCGCGGCCACGCTGGCGGTGATCGGCGTTGACGACGATTTTTCCATCGCCATGGCCGAACGGCGCGATGTCGCTGCCAAGGCGACGGTGCGCGTTTCGGTGCGGTCGCCCTTGCCCAACGGACTTTTTGCCGAAGATCGCAAGATCCAGTTCGCGCACAAGGGCCGCAAGATCGAGGCCGGCGATCTGACCGGTATCGGTTCCTTGCGCGGCACGCATAATGCGCAGAATGCGGCGATGGCGATCGCGGTGGCTTCCTCGCTGGGGGTGAATGCCGAAACGATCCGCGCGGGTCTGGCCAGCTTCGGCGGCCTGCCGCATCGGATGGAGGAGATCGGCCGCGTCGGCCGCGTCATCTTCCTCAACGATTCCAAGGCGACCAACGCCGATTCGACCGAAAAAGCGCTCGCCGCCTTCGAAAAGGACATCTATTGGATCGTCGGCGGCAAGGCCAAGGAAGGCGGCATCGAGCCGCTGCGCCCCTATTTCGGGCGTGTCGCCAAGGCATATCTGATCGGGGAATCGGCTGAGAGTTTTGCCGCCACCCTCGGCGAGGCCGCGCGCCATGTGAACGCCCGCACGCTCGATGTCGCGGTGGAAATGGCGCTGTCCGATGCCGGGCGCGACAACGATGCCGTGGTGCTGCTGTCGCCGGCCTGCGCCTCCTACGACCAGTACAAGAACTATGAGCAGCGCGGGAACCACTTCCGCGTGCTTGTCGAAGCCCTGTCGGGCTTCGTGCCGACAGCCAGGGGAGCCTGACATGGTGAGCCGCGCCGAACGTTCAGCCGTCAACGAATGGTGGTGGACCATCGACCGCTGGCTGCTGTTCTCTTTCCTCGCGCTGATGCTGCTCGGCATTGTGTTCGGGCTGGCCGGCAGCCCGCCGGTGGCCAACCGTTTGGGGCTCTCCACCTTCCATTTCGTCAACCGTCAGGCGGTTTTCCTGGTGCTGGCCGTCGCGGTGATGGTGGGGGTTTCGTTCCTCGATCTGCGACATGTGCGACGGGTGGCGCTGGTGCTGTTCGTCGTCTCCCTTGCCCTGGTCATCGCGACGCTGTTCTTCGGCGCTGAGGTGAAGGGCGCGCGGCGCTGGCTGTCGATTGCCGGCATTTCCATCCAGCCCTCCGAGTTTCTCAAGCCGGCCTTCGTGGTTCTGGCCGCCTGGGCCTTCTCGGAGAAGGCGATGCGGGCGGACATGCCCAGCACCTCGGTCGCCTTCCTGCTGTTGCCGCTGGTCATCGTGCCGTTGATCCTGCAGCCGGATTTCGGCCAGACAATGCTGATCGCTGCGGTCTGGTGCGGGCTGTTCTTCCTGGCCGGATTGCATCTTCTGTGGGTGGTGGGGCTTGGCGGGCTCGGAGCGCTGGGACTGCTGCTCGCCTACAGGTTCCTGCCGCATGTGACGGCGCGCATCGACAAGTTCCTCAACAAGGGCAACGGCGGGCAGGGTGAGTTCCAGTCCGAGATGGCCCGCGATAGCCTGCTGTCGGGCGGGCTGTTCGGCAAGGGGCCGGGTGAGGGCACGGTCAAGCGTATTCTGCCCGACAGCCACACCGACTACATCTTCGCGGTGATCGGCGAGGAATTCGGGCTGATCGTCTGCCTGATCGTCGTCGGCATCTTCGCGCTGGTCGTGCTGCGCGCGCTCACGGTCGCCTACCGCAACGAGGAGCCGTTCGCGCGCTTTGCCGCGGCGGGGCTCGGCATGCTGTTCGGCCTGCAGGCGTCCATCAACATCGCGGTCAACCTTGATCTGATCCCGCCCAAGGGGATGACGCTGCCGTTCATCTCCTACGGTGGCTCGTCGCTGATCTCGCTGGCGCTGAGCACCGGCTTCCTGCTGGCGGTGACGCGGCGCCGGCCCACGGCCTCGGTCATCCACAGGGCGCCGGCCGGCTTTGTCCCGGTGCCCGTATGAACAGTCTGAAGGTCGTTCTGGCGGCAGGAGGCACGGGCGGGCATCTGTTCCCGGCCGAGGCTCTGGCCAACGAACTGATCGGGCGCGGCGCCGAGGTGGCGCTGATCAGCGACGACCGCGCCGCCGCCTATGCCGGCACGTTTCCGGCGCCGCTCCATCAGGTGAAGGCGGGCACGGTGACCGGCTCGGGGCTGTTCAGCAAGATCAGGGGCGCATTGTCGCTGCTCTCGGGCACGCGCGAGGCCCTGGGACTTATGAGCAGGCTGAAGCCCGATGTGGTGGTCGGCTTTGGCGGCTATCCCACCGTGCCGCCGGTCTATGCGGCGACGATCCGGCGCATTCCCACCATCATCCACGAAGCCAACGGGGTGATGGGCCGGGCCAACAATTTCCTCGCTGCCAGAGTGACGCGCATCGCCACCGGTGTGCCGCTGGCGAAAAACGATCATGCCGCCAAGACGGTGGTGACCGGCAATCCGGTGCGTCCACCGGTGCTCGCGGCAGCGGCGATGCCGCTGGCGACGATTGCCGTCGATGGTCCGCTGAACCTTCTGGTTTTCGGCGGCAGCCAGGGCGCCAAGGTGATGAGCGAGGTGGTGCCGCCGGCGCTGGCCCTCCTGCCCGAGCCGCTGCGGGCGCGTCTCAGCCTGGTGCAGCAGGCGCGCGCCGAGGATTCTGACAAGGTGCAGAAAGCCTATGCGCTGATGGGCGTTCAGGCCGAGATCGCGCCGTTCTTCCGCGATCTGCCGCAGCGGATCGCCGCAGCGCATCTGGTGATCTCGCGCTCGGGGGCGTCGACGGTCGCGGAACTTGCCGTCATCGGGCGGGCGTCGATCCTGGTGCCGCTGCCGGGCAGCATCGATCAGGATCAGGCGGCCAACGCCCGGCTGCTGGCCGATGCGGGCGCGGCGCTCGTTCAGCGGCAGGATGGGTTCACGCCGGAGTGGCTGGCGGGCGAGATCGCCCGGCTGATGGCCGCCCCGGGCCAGCTGGCCGGCATGGCCGGAAAAGCCCGTTCCGTCGCGGTGCCCGACGCGGCACGTCGTCTCGCCGACCTTGTGTTTGCCACGGCCCGGCGCTAGGTCCAGTCTCGATTTGCTCAACCAGCGGATAATTTGGCCATGAAAATCCCACGCTCGCTCGGAGCGATCCATTTCATCGGCATCGGCGGTATCGGCATGTCCGGCATCGCCGAGGTGCTCAGCAATCTCGGCTACACGGTGCAGGGCTCGGATGCTTCCGACAATGCCAACGTCAAGCGGCTGCGCGAAAAGGGCATTGTCTGTTTCGTCGGCCACCGGGCCGAGAATGTCGGCAATGCCGAGGTGGTGGTGGTGTCCACCGCGATCCAGCGCGACAACCCCGAACTGGTCGCGGCGCGTGAAAAGCGCATTCCCGTGGTGCGGCGGGCCGAGATGCTGGCCGAGCTGATGCGCTTCAAGAGCGCGGTCGCGATCGCCGGCACGCATGGCAAGACGACGACGACATCACTGGTCGCCACTTTGCTTGATGCGGGCAATTTCGATCCCACCGTCATCAACGGCGGCATCATCAATGCCTACGGCACCAACGCGCGCATTGGTGCCGGCGACTGGATGGTGGTGGAAGCGGACGAAAGCGACGGCACCTTCCTCAAGCTGCCGGCGGACGTGGCCATTGTCACCAACATCGATCCCGAGCATCTCGATCATTTCAAGACGTTCGATGCGATCAAGGATGCGTTCCGCGCCTTCGTCAACAACCTGCCGTTCTACGGCTTTGCGGTGATGTGCCTCGACCATCCCACCGTGCAGCAGATGGTGGGCGAAATCCAGGACCGGCGCGTGCTGACCTACGGCGAGAACCCGCAGGCCGATTTCCGCATCATCGACATCGATCTGGCCGGCGGACAGTCGAAGTTCACGCTGATGATCCGCGACCGCAAGCGCGGCACCGATATCGTGGTGCGCGATCTCGTCATGCCGATGCCGGGCCACCACAACGCGCTCAACGCCACCGCTGCCATCGCGGTGGCCTATGACCTCGGCGTGCCGGTGGAGACGATCCGCAAGGCGCTCGCCGGCTTCGGCGGCGTCAAGCGGCGCTTCACCAAGACGGGGGAATGGAACGGCGCGCTGATCTTCGACGATTACGGCCATCACCCGGTGGAAATCGCTGCCGTGCTGCGCGCTGCGCGCAATTCCACCAAGGGGCAGGTGATCGCGGTGGTGCAGCCGCATCGCTACACGCGCCTCAAGTCGCTGTTCAACGAATTCGCCGCCTGTTTCAACGATGCCGATACGGTGATCGTGGCCGATACCTATGCGGCCGGCGAGGCGCCGATCGAGGGCGCCGACAAGGATAGCCTCGTTTCGGCAATCAAGGCGCGCGGCCATCGCAATGCCGTCGCCCTGCCGGGGCCGGAGGCGCTGGCCGGCATGGTGCGGGAGCTTGCCAGATCCGGCGACTATGTGGTGCTGCTCGGCGCCGGCAATATCACCCAGTGGGCCTATGCGCTGCCGGGCGAACTGGCGGCGAAGTCCTGACGATGGCCCCGCTCGATCTTGCCAGCCGCCTTGCGGCCAGCATGCCCGATCTGCGCGGGCGGCTCATCGCCGACCAGCCGCTGGCGCCGTTCACCTGGTTGCGCGTGGGCGGGCCGGCCGAGGTGCTGTTCACCCCGGTGGATGCGGCCGATCTGGCCTATTTTCTCGCCCGGCTGCCGGGGGAGGTTCCGGTGACGGTGATCGGGCTTGCCTCCAACATGATCATCCGCGACGGCGGTATCGCGGGCGTGGTGATCCGCCTGTCGCCGAAGGGCTTCGGGCAGGTGGAGGTGCTGGACGGGCACCGCATCCGCGCCGGCGCGATGGCGGCGGACCGGACCGTGGGGATGACCGCGGCAAAGGCGGGCATCGGCGGCCTCGAATTCCTGTTCGGTATTCCCGGTTCCATCGGCGGCGCGCTGAAAATGAACGCCGGTACCCGCTCCAACACCAACCCGGACATCGAGGGCGAGACGCGCGAGCGGTTCATCGAGGCGACTGCGGTGACGCGGGGCGGCGATATCGTCACCCTGAAGCCGGATGACATGCGGTTTGAATATCGCTCCAGCCATGCCGGCGAAGGGCTGGTGTTCACTTCGGCGCTGTTCCAGGGCTTTGCCAAGGCACCGGAGGCGGTGGCCGAGACCAATCGCCGCGTGCAGGAGCATCGCGAACGCGATCAGGAAACCAAGGTGCGGACGGCCGGATCGACCTTCAAGAACCCGCCGGGCCATTCGTCGTGGCGGCTGATCGATGCGGCGGGATGCCGCGGCCTGCGTGTCGGCAAGGCGCGCATGTCGGAAAAACACGCCAATTTCCTCATTGCCGAGGAGGGCGCCACGGCCGCCGAGATCGAGGCGCTGGGCGAACTGGTGCGTGCCCGGGTGAAGGCGACGAGCGGGATTGAACTCGAATGGGAAGTCAAGCGCATGGGTGTGCTGCGCTGAACCGAGAACGGTGGAGGGGGCATGATCCAGTCACTGGTCGTCATCCTCGGCTGCCAGCTCGCCGGTGAGATCATTGCGCGGCTGATCGGCCTGCCGCTGCCCGGCCCGGTGATCGGCATCGGCCTTCTGCTCGGGTTGCTGCTGATCCGGGACCGGGCGCGGGTGCTCTTGCCCGGGGCGCTGGGCGATGGTTCGCTCGAAGCGGTGGCTGGTGTGCTGCTCGCCCATCTGTCGGTGCTGTTCGTCCCGGCGGGCGTGGGCGTGATCCAGCGGCTGGATATTCTCGGCCAGCATGGGTTGGCGCTGACGGTGGCGCTCGTCGTCTCCTCCGTAGCCGGGCTTCTGGTAACGGCCCTGGTGTTCGCACTGGTGGATCGGCAGAACGGCGGGGCGCGATGAGGGCTGCGGATTTCTCGCTCTGGGTCTATCTCGCCGAACGGCCGCTGACATGGCTGACGCTGACACTCGCCGGCTATGCGCTGGCCGATGCGCTGGCCGCGCGAGCCGGGCGGCATCCGCTGGCCAATCCGGTGCTGATCGCCGCAGGGCTGATCGGTGCGGTGCTGATGGCGACCGGGACTCCCTATGCGGTCTATTTCGACGGGGCGCAGTTCGTTCACTTCCTGCTTGGCCCGGCGACGGTGGCGCTTGCCGTGCCGCTCTATCATCATCGCGCCGAGGTGCGGCGTGCCTTCCTGCCGATGACGGCGGCGCTGATCGCAGGATCGGTAGTGACCATGGCAAGCGCGGTTGCCGTGCTCGCGGCCTTCGGGGTGCCGAAAGCCGTGGTTGCATCGATGGCACCCAAAGCAGTGACGGCTGCGATTGCCATGGCGGTTTCCGGCTCTCTCGGCGGAGATGCGGCTCTGACGGCAGTTCTGGTCATCCTTACAGGCATTTTCGGGGCGATTTTCGCTCTGCCGCTGCTCGCATGGCTGAACATTGGCGACGAACGTGCGCGCGGGTTCGCCACCGGGCTTGCCGCCCACGGCATCGGAACGGCGCGGGCATTCCAATCGAACGCGCTGGCCGGCACGTTTGCCGCCATAGCCATGGCGCTCAATGCCATCGTTACCGCTCTTGCCGCGCCGTTGCTGTTCCGCCTCGTGGGGTGGTGAGCCGCAATGCGGACGAAAACCTTCCGTAACCCGGCGTGTGGGAGAATTGCTCGTGATTCGCCAACCCTGACCATACGCCAAAAGGCCCTGCCATGACCCATGTTGCCGTTCTGATGGGCGGGATGTCCGCCGAGCGACCTGTCAGTCTGAACTCGGGCAAGGCCTGTGCTGCGGCGCTGCGGGGCGCCGGGTTCAAGGTGACCGAGGTTGATGCGGGGCGTGATCTTGCCGAGGTGCTGAACCAGCTCAGGCCCGATGTGGCCTTCAACGTGCTGCACGGCAAGTTCGGTGAGGATGGCTGCATCCCCGGTCTGTTGGAAGTGCTTGGCATTCCCTACACCCATTCGGGGGTGCTGGCCTCGTCGATGGCGATGAAGAAGGATATTGCCAAGATCATCATGGCGCAGGCCGGCGTGCCGGTGGCGCATGGTGTGACGGTGGACCGGTTCGCGGCGGCGGAGGCGCATGCGCTGCCCCCGCCCTATGTGGCCAAGCCTGTTTCCGAAGGCTCCTCGCTCGGCATCGTGATCGTCAAGGAGGGGCGCAGCCATCCGCCGCAGGAACTGGCGCGGGCCGACTGGCCCTATGGCGACGTATTGCTGGTGGAGGAGTTCATCCCCGGGCGGGAACTGACCTGCGCCGTGATGGGATCGAAGGACGGGCCGAAGGCGCTCGGGGTGATCGAGGTGCTGTCGCCGACGACCGAATTTTACGATTACGAGGCAAAATATTCCAAGGGCGGATCAATTCACGTCCTGCCGGCGGATATTAAACCGAATGTTTACCGAAAGGTTCAAGAACTATCGGAACGGGCGCATGCGGCGCTCGGCTGCCGGGGCGTGAGCCGTGCCGACTTCCGATACGATGAAGCGAGCGATCGGCTCATCTGTCTTGAGGTCAATACCCAGCCTGGCATGACCGAGACATCGCTGGTGCCCGAGTTGGCAGCCCATGCCGGGCTGTCCTTCGGTGAGCTGGTGACATGGTTGGTGGAGGACGCCTCGCTGGAGCGTTGAGGGACAGGGTCGCAAGGGCCCTGAACATCGACGCATGGCGGGAACTCTGGCTGGACGCTCGCGCCCGGCGCGCGGTGGTCCGCCGCGCCGCTGCCCAGCGCCGGGACCTGCCGCGCGGCATCGGCACCATCGCCGCGCTGTCCATCCTTGCCCTGTTCATCGGCGCCGGTCTTAACGCCGGCGGCCATTACAGCGAGTTCAAGCGCAGCTACGGCTCGATCCAGGATATCGCCGCGCGGATTGTCGGGCTCAAGGTGGCCGCCGTCACTGTCACCGGCAATCATGAGATGACCGTCGATGAAGTGTTTGCTGCCGCCGCCATGCCGGCCACCGCCTCGCTGCCGTTTCTCGATATCGCCGCCGTGCAGGCGCGGTTGAAAGCGGTGCCGCTGATCGAGGACGTCTCGGTGCGCAAGCTCTATCCGGATCGGCTCGCCATCGACATTTCCGAGCGCAGTGCCTTTGCGTTGTGGCAGCAGGAAGGCCAGGTCAAGGTGATCTCCGCCGATGGCACCGCCATCGACGCGTTGCGTGACGACCGCTTCGTGCATCTGCCGCATGTGGTGGGGCCGGGCGCCAACCGGCGGGCCAAGGAGTTTGTCGGCATCCTGCTTGAGGTGCCCGAACTCGCCAATCAGGTGCGCGCCGGCACGCTGGTGGGCGAGCGGCGCTGGACGCTCAAGCTCAAGAACGGCATCGACGTGAAGTTGCCGGAGGAAGAGCCAGCCAAGGCGCTGGCGCTGCTGGCCGAGGTGGAGCGCGACCAGAAGCTGCTGTCCAAGGATATCATCGGTATCGACCTCAGGCTGCCCGGCCAGATCGTGGTGCGGCTGAGCGAGGAGGCGGCGCAGGCGCGCAACGAGCAGCTTGAACGGCGTATCGAACGAATGAAAAGGCGTAGCTGATGACGGGGCGTGACGGTATTTCTCCCAGAATCAAGCCGGTTTCGGCCAGGAAGAGCGCCATTCTGTCGGCGCTCGATGTCGGCACCAGCAAGGTGGTCTGCCTGATCGCGCGGCTCGATCCGATGGGCGAGAGCGACACTTTGCGCGGGCGCACCCATCGCATGCGCGTGCTCGGCATCGGCCATCAGAGGTCGCGCGGGCTGAAGGGCGGCGTCGTCGTGGACCTTGAGGAAGCCGAGCGTGCCGTGCGTCTGGCGGTTGACGCAGCGGAACGCATGGCGGGCGTCCATGTGGAATCGACCATCGTCAACATGACCGGCGGCCGCCTCGCCTCCAAGCAGTTTACAGGCTCGGTCCATCTCAACCGCCGCACCATCGCCGACAGCGAAGTGAACCGGGTCATGGATGCGGCGATCAGCCAGTCGATGACGCCGGGCCGGATCGTGCTGCATTCGCTGCCGGTCGGCTATTGCCTCGACGAATCGCGGCATATCCGCGATCCGCGCGGCATGATCGGCGATCACCTGCATGTCGACATGCATGTGGCGACCTGCGACCTGCTGGCGCAGCGCAACCTGATGCTGGCGATCGAGCGCGGACATCTGAAGGTCGAGGCGATGGTGGGCACCCCCTATGCCTCGGCCCTGTCGACCCTTGTCGATGACGAGGCCGAAATGGGAGTCGCCTGCATCGATTTCGGCGGTGGCACCACCAGCGTCGGCGTGTTCCAGCGCGGGCGTCTCGTGCATTGCGATGCGGTGGCGGTGGGCGGCAACCACATCACCATGGATCTGGCGCGCGGCCTGTCGCTCAGGCTGGAGGATGCCGAGCGGATCAAGAATCTCAACTGCGCCTGCATCGAGAGCGTTTCCGACGATCGCGAGCAGCTTCGGGTGCATCAGGTGGGCGAGGATTCGCGCGATTATCCAACGCAGATCCCGCGCTCCTATGCGACGCGGATCATCAAGCCGCGCGTCGAGGAAATTCTCGAACTTGTGCGCGATCGCCTGCAGAAGGCGGGCTTTGCGCTCAATGCCGGCCAGCGCGTGGTGCTGACCGGGGGCGGGGCGCAGCTTTCCGGCCTCACCGAACTGTCCAAGACCATCCTGACCAAGCATGTGCGAATCGGTCGGCCGGTCGGCATTCAGGGCCTGCCGGAAGCGGCCAAATCACCGGCCTTCGCCACCGCCGTCGGCCTGCTGGTCTATCCGCAGGTCGCGGCGCTCGAACATTTCGAGCCGAGTCGCGGACGCGGCCTTGCCACCGGCACGGACGGCTATCTCTCCCGTGTCGGCCGCTGGCTGCGCGAGAGTTTCTGAACCGGCCGGGCAGGGCCCGGACGAGGATTTCCGTCTTGCGTCTGTCGTCGCCAAAGCTGGAGTCATGCCGGCTTTCAGGTCTTTGCTGGGCGTTTACCTGGTGCGCTGGCGCCATTTTACGCTCCGCGACGCGGTGAGCGCGCCCGGCCCCCTGGCGGGGATGCCGTTAACAAGCCTCAAACAATTCGTTTCAGACTCGTTTTCGCTTACTCTCCTTTAACCATGACTGTTTAGCCTTGCTTTCCGGTTGAGTAGTAACGGCGACGTCTGTCCGGCGTCCCCAACGGAAAGAGGCCAGAGATGACCATTACGCTGCACGCGCCCGACATTCGGGAACTCAAGCCGCGGATTACGGTTTTCGGGTGCGGCGGGGCCGGCGGCAACGCTGTCAACAACATGATCGAGTGCGGACTGGTGGGGGTCGATTTCGTCGTCGCCAACACCGACGCGCAGGCGCTCAAGCTGTCGCGCGCCGATCGCAAGGTTCAGATGGGCGTGCAGGTGACCGAAGGGCTCGGCGCCGGCTCGATGCCGGAAGTCGGCCGCTCCGCCGCCGAGGAAGTGATCGACGAGATCCGCGACCAGCTTTCGGGCGCGCATATGGTGTTCATCACCGCCGGCATGGGCGGTGGCACCGGCACCGGCGCTGCTCCTGTGGTTGCGCGCTGCGCCCGCGAGATGGGCATTCTCACCGTCGGCGTCGTCACCAAGCCGTTCCATTTCGAAGGTCCGCGCCGCATGGCGGTGGCCGAGACCGGCATCGGCGAATTGCAGAAGAACGTCGATACGCTGATCGTCATCCCGAACCAGAACCTGTTCCGGGTTGCCACCGACAGGACCACCTTCGCCGAGGCCTTCTCGATGGCCGACCAGGTGCTCTATTCGGGGGTGGCCTCGATCACCGACCTGATCGTCAAGCCGGGCCTTATCAACCTCGACTTCGCCGATGTGCGCGCCGTGATGCGCGAGATGGGCAAGGCGATGATGGGCACGGGCGAATCGACCGGCGACAACCGCGCCATCCAGGCCGCGGAAGCGGCGATTGCGAATCCGCTGCTCGATGAAGTGTCGATGCGCGGCGCCAAGGGCCTGCTGATCTCGATCACCGGCGGTCGCGACATGAAGATCTACGAGGTCGACGAGGCCGCCAACCGCATCCGTCAGGAAGTGGAGGCGGATGCCAACGTCATCTTCGGCGCCACACAGGATGAATCGCTCGACGGCATCATCCGCGTTTCCGTCGTCGCCACCGGCCTCGATCAGGCCCAGGCGCAGGCGGCCCAGCATCAGGCCTCGCACGACCAGCGCCTGCACGAGATGGCCGAGAAGCTGCGCGCCCACATGGCGGCGCGTGCCCAGATGCAGACGCCGGCGACGGCTCACGCGCCGGTTGCCGCCCAGCCAGATCCGGTGCGTGTGGAGCCCGACCTGACGATCCAGCAGGCTCCGCCGCGCGCGGCGGCCTTCTTCCAGGAGCCGATCGTCGAGGAAACTCCGGCCCCGGTCGAAGATCATTCCCAGCATTTCATTCCGCCGGCGCCCGAGCGCGCCGTGCTGCGCAACCCGCGCATGCCGGCCGTCGACGAACTGCCGCATCCGGGCCAGCAGCTGATGCGAGCCCAGACCGCCGAAACGGCACCGATGGCGCCGCATCCGGTGGAAAGCAAGCGGATGACCCTGATGCAGCGCCTTGCCGCGGTCGGTCTCGGCCGCCGCGACGAGACGCCCGCTCCGCAGGCGATGCCCAATGCGCCGGTGTCCGTGCCGACGATGGCGCCCAGCGCCGCCCATGCCGAATACGCCCGCCGCGTCGCCGCCTCGCCGCTGCGCCCGGCTACCGGGCAGCTCGACGCACATGGCCGGGTGGCGAACCAGGCCGGTCCCAGTGCCGAGGAAACGCTGGAGATCCCGGCTTTCCTGAGGCGTCAAGCCAACTGATCCCACGCGGTCCGGCGTGCTCAGAAAACCCCCCATGCGTTGGCAGAGGCCTGTTTCAGGCCTCTGTTTTCGTTTGAGAAATCGCCTTGAACATGCCCCTGTAACAAATCTTTCCGCCTTGTTACATAAGGTAAAAAAGAGTGATTTTGCCAATCGGAGGCATGAGGGTATTCACCGTTCGACACAGAAGGGTTTGAGTGGCGATTTGTTGCCGGCGTTCCTTCTGACAGCAGCACGCATCCAGGGTCCGGGGGGATCGAGGATGCTCATGCGAAGGACGGGGCACGTGAAACAAACGACGCTTGGCGATCGTATCGTGGTGGACGGCGTCGGAGTCCACAGTGGGCGCCCAGCCCGTGTTATCCTTCATCCAGCAGATGCCAATACCGGTTATTTGTTCCTGCGCACCGGCCTTGCCGGCGGGCGCGAGCGGTTGATCGAGGCGCGCTACGGCGCCGTCAAGCAGACCGAACTGTGCACGGTGATCGGGTCTGACTGCGGCGCGACCGTCTCGACCACGGAACATTGCCTTGCGGCGCTGGCCGGTCTCGGGGTCGACAATGCGCTGATCGAGATCGACGGGCCGGAACTGCCGATTCTCGACGGGTCTTCGCGGCTGTTCGTGGAGGCGATCGAGCAGGTCGGCGTGGTGCCGCTCAGCACCAACCGCAAGGTTGTGAAGATTCTCAAGCCCGTACGGGTGGAAAACGGCCGTTCCTTCGCCGAGCTGCTGCCGGGTGGCCCGGCGCTGCGGCTGGAGGTCGAGATCCTGTTCGACACGCCGGTTGTCGGGCGGCAGGCGCGAAACTTCACCGTGTCGCCTGATGGTTTCCGTGATGAGATCGCGGCGGCGCGCACCTTCGGCTTCATGAAGGATGTGGAAGCGCTGTGGAAGGCGGGCTTTGCGCTCGGCGCCAGCCTTGAGAACACCGTGGCGATCGGCGACGGCTGCGTGGTCAACCCCGAGGGGCTCAGGTTTGCCGACGAGTTCGTCCGGCACAAGATCCTTGATGCCGTCGGCGATCTGGCGCTGGCCGGCCATATGATCCGCGGCACCTACAGGGCGTTCTGTCCGGGTCACAAGCTCAATGTGATGATGCTGCAGCAGCTTTTCTCCGATCGCAGCAACTATGCCATCGTCGATGCGACGACCAGCCGGCGCGAGAGCGTGCGCGAAATGGGTTATGGCGAATTGCCGGCTCCACTGCCGGTGTTCGGCCCGAACACGCGCTGAGGCAGGGTTTGCCGTGATGCTGAAATCCCCGGCCGGTCCGGGGATTTTGTTTTTTGGCAAGGTGCCGTCGCTTCGCCATATTTTGCCGCGACACATGCGTTAACGATTGTTACTGAAGAGAGGCGTTTTCGCCCCCGCTTTGCCAGAAGGCGAGTTGCGAAACGCGGGGCGATTGTGCAAGGGTGCCCCCGCGAAGGCGGGGCAGGTTAAGGCGGATCATGAGACGGGTTGGTTTTGGCGCCGGGGCGGCGAAGTGGGCGGCAGGGCTGGCATTGGCAATGTCGCTGGCAGCGTGCGACACGCTGGAAAAAACGATGGAATCCGCCAATCCGCTGAATTTCTTCAGTGACAAGGGCCCGAAGAGCGACATCGGCAAGGAAGAGCCGGCGGAAGTGCTCTACAACGACGGCCTCGGCCGGCTGGAAAAGAAGCAGTATGACGCGGCCGCCAAGAAATTCGCCGAACTCGACAAGCAGTATCCCTATTCGAACTGGTCGCGCAAAGCGCTTATCCTGACCACGTTCGCGCGGTTCGAGAATGGCGATTACGACGATGCGATCGCTTCGGGGCGTCGCTTCGTCCAGCTCTATCCCACCGACAATGATGCGGCTTATGCGCAGTATCTGGTCGGCATGTCCTATTACAACCAGATCCCGGACGTGACGCGCGATCAGGAGCGCACCGAGCGGGCGCTGCTGGCGCTCGAAGAGGTGGGCCGCAAGTGGCCGAAGTCGGAATACGCCAATGATGCGCGCCAGCGCGTCGTGGTGGCGCGCGACCAGCTCGCCGGCAAGGAGATGGACGTCGGCCGCTACTATCTCAAGCAGCGCAACTACACCGGAGCGGTCAACCGCTTCCGCGAGGTGCTGGTGCGCTACCAGACCACCCGGCATGTGGAAGAAGCGCTGATGCGCATCGCCGAGGCCTATATGGCGCTCGGCATCGTGCCGGAGGCGCAGACCGCCGCGGCGGTGCTCGGCCACAACTTCCCCGACAGTCCGTGGTATAAGGACGCCTACGATCTGTTGCAGTCCGGCGGTGCCGCGCCGCGCGAGGAAAGCTCCTCGTGGATCAGCAAGCAGTTCCGGGGTTTCACCCGCACCGTCGGCCTCTGACGAACGGGGCCGGCCGTGCTGGTCCAGCTCAGCATCCGCGACATCGTGCTGATAGACCGGCTCGATCTAGAGATCGGGCAGGGACTTGTCGTGCTGACCGGCGAGACCGGGGCCGGCAAATCGATCCTGCTGGATGCCTTCGCGCTGGCGCTGGGCGCGCGCGGCGACGGCGCGCTGGTGCGGCATGGCGAAGGGCAGGGGCAGGTGACGGCGGTGTTCGACCTGCCGGCGAGCCACCCCGCGCGGCAGATTGCCGAAGGGGCGGGCCTGTCGGTCGAAGGCGATCTCATCCTGCGCCGCGTGCAGATGGCGGACGGGCGCACGCGCGCCTTCATCAATGATCAGCCCGCCAGCGTGCAGGTGATGCGCCAGGTCGGCGCGGCGCTGGTGGAAATACACGGTCAGCATGACGAGCGGGCGCTGGTCGATCCGGCGCGGCACCGGGCGCTGGTCGATGCCTTCGGCGGGCTGGAGGGCGAGGCGGCGGCGCTGGCCGGGCTCTATCGGGACTGGCGCGATGCCGAGGCGGCGCTGGCCGAGCATACCGCACGGGTGGAGGCCGCGCGCAAGGAGGCCGATTATCTCAGACACGCTTCCGAGGAACTCGACAAGCTGGCGCCCGAGCCGGGCGAGGAGGAGGCCCTGTCCATCCGCCGGCAGGCGATGATGCAATCTGAGAAGGTCGCCGCCGATCTCAACGAGGCGCAGGAAGTGGTCGGTGGTCAGCAATCGCCGATACCGCTGATTTCGGCGCTGGCCCGCCGGCTGGAGCGACGTGCCCAGCAGGCGCCGGCGCTGATCGAGCCGGTGACGAAGTCGCTCGAAGCGGTGCTGGTGGCGCTCGACGAGGCGGAGACGGCGCTCTCAGCGGCGATCCGCGCGGCCGAGTTCGACCCGCGCGAGCTTGAGCGGATCGAGGAACGATTGTTTGCCCTGCGGGCCGCCGCGCGCAAGCACCAGACCCAGGTCGAGATGCTGCCGGCGCTGGCACAGCGGTTCCGCGACGATCTGCAGGCTTTGCAAACCGGCGAGCAGCGGCTCGGCGTGCTGACCCAGCAGGTGAGCGAGCGGCGCGGTTTTTACGAAGTGGCGGCCAGGGTGCTTTCGGGGCGGCGCAAGGCGGCTGCGGCGGCGCTTGATGCGGCGGTCAATGCCGAATTGCCGCCGTTGAAGCTCGAACGGGCGCGGTTCGCCACCGAGTTCGCCAGTGAAGGCGAAGGCGGGCCGCATGGCATCGATCGCATCGACTTCAACGTCGAAACCAATCCCGGCACGCGGCCGGGGCCGATCATGAAGGTTGCCTCGGGGGGCGAACTCTCGCGTTTCCTGCTGGCGCTGAAGGTGGCGCTCGCTGATCGTGGCTCGGCGCCGACGCTGGTGTTCGACGAAATCGATACCGGGGTCGGCGGCGCGGTGGCCGATGCGATCGGCCAGCGGTTGAAGCGCCTCGCGGGCCGGGTGCAGGTGCTGTCGGTCACCCATGCGCCGCAGGTGGCCGCCCAGGCCGATCGCCACCTGATGATCGCCAAGGAGGCGCTGGATGGGGGCAAACGCATGGCAACGCGGGTAAGCCAGCTCGACGATGTAGCCCGACGCGAGGAAATCGCCCGCATGCTCGCCGGGGAAACCATCACGCCGGAAGCGCGCGCCGCCGCCGGCCGGCTGCTGACGGGGGCGTGAGATGGGGCGCCCGCCGTTGCCGGTCGAGCAGTTGACGCCGCTGGAAGCGCGGGCCGAGCATGCCGCGCTCGGCGAGGAGATCGCCGGGCACGACCGGCGCTATTATCAGGACGATGCGCCCAGCATTTCGGACGCCGAGTATGACGTGCTGCGTCGGCGCTATGAGGCGCTGGAGGCGGCATTTCCGGACCTTGGGAGCGCCGGCAGCCTGACCGCAAAGGTAGGGGCTGCGCCTTCGGGCAAGTTCGGCAAGATCCGCCATGCGGTGCCGATGCTGTCGCTGGCCAATGCCTTCGACGAAGCGGATGTGCGCGATTTCGTCGGCCGCATCCGCCGCTTTCTCGATCTTGGCGCCGAGGCGCCGCTCGCCTTCACCGCCGAGCCGAAGATCGACGGGTTGTCCTGCTCGCTGCGCTACGAGCGCGGGCGGCTGGTTCATGCCGCGACGCGCGGCGATGGCGCCGAGGGCGAGGATGTGACGGCCAATGTGTGCACCATCGGCTCCATTCCCCAGCGCCTGCCGGCAGGCGTGCCGGAGGTGGCCGAGGTGCGCGGCGAAATCTATCTGTCGCATGCCGATTTTGCCGCGCTGAACGCCCGGCAGGCGGCAGCGGGGGAGAAGGTGTTCGCCAATCCGCGCAACGCGGCGGCAGGTTCGCTGCGCCAGCTTGATCCGGCGATCACGGCGGCGCGGCCCCTGCAGTTCTTCGCCTACACCTGGGGCGAGATGAGCGCGCTGCCGGCGGCGACGCAATCGGGCATGGTGGCGGCATTCCGCGACTGGGGCTTTCCGGTCAATCCGCTGATGGCGGTGTGCGATGGTGTGGAAGCGCTGATGGCGCGTTACCGGCTGATCGAGAGCCAGCGTGCCAGCCTCGGCTATGACATCGACGGGGTGGTCTACAAGGTCGACGATCTTACCCTGCAGGCGCGGCTGGGTTTTGTGGCGCGCTCGCCGCGCTGGGCCATCGCCCACAAGTTCCCGGCCGAGCGGGCGACGACGCTGCTCGAAGGGATCGACATCCAGGTCGGACGCACCGGCGCGCATACGCCGGTGGCGCGGCTTCGCCCAGTTACGGTCGGCGGCGTGGTGGTGTCGAACGCCACCCTGCACAACGCCGAGGAAATCGCCCGCAAGGACATCCGCATCGGCGATACGGTGGTGATCCAGCGTGCCGGCGATGTCATCCCGCAGGTGGTCGAGGTGGTCACGTCCGCGCGCCCGCACACCAGCGTGCCCTATGAGTTCCCCCACCTCTGCCTGTGCCCGCTCAAGACCGCGCTGGTGAAGGAGACGACCGCTGCCGGGGAGGCGGGCGCGGTGGCGCGCTGCACCGGCGAGTTTGCCTGCCCCTACCAGCGCATCGAGCACCTCAAACACGTGGTCTCGCGCCGCGCCTTCGACATCGAGGGCCTGGGCGACAAGCAGATCGAGTTCTTCTTTGCGACCGAGGGGCCGGACGGACGCAAATGGATCGAGGAGCCGGCGGATATTTTCACGCTCGCCAGCCGCGACGGCGCGCCGGGCAACCTCAAGCGCATCGCCAACTACGAAGGTTTCGGCGAAACCTCGGTGAAGAAGCTGTTCGAGGCGATCGAGGCGCGGCGCGCCATCGCGCTCGACCGGTTCATCTATGCGCTGGGCGTTCGCCATGTCGGGGAGACGACAGCGCGGCAACTTGCCCGGTTCTATGGATCCTGGGCGGCCTTCCGCGCGATGGTTGAGCGGATCGCGGCAGGCGATGGCGAGGCGCGGGCCGAACTGGTCAGCATCGACCAGATCGGCGATGCGGTGGGCGATGCGCTGGCGACCTACTTCGCCGAGCCGCACAATGCCGGCATGGTGGAACGGCTGGCGGCGGTGTTGACCATCGCTGATGCGGAAAAGCCGAAATCCGATACCGCCGTGGCGGGCATGACCATCGTGTTCACCGGTAGTCTGGAAAAGATGACGCGCGACGAGGCCAAGGCGCGGGCGGAAAGCCTCGGCGCCAAGGTGGCAGGATCGGTCTCGAAAAAGACTGATCTGGTCGTCGCCGGTCCGGGCGCCGGCTCCAAGCTCGACAAGGCCACCGAGCTTGGCGTCAAGGTCATCAGCGAAGATGAATGGCTGGCGCTGATCGGGGGGTAGGAGCCTCGTCTTGTTGGGCTCAAGACGCTGCTCTCACTCCTTGTTCTGTCGCATGGTGGTGTCGCAAAGGTCGTTGTCACTTTTGCGCAGCATGCTTCACGTTTCCGGCCGTTGCGTCCGGCGGAAGGGCAAAACAATCTGCGCCAGCACGGCAAAGCCAAGCATCATCAACGCCATCGGCAGGGCTGTCTGTCCAGGCAGCAGCAGAACCACATAACTTGCCACAGCGGCGAGCAGCAATTGCGCGAAGCCGGCGAGGCCGGACGCGGCGCCTGCCGCCAGCCGGTCGGTCTGGATGCTGGCGGCCATGGCATTGGGCAGCACCAAACCGTTGCCAAATGTGACCAGCATGGCCGGCGCAAAGATCGCCGCCGGATGCATCACCGGCACAAGCGCGAGCCCGGCCATGATGAGAATGCCGCAAGTCTGGATGAGATTGCCAAGCGAAATCATCCGGTCGATGCCGAAGGCAGGAGTATAGCGCCCGGTGATGAAATTGCCGGAGGCATAGCCCAGGCCCAACAGCATGAACCAGCGGGCGTAATCGGTTGGCGGGCGCTGCATCACTTCGATGACCAGATGCGGCGTGGCGCCGAGAATGGTGAAAAAGCAGGCGGACCCAAGTGTGGCAAGAGCGCCGTAGCGCAGAAAGCTGCGGTTGCGCAGCAGCGCGAGGCTGCGGGCCAGCACCTCGCGACCGGTTGGCGGGCTGACGCCTCCGGGGCGCGTTTCCTCTAGTTGGTGCAGGCTGAAGACCGCGACCGCGACGCCAGCAAGGGCGCAGAACATGAAGATGGCGCGCCAGCCCCAGGCTTCATCGAGGGTCGCGCCGATATTGGGCGAGGCCATCGGCGCGATCACCATCGCCATGGTCGTATAGGCGATCACGCGGGCGGTGCCGCTGCGATCCGACAGATCGGCGGTGATTGTGCGCGACAGGCCGAGACAGGCGGTGGCGCCGAACGCCTGGACGATGCGCGCCGCGACCAGCATCGGCAGGCTGGTGACAAAGTACCCGGCGATGCCGCTTGCCACATAAAGAGCAAGGGCGGTGAGCACCACCGGCCGGCGGCCAAACCGGTCCGCCAGCGGGCCGGAGACGATCTGCGCCACACCCATGCTGAGGATATAGAGCGACAGGGTGAGTTGGGCGATGTCGCGCGGCGCTCCAAGCTCTCGCGCCATGCGTGGCATCGATGGCTGAAAGATGTTGAGCGTCAGCGGACCGATCATTGCCATCAACAGCAGCAGCGGCAGCAGTCGGCGCAGCCGTGGCTGGAGTGGGGTTGGGGCGGTCAAACAGATCTCACAGCGGCCGTGTTGCCGCCTTCAGCCAACGGGCGGTATTGCCATCGACCAGCGGCGCAAGCCGAATTCTTACCTCTCTATGATATTCGTTCAACCACTGAATTTCGCTTTTTTCGAGCAGGCGCGCATCGATCAGCCGCGTGTCGATGGGGGCGAAGGTGAGGGTCTCGAAGGCGAGCATCGGTCGCTCGGCGCCGCGCAGCGCAACCTCCTTGACCAGCACGAGGTTCTCGATGCGGATGCCATAGGCGCCGGGCCGGTAGTAGCCGGGTTCGTTGGACAGGATCATGCCCGGCCTGAGCGCAACGCCGCCGAGCTTGGAAATGCGCTGTGGCCCTTCGTGCACCGACAGGTAGCTGCCGACGCCGTGGCCGGTGCCGTGGTCGAAATCGGTGCCGATGTCCCACAAGGCCTTGCGGGCGAAGCTGTCGAGCTGGGCGCCGGCGGTGCCGGCCGGAAATACCGCGCGCGAGATCGCGATCATGCCCTTGAGCACGCGGGTGAAATGGTCGCGCATCGCCGCCGTCGGGGTGCCGACCGCTAGGGTGCGGGTGATGTCGGTGGTGCCGTCCTGATACTGGCCGCCGGAATCGATGAGAAAGATGCCTTTACGGATCCGGGCATTGCTGGTTGCGGTCACGCGATAGTGGGGCAGGGCGGCATGGGCATTGGCGCCGGAAATCGTGGGGAACGACAGGTTTTTCAGCTTGCCTGTGTCGCGGCGGAAGGTCTCCAGCGCCGCCACGGCATCGATTTCGGTCAGCCGACCTTTCGGCGCCTCGGCATCGAACCAGGCGAGAAAGCGCGCCATCGCCGCCCCGTCGCGCAGATGGGCGGCGCGGCTGCCGGCTTGTTCGACCGGGTTCTTGCAGGCCTTCATGAGGGCGATCGGGTCGGTCCCGACATCGGCGGCGCCACCGGCCGCTTCGACGATTGATTTGAGCCGCATGCTTGCGGTGGCGGCATCGAGCCGCAGGCGCCGCCCCTTGGCGAGCGCCGCAAGGCTGGCTTCCAGCGCGGCGGGCGCCAGCAGATCCGCGTGCCGGGCCAGCGCGGTGCGCGCGGCAGCGGCGAGTTTGGCCGGTTCCAGGAACAGCTGCGGTCGCTCGCCGGCCGGCAACAGGGCATAGCCGAGCGGCAGCGGCGTATAGGAGACATCCGACCCGCGGATGTTGAAAGTCCAGGCGAGCGCGTGCGGATCGGAGATCACCAGCGCGTCAAGCCGCTCGGCGGTGAGCGCGGCGCGGATTCGCTTCAGCTTGGCGACAACGCTCTCGCCGGCAAAGGCCATGGGATGGGGCACGATGCGGCCTGCAGGCGCGGCGGGTCGATCCTGCCAGAGCGCATCGATGGGGTTTGTCGCGAGCGCCACCAGCGCGATGCCGGCGGGCGCAAGCAGCTTCTCCAGCCGCTCGATCTCGCCGGGCGTGTGCAGCAAGGCATCGTAGCCGATGCGGCTGCCGGTGGGGGCTGCGTCGACGATCCATGCGCCGGGCGAGGTCTGCGGAATGTTGAGCTGCTCGAACACCGAGCCATCGGTCTGGGCGGCGGCCTGCTCGGTATAGCGGCCATCGGCGAAGAGTCCGGCGCGCGCCTTCAGCACCACCGCATAGCCGGCCGAACCGGTGAAGCCGCTCAACCAGGCAAGCCGCTCGGCACTGGCTGGCACATATTCGCCCTGATGCTCGTCGGCGCGGGGAACGAGAAATCCATCGAGGCCGGCAGCGGTCAGAGCCCTGCGCAGGGCCGCGACACGGCTGGCCACAGCGGAGGGATCGGATGTTTCGGTGAAGGACTGCTGGCGCGCTTCGAACATGGGTCGAGAGTATCGTCAACGGGGTGCGACGCAAGCATGCGAACTCATGTCGCAGCACGAATTTTTGCGCTGCATCATGGAATTGAAACCTGTCGCACTTACAAGAACGCCCAACGAGGAAGCGATCAGGGGAGCGTCTTTATTGCAATGGAGACCGACCCCATGGCCCACAGCCAGTCACAGACCAACGACCGCAAGCCGCATGGCCTCATCGATCGCCTCGTCGAGAAGGTGAAGCACGCACATGACGAGCACGTCGAGCGCGAGCACCTCCGCCACGAGCACCAGATCGAGGACGTCCAGCATCTCGCCGAACACAACGATGAGATGGACCGCAAGAACATGCCGTTCTGAGGGGACTTGCATCTTTATGGCCTGGCCAAGCCTGGCCATGACGATGGGCGCCAAGCGACGCCGCGGCGCCCGCTACGGGCGACCGCGCTTCAGCCTGAGGCTGACCCAGCCTTCCAGATCCTTGCGCGCGATCAGGCGGAAGCCCTGCTGCCGGTAGGTGGAGAGGATGCCGTTGACATCGCGCGCCAGCAGCCCGGACAGGATCAGCACCGCATTGGCACTCGCCACCGAGCCGATCGACGGGGCCAGCCGCATCAGCGGGCGGGCGAGAATGTTGGCGAAGATCAGATCGTAAGGCGCCTCCCGCACCAGCGCGGGGTGGCGCACGCCGGAGGCCGTGACCGGGCGCACATAGGCGCCGGCCGCATTGGCGATGGCATTGGCGCGCGACGTAAGCGTGGAGACGGGATCGATGTCTCCCGCTTCGACCGGCTGTTTCAGCGCGCGGGCGGCTGCGATGGCCAGCAGGCCGGTGCCGGTGCCGACATCCAGAATGCGCTGCGGCCGGCGCGTGCGCAGAACGTCCTCAAGGTGCAGCAGGCAGCCGCGCGTGGTGCCGTGATGGCCGGTGCCGAAGGCGAGCGCCGCCTCGATCTCGATGGCGATGTCGTTGGCGCGGCAACGGTGGCGATCATGGCTGCCGTGCACCAGAAACCGCCCGGCGCGCACCGGGGCCAGCCCCTCCAGCGAGGCGGCAACCCAGTCCTTCTGTGAAATTTCGGCAAACTCTGCCGTGCGGGCCAGCGCTTCGCCGACCACGCTCGCCAGCAGGGCGCGCACGGCGGTCTCGTTGGGCTGTTCGGCAAAATAGACTTCCAGCGACCAGGTGCGCCCGTCGTCGATCTCGAAAGCGGCGGCGGCGGTCTGCTCGGCCGGCAGCATCTCGGTCAGGAAATCAGCCGCTCGGCGGCTGAGAACCTCCTCCGCCTCAAGGCGGAGAAGGTGTGTGGCGTTGTTGGGCAGCAATCCTTCGCGCATGGCGTGGGATTAGCGGCCACTCCCCTCAGCGTAAAGGGAAATCAGCCCGCGAGCTGCAGGTTGCCGGCGGAGGTCTTGCCGGTGCGCTTGTCGGTCATCAGCTCGTAGGCGAGCTTGTCGCCCTCGCGCAGCTCGCGCAGGCCGGAGCGCTGCACCGCGGTGATATGGACGAAAACGTCCGGCCCGCCGGCGTCCGGCTGGATGAAGCCATAACCCTTCTGGGTGTTGAACCACTTGACCGTGCCGTTCAGCATGGGTGTCGTCTTTCCTGTATCGGCCGTCCTGGCCGGTTGAGGTTGTTCAGAGCAAAGCACTGCCCCGGGAGGTGTTCGAACTTGGGGCTAGTCTGAACGGGCGCCGACGGAACCCATAGGCAAGTCGTTATTCCAGGCCAAAGTCGATGTCCCAGTGTATCATCAACTTGCGTTTTGTCCATCGCGGCCTTTGCGATTTGATACGCTGGCGGATCGCCGCCACAGGTCAGCGGTTCAACCCACCTGGAGAAGGCATGGCCGGGCTGCCGGCCCCCCTCGCTTTGCAGCGGGTGTCGCGCCGGGCTGCCACGCCCTGAATACCGCTTGCAGGGCAAGGCGCGATCCGCGACAAGCGTGCAAAATAACGATACTGCGTCCGCCATGAATGCTGATTCCGCCCGCTCCGCCACCCTTGCCGGTATAGGCCTGATGTGCCTCGGCATCCTGATGTTCTCGCTCAACGATGCGATGGGCAAATGGCTGCTGACGGCCTACAGCGTCGGCCAGCTGCTGTTCCTGCGCTCGTTCGCGGCGCTGCTGGTGCTGGCCCCGGCGATGCGGCGCGAGGGACGGGCGCTGTTCTCGCCGCCGAACATTCCGCTGCAGATCCTGCGTGTGGTGCTGTCGACGGTGGAGGTCGGCATGTTCTACTGGGCGGTCAGCTACATGCCGCTGGCCGAGACGACCACGTTCTGGCTGGCTGTGCCGATCTATGTGGCGGTGCTTGCCGGTCCGCTGCTGGGCGAGAAGGTGCCGATGCGGCGCTGGTTCGCCATCGCGCTGGGGTTTGCCGGCGTGGTGATCGCGCTCAACCCCGGCGGCGGGTTCCTCGGCTGGCCAGCTCTGATCGCTTTTGCCGGCAGCCTGTGTTTTGCCTTCATGATGATTGTCACGCGACAGTTGCGCGGCACCGCCGACACCACGCTGGTCGCCTGGCAGACCATGGCGGCGCTGATCGCCGGGGTGATCCTGTCGCCGTTCGCCTGGACCTCGCCAAGCCTGCGCGATTTCGCCCTGCTGTCGGTGCTCGGCATCGTCGCCATGCTGGCGCATGTGGCGACCAACCGCTCGCTCAAGCTGGCGCCGGCGAGCGTGGTGGTGCCGTATCAATACACGCTGATCGTCTGGGCGGTGCTGCTCGGCTGGGCGGTGTTCGGCGATGTGCCGGCCTGGACCACGATCCTCGGCGCGGGCATCATCATCATCGCCGGCATCTGGATCTTCCTCGACGAAAAGCGGGAAGGGCAGGAGAGGCTGATCGAGATGGAGGAAGTGCGGGAGTAGGATGTGAAACGCATCACGAAGGTGTTTTTCTTCCTGAAGGTGGGGCTGGCATTCTTTGCTGCTCTGGGTACCGCCTATGCGCAAACCGCGCGTCCTACGGTGTTGCCTTCGTCAAATGGGCCGCCCATGACCTTCAAGATCGCGCGCGACGCCCAACACGGCTGCGAACCCACGTGTATCGAGTGGATCAGCGCCATCGGTGAAATCAAGCCCGAAACAGCCGGAGTGTTCCGTCGTTTTCTGAAGGCGGCAGGTTCCCAGAAGCGGCTGTTGCTTGTGCACTCGCCAGGCGGCTCGATCGAGGCCGCTATTGAAATGGCACAGATGATCCGCCAGCGGGATATGCACGTCATGGTGGCGCGCACGCATTTTCTGAAGTGCCACGAAAATGGCAGCAACTGCGCGACCTACCTCGGTGAGCAGGACCGCTTCGCGACTGCGCTGACCGCTGGTGCCAAGTGTAACTCATCGTGCGGACTTGTGCTTGCTGGCGGCAAAACACGCATTGTGGCGCGGGATTCTCATGTGGGAGTGCATATGCCGAAGCGGTATGTGAAGCGGCAGATGGTCAGAACACACTTCAGGATCGTGACCCGGCAGGCCGAAGATGGGCGAATTGTTCGCGAGAAGCAGATTCAAAGGACTGAAATTCTGCCGGGGACAAAACTTCAGGTCGGCTCGCCTGAACCCGCCCTGCGCTCAATGGAGCAGCACTTTGCGGCGATGGGTATCGGCGACGGCATCATGGGGCCGCTACGCAAGACGCCGCACGAAAAGGTGTATTATCTGTCCGCCAACGAGCTTGACCTGTACGGCATTCGCAATGTGACGGACGCCGCGACATATCTTGCCACTCTTCGCTCGGTGGCGCGCAATGCGCGCACGGCAACCGCAACGCAGCCGGCTGTTGCCCATGTGCCAATGGGTCTTGCCCCGGAGAAAAAGACCGACGCTGCCGCGTTGCCACCGGCGCCCGTCGAGACGCCAAGGTTGTCGCATGAACTGCGCACCAGTGGCGAATTTTACATTCCCTCCGATGAAGGTCGTTCTCTGCCGGTGGTCATGGAGATTGGCGCCGTTACCCAGGAAGGCAGGGTTGATGTGCTGTTGCGGCTGGCGCGTCCGCCGTCACCGCCTGCCCTTATCGACAGGATCGAACTTGTCGCACCAAACCGCATGACCTTGAGCTTGCGGCCGAATGAAACTGGCACCGCTTATGTTGGCAGCGTACTGCAAACCTTCGTTTGCAGCGCCAACGCGGGAAGGCGCAGGATGAGCGCCATGATCCGCACTTACAATCCGGCGTTGGCGCCTCTTCAAAAGCACGCTCTTCTCGAAACACGAAGTTTTGCCAACCACAGCGAATTCTGGGCAAGACTTTGTGGGTGAAAGCGCTGCTCACCCCCCCTGCACAAAACTCTCCAGCACCATCTTGCGGCCGGCCTTGTCGAAATCGACGGTCAGCTTGTTGCCGTCGATGTCGGCCACGGTGCCGTTGCCGAACTTGATATGGAACACGCGCGCGCCTGGGGTGAAGCGCGAGGGCGGGGCGCCGGTGGATTTGGCGATCAGTTCGCCCTCGATCAGGCGCGGCTGGCCGGTCTTGGCGCCACCGGACCAAGCCGGCTTGGCGGTGCCGCCCCAGGAGGCGCCGGCCCCTGATGCTGCCGAGCGATCGGCGGATCGCGCCGCTGCGCGCTGCCAGCCAGGCGTGCCATAGCTGGAGCCTGCGAAGGGTTGCAGACTGTCGAAGCGCGAACCGCCGTAGCCGGCGCGGCCATAGGAGGCGCCGGGGGCTTCCATCACCTCCACATGCGCTTCGGGCAGTTCGTCGATGAAGCGGGAGGGCACCGTGGCATTCCACAAACCGTGCATGCGCCGGTTGGTGGCGAAATACAGTTTCGACCGGCGCTTGGCGCGGGTCAGCCCGACATAGGCGAGGCGGCGCTCTTCCTCCAGTCCGGCGCGGCCGTTCTCATCGAGGGCGCGCTGGTGGGGGAACAGTCCTTCCTCCCAGCCCGGCAGGAACACGGTCTCGAATTCCAGCCCCTTGGCGGCATGCAGGGTCATGATGGTGACGCGATCCTCCGCGTCGCCCTCCGCCGCTTCCATCACAAGGCTGACATGTTCGAGAAAGCCTTGCAGGTTTTCAAACTCCTCCATGGAACGGACGAGTTCCTTGAGGTTTTCGAGCCGGCCGGCCGCCTCGGCCGAACGGTCCTTCTTCCAGTGGTCGGTGTAGCCGGATTCCTCCAGCACCATCTCGGCCAGTTCGGTGTGTTTCATCGTTTCGAGATTGGCGCGCCAGCGGGCGAATGACTGGGTCAGATCGCGCACGGTCTGGCGCGCTTTGGGCTTCAGTTCCTCGGTCTCGGAGAGCTGGCGTGCGGCTTCCAGCAGCGGCACGCCGATAGCGCGGGCATAGGCGTTGAAGGTCGCCAGCGTGGCATCGCCGAGGCCGCGCTTGGGCATGTTGTAGATGCGCTCGAAAGCCAGATCGTCAGCAGGCTGATTAACGAGGCGCAGATAGGCCATCGCATCGCGGATTTCCGCCCGCTCGTAAAAGCGCGGGCCGCCGATGACACGATAGGGAACGCCGGTGGTGACGAACCGGTCCTCGAACTCGCGCATCTGGAACGAGGCGCGCACCAGAATGGCGATCTCGTTGAGGCGGTGCTTCTTGGTTTGCAGCGCCTCGATCTCGTCGCAGATCAGCCTCGCCTCTTCCTCAGAGTCCCAGGCGCCGGTGACGGTGACCTTGTCGCCGGCTTCGTCGTCGGTGAACAGGGTCTTGCCCAGCCGGCCCTCGTTATGGGCGATGAGATGGGCGGCGGCGCCGAGAATATGGCCCGTGGAGCGGTAGTTGCGTTCAAGCCGGATGACGGCGGCGCCGGGGAAGTCGTGATCGAAGCGCAGGATATTGTCCACCTCCGCGCCGCGCCAGCCGTAGATCGACTGGTCATCATCGCCGACACAGCAGATGTTGGGAGCACCCACAGCCTCCTCCCGCTCCGGCAGGGGGGCGGGATTGGCAGCGCTGCGCTTGCGCTGCGCCAGCAGGCGCAGCCACAGATACTGTGCGGTATTGGTATCCTGATACTCGTCGACGAGGATGTAGCGGAAGCGGTCCTGATACTGGGCGAGCACATCCGGATTGTCCTGCAACAGGCGGATCGCTTCCATCAGGAGATCGCCGAAATCGCAGGCGTTCAGCGCCTTGAGGCGGGCCTGATAAGTCTTGTAAAGCTCTATGCCACGGCCGTTGGCGAAGGCCATCGCCTCGCCGGCCGGCACACGCACGGGCGTCAGCGCGCGATTTTTCCAGCCATCGATGAGCAGGGCGAGCTGCCGAGCCGGCCAGCGCTTGTCGTCGAGGTTCTCGGCCTGGATCACCTGTTTCATCAGGCGGATCTGGTCGTCGGTGTCCAGAATGGTGAAATCGGACCTGAGGTCGACCAGTTCGGCGTGACGGCGCAACAGCTTGGTGCAGATCGAATGGAAAGTGCCGAGCCAGGGCATGCCCTCGGCCACATCGCCGAGATACAGCCCGACGCGTTCCTTCATCTCGCGCGCCGCCTTGTTGGTGAAGGTGACGGCGAGGATCTGCGAAGGCCAGGCCCGTCCGGTGGCGATGATGTGGGCGATGCGGGTGGTGAGCACGCGCGTCTTGCCGGTGCCGGCGCCCGCCAGAACGAGGACCGGGCCGTCGAGCGTTTCAACCGCGCGGCGCTGCTCGGGATTGAGGCCATCCAGGTAGGTGGCTGGGCGCGCGGCGCCTGCAGCCCGGGCGGCGAGGCCGCCGGGGCGCGGCTGCGGAAGGTCGGCAGGTTGGTGAGCGTGCAACTTTCGTCTCGCGAATCCTTCAGATTCGGCGATAGTATCCTGAACGCGTGGCAAGAACGAGACGGGAACTTGCGGGATGGCGGGCATAACCGCTCATGGCAGGATGACCGGGAATACGGGAACCGATCATGGCAATGGAAATAACGGGCAAGCGCCCGACACCGGAAGCGGTTGCGGCCGCCGTGGCGGAGTTCGCAGCGGCATTCGGCAATCGCTGTTCGGTCAACGAGTCGGTGCGGCGCAACCACAGCCACCTCCGGACGCATATCCAGCCGCAATTGCCCGATGTGGTGGTGTTTCCGCTCGATGAGGCGGAAGTGGTGCGGGCGGTGAAGATTGCCGCCGCGCATGGGCTGCCGATCATCCCGTTCGGGGTCGGCTCCTCGCTGGAGGGGCATTGCAACGCCCCGCTCGGCGGCGTGTCGATCGATACCTCGTCGATGAAGAAGATCATTGCCGTGCATTCCGAGGACCTCGATTGTGTGATCGAACCGGGGGTGACGCGCAAGGAACTCAACGACTATCTGCGCGATTCCGGGCTGTTCTTCCCGGTGGATCCGGGCGCGGATGCCTCGCTCGGCGGCATGGTGGCGACGCGCGCCTCCGGCACCAATGCGGTGCGCTATGGCACGATGCGCGAGCTGGTGCTCGGCCTCAAGGTGGTGCTGGCCGACGGTCGCGTGCTGCGCACGGCGCGGCGGGCCAAAAAGAGTTCCGCCGGTTATGACCTGACGCGGCTGTTTGTCGGCTCGGAGGGCACGCTCGGGGTGATTGTCGAAATCACGCTCAAGTTGTCGGGGATCCCGGAGGCGATCTCCGCTGCCACCTGTTCCTTCCCGAGCGTCAAGGCCGCGGCGGAAGCGGCCTCCATGGCGATCCAGATGGGCATTCCGGTGGCGCGGGTCGAACTGCTCGATGTCAACGCCGTGCGCGCCACCAACAGCTATTCCAGGCTCGACCTGCCGGAAAAGCCGCTGCTGCTGCTGGAGTTTCACGGCTCCGACGCAGGCGTGAAGGAGCAGGCGGAGAGTTTCGGCGCGATCGCCGAGGATTGCGGCGGCGAGGGGTTTGCCTGGACGGATCGACCTGAGGACCGCTCCAAGCTCTGGCAGGCGCGGCACGATGCCTACTGGGCGGGGCTGGCGCTGCGTCCCGGTGCCTCGTGCCTTTCCACCGATGTCTGCGTGCCGATCTCGCGGCTGGCGGAGGCGGTCGATGCGGCGCAGGCCGATCTCGACGAACTCGGTATTCTGGGAACCATCGTCGGCCATGTCGGCGACGGCAACTTCCATGTGCTGCCGCTGTTCGATCCGGCCAACAGCGACGAGGTGTCGCGGGTCGAGGAGTTCTGCCGCCGTCTGGTGTCGCGCGCCATTGCCATGGATGGCACCTGCACCGGCGAACATGGCGTCGGCCAAGGCAAAATGAAGTATCTGGAAAAGGAACTTGGGCCCGAAGCGCTTGATGCCATGCGCATGATCAAGCAGGCACTCGATCCCTACAACCTGATGAACCCGCAAAAGATCATCATGACCGCGCCGCAATCCTGAGCAATATTGCTCAAAGGATTCGTTTGACGGGATCAGGCGTTGCGGGAATTTCTGACCGGCCTTGCCATTCTGATCTGCCTTGTCCTGATCACTGCCATGGTCGGGCCGCATCTTGTCGACTGGAACGGGCGGCGGGCCTTCTTTGAAGAGCGCCTGACCCTGATCACCGGCCAGCCCGTGCGCATCGAGGGCGACATCAGTCTGACGATCCTGCCGACGCCGTCGCTGTGGATGGAACAGGTGAGGATCGGCAGCCCGGACGGCGAAGGGTTCGTGCCGTTCGAGGCGGAGCGGATCGCCGGCGCGCTGTCCGCCACATCGCTGATCCGCGGCGATGTCGTGATCACCGAGGCGGCGGCCGACCGACCGATCCTCAGGCTCGCTCCGGGCGAAGGCGGCAAGGACCTTGCCGCACGCTGGCCCGGCGACAGCCTGCCGGTGACGATCGAACGGCTGTCGATCCGCGACGGCACGCTGCTGCTGCGACGGCCCGGCCGCGAGGCGCTCACTGTGTCCGAAATCCTCGCCGAAATCGAGGCGACCTCTTTGATGGGGCCAGCCAAGGGCAGCGGGCGCTTTATCATCGACGGGTCCAGCCGCACGCTGCGGATGGCCGTCGGCCGTGTCGAGCAGGGCAAGGCGCGGATCAAGGTGCTGATCGAGGATCTGACGCGCGCGCTCCGGCTGGATGTGGAGGGCCAGGCGGCCGGTTTCGGCTCGGCGCCGGTGTTCGACGGCACTGTCAGCGTGATCGGTAATCCGGCGCTGGATGGCGATGGAAAGGTGCAGTTGCCGTTCCGGGCGCTGTCCAAGGCGCGATATGGCGAGGGGCGACTGGCGCTTGACGACATTTCGGTCACGCTCGGGCAGGAGCCGATGCCGCTGGCGCTCGCGGGGCAGGGATCGGTGCGGTTCGGCGTGCAGCCGTTCGTCGATCTCCGGCTTGAGGGGCGCTCCTATGATTTCGACCGGCCGGGGCCGGATGGCCGGCCGAAGCTGGCGGTGCCGTCGGATCTGGTCGGGCAGGTGTTCGGGCTTGCCGGCGGCGGCACGTCGCTGGCCGCCTTCCCGGAGGGGCGGCTGGACCTTTCCGTCGGCGGCATCATCGCCGGCGGGCAGACCGTGACCGCCGCGCGCGCGGTGGTCGAACATCGCGCCGGCCAGCTGTTGATCGAGGCGCTGGAAGGGGAATTGCCTGGCCATACCCAGATCCGCTTCGAGCGCGATTCCCTGTCGCGTGCCGAGCTTGTCAATGGCGTGCTCAGCTTTACCTCGCGCGATCCCGAAAGGCTGCACGGCTGGTTCAACGGCGTATCACGGCAGGTGACCGCAACGGCTTCGGTGTCGGCGCAGGCGGTGCTGGCGACCACGCGGCACGGAGTCATCATTGACCGGATCGAGATCGATCGCGGCGAGACGCATCTTTCGGGGGACGGCAGCTACCTGCTGGCGCTGCCCGGGCTGCGCCCGCTGCCGCGCCTGGTGCTGCGTCTTGCCAGCCCGCGCCTCGCGGTTGAGGACATTCCGGCCTATGCGATCGGCGCCGAGCGGCGCGAGGAAAAGCCGGATCTCGACTTCGAAGTGACCATCGACGCCGGGCGGCTGGTGCTGGATGGCCGGGAAACCGGCACGCTCAACCTGCGGGCCCGACGCGATGGCGCCATTGTCTCGCTGGAGCGGCTGGCCCTGACCGATGTGGACGGGGCGGATCTGATCGCCTCCGGCACGTTGGGCGCGATGACGCGGCGCATCACCCTCAAGCTCGATGCCCCGCGTCTCGATGGTATTGCGGCGATCGTCGAGCAGGTGTTTCCGGGTGAGGCCTCGCACGGGCTGCGCCGCCGCGCCGCTCATCTGGCGCCGGCGCTGCTGGTCGGCACCCTGTCCAACGACGACAGCGACGACAGCTATCGGATGGAGGCAGAGGGGCGGCTGGCCGGCACGACGGTGAAGGCCGGCGGCGCGCTGGTCACCCGCAATGATCTCGATCTCGACCTCACCCTGGCGCTCGACAATCCGGATGGGGTGGCACTCGGCCGCCAGCTTTTTGCCGGGAGCGGCAGCGGGGCTTCGACGCTGCCCGGCATGATGCGGCTGAACCTCAAGGGCAACCTGCGCGGCGCGGTGCTGTTGGGTCTGGAGACCGGGCTTGCCGGCACCACGAGCCGCATCGATGGGCATGTCCGGTTGTTCCAGCCGTTCGCGCCGTTCGAAGGGGTGATGACCGCGCATGCGCCCGATCTCGCTGCCGCCGCGCCGGTGCTGGGGCTGGATCCGGCGTTGGCGCCGGCCAATATCGGTCTGCGCGCCTCGGCCCGGATCGAGGGCAACCTCCGACACGTCACTTTTTACGAGTTGCGCACGCTTCTCGGCGGAATGCCGATCCAGGGCGAAATCGCCTTTCGCCTCGCCGATGGCGGCAAGATCGCCGGGCAGATCAAACTGCCGGTCGTCGATCTCGGCATGCTGGCCGGGGTGGCGTTCGGTCGGGTCCAGATGCCGCTGGCCGGGGAGGGCTGGTCGGCGGAGATGCTCGGCAAACCGTTCGGCCTGCCGCTGGCCGGCGACCTCTGGATCGAGGCGGAACGCGGCATCATTGATGCGACGACGCGGCTGGAGGCGCCTAAATTCGTGCTGCGCTTCGAGCCCAATGCGGTCGGTATCGAATATGGCGAGGCGCGGCTGGCCGGTGGACGTCTGACCGGCGAGCTCTCGCTCAAGCGCATCGGCGTTGCCGGCTACCTCACCGCGCGCGCCGGGTTCAAGGACGTCAACATCGCCCGGCTTTGGCCGCTGGGCCCGACCGCTGCAGTGGAAGGCGAGATGCAACTGGCCGGGCGTGGCGAGTCGATAGCCAAGGTCGTGCAGTCGCTTTCAGGCAACGGCAACGTGCGGCTGCGCCAGTTCACCTTGGCCGGGTTCGATCCCGGCGGGCTCGGACGGCTGCTGGCCGTGCCGCTCGACAAGCTCGGCGCGCTGGAAGCCGCCAATATCAGCAAGCGGCTCGAAGCAGAGCTCGCCGCCGGCCCGCTGTCCGCCGCCGACCTGAAGCTCAATGCCGTGGCCATCGACGGCAGCCTGCGGCTTGCCGGTGCGGTGTTCGAGCAGGCGGGCGTGCGTCTGGAAGGGGGCGGCAGTCTCGACCTTGTCCGCCGCTCCATCGATGCCCGGCTCTCGGTCATGTCGATGGAGGCGCCGGCGGGCTGGCGCGGCGTGCCACCGCAGTTCACCGCACAATGGCGCGGCCCGGTGGCCGGGGCAGGGCGCAGTCTGGCGGTCGATACGCTGGTTTCCAGTCTGCTGGCGACGGCGCTCAACCGCGATATCGAGCGCAACGACATTTTCGAACAGGACATGCGCGAACGCTCATACTTCAACCGCCGGCTGCGCGCCGCCGAGGATGCGCGCCGCCGTGCGGAGGAGCTCAACTGGTCGGAAAGCGAGCAGCTGCGGCGGCAGGAGCAGGGGCGGCTGTTGATCGAGGAGCAGGCGCGGCGCGCCCGTGCCGAAGAGGAAGCGCGGCGTTCGGTGGAGGCGAGCAATGCCGCGCCGGCCGCGCTTCCTGCCGATCCGGCGGCACGCCCCCGGCCGGTTCAGCCGCGCCCGGCGCTTCCGCGCACAACCGACACGGCGCCGCCGACATCCACTCCGCCCGGCGCGCCGCTTGATCTGACCGCACCCATGCGGTGATGGAATTTCTGCCGGCGGTTTTTGGGAACGGCTCGGCGTCGCGTTGCTGTGCCTTGAGTGCCCGCCTCTGGCGGGCGCCCCTCGCATCGGCTCGGCGTCGCGTTGCGGGTTTTTGAGTGCCCGCCTCCGGCGGGCGCCCCTCGCATCAGCTCGGCGTCGCTTCGCAGGTTCTTGAGTTCCCGCCTCCGGCGGGCGCCCCTCGCATCGGCTCGGCGTCGCTTCGCTCCTATTCAGCGTTCCGGCCACGACCCAAAGGGTCACTCGGGAACGGCGCGGGATCAGCTTGAGCTTTCGTCCTGCGAGCGCCGTGCGGCCTCCTGTAGCAGGAACACCCGGATCGCCGAGGAAAGGTTGGCCTCCGGTGCGCGAGTGCCGTCAATCTGCGCCACCAGCGCGGCGATCGACAGTTCGCGCCGGGTTGCGGCCTCCTTCAGCGCGGACCAGAACGCTTCTTCCAGCGAAATCGATGTGCGATGCCCGGCGATGGACAGTGAGCGCTTGAGGATGCGGGCGGTCAATTCGGCTTGTCCGGAGCTGCGGCGCCGATCAGCCGCAGGCCCTCGATCTGTTTTTCCTGCCGTTCCCTTTCCGCCTTGATCGCGGTCTTCTCAGTCTTGCTCAGCCCATGCAGGATGCGGTTCTCGACCGCGCGCTGCTCGGCGGCGTCGCGAGCGCGGACCTTGCGGGCTTTTCTCAGGTTGATGATCTCGGCCATGGCAGATTCCAGACAGTAACGCCGAGGACCATAGTCCCCGGCGCAATCAAGTCAAAGCCGTGAAAGGGGGCAGCGGCCCCTCGCGTGGCTCGGGGCATCAGCTATGGCGCCGCCCCCCGGCCCCTCGCATGGCTCGGGGCGTTCGAGGCTCAAATCGCTCCACTGGAGCGATTTGCCGGCTGCGCCGTCGCCTCTCACCCAATCATCTTTTCGGGGCGGACGATGGCATCGAACTCGGCGTCGGTGACGTAGCCGCCGCCGACGGCTTCCTCGCGCAGGGTGGTGCCGTTCTTGTGGGCGGTCTTGGCGATCTTGGCGGCGTTGTCATAGCCGATCTTCGGCGCCAGCGCAGTGACCAGCATCAGCGAACGCTCCAGCGCGGCCTTGATGTTGTCGGTGCGCGCCTCGATGCCGACCACGCAATTGTCGGTGAAGGAAATCGCCGAATCCGCGATCAGCCGCACCGATTGCAGGAAGTTATAGGCCATCACCGGGTTGAACACATTGAGTTCGAAATGGCCCTGGCTGCCGGCGAAGGTCATGGTGGCATGATTGCCGAACACCTGCGCGCAGACCATGGTCAGCGCCTCGCACTGGGTGGGGTTGACCTTGCCCGGCATGATCGACGAGCCCGGCTCGTTCTCCGGCAGCGACAGTTCGCCGAGGCCCGAGCGCGGGCCCGAGCCGAGGAAGCGGATGTCGTTGGCGATCTTGAACAGCGAGGCGGCGACGGTGTTGATGGCGCCGTGGGTCATCACCATCGCGTCATGGGCGGCGAGCGCCTCGAACTTGTTGGGCGCTGAGGTGAAGGGTAGGCCGGTGATTTCGGCGATCTTCTTGGCGACCATGTCGGCGAAGCCGGCCGGCGCGTTGAGCCCGGTGCCGACGGCAGTGCCGCCCTGCGCCAGTTCCATCAGCATCGGCAGGGTCATCTCGACGCGCTTGATGCCGTTTTCGATCTGCTTGGCGTAGCCGGAGAATTCCTGGCCGAGGGTGAGAGGCGTCGCATCCTGCGTGTGGGTGCGGCCGATCTTGATGATGTCCTTGAATTCCTCGGACTTTTTCACCAGCGCCTTGTGCAGGTGCTTGAGCGCGGGGATCAGATCGTGCACCACCTGTTCGGCGGCGGCGACATGCATCGCCGTCGGATAGGTATCGTTCGACGACTGGCTCATGTTGACGTGATCGTTGGGGTGCACCGGCTTCTTGGAGCCGAGCGTGCCACCCATGATCTCGATGGCGCGGTTGGAGATCACTTCATTGGCATTCATGTTCGACTGGGTGCCCGAGCCGGTCTGCCACACCACCAGCGGAAAGTGATTGTCGAGCAGGCCGTCGATCACTTCCTGCGCGGCCTTGACGATCGTCTCGCCGACCTTCCTGTCCAGCCCGCCCAGCACCATGTTGGTCTCGGCCGCGGCGCGCTTGACGATGCCCAGCGCACGGATGACCGGCTTGGGCTGCTTTTCCCAGCCGATCTTGAAGTTGCCGAGCGAGCGCTGCGACTGCGCGCCCCAGTATTTGCTGGTCTGCACCTCGATCGGGCCGAAGGTGTCGGTTTCGATACGCGTCGCCATGAATAAGCTCACCGTTAGGTTGGACGTGGGTTGCGCTTGTAGCCAAAGCGAAGGCAACGGGCAATCGGACGAAGGGTGGGGCCGGGAGCGCCCCTTACGATTCCGGCAGGCATCGCCTATCTGTGGACGATGATGGTTCCGATCCTGATTCGGCGCGCCGCTTTCGCTGCAGCCGGCGCGATGCTGGCCGGAGCGGCGCTTGCCGCCGATCCGCCACCGCCGCCGTTTCGTGACGGCGAAGTGACACGGGCAGGGGAAGTGGTCGCCAATCTCACCCATCCGACCGATTCCTACAAGCACGGTGTTTTCGGCAAGCCTTTGGAAGCGCAGGGGTTTTCCATCGAGCGGGGCGGCAGGCGGTTCGATTTCAAACTGGCCGAAGGGCAGGTGTTCGAGGATCGCCGCGTGCGGCTGATGGATGTCGACGGCGATGCGTTGCCCGAGGCGATCCTCGTCAAGGCCTATGCGGACAAGGGCGCGGCGCTGGCGATCTACAAGATCGGCAAGACCAGGATCGAACCGATGGGCGAGAGCGAGCCGATCGGCCAGCCCAACCGCTGGCTCAATCCGGTCGGCGTGGTTGAGATGGGGCAGGACGGCCGCAAGTTCATCGCCGCCGTGGTGACGCCGCATCTGACCGGCTCGCTCCGGTTCTACGAATGGCGGGTGAAGGCACTGGTCGAGGTCGCGCGTCTTGACGGTGTCACCAATCACATCAACGGCAGCCGCAACCTCGATCTTGCAGTCATTCAGGATGTGGATGCCGATGGCGCCGACGACATCGTGCTGCCGAGTTTTGACCGCAAGGCGCTGGTCATGGTGACGCTTCGTGCCGGCAAGGCGCAGATCGCCGCACGGCAGGAACTCAAGACCGGCCGCATCACCGAAATCGCCGCTCAGCCCAAAAAGGGCACGTTCAAGCTGCTGCTGGACAGCGGAGAAAGTATTGATGTGACGCTGGAGACCAACAGGGCCGATCTGCGCGGCGCCTCTCCCTCACAGCCTGCCGAAAAGCAACCCACCCGCCCATAGGGCGAGGCCGAATACCGTATGGCCGGCTACATTGAGCAGCCGCGCGAGGGTGGGGTTGTCCCGCCTGGTGTGGGCAATGCCGCCGCCCATGCCGGGAGACAGGATCAGCCAGCCGGCCAGGATGGTGACCCAGCCGACGATCATCGGCGGCCAGAAACCCGGGTTGGCCGCCCAGTTTGGCCAGAAAATCAGCAGGGCCGCCGCGAAGAGAACGCCAACTGCGTAATGGAACAGCCAGCCCAGGGTTAGTTCCCCCGCGACCGGCTCGGCATTTGCCATTGAGGCATGCCGGAAACGACCGCGGAACAGATGCGCGACCCAGCGGCCGACAAACGCCCAGTTGGGCAGGGCAAAGCCGAACAGCCGGTTGAGCGCCAGGTTCCACAGATCGAGAACCAGCGTCGCCACCCCGCCCATCAGGATCGATTTCAGCAGAAAATTGCCCATCCCTGACCTGCCACCAGTTGTCTGACAACCGGTAACAGGCGAGGCCGCGCTTGTCTTGCAAAAATGCTCTAATGGGTCCTGACCTTAGCGCCGGCAGGGGCCGAGCACCTTCCACTTTTCCTCGGGATAGAACCGATCGGACGGCAGCAGCGAGCCCTTGGCGCGGATGCGCTTGCCATTGAAGCCGGCGAGCGCCATCGGCGTGTTGTTCTGGTTGAGCACTGTGATGTGATAGCCGTCGTCCGAGGTCATATGCCCGTTCTGCACGCAGCCGGTGATCGTGCGCGGCACGGGACCGGAAGCGAGGGCCGGCAGCGTGCATGCGGCGAGGGCGAGGGCCAGAAGGGGGATGCGTCTCATGAAAGCCTCCTCAGCTGGGAAAGCTTCATTCTGCTTCCGGAGACCATCGGTGGCCTTGCGCCGTCGCAACGCCGACCTGCGGCATTGCGGCGCTATTTCTTCTTGCGGAAGGCGTCGAGGCTGACAACCTCAGCGGTGCCGGCCGGCTGATCGGCCGCTGCCTCGGCGGCGGCGGGCTGCTCTGCCGGTTCGCTGTCGCTGCCCTTGACGGAGGGGAGTTGGGCGTCCGCCTTGGCCTTGCTGGCCGGCTTGCGGGCGCGCGGCGTCTTTTGCGGTGCCGCGGCGGCCGGCTCGGCGGCCTGCGTCGCCTCGAACTTCAGGCCGAACTTGACGGAAGGATCGAAGAAGCCGGTGACAGAATCGAAGGGAATCCCCAGTCGCTCGGGGATCTTGTCGAAGGACAGTGACACCTCGAACCCGGCTTCGGTCACCGAAAGATCCCAGAACTGGTGCTGGAGAACAACCGTCATCTCTTCAGGATACATCTCGCGCAGGCGCGGCGACATCTTCACGCCCGGGGCGTTGGTGTCGAACGAGATGTAGAAGTGATGCGCGCCCGGCAGCCCCTCCTTCGCGCCATCGGTCAGCACGCGGCGCACCACGCCGCGCAGGGCCTGCTGGACCAGGACGTCATACCGGATCAGGTCGGTTGCCATGAATTTTGCCACCCCGCGAGCACCACGAAATTCCTGATTACGCGATTCCGGTGCCCGTGAAAATCGCACGGGCTCCAAAAGCCTCACCAAAGCGTTGCCGATACGGAGAGAAGTGCAGGCTTCTGTTGCCAGGTGCCTGCGGACCCCGCCTTCAAGTGCTACCCTGAAGGGCTTTGGTTCGGTATTTCAAACCGCGTTACGCGGCCTGAGCAACCGGAGCATAGTTGTCATTCGCAACTATAGGTTTGACCCGATAACGGCGGTATCATGCCGGGCAAAAGTCCACCCTTTACGCCCTCGTCGATCCTGTTTCGCCCCCGCCGAACCCCAGCCCGCAGACTGGAGTTGGGTGGAGGCGCCGGGTACCGCCCCCGGGTCCGATGGGTTTATTACGATGGCCGTTTATCGCCATAGTCGCCGGTGAGGGCGACAGGGAGAATATAGGGCGCCAGCGCCGAATTGAAAAGAGCGGCTTCGGTTCGCAGGGGGTCGTCCGGCCTTGCCGACGGTGGGGATGCTCCGAGGGGGTGAGGTCGCCGCGGTCCGCTGTGCCTTCGCGGCGTCGTAATGTCGCTTGTCCCGACCATTCCCGGCCCTGTGGCGGACACGGTTATTCACACCTCAAGCAAAAGGCACCGCTGGACGGAATTTGTCGAGAAGTATAAGGTCTTAGCCTAGTCAACGATTCCGGCTTGGGGAGATTGAGCATGGCTGACGTGAAGGACTATGTTGCCGATATCAAGAAATACACCGCCAGCGTGGACGAGAAGGCTGTGGCCGGCATGGCCAAGACCTATGCGCTCGTCATGAGCCGCAATGACTCGCGGCTCGTCGCGGCGTCCGATCCCGAGGAAATCCAGCGTGTTGTCGATGCCTTCTGCAAGAAGAAGCTCGGCCGCAAGGAAGGCAACGATGTGCTGACCGCCGCTGTCAAGGCGCAGTGCGAGAAGATGAAGGCCGACCGTTCCAAGTCGCGCCTGACCGTCTATTACCTGATCGCCGAGCACTTCAAGTCGCTCGCGATGTTCCATCCGAAGTAAGATCGGGCCTTCCGGACGGATTGCCAGGGCGCGGGGCGGCGCGAGCCGTTTCCCGCGCTTTGTCGTCCGGCGGGATTTTCCGAGGCAAGGGAATCGACGATAGTTGAGCCATGCGCGCCTATCTCGACCTGATGGCCCGCGTTCTTGACGAGGGCGTGGCCAAGAATGACCGCACCGGAACCGGCACCCTGTCGCTGTTCGGGGCGCAGCTGCGTTTCGATCTGGCGGCAGGCTTTCCGCTGGTCACCACCAAGCGGCTGCATCTGAAATCGATCATCCATGAACTGATCTGGTTCCTGCAGGGCGATACCAATATCCGCTACCTCAAGGACAATGGCGTCAGTATCTGGGACGAATGGGCGGATGCGAACGGCGATCTCGGCCCGGTCTATGGCCGGCAGTGGCGCTCCTGGGCCGGACCGGACGGCGAGACGGTGGATCAGATCGCCCGCGTGGTGGAAACGATCCGCCGCGATCCCGACTCGCGGCGGCTGATCGTCTCGGCATGGAATCCGGTGGACCTGCCGAAGATGGCGCTGGCGCCCTGCCATTGCCTGTTTCAGTTCCATGTGGCGGAAGGGCGGCTGTCGTGTCAGCTCTACCAGCGTTCGGCGGATCTGTTCCTTGGCGTGCCGTTCAACATCGCCTCCTACGCGCTGCTTACGCATATGGTGGCGCAGGTGTGCGGGCTGCTGCCGGGCGATTTCGTGCATACGTTCGGCGATGTCCATCTCTACACCAACCATCTCGACCAGGCGCGCGAGCAGCTTCGGCGCGAGCCGAAGCCTTTGCCGAAACTGGTGCTCGATCCCACGGTCAAGGATCTGTTCGCCTTCCGCTATGATCATGTAAAGATTGAGAACTATCAGTATCATCCGGCCATCAAGGCGCCGGTGGCGGTGTAGCATTGCGGGTGAGGGGCTGATGCCGGACATGTGCCGCCAGGGGAGAACTCGATGCCGCCGCTGGTGATTGTGGCTGCGGTCGCGCGCAACGGGGTGATCGGTGGAGACAACCGCCTGTTATGGCGGTTGCGGAGCGATCTCAAGCGCTTCCGCCTGCTCACCTGGGGCTTCCCCGTCATCATGGGGCGCAAGACGTTCGAGTCGATCGGCAAGCCGCTGCCGGGGCGGGAGTGCATCGTCGTGACGCGCGAGGCCAGGCGGCGGATCGACGGGGTCGAAGTGGCATATTCGATCGACGAGGCGCTGTTTCTGGCCGGCAATGCGATGCTGCGCATGGGAGTGCCGCATGCCTTTGTCGCCGGGGGTGCAGAGATCTATCGCGCCCTGATGCCTCGGGCGCAACGGTTGGAAATCACCGAGGTCGACCTGACGCCGGAGGGGGATGCGCATTTCCCGGTCATCGCGCGTGCCGACTGGCGCGAGGTGAAGCGCGAAGTTCACAAGGCCGGCCCGGATGATGAGGCGGACTACGCATTCGTCAGCTACGAACGGCGAGGCTGAAAAGGGCGTTTTCAGCAAATCGTGCGCGTGCCGTTGCGGGCGCGGCAAAGGCTGCCTATATCCACTGTAACTCATGCCCCGGAAACGAGGACATTCATGCCCTGGAGCAACAACAACGGCGGGCCCTGGCAGCCCCGGAACAACGGTCCCTGGGGTCAAGGCCCCTCGGGTGGCGGCGGCGGCGGAGGCGGCGGCAATCGCCCGCCGGACCTTGAGGACCTTCTGAGGAAGGGCCAGGACCGGCTGCGTCAGGCCATTCCCGGCGGCAACATGAGCGGCATCGGCATTGCGCTGGTCGGCCTCGTGGCGGTTCTGGTGTGGCTGGCGACCGGCATCTATACGGTGCGGCCCAACGAGGTCGGCATCGAAAGGGTGTTCGGCAAGTTCAGTTCCCTGGCCTCGCCGGGCCTCAACTACAACTGGCCCTATCCGATCGGCCGCGTCGACAAGCCAGTGATCGCGGTTCAGTCCGTCGAGATCGGCATGCGCTCGGTGGAGGGACGCAGCACCAGCCGCCGCCTGGTGCCGCAGGAAAGCCTGATGCTGACCGGCGACGAGAACATCGTCGACATCGATTTCACCGTGCTGTGGCGGATTGACGAGCGGGTGCCGCAGGACTTCGTGTTCAACCTGCGGAACAACGAAGCGACGGTGAAAGCCGTTGCGGAAGCCTCCATGCGCGAGGTGATCGGCAAGTCCAACGTGCTGGAAATCCTCACCGGTGCACGGCTGACCATCGAGACCGCAGTGCAAGAGTTGATGCAGAAAACGCTCAACGAGTACAAGGCCGGCGTTGTCGTGCAGCAGGTGCAGATGCAGAAGGTGGACCCGCCGCAGCAGGTCATCAACGCCTTCCGCGACGTGCAGGCCGCTCGCGCCGATCAAGAGCGCGCTCAGAACGAGGCGCAGGCCTATGCCAACAAGGTCGTGCCGGAAGCGCGCGGCGAGGTCGCCCGCATCCTGCAGCGGGCCGAAGCGGAGAAGGAAAAGATGGTCGCGGACGCCAAGGGCGAGGCGGCACGTTTCGTCAAGCTCTACGACGAATACAAGAAGGCCCCTGACGTGACGCGCCAGCGCCTGTTCCTCGAATCGATCGAGCGTATCTACGGCGGCATGGACAAGATCATCCTGGATCAGTCGCCGGGCCAGCAGGGCATCGTGCCCTATCTGCCGCTCAACGAACTCAACCGCCGTTCCGGCCAGCAGGGAGTGCGCTGACCATGGCCATCCATCCCGCCCTCGTTGGGCTCGCCGGCCTTGTCGTCGCTGGCGCTGCCACTTCGATCTTCGTCGTCGACCAAACCCGTCAGGCCATCGTCACGCAGTTCGGCAAGCCGCAGCGCGTCGTCGTGCAGCCGGGGCTCAACTTCAAGGCGCCGTTCTTCTTCGAGAGCGTGATCCATCTCGATCGCCGCATTCTCGATCTCGAAACGGCGTCGGAAGAAGTCATCACCTCGGACCAGAAGCGGCTCGTGGTCGATGCCTTCACCCGTTACAAGATCGAAAATCCGCTGCAATTCTTCCAGGCCACCTCGGGTTCGGTGGTGGCCGGCGAGGATCGGCTCAAGACCCTGCTGACCTCGGCGCTCCGGCGTGTGCTCGGCGCAGCGACCTTCCAGACGGTGGTGCGTGATGACCGCGCCGGGCTGGTCGCCAAGGTCAAGGAGCAGCTCAATCGCGAAACCCAGGCGCTCGGCATCAATGTGGTCGATGTCCGCATTCGCCGCGCCGACCTGCCCGAGCAGAACAGCCAGGCCATCTACCAGCGCATGCAGACCGAGCGCCAGCGGGAGGCGGCGGAATACCGCGCGCAGGGCGTGGAAGCTTCCGAGCGCATCAAGGCCAAGGCCGATCGCGACGTCGTGGTGCTGAAGGCAGATGCCGACCGGCTGGCGCGCGAGACCTTGGGCGCGGGAGATGCCGAACGGACCCGCATCCTCGCCGATGCCTATGGGCGTGATACCGAATTCTTCGCTTTCTGGCGCTCGATGCAGGCCTATGAGGCGGGGCTGCGCTCGGGCGAGACCAGAATGGTGATTTCTCCCGACAGCGACTTCTTTCGCTATTTGAATGATCCCAACGGCAAGGTACGGTCAGGGACAGACAAGAAATAACCGCGCCATTGGCGCGGGGGAGGGGGCCATCAAGGACGTCGTCTTTGCGATTGGTTTGTTGCTGGCCTTCGAGGGGTTGCTGTTTGCCGCGTTCCCGTCGGTGATGCGGCGGGCCATGGAGGAAGCCGCGCAGATGAGCGAGCAGGTGATGCGCCTGGTCGGGGTCGGCTCGGCGATTCTCGGTATCGCACTGTTGTGGGCGGTCAGGATGTGGCTCGCGTAAGCGTCGAGGATTACAGAAAATTTAGGCGTTCAAGTCGCGTTTCCGCCGCATTTGGGCAGGTATGAAGCTAGCCAACGGATTACCCGATCTTCGAGAGGAAAACATGTCGCGCACTGTTATCGGATTTGTTGGTGCCCGGCTTGCCGCTGGCCTGCGGCAGACGGGGCGCGCGCTGGCGCTGGTCGGCCTCGGCGCCAGCCTGATGCTGACCCAGCCGCTGCCGGCGCTTGCCAAGGGGCCGGACTCCCTCGCCGATCTTTCGCAGTCGGTGATGGATGCGGTCGTCAACATCAAGGCGTCGCAGAAGGTGGACCAGCGCGCGGTGCCGATGCCGCAGTTGCCGCCCGGCTCGCCGTTCGAGGATCTGTTCAATGAGTTCTTCAACCGGCGCGGCGGCCCTGGCGGTCCCGGTGGACCGGAGGGGCCGGGCCGCCCGCAGCAGCGCGGTTCCTCGCTCGGTTCGGGCTTCGTGATCGATGCCGCCGGCGTGGTGGTGACCAACAACCATGTCATTGCGGATGCCAACGAGATCACCGTGGTGTTCAACGACGGCAAGGAACTCAAGGCGGAACTGGTCGGCAAGGATCCCAAGATCGACATCGCCGTGCTCCGGGTGAAGCCCGCGGCGCCGCTCAAGGCAGTCAAGTTTGGCGATTCGGCCAAGATGCGGATCGGCGACTGGGTGATGGCGATCGGCAATCCGTTCGGCTTCGGCGGTTCGGTTTCGGTCGGTATCGTCTCGGCCAAGGACCGCAACATCCGTTCCGGCCCCTATGACAGCTTCATCCAGACCGATGCGGCGATCAACAAGGGCAATTCCGGCGGCCCGCTGTTCAACATGGAAGGTGACGTGATCGGCGTGAATACCGCCATCGTCTCGCCCACCGGCGGATCGATCGGCATCGGCTTCGCCGTGCCTTCGGCGATGGTGACGAGCGTGGTGGATCAACTCCTGAAGTATGGCGAGACGCGGCGCGGCTGGCTTGGCGTCGCCATCCAGGATGTGGATGACGCGATGGCTGAAAGCCTCGGAATCGGTCAGGCGCGCGGCGCCTTCGTCTCCAATGTCGATGCCAAGGGCCCGTCCAAGACCGCCGGTATCGAGCGCGAGGATGTGATCATCAGGTTCGACGGCAAGGACATCAAGGCCTCGCGCGATCTGCCGCGCATCGTGGCGGAAACGCCCGTTGGCAAGGAAGTTGACGTGATCGTGCTGCGCGGCGGCAAGGAAACCACGCGCAAGGTTGTGCTCGGCCGTCTGGAGGATGGCGAGAAGCAGGCCAGCAATACCGGTCGTCCGTCCGATGGTTCGGCAAACGGCGACACTGGCGGCGCCAAGGCCGCCGGCATGGAACTGTCGCCGATCAGCCCCGATCTGCGTCGCCGCTACCAGATCAAGGACGGCATCGACGGCGTGGTGGTGGTGCGCGTGACCTCTGGATCGAAGGCCGCCGATCGTTTTGTCCAGCCGGGCGACACGATCGTCGAAGTCCAGCGCACCCCGGTCAAGAGCGTTGCCGATGTCAGCAAGCGGCTGGCCGATCTGAAGAAGGAAGGCCGCTCCAATGCCCTGTTCTACATCGCCAACGCGCAGGGCGATCTCAGGTATGTGACGTTGCCGATCGAGTGAGCCACGGCTTGGCGCGATGCGAACGGGGGGCGGCGACGCCCCCCGTTTTGTATCCGAAGGAGAATTAAATACAATTTTTAATTGCATAAACACAAATATGCAATCATTTGGAAATTGTTTGACACTTATGCTGCGCCGATTGTCCTCAAGGGAGGAGAGGCCACTCCGGTGTCGCCGCAGGAATTCGAAACACAGGTTGCGCGACCGTCCGATCGGGCGTTGATCGAGCGATACAGGCTGGCGGCAGCCGAGGGCATTCCTGCGGTCTCGCTGATTGACGGGGCGACGATGGCGGCGCTCGGCGCCGACTTGACCGTGGTCGAGCCGGCGGAGTCCGGCGAATTCACCTATCTCTTCTACGGGCGCACCGTGGCCGAAGTGACCGGCGATGACTTCTCGGGTCGCAGTACGGCGCATCAGGCTCCGCGCCCGGGAGCGCTGGCGCGCGAAGGGTTCCAGCGCGCGCTTGCGGCGGGAAACCTGACGGTCAGCCTCGACCGGGCCGAGGAGAACGGCGCCGTGCACCTGTGGGCACGGCTGCATATGCCGTTTCGCGATGGCGCGGGCCGGCCGTTGGTGGTGACGCTCCACCAGCCCGCCGAATATACCGACGAACTCTTGCGCGACATTCTCGATGCCGCCGCCGACGGCATTCTCGCCGTCAAGGCGGTGCGGGACCGGAGAAAGACGATCACCGATTTCGAGGTGATCGCCCTCAATTCGCCGATCGCCGACTATCTCAAGGCCGACCGTCAGACGCTCATCGGTGCGCGATTGTTGGCGTTGCTGCCCTGCGTGCGCGAGGACGGAGCCTGGGAGCGGCATCTAGAAGTGGTGCAGAGCCGCCAGTGCGCGAGCTTTGAAAGTCGCTACACCATTCACGGCGTGGTGCGCTGGTTCCGTATCGTCTCGGCGCCGCTCAACGACGGGCTGGTGATCAGCTACACGGACATTACCGAACTCAAACTGCTCAACCTGCGCCTGCAGGAGCAACAGCAGCGGCTGGAGGAAGAGATCCAGCGGCGCCTCAAGGTCGAGGACGAGTTGTGGAACCTCGCCCATCTCGACGCGCTGACCGGCATTGCCAATCGCCGCGCCATGCACGTGCGCGCCACCAAGAGCCTCGCCGAGGCCAAGATGCGCGGTTCGCCCTGCGCGATGATCGTTCTCGACATCGATCTGTTCAAGCAGATCAACGACACCTTCGGCCATGCGGCGGGCGATTCGGCGATTATCCGGGTGGCAGAGATTGCCCGCACCGGCCTGCGCAGTGAAAAGGACATCGTCGCCCGCATCGGTGGCGAAGAATTCGCCATGCTGCTGCAGGATGCGGACATCAAGGCGGGGCTGGCGGTGGCCGAGCGGCTGCGCAGGGATTTCGAGGCGACCAGGATCACAACCAGCGACGGCAAGAGCTTCGGTTTTACGGTCAGCTTCGGCGTTGCCGCCAGCAAGGACGGCCATACCTACGAAACGCTGCTGCAAACCGCCGACAAGGCGCTCTACAGCGCCAAGCGCGCCGGGCGCAATCAGGCGCATGCCGGCGAGATGCCCGATGCGGCGTGAGGGAGATATTTCGGTGGCCCGCCGCTGGCGGGCGCCCCTCGCGTCAGCTCGGCGTCGCGTTGCTCCTACTCGCTGCGCTCGGGCGAGCGAGGCAGAAGCGCTTCCATCGTCATGACAGCTATTGTCGTCAGGTTCCGATCCAGCGCCAGTCGGCCATGAACCTGCGCGCCCAGGTGAGCTGTCGTTTGGCATAGCGGCGCGTGTCCTGCTGGCCGAGCGCGATGGCTTCCGCCAGCGGCAGGCTGCCGGCCAGATGGGCGAGGAGGTGCGGCACGCCGTGGGCTTTCATCACGCCGCGGTTGGCCGGCAGGCCAAGCGATGCCAGCGCCCGCACTTCGTCGAGCGCGCCGGCAGCCAACATACAAACGAAACGGGCATCGATGCGGGCCACCAGCGTGGCGCGCGGCGGGGCGAGAAACAATCCCTGCCAGCTGCCGGCGGCGAGCAGCGGAGCGCCCTGCGCGGCAGCCTGCCATGCGGCCAGTGGCCGGCCGGTGGCGCGCACCACTTCCAGAGCCCGCATCAGGCGCGGCGTATCGGCCGGGCCGAGCCGGGCGGCGGCTTCGGCGTCCTCGCGGGCGAGCAGCGCATGCAGGTTGGCGCCCGAGGCGGCGAGATCGGCCACGGCGCGCGTCACGTCAGGCGGGATTTGCGGCGTCTCCACCAGCCCCTCGGTCAGCGCGCGGAAATAAAGCCCGGTGCCGCCCACGAAAATCGGCAGATGCCCTTGGCCCCGCACCTCGGCCAGCGCGGCGGCGGCATCCCTGAGGTAGTCACCGACCGAATAGGCGCGCGCGGCCGGGACGAAGCCGAACAGGCGATGGGGAACCCGGGCCTCCTCCTCGATCGTCGGGCGTGCCGAGAGAACGCGCAGATCGCGATAGACCTGCATCGAATCGGCGTTGAGGATGGCGCCGTTCACCTTTTCCGCCAGCGAAATCGCAAAAGCGGACTTGCCGCTTGCCGTCGGACCTGCGATCAGCACGGCATGAAGCGTGCCGGCCCGGACACGCCCGGCAAGCTCGCCCAGAAGTTGCTCCGCCATGATGCTCGTTGCCACGCTGATCACCCATCCCGAAACGCCGGTCCTTGGCGAGGCGCATTTGCGCGCGGCTGCGGCTGTTGTGCAAGGGGCTGGTGCGCCGGCTTGGCTGGCGCAAGGGGTGGCGGCGGAGTTCGTGTTCGCAGGCGGGGAGGGGGCTGAGGCCCGGGCGGTCGCTGCCGCCATGCGGGCGGCGCTCGCCGGCGCGCCGGTCGATGTAGCGGTGCAGCCGCTCGCCGGGCGACGCAAGGCGCTGCTGCTGGCCGACATGGATTCGACCATGATCGGGCAGGAATGCATCGACGAACTGGCTGATTTCGTCGGGCTGAAGGATCGGGTTTCGGCGATCACCGAGCGGGCGATGCGCGGCGAGATCGCTTTCGAGCCGGCGCTGCGTGAGCGGGTCGGCCTGCTCAGGGGGCTGGATGCCGGCATCGTCGAACGCATCATCGCCGAACGGATCACGCTCACCTCAGGCGGTCGCACGCTGGTCCGGACCATGCGGGCCAATGGCGCGGAGGCGTGGCTGGTCTCGGGCGGTTTCACGCTGTTCACCAGCCGGATCGGCGCGATGATCGGGTTCAACGAGAACCGCGCCAATATCCTCGACGTGGCGGCGGGCAAGCTGACCGGCACTGTCGCCGAGCCGATCCTCGGCAAGCAGGCCAAGCTCGATACCCTGGTAGAGGTGCGGACGCGCATGGGCCTGCCGCGCGCGGCGACAATGGCGGTGGGCGATGGCGCCAATGATCTGGCCATGATCGGCGAGGCGGGAACCGGCGTGGCCTTCCGCGCCAAGCCGCAGGTGGCCGCCGAGGCCGATGTCGCCATCAACCACGGCGATCTGACGGCGCTGCTGTACCTGCAGGGCTATCCGCGGGAGATGTTCGTGGGTTGATCCCGCGCACGCCGCTTGACACTGCGGCGGTTCTGTCCCAAGTTCCCCGCCCGAAGGAGAGCCTGATGTTCGCTCTGAACCTTATCGTATGCTGCGCGCCGGAGACGGGACGGGTTTGACCCGATGTCCCGCAGCGCCGGCGCGTAATACCAAGGTCCCGAAAGGGACCTTTTTCTTTGACCTTTATGCCCTTTCGCCGCAAAGAGCCGACCAGAGACCGAGGAGTATGTGATGAGCGAGACGATGACCGGGGCCGAAATGGTGATCCGCGCACTGCAGGATCAGGGCGTCGATCACATTTTCGGCTATCCGGGCGGAGCCGTTCTGCCGATATACGATGCCATTTTCCAGCAGGACAAGGTGCAGCACATTCTCGTCCGCCACGAGCAGGGCGCGGTGCATGCAGCCGAAGGCTATGCGCGGTCCTCGGGCAAGGTCGGCTGCGTGCTGGTCACCTCAGGTCCTGGTGCCACCAATGCGGTGACCGGCCTGACCGATGCGCTGCTCGATTCGATTCCGATCGTCTGCTTCACCGGGCAGGTGCCGACGCATCTGATCGGCTCGGACGCCTTCCAGGAATGCGATACCGTGGGCATCACGCGGCACTGCACCAAGCACAACTACCTCGTCAAGCGGGTCGAGGATCTGCCGCGCATCATCCATGAGGCGTTCTATGTCGCCTCCAACGGCCGGCCCGGTCCGGTGGTGATCGATATTCCGAAGGATGTGCAGTTCGCCAAGGGCCGCTACCATCGGCCGACCAACTCCGAGCACAAGACCTACCGGCCGAAGGTCGATGGCGATATCGTGCAGATCGAGCGGGCGGTCGAGCTGATGGCCAAGGCCAAGCGCCCGGTGTTCTACACCGGCGGCGGCGTCATCAACGCCGGACCGGCGGCGGCGGCGACGCTGCGCGAACTGGTGCGCGCCACCGGCTATCCGATCACCTCGACGCTGATGGGGCTCGGCGCCTATCCGGCATCCGATCCGCAATGGCTCGGCATGCTCGGCATGCACGGCTCCTATGAGGCCAATCTGGCCATGCACGATTGCGACGTGATGATCTGCGTCGGTGCCCGCTTTGATGACCGCATCACCGGCAGGCTTGATGCGTTCGCGCCGAAATCGAAGAAAATCCACATCGATATCGATCCTTCCTCGATCAACAAGAACGTCAAGGTCGATGTGCCGATCATCGGCGATGCGGGCCGCGTGCTCAGCGAGATGCTGCGGCTTTGGAAGGAGAAAAAGGCAAAGCCGGAGACGGCGGCGCACAAGGACTGGTGGGCGCAGATTTCCACCTGGCGTGCCCGCAACTGTCTCGCCTACAAGCGCTCGGACAATGAGATCAAGCCGCAGTATGCGGTCGAGCGGCTCTATGCCCTGACCAAGGGGCGTGACGCCTATTTCACCACCGAGGTCGGTCAGCACCAGATGTGGGCGGCGCAGTTCCTGCATTTCGAGGAGCCGAACCGCTGGATGACCTCGGGCGGGCTCGGCACCATGGGCTACGGCCTGCCGGCGGCGGTCGGGGTGCAGATGGCCCATCCCGGCGCGCTGGTGGTGTGCGTCGCGGGCGAAGCTTCCGTGCTGATGAACATGCAGGAGATGTCGACGGCGGCGCAGTATCGCCTGCCGGTCAAGATCTTCATCCTCAACAACGAGTATATGGGCATGGTGCGCCAGTGGCAGGAGCTGCTGCATGGCGGGCGCTATTCCAACTCGTATTCGGAAGCGCTGCCGGATTTCGTCAAGCTGGCCGAGGCCTATCATGCCAAGGGCATCCGCTGCTCGGATCCGGCCGAACTCGACGCCAAGATCCAGGAAATGATCGACTATCCCGGCCCGGTGATCTTCGATTGTCTGGTCACCAAGGATGAGAACTGTTTCCCGATGATCCCCTCGGGCAAGGCGCATAACGAGATGATCCTGCCCGATTTTGCCGGTGATACCGGCGAGATCATCGACGCCAAGGGCAAGCAACTGGTTTGAACCCATCCCACCCCAAATCCCCTCTCCCGTCACGGAGAGGGGGGAGTTTTCCCATGCTCTCTCCGTATTCCGATCCGTCCTACCGCGTCACCACCGAGCGGCGCACCCTCGCCATCATCGTCGACAACGAGCCGGGTGTGCTGGCGCGCATCGCCGGCATGTTTTCCGGGCGCGGCTACAATATCGAAAGCCTGACCGTCTCCGAGACCGAGCACGACAAGCACGTCTCGCGCATCACCGTGGTCACGCGCGGCACGCCGCAGGTGATCGACCAGATCAAGGCGCAGCTTGACCGGCTGGTGCCGGTGCATCGCGTCGTCGATCTGACCCAGACCGGGGTCAACATCGAGCGCGAACTGGCGCTGGTCAAAGTGCGCCAGCAGGGCGAGACACGCTCCGAGCACCGCATGGAGGCGCTGCGCCTGGCCACCGCGTTCGGGGCCAAGCCGATCGATGCGACGCTCGACAGCTTCATCTTCGAGATCGCAGGTTCCTCCGACGAGGTGGAGCGGTTCATTGCGCTGATGGCGCATATCGGGCTGATCGAGGTGGCGCGCACCGGCGTCGCCGCCATCAGCCGCGGCGCCGAAGGACTGTAGCGGCCGGAATGGAAGGGTTCTCCTCCGCGACGCTGGCAGCGTTGTTCCTGTTCGCGTTTTCCTCGTCGTTCACGCCGGGGCCGAACAACATGATGCTGCTGGCTTCGGGGGTGAATTTCGGGGTGCGCCGCTCGGTCCCGCATATGACGGGGGTCGATCTCGGCTTTACCGGCATGGTGTTCCTGATCGGGCTGGGGCTCGGACAGGTGTTCACGCGCTATCCGCTGCTCTATCTGACGCTGAAGGTCGCCGGCATCGCCTATCTGCTGTGGCTGGCCTGGCGCATCGCCCATTCAGGTCCGGTGAAGGAAGGCGAAGCCAAGGCGCGCCCGATGACCTTTCTGGAAGCCTGCGCGTTCCAGTGGGTCAACCCGAAGGCATGGATGATGGCGGTGACGGCCATTTCCACCTATCGGGTGTTTGAGGATACGACGCTGAACGCCATTTTCGTCGCGCTCAACTTTGCGGTGGCGAACCTTCCTTCGGTCCTGGTCTGGGTGTGGTTCGGCGCCGGCATGCGCAAGCTGCTGAGCGATCCCGGACGGGTGCGCATCTTCAACTGGACGATGGCAGCCCTGCTGGTGGCCTCGCTCTGGCCGATCGTGCGGGAGTTCTGGGTTTGACTGCCCTGTTTCGTCGCCTTCCACCTTGACGGAGCGCCAACTTAGTCCTTTAAGCGCGGCTGACACCGGACACCACATCGCCGCATTCCAAGGAGCACCCGCATGCGCGTTTATTATGATCGCGACGCCGATCTCAATCTCATCAAGGGCAAGAAGGTCTGCATCGTCGGCTACGGCTCGCAGGGTCGCGCCCATGCGCTGAACCTCAAGGAGTCCGGCGTCAAGGACATCGTGATCGCGCTCAAGCCCGGCTCGGCGACCGCCAAGAAGGTCGAGGCCGATGGGCTCAAGGTCAAGTCGGTGCCCGATGCCGCCAAATGGGCGGATGTGATGATGATGGCTACGCCGGACGAACTGCAGGCCGACATCTATCGCACCGAGATTGCCCCCAACATCCGGGACGGCGCGGCGATCGCTTTCGCGCATGGCCTCAATGTTCACTTCGGGCTGATCGAGCCGAAGAGCACCGTTGACGTCATCATGATCGCGCCGAAGGGGCCGGGACATACCGTGCGTTCCGAGTATCAGCGCGGCGGCGGCGTGCCCTGCCTGATCGCCATCAACCAAGACGCGTCCGGCAACGCCCATGACATCGCGCTTTCCTACGCCTGCGGCGTCGGCGGCGGTCGCTCGGGCGTCATCGAGACCAACTTCCGCGAGGAATGCGAGACCGATCTGTTCGGCGAGCAGGTGGTGCTGTGCGGCGGCCTGGTCGAACTGATCCGCGCCGGTTACGAGACGCTGGTCGAGGCAGGCTATGCCCCGGAAATGGCCTATTTCGAGTGCCTGCACGAAGTGAAGCTGATCGTCGACCTCATCTACGAGGGCGGCATCGCCAACATGAACTACTCGATCTCCAACACTGCCGAGTGGGGCGAGTATGTCACTGGTCCGCGCATCATCACCGCCGAGACCAAGGCCGAGATGAAGCGCGTGCTGAAGGACATCCAGACCGGCCGCTTCACCTCGGAGTGGATGCAGGAGTGGAAGTCGGGCGCGGCCCGCTTCAAGGCCATCCGCCGCAACAACGATGCGCACGACATCGAGAAGGTGGGCGAGAAGCTGCGCGGCATGATGCCGTGGATCGCCAAGAACAAGCTCGTCGACAAGGCGCGGAACTGATCCACGTCTGGTTTGGTTCTGGACGGATCGGGCAGGCCCGCTCCTTCCGGGATCGCCAAGAACAAGCTCGTCGCCAAGGCGCGGAACTGATCCACGTCTGGTTTGGTTCTGGACGGATCGGGCAGGCCCGCTCCTTCCGGGATCGCCAAGAACAAGCTGGTCGACAAGGCGCGGAACTGATCCACGTCTGGTTTGGTTCTGGACGGATCGGGCAGGCCCGATCCTTCCGGGATCGCCAAGAACAAGCTGGTCGACAAGGCGCGGAACTGATCCACGTCTGGTTTGGTTCTGGACGGATCGGGCAGGCCCGCTCCTTCCGGGATCGCCAAGAACAAGCTGGTCGACAAGGCGCGGAACTGATCCACGTCTTATTCGGTTCTGGACGGA